>ERZ869936.52-NODE-52-length-196230-cov-52.409089_pt1 | contig 196230 bp, 178 predicted proteins | sample MGYA00520876_ERZ869936 | MGnify/ENA primary metagenome ERZ869936 (study PRJEB32218, sample SAMN09650985) | biofilter metagenome | isolation source: enrty point of leading RO module | place: Saudi Arabia: Thuwal, RO plant located on Red Sea | collected 2016-02-17 ...
TTCCGAGTTCCGAGTTCCGAGTTCCGAGTTCCGAGTTCCGAGTTCCGAGTTCCGAAACAAAGATACCTGATCCTTGAAACGTGACAAATATCTCCAGACTCCTGACTCCTGACTTCTGACTCCTGTCTTCTCAGTCGTCGTATTTCAGGAAGGAATGCACATCGTACCCGTCCATCTTTTCACGGCCTTTCAAAAACGTTAGCTCGACAAGGAATCCGAGCCCGACAATCTCACCACCGACCTGCTCGACCAGTTTTGTAACTGCCTGAGCGGTTCCGCCGGTCGCGAGAAGATCATCGACGATCAGCACTCGGTGGCCTGCGCCGACAGCGTCCCTGTGCATTTCAAGCGTGTCCTGCCCGTACTCAAGATCGTATGAAGCTGAAACTTTGTGATAAGGGAGCTTGTTCGGTTTGCGCACAGGCACAAATCCGGCTCCAAGTGCGTAAGCGATCGGCACAGCAAAGATAAATCCGCGCGATTCGATCCCGATCACGGTATCGATCTGCTCGCCTCGGAACTTGTCGATCATGCTGTCGACAGTTTGTTTCAGTCCGCCTGCGTCCTGCAGCAGTGTCGTGATGTCATAAAAGTTGATGCCGGGTTTGGGAAAATCCGGCACCTCTCTGATCAGCTCTTTCAAATGTTCCATATCTTCTGTGCTTTCGGTCTCTTGTCTGGAATCCTGTGGACCTACCTTTCGATCCGAAACGCTGAATACTCGCCAGTTGGATCCTCCACTACCTCTTCGACTTCGTCGACCCTCGAGTATTGAGGTCCTGTCAACAAATCTTCATGAAATCCCTTGATCTCCGACTCGGCGCCCTCGGCATAAGCCTCAACGCGCCCATCTTTCAAATTCCTCACAAATCCGCGAACCTGGTGTTTTGCCGCAGAACGCTGTACGAAGAATCGGAAGCCGACTCCCTGGACCATACCGCTAACAAAAAATCTTCTTGCGAGGATCATAACCGCGAATAGAAGATCAGCCCAGCGAGCCGAGGCACTCGGAAAGCTCCATAAGACGACAGGTGTAAATAGGCATTCCGCGAATCGTCAATTTACTAGCGGGCGTTCTTCGTAGCTCTTCTGCAAGCGCAAGAAAGTCTTTCGGTTCATCCGTCTCGAAACTGATCAGATATTCCTGCTCGCTGAAGCCGAAAGCGTGGGTCATATGGATCTTGATGTTCTGGAACTTCTTGCCGACCATGAAGTTCTCCTTGATCAGCGCCTCGCGCTCTTCCTCGCTCTTCTCGTACCAGTCACTGTGTTTTGAGCACGGGAACAGGAAGTGATACTTCTTTCCACCTGCAACGACATGCCTCCTATCCTCGGAAACAGATGAGGGCGGCACAAACATCATCTTCCGCGTAACCGAAAGATAGTTGTCGGTCGTTTCCAGGTAGCTGCCGAGATTAGTCCGATAGAGCCTGGCTGTCATCTCCTGCACCAGGTCCAGCGATGATCCAACCCGCCAGAACATCAGATCAGCCTTCGAATCGAAACCGACAAGAGAATAGCTGTAAAGCAGCATATCCTTTTGGTATTCGTTGAATACCTTGCGAAATTCTGACTTGAAGACCTTTTTAGTTTCCGTGTTCAACCGCCGCCACTCTGGGTTGACCCGGAAAAAGATGAAGTTAACGAATTGTTTTTCGACAGGAGGGGATTTGCGCGGCTCTTTGTTGTCGGCTACCAGCCGCAGGCCCGCATTCTCGGCTTCGTCTTTGTCTTTCTCTGATATTCCCATTACGAGCCCGCTGCTCAAAGACTTCCTCAGGATGCCGTTCGAAACAATTGTGCCAACAATCTACTGCTTTGTCCAAAGGGCTCTATTGCGGATCTTATGCATCAGGAAGGTAGCCAGAAACCATTGCATTGATGCCGGATAAGTGCAAATATATCTGCGATGCTGCGGGTGATTCCCATACTCATTCTCCTGACTGCTTTCGCACAGACAGCGGTCTCGCAACAGAGGCCTCTGTTGACCGAAGACATCGATATCACTCCTCCCGGCAGCATCAGCGTCTCAGCCGGTTCCGATTTCATACAGAATGCGAAATTTCCTTTGTCGGGTTTGACGGGCGACCTGACAAGGGTCGGCGAGATTCGCGTCCGGACCGGATATGCATCCAACGTGGAAGTACAGATAAGCGGTGTGATTCAGGATTTTCTCGCGATAAATTCGAGGCAGAAAGAGCCTGCGATCCCTCTCACCGTTACCGGGAACTCGACCAATGACTTTGGTGATATCACTACCTCGGTCAAGATAAAGCTGAGGAACGAATCAGACAACGTTCCGGCGTTAGGCTTCAAGTTCGGCTACAAGATGCCTAACACCAACGAAAAGAAAGGAATCGGAACGAACCAGACCGATATCTTCACGACCTTCATAGCCCAGAAGACCTTCGGTAAGACGCCCGGAGGCAGACCGAAACTAAAGGTCTTTGGAAACCTGGGTCTTGCTATCCTCACAGCGCCTCTTGAGGATTTCTCGCAGAACGACGTTATGCTGTACGGCCTTGCTGGCGTGTACGCAGTGAACGACCGGATCAATCTCGTGAGCGAGGTAAATGGCAGGATCAGCACGCAATCCGGTGCCGCGCCACTGGGGACGGAAAGCCAGGGTCAATTCAGGGTCGGTACGCAGATCCGGGCCTCCGGGCTTACATTTGATACAGCAGCGTTGTTCGGCCTCACAAAGTACAGCCCCCGATCCGGAATTACGTTTGGCGTGACATATCAATCTCCAAAGATCTTCTCTCCCGCACAGTGAATTGAGTTCTTGTTAGAATCTGCGTGAGAATCTGCTCTCGATGCTGATCGGGGAGTTTCCTTTTCCGACGCCGGGGGAGCTTTTGATACCGTTGTGAACAAAGGATTTAGCGTCGCGAACTGCTTCTTCCAGATTCAGTCCTTTGGCAAGGCAGGCTGCGATCGCCGAAGATAGCACGCATCCTGTGCCGTGTGTGGACGAGGTTTCAAGATACTCGGTTGAGAACTCGATCGATCGGTCTCCCAAGAAGAGGAAATCGATTGCGGCCTTGTCAAAAGGAAGATCAGAGGTCGCGAGTGGAATGTGGCCGCCCTTGATCAATACGTTTGTTGCACCAAGTCCCCTGATCTTCGTTGCGGCTTCTTCTATGTCTTCCCGGCCGGCAATTTTTACTCCCGAGATCCTTTCCGTTTCAGCGATATTCGGGGTAACGATGTCCGCGATCGGGAATAGCTCTTTTATCAGGGACGCGAGAGCATTGTCATCGATGAGATCGAATCCCGAAGTGGAGCGGACCACAGGATCAACGACAAGAAAACCCGACTCACGAGTTCTCAAACGGCCGGCAACTGCTTCGATGACCCCTGAATCAGGCAACATCCCTGTCTTGACGGAATTAACTTTATAATCGTCAAACACCGGATCCATTTGCCCGATCACGGTTTCAGGACTTTGGGACACGGCGCCCCGCACCTCCTGAGTGTTTTGAAAAGTAATGGATGTGACAGCAGCGGCTGGAAAGCAACCGTATGCGGCAAATACTCTTGCGTCCGCAAGTATTCCTGCCCCACCGGACGGATCGAGCCCGGCAACACTAAGACATACCGGCGGTTTTGCCATATCGGTCACTATGAAAGAGCCTCAACCAATTCAAGATCTTAGCCGGTCCTCGTTTTTCGGATGGTATCGATGACAGACTCCGTGGTTTCTTGATCAAGAAACATCCTGATAGCCGCAAACCCATCCGCTCCGGTTTCCAGAACTTCCCTGAAGTTCGATCCGTCAATACCCCCGATCCCGACTAGCAGGGAGTTCTCGGCAATATCGGCGGCCAGTTCCAGAGCCTTCAATGCCTGATCAACAGGCATCGTTTTCTTTCCGGGCGTCTCGAAGACCGGGCCAAATAATATCAGATCGGCACCCGATCGGTCCGCGATCCCGACTTCTTCAAGAGTATGTGTCGAAACACCGATGAGAAATGTCTCGGGGGTGATATCCCTGACGACGCTCACCGGCATTCCGGTCGAGGTCAGATGGACTCCTGCAGCGCCCGAAGAGATCGCTATGTCTACCCGCTCGTTAACAAATACGGCCGTTCGGGAAGGCGCGAGCAGGTCGACCGCCCGTTTCGCAAGCTCAAGTAACCTACCGGCAGACAGTGACTTCTCACGTATCTGAATCGCGGAAACTCCGATCGATGCCGCTCGCTCGATCTGTTCGAGCAGTGCGCCCGATGATTCTTCGAAACTGTTGTCTGTAAGAGTGCCCGGCGTTATAAGGTAGGTGAATGGGCTTTGAAGACGGGGCGGCACCAGCTACTTTCTTTCCCTTGCCCGAGTTATCTCAGAGTCGACTGCTTCGAGCTCCTCGACACTCTTTGAAAAATGGGCGATCTCCCAAAACCCAACAAGGAGATTAAAGATTCCAAGCCCGGTCACGGCTCCCTTGAACCAACCAGAAGTGATAACAGTCTCAACGATTCGAAGGCCGGTCACATCGACGAAGTAGATAAGGACGACGTTTGTGCCCCAGTCACTGATCCACGGCAGGAGCGTCAGAAGTAACCCTGCCTCTAGACAGACGAGGATAAAAAGAATAACCGTCAGGCGTGCGACCATATTGGAAAGTATATCGCCTATCCCGCGACGCCAACAAGCGCCCGATCATCCGGCAACGGTTTCTTTCTCGCGAAGATCTTCGAGCCGTTCCGCTACATCCCTGAAATCTACATCCACGGCATAGACACGTTCGAAATGATCCATCGCTTCAGCGGGTTTGTCGAGGAGCTCAAAGGCATTTCCCAACTCGTAATCCAGTCCCTGTTTCTCTTCCGGACCTAGGTCACACTCCTCATACGCACGCTTGAACCAGATGATCGCGAGCTTTGGCATATTCTGCTCCATAAAGCAGTGACCCAGCATCGTGCACGCGTTGTAAAACTGCTCGCCGTTGTCTTTTCCACCGAGGCATTCGATAGCATCCTGGAATCCGCGGATCGCCTCTTCCAGGATACCCATTTCCTTATAAACGACACCTCGGTTGTAATGCTCTTCGAAATCTTCCGGATCGGCTGTTTGTGTCTCGTCGAGACCGAGATCACTCGCGATTTCGCTGATCGGGTCCGGATCCGCTGGAACATCCTCGTTACCAAGTATGGACTGCTCAAGTTCCTGCTCATTGCCGGTACGAGATTCCGGGTCAGGAACTAACGACGGGGAGGCCTGTTTCACGGACCTGCTTCCTTTGGTGTCTGATTCGTAGAGCTCTACGCGAAGTTCTGCGATCTCCTTTCTGTTTCCAAACTCCTTTTCCAGGGCCCTAAAGGCTTTGTCGGCAAGCTGGTCGTATCCTTGCTCAATGTAGAAATTAATACTGACTATTTCTTCATCCAGCCTTACTTCGTCACCCGGACTCAGCCTAGTGGTTACGTAATCCTGTTCCACGGCCCCATTGGACGATCCGTTCGAACTGAGGCTTCCTCCGACAACCGAAACGTTCTCATCGGCTATGGTCACAACTCCCGGATCATCGATGATCGTTCCCTGGATAATCTCGTCGCTGCCATCTTTACCATGCGTGATCAGCCCGGTTCCTTCGTTGACCGCAGCGAATTCTGCCTCGGACTCAAGTCCCAGACCATCCGTCTCACCCGAGGCTTCGATCTCCTCGTGATCACTCGAGATCAATTCTTCTTCACTGTCTTCAGGCCCGATCGCTTCAACAAGTTCTTCAAGCCTAGATGTCCTCGCAGAATCGTGCGGAACCAAAACTAGATATTGCGAAATGGCCCACCGCTCGTCGGCGTTCTGTCCGGCTGAATGCGCTGCGTCAGCCATCGAGATCAAAGTGTCTTTCAGTTTTTGTTGTTCTTTCAGCCAACCGTAGCATCTTGCGAGCAGCCGGAGGCCGTCGATGTTCTCTGGATCGGCCTCGAGAAGGTTTTTGAGATGGCTCTCAAGGATCTCGGCATCGCCACCGGCAAGCAAATGTTCAGAAACCATCGAAAGGATCCTGACTGCAGAATCAGGGTCTTTCGTCTCCAAATAGATATCTACAAGATCGAGAAGCTTCGGATAATTGGCCGGTTCCCGTTCAATAAGTTTCGTTATCACTCTCTCGGCCGAGGGAGCGTCTTTCATCTCAAAGTAGCAGTCGATCAGTAAGAAAATGAGGTCCTTGTTGTACTGATCCTCTTCCAGCCGTTCTTCGAGAAGCCTTGCCGCCTCTTCAGGAGTGCCAAGAAGAAAGTGAGCCCTGACCAAGCCCCTGACCGCCTTCACGAACCGTTCGTTTACTTTGAGCGCCTTCCCGAATGCCTCGACTGCGCCGGCGTGATCGCCTTGTTCAGCGAGACGGCTTCCGGCTTCAAAGTAAGTCTTGCACGCGTCGTCTTTCTGGTTTCGTTCGCGAAACGCTTCCGCAAGCTTCAAACAGATCGAGGGGTCCTTCTTGTCCAGATCAGCAAGCTTCTGCCAGACTTCCAGAACCTCGGATGCTTTTCCTTCCTTTTCCAGCCTCTCCGCAAAGATCTTGTAGTGCGCGCGGGCTTCTGCAACAGAGCCGCGGAAGTGATAAAGCTCGCCCAGCTTTCCGACGATCTCCGTCGAATCCGGGACGAGCTTATAGATCTTGTTATAAACAGCGATCGCCTTCTTGGCGAATCCCTGGTCGTTGTAGTGCTCGGCAACCTTGAGGTAGCACGATACGGCATCGTCAGTCTTGAGCGCCTTGACGAACAGATCGCCGAGAATGTTCTGCGTCGTGATATCGCTCGGATCATGCCTGACGATCTGCTTGTACTCGCTTATCGCAGCTTCTATTTTGCCATTGGTGAGGTAACGCTCGGCGTTCCTCATCGACTTGGTCTTGTTGAAACTCATCGTAAGTGAGACAAACACGCCCTTTAGGGAACTCCCCCAAAGGTGCCCATGCACGTACTTTTGAAAAAGAGAAGGATTGTTCTTACACTAAATCGTAGCGGTCAAGTGCGGTAAGATTCGTGGCGACCCGCAGTAAGAAAGTTACCACGTGGAGACAAAATCTGTCAACGGTGTTGAACATTTTTTGCCACCCTTTATGTATAGACGCAAAGCATTTATACTCAAGCAGATGGAACTGCATTTGCCTGGTTTCTTTCAGACGAATTCCTTCCGCTCACGAAGTATTTTATGAGAGCCCTTATCCTCGCCGGCGGCAAAGGCACGCGCCTCAGGCCGTTAACCGTTTACACACCAAAGCCGATCGTGCCGGTCCTCAACAGGCCTTTCCTCGAATACCAGATCGAGATCCTGAAAAGGGCGGACATTCACGACATCACTCTTTCGCTCAATTACCAGCCAGACAAGATCCAGCAGATCCTCGGCTACGGTGAGGATCTGGGCGTCAAGATCGATTATGTGACTGAACCCCAGCCGATGGGTACAGCAGGGGCTTACAAATACGCGGCGAACGACTTTGAGGAACCGACGATAGTAGTCAATGGCGACATACTCACAGATCTGATCATTTCCCGCCTGATTAAGCACCATCAGCGCTCTGGAGCAAAAGCTACGATAGCACTTGCGCCAGTCGAGGACCCGAAACGTTACGGTCTTGTGAAGACCGACGGCGATGGGAACGTAGAGGAGTTTCTTGAGAAGCCCGATGCCGAAGCTTTGGGAACGGCCGGAACCAGCCTGATCAACGCCGGGATCTACGTACTGGAGAAAGACATCCTCGAGCTGATCCCGGAGGCAGAGAACTATTCTTTCGAATACAACGTTTTTCCGGCGATCCTTGAGAAAAAGATCCCATTCTCCTCATATGCAATGGAACGGGAATACTGGTGCGACATAGGCACGCCTAAGACTTATCTAAAGGCTCACATGGACTTTCTCGAAGGGAGGATAAAAAACTTTCCCATCGAGCGTGATGCTGCTCACGACCGAGCGACATCGACATATGTCGACGAGACCTCTGTGATCGATCAAGACTGTGTAATCAAGCCAAACGTAAAGATCTCGAACTCGGTCATCGGAAGAGGGGTCGTGATCGAAGAAAAGGCGGTCATCGAGAATTCTGTGATCTGGCCGCATTCGCGAATCTCGAACTCCGCCAAGGTCTCGGGCGCGATCCTCGCCAGAAGCTGTTACGTTGGGAAGAACGCCGTTATCGGTCCGGGCGCCGTGTTGGGAAACAAGACCACCCTGACTGACTACACACGGGTTTGAACACCGCCGTTTATGCCGGAACTGCCGGAAGTTGAGATAGTAGCCCGTTCGCTTTCCGAACTCGTCGAGGGACTCGAGATCGCAGCCGCAGCCCTGCACCGCGAAAAGCTTGCCCCCGCATTTGATCCGAAGGAATTCGCCCGATTGCTGTCAGGCGGACGGATCGATTCCGTTGGAAGACGCGGAAAACACATCCTGTTCGAGCTTTCTTCGAACCGCACCCTGATCGTCCACCTCCGAATGAGCGGCAAGTTTGTTTTGCTTGAGCCACACGAACCGAACCCGAAATTCACTCACGCCGAGCTCTTCTTCCCAGACGAAAGACGACTTGTCTTTGAGGATCAGAGGCACTTTGGCTATATGAACATTGCGGAAACGGACCATGTATCGGACACCCCCGAGATCAGCAAACTGGCACCCGAGCCGTTCTCGGACGATTTTAATCGCGAATATCTGACACGTGTTCTTTCTCAAACACGCCGTCCGATCAAAGATGTTCTTCTGGACCAGTCGAAGGTCTGCGGGCTCGGTAACATTTACGCGGCCGAGTCGATGTTCCTCGCCCGGGTTAATCCAGCCGTTCCCGCGAACAGGATTTCGGCGATCAAAACCGGCAGGCTGTTTACCGCGATCCGTCACGTACTGAGAGAATCGATCGAACAGGGACTTAAAGCAATGCTCGATAGAACCAACATCGAGAACAGGTATTTCAACGGCAGCAGCAACGGAAGCTGGCTCGTCTACGACCGGGAAGGACAGCCCTGCGTCAATTGCGGGAGAGCCTTGAAAAGAATGAAGCAGTCGGGAAGATCGACCGTCTACTGTCCACGTTGCCAGAGGAAGTAGTCACTCTTGTCTTGAGATTTAGTTTGACAGGCGCACGATCGAAGCGCATTATAGCGTTTACTCTCGTGGTGAGTTACAGCGACTTGCGACCACGTAAAACAATCAGCTAAACAGCTAACAGGTTATTCGGAAAAAGGCCTTGTGTTGTTTAGCACAAGGCCTTTCCGCATCTCGGCCGTGATCTTTGGTAGGTGCGAAGAAGTTTATGAAGAAGTTCAAAGAACTCCTTGAATCCGACAGCGTCTATGTCTTTGACGGCGCTATCGGAACGCGTTTCTACGACAAGGGCGTTTACATTAACAAGAGTTATGACGAGCTAAACCTCACGTCTCCCGATCTCGTCCGCGAAGTCCACGGGGAATATGTGGCGAATGGTGCCGACGTAATCGAGACAAACACGTTTGGCGCGACCCGTCACAGGCTGAAGCAATACAGCCTTGAGGGAAAGCTTCACGAGATCAATGTAAAAGCTGTCCAGCACGCAAAAGCTGCTGCAGGCGACAAGGCATTCGTCGCCGGGGCGATAGGACCGCTCGATCTTCGAATTGAGCCGTACGGGCCGACATCGCTTGAAGAGGCGAAGGAGATGTTCGCGGAACAGGCTGCAGCTCTCGACGAAGGCGGTGTAGATCTATTCATTCTCGAAACGTTCGCAGATCTGTCCGAAATACGGCAGGCGATAGAGGGTGTGAAGAGCATTTCGAAACTTCCGATAATCGCGCAAGTACAGATTCAGACGGATGGAAAGACCGTCTTCGGCGCGACGGCAAAAATGATCGCAGAAAGGCTGGATGAGTGGGGAGCAGACGTGATCGGCCTGAACTGCGGAGTCGGTCCTACGCACGTTCTGAGCGCTCTTGAAGAAATGCGCTCGGTGACCAACAAGAAGCTCTCCGCCCAGCCAAATGCCGGTCTTCCGAGAGATGTTCAGGGCCGTCAGTTCTACATGTGCTCTCCCGAGTACATGTCGAAGTTTGCAAAACGATACATAAAAGCCGGCGCGAGTTTTATCGGCGGTTGCTGCGGAACCACACCAAAGCACATCCGCCTGATCGCCGATTCCGTTCGGGCGATCAGCCCAAGGAGTTCGAGGATCGAGGTCCGGGACTCGACCCCTGCGAAAGAAAAGATCGCTCAGGCTCAGGTCGAACCGGTCTCACCGCTCGAGCGCTCGAATTGGTCAAGAAAGGTCGCGCAAGGAGAGTTTGTCACCTCGGTTGAAGTTCTTCCGCCTAAGGGAGTCAGGGCGAAGAAGACGCTTCAATCCATCGAGATTCTGAGAGTCGCCGGCGTTGATGCGGTAAACATTCCGGACGGGCCCAGAGCTCAGACCCGAATGTCAGCCCAGGCGACGGCGGTGCTGGTCGAACGCGAGGTCGGGATCGAGGCGGTCCTGCATTATTGCTGCCGTGACCGGAACCTCCTCGGGATGATGTCCGACCTGCTAGGTGCGGCCGCACTGGGTCTTCATAATCTATTGATCATCACAGGCGATCCACCGAAAATGGGACCGTATCCGGATGCGACAGCAGTCTTCGATATTGATTCGATAGGCCTGACCAACATGGTCAACAAACTGAATCACGGTCTGGACCTTGGTAACAATCCGATCGGCGATCCGACTGCGTTTTCGATAGGGGTCGGCGTCAATCCGGGAGCGATCAACCTCGAGGAAGAGATAAAGCGTTTTGAGTGGAAGGTCGAAGCCGGTGCGGAATATGCGATCACACAGCCGGTCTACGATACCGAGCAGCTTCACGAGTTTCTGAACAAGATCAGCCATGTTCGGATCCCGATCGTCGCGGGCATTTTTCCGCTTGTCAGTTCCCGGAACGCGGAATTTATGCACAACGAGGTTCCCGGTGTTCGCGTCACTCAGGACATCCTTGAGAGAATGAGACAGGCATCTGACAAAAGCAAAGAGCACGCGCGGGAAGAGGGACTGGCCATCGCGCGAGAGTCGCTTGAAGAGATCAAGAACGTTATCCAGGGAGTGCAGGTATCGGCTCCTTTCGGAAATGTGAAGTACGCATTGAAGGTGTTCGATGTGCTTGATTCGTTTTCGGAAGGCGAAAGGGTGACTGCTACGACGGCGGGGATCGAAGAATGACAAAGGCAACAATCACGATGATCGCGGTGCTGGCGTTTGCCGGCCTCCTTTTCGGTTCCGTAGGAGAAGGGGATTTCCGAAACTCCAGCGGGAACACCATCGGTTCACTCAAGTCGGACGGATCGGTTCGAAACAGTTCAGGAAACACCATCGGCTACATTAAAAGCAATGGTGATGTCAGGAACTCCAGCGGCAATACGATCGGGAGTATAAGGTCCGACGGGACGGTGACAAATAGTTCGGGAAATACGATCGGGAAAGTGAAGTCCGACGGGACGGTGACGAACTCCAGCGGCAATACGATCGGAAAAGTAACTTCGAGCGGGGACGTTAGGAACTCGAGCGGAAATACTATCGGCAGCGCCACCGGGAGCATTACCCAACGCGAGGCCGCCGCGTTCTTTTTCTTCTTCTTTACTGAGTATGTTTAGGTGAACTTGGTAGGTGCAGGGCTTGTCCCTGCCTATGACGAATGCATATTCGCAACGTTTAGAGCGGCGCTTGCGCTGCGTGCATTGAGCTATGCTCAATGCGAATCCCGACTGTGCGGAGATGACTGTAACTGTTCAGCGACTACCGCCTTCAAAACTATTTCTTCCTCTTCGAGGGAGAGGACAGAAATTCGACGGATTTGAATATGGACTCGGCGATGCCTTTAGTTTCTGATGTACTAGAAAGTACCCAAATGGAGAGTTTATAGTTTCGATCGTTCGAAAATTGGAAGTGAATCCCGGACTCGTAAACACTACTAGCTTCCGGGTCCCTAAGATTCCAAAAGTACGCGTACGCTCCGTCGATCCACGAAATCCATTCGCAATAGTCAGTAATGCTGGAAGTTAGAGGACTTGGGGTATAGGCCGCGTTAGAAAGATCGGCGTAAACATCAAACTCATCACTTGTAAGAATATGCCTCTTTTCATCCTCGCGAATGTATTTCACGCCAGTAGAGGTGAACGAAGATGGCACTTTCAATGAGACCACGTTTGGGAAGTCAATTCTCTTCCAGCCTTCGGTGTTAGATGATTCTGTCGCCTTGAGTTCCTGCGTCCCAATTTCACTCCGTTTCGAGTGTGGCACGCATTCTTGTCCGACAATCACATTTGCGAAAAGGGCCACAGTCGCAACGAGAAATACTGTTCGTGCAAGATATAAATGGCTCATGTCCTGAGCCGCGAAAACGCGGCTTGGGCAGCGCAAGCGCTGCTCTAAACGACACCTGTGAAACCTACGACTCCGATCTCGGAACTCGCAACTGCTGGTCGTAGCCCGCGCTGACGCTTGGGCTTCTGACACTTGCAGCGCAAGCGCTGCTCTAAACGACACCTGTGAAACCTACGACTCCGATCTCGGAACTCGGTACTGCTATACGAAGCCCGCGCTAACGCTTGGGCTTCTGACACTTGCAGCGCAAGCGCTGCTCCAAACGACACCTGTGAAACCTACGACTCCGATCTCGGAACTCGGTACTGCTATACGAAGCCCGCGCTGACGCTTGGGCTTCCGACACAATCGGAACTTGGAACTCGTAACTCGGATCTGCCTACTAGTCCGGAAAGCCTATCTCGCGGATGACACCTTTCTTCAGCTTGTGAGGATTCGGTTTCGGAGGCTTTACGATCGTGAACCGATGATTGAATCCGCCGTCATTCGAGCCTCTGCTTCCCGCTCGCCATTCATACTTTACAAGCGCACCGTCTTCGAACTCATACATCCGCTCGATCTCGGAATCGGTGAACCTGGTTGTTTCTTCGCTGATGAATCGGGAACGCACGTCCTCGATTATGCTGTTCGCGTAAAAGTCCGAATGCTGGGAATTCTTGGTCATAAGCTGTTCACGGTACCCTTTCGAAGGTTTTTTCAGCCGGCATCGGGAGAGTCCGGCCGCGGATGAAGCACGATTTTACCATAAGCTTTGTTCTCAATAACGTGCCTGTGCGCCTCTGCAGCATCCTCAAGAGAAAAAGCCTTTCCGATGACCGGATCCAGGTATCCTTCTGACAGCCCCTTTCCTATCTCAGAGTGGATCTCTTCCATCGCCTGATCCGGTGCGTTGAACAGCGACATCCCCCGAAGGGTCGCTTCGTTCGTCATCATCAGCCTCGGATCGAACTCCAGCGAGCCCCGGCTTCCGATCACCGTGATCCTTCCGAACTTTGCAAGCGCCCTGAAATCTGCCACTAGGTTCTTATTCGCCAGCATCTCGAGAATGATCTCGACCCCGCCCGAGGTCTCTTGGATCTCATCGAGATAGCCAAACTCAGGCGAAGAAGAATGATCGAAGACGTGATCGGCTCCAAGGTCATTGACCAGTTCCATTCCTTCCGATGAACCAGCGGTGGCGTACACCTCGAGTCCAACGTGCTTTGCCCATTGGATCGCGGCGATTCCAACCGCACCCGAACCACCGTGTATCAGGACCTTTTCGCCTTCTTTTGCTTCTGCTTTCTGAATGAGAGCCCTGTAAGCAGTAGCATACGGGACGAACACTCCTGCGCCTGCATCAAAAGAGACCTTTTCCGGAAGCTCCCAGACCTGATCTTCCCGGCAGATCGCGTAGTCGGCATAAGTTCCTGAGAGCGAGCCTGAAACGTAAACTCTCGATCCCTCTTTCACCTTGCGCACCGCCGGACCCGTTTCTTCTACGATGCCGGCACCGTCCTTACCGGGTATGAACGGAGGTCTCGGAGCTGTGGCGTGCGCCCCTGCGCGGATGTAAGTATCGACCGGATTCACTCCCGCCGCCTCGATCCGAACAAGGACCTCATTTTCACCCGGCGTCGGAACTGAAATGTCTTCCAGTTCAAGGACTTCTGGCCCGCCGTACTGCCTTACGTAGATCGCTTTCATTTACAGAAACCTCTCGATCAAATGAAAAAAACGGGCGAAAAGCTCTCGCTTTCCCGCCCGCTTATGGATCCTTCTTTTATTAGACGTGCTTCTCGATCACCTGCGCGATGGCTTCTTTCGAAACCGCGCCAACGATTCGTTCCTGCTCTTCGCCGTTCTTGAACAGGATCAGCGTCGGTATGCCCCTGACGCCGTATCGCTGCGGGACATTCATATTCTCATCCACGTTCATTTTGAAAACGCCCGCCTTGTCCTGAAAATCCTCGGCCACGGCTTCAACCGAGGGCCCGATCATGCGGCATGGTGCACACCATTCCGCCCAAAAATCCACCAGCACGGGCTTGTCCGAACCCAAAACGTCCGATTCAAACTCCGCATCCGTAATTGCCCTTGCAAAATCAGCCATCGTTGTTCAATCTCCTGATCAATCTAGATCTTATAAATCCGCCGGCCGAATAGCCGGCCCCAAAACTCTTAAATTGTAACCATAATTGTTACAATAATCAAGTGCGCCTGAGATAACTATTCGAAGTCGTTCTCAAGCACGATCCTGTATCTCGTCTTGCCGCTCTTCAAACGGTCGAAAGCCTCGTTGATCCGAGACATAGGATAGTTCTCCGTAATCGTTTCGATATCGTGCCTCGCGCAAAATTCCAGCATTTTTGCGACAACATCCGGACTGCCTGTCGCACTACCTGTGACCGACCTTTGACGCTCGATAAGATTGAACGAATAGACCGTCATCGGATCGAGTACTGCTCCCACGATATGGAGCCTTCCCTTTGGACCAAGCGCCTTAAAATACGCTGCCCAGTCGAGCGATACATTTACGGTCGACAGGATCATGTCAAACCTGCCATCAAGAGCAGCGATCGCGTCCGAATCCCTTGAATTCACTACGTGATCTGCCCCAAGCTTCCTCAATTCATCTTCCTTGGAAAGATCGGAAGTGAAAGCAGTGACCTCGCAGCCCCACTTGTCAGCAAACTGAAGCGCAAGGTGTCCCAACCCGCCGATACCGATCACGCCCACTTTGTCGGTAGGTTTGATATCGAGTTGGACGAACGGATTGAAAACCGTGATTCCGCCGCAAAAAAGAGGGCCTGCTTTTGACGGATCGACTCCGTCGGGAAGCTTGATCGCCCAGTTCCATTTACAGCGGACCCGGTTCGCAAACCCTCCGTGCCGCTGAACTATCGTGCCGACCAGTTCAGGGCAATGGATCTGGGACCCGGCGATGCAGTTCGTGCAGTGTCCGCACGTGCTTGCGTTCCAGCCAAGTCCGACTGTGTCCCCGACTTCGATTCCCTTTGCACTATGGCCAACCGCGGAAACCGTTCCGACAGCCTCGTGCCCGCCCACGAACGGAAACTCGGACATTTCCCATTCATTGTCACGCATTGACAGGTCTGAATGGCAGATACCGCAGTATTTAACGTCGATCTCTACCTCTTCACTGCCAAGTTCGCCCGGATCGAATTCGTATGGCTCAAGCTCTCCGCCCGCCTCCATCGCCGCATATGCTTTGATCGGTTCACTCATCATCTCTCCCCCTTTTCGCTCATCTGGAAGAGACGATTCTATCCGTCGGAGATCGCGTCCTCAAGCGCGCCAAGCAAACGGTCGGCATCTTCTCTCGTGAAACAGAGCGGCGGTTTGATCTTGATGACGCTGTCGTGCGGGCCATCCGTCCCGACGAGTATGCCGTCGTCTTTCAATCGATTCTTGACCCTCGACGCAAGTCTCGAATCTGGGCCGGGCTCGGGGTCAACTGCAACCAGTTCTAATCCCAGGAATAGTCCGCTGCCCCGCGCTTCGGCGGCAGACTCGAATCTGTCGCAAAGACCGCGCAGGCCTCTGAGCAAATAGCCTCCTACCTCAGCGGCATTCTTCTGCAACTCTTCATCTTCGATCACATCAAGGACCGCATTTCCTACGGCACAAGAAACCGTGTTGCCGCCGAACGAGCTGAAAAACTCCATTCCGGTCTCAAATGACCGCGCGATATCGGCTGTCGTCACTACTGCGGCCATCGGATGCCCGTTGCCGATCGGCTTCCCGATCACCACGATATCAGGCTCGACGCCGTGCATCTCGAATCCCCAGAACCAGTCTCCGAGCCTCCCGAAACCGGTCTGTACCTCATCGCTAATGCAGACCCCGCCAAGCGATCTTACAAATCCGTAAACCTGCTTGAGATAGCCTTCAGGAAGCGGGACTTGCCCTCCGCAACCTACGATCGGCTCGGCTATGAATGCCGCGATCCCGGCATCGCATTCCTGAACGCACTGCTTCAAGTCTCCAAAAAAGTCTCTCTCCGAATCTCCGTCCCGCAGTATGTTCGGAATCGGCGCCTCGATTATCCGTCCCTGTTTTCCTGGGCCGCCTTTTCCCGCGTATTTATAGTGGCTAACAGCGATCCCCTCCCGCGTATTCCCGTGGTAGCCGTGCTCTGCAACGATCAGCGTCTCTTTTCCCGTATGAGAATGCGCCAGTCGCAGTGCCAGATCGGTCGCTGCACTCCCGGAATTGACAAGAAACACCTTTTCAAGCTTCTCCGGGAACTTGTTCAAAAGCCTGGTGGTGTAGGAGTTGAATTCGTCTGTCAGGTAACGTGTGTTCGTGTTCAAACGCAGCGCTGATTTTGAAAGGGCATCTACGACCCTCGGGTGTGAATGCCCGACATGAGGAATGTTGTTGTAGCAATCGAGATAGGACTTCCCCTCCCGGTCGAACATGAACTGAAATGCCGCACTTTCCATTCGTATCGGCTCGTCAAACTGAAGCGACAAAGCCCTGCTCGTATTTATATTCCGGACCTTCAAATCTTCGGTGCCGATTCCACTCTCGAGACGCGAAAGCCCGCAAGCGTCACGAAAAGCGTCTTCGATCTGCCGAGGGTTCGTGGCCGCCCACTTTCGAAGAAAACTCCACGCCATCTGATCGGAAATGAGCGCATACTCGTTATCAGGATCTTCAATCCGGGACCTTGCCGACCGGCAGACACTAATCGAAGCTCTCAGAGCTATCAGATCGTAGAGAACAGCTATTTCGATTTCCTGTAACGGACTCACAGAGGAATAAGCGCTGATCAAGGGCAGAGCCCCCGAAACTTTGTCCTTCGCGAACAGGAGCGCATAACAGGCGGCGATCGCAAGGTCGCAGATCCGCGGTGTGAAACACATATCCCCGAAATCGATCAGCGACAATCCGCCGTCCTCGCGAACTACCACATTCCATTCGTTCGGGTCCCCGTGAATGAGCTGGGGTTCGAGCGTCTGGAGCTTCGGGTCTACAAACTCCTTTGCGCGCAGAAAGAAATATTCTACGTACTTTCGGTCGCGGGGATCGGAAATGAATCGAAGATCGGGAACTGACAGACGCCAATTCGCGAGGTCCCATCGGCTCTTCTTTGCTTCGATAGCTGGTTCGCGGATCCGGGCGAGGTGTTGATCGAGATTGGCCAGATACTCACCAAGGGGGGCAAGCTGGTCATACGATAACCCCTCGTTTCCAAGGTGGGCCCCTTCAATAAATCTGACAAGACGGAGGAACCTCTGGCGCCCACCGATCTCAACAGCCGAAACAAAGCTTCCTTCCGAGTCAGCGACCGGTTCGGGGATCCCCGAGAAGCCGCTTCTACTCAGTTCCGAAAGGACACGGGATTCCCCATCTAGCTGGGCGATCAGGCCGGAATCCGGATGATAGACCTTTAATACGTACTTTTCGCGTCGGGAAGCGATCAGGTAGTTCCGGTTCTCGTATCCTTCGAGCGGCTCGGTACTCCTCGCCACGATCCCGAACCGCTCACGGAGGATCTCAGCCGCTTGTTCCTGTGCTGTTGCAGGCATTAAGACTGGACGTATCGGAAATGTTCCTTTGTATATCTGGCTCCGCTGGCGGCGTCCCGGGGAAACACTCGCTCTATCCGGTCCAGTTCCGATTCGGTGAGTTCGATATCCGCCGCGGCGGCGTTGGATTCCAGGTATCTGATCTGTTTTGTCCCGGGGATCGGCACAATGTTGTCACCTTGCGCAAGCGTCCAAGCCAACGCGAGCTGCGACGCGGCAATGCCTTTTTCCCGCGCGATCTCCTCAACCTGTCGTACAAGTTCCAGATTTCTTGCGAAGTTCTCCGGATTGAACCTCGGATGAAGCCGCCTTGCATCGCCTTCCGGAAGGTCGGCGGCGGTCTTGAGCGCCCCGGTCAGAAAACCTCGACCGAGGGGAGCATAGGGAACAAAACCGATTCCGAGTTCCCTGCAGGTTTCAAGGACTCCGTTAGTTTCAACATCCCTCGTCCAGATCGAATACTCGCTTTGGAGCGCAGCGATCGGGTGAACTTGGTTAGCCCGCCGAATGGAATCGGCGGATGCCTCAGACATCCCCAAATAGCGGACCTTTCCCTGGTCCACAAGTTTTGACATTGCGCCGATCGTTTCTTCGACCGGCACCTCCGGGTCTACCCGATGCTGATAATAGAGATCGATCGTCTCGATCCCGAGCCTCTTGAGACTCCTCTCGACGGCCTCTGCGACATACTCGGGCTTTCCGCTTATCCCCTTGATCGAATGGTCATCCCGATCCCTGATGAATGCGAACTTCGTCGCGATGATGAATTGATCCCTCTTGCCTTTGACGGCGCGGCCGACAAGTTCTTCGTTCGCTCCGAGACCGTACATGTCGGCTGTGTCGAGGAAATTGATCCCGACATCAAGAGCCCGGTGGATTACTTCAACCGATGTGACCTCGTCGGGGGTGCCGTAGAATTCCGACATTCCCATACAACCGAGGCCTATGGCGGATACTTTCAGGCCGCCAAGCTTCCTTGTTCTCACTTTTGTTCCTGAAGCCTCCTAAGATCTTCAATGGTCTTTTCAGGTTCCGGACGTTTTGTGTAGTCGGCATTTACATCCGCCGCGAACACTATCCCTTTCCTGTCAACAACATACCGGGCGGGCATCGGAAGCGACCACGACTCATCGCCGTTCACCCTCGGAAGATCGAGGTTGAACTGTTCGTAAACCTCACGCAGGTATTCCGGTAATACCTGTCTGAGCCCAAACGCTTCCGCTACCTGATTTCCTTCATCCCTCAGGATCTCAAACTCTATGTCGTGCTTCTTCTGCATTTGCTTTAGGAACTGCGGCCTTTGCGGACATATGGCAACGATGTCCGAACCGATTTTCCTGATCTCCGAAAGCACATTCTGCAAAGCTTCCAGCTCTGCGTTGCAATAGGGTCACCAGTCACCCCTGTAAAATGTCAGCACCAGACCGCCTTCGCGGAGAAGATCGTCTGAGCTGCGTTCCTCGCCTGATATGTTCGGAAGCGAGAATGAGGGAATCTTGTCACCAGCTCCAACTGCTTTCTCCACCAAACCGGAATCCGCGAGTTCCCTGGTCGCCCTGTGCATTTTTTCCCTGGCAGATTCCGGAATCCGCTCCTTTCCTGCCTCGCTGATCTCTTCCAGCTTTTCGCGTAAGTTCATTTACCCTCCTTATTCGATAAAAACACTGCCGTTGCTCAAGCCGCCTGAGCGGTTCCCAAAGCCGGGTAGTCCACGTAACCGTTGCGGCCTCCCTGGTAAAAGGTAGATTCGTCCCACTCCGCAAGCTGAGCTTCCTCCTTGAATCGCAGCGGGAGGTCCGGATTCGATATGAACAGCTTGCCGTATGCGACCGCGTCAGCTCCGCCCTTTTCGATAAGAGCCTGACCTGAGCTGCGGTCAAAGCCGACCGAAGCAATGTATTTTCCTTTGTATCTCGGCCGGATCACGGGATGCCAGTCTTTTTCTTCGTCCGTAGTACCGATGTGAAGATAGGCCAGTTCGCGATCGTTCAGTTCGCCTACAAGATAGTCGTAGAGTTCTTCCGAATCGCCTTCGCGGATGTCATTGAACACTCCGCCGGGCGAAAGCCTGATCCCAGTTCGCTCAGATCCGACAGCCTTGATGATCGAATCGATCACCTCAAGTGCGAACCTGGACCTGTTCTCGACAGAACCCCCGTACCTGTCTTCCCTGTGGTTCACGTTTCCAGCCAGAAACTGCTGTACCAGATATCCGTTCGCGCCGTGCAGTTCTACGCCGTCAAACCCGGCCTCTATGGCATTTGCCGCAGCCCGCCCGAAATCTGCGACAGTTTCCTCGATCTCGACCTCCGTCATCGGCTTCGGAGTGACGAAGTCTTTCATTCCGTCCTCGGTGATGTTCTGGCCCTTCGCCCGGACCGCGCTGGGCGCCAACGGCCTGCTTGAGCCTTCCGGAAGGAAATCGGGAAGAGCGATACGCCCGGTGTGAAAGATCTGAAGAAATATCTTTCCACCGTTCTCGTGAACGGCCCGGGTCACCGGCCGCCATGAATCCGTCTGCGCTTCTGTATAAATGCCCGGGGTCTTCATATACCCTTTTGCCATCGGCGAAACGTTCGTAGCTTCGGTTATGATCAGTCCTGCCCCAGCGCGCTGAGCATAATACTCGGCGACGTAACCAGGCTGAACGCCCTCGTCATCTGCCCGGCAGCGCGTCATAGGCGCCATCACGATCCTGTTCTCAAGCTCTATTCTTCCAAGTTTTAGCGTTTCAAATAGTTCACTCATTACTTTCTCCCTTGTTCGTTCTGTTCAGGCGACTCACTGATCTCGACCTAGACCTGCCCGACCCAGTCTTTTTCAGCGATATCCCGCCATCGTTCTCTGATCTCGGAGACCATATTCGCCGGCAAGGCTCCCTGGGCTACGTACCCTGCATTTTCCTGCCAGCGACCGGGCTTTTTTGTGCCTACGATGGCCGTCGCAATGCTTTCAAATGAGAGCGTGAATCTAAGCGCGGTCGCAACGGACTGTTCAAAAGATCCCTTCAGGAAGGGGTAATCCAGCTTCTGTATCCGCTCCCAGTACTCAATGTGATACGCGTTCTCAGGCACAGATTCGTGTCGGAAAGCAACGTTTGCTATGGGTCTTTTTGCGATGACGCCCACACCTTTTTCCGAAGCTAGGGGAAGGGTGAGGTCGAAGGCCTCCTGGTCGGCGATCGAGATCGATGTTTGGAGTGTTTCGAAAACATCCAATTCCAATGCGAACTTTGCATCTTCACCGTCGCCTGAATAGCCCATGAATTGCGCGTAACCCCTCTCCTTTGCCCTTATCAGTGCCTCGACTGCTTCGCCCCGTTCAAGGATCTTCCTCTCGCAGCTATGGAGCTGAATAACGTCCAGATAGTCAGTTTTCAGCCGACGGAGGCTGTTAGTGATCGTGTCCAGAATGCCTTGTTTGGACCAGTCCTCCCTTGTAAAACCGTCTACCGGACCGCACTTCGAAAGAAGGATCACGCTTTGCCTTCTTCCCTCGATCGCGCTTCCAATCAACTCCTCACTTGTCCAATACGACGCGGCGGTGTCGATCAGATTCAATCCAGAGTCGATCGCGGAATTCAGGAGGAGATCCACTGTGGACGTTTCTTCCTTAAAGAACCCGATCTCAACGCCTCCGAAACCGAGAACGCTGACCTCAAGACCGGTCTTCCCGAGCTTCCTGTACTCCATCTACTCGCCGTATTTGTTGTTAAAGTGTTCGACCGACGCTTCGATAAGTTCCCGAAGCACTTCTCCGTCCACGTCGCTCAAGCGATTGACATAGAGACAGGATTTTCCCGTTTTGTGCTTCCCAAGCTGGGACAGGAGTTCGTCGTACTTGTCGAATCCGTCCATTATGTAAAGTGTCAGGCTTTGTTTTCGCGGAGAGAATCCGGTGCGCATCCAATCGCCTTCGCGGCCTGATGCGTACTTGTAGTGATAGGTTCCAAAGCCGATTATGCTCGGACCCCACATTTTCGGTTCGTCACCTGTTATCTCCGAGAATATCTTCACCAAAATCCTGGAGTCTTCCTGCTTTGTCTCGTCGGAGATGCCGTTGATGAACTCTTCAACGCTTGCGTCATTCGGTTTGGTTTTTAGTTCGGCCATAGATACTCCGGGTGCTGAGTATTGAGTACTGAGAGCTGAGAACTGAGTACTGATCGAGGAACCCGAATCGTCACACGAAAGCCGACCTCTTCACTCAGGCCCCAGTCCTTTCTTCTCAGTCCTTTCCTTCCATCACTCTCTTTCTTTTCTCGCGATCATTAACCCGTCTCGGACGGCGAGCAATATGTTCGAGACCCTAGGGTCGGCATCGATCTTCTCATTGTATTCGTGAAGAGCTTTCGTGCTTGCCTTAACGTTTTCGCCCTGCTCGGCATTTACAACGTCGCCGCTCCAAAGAACATTGTCCGCAATGATCAGCCCGCCCTTCCTGAGCTTCGGGAACGTTAGATCGAAATAGTTGGAGTAGTTCTCCTTGTCAGCGTCGATGAACACCAAATCGATCGTCTCGTCTATGTCATCGATAACTTCCAAGGCGTCTCCCAACCTGGCGTCGATCCGCTCGTAGATTCCGGCCTTCCGCCAGTACTCCTGTGCGATCGCGTTCGTCTCTTCATTTACATCGAGCGTGATCACTTTTCCGCCGTCACGCAGGCCCTCCGCAAGACAGATCGCCGAGTACCCGACATAGGTACCGATCTCAAGCACGATCGCCGGACCGATCATTCTGCTGATCATCGACAGCAAACGGCCCTGGTAAAAACCGGAAAGCATGTTCTTGTCCTGTCGCTCCCCAAACGTTTTCAGCCGAAGCTCCCGCAGGACGTCGCTTTCCGGCGTCGAAAACCTCTCGGCGTATCTCTGAATTTTTTCGTCGATCATCAAGGGCGTCTAGGGAATGCTTACAACCAACTTTCCGAAGTGGCTTCCGCTCTTCATATAATTGAGAGCCTCTGTGACCTCGTCGAACCCGAACACTCTGTCGACTACCGGCTTCAGATACTCGTCTGCGATCCGACGGTTCATCTCTTCGAACATCGTCCGCGAGCCGACGAAGATGCCGTGAAGCCTGATTGATTTCATCAGAATCGGAAGCGGATCGACACCGTCGGACTTCGAAAGCACACCGATCAGGGCGATGTGTCCTCCCATTCGGACCGCTTTCAAAGACCTCGCGAGCGTTCCCGCTCCGCCGACCTCAACTACGTGGTCGACGCCCCTTCTTCCGGTATACACCAGGGCCGCTTCATCCCAAGCCTCATTCTCACGATAGTTGAATAGATGGTTTGCGCCCAGTATGTCCGCCCGTCCCAACTTCTCGTCGCTTGAAGACGTGATGATCGTCTTCGCTCGAAAATTCTTGGCGAATTGAAGGCCGAATACGGAGACCCCTCCCGTTCCGAGCAAAAGAACCGACTCATCGCGTTGCAGATTTCCCGAAACGACAAGCGCGTTCCAGGCTGTTACGGCCGCGCAAGGAAGCGTCGCCGCTTCCTCATAAGACAAGTGGCCCGGTACCTTTACAAGGCCTTCTTCGCTGAAGACGCCGTATTCGGCCAGCACCCCGTCAAGATCCCCGCCTAGTGCTGTCCGTGCCTTCTCGTGATCGATCTCCCCGTCTATCCATCCCTGCATGAACGTTGGCATCACGCGGTCACCTTCGCTCCACAGAGTGACTTCGCTCCCCGTAGCAACAACCTCTCCGGCACCATCGGAAAACGGAACAAGGGGCCGGTTGAGATTCGGGTTATATCGGCCTTCGACCATCATAAGGTCCCGATAATTTACCGATGCAGCCTTAAACCGAACGACAACCTGCTTAGCTCCCGGCTCAGGGTCAGGCCTTTCAGCCTGCGCGAGATTGTCGATTCCGAACTCTCTTATTTCGTAAGCTTTCATTTTTTTGTCTTTCAAACAAAATCGAACGGGCAGCCTGCAAAATGCGGCAGGCCCGTTCGCCTGATTCTCAAACGATTTCGAGCGGTAGACTCTAGAAGTTCAACGCCCCGCCCGTTCTGACGTCTTTCGAATGGTCCCGTACGTGCTTCTCGTCTTAAACAAGCCGAAAAAGAAGAAGATCAATATGTGACCACGAGTGTTTCTTCAGGAAATCTGACTTTTTTGAGACCAACAAGCCAGTCCTCGCCGGTCCTGTATCCAAGTGCACACAGCGCTGAGGAACGATAGTCTTCGAGTTGGAGAATTTCGTCAACTTTTTCAGGGTCGAAACCTTCCATCGGACAGGCATCAATGCCCATGATCGCAGCGGTGTAAAGTAAGAAACCAAGCGCGATATAAGCCTGCCTCTGTGACCAGTCGAGAGCCGTTCCGGTTTCGGTCAGCTTCTGCTGGGTGCCCATCATCATCGCGATGAAGTCCTCCAGGTTCTCCCTGGGCGTCCCTCGCGTCTCAATGATCAGATCGGCATATTCCTGAACGTCATTCGGCGTCAACTGCTTCTTGGCTGCGACGATCACCAGGTGCGAGCAGTCGGTGATCTGCGCTTGGCCGTAACACGCCGGTTTCAATTTCGCCTTGAGATCGGGATCGGTCACCACGATAAATCTGAACGGCTGAAGGCCGTAACTGGTTGGGGCGAGGATTCCCGCCCGCTTCAGTGTTTCCCAGTCCTCATCCGAGACCTTCCTCTCAGGATCGAACCCCTTCGTGGCATATCTCCAGTTCAACTGCTTCAAGATCGTCTCGCCGGACGGCAGTCCCGCTTTTTCCGCTACTCCGCTCATATATAGTCCCCCTTGCGATTATTCCTTAGATTCTTGATCTTAAATTGAAACGGACTCTCCGCTTCGGATCAGTTCCATAACATCCGATAGTGTGTGTTTTGACAGTTTGGTCCTCACCGCCTCATCGATCTCCTTTTGCAGATTGCACAACACCGCCTCGATGTTCTTCCCTACCGGGCAATCCTGGTCAGGTTTCTGTTTGTGCAAGGAAAACACCTCGCCGTGCGAGACCGCCTCGTAGACATCGAGCAAGTCTATGTTCTTCGGATCTTTTGTAAGGCAGGTGCCGCCGCTGTATCCGGTGCGTGAAACCACAAGACCGGCTTCGTGAAGATCGCAAAGCAGTCTTCGGATGACCACCGCGTTCGTGTTTACACTCTTGGCGAGATAGTTCGATTTCACGCGCTCGTCGCAGTTGGTCGCAAGCATCGTGAGGACGTGTACCGCCATTGCGAATTGACTGTTCGCCATAAGTGTAACAAGAATAGTTACAATACTCAGGCTGTGTCAAGCCGACCGACCTGCGCCTGTATAAAACCTACTTAAGCACTTTTCTCAAAGCGCCTTCCAGTTCCGCGAAATCAAACTTGAATCCAGCTTCCGAAAGCCTCGCCGGCAGCACCTTTGCCCCTTCCAGCAGAAGGCGCTCACCCATCTCTCCGAACAACAGCTTCACACCAAAGCCGGGCACGGGGATGATAGTCGGCCTGTTAAGCACGGTGCCGAGTGTGTCTGTGAACTCTTCGTTCGTAACAGGATTTGGCGCGGTGGCATTCACAGGGCCGGTGACACGATTATTGTTGATCAGGAATTGTATGAGTCTTACTAGATCCGGAAGCGCGATCCAGGACATCCATTGATCCCCTGGTCCCACCGTCCCGCCCAGACCGAAGGAGAACGGCGTTAACATTTTCGCCAGTGCTCCTCCGTCTTTTGCGAGGACCACCCCGATCCGCGGATTCACGACCCGGGCACCAAAGTCCTCTGCCTTCTTCGCCTCGGCCTCCCATTCAATACATATCTCCGGCAAGAACCCATTCCCTGGCTCGCTGTCCTCGGTCAGTTCTTCATCACCTCTGCTCCCGTAGTAACCAACAGCCGAGGCAGAAACGAAGATCCGGGGTGGCCGCTCACGTTCCGCCAAAGCACTGACGAGCGTCCTGGTTCCCTCGACGCGGCTCTTTCTCAAGCTCTCCTTCTTTTCGTCGGTCCAGTACTCAGCAATGCTCTCGCCCGCCAAATGCACGACTGCGTCAGTGCCTTCAAGTTTCGAGGCTTCCTCATCGGAGAATCCGTCATAGGGGTCCCATTGAACATCATTCGGACTTTCGGGCGAACTCCTGGAAACGCGATAGACCTCGTGGCCATTCGCCTCCAGCTCCGGAACCAGCGAACTGCCTATCAATCCCGTCGCGCCTGTAACAAGAATTTTCATATCATTTATCAGGGTTTATAGATCAGGTATGAGTAAGCAGCTCACTGTTTACTGCTCTCGTCTCTTCCCTGCAGATCACGCCTTACGAAGATAACCATCTTTTGGATCTCTTCTTCTGTCAGCTGTCCTCCAAAAGATGGCATAGGCAACTTTCCGACTGCTATCTGCTGATAGATCTCCCTGTCGGTACGCTTTGCAGCTTCGCCGGTCCGGAGGCTCGGCACAAAAGTGCCGTCAACCACTTTTCCATAAGCTTCCTTTCCGTGACAGATCGCGCAGTTTTGCCGATAAAGCGAGGCTTCGTATGAATCGCTTTCAGCGATGACGACCCCGTTTCGGCCTCGTTCCTGCTCATCGCACCCGACTAAAACAGCAATGCTCGAAACCAGTACTGTCAGAGCGATCCTTAGAACGATCCCGGCCCCATGATCCATAGCACCGTTACTTGATCGCACCTTCGACCGGACTGGAAGCGCTGGCGTAAAGCCGTTTTGGCATCCTTCCGGCCTCATACGCCATGCGTCCCGCCTGAACAGCGAGTTTCATTCCCAAAGCCATTTTTGACGGATCAGGTGATTCCGCGATTGCTGTATTCATAAGGATCGCGTCCGCCCCCAGCTCCATCGCTACCGCGGCGTCAGAAGGAACTCCAACCCCGGCATCGACGATGATCACCGCATCAGGAAGCTGCTCTCTCATTATCCTCAGGTTCGAAGGGTTCTGAACTCCCATCCCGGAACCGATCGGAGCCGCAAGCGGCATTACTGCCGGGCATCCCGCATCGAGCAGTTTTCTGGCGACTATCAGATCGTCTGAAAAATATGGCAGGACCTTGAAGCCTTCAGATACAAGAATCTTCGCCGCTTCCAGCGTTTGCTCATTGTCGGGCAGCAATGTCACCTCGTCGCCTATCACCTCAAGTTTGATCCAGTCGGTCTGAAGCGCCTCTCTTGCCAATCTCGCCGTTCTAACCGCATGGTCAGTGTCATAGCAACCGGCGGTGTTCGGCAGGATCTGCATCGACGGATCGAGGTGATCGAGGAAAGATTCAACTTTTCCATCCAGAGGGACGCGGTTTACGGCAACCGTTACCATTTCGGCGCCCGAAGCCAGATGGGCGGCCTTCATCTCATCGTGATTACGGTACTTCCCGGTTCCTATGATCAACCGGGAGCGGAATTCCTTGCCTGCAAGCAGAAATTTCTCGGTTTTTGAACTTTCGGTCATTTGATATTGGCGGAATTCTTTAGTGGACCGCCTGTAGAAATTGTCTTTATACCCCGAATCTACAGGATTCGAAGTTCAAAAGGAAATGCGGGCCGGAGAACTTGTCCCGGTCCCGCACATTCAGTTTTCCAGACCCTATTCGAAAGGCGAAAATACGTTTCAGCCGCCGCCTACGAAATGAATGATCTCCAGTTTGTCTTCATCCGCGAGCGGGGTTCCCGCCCAACGAGTCTTTGGGATTACCTCGCGATTTAGTTCCACAGCTACACGCTTGTCGGGCATCGACAAGCGTTCGAGAAGTTCCCCTAAGCCGATTCCGTCCGGCACCTGCTTAACTTCACCGTTTACAAAAACCTTCATCTGTCGTGCGCGATCACTCTTCTTAACTCTGCCTCTTCGCTCCCGATCATTGCGCGGACCAGTATCGCCGCCCGTCCCGTCCGGAAGCTGGGGATCTTCACCATCACTCCTGCAACGCCGTTCGAATCGGCTTTCGAATGATAGATGAGCGGCCTGAAATCGGATCCCAGTATCTTGATCATAACATTTGCGCCCGGAACTGAGTCATCGTCGCTTCCGCGACAGACCAGAACATTTACGTTCTTTCTGTCTCCGGCTACGAACTTTTCAGCCCCTACAAGTTTGATCCTTAGACGATCGCCCGAAGGAGATTCGAACTTTGAGATCTCGTCAACGACGGTCACATTCCTTGAATCGAGCACGGGCGCGGCCTCTTGGTTAATCGAGGACGACCCGATATCTTCTTCGACAACATCGATCTCGATGTCCTCAATAATGGGGATGTCCCATACTGGAGGATTGTCCGGCATCGGAATACCCGACGACAGATCGATCTCGCCCTCTACCACAACTGCCTGAACCGTCTTCGCAGAAAGTTTTTTCAGGTCTTCAAGTCTGCCGGCCCTGATAGCGGCACACATGAGTTTGTGCTGTCTTTGTAGCCTTGCTTCAAGTGCCTTTTCATCAAGACCGTCTGCGATCAGATCGTCGTACGGGGACCGCTTGGCAGCGAGAATCGTTCCGCGGTCAAAGACAAGCGAGAGTATCAAGGGCGTATCAAGGCCCTTGTCCTCGGTCTGGACGTGATATGTCACGCCATCGTACGAAACATCTGTATTGAAACCTGTTATCACAGCGGCTGAAAGGAAAAACCGGCGGGGAATTCTGAAGATCAGGTGCAAGGCGCACCATTTAAAAAGTAACACACGGGCCAAAAGAGGGTCAACGGATTTGACACTTCCCCACACGTTGAAACCCGGGCAAACCTCTCGCGGTTCGGCGGCCGAATTTTGGAGTCGGCAACCGCCGAAAATAGGCCGCCTTGACAGTAAAATCGGCATAACTTAGGATTGATTTTGACCATTAGTTTTCAAGCTTTTAAGTCCGATTTTGCCTTGGTTTTCCGGCCGATTATCGGTTCGGAAGGCCTTTGTTCGCAAGAGGCCCGCAAATGACAGAATTCAGCCTTTTCGACTACGCCCCGGTCCTGCTGATGTTCATAGTGGCAGTGGGCTTTGCAGCCAGCCAGATCCTGGTGGCGCAACTCATAGGCCCAAAGAAGCGCACCGCCACCAAGCTGATGCCTTACGAGTGCGGTAAGGACCCGGTCGGCTCGGCACGTGACAGGTTTTCGATCAAATTCTATATGGTCGCCGTCGCATTTCTGCTTTTCGATCTCGAGATCCTGTTCGTCATCCCTTTCGCGGTTGCTTTCAAGTCACTTTTGGCCGCAGAACAATCAGGCACGATCTACTACGGAACAATCGCTTTTGTGACAATGATGTTCTTCCTCGCGACGGTCGTCGTAGGTCTTATCTACGAATGGAAGAAGGGGGCATTCGACTGGAGCGAGCAGGCCAGGAGCGAGGCGCTTGCGGAAGCAGCCGAGTTGAAGAAGAAAGGCAGTGTTTTCGGCCGGTTCAAAAAGGCCGCCTGAGAAGGATTTCGAAGCCGAGAGGCAAGGTTAAGAAATGGGTTTAGAGAACAAGCTATTCGAATCGCTTCCTGACATCCTGACGGTCAAGCTCGATGCCGTGATCAACTGGTCGCGCAAATCGAGCCTGTGGCCGGCGACCTTCGGACTCGCCTGCTGTGCGATCGAAATGATGAACACGGTATCGGCCAGGAACGATCTTTCGCGATTCGGTGCTGAAACGTTCCGTGCAAGCCCCAGACAGGCGGACGTGATGATCGTGTCCGGGCGGGTGTCGCGAAAAATGGCACCGGTCGTAAGAAGGATCTATGACCAGATGCCGGAACCAAAATGGGTCATCTCGATGGGAGCTTGTGCGACATCGGGCGGCGTCTTCGACAATTACGCGATCGTACAGGGAGTGGACAAGGTGGTTCCGGTCGATGTTTACATTCCCGGCTGCCCTCCGAGACCTGAAATGCTGGTTCACGCGATCACGATGCTGCAGGAAAAGATAATGAAGGAGTCCGTGAAAGAAAGAACGGACACTTTCGAGGATGAATCAAGAAAGTCGATAGTGCCCGGCACGCTTCCTGTCACGGAAGGAACGAAGCTTGAAGAGTCAGCCAGGGATGCGGATGCGAAGCCCTATTCCGTACCGTCCCGCCACGAGAAGCGAAGGAGTTCCTAGCAAGTTACGCGGTTATGAACACGGATTTTGCAAGGCAGGCGATCGAGAAGATCTCAGCAGAGAACGAGACCCGGGTGACTTCAGTAAAAGATGCCCTTGGTGAATTCACGGCCACAGTTCCGGCAAATTCTGTGGTTGAAGTGTGCCAGAAGTTACGTGATGAGCACGGTTTTGACATGCTTGCCGATCTGTGCGGAAGCGATCGGGGTCCCGAGGAAGATCCGAGGTTCGAGGTCAATTACCATCTTTTCTCGACGCAGCATTACAACCGCATCCGGATAAAGGTCGAGCTCAGCGAGGATTCTCCTAAAGTAGATACTGTAACTACGCTTTGGAAGACTGCTAACTGGCACGAGCGTGAGACATACGACCTGGTCGGAATAGTCTTTGAAGGACATCCTGACCTTCGCCGGATACTGCTTCCGTCAGATTTTGACGGACACGCTCTGCGGAAGGATTACCCGCTGAGGGGGTATGAACCTTACAGCCTGACCTAGGAGACGGGGCGCTTTGGCCAGCGTTGAACTGATCGGCAGGAATTGCAAACGCATTCGAAAGAACAGATGGAACCTGTTTCAACAGACGTGATCGCATCTCCCGAGATGATGGACGAGTCGCTTGACTCGCAGATGACCATCTCAATGGGCCCTCAGCACCCGTCAACGCACGGCGTTCTGAGACTTGAACTTGTGCTGGACGGAGAGATGGTCGTCACGGCCAAACCCGACATCGGCTATCTCCACACGGGCATGGAGAAGCTTTTTGAGTACAAGAAATATCAGCAGGGAATTGTAATCACAGACCGGATGGATTACCTGAATCCGCTCGGTAATAACCTCGCTTACGTGATGGCGGCCGAGAAGCTGCTTCAGCTCGAGATCCCTCCGCGTGCGCAGATAATCCGCGTTCTGATGTGCGAACTCCAGAGGATCGCCTCGCACATGGTCTGGCTCGGCACTCACGCGCTCGACATCGGCGCGATGAGCCCCTTCTTTTTCTGTTTCCGGCAAAGAGAGAAGATCCTGAACCTGATAGAGGCGGCTTCCGGCGGACGAATGACTCCGAGCTATTTCCGTATCGGCGGCCTGATGATGGACCTGCCCGCCGGATTCGAGAGACGGGTCAAGCAGTTTCTCGAGGATTTCCCTGCCGCGATGGATACGTTTGAGACGCTCGTCTCAGGCAATACGATCTGGCAGAGCAGGACACGCGAGATCGGATACATAAATAAGGAAGATGCGATCCAGTGGGGGCTGACGGGCCCGTGCCTCCGTGGGAGCGGAGTCGAGCTCGATCTGAGAAGGCATAACCCTTACACCGGCTACGAGACCTACGATTTTGAGATCCCGGTCGAGCACGGATGCGATGTGTGGGCAAGATTCCGTGTAAGGATGCGTGAGCTCTATGAAAGCGCAAAGATCGTTACCCAGGCGCTGGAGCGCCTGAAACCGGGACCTATCAAGGCAGATGCTCCGAAGGTCGTGCTGCCCGATCGCGACGATATGCGTAAGCATATGGATTCGCTGATCCATCACTTCCTGATCGTTGCGGAAGGCTTCAACGTTCCTCCCGGAGAGGTCTATATGCCGATCGAAGCTTCGAAGGGTGAACTCGGCGTTTATATGAAGTCGAACGGCGGTCCGAAACCGGAACGTGTTCATTTCCGCGGACCCAGCTTTGTAAATCTTTCAGCGCTTCCGGACATGTCGGAAGGCGAGATGATCGCCGATGTCGTTGCGATAATCGGTTCCCTGGACATCGTCCTTGGGGAGATCGACAGATAGTCATTTATCAGTGCTCATCGATCAATGATCAGAGAACACTGGTAATTGATCGTTGGCCATTGACCTATGATCGATGAATTTTGTAAGGCATTTCTTGATCGTCGGAATGGCTCTTGCAGTATCTGCGACGGTTGTCGCGCGAAGTTTTGACTCGTGCGAACTGGCGCTTACCTTTGTTGACAACGAAACCGGAGAAGAGATCGCTAGTCCTGAGGTCTTTCTGTTCACGAGGAAGGACAGGAAAACTACCAAGGTAAAGGCGAGCGAGGGAAAGCTGCTTCTTCAGGAGCTGAAGGATGGCGACACTGGAGTGATGACGACCAGTGACGGTTATATGAACAGCTTCTTTCGTTTTGATCTCGAATGCCGGAAATCCGGTGAAACAGAGCCGAAAGACGTGATCGTACCCCTTTGGAAGGGCACGGATTCGAAGACGATAATCCTCGAATTCGCAGCAGGGACGGAATACCTTCAACTGAAGGATCTGGGACCAAAACCGAAAGAGGGCGGAGAAAAAGGAGCTCCCACTTTGATCAGCAGAGGGGTGGTAAACGGTACGGCGATCAAGCTTTACCGTCCCGAATACCCTGAAGCGGCCCGCTCGATACGTTTGAGGGGCCTGGTCGAGGTGGAGGTCACGATCGGCTTCGACGGACTGGTCGAGAATGCGGAAGTGATCAAGGGAAACAAGATCTTCCACGATTCTGTGCTTTCCGCGGTCAAGCGTTCAAAATTCGCTCCAACATTTCTGGGGGGAGTGCCGATCAAGGTTCGGGGAGTGCTTGTATACGATTTTTAGTCCGCGATCCGTGAGGGCTTAAATCACCGAAGATACCTGTTCCGTGAAAACTGAAACATGAGCAGCGTTGCAACAGATTACACAAATAAAGTTAACGTGACGGATGAGGTCGCGGAGTTCCCTCAGACAATCGTCGAGGAAATGCGGTCTCACCTTACGAAGTATCCAAAAGACAGGAGCCGTTCAGCGCTGATACCCCTGTTGTTCGTCATCCAGCGAGAGCGGGGATACATCGACAATCCGGGCGTTAACTTTCTCGCGAAGTTCCTGAACCTCGAGGTTACGGACATCTGGGAGACGGCGACGTTCTATTCGATGTTCAACCTGCACCCGGTCGGCAAGTACCACATTCAGATGTGCAAGACATTGTCGTGCAAGATAATGGGCGAGCCGGAACTGACCGATCACATCTGCTCGAAGCTCGGTATCAGGGCCGGCGAAACGACCAAAGACGGCAAGTTCACCGTGAGCCGCGTTGAGTGTTTAGGCAGCTGCGGAACGGCGCCGATGATGCAGATCGGATTTGATTACCACGAAAACCTGACGGCTGAAAAACTAGACAAGATAATCGAGGAATGCCAATAGACATATGAGCAACGGAGACATCATTCGAGGCCTTTACGAGGCGTTCGCCAAAGGCGATGTGCCGACCGTCCTGGGGGCTTTTGACGAGAGTATCGAGTGGACCGAAGCAGCCGGCTTTATGTACGGCGGAACGTATACAGGTCCGAACTCGGTCCTCGAGAACGTCTTTATGAAGCTTGGAACTGAATGGGAAGGATTCAGCGCCGTTCCCGGCAAGATCATCGACGGCGGAGACGAGGTCGTCGCGACAGGAACCTATTCAGGAAAGTACCTGGCGACCGGGAATTCGATGGAAGCGCCCTTTGCGCACGAATGGACTTTACGCGACGGAAAGATCGTAAAGTTCAGGCAGCATACGGATACCAAGGTGATCGCCGATAGTTTGGGATTGTAGGGAATGGAAATAAGGGCAATAGGCTGTGAGCCGCTGCAACTAAAGCGGATGCACATTGAGAATGGTCACACCCTCGACGTGTATCGACAGACAGGCGGCTATGAATCGCTGAAGAAAGCGCTGAACATGACCTCAGACGAGATAATCGACGAGGTCAAGGCTTCCGCACTCCGCGGGCGCGGAGGCGCAGGCTTCCCGACCGGAATGAAGTGGGGATTTGTCCCTCGCGACTCGCCTAAGCCCAAGTACATAGTTTGTAACGCGGACGAGTCCGAACCGGGCACTTTCAAAGACCGGTATCTTCTTGAGCGTGACCCGCACGCGCTGATCGAGGGCATGCTCATCGGAGCTTTCGCCCTCGGAGTAGAGACCTGCTACATCTACTACCGCGGGGAATACAAGTACCTGATCGAGATAATGGACCGGGCGATCGAAGAGGCCCGACAAGCAAATCTCGTAGGAAGGAACATACTCGGAAGCGATTTCAACTGCGAGTTTTACACTCACACGGGAGCTGGCGCTTACATTTGCGGAGAGGAAACTGCTCTTCTTTCGTCGCTCGAAGGCTTCCGCGGCCATCCGAGGATGAAGCCGCCTTTCCCCGCTGTCGAAGGCCTTTACGCGTGTCCGACGGTCGTGAACAATGTTGAGACGCTCACTTCCGTCCCCCAGATCATCGAAATCGGCGGTAAGGCCTGGCAGGAGCTCGGCACAGAAAAATCGGGCGGAACAAAGCTCTGGTCCGTTTCCGGACACGTGAAGAAACCGGGCGTATACGAACTTCCGATGGGCTATCACGACATGGAGAAGTTCATCCTGGAAGACTGCGGCGGAATGCTTCGCGATGACAAGAAGCTGAAGGCCTGCATTCCCGGAGGTTCCAGCGTTTACGCGATGCGCGCCGACCAGATAATCGGGAAAGATGTGACCCTCGATTATGAAGGCCTTGTGGAAGCCGGATCGATGGTAGGGTCGGGCGGCTTTATCGTTATCGACGAGACCGTGGACATGGTCGACTCGACAAAGAACCTTACAGAGTTCTATAAACACGAATCGTGCGGATGGTGCACGCCTTGCCGCGAAGGTACGGACTGGCTGGTCAAGATCTTTGACAGGATCTGGGCCGGCGGAGGGCGTCCGGAAGACGCTCAGCTGATCCTTGACCTTTGCGACAATATCGAGGGCAAATCGTTTTGTCCTTTGGGAGACGCTGCCGCGTGGGCGATCCAGGGCGCGGTGAAGCGATTCCCTGAAGATTTCAAGAAACATCTTTTGCAGAACGGAAACGGAGCGACCAACGCCGGGCAAGGTCAAGACTTGCACTGAGCCCTTTCAGGAGGTCTCCCGGGAATTGGTCGATTCGACTAGCTGACTGGCCTGTGCCATATTTTGCGCAGATCTCAGCGGATAAAATTGAGGACGCGCCGCGGAATTGTGCAGTAGCAGTGACACTGCGGGGCGGTAAAAGAAGATTATGGGAAAAGGAGACAAGCGTACAAGGCGAGGAAAGATCTTCGCGGGAAGTTTTGGCAGGTCGAGGCCAAAACCTAACAAGGTCAAGAAGCATAAGGCTCCGCCGGAGGACGAGAAGGCGAAGTCCGAGAAGAAAGAGCCAAAGGCAAAGAAAGCCGCTGAAAAGAAACCGACGGTGAAGAAGGCGACCAAGAAAAAGGAACCGCCGAAAGAAGAGCCGAAAGAAAAGCAGTCCGAAAAGGAAGAAGCAAAAGCGGACGTCAAGGAAGAAAAGAAGGAAAAGGCAGAAGCTAAGGACTCAAAAGACGAAGAGGAATAGCGCCTATCCACGATGGCTGAAGAAACGATCAAAGTAACCATTGACGGGCAGGAATTCGAGGTCGAGAACAACAGGCCGCTGATCGATGTGATCAACGAGAAAGGCTTTGGGGTTCCCTCATTCTGCTATTACGCCGACCTCGAGCTCCAGGCCTCGTGCCGGATGTGCCTTGTACGCATCGAGAAGATGCCGAAACTTCAGGCGTCCTGCACGATCGCCTGCCGTGACGGAATGGAGGTCACGACGCAAAGCGAGGAGATAGAAAAGGCTCAGCGCGCGATGGGAGAGTTTCTTCTTGCGAACCATCCGCTCGATTGCCCGGTCTGCGATCGAGGAGGCGAATGCGAGCTTCAGGAAGTGATCTTCGACTGGGGAGATGTTGAAGAGCGTTTCAACGAATCGAAGAACGCGCACCCGGAGAAGTTCCTCTCGCCGATCGTAGCTAACGATCAGCAGAGGTGCATTCTCTGTAAGCGCTGCACGAGAGTCTGTCACGAATGGATGGGCGAAGATGCGATCGAGGCGGGTAACCGCGGCGTGAACACGGTGATCGGTACGTATGGCGGCTGGCTGAATTGTTCGCAATGCGGGAATTGCATCGAGGTCTGTCCGACAGGCACACTTCTCGACGGAGTATACCGTCACGAAACCCGTCCGTGGGAGCTGGATCAGACTATAACCACCTGCACATACTGTTCGGACGGATGCCAGCTGTCCGTGGGTTCGCGCGGAGAGGAAGTCCACAGGATCGTAGCGCGCGACCGTTATGTGAACGGCATCAACGGCGAGTTCCTTTGTATCAAGGGACGGTTCGCGCACGAGTTCATCAACCACGGCGAGCGCATCAAGACGCCTTTGATCCGATATCAAAAAGGCGGAAAGCTGATCCCTGCAACTTGGGACGATGCCGTGGCATTCGCGGCGGGCAAATTTAAGGAAGCGAAGAATCCGGGAGTTGTGGCCTCGTCCAGGCTAACCAACGAGTCTGTCCACACCCTGAAGCGATTTGCTGATGAGTGTCTTGAAAACGCAAGCTATTCAGTTTCAGACACCTACGACCTCGGCCCGTTTTTCGCGAATCTTTCGGCGCCGCTTTCCACGCACAAGGACATACGGTTTGCCGACACGATCGTCGTCTTTGGCGGCGATGTCGACGAAGAGCATCCGCTGACGGCGAAACAGATCAGGCAGGCTGTCAGGAACGGCGGAGCCAAACTGATCCTAGTTAATGACACGCCGAGCAGGCTTTCGCATCAGGCTTCCCAGTTTATACACGTTAATCCCGGAACAGTTGAGGCATTTGTCGCTGCACTCGCAGATCCGGGGCTCGCTGGCACAGCGGCGGCGAAAATGGGGGTCAATGCTTCAGAGATTGACCGAGCCCGCGAGACGGCGAATGAAGCGAAGGGCGATCTGATCCTGATGTTCGGAGGCGATCTTGGCCCCGAGGCACAGTCGATAGCCGCCAGTCTTGCTTCCCGGCACGAACATCAGAACGTCAAGCTTCATCCGCTCGCAGGTTACAGCAATTCGGTCGGCGCTTCGGACATGATGGCTGGTCGCCGTAATATCCGAGAGGTCCTTCGAGATTGCGATGCACTTCTTATCGGCGGAAGCCTTCTCGATGAAGAGATGGCTTCAGCGGATCTTGCCTCGAAGTCGTTCGTGGCCGTACAGGAGCTTTTCCTGACAGAAACCTGTGAGGCGGCCGACGTGGTATTCCCCGCCGCTTCGTTTGCCGAGAGCGACGGGACTTACACCAACAATGACGGATTCGTCCAGAGAGTGCGCCGGGCTATAGATCCGGTTCACCAGGCAAAGCCGGACTGGATGATCACTTCCCTTCTGGCGTCACAGCTTGGAGTAGATTTCGGCTATTCATTCTCGGCTTCCGCGGTGTTCAGAAGCATCGCCGATTCGGTCGAGGCGTATCAGGGACTACGTTATCCGGACCTGAAGGACGAAACAAGGCCGGTCCAGGTCAAGCACAGGCTTTCATCAGGCGGAGATCTCTCGCGCGAGATGGGAGCGCTTCGCGACAGGATCTCGCAGTTCCCGGACGAGGCAGAGAAGATCACAGAAGAACCCAGGATCGGGCACAAGCTTCACCGTGTCACGACCCTTACGGGCAAGACATCGCAGTTCCATCTGCTGGAGAACGGGAACCCAAAACCCGACAATCTGCTTGTCTCGCCTTTATTCCAGTTCAATCTGGACGGAACACCGAAAGAAGAAGAAAAAGAGGAGGAGACCTCAGCCGCCACAACATAGTGCGGTCGCCGGAAGGCGTTTTCTTTTATGGAATTCGAATCTGTCGTTCAAACCGTATTCCCGTTCGCCGTCATCGCGGTGGCGATCTTCCTCGCTTTTAATGGCGTTCTGATGATCGTCGCTTACACGGTCCTCGCCGAGCGAAAGGTCCTGGGCTGGATTCAGGGGCGAATCGGACCGAACAGGGTCGGACCGTGGGGTGTGCTTCAGCCTTTTGCAGACCTGCTCAAGTTCATCTTCAAAGAGGATCTAGTACCGGACAAGTCGACGAAGTTCATTTACTATCTGGCACCGTTGGTAGCTTTGACGGCGGCATTGATGCCCATCATCGTTTATCCCTTCGGACCTTCGATAAAGGCTGATCTTTCGGAATGGCTTCCATACGGGCTCGGCGAAACGTTCTCGCACATCCCGCTCGTGATAGCGGATCTCGATGTAGGGATCCTTTATGTTCTCGCGATCACGTCTGTCGGAGTTTACGGGATCGCTCTCGCAGGCTGGTCCTCTAATTCCAAGTATTCTCTGATGGGCGGGCTTCGTTCTTCCGCGCAGATGATCTCGTATGAGCTTGCGATGGGAGCTTCGGTCATAGGGGTCGTTCTGCTTTCGGGAACTCTTAGCCTGACCGGGATCATAGACGCACAGATCCACTCGCCCTGGTGGTCAAAGTGGTTCATCGTGCCGCAGTTTGTCGGGTTCATGGTTTTTCTGATCGCGGCGTTTGCCGAGACGAACCGTGTACCGTTCGACCTTCCGGAAGCCGAGACCGAGCTTGTAGCGGGATTTCACACTGAGTATTCGGCTCTGAAGTTCGCGCTCTTCTTTATGGCGGAATACGTGAATATGTTCACCGTTTCCGTGATGTGCGTGACACTTTTCCTCGGCGGTTGGTACATTCCAGGTCTCGACTGGCTCGCCCGTCAGACCGATCTGGTTTGGCTGTTCGGCGCAGGCACCGTAGGCTACGCCGTAGTCAGCCACGTCGGCTTCCTGTTAAAGATCTTTGCGTTCCTCTTCCTCTACATATGGATCAGGGGAACGCTTCCGCGATTCCGTTTTGACCAATTGATGAACTTCGGTTGGAAGTTCCTTCTGCCGGTGGCGCTCGCGAATGTGATCCTGACGGTCATCGTAGTGTTCTTCTGGCATCGCTGATGAAATGCGGACCGAAAGCTTTACCGCGGTCCGTTAGAAACTAGACTGAAATGGTATCCGTCCTTTTCTTCATCCTTGCAGGACTCGCGATCGCGTGTGCGGTCTCTTGTGTTTATCACAAGAACCCTCTTTACAGCGCGGTTTCGCTGATAGGCGTGTTTATTTCGCTCGCCTGCATCTACCTGACCCTTGCGGCGCCTTTCATAGCGATCGTGCAGATCCTTGTGTATGCGGGGGCGATCATGGTCCTCGTGGTCTTCGTGATCATGCTTTTGAACCTGGACGAGGACAAGCCATTGACGCGGCTCAGGTATTTGTTCCCCATCGGCGGGGTTTTGGGCCTCGTACTGCTTGCCCAGACGCTCTTCATCTTCTATGCGGTAACAAAGACACCGCATACGTCCTCGGAGCAGGGAAACGTCGTCGGCCAGTCGATGAGCATCGGCAGGGCGATGTACACAGAGTATCTGCTGCCTGTCGAGATCGTAGGCATCTTGCTCCTTATGGCGATAGTGGGTGCGATGATCATGTCCCGAAGGATGGGCGAGCCGAATCTCGAAGCGGTTGAAGGATCCAGGGAGGGCGGAGACTAGTCTTATGGAACCAGGACTTGGATCATATCTGGCCCTTTCAGGGATCCTGTTCAGCATCGGCGCTGTGGGAGTGATCTACAAGCGCAATGCGATCGGGATGTTTATGTGCATCGAGCTGATGCTGAATGCCGTGAACCTTTCGTTCGTGGCCTTTTCGAGGCACTACGGCGATGTGACGGGACAGCTTTTCGTTTTTGTCGTGATGAGCGTCGCGGCGGCGGAGGCGGCCGTCGGACTTGGCATCATCATTACGTTCTTCCGGAACCGGCTTTCGGTGGATGTTGATGACGCGAGTATTTTGAAGAATTAGTTTGTTTGCCACTAATTTCACGAATTTTACTAATTTGGCGAATAGCAAGAGTGGGTAATTTCAATACGAATCGAATTCTGACGGTGGTGAGATCAAATCTGTAGATTCGTGAAATTAGTGAAATTCGTGGCTGAGGATAAATGGCGCTGGAGATGAAAGCTGAATGCGAGAAGTGCAGTCGAGAACTCGCTGCCGACGGCGAGGCGTTCATCTGCAGTTACGAATGCACTTTTTGCGAAGATTGCACGGCCTCGTTGGAGTCGATCTGCCCGAACTGCGGCGGCGAGCTGGTGGCAAGGCCCAAGAAATCTGTCGCCACGGACTAGGCAGCCACAAATTGCACGAATTACGCTAATTTAGCGAATCGCAACATTCGGCAGTTTCAGTGCGAATGGAAATTTTGATCGCGATTAGATCTGATCTGTGAATTTGTGAAATTAGTGAAATTAGTGGCTGAGATTCAGTAATCCGTGGCTGAATACGGATCGAGAGCGTTTCGATAAATCTAATGTTCGAAAACAATTACATGAGCCTGATCATCTTTGCGCCGCTTCTGGGCGCGGTGATCAACTGGTTCTTTGGCAAGCGCGCGAACAGCGAAATGTTCAGCGGCGTCGTGGCGTGTACCGCCGTCGGCATCTCGACCGTCGTCGCGTTTATGATCGCTTTCGGCATAGGCACCCCTCACCAGGGAGCATTGTTCATCCCCGAAGGCAAGCCCGTGCTCGATCATATATGGACCTGGATCCAGGTCGGCGATTTCCGTGCTGATTTCGGGCTCGGGATGGACCGGCTTTCGGGCATTTACGTCCTTTTCGTAACGTTCGTCGGGTTTCTGATCCACGTTTTCGCGACCGGCTATATGCACGGGGACAAAGGGTTCTACCGCTTCTTTGCGTACCTGAACCTGTTCATGTTCTCTATGCTCACGCTCGTTCTTGCCGACAACTACCTGCTTATGTTTGTCGGATGGGAAGGAGTCGGGCTCTGCTCCTACCTTCTGATCGGCTACTACATACACAAGGACGAAGCCCGAAAAGCCGCGAAGAAAGCTTTCGTGATGAACCGGATCGGAGACTGGGGCGTGCTGATGGGTGTGTTCCTGATCTTCACGATGACCGGCTCGATCTCGTTCTTCGACAAAACGGTCGACGGCCAGCAGGTACAGAGCGTTTTCACATGGGTCTCTTCGAACATCACGATCGCCGATCCGTTCACGTGGGGTGCGATCGTCGCGGGCGGGATGACATCGATCGGCGTGCTCCTTTTCATCGGCGCAACTGGTAAATCGGCGCAGATACCGCTTTTGACCTGGCTTCCCGATGCCATGGCCGGCCCGACTCCTGTTTCGGCCCTCATCCACGCAGCGACGATGGTCACCGCGGGAATTTACCTGGTGGTCCGAAGCAACGCGATATATCAGAATGCGCCGACGGCGATGTTCATCATCGCGATCATAGGTGCCGCGACGGCGATTTTTGCGGCCACGATCGGTCTGGCGCAGAACGACATCAAGAAGGTCCTGGCTTATTCGACGGTTTCTCAGCTCGGCTACATGTTCCTCGCGTGCGGGGTCGGAGCTTACGTCGTCGCGATCTTCCACGTGATGACCCACGCGTTCTTCAAGGCTCTGCTCTTCCTCGGATCGGGTTCGGTGATCCATGGAATGCACCACGAGCAGGATATGCGCCGGATGGGGAATTTGAAGAAGTACATGCCTATCACCTTCTTCACGATGGCGACCGGCTGGCTCGCGATCGCGGGAATTCCCATCTTTGCAGGTTTCTTCTCAAAGGATGAGATCCTTTACAAGACGTTCGCTGCACAGGGTATCGGCAGCTGGAACTACATTTTGTGGGCCGTTGCGCTTGTCACTGCAGTTTTGACGGCGATCTATATGACCCGGCTGATGGTGATGACCTTCTGGGGCAAGGAGCGATTCCACCAGGCGCTCCCGGATGAGGAACACGCGGACCACGATGACGACGATCATCACGAGATCCCTGCAGATTTCAAGCCGCACGAATCGCCCTGGACGATGACAGTTCCTTTGATCGTGCTTGCGTTCCTTTCGACCTTTGGCGGTCTGGTGGGAATTCCGTACGCGCTGAGTTCCCTGCCCGTCGTAAGTTCGATCGTCGGCAAAGAGGCAAATCACTTTGAGACCACCCTGAAGCCTGTCATCGCGAAGATGGGAGACAAAAAGGCCCAGGGCGAAGAAGGCGAGGTAAAGCACTTTTATGCGGCGGCTGAAGGAGAAGGAGGCGAGGGCGCTGCCCATCATTCTCCGGAAGAGATCGCGGCTGAGCGTTGGCTGGCGCTGTTCTCGGTTCTGCTTGCCGCCGGAGGGATCGCGATCGGCTGGTTTATGTTCGCGGGCAATCCGCTCAGGAAAATGCCGAAGTTGTTCGAAAAGAAATGGTATCTCGACGAGATCTACAACAAGGGCATCGTTGACCCGATCACCAATTTCTCGCGCAAGGTCCTTTGGCAGGGATTCGACCTCGGATTTATCGACGGGACTATCAACGGGCTCGGCAGTTTTGTGACGGAGATAGGTTCGCTGGTACGAAGAACGCAGGTCGGATTCGTCAGGTCGTACGCGGCGATCATCCTGCTCGGAGCGCTTTTGGTCATCGGATACTTCATTTATTACGCATTCAGGATGATCGGCTAGACGCCATCCGTTTTTGGAGATATGGATTTCATAAACCAATACCTTCTGACCATCCTGATCCTGGTCCCCGTGATCGGGACCGCGGCGATCATCGCCCACCAGGTCTTTTGGAAGGACGAGAGTCACCTTAAGTGGCTGACGCTTGGTGTCACGGTCATAACGTTTCTCCTGTCGCTTTTACTTCTCGGGAGTGCGCAGGCGTCGGCGAACGGATTCTATTTTGAGCAGAACACCCCTTGGATCGAGGCGATCGGGACCAACTATCACATAGGGGTCGACGGGCTTTCCTTGTGGCTCGTGCTTCTGACGACGTTCATAATGCCGATCGCCGTCATATCGACCTGGCACGCGATCGAGAAGCGGCCGCTGGCTTTTTACGCCTTCATGCTGCTCCTCGAGAGCGCGATGATCGGCGTTTTTGTTTCGCTCGATCTTCTTGTTTTCTATTTGTTCTTTGAAGCCTCGCTCGTTCCGATGTTCTTCCTGATCGGTATCTGGGGCGGAAAACAGAGGATCTACGCAGCGGTCAAGTTCTTTATTTACACTGCGCTGGGAAGCCTTTTGATGCTGGTCGCGATCATCGCGCTTTACTATCTGCATCTTCAGGCGACGGGGATCGGGACATTCGACTACGTCACACTTCTCGGTTCGCTGACAGCAGGAAAGTTGACCTTTGCGGGCTCTTCAGCCTACGTAGGGACGCTTCTTTTTCTCGCTTTCGCTCTCGCTTTCTCGATCAAGGTGCCGGTGTTTCCGTTCCACACGTGGCTCCCGGACGCGCACACCGAAGCTCCGACCGCGGGATCGGTCATTCTTGCGGCGATCCTGCTCAAGATGGGCACGTACGGAATGATGCGGTTCAACTTCACGCTCTTCCCGGAGGCCTCTAGGGAGCTGGCGTGGGTGTTCATCATTCTAGCGATAATCGGGATCACCTACGGCGCGCTCGTAGCGATGGTACAGCCCGACGTGAAGAGGCTCGTTGCCTACTCGTCCGTGGCGCATATGGGATTTGTAGTGCTCGGAATGTTCTCGTTCACCGAACAGGGAATGCAGGGCGCGCTTTACACGATGCTTGCGCACGGCGTTACCACCGGGGCGCTGTTCCTCCTCGTCGGCTTCATTTACGAACGCCGGCATACCCGGGAGATCAGCGAATACGGTGGACTCTCCAGCGTGATGCCGATCTACTCGACGGTCTTCGTGATAACCGCGATGGCATCAGTCGGATTGCCGTTTCTGAACGGCTTTGTCGGCGAGTTCCTGATAATGCTCGGAATGTGGTCATCTACGATCCTACCTGGCTCGTGGAACCAGATCGCTACGATGGCTGCAGGAACGGGCGTCATATTTGCGGCGGTCTATCTGCTGTGGATGATCCAGAGGGTCTTCTTCGGCAAGGTCACTAACGAAAAGAACAAGTCTCTTAGAGACCTTGATCTCAGGGAGATCGGCCTGATGGCCCCGCTTCTTTTCCTGATGGTGTTCATGGGCGTTTATCCAAAACCGATCCTGGACTCTTCGAAGCCGAGCGTGGTGGCGATCCAGCAGATCGTGAACGGAGAAACGCGGGGCGGAACGATCACAGAACTCAACACTGAAGGAACCGACCAGCAGTAGCTGACGGCATCCGACTTTGAAGATGAACTTCTTTCTTGCAGAACTTGCTGACCCGAACGTGAGCATCCCGCTCGTGCTTCCGGAGATGCTTCTCGCCGTTACAGGCATCATCGTGATGCTTTACGACAGCCTGAGGCCGGGCCGAAGGCGCGTCACGGGCACGATCTCGATGATCGGCCTTATCCTGTCCGCGCTTGCGCTGTTCTCACTGTGGTCGTCTCCGAATCCGGAGCTATCGGGATTCGGCGGTATGATCGTCGCCGACAGCCTCAGGATGAGCTTTACGGCGGTCTTCCTGCTTGTAGCCGCATTGACGATCCTCATTTCGACGGTCTGGGTCGAGAACGAGAAAGTCCACGCCGGCGAATACCACACGCTTCTTTTGTTCGCGACCGTAGGAATGATGTTCATGGCTTCGGGGAACGATCTTGTGATTATCTTCCTCGGGCTTGAAACGCTTTCGATCGCGACCTACGTGATGGCCGGAATGCGCCGGCGCGACCTGCGTTCGAACGAATCGGCGATGAAGTATTTCATCCTCGGCTCTTACGCTTCAGGTTTCCTCCTTTATGGAATGGCACTGGTTTACGGCGCTACAGGCACGACCAACATAACCGAGATGGCACAGCGGATAGGGGACGCGCAGTTCCCTGCCCTGCTTCTTGTCGGGGCCGCGATGCTGGTCATCGGATTCGGCTTTAAGGTCGCCACCGTTCCGTTTCACGTCTGGACTCCGGATGTTTACGAAGGCGCTCCGTCGCCCGTCACAGGATTTATGGCCGCTGGTCCGAAGGCTGCCGGATTTGCCTCGTTCCTGCGTGTTTTTGTTCTGGGCTTCCCGCTTCTTGCCGGAGTTCAGGCGTCTGCCTTCCTCCACGATTCCTGGGTGACAGCGCTGACAGTGATGGCGATCCTCACGATGACGGTCGGAAATGTCGCTGCCATAGTGCAGAACAACGTCAAGAGGATGCTTGCATATTCGTCGATAGCTCACGCCGGATACGCGCTGGTGGGATTCGTCGGAGCAGGCGTCGCAAAGACGACCTCTGGGAGGGACGACGCGATCGCAGCCGTGGCTTTCTATATGCTCACGTACGCGGTCACGAATCTGGGCGCTTTCGCGATAGTCACCCTGGTTGCGAGAAAGAACGACCGCCGGACCGATTTCGAGGACTACAACGGGATCGGCTTCCGTTCCCCTGTTCTCGCGTTCTCGCTGTCACTGTTCATGCTTTCCCTCTTAGGTCTGCCGCTAACAGCGGGTTTCATCGGAAAGGTCCTCGTGTTCAGGCCGGCGCTCGAGGCTGGAAGCACGCTGATGGTCACCCTGGTCGTTATCGCGGTTATAAACACAGCGATATCGGCCTACTACTATCTGAGGCTAATCGTCGTGATGTTTTTCCGGGAAAGGTCTGAGGAGTGGGTTGAACCAAGAATGCCGACTGCGCTTGCCGCCGTTCTCGTTTTGACCATCATCGGGGTCTTTTACTTTGGCATCGCAGGCAATAACGTAATCGAGATGTTCTCGAACTACCCGGTCGACGTTCAGATGCGTTAGCAGCAGGTTTTTTCCCGATAGTAAACGGCGGTCGTTGGCCGCCTTTATTTTTTTGAAGAGGATGTCAGAAGGAAAAACGGCAGAGTTTGAAGAGGTCGCGATCGAGGGATGGTACCGGCGAAAGGCCCACGAGTTCTTTCGCGATTTTGACGATCCATTCTTCAACATCGCCGGATCGGTAGATGTGACAAATGTCGAAAGGCTTTGCAGGGACGAAGGGCTTTCCTTTGCGCTGACGGTGCTCTATTGCTCGCAGACCGCGGCAAATTCCATCGAAGAGTTCCGTTTGAGACTGAACGGCGGAAAACTGGTCAGATATGAATCTGTCGAGGCGACTCAGACGATACTGCTTGAGGATGGAAGCTTCTGTTTCTGTTATTTTCCGTGGCGCGACGACCTGAGGGAGTACAACGAGCTGGGACGCGAGATGGTGGAGAGATACAAGGCGCTGAACACGTTTGACGTCGAAGCGGACCGCCGGGACCTGATCTATTACTCGGTAATCCCCTGGATCTCGTTCACTTCGTTCAAACATGCGCGGAATCTCAAGCGGGGCAAAACGGTTCCCAGGATCGTGTTCGGCAAGAAGTACTCGCAGGGAGGCCGTGCGTTTATGCCGGTTTCAGTCGAGGCGAATCACGCGATAATGGACGGGCTTCAGGTGGGACAGTATTTCGAACGGTTCCAGAAGGCTCTTGACGAATGCTCTTGCTAGATCCAGGTATGACTATCGCGCAGGAAATAGCCCAGTCGATGGGAAATGATTGGCTTCCGGTCATCTATGAGGACAAGGTGCGCGGTCTCAGGACCAGGTCCTATGAATTCGACGACATCCCTGCACGCGAGAACAGGGCCGAGATACAGTACACGCTTCTCGGGATCGAACTGAAGGTCGGAAAGTTGAGGATGGCCTGTCCTGATCTCTCGACGGCTCGATATCTTCGCGTGTTCGCACGGATAGGCTGCAAGAGCGTGGCGGTCCCTTATGACGTTTCGTCGATCCCCGGATTGGCCGATGAGCTCGAATACTCGTGGCAGAAGACCCTGCTGAACGTTTCCGAAAATACAAAGGGTAGGTCGCAGGCTGCTCGTGCCAGATCGAGATCGCTTGTCATCGGTGCGATCCGCGACGAGATAGAATCGATCGGTGCAGGCGACAAAATGCCCTTGTTCAAGACCAGCACGAGGCAGAGAAGGTAGTGAAACAAGGCCGAATTCGTTTGATTTTTGGCATCCCTTGGGTTACAACAAACTTAACGGTTTTTCCGACTGACAGATATGTTCGACGCCGCACCCGCCTTGCACAATACGCTTTCGCTTCCATTTCCATACAACAGAAAGTCCTTCTGCCGGTATGAACCCATCGAGCAGAAGATCGAGCACGCGCGCGTGCTGATCGTCAACGACCTTTTGAGGTACGAGTCGGATCTTTCGGAGGTGGCGAAAAAGGAATGGGACGGCGAGATCGAACAAAATCTGAGGCTTGAGAACAAGCTTTCGCAGATGGCGTGCGACAACATTGCCCGAAATGTGCAAAGGCTCGTAAAACAGCCCAAGACGCTTACCGTGCACCTCTCGGAAGTGGCCGAAGCAGCCAAAACTTTCGAGCCTGACGCGATCGTCCTGAGCGGAACGCTCTCGGATTTTGATCTCTACGATCAGGAGTTCATTCGAGAGTTCAACGAGTTTATCACCGGGACAAAGATCCCCGTCCTTGGCATCTGCGGAGGGCACCAGCTCGTTGGTCAGGCATTCGGTGGCATCTTGAAGACTCTCGACGGTTTCGAGCCTCACGAGAAGCGTACGAACCGTGTCGTGGAATTCCAATACCGGTACGTAAAAATAATCGACCTCGACGATCCTATATTCGCCGGAATGGATGACCCGAACAGCGGCGTGTGGCAGGACTACACGCTGGAAGGACATCTGCTGCGAGTATGGCAGAACCACGGGCTTGAGGTCGTGAACATCCCCGAAGGCTTCAGGCATCTTGCAAAAGCCTATCTCTGCGAGAACCAGATGATGGTGAAGCGCACGGACGGACAGCTTATATATACGGTCCAGTTCCATTTGGAGAAATCGTTCGAGGACTGGTCAAAGAACCCCACCCGCTGGGAGCATCCCAACGAATCACGCGACGGCAGGATACTCTTCGAGAACTTCCTCGTGCTAGCGCTTGAGCATACCCGCCAGTAGCCACAAGAAGATCGCATAAACGAGTTACCCTCTCTTTTCCTGCGTCTTTAACAGGGATCGGCCATAACGAAAGGCTGCCCTTTGAGGCAGCCTCTTTTGCTTGTTTGGATTCGATAACTGCGCCGTCGGGAATTAACGCCAATCAGTAGCCCCTCGCTTTAGCGGGGGGGGGGGGTACCGGGACTCACAACTTTTTGAAGGGGCTTTAGACCTGCAAAGAGCCGGCTAACGCCGGTGAACGGTTCAAGCAGTTCCTTTTGATGGGGCTGTCTCAAAAGGCGCTTTTTCGCCGACTTATACTCGTGCCGGACGCCTGACCTGCTTTTAAGGGAAGATCAGTTGCCCCTCGCTTTAGCGGGGGGTTCTCAGGGAGCCCTAGTCTGAACGGGGCTTCAGCCCTGCAAAGAGCCGGCTAACGCCGGTGAACGGTTCAAGCAGTTCCTTTTGATCCCCCCGTTAAAACGGGGAGCAACTGATACCCGAGCAGATCCGAAGGTAAATCCGGTCCAGTCCCTTAGTGTTTCAACTCTAGAGCTTGAACTTCTCCGGCCCCGTAGGAACCAAATGTCTGTAGCAAACGTTTCGCAAAATGACACCGGGCTCCTTTAGGAGCCCAACGTCGACATTGGAAATGTCAGTTCGAAAGATTATTGGCCGGCTTCTTCGTTGTAGTTTCAGTTTAGAATTAGTGGCCTATTCTATATCGTCATATTCCGTAGACGACTGCGGAGCCTCCTGATCCTCTTCCTCTGTTCGATCACTCTCGCCTGACGCTATCGTCGTAACAGGCTCATCTTCAGTTTCGGTCAAAGCCTCTGGTTCCTTTTTCGTGAACACTCGCATCTGCCGGTCTTTGTCCAGCCGGGTCTCGAATATCTCGGCGGCATTCGCGATCGTGTCGCCTGATTCCGTCATTACCGTCGCGGCTTTGGCACCTGTGAACATTCTCACGTTTCCGAAATGTCCGTAGACGTAAGCCACTCTTGTCCCGTCATTGTTCGTTTTCAGGAGGACCTGATTAAGTCTTGGGTGCGAGCGAAAGACCCGTGTCTCGGTGCGGTTCCCGTAGCCGTCGACAGTTGAAGATATTATTGAAAGATCGCCGAGCATTCTGTTTCCTTCGTACTCGGAGTTTCCGAATACGACTTGCGAGGGAACTATGTCTTCGCCATCGTCCCCCGCCGCTGAAGCTCTTTCAAAACTATCAACGGGCGCGGCGTTGATGTCGGCGTCGGTAATTACTATCTTCCCGGGTTGTATCACGAACATGTTCGAAATGAATACATAACCCGCAACAAGTATCACGAAGACAACGGCTGAGATCGAAAAGTAGCGTAGCAGCATATTTTTAATGACGTCCGTGGTGGGTTTTGGGTCACTCAAAGTCCAGTCTTGGTTCGCACCGTGAACTACTTTTCAGCGACGCCTAGAACGAAATTGCTTACGGCTACAAGGCCGTTGTTCAGGCTGGACGAGTTGTAAACCATTGTCGAGTTACCACCGCCCGTTATCGCGTATTTGGGCGACATGAAACCGGCCGCGAGGTTGTTCGGGTCGTATGGAGCGACAACGGCATTTCCCTGGAGGGTGCCGTTTCCGCCGCCGTTTCTGAGGAGCCCGTCGGGACCAGTGACTATTATCATCCCGTTGAAAGTAAAGTTCCCTTTCAAAGTTAGCTTCCCGGTCGAGATCAGAATTCCGCCACCGCTTCCAGACAGTTGGCAGTCGCCATCGCAGAAAGTAATTCCGGTACCCGTCGCTCCGTTGCCAAAATGTCCCGGATTGGTCCCGCTTGGAAAGTACCTGCCAGCAAGCTGAGCCGCTTCTCTCAGCGCACGGACAACCGAGTCGAGATTGTAGGTCGAACGCAGCCACGCTGGGAGCTCGTCATTGACGTTGGCCGGTAAGCCGGTAAGGTCGCCTTTGAACCCGGAACCATTGAGGTTGAACTCGTTCCAGACGGTATTCAGATTTGTATCGTTCGTAGTCCCCACCGGAGGAATGATCGTATTGGGGATCGCGACATCTTCTCCTGAGTACGCAACGTTGGCGGAATTCCCAGGCGAAAAGTTAAAGTTCGGAGTGTCCCCTACAAGCATAAGAGTTGCCGGCGCCCTGAGACCGTCGAACAAACTTTTCCGTACTACCGCCTCCAGTTGCTTGGAAGCGCCTCTGGGGCCGAAGCCGGTCGAACGGACGAGGATCCGGATCGGTTCTGCACCCGTTACGGAAACGTTTGCAGTTGTATTACCGCCGCTGGTATTCGGAGGATTCAGGTTCAAAGTCCTCGAGGGAAAGGTGACGTCGCAACCCATCAATTCATTGACTATCGAATCGAACTGAACTGACGCCGTTCCCACTGAGTTGTTTGTGAAAGTCCCCTTGTAGATCGATCCGCGGATACTGCGCAGTGCGGAGTAGGGTTTCGTCATTCTGAAATCGAGGACAAACCGAATGTCGTCGGGTAGCGTCGCCCCGCTTCCCGTCGTCGCTACTTTGAAGTACCCAAGGTTTGTATTCACTGAGCCTGCGGAAGTATTCAGGTCGGTGACACTGTTGGAAACAAACGAGATGGTCGCCGTGTTGCCGCCTGAACCGAATGTGTAAGAGTTCCCCATTCCGTTGATGTTCGCCGACATCTGGAACGAGAGCAGGCTTCCGGCATTGTCCGGATCTATCAATTCGATCGAATATGCGAGTTCGTTCGCATTTGGTCCAAGCGGGATCCGATCCGTGAGCGTGCCGTCATACGTCACCCAGCGTGAAAGCCTGGGCACCGTGCTGGTGTCGCCCGGTGAGTTCGAGGTCGCGAGCGCGAGTGCCTTTGAGTAGTCGATCTTGTTATTCAGGTGTGACGCAGACTCGGAGGAGTCCAGCAACGGATTCGGCGGGACGTTTCCCCTGAGCACGTCGAGTGTCCGCTGTATCCCGCTTTCTGCGGCGTGATACGCCTGCTGTTCCGCAACTGCGTCAGTTACGTTCGCAGAGTTCAGTGCTGATTCTAGAATGAGGCCGGCGCACGCGACCAACAGAAGAAATACGACGAGAAGCACCATGACCATTGCGGCGCCCTGCTCGTCTTTCCTGTTAGCCTTTAATTCCTCTTTGCAAGTGGGAACTTTCATATCTGACTCCTCGCCGGGGATCCTAATACTGGCTCCGCATATACTCGGCGTTTCTAATATTGACGTCGGAGGTGTATGCAACCGTCTGACCGGTCGGCTGTCCCTGAACGTCTTCAAGATTCACCGTTACGGTGATCCTTATCCGCCCCGTGTTCGCGCTTGGTGTTGATACGACTGTAGGTGCTGAGGTACTGCCAGAATAGTCAAAGTATTGAAACGTAACGTTGCTTATACCGTTCACGACAGCGGACGTCGTTGTCCCTGCGTGTGCGTCGTATCTGACTATCGATTCGGTTGCAGGATCGAAATAGTATGTGATGTCCTCACCAGCCGTCCCAGTCTCGAGGTCGCCATTGTTCCAGTTGCTTCTGAAGTGAAGCTGGCTGGTGCCTGAGTCGGCGGCGACCAGACCGTTGTCCGTCAGCCCGTAGCCCGCATTCCCGACTTCCCTAGACATGACGTTCAGAGCGGCCTGGGCAGCGGTCAAGGCGTCGGTCTTTGCACTTTCTCGTTCCCTAATGCTCATCGAACCTGAGAACAGCGTGGTCACAAGAGCGAGCAGCACGAGCGTGATCGTCATTGCGATCATGAACTCGAGGATCGAGAATCCTGCCTGCGATTTCTTCGTTTTCGTCACTTGTGATCAGTTCCCCCTTACCCTGTGAAATCTAACCGTCGAAGGAACGGCGGTTTGCCAGCCCGGCGTGGGGCTCGCAAGTGTTACGGTAACCGTTATCTCCTTTAGCGATGCATTGTTGTTGACTTGTACGCCTGCCGTGAACGGGTCGTCGTCTATAGAAACATCAACCAGATACGCGTTGCCGCTGGGCCCCGCGACATCTACCTGTGCGCGTGTCCCGCCGCCTAGCGTCGTATCCATGACGCCCGAGGTGAACTTTGCGCTTCGAAGGAACTCAACTTCTCCCTGCAGGATCGCGAGCGCCTCGGACCTCGAGTCGTTGCCGGCATTGAAGGTGATCGCCCACGTGAAGGTTACGAACACTCCTAAAAGTGCCACCAGCAGGATGACCATCGCGATTACGACCTCGATCAGAGTGAATCCTGACTTCTCATTCGCTGGTTCAAACTCTTCGGTCCCGTTGATCGTACGATTGGGTAGCTTCTTCAGGGTGTTTGTAGTCATTGTCTTTGGCGGTTCAGAGCAGTAAGTTCTTGATCGAAATCGCCTATTTACATCTTCCCGACCCGTTGAGGCTCATAGGCGGCATGCATACGCAGCCCGTGACAGCCGGTCTTTCGTTCTTGGTACACGCGACCGGGGTCGGCGACGGAGTAGGCGTCGGCGTCGGTGGAGGCGTCGCCGTCGGCGTTGGATTTGGCGAAGGACTTCCTACAGGTGTCGGAGTCGGTGTTGGAAACGGAGTCTGTGTAGGCGTCGCCGTTGGAGTTGCGGTTGGTGTGGGGAACGGTGTCGGAACACCGGTTACGCCGGTCAGATCGATCGCTCCCGGAGCTGTCGAAACCAAAGGCTCAATTGCAGTGTTTGTGTTTATGGTGGAGACAACCGGATCCTGGGCGGTCGAGGGTGTCTCACCGTTGTCAAACATTGAAACCGTACCCGTAGGCGACAATCTTACGTAGTAGGACGTCGGACTGACCGCATCTTCAAAAGAACTGCAGTTGTCGCAGACTATGAAAACCGGGTCGATCTCATCACCGATGCTGTTCGTTGCAGTTACGTGCCCCCTTCGGTCAAACACGATCGTCACCGGATATGAGATCCCGGCTCCTACGATCTTGACGTTGTTCCGGCCGCTGAAATCGATCGTCCTCGTTTCTGTATTCTCAAGCACTCCATCCTGATCAAGATCGATGGAAACCGTGATAGTGTCCGTATCGACCAGGATCACGCGTGACATATCGACAACGTTGTCGGGTCGTCTCTTGACCGAATCGAACCGGGCCCGCTCGAGATTCACTTTGAGTTCCCGGGCGACGTTCTGGGTTTCGAACACGGTCGAGGCGTTGCCGAACTGTGCGACAGCGAACACGACGAGAATGCTGATGATCACTACGACGATGATCATCTCGAGAACGGAAAAGCCGCGTTGAGAGAGTTTATTGTTTCTTTTCATTGGTCGGCACCGGAAGCTCGCGGGAGGTTTGGCTGGCTGGGAAATATTAAACCCTGCCCGCAATTGATAGTTTTAACACAGTTAAATTTTGTCTGCAACAGTTTTACACTGCTGTCGATTATAAATAAACAACGAAACGGCAGGCTATTTCAAAACCAGTGAACCACCTGCCGAAAACAAAAAGCCGCGGTTTCCCGCGGCTTACATAGATGACGATTGGTCGAACTTATACTGTACAGGTTTCCGGAACGCTCTCGAGAGTGTTCTTGATCAAAAGGTCGACCACAGCCTCGTACTTCTCGCCCGATTCGTGGAACACCTTCAGCTGCGCATCGGCGGACGTTCCGCGCTCGAGTATGGTGTGGATATGCTCGACCTCTTCCCTCGAGCCAAGATCGTCAAGTACATCGTCCACAAAATCCAGAAGCTCCCGGACAAGGTCCTTTGCGGGCACTTCCTTCTGTTTGCCAAGATCGAGAAGCTTGCCATCCAGCCCGTATCGTATCGCCCGCCATTTGTTTTCCTGGATTAGCCGGCGGTGATACAGCCGGAATCCAAGATTCTGGTCTATAAGGCGGTTCAGCTTTGCGACGATCGCCTGAAAGAGTCCCGCGATCGCGACCGTATCGTCAACTCGCGTAGGAATGTCGCAGACCCGGAACTCCAGCGTCGGGAAGTACGGATGGGGCCGGACGTCCCAGTAGATCTTCTTGCCGTCATCGATGCAGTTCATACGCACCAGCTGATCGACATAGCTTTCGAAATTCTGATAGGAATTGAAGTGATCGGGAATGTCCGTCCTGGGAAACTTCTTAAAGACCTCAGACCTGTAGGACTTTAAGCCGGTATTGAAACCGAGCCAGAACGGTGAAGACGTAGAAAGCGCCAGCACGTGAGGCAGGAAGTAACGCGCGGCGTTCATGATATGGATCTGCCGCTCCCTGTCTTCAATGCCGACGTGAACGTGCAGACCGAATATCAGTAGACTGCGCGCGACCATCTGCAGCTCATCGACAAGCAGCTTGTAGCGGTCGTGCTCAAAGATCTCCTGTTCCGACCATTTTGAGAACGGGTGTGTGGAAGCAGCGACGATCTCGAGCCCCTTCTTCTGTGCCAGACCCGAAACGATGCATCGCAGCTTCGAAATATCCTCGCGTGCCTCCTGAATGTTTGCGCAGACGCCGGTGCCGACCTCGATCATCGACTGGATCATCTCCGGCTTGACCTTCTCGCCGAGCATCAAGCGCCCTTCTGCCAGGATCTCCGACACATGGGACTTTAGCTCCCTTGTCTTCGGGTCGACTATCTGGAATTCTTCCTCGATACCTAACGTGTATTGTTCGAACATATTTGGTCCGTTTTATCTACCCTTCTATTGACCGGATCGATGGAGAACAAGGGAACTTCGGAAGAAGTGTACTCCCGGGATTTCCCTTCCAGGAATCTGTTTTGTTGAGATTGTAGATGAAAACCCGATCAATCAAAAGTATTTTGGGTTTTGAGGCCTCATTTGCAGCTCCCGGACCACCGCGCATCGAACTGTCTATCCGCTTCCGATGGAGAGCGATTTGCGGCGGCCGGGGAAATTCGACAATCCCTTTGGTTTGCTAAGGTTTATGGAAAACCTGCCGTTTGCAAATTTGTAATCGGCAAGATACCATTATGCCTCGTTAAATCAGCCCTTAGATAGGATTTTAGCCCCTGACGAGTTACAATTTTGCTTCAGCTTTTTCAATGTTGAGCTGATGCGATCCACGGGCGAATTTATGGGATTCTCGACCACCGCAATTCATGCCGGCAACGAGCCAGACGCTTCCACCGGTTCTGTCAGCGTGCCGATCTACCAGACCTCGACATATGCACAGGACGGACTCGGCAAGCACAAGGGCTACGAGTATGCCCGAACGCAGAATCCTACGAGGTCTGCGCTCGAGAAGAATATCTCAGCGCTGGAAGGCGCGAAGTTCGGTTTTGCGTTCGCTTCCGGAATGTCGGCGACCGATGCAACGCTGAAGCTTGTCAAAGCCGGCGACCACGTCATCCTCGGAAACAACACCTACGGCGGCACGTTTCGGCTTTTTGACCGGATCCTTACCAATTACGGGATCGAGTTCGACCTTGTCGACACCACGGACGTCCACAATGTCGAACAGGCGTTTCGCGAGAATACAAAAATGGTGTTTGTCGAGACTCCGACGAATCCTGTGATGAGTCTGACGGACCTGGAAGCGGTTTCGTCACTCGCTCACACTCAGGGCGCGATAGTGGTTTGCGACAATACGTTCATGTCGCCGTACCTTCAAAGGCCGCTTGAGCTGGGGGTCGACGTAGTTGTTCATTCGACCACGAAGTACTTAAACGGACATTCGGACAGCGTCGGCGGATTTGTCGCTTTGAACGATGAGCGCCACGCTGAATGGATAGGCTTTGTTCAGAATAGTGTCGGTGCGATCCTTTCCCCGTTCGATTCGTTCATGGTCCTGCGGGGAACCAAGACGCTGGCCGTAAGGATGGACAGGCACAACGAGAACGGCCAGGCCGTCGCGAACTTCCTTGTGGAGCATCCGAAGGTCGAAAAGGTCTACTACCCGGGGCTTGTTTCGCATCCTCAGCACGAGCTCGCGAAAAGGCAGCAGAAGGGGTTTGGCGGGATGGTATCATTTGAAACCGGCTCGCTCGAGAACGCAAAATCCGTCCTCGAATCCGTAAAGGTGTTTACACTTGCCGAAAGCCTCGGCGGGGTCGAGAGCCTGATCTCGCATCCGGCAACTATGACTCACGCCGCGGTGCCATATGAAACGAGACAGGAACTCGGGATCACCGACGGCTTGGTTCGTGTTTCGGTCGGCATAGAAGATATAGAGGATCTGATCAGCGATCTTGATCAGGCGCTGGACTAAAGTTCAAAATGCCGGGCGGAGCCGCTCTTGACTCCCGCAATTCCGAATCAAGAGTTAATGGCCCGCTCCACGCAATATGCTTAACGTAGAAGTACACGCGACGTCCCACGTCGGACGCGTCAGAAAAGGCAACGAGGACAATTACCTCGTGCTGAGGCTGTCCGATGCGAAACAGTGGACCAGCCGACAAGATGCCGGGGACGCAGTTGTCGAGTCGCACGAATTCCAGATCGATGACGAAGGGCTGATCCTGGCCGTTTCGGACGGAATGGGCGGAGCACTGGCGGGCGAAGTGGCAAGCAAGATGGCCGTCGACACGGTCGGCGAAACGATGACCGACGCCGATCCCGACAAGACCGTCTCACCTAACGATTTTGGTGAGACCCTGGTAGGAAAGCTCTACGACTCGATCGTCTACGCAAATCACAAGATCCACCAAAAAGGCCGTGAACCGGAATACCAGGGAATGGGCGCAACTTTCACCGGCGTGGGCATTACCAACGGCGCGGTCGACCTGGTTCAGATCGGCGACAGCAGGACCTACCTGATCAGAAACGCAAAGATTTATCAGGTCACGAAAGACCAGTCTCTGGTACAGCAACTAATCGACTCCGGCCAGATCTCAGCCGAAGAGGCAGAAACCCACGCATTGAAGAACGTGATCCTTCAAGCGCTCGGTGCGCAGAACGAGATCTACCCCGTAGCGGCACGTCTGACTCCTCAGCGTGACGACATTCTGATCATCTGCAGTGACGGGCTATCGAACAAGATAGATGGCGTCGATATGCAGACGATCGTATTCGACAACATCGACAGTCTCCAGGATGCGGCAACCGCGCTGGTCGACGAGGCCAATGAGCGCGGAGGCGAGGACAACATCACGGTCATCATTGCCCGGCTGACAGGCAGTGACCTTGACGAACCTTCCGACGAAGAGATCAGGCTCGAGTCTATCTCTCCTGAAAGCATCCACGACACTGCCGAACAGGACACCGCCGAGATTCTATAAATTTTGCTCTGATTTCTTAGTCCGACTGACGCCAGCCGTGGAGTTTTCTGGCTGCGCGTTTTACGTAAATCGAAGAACCTTCGACCCTGACTACCTCTACCTTCTCGCCCTCTTTCAGATCATCCTCGTCATCGATCGGAAACGCTTTCCAGGTGGAACCGTAGACATTTACCGAGGCTGCCTTCAAAGCGCCTTTGCTTCCTTTCTTGACCGTTCCTATCTGTCCCGGCAGCGTGTCGACGCCGGTCAGGTATTCTTCGTCGTTACCGAAAGGATTGTACTGGTAGAAGATGGTCCTCGACATTACTGTGAGCGCGGTCGCTACGATAACGAAGATAAGGAACTGAGCCAGCAGGCCCGCACCGAGGAACGATGCGAGGGCGGCGATGAGAGCCGCGATACCGAACCAGAACAGAACAAAGCCGAGCGTGAATATCTCGGCGATGATCAGAAGGACCCCAAGAATTCCCCAAATTATCCAAGCGTACTGTTCAATATCCATCAGCTAAAAACGGACGAAAGGCGATCTGAGTAAAGTATTGCAAGTATTTGCGGATTTGTCATTTTCCGGCGTGCCGCTACGCCGCTTCGAGGATTGAGGGCCACCGTTCCACCACACCTCGCCTTCGGCTTGTGTGGGGCTAGAAACATGACGTCCGCTTCGCGGACTTCCTGACTCTTGACTTCTGACTTCTGCTAGGCCCGTCGCTAGCGCTCCGGGTTCCCACTCCGTCTCCCGTCTCCTGTCTCCTGTCTCCTGTCTCCTGTCTCCTCAGCCACCGTCGTCGCTTTGGCGGCACAGGCGCGCGTGCTAATCTTCGGGATGTCACGCTGGGGTGGCGGAATTGGTAGACGCACAGGACTTAAAATCCTGCGCCCTTAGGGGCATGCGGGTTCGACTCCCGCCCTCAGCAAATATTCTATTTAAATGAGTTAAAAGAAACTGAAAGATAACTAGATCTAGCTAATACTTAACTCAAATGAGCTTTGGTGTGCCATTTAGTGTGCCAATCTCATTGAATTAGCTACTTTTTCCATTAAATAACATCTGCTCTATGTGCTCTGTAGCTTCTGCTTGCATGTTCGGTAAGACGTGAGAATAGACATCAAGAGTAAGGGCAATAGATGAGTGGCCCAACCTTTCACTGATAATCTTTGCATGAACTCCAGCCTTCAAGAGTAAAGTGGCATGCGTGTGTCTCAGATCGTAGAGCCTGAGGCCACTCAGACCAGCTCGTTTCAATACTCTCTTGAAAACTTTCGTTACGCTTGTGTGAGTCAACGGAGTTCCAATACTGGTTGGAAAGACGAGGTCGTTGTCTTCCCAATTCTCTGATCGTAGTCTTTCCTCAAGTTGATCTGCCCTGTGCTTCCTAAGATCTGCAATAAGAGAGTGGGGAAGGGGTAGAGTTCTCCGCGAACTATTTGTCTTAAGCTCTGAGAAATACCAGTCTTGTTTAGGTAGACGAATGAGTGCCCTCTTTACTGTGAGAGTCCGCTTTGAGAAATCTATGTCTTTCCACTTAACGGCAAGGTATTCTTGAGGCCTTAGGTCTGTCTAGAGTGCAAATGAGAAAAGTGGCTTCAACTACTCGTTAGCCATGTGTACACAAACCTTCTTCTTGATTAATTCATTGAATCCTGCTTCGTCCGCAGCTTTGTAAAGAATTTCTCTATCCTTTCGATCGACCTTTCCATCCTCGTTCAAGTCAGACGGGCAAACGTCTGCAGCGGCTCCGTATTGATGTCGACTAGTCGGTGAGTGGTTTGGTAGCGAGTCGTTGTGTGCTGGATTGCGGTATCCACTCAGAATCGTCAACGGCTTGGAACCTACGGCTGTTCTAACTTCTTCCAGTTGGCTCAGAAGTCCGTCCGTGATTACAGCCCAGCTGTAGGTTCCCGAGTTCAGTTCATCGAAGCTGAAATTAGCCGAAGACTTAGATTGAGTAAAGTCGCCCGGGCTTGGCACTGTCCTTGCTCTTGTAACATATTCATCTCGAAGAAGGTCTAGCTCAGCGATCGCAGAGACCCTTGATTCTTCTTGCTCTAGCGCTAATACTTGTGCGTTAAATTTTGCCACTGTTTCCAGCCGCCCACCTGAGAATTTGTAATCGACAAGTGTAAATCCCTTGACGATCCTATCTTGAGTCAAAAATTGACTGTGAGCGCTTTCAATACCTGCAACACCTGTCCCGCCCGTTGATGTGGTTTCAAATACATGCCGCGCGTCCTTTACCCTTCTTAAGGCGGAACGGAGGTTTCCTAACTCGCGCAAAGCATTGTCCCATACGAGCTCAATTCCCCTAATTAGCATCAGGATTCCATCTTTACGCGCTGGTAAATACTCATTATTGTACGCATTTGCAAATTCATAAAACGACGGTTCGCATCTCCAATGACCAAGGTCAGCGTGCCGGTCGTGTTCGTCAACAAGTTTCGACATCTGCTGTGCATCGGTTGAGTTCGCATCCGTAGTCCTCCCCAAACTTGCAAGCTTTTTCAGTATCGGAATTAACACAGTACGAATTTTTCGAATCTGTTTCCTATTCCACTCGTTTTGTTCGGCATTACATTGGGGGCCAACATCAGATACATCTATAAACGAAGTCCGTAACTGCCACTGCCCTTCCAACGAAGCCAACGGGAGTGTTAGCTTGATACTACCATCGTTGGATAAATCGGGTTTTTCGATTGTAGTTCCGGAGATGACCTCAGATTTCTTGGGCTCAAGCTCTTTACCGAATTCCCGCTCAAACTGTATCTTTGCGGCGGCTTCTCGTTCTCTTTCCTGTGCTAGGTAGCTTTTATTATTCTTCCACATAAACAAACTATGAGTTTTCCGTCCGAAATATTACCTCACGGACAGTGATTACCATTTAGGCGCAGCCAAGTAAAGGTTATCTGCCTGAATTTGGCGGAACCATGGGTTGAGTGAACTGCCCTTCATATATGGACCAGTCTGAAAGTCAGTATACCCGGCTTTTTTGGAAGTCGGGTATCTCTTCTTTTGGCATCACGGACTCCGGCCCCATAGACCTTCTTGCAGAAACTCTTTGAAGCCGGAGGAAAGGAACCGAAGAGAACTAAACTGCCTTTCGCGAAACCACCGATTCATCAGAAGTTATCCGAAGACAAGCGAAGTAGTACCAAGTACTCTTAAGGAGTTAAAATCCTGCGCCGTTACGGGCAGCCGGGTTCGACTCCCGCCCTCGGCAGCAGGCAATCGGCTTTTCAAACTTCCTTCTTTGGCGCTCCTGCCCAAGCGATTTCTTTTCACCACGTTTCAGATCGAACTTGTTTGCTTCAACGCGAGTCGACATTCAGCCTGCATTCCAGGCAACGAGTTCCCGCAAAAAATCAGAGTAGTTCCGTCCCGGCGACAAAGGGCCTTCAGGAGACGTATTTATGGGACTACGAGACTATCATCAGAAAACTGTAAAGGGACGAATTCAGGGAATGCTCGACCGGAGCTGGTACATAGGAGGCTGGCCTAAGAAAGGCTATATCAAGAGATTGACGTACCCTTCAACCTCTGCCGGTGACGGAGCTGCGGTATGGGTCGCGAGCACGCTCTGGCACCACTACAAGACGGTTGACGGCCTTACATTTCCGCCGAAAGTCGTAAAGGTGTGGGACTGGGGATGGAAGTACATAGGAGTTTCAAAGGCACCTTTCGGAAAATCCCGTCACGGTGACGTCGATCTGATGATTGGCGAGAAAGCGAAATCCCGGAAGATCAAGTTCAGGATCAGGCCGATAAGCAAGGACCTGTACGAGACCTCTATTATCGAATGGAAGTCGGGAAAGGCGAACCCCGTGAAGGTTCTTTGGGCATCAACGACTGAAGAAGGGACGAACTGGCATTACATATTCTTCAGCTACGAGAAGAATCCGTACTTTCCATAAGACCCGGCTTTACGGACCTACCTTGTAGAAATGAAGCAAAAGGAGAATTAAATGACTATACGAACCAGCCTGATAGTGTCTTTGGCAGCTGCCGCTGCATTGGTGCTCGAGGTTCTGTTCTTTTCGCTATTCGTTTTCGCTTCGTTCTGTGCACCTGAATCCGAGTGGATGGGCACAGCGGCTTTTGCTGTTGTTTGGATTCTCGGAGTAACTTTGTCGGTTATTGTCCTGGCGCCGTTATCAGCAGTCATCGGCCGCTTCGCAGGCAAGCAAAAGCTGGCCATCCACATATTCCTCGCGAGTCTGTTTGTGGCTACGGTTTTCATCGGTACCTTGATGTTCGCCTCCGTCCCGGAAACGGCGCATCCGGCGGAATTGAAGCCTTGCGAAGCTCCGTTAGAGGCAGGATCGTGAGAACCGGATCGTTAAGATCGCCGAACAAGGGCGAACATATCGATCAATTTCAAATGTCCTTGATCAGCGCCGTGCACCTTTATAACTACGATCTGGATTATGACAGACCTAATGCAGGTTTCTGCGAGAGGCACCGATACCCGATCTGCTAAAAGGATCACAACATGAAATTCGACATGCCATTTGTCCATCAGGCGAGCCAGGTGCTCTGCTGGGAGGCCTGTGCGCAAATGATGTGGATGTGGAAGTTTCGAAAGACTCCTGACGATAGGTATTCTCGAATCGTAGACCAGTTCAAGAAAGTCAATTCCGGAATGGACTGGCACTCGCTCAGTCACAACATTTACGTACCTCTGGGAATGCAGAATAAATTCAATGCTTCCCCGGGCGATCTTAGGTCCGTTCTCAAGACCAGTCCGGCCTTGATCACCCTTCCCTTCATTCCTTCAAGAGGCGGCATGAGTCTTGGCCGAGGCTCGGGACACGCGGTGATAGTTCTCGAGCTAAATGCCTCGACGCAGAATTACGTGGTCGTGGACCCGCTGACGACTTACTCTTCGGGAAAGGTCATGTCCCGGGCCTACGCGCTGAAACAATTCTCACGGACAGTGGATTCGAGCCTTGGAAGCTATATCTGGTATTGGGACTCTGGGCCATACTAAACCCTCGAGATCACTAGAGAATGGCCCTTGGGACGATACGAACGACGAAGCGCGGGCTGCCGGTATCTATGGCAATCTTGCGATAGATCCAATGAATCCGCTGAAGGCGTCGGACGACTGACAGCCGCTGATCCGGCTGAATTCGGCCTTTCGCGAATACGTTCGCGCCGATCTCGAAGGCTTCGCCGAAGCCCCAGTATTTCCGAAGATTCCTGTTTTGGTATTACAATCTTCCAACTTCCCGGGCGAGCCACGTTCTTGGAAGGGGACAATTTTCGACAGATCGTGGGCTGACAAAGACTTGGTCTGAAGAAACAACGAACGCAAGCTTTGCCGGAGAGGCACGACTCCCGAACATAACAGTAGCTTAGGATAAACTCGCAAGATCAGAATTAGTCCGTTCCCATGGGCAGCAGTAACGACCAGCAAATCAGGTTCTGTAGAACTTCGGACGACGTAAGCATCGCTTATGCGACCGTAGGTGAAGGCCCGCCCCTCGTTAAGGCAAGCAATTGGTTGAGCCACCTTGAGTTCGACTGGAAGACGCCGATCTGGAGGCCCTGGATAGATGAGTTATCGAGGGAACATATGCTCGTACGGTACGACCAGCGCGGATGCGGCTTGTCGGACTGGAAAGTCGACGAACTGTCCCTGGACGATTGGGTCCGCGACCTAGAAGCGGTCGTGGACGCTTTGGAGCTGGAGTCATTTCCCCTTCTCGGAATCTCTCAGGGAGGTCCGGTTGCGATCAGGTACGCAACACTACACCCCGAACGGGTTTCGAAGCTGATTCTTTACGGCAGCTACCTGTGCGGAGCAATGCACCGCGATCTTTCTGACCGTTACAAAAGAGAGTTCGAAGTTTTGGTTGGGCTTATGGAAGTCGGCTGGGGAAAGGACTCCGCTGAATTCAGACAGGTGTTTACCTCGCTCTTCGTACCGGAGGGGGATCGGAATCTTCAGGAATCGTTCAATGAACTGCAGAGAGTTTCAGCATCGCCAAAGAACGCAGTGATGAGTTTCAGGGCCTTTCATGAACTCGACGTTCGCAAGATCGCCGAAGAACTGGATGTCCCCACTTTGGTCCTGCACGCAGACAATGACCTTCGGGTGCCCTTCGTTGAGGGAAGACATCTCGCCTCTACAATTCCAGGCGCCAAATTTGTCCCGCTCAGCGGCAGGAATCATCTGTTGCTTGAGTCGGAACCCGCATGGCAATCGTTTCTGGAGGAGATAAGGGTATTCCTCGGTGTTTCTTCGAAACGTTCACAACCTTCCTCTCAACAGATGACCCGCCGCTTGTCGGACCGCGGAGGTTCGGATTCGCCTGTGAACCGATCAGCCGTGCGTATGGCTCGGTCCCCGAATATCACCGAGGGTCAGACAATCCTTCAGTACAAAGTTGAACAGAAGATAGGTGAAGGCGGCATGGGCGTCGTCTACAAGGCGAGAGACCTGAAGCTCGATCGCGAGGTGGTATTGAAGTTCCTGCTCGGTTACTCGAACGCGGGTGAGAGCCTGTTGCAAAGATTTCTTCGGGAGGCAAAGGCCGCAGCGTCACTCGACCATCCGGGAATCTGTGTCATATATGAGATCGAAGAAACAGAAGACAACATTCCTTTCATCGTTATGCCTTATTACAAGGGCTGTACGCTTGAACAGATCATCGAACGAGGCAATGTTCCGGTTAATGAGATTATTGACCACGCCATTCAGATCGCAGAGGCACTTTCCGCCGCCCATCGTGCGGGTATCGTTCATCGGGACATAAAGCCGGGCAATGTCCTTGTTACGGAAAATCGGCAGGTCAAGATTCTTGATTTTGGCGTTGCCAAGGTCGCCGGTGCAGATCAGACAAAGGCCGGAACCTTGCTTGGCACGGCGGCATATATGAGTCCGGAGCAGGCTTCCGGGGGAGATGTAGATAGTAGAACTGATCTGTGGGCGGTAGGAGCATTGATGTATGAAATGGTCACGGGTAATCAGCCTTTCTCCGGGAATCACCTAGCTGAAACCATCGCAAACATCATAAACAATGAGCCGGAACCCGTTTCAACATCGGCAGCCAAGACACCAGAAGGACTCGTATCGATCATTGAGGACCTGCTGTCGAAACAAGTTGATTCAAGAATCCAGACCGCGGAAGAACTAGTTGCTCGCTTAAACGCTGTTCAGCCTGAAACGTGAATAGAAAAGGACTGAGCACACCGAATGGTCGGCCTGCATCGGACCAACAAGTGCCCACAACAAATGAGCCTCTTGTTTCCCGGATTGGTTTGAATTGCTTACTGCCTTCTTCAATTGCCTATCTTTCGGACTGCCGAGCCTATCCATTTGAACGGTTTCTTTATCACGTTGAAAGGCTTCTTTATGACGCCGAACGCTTTGGATTCGAAGGATCGTTTCTTCTTGGGAGGCGGTGCGGTAGGCTTTGCCCCAGTCACCGGAGCGTCTTCGTTCGGGAGCAGCTTTGCTGAGGGATCTTTGGTATCGGGGGGCTCGTGCCTTGGGACGTAGATTATCGTGTCGGGAAAGCGCGACTTGAAGTCGAGAGCGGGAGCGTCAATTTTTACTGGCGTAGCGTTCCTTGACCTGGCAGGCGCCGGTTTGTAGATGGATTTCGAAGAAGAACTACCGACCTGTCCAAGTTCGGTTTCAGTCCCTTCAGTCTGCGGCTTTTCCTCGGCCGTCAAGAGCTCAAAAGAAGGCTTTTGCCTGACCATCTGCTCCGCCGGACTTGGAATCATGGTTTGAGCGAGTTCGGGACCGACGGCGTCGAACTGCATCATCCAGATGAACGCCACGTCGAGGACTACAACCAACGCGATCCCTAAAACCAACTTCCTCATCTCAAACCTTTCCCCCTGTTAAACCTGACCAAAACTCTTTAAAAGTATACCGCGATTGCTTCGCGTTCCCAAGGGCTTGTTTTCGATGTCGTCAACAAAGTAGTTTTGATTGGAAGGCAGTGAATCGTGTCAGCTCATCTTGTATTTCGAAGTCGTTGTGCGACATTATCCGATACAAGCTTTCACATTCGATCACGACCCCTTAAGGAACTCCGACCGAGATCGGACACACCCAGATGAACCAGGAACAGTACATCAACCTGATCAGAAATATCGAGCCAAAGGCCCGAAACAATCCCGACGGTTACCGCTGGCGGGTCTTCCTTCTCGCCGTGCTCGGATATGCGTATATTATCGGGATCGCGCTGCTGCCGCTGTTGATCGTTCTTGCCGTCGTGGCTGTTGTCTTTATAAGTCCCGCAGTCTTCTGGATCCTCGCCAAGTTGCTTGGCAAGTTCGTCTTCCTTCTCCTTGCAGCCGTCGGAGCAATATTCGCCGCCTGCTGGGGCGCTATGAGTTCATTTCGAAGGGATGTCGCAATGCCCGATGGCACGCCGATCGCGAAACAGGAATTCCCGGAACTTTTTGGATTGCTTGAAAATATAAGAAAGGTCATCAAAGCGCCTTTGCCGGATGTTGTTCTGATCGACAGCGGCTTTAACGCTTCGGTGATGACCATACCGAGGTTTTTCGTGTTCGGGTCAAAGACTGTTCTCACCTTGGGGCTCCCCCTGATGGAAGCTCTTTCGGTAGAACATTTCCGCGCTGTACTAGCTCACGAGATGGGCCACATTTCGAGGCGACACGGCAGGTATTCCGGATGGATCTATCAACTCCGCGCCACGTGGGCTCATTTCCTGGAAGAACAGGAGATCAATGGTTCAAGTAGCATAGCGTTCCTGTATACGCGTTTCGTGAATTGGTACATGCCATTCTTCAACGCTTACTCATTTGTCCTTGCGCGGGAACAGGAACGCGAGGCAGACAGCATGGCGGCCGAGATGTACGGCGCGACAACAATGGCCGAGTCGCTCGTCGTCACCCACCTGAAAGAGGCGCACTACGGCGAATTGTTTTACAAGAACATTGCTGAAGGAGCGAGAAGCAGAAGTATTCCGCCGAAGGACCTTTACTCCGGCCTCTGCAATTCACTGCGACAGCCGATGGTCGAATCCCGCGATTCCGTCGTGCTGAGAAATGCATTGAGTGCAGTCACAGACTACTCAGACACCCATCCTTCACTTGCCGAACGGCTTGGACTTCTAGGATACGAAACGAGCAACAACGGGAATCCGAATTCACTTCCGGACAGCACAGGGCCAAGCGCAGCCGAGCATTTTCTCGGCGAATACGCGGTCCGGCTGGGAGAACAGTTCGATACGCAGTGGGAGATCGAACTCGGTGCAAACTGGCGGGAAGCACATCAGCACTGGAAAGAGCTGAATGCGCGAGCCGAGGAACTTCGTACAAAGTACGAAAATGGAACTGCGACTACGGACGAGGTTTTTGAGCTTGCCGATATGATTGCTTCTCAGCCTGGTGAAGCGGAAGAAGGGAAGAAGATTCTCAAGTACGTTCTCGAAAAAGAGCCCGAACACGTCGGTGCCAAGTTCACGCTCGGATCGTTGCTTCTGAAAGATCGGGACGATGAAGGCGTCCGGCTGATAAATGAAGCAGCGGCTTCTGACTTCGCCCTGACCCCTTTCGCATGCGACATTCTGTATTCGTATTTCAACTCGACCGGACGCGGCGAGGAAGCACTGCGCTACATAAGGAAGTCGGACAGCTTTCAGGAAACGCTTGAGCTTGCAGAGTTTGAAAGGTCGACAGTTTCTGCGGACGACGCGTTCACAAATCACTCGATTGTCAGCGAACAACTTGAAAAGATACGAACAAAGTTAGGGTATCACGAAGAGATCTCTGAGGCGTATCTTGTTCAGAAGGAAGTCCGGCATTTTAAGGAACACCCTCTACACATACTCTGCCTTCTCACGGACAAGGTCAGCAAGAAGAAAGCGGACCTCGTGCGCGAGGTTGTCGGCGGACAGGTGGAACCTTTCGACATCTACCTCATAATGACTCTTGAGGCCCAGCCTTACGAGATCAGGATGAACGTCGAGGCAGTGGAAGGCGCCTTGATATACAAGAGTGCTTGAAGGCTGGAGCGGATTGCCGATCTTCTATTTTCGTGACTTGAACGAACTAAAAAACTTTCTACGATTGAGTCTCCGATCCCGAGCGGAGGCTCCTCGCCCAGTTGAGCAGCGCTACTGAGGAAACGGCCATTGTAGAGGCTAGAAAGTTGAATAAAATATCCACCGGGTCGAACACGCGGTCCGGGATGAATATCTGAGCGCTCTCGTCGATCACTCCGACCAGTGAAGCGATCACGATCGCGAGTAAGAAAGGCAGCGGCACTCGTCCGCCAGATCCCTTTCGTTCCTTGAGTGCTTCATAAATGAAAACGGAAAGCACGCCGAATTCGATTAGGTGGCTTCGCTCCGGGATTGTCAGCCTGAGGAAAAACATCAGGTACACGGCCGAAATTCCGATCGCTATGCCAACCTCGAACCCTCCGGGCCGTGTTCTTAGACCCTGGGTAAGAACTGTAACGGCAACCAGAAGCATCCCGAGAACGAAAAAAACGGCGGCGACGCTCTGCGGAACCCTTATCGAGGCGAGAACGCTTCCAAGTCCGAGTGTCGACAGGATCGCCGCTAAGACCAAGAGCGTCCATATCCACAGGCGGCGTTCACGAACTGATTTAAAGAACTTCGTTTCAGTCAAAGCGTTTTCAATTAGATGTGACTTTTGCCCCAGCTATGAGGTGAAGGAGTCGCAAAGCCTCTCCTACTCCGGACTGCGCCTCGGGCTGGTCCAGGGCCAACAAATGCCCGTCCATGATTTGGCCTCAAATGATAACTCATCACGTAAACGGCGTGCGGCAAATCACAGATCTTCACCCCTGACATCTGACTCCCGTCTCCTGTCTCCTGTCTCCTGTCTCCTGTCTCCCGTCTCCCGTCTCCTGTCTCCTGTCTCCTGCCTCCTGCCTCCCGACTTCTGACTCCTGACTTCTGTTATCAGTCCCCCTCCAGTTCGAGAACCATCAATGAATGATCGCCTTCGGTAGAGATGGTCCTGAATCCAACTCGTTCATAGAGCTTTTTCGCCGGATTGTTCTCCGCTACCGAAAGGCTTAGAGCCGGATAGCTTTGCCGAGCCGTAACGATCAACGTCTCAAGCAGCCTGGTCCCGACTCCCAGCCCTCTTGCCTCGGGGACCGTCGCGATGGCTATCTCGGGAGTCTCGTAATCATAGAATCCATATCCCTGTCCGTCTTCATCTGCGAGCCTCGCCCACACTGCACCGAGCAGATTTTCATCCTCGTCGGTCGCTACGAAGCCGAAATCCCCGTTTCGTCCCCATTCCTCGATATACCATGCAAGGTCCGGTTCATCGAGCATCTCTCTTTTCATATCGGAAGCATCCGGTTCGGAGAGCAGGGTCTGGAACAGCATATCCCTGAGAATTGCTCTGTCGCTCCGCGCTACGGGTCGCAAAATGATCTCCTTGAAGCCCTTAGCCATACTTCTACTAGCTAGTCTACGGATTTCTTCGGCAGATAATCTTCGGGTATGGCATTCCCGCGCCGCTCGGTGTCATAGATCCAGCTGATTATCCACCATCGCTCGCCGTCGTAGAAAAGCTGGATGTTGTTGATACCACGGGCGAACGGTTCACCGTTCGGCTTTTCGCTTGCAGCATAAGTGCTCCAGACGTTTGCTATGTTACCGAAGCGTTCTGTTCGCCGATGGATCTCCCATTCGTAGAAGCCACTCTCTCTAGGCCCGCCAAACCGGTCGTAATACCCTTTGAGGGACATCGTGGATAACCGTGCCCCACCCTGTTCGCTGACCGAGGCGATCGATATGAGAGCAGTTGAATGATGAAGTGACGCGTCACGCTCGAAATCAGGCGCCTCACCGGCAGGCCCGGAGATCACTTCATAGTAAGCCTTGATGATCCCGTCTATCGTTCCAACGTCATCCTTACTTTGCGCATTGACCGTCGCAGCGACTGCGACGACGACCAGAAAATGGCCGGCCAGTTTCGAAATCGAGTATAAGCGTGTTCCGAACCTACCATGTTTTTTCATAGTTAAGACCAATCGTTTGTAAATCCTGCGCGCCCGGCGTCAGGTATAGAATAGTAAAGGCCGCTTTCCAACATTAAAGAAGCAAAGAGAGAAAGGATATTCGAAAAGCGCAGGACTGAAAAGGCTAACTTCTACACAGGACGGGCTACCGCGGAAGTCACGAGATCGAGTCCCTGGGTTTAACGAAGAAAAGGCTGCCGTAACTGACAGCCTTCCACCCTTTGAATCCGGTGAATTTAATGTAGAAGCGGCCAGGCCAAAGACAGGTCGCCGGCCCTCAGTTTCTAAGTGGAAATGTAGCAGATCTGTTCGAATCTGCCTGTGGACTGGTAGTTAGGGCCTACGCTTAGTTCTCTCAGCACTCCGCCCCACGGATCGAGATAAACCACATTGCCGCTGCCCGATACCTTGGAAGCAACTATAAAATGTCCTCCTCTGCGCGTTCCGCCGCTGTACCAGCCCAAAAGAATGATGGCCGGCGTCGTTGTCCCCAGTTTCGATTTGTTGACCGTTGAACCCGGCGAAAAAGTCGTGGTAGTCGTTTTCAGTCCTTCGTTCCTTAGCGCTTGCGAGACCTGATTCATGAAGGTCCCGGCGACAGAGAACATATTTCCAAAGGTGTTCTGATTGTTCTGATGGGCTCTTGGGTCAAAACAAACGGGCGCGGAGGGCTCGGGGAGCCATACCATCCCTTGAACAACCTGTCCGTAGATCCTCCAGGCCAGCGCCCATTCCTCTTCTGCAAAACTCATCTGAAATGCCTGGCCGCGAGCCATCCATATACTTGCTACTGCGCAGGAAGCAGCCTGCTGCTGTGCCCAGATCTGGTGCGTGTAGTTGTCACTGTCATTCGAAAGTACTATCGACATCGAAGATTCTCCTTCAAGTAGTTTAAATATTTGTCCGATGCCTGCCGATCAGATCTTTAATCGCTGTTTAGATCAGCCTTTGTCAGTCTGGGCGGGAATTGGTCCGCTGACAATTCCTTTACGGCTTCGGTTCATAACTACCACGTTTGACTCAGCGCGGATCGGTTTTTTGCGATGCCGTGCTGAAGTTCATTCAGGAAAAATACTCCTATTTGAACCGAATGTCGCCGAAAAAATTCGTCATCAAAGAAAAAGAATAAGGCGCTTTCCGGTCACCGGGATCGATGACCGAAAAAGCGCCGCAGTCGTGGTGTCGTTTGTTTGTCTGGGCCTAGGGAATCCTCTCTCGATCCTCCGCACCTCCGTACTTGTCGAACCAGGCAAGAATATGCGCGACCTTTGCCATAAGGTGGCTCGGCCGTGCGGCGATTCCGTGCGAAGCTCCCGGGATTCTAACCATCACCGAATCGATCTTTCTTAGCTTCAACGCTGTATAGAACTGCTCGCTTTCCGAAATGGGGGTCCGGAGATCTGCTTCTCCAGTAAGTAGCATCGTCGGCGTCTTTACGTTTCCGACCAGTGAGAGAGGTGAACGCCTCAGATAAGGTTCGGGATCGTCCCAGGGGAAACCCGGGAACCAATACTTGTAGTAGAAGTTGGTGTTGTCCGAATTTAAGACAAAGCTGTACCAGTTTATGACCGGTTTTGCGACAACCGCTGCTCGAAAGCGATCCGTCTTGCCGACAATCCACGCGGACAGAACGCCGCCGCCGCTGCCCCCGGTAACAAAAAGGCGGTTTTGGTCGACAAACCCCTTTTCGATCATTGCGTCGACACCAGAAATAAGGTCGTCGTAGTCGTTGCCGGGATAGTTGTGGTGGATGAAGTTTGCGAATTCCTCGCCGTAGCTCGTGCTTCCGCGGGGATTCGTGTAGAGAACTACGTATCCTTTTGCGGCCATCAACTGTAGTTCAGCCGTGAACCTGTCCCCGTAATCTGCAAAAGGCCCGCCGTGGATCTCAAGGATCAGTGGATACTTCCTGGAAGGATCGAAATCGGGCGGAGTAATATACCAACCCTGGATCTCTATGCCGTCGTGCGACGACTTGTACACGATCTCTTTCACTTCACCAAGCCGTCTGGCACTTAGCAGGTCTGCATTTAGCTCGGTAAGTATCCTGGTTTCGCCTTCCGGTGTCACGATCGCAACGTCTCCCGGACGCGCCGGACCTGTGACGGTGAAGGCGATAGTCCCGTTCCTGCTGACCGAAACCGGTCCGGAGCCGCCATATGGCCGGCCGTTCGAATTAGAACCGTAGTTTTCAGCAAGGACCTTTACCCTTCCTGATCCGTCAATCGAAGCTACCTTCGAATTTCCGCGGTCAGAATAGGTAAAGTTCCAGGTCTTGGTTCCAGGATTCCAGGTGGGCGATCCGGCGGACCGGTCTAGTCCGGAAGTCAGTATCTTTGTGGAGCCATCCTTCGCCCTCAGGTAGATCTCTGTGTTTTGATATCCGAGCAGTTTGTCGTCAAACCCCAGGTACGCGATCGACCCGTCCGGCCCCGCTTCAGGGTTCGTGTCGGGCCCGAACCTGTCGGTCAAAGCTTCGATCTTTCCGTTCTCCATAGAAACCCTGTAAAGCTCTGAATTCCTAGGCTCATCGTCACGATTCGGATTTCTGTTGGACGAGATCACGATCGACCTGCTGTCGTCTCCCCACGCGATTCCGCCACCGTGATCGAAGTCCCCGCTTGTCATCTGACGAGGCGTGCCGCCGTCGGCGCTTAACACGAACAGATGTGAGTAGCCGTACGGCAGGAATCCCCGCCCGTCTGCCCTGTAAACAAGCCGATCGATCACTTTCGCGCCTTCCGCCCATTTCGCCCCTTCGGGCTGTTTTGGCAGCTTTGCAATTGGCTTAGTCGAGTCAGGAACCCGCATAAAGAACGCAATCTTAGAGCCGTCAGGCGACCAGGCAACTCCAGAAGGAGATTGCGTGAGGTTGGTGAGCCGCCCTATCTTCCCGGTGTCTGCCCAGTAGCAGAAGATCTGTGAACGGCCGCTTGCGTCACTTGTGACAAATGCCAGCTTCTTTCCGTCAGGAGACCAGCGAGGCGAGAAAGGGTCGGAATATTGAGCATCGGGAAGAAACGGCTGGTTGGAAAGTCCTTCCCCGACCACCCAAAGATCAGATCTTCTCCGGTCGGTCATTATGTCGTAGTAGTTCCTTACGTACACGATCGAGCGGCCGTCAGGAGAAATCTGAGGGTCACTGGCGAACTCAAACTCGAAAACGTCCTCTAACTGTAGAGAACCCTTTACATCTTGCGCGGAAGACGCGGCTGAGAATACCAGCAGGAGTTGGGCGGCAAACACGAACAGATTTGCGTACACCCGATTCAGCGGTCGGTAATGATTCATTTTCTACTCCGGAGATAGTGTGAATGGGATTTGAAGACAGGTTACCACAGTTGTGTAAGGCAGCTTACAAAACGAAGCATCCCATTTCGTAATCGACTCACACGATAATGTTCCGGCTTGTATCGGAACATTCGCAACCGGGATTCTAGATCGACTATTTTCTTTGCGCTTTTCCCAATTTATGCCGTTCGCAATTCCTTGGCATGGTCATTGCTTCTCTTACACAACGTTGTAAGAGATATTTGAACGGCGAGAACGGAGGTCACAAATGCCTGACAGCCGGTTTTCGACCAAAGTACTTACAGCGAGTCTTTCTTTGATCTTTGCAATCAGTTCTCAGGTTTTAGCACAGGACCCGGAAGCGGATCCGGAATTTTTCGGATTGCCGGCTGGAACAGAGATCGTGGTCAGTATGGACAACGAGATCAACTCAATGTCCGCGTCGGTGGACGACACATTTACTGTGACGGTCTCTGAGCCGGTCGAAGTCGACGGAGAGATAATGCTTCCGGTCGGCACCATCATTGAAGGCCGGGTCCTGAATGCAGCAAAAGCTGCTTACGGACGCAAGGACGGAGTGCTGGAGGTGGAGTTCCAGACTCTGTACCTGGAAAGGGGCAGGAAGCGGGCGATCAAAGGCACTCTCGAACGCGAAGCACCGGAAGATGACGATCACTTCGACGTCATCGCAATGCTCGGCGGTGGAGCAGCGGGCGGCGTCGCCGGATCGGCAGCCGCAAAGGGGAAAGGGGCCTTGATCGGTACGGCAATAGGAGTCACTACCGGACTCGGCGCAGTTCTGCTGCGGAAAGGAAAAGACATACGAATACTTGAGAAAGAAAACTTTCGGGTACGGCTGACACATTCGGTGTCGCTGCCTGCCCGGGGCTACTAGAGAAATCGAGTTAGGTCGTTGGAGAACGATTCTCAATCGACCTTAATGAGGAAGTCCGATGTGAAGGGGAGAGCGCATCGGGCTTTTTCATTTTAAAGCTCTTGACACGCCACAATGCCGCCGATATAACTTATCGAAATCTCAGTGCGTTCGGACTTCCTGTCCGTCTTTATTTCTATTGAACTCGATCGCAAATGATGGTCAACGCGATCGCCGGGATTTTTCACAATGACAATTTCGAGACGGAATTTTATACGCTACTCAGGGTTCGCGCTTGGTACGCTGGCATTGCCCAGCTGGATCTACTCAGCGCGGATCGGCGAGTTTACTTCGAGTACGGTCGATAACGACTCTCTGGCCGACATCGCCCTTGCGGAAGCAAAAAAGGCAGGCGCCACGTATGCCGACATCAGGATCAATACGTACCGCATCGAGTCCGTCGGGACCAGGGAAAAACAGGTCCAATTCGTTTCAAAAGGGGAAAACTCCGGCTTTGGAATCCGGGTCCTGATCGATGGCACCTGGGGATTTGCTGCAAGCCCGGACGTAAGCGAGGCCGAGGTGAAGAGAGTTGCAGGGGACGCGGCCGCGATAGCGAAGGCTAACTCGGTGTTCAACAAGAACAAGATAGAGCTTGTACCGGCGGAGAAGGCGGTCGGAGAGTGGAAAACCGAGTTCAGGATCGATCCCTTCGAAGTGTCGATAGACGAGAAGATCGAGTTTCTTCTGAATATGAACGAGGCAGCCCTGTCGGTGAAGGGCGTTTCTTTTGTCAACTCGTCGATGGCCTGGGTGAACGAGCAAAAATTCACTGCGACGTCGGACGGGAGCAGGATCACGCAGTACCTGATCCGCGGCGTTCCGAGTTTCAGCGTTACTGCGATCGACAGGGCGAAGGGGGATTTTCAGACCAGAAACTCGCTTGCCCAGGGAAGCGGTTCCGGGTGGGAATACACCAAGGACTATGACTGGATCGGCGAGGCAAAACAGGCAGGTGAGGAAGCGGTAGGCAAGCTGGGCGCAAAGCCCGTTGAACCTGGAAAATACGACCTCGTACTTCATCCGTCACATTTGTTCCTGACTATTCACGAATCCGTCGGGCACTCGACAGAGCTAGATCGCGCGCTGCTCTGGGAGGCGAACTATGCCGGCACAAGCTTCCTGACCCCCGACAAGACGAACAAACTTCAGTTTGGCTCAAAGATCGTGAATTTTGTCGCCGACCGCACACAGAAAGGCGGGTTGGCGACCGTGGGCTGGGATGACGAAGGTGTTCCCGGCCAGGAATGGGATATTGTAAAGGACGGCCGCTTCGTCGGCTGGCAGACCACCCGCGACCTCGCACCTTTCATCGGTGAAAAGACGTCGCGCGGATGTCTTTACGGTGACAGCTGGAACAGCGTCCCGTTTCCCAGGATGCCGAACCTTTCGCTTTCTCCATCTCCTAAAGATACAAAGACTGAAGAGCTAATTGCGGATGTCGAAAAAGGGATCATGATCCACGGCCGCGGCAGCTATTCGATCGACCAGCAAAGATACAATTTCCAGTTTGGGGGACAGACCTTTTGGGAGATTGAAAAGGGCAAGGTGAAGGGGATGCTTCGGGATGTCGCCTACCAGTCCCGTACAACCGATTTCTGGAATGCCTGTGACGGTCTCGGCGGGAAGTCGACGTATGAGCTTCCCGGAACTTTCAACGACGGAAAGGGGGAGCCTGGACAGTCGAACGCTGTTTCACACGGATGCCCGACCGCGAGATTTAGAGACATTGATGTGCTGAACACCGCTTCGTAGGGCCTCAGCAGAACGGAGAACGGAATATGCTCCTTTCGGAAAAGGAATCAAGAGAAATCGCCCACAAGGTACTGAAACAGGTCAAGGCCGACGATGCACAGGTATCGGTCTCCAGCGACAAGACGTCTCACCTGCGCTTTGCACGCAACGCGTTCCTGACAAGCGGAACGACGACCGAGCGTTCGGCTTCGATAACGGTATGGATCGAAGGAAAACGCGGTTCTTCGTCAACCACGGACTTTAGCGAATCAGGGCTCAAGGGAATGGTTGAGCAGGCCCAAAAGGTCGCTGAGATCTCGCCGGTCGACCGTGAATACCTTCCAACGCTCGGCCCTCAGAAGTACAAACCGGTCGAGGGTTTTGCGGAGAACAGCGCGGATGTCGAGTATGACTCCAGGGCCAGGTCGATAGCCAGGATCCTGGATATGAGTGCAAGCAAGAAGGTGATCTCTGCCGGTTTTCATCAGAGCAGAGCACAAACATCTGCATTCGCGACAAAGAACGGAAACTTTGGCTATGAACGCGAAACCGTTGCAAGTCTCTCCGTTACCGCGAGGACGCCGGACGGTTCCAGTTCGGGCTACTTTCAGAGGAGCAGCGTTGACATAGGTGATCTAGACACCGAGGGGATTGCGGCGCAGTCGATCGAGAAGTGTCTGACCGGCCGGTCTGCGAAAGAAATGGATCCCGGCGAATACAGTGTAGTTCTTGAACCTCAAGCCGTTGGAGACCTTCTTGGCCGTTTGATCTTCCAGTTCGATGCCCGGAGCGCGGAGGAAGGACGCAGTCCGTTCTCGGCTTCAGGCGGAAAGACGAAGATCGGTGAGAAAATCTTTGATTCGCGGTTGAACGTCTACTCGGACCCGTGGGATACGCGGGTGCCCGGCTCGGCGAACGCCCAAGGCGGCATACCGGCCGAAAAGATCTATCTGGTTCGCGAAGGAGTCCTGCAAAACCTGATATACAGCCGGTTTTGGGCGAAGAAAAGCGATAAGGAACCAACGTCCGGCCCCGTGAATATGATCATGGAAACGACCGCCGAACCGGCGAGCGTTGAAGCAATGATCTCGTCGACAAAGAAGGGACTGCTGATCAGCAGGTTCTGGTACATACGTTCGACTGATCCGCGGACGGCCAGCGTCACGGGGCTGACGCGAGACGGCGTCTGGCTTATCGAAGACGGTAAGATCAGACATCCTGTGAACAACTTCCGATTCAATCAGTCGATGATCTCGATGCTGGCAGGCGACAATGTCGAGATGATCGGCGGGTCGGAGCGTATCGGAGTCGGCAATGCTTCATTGCTTCCTGCATTGAGGCTCAGATCATTTAACTTCACCTCGCGATCCGAAGCGGTTTAGGTGATCAGGAACTCGAGTTTCTCAGACGGCTCGCGCGGTACCTTTCCGGCGGGCCTTCCTTTTGCCGTTTGAACGATCGTGTGACAGAATTACTTTTCTTTTTACAACCACTATTTGATCAGAGAGGAATACCAAATGGCTCGTAGGAACAAAGTTACGGTCGTTGGCGCGGGGAACGTAGGCGCGACGGCTGCCCATTGGATCGCCAGTAAAGAGCTGGCAGATGTCGTGCTTGTCGATATCGTTGAAGGAACACCGCAAGGCAAGGCGCTCGACTTGGCGCAGGCCGCACCGATCGACGGTTTCGACGTAAAGCTTGTCGGCTCGAACGGATATGAAGCGACGGCCGATTCGGACGTGGTGATCATTACGGCCGGCCTTCCCAGAAAGCCCGGTATGAGCCGGGACGACCTCTTGAAGACGAATTCGGATATCGTCGGCTCGGTCACGGAACAGGTCGCCAAATACTCGCCGAACAGCTTTATCATCATCGTTTCCAATCCGCTTGACGCGATGGCGCAGGTCGCTTTCAGGCGATCCGGATTTCCAAAGAACCGTGTAATGGGGATGGCCGGCATCCTTGATTCTGCCCGTATGCGCTGTTTCCTGGCCGAAGCTTTGGACGTTTCGGTCGAGAACGTCACTGCTTTCGTACTCGGCGGACACGGAGACACAATGGTCCCGCTGCCGCGGTATTCGACTTGCGCGGGTATTCCGGTGACAGAGCTGCTTAGTAAGGAAACGCTGGATGCGATCATCGACAGAACAGCCAACGGAGGAGCCGAGATCGTAGGCCTCCTTAAGACCGGGTCTGCATTCTACGCACCCTCGCTCGGCGCTGTCGAGATGACCGAATCGATCCTGAAGGACAAGAAGAAGATCCTTCCATGCGCCGTGTTCCTGGAGGGGGAATACGGGATCAACGATCTTTTCGTCGGAGTGCCAGTCAAACTAGGCAAGAACGGCGTTGAACAGATCATCGAGATCTCACTCACCAATGACGAACGTTCCGCGATTCAGAAGTCGGCCGCGGCCGTCCAGGAACTCGTAGATGTGCTCGGGATCTAGGTAAACGATCCGACCGCAGATGCGGTCTGGTCTATTCAATTCAGAAGCGGGAAGCCGGTCCGGTCCGGCCTCCCGTTTTTCTTTGAGTTCGAATTCCTTTAGCCGTCGGCCGTCCGTATCAGAGTTTTCTATTGTTCCATCCGGCGCTTTCGGGTACCGCCTTCGTTCTAGAAGCGTACTCTCGCCCTTTCAGTTTCTTCGTGGCCTTTCGATTGGATGTTTCCTTGTCAAACTGACCGATAATCTGTCAAAGCCTGCAGACTTCTCTGTCAGGCTGACCAGCCCGCCTTTCTGAAAAATCCTTTCAACCTGTTTGTTTCCAAATATTTAGCGTGGTGGCACCTGCCTTGCGAATGCTTATCGCGGCACTTAATGTGTCCGGCGAAAGCAAAACGCACTATTCAGGAAGCAAAAACCAATGAGAATCGAAATCAGGAAAGAAACTCTTAGAAGCATCGCGGCGGGAATGCTCGTCTACTCGATGCTTCTGATCAACGTGCTTGGGTCCCACGCACTCGTATTTGCGAAGGACACGGGAAAAAAGGTGGGACACACTTCTAGCCTGGAAGACTTCACGATCGATCTTACATTGCTCGCGAGAAATGGGAGGCTGGCAAAATCCAACAAGTTCAAGGGGGATGTCGACCGGCTCGTGAAAATGCTGAGCAGAAACGATGTCCGGCAGCCGGCGCTGCTCGATGTTTCGGGCGTTGCAGCTGAGCTTGTAGTTGAGCGATTTGCCCAAAAGGTCGCAGCGAACGATGTCCCGGAGAATCTCAAGGGGTTGCGGGTCCTGATGCTCGATGTCGACAAGGCCTACAAACTCTCAAGCAATGAGAACGAAGTAGCCGATAAATTTATCTCGGTAGTGAAGGAAGCTGCTTCCGGCTCCAATGCTACCGTTTTGTTCGTTAGTGAGCTTCCGAATTTCCTGAATGCGTTTCGCAGCAACGATATTCTTTCCCACGCCGTTCTGACCGGCCGGCTTAAAATGATCGGCGGCGCTTCACCCCAAGGTTTTGCTGAAAGCGTCGAAGACGTACCTGCATTCTCCGCGATATTTGAACCGATGGCTATCGGTGAAGAAGGCGATGCGAATCAGGCGTTTGTACAGGACAGCGACAAGAACAAGGAAAAATACCGGGGAGACAATGTGTCGTCCGACCTTCGTGATCTTATGGCGAGGGACCGAACGGGATCTACGCGTTTGGACGTTATTCTTCAAACACGGGACGCGGACAATCCCGTTCTTCGGGCGATGATGGCAGAACACAACGTGCGGTTGAACGATCGGATCGGCGATTCCGATACGATGATCGTGAACCTGCCCCTCAGCGCAGTCAACACGCTTGCCGAAAGCGGCTTTCTCAACTTCGTTTCGCCCGACCGCCAGATGCGGAAGCTTGGTCATCTTGAGAAGACGACCGGGGCGGATGCGATCCGTATGGCTATCCAGAACAACAGCAGCGGTCAGGAACTGGACGGTTCCGGGGTTACCATTGCGATTCTGGATTCTGGAATAGACAACCACGATGCATTCTCATCGAATGGCTCCAGTCGCATTCTGTATAGCGAGAACTTTACCGATGAAAGCGACGCCAGCGATGGCTACGGTCACGGGACCCACGTTGCAGGGATCGCTGCCGGAGGAGACTCACGAAACAACGGTGCTTACCAGGGAATCGCTCCGAATGCAGGCATAGTCAATCTGAAGGTGCTTGACAGCGAGGGCCTTGGGAGAACTTCCTGGCTGCTTAATGCGCTGGACTGGCTTCTCGCGAATCATCAGCAATACAACATCCGCGTAGCTAATCTCAGCCTCGGAGGTCTGGCAATCGACTCCTATACGAACGATCCCGTCAACCTCAAAGTACAGGAACTCAATGCCGCAGGCGTACTTGTGGTCGCAGCGGCAGGTAATGAAGGAAAAGACTCTTCGGGAAGCAAGATGTACGGCCACATCCATTCCCCTGGAAACGATCCGTCAGCGCTTACGGTCGGAGCCGTGAACACCTTCCAGACCGACTCCCGTACCGATGACGGTATCGCGTCCTTCAGTTCCCGTGGGCCTACAAGGAGCTTCTATACCACCGACGATGGTATGCGTATACACGACAACGCAATCAAACCGGATATCGTGGCGCCTGGTAACAGGATCGTCGCTCCGAGTGCCCAGAGTGACGCATATCTTCGAGTGAACCATCCGTCCCTCATGCCGACAGGCGGGGACATCAGCGGAAATGACAATGACGTAATGGAAATGAGCGGTACGTCAATGGCGACACCGGCAGCTGCCGGCGCCGCGGCGATCCTCTTTCAACTCAATCCCAATCTCACCCCTTCGATGGTCAAGATGGTCCTGCAGTACACTGCACAGCCAATTGCTGGTTACAACATGTTCGAGCAGGGTGCGGGGCAAATGAACCTTGAAGGAGCGGTGACGCTGGCGACGAAGTATTCTTCGAACGTAGACTTCACGAACGCTTCTTCAGGCTCAAATCTTCTTTCGTCAAATGCTTCAATGCCGGCTCCGGTATCCAGCTTCAACGGAGAATCGTTCGGCTGGTCGAAAGGAATAACCACGAACCACACGTTCATAATGGGCTCAAACCTCGCGGCACGAATGCATGATGTTTACCGGAACGGACAATTCTTCCAGCAAGGAGTGTCGCACGGTGACGACTTCAATTATGTGCTCAACTACAAGTTCTCATACCGGAGCAGCCTGACCGTGAGGGCGCGGGTGGTCGAGAGTAACGGCACAGACCTGGCTGGCGGACAGATCGTATTCGGATACGGTGTCTTGCTGAGCGACGGCGTCCTGCTCAGTGATGGAGTCCTCTTGAGTGACGGAGTTCTACTCAGTGACGGAGTGCTTCTGAGCGACGGCGTACTACTAAGCGACGGTGTTCTTTTGAGCGATGGCGTGCTATTGAGTGACGGAGTTCTTTTCAGCGACGGCGTACTGATGAGCGACGGTGTTCTTTTGAGCGACGGCGTACTGATGAGCGACGGCGTGCTCCTGAGTGACCGTTCTTCGAACACTCGTGCAAGCACTTCCTCGTCAGCGATATTCGGCGACTAAGATCGACAAAAAGGCTAAATTCTGGAGGTCCGATAGGATGACACTCTTAGATCTTGAATTGGTCGATCAAAGCCGTATGTTGCAGGTCTCGGCTGTACCCCTGAAGCCGGAATTCGAGCCCTATCGGCTTGTGAAGCTAACCGATTCACACAAAGTTGAGGTACTGCAATTTCTTAACTCCAGGCCGGTGCATACGGTAGCAATGGCGAGTTTTCTGAATGACAACGGGTTTGAAAGTCGATTCAACCGGGGAATTTACTTCGGGTACCGTGCCCCGGACGGAAAGCTGGAAGGAGTTGCTCTTATCGGGCATACGACCCTGATCGAAGCCAGGACCCGGGAAGCACTCGCTGCATTTGCAGCAGCAGCAAGAGAGTCCGAGACCGCGATCCATCTGATGATGTCGGAAGGCTCCGCAATCGAACATTTCTGGGATCTATACAGTGCCGGCGCGATAAGCCCGAGACAGATCCTTGTTGAGAAGCTGTTTGAGCTGAATTTCCCGTATCTTGTCCAGGACTGTCCCTGGGAAATAGAGATCGGCGACGAGAGCCAGCTGCAGGAAATCGTCGAGGCACACGCCGAAGTCGCGGTTATTGAAACGGGAGTTAACCCTCTCGAAGAAGATCCGGATGGTTTTACGGAACGATGCCGGCGGCGTATCCAGCAGGGCAGGACTTTTGTTGCAACTGAGAATGGAAAGCTGCTTTTCAAGGCCGATATAGTCGCGGAGACTGACGATGTGATCTATTTAGAAGGAGTCTATGTATCACCAGAGGCCCGGGGCAAAGGAGTCGGTCCGAAGTGCCTGGCCAAATTAAGCATTGCGCTTCTCGACAGGGTTTCGAACATTTGCATGCTTTCCAACGAGAAGTTCGATTCGGTTCACAGGAGTTTCGAACTGGCAGGTTATCACACAACCGACACTTGCACGACAATTGTCGTTTAACTATAAACAACACTAGACAAAACTGTTTACATTCCTGATAATGTACTTGCACGGCTTTCGTTGCCGTGCAGTTCTGTTTTCCTCACGCCCCAAATAAGAAGTGATCCGACGATCGTCGAGACATGGACGTGCGAGCACTGTACGACGCCATTCTCTCTAACTCCGTGAGGTTCCGAAAAAAAATAGACGGCTTCATGTACGGCTCGATCGCTGTAGGGCTGGCGTGTATCAGTCACGCGTTCATCAGGCTTCCGTACGGCGATATCGATCTCTATCTTGTGCTTCTGACGGCGCTTACTCTACTCGTCGGCACCCGGATATCGATCCCTATCCCCCGCTTCAAATCTCACATAGCTGTATCCGATACCTTCGTATTCCTTGCTCTTATACTCTACGGCGCCGAGATCGCGATACTTTTGGCGGCTGCAGAGGCACTCCTTTCATCGTGGCGGTTCTGCAAACGCAAGATAACGGTTTTCACGAACGCATCGGTCATGGCGATTTGTACAACGATCGTGGCTCACCTGATGGACTGGTCCGGTCTGCTAACCAGAGTCCGCGAAACCCCGGAATCCGGGGACTGGAGCACGTTTGTGGTCGCCTTGTCGGTCATGGCGATTGCCCAGTTCATTACGAACACGACATTCGCGGCTGTCTACGGCGCATTGAAAAGTGGAAGGGCTGTCTTCGAGGTCTGGAGAACAACGTTTCTTTGGACCTTTATCACATATGCTGTCGGCGCATTCTGCGCTGGTGGGCTTTTCCTACTGAATCAATGGATCGGGATCGGGGTCGTGTTCGCGACGTTCCCTGTGATATTGCTCATTTATCTGAGCTATAAAATGTATCTCGAGAACGTGGAGATGTCGCTTGCGCAGGCTGATCAGGCAAACAAGCACGCGAAGGTTCTTGAGGAACAGTCGATCGCACTCAGAGAATCCGAGGAGCGGTTCCGAAGCGCATTTGACAATGCACCAATAGGGATCGCGCTCGTTTCTGCTACCGGCAACTGGCTCAAGGTAAACCACGCTCTTTGCGAGATCCTCGACTACTCCCCGGAAGAGTTCCTTGAGACCGATTTCCAGTCGATGACCTTTGCCGAGGACCTCGGCGAAATGCTTGTCAAGATCCACGAACTTGTAAACGAGAAGATCTTCTCGTGTCAGCTCGAGATCCGGTTTCTCGACTCCGATGGCAAACTCGTATGGACCTCCTGGAGCGCTTCGCCTGTCGAACAGATAGGCACTGAGGAACGCCATCTTATCTTTCAGATCCTCGACATTACAGACAAGAAGGTCGCCGAAGAAAAACTGCAGTACGAAGCTACCCACGATTCGCTGACCCGGCTTCCCAACAGGTCACTGTTCATGGCTCGGCTTGAAAACGCCGTTGAGACTGCGAGAAGAAATCCTTCGTACGAGGTTGCGGTCCTGTTCATCGACCTGGACCGGTTCAAACTTGTAAACGATAGTCTCGGGCATATGGTCGGAGACCAGCTGCTAATAGGCATCGCGAGGCGCCTCGGAGAATGTCTTCGTCCTTCGGATCTCGTAGCTAGGTTGGGCGGTGACGAGTTCGTGATACTTGTTGAAGGAAAAGGCGAAGGAGAAGATGTAACAAGTATTGCAGAGCGAGTTCAGGAGCAGTTTGCCGAGCCATTCGAACTGGCCGGCAATGATGTCTACAGCTCGGCAAGTATCGGCATCCTCAAGCTCTCAGATACCCATTTTTCCGCGGAAGACATGATGCGTGACGCCGACACGGCAATGTACCACGCAAAGAAGGCGGGCAAAGGAAGGCACGAGATCTTCGATCCATCGATGCACAGGGTGGCGATCGAAACCTTTCAGCTTGAAACGGACCTTAGAAAAGCGATCGACAATCGCGAGTTCTTTGTCTTCTATCAGCCGATCTATTCACTGGAAACAGACGAAACGATCGGATTCGAGGCGCTTGCGCGTTGGAATCACCCTGAAAAAGGATTTATCCCTCCGAACGATTTCATTCCGGTAGCGGAAGAGCTAGGTCTTATTCATGATCTAGGCGAGCAGATACTGACCAAAGCTTGCACGGATATGAGAGAGTTGTTGAGCGAGCGTCCCTTGATACTGAGCGTGAACATCTCGTGTAAACAATTCGGGAATCCGGATTTCGTCGAAGGGGTCAGGAGGGTGCTCTTGGAAACAGGTTTTCCGCCTTCACTCCTTAAATTCGAGATCACAGAATCGGTGTTCCTCGAACACCGGGAAGACGCGATCGCGATGCTGAGCGAACTGAGGAACTTCGGAGTCGAGATCGACATCGACGATTTCGGAACCGGCTATTCTAATCTGAACTATCTGACTCAGCTGCCTATCTCGACACTAAAAATAGACCGCTCGTTCATCGAGTCTATGGAGACAAAGGGCAGAAATCTTGAGATCGTTCAGACGATCATCGCTCTTGCATCGGGCCTTGGAATAAAGGTGATTGCGGAAGGGGTGGAAAACAGAGAGCAGCTCCATCGGCTGAAGGCGCTGCGGTGCAGCGGTGCTCAGGGTTTCTTTTTTGCAAAGCCAATGGACCTTGAAGACGTGAAGGCTTTCATCAAAGAGCCCGGCAAGATCCCTCTTAGCAAACTGCAGGAAATCCCTTACGTACCCTCGATCCAGTAGTTTCTCTGGTTTCGAGTTCCGGTTCCAAGTTCCGGGAAAGAAGTGGCGGAAACGCGACCGTGTGGGAGCGTGCCTGAGGCGTAAGCCGAACCGCGCTAAGGAAAGGACTGAAACGCGACCGTTTTTCAGTCCCAGGTTCCGAGTTCCGAGTTCCAAGTAAGCGGACCGGCAAACGGCGGAAACGCGACTGTGAGGGAGCGTGCCTGAGGCGTAAGCCGAACATACTGCCTAAAGAATCGCTCACTTCCTCTGAATTTCGAACTTTGAACACTCTGCGCCGATGGCGGGCACGCTCCCTCACGGTCGCGTTTCTGCATCTTTGCTCTTGGAACTTGGAACTCGGAACCTGGAACTCGATGTTCCGAATTACTTCTTCAACCAGCCGAAAAGACCGTGAACGGTCACTTCCCTGTTGGTCTCGTAGATCGCTCTGGTAAGAGGAATGTTCATCGGACAGACCTGGACGCAGTTCTGTGAGTTGCCGCAATTCGCGATTCCGTCATCGTCCATCATCGCGTCAAGTCGCTCCTCGCGATCCATCTGCCCTGTCGGATGCATATTAAACAGGCGCACCTGGCCGATCGCCTGAGGGCCTATGTAGTTGTCCTCGAAATACTGCGGACAAGCTTCGAGACAGCATCCGCAGGTCATACATCTGGAGTAGGCATATCTTTCAGCCTGCATTGACTGAGATGTATGTGGTCCGGCACCCAGATCGTGGTATCCGTCGAGCTCTACCCAGGCATGAACTTTCTTGAGGTGGTCGAACATCGGGCTACGGTCCACTTTCAGATCGCGGACGTTCGGGAATTTGGACATCGGCTCGAGACGAATCTCGTTTCCGCCCGACTCGACCAACAGGTCATCGATCAAGGCGGAACAGGATTGCCTGACGCGGCCGTTGATGACCATCGTGCAGATACCGCAAACCTGCTCAAGGCAATTCATATCCCACACGGGAGGCGTCGTCTCCTTACCGTCCGCTGTAACGGGATTCTTTCGAATATCCATTAGAACGGAGATCACGTTCAGGTTTCGGCGGTAAGGAATCTCGAATACCTCATCGTATTGAGGTGAATCCGTCTTTTCGCGCCTTCTGATGCGGACCCGCAACTTATCAGGGGGTGCGTCCAGTCTTACCTTCGTTCCGTTTTTCGAGCTCATTTAGTCAGCTTCCTATCTTTCCGTACTGCTGAGAATCCGTGAAATAGATCACCACCCTTCTTCCACCTTCAAAGTAGGGATAAAAGAGTTCGTAATTTCCATCCGAAGCAGAGAATCTGTAGTCCGTGATCCCGTTTCGAAAAACCCCGTCCAGGTACTCGCGCTCTTCCGAAGAAGTCTGCAAGAGGAAATCCTTCCGCTCGTGTCTTTCGCCCTCGTCGAGGGACTGAACCCATCCGCCGAAAGATAGATAGACTGGATCTCCCTGTATCGAATCCAGCACTACCAACCTCACTTCCGGGAAGCTCTCATCCTGACTCTTGACGCGATTGATGATCTCCTGCGTTTTGTAGATCCAGTCATCCGAAAACTCGTAGCGGGCGACCTGGCCAAATGCCAGAGGATTCGTGTTGATCATCGAACGTGCCGAGTTTACAAGCACCTGCTCTTTCTTTTTCGATGTAAGATAATCGCCTCCGAAGAGCACACCGGCGATCAGCACGAACAACGCGATCAGAGTTCCAGCCGCATACTTCGGAGACAGGCCTCCTCCAAACTCTTTCCTCACGACCCTTTCGCTTCTGTCTGCGATCCTTGTGAGATTGAGCATCACGTTGACCATCAGGGAACCTGCCATCAACGCGATGATCCCGAAAACACTCAGTCCGAATGTCTGAGTTAAGTTCTCCCGGAATACCCGCAGACCGAAGACCTGGATCAGGATAAACGCGAACACCCAGTATACGAGCAGCAATGCCGCTACAACCGCAACTACATTACAGATTTTTACCAATGTTCTCATTGATAAATCGTGATCTTTCCCGATCAATCAGCCTTCTTACTGCTCTTTGAGTAATCCCTAAGCCGCGGCTCGATGTGCGAAACGTCGACCTGCTCATAGGAAAGGACCGGTGCTTCTTCGGAATATTCGGCGACCGTTGTCTTAAGCCATTCGTCGTCGTTGCGATCGGGAAATTCCGGCTTGAAGTGAGCACCGCGGGATTCGTTGCGGTTCAGGGCACCGAGCGTTATCACTCTCGCGAGCTGCAGCATATTCCACAGCTGGCGTGCATGCGGCACAGCCTGTGTAGCCCACAGATTCGAATCGTTGATCGAGATGTTCTGGAATCTGTCGATCAGCTCAAGCAGTTTGTTATCCGTTTCCTGGAGGCGGTCGTTATACCGGATGACCGTAACATTCTCGGTCATCAACTTGCCCATCTCCTCGTGGATCTTGTATTGATTCTCGCTGCCGTTGCTGTGGACGATCTGGTCGTTGATCTCTTTTTGTTTCTTTAGCTCGGCATCGTAGATCCCGTTGGTTCCGGAATCGCCCCTTTCAACGTTCGCCACGTATTCAAGAGCTGAAGGAGCGGCGGTGAACCCGCCATATACGCACGACAAAAGCGAGTTGGCGCCAAGCCGGTTTGCACCGTGGATCGAGAAATCGCACTCTCCCGCTGCAAACAATCCCGGGATATTTGTCCGCTGTTCAAAGTCGACCCAAAGGCCTCCCATCGAGTAGTGGACGCCCGGGAAAATGCGCATCGGGACCTGCCTTGGGTCATCTCCGATGAACATTTCGTAGATCTCGAGGATCGCGCCCAGCTTTCGGTCAAGGGTCTCAGCTGGAATATGTGAGAGATCAAGGTAAACCTGGTTCTCGCCTTTCACCCCGTAGCCGTCGAGACAGGTCTGGAAGATCTCCCGCGTCGCGATGTCCCTCGGCACGAGATTTCCGTAGGCCGGATACTTATCTTCAAGAAAATACCAACGCTCCGATTCGGGGATGTTCTGGGGATCTCGCTCGTCGCCCTGCGTCTTCGGAACCCAGACCCTGCCACCTTCGCCGCGTGCAGATTCGCTCATCAGGCGGAGCTTGTCTTCCCCGGGGATCGAAGTCGGATGGACCTGTATGAACTCGCCGTTAGCGTACCGGGCGCCTTGCTGATAACACGCAGAAACGGCACTTCCCGTGCAAACCTGCGAATTCGTGGATTTGCCGTATATCAGACCCGGGCCGCCTGAGGCCATTATGACGGCATCAGCCTCGAACGCCTTAAGCTCAAGCGTCTGAAGGTCCATCGCGACGATTCCCCGGCAAACGCCGTGATCGTCCATAACCAGCGACAGCATCTCCCAGCCTTCGAATTTCCTTACGGACCCCTCAGACTCGTACTTCCTGACCTGTTCGTCCAGAGCGTAAAGGAGTTGTTGACCTGTGGAAGCACCCGCGAACGCTGTCCTGTGGTGAAGCGTTCCGCCGAATCGCCGAAAATCGAGCAGGCCTTCTTTTGTGCGCGAGAACGGAACGCCCATCCGGTCAAACAAATGAATGATCGCCGGCGCCATATCGGTCATTCGACGGACGGGCTCCTGGTCCGCCAGAAAGTCTCCGCCGTAGACCGTGTCGTCAAAATGTTTCCACGGCGAGTCTCCCTCGCCCTTGGTGTTTACAGCGCCGTTTATGCCGCCTTGGGCGCAAACCGAATGCGAGCGTTTTACGGGTACTACCGAAAACAGGTCCACATTGTGACCCGCTTCCGCGATCTTCATAGCTGCCGCCAGCCCGGCCAGCCCACCGCCGACGATCGCGATGTTAATCTTGTTGCTCAATTTCTAAATCCCCCTTGAGTGAAGCCGCAGGAAAAAATCTCAATACCGTTTAAAACTCTTCGGAACGCAGTGCCGGAACGGATTCAGCGGGTTGTTCGCAAAAAACCTGAGGCAAAAGCCCGCACGGCCTGACGAATGAGAAAGCTGCATTCGTTCCGGCGGCGAAAAGGCCAAAAGCTACCGCGGCGCAAATCGCCAGAGTCGCTTTCTGCGCACGCTCGCCGATTACCAAGCCCCAGTCAACGGCAAACAGGAATATCCCGTATCCAAGATGCCAGGCCGTAGCAAAAACACCGAAAACATAGAACGCTAGTACCGCCAGATTCTGAAAATCGCCGGCGACTATGCTGAAAGCCTGATCCGCATTGCCTGCAACAGCGGTCCCAGTCAGTCCGATCGAAGCAAAAAGGCCCCATCGGAAATGCAGGAGATGGAAAAGCAGGAACACGAAGAGGAAGATCCCAGAAACCCTCTGGAACACGTAAAGCCAGTTTCGACCGTAACCGTACTGCGAAATGTTGTTCCGAGCTTCCCGTGTGATAAACAGACCGTAAACGGAGTGGTAGGCGAGCGGAAGAAAGATTCCGAAGATCTCGATCAACAGAAGAAACGGCAGATGATGAATATCGGCGACCGCATCATTAAAAACCTCGGGGCCGTTCATCGCCTTCGCGTTGGTGAACATATGAACCGCGAAAAAGATCCCCAGAGGCACGATGCCTGTGATCTGGTGAAGTTTCCGCAGTATGAATTTGGTGCTTAGTTTACCCGCCATCTGTTCCGTCTGATCCCCCGACTCTGAAGCGCCGGACCGAAACCACGGATCCAGGACACACTTCTGCTAGCTGCACTTTTTTCGAATGATACACATTAAACTGCGGTATTGCTAAATTAGCTTAAATGAATTGCGTTGGAATACTTATGAAGGATTCCTTATAATTTCGTTTCCAGTATTTTTCGCCGTGTTTCGCTATTGGGACGGGGATTTAGGCGATCATTTATTTAAGTTTATGCATGTTGAAACATTCAAGGTCTTCTGCGATCTGGTTGAAATGCAGAGCTTCTCGCTCGCAGCGGAAAGGAACTTTGTAACGCAGTCGGCTGTAAGTCAGCAGATCAGGACACTTGAGGAGAAGTTCGAACGAAAGCTTCTTGAGCGTGTCCGCGGTCGCCGGGAGATAAGGCTGACTCCCGAAGGCGAGGTCTTTTACCGCGAGTGCAAGAACGTTCTTGCTTCCTACAATCAAATGCTTGAGAACATGAACACGATGGTCGGCAAGGTCAGCGGGACCGTGAAGGTCGCGACCGTCTACAGTGTCGGACTCCACGAACTGCCGCCAAAGGTCCGTGAGTTCATGTCAAAGTTCCCTTCGATCAAGATCGATCTCGAGTACTCAAGAACTACGCGTGTTGTGAGAGACGTTCTGAAGGGCGTGGTGGAGCTTGGGGTGGTGGCTTTTCCTGAGCCGAGAAAGAATTTATCGATCGTTCCGATGGCGTCAGACAGGCTCGTTCTGATCACCTCGCCGGAGCACGAACTTGCCGAGAACGAGGTCATCGACGTCAAGAAGCTAAAGGGCCGTGATTTTGTACTCTTCGAAAGGGATATCCCGACGAGAAAGGCAACCGACAAGATCCTGAAATCCTATGGCGTGTCGGTTCAGAAAGTGGCCGAGTTCGACAACATCGAGACGATCAAGCGCGCCGTCGAGGTCGGCTTCGGGATCGCGATCGTTCCCTATCCGAGCGTGGTCGATGAAGAAAGCAACGGACAGCTTTCGGTGGTGAAGTTCAAGGAGAAGGACTGGTCAAGGCAAGTGGCTGTCGTTCACAGGGGCGACCGCGACCTCACATTGGCCGCCAGAAAATTTGTCGAGTTGTTGAAGATCGACCCTGACCACAACGGGGACAAGAGTTGAGATTAATACCGATGCGAACAGAGTCCAGTGTTTCGAAGTCGGAATTCGGAATTCGGATTTTCGACTCTGAAATCCGGTTTTTGGGATCTTAGATCGTAAAGCGCGTACGCATCCCGAACCAATGGATGGCGCCTCTTCATTGGTCAATGGTCAATGTTCATTGGTCAATGTTCAATGCAGGAGGGCCGGTAGCTACCGCTCCCGGTACTGATTTGTTGGTTGGAGTAACGAGCTGCCCAAGTCTTCTTCGCGCCTATGCGCCTCTGCGGTTGAATTTCTTTGTTATGCCCGTCGCTAGCGCTCCGGGTTCCGATTGTCGCCGATGGCGCCTCTTCATTGGTCAATGGTCAATGTTCATTAGTCAATGAAGGGCCCGTCGCTGGCGCTCCGGGTTCTGATTGGGGGTCAGTGTGAGGCGATCAGCGTGAGCGGGCCGGTGGCGTTGATCCCGTTCAGGATATCTTTCAGCATCGGGACCATCTCCGATGCTTCCATATATTCCCTGCCGAGCAGTTTTCGGAAGCTTCTGTCTTTCGAAGTTCCTTCGAGTTCACTCAACATTCCTTCGCAAAGCGCCGTAACAAGTTCGGGAGCGAACTGTTTTCCGCTGTTCCTCTGCAGGTCTTCAACGACCTCGTTGGCGGGCCGGCGTGCCTTGTATGGCCGGTTTGTCGTCATCGCGTCGAACGAATCGGCAAGCGCCACGATCTTTGCAATGTACGGGATCTCGTTGTCGCTCAGGCCGTCCGGGTAGCCGCGGCCGTCGAGCCTTTCGTGGTGATATTTTGCTGCGAGCGGAACGTCCGTGTAGGGATGATGGATCGGAAGCAGGATCTCGTATCCGACGGCCGGATGCTTGTTCAGCTCGGCGGACTCCTTCGCGTCGATCCGCTGCGGCGAATTGATGATATTCCTTTCGACCGTCAGCTTTCCGACGTCGTGCAGATATCCGGCAACGGCGACACCTTCGATACGTTCGTCAGACCAATCAAGCTGCCTTGCAATGAGTTCGGAGTACTTCCCTACCCTGACAGAATGCCCTTCGGTGTATTTGTCCTTATAGTCGATCGCGGCCGCAAATGATTTGACCGTGTCTGCATACGTCAGCCGCATCTCTTCATACATACGCCTGTTCTGTTCGGCTTTGCGTTCAAGCTCCATCATCAGGTTTCTCTGATAGATCCCGACTCCGATGTGCCTCGCCATAGCCTGGACGATCGCCCTGTCGGCCGAATTGAACGGCTCGCCGCTTGCTTTCTCGCCTAGCATCACCAGGCCGACCAGCTCATCGTGAACGATCATCGGAATGATCAGCTCGATCCCTTTCTTTTCCACAATCGGCTGGTACTGCTGAAAGAAGATCAGCATCTTGGCCTGGCTCAGCTCGATGGGGCTCATTCCGGCACTCAGGAACTCCAGTTCATCCGCTGGATCGATCGAGGTCGATACGGGAAAGTCGTCTCCGAGGCCGCGCACCGCAAGGAAATTGAGCTCGTTTCCCAACCGGGAGTAACGTGCAATCCCCCCGCGCATGATCGCGAGCGATCCGAGCAGAAGATGAAACGAGGTCCGGATCATCTCGTGGAAGTTGTACTTGTGTGCCACTTCCTGACCGATGTCAGCAAGGGCGGAGAAGGTATGTATCAGTTTTTGCTGAGGTTCAGACATTCAAAAGGGGAGAGCGAAGATGAAGACCGCGAACGGATCAGTTGAGCGATGCGACGATCTGGGCGTGTCTCGTCAGCCCGAGCGTTTCGAAAAGATGGGCGATGTCGTCGTTCACGTCCGTAAAAAGAACCTCGGTGTCCGCGTCGGACGCCGCGTCGATGACTCCAAGAAGGATCGAGATCCCGATACTGTTCACGATCTCAGTATCCCGAAAACTCACCATCAGACGGCTGCATCCTGATGCGATCCGGTCCCGGCATTCCCGTTCGATCCTTTCGCCCATGATCTTGTTCAGATACTCGTTGGCATAAACTACCGCGGTATTGCCATCCAGCCGGACGTGGTTTTCGAGGTTCATCGTTTTTCCTTGTTCAGGTTTTCTTGAGCAATGCCGGTCGCAAGATTTGTGAGATTCGGACGGCCTCTAGGAAGTCTTAGATTAGCGGGTCGTAAAATACTCGGTATTGGCACCGTTTGTCAACTGGTAAAACTGTTTTATTTCCACAGTGTGGAAAAGTTTTCCACAGGATGTGGAAAGGTCAGTGCGGCTCTCTCAAAAGCAGACTCTCTTATAGCGAGTCCAAAAGCTCGATGGCAAAAACCTGATCGAACCGTTGATCTGGTCTGACAGGCGAGAGTAGGACTACTTCTTCCAGTAGCTTCGGACCTTGAGGTGAAGCATCGGAAACGGAACATACTCGGCCTGCCTTCCTGAACCTCTGAGCTTCTCGACCATGTGAAGGCCGCCGTCTGCATTCCGTGTGTGCACAATAAGCGACGCGGAACGATTTACCTCTTCGTTCTCCGCAAGCCATTCCGCCACCGCATAGCCGGTCCGGCCGAAATCGTCGTGGTCATTGGATTCGTAATGGTGGGGGAGAAGATCGTGGTCCAGAAAGATGGCGTCAAAGCGCTTCTCAGCGAGGACCTTCTTTGCATCTTCGACATTCGAGACGATCTCAAGATTGTCTTTCTTGAATTCTTTCTCGAACCATCGATGACGAACCTCGTCGTCGTCAAGGACAAAAACATCGATCGGTTCTCGATCCGCTGAGAGGTCAGCTAAACCTAATCTTATCAACAAACTGCGTACGATCTTCTTCATCCCTGGAGTGCTGTGGCAAAGCAAGCAATATACCACAGAGCATGATGGTTAAGCATCCGCGGAAACCCGGATCAAACCTTCGAAAGCATCGGTAAAGGCAGATCCCGCGGCAGAAAAGATGTAACTTGATAATGCCATTGCCGGTGCTATAATCCTCGAAGTCCGCCCTTCTTCAAGGGCCCTCCCGATCCATCCGGATCGTCCGCGGAGAGACGGAAATCAGCCGATGCCCCAGGAAAAAGCCAAACTAAAAGAGGTCCCTAAGCCGGAGACCGAGTCTGATGCAGTTGGGAAAGAAGAACCATCGGTTTGCCCGAAGTGCTTTGGAACGGGAATGGAGTATCTGGAAGGCAGGGGCGTCAGGCCTTGTATCTGCAGAAAACAGAGATCGCAATCGGGACTGATTCAGGCGGCTAAGATTCCTAGAAGATATGATGGATGTCACTTCAGCAGCTACCGGCCTACGAATCCCTCGCAGGAACGAGCTTTCAAATTTGCATCGAGGCTTGCGATGGATTATCCGGCTGTCGACCGCGGTCTGCTTTTGATGGGCACAGTCGGGGTCGGCAAGACGCACCTTGCGGTTTCGATCATAAAAGGCCTAACGGAACGCGGCTTCTCCTGCCTCTTCTATGAGTTCGGGACCCTTCTGAAGGAGATCCAGAACTCGTACAATCCGGTTTCCAAGACCTCAGAACTGACCGTTCTTGCCCCTGTCTTCAACGCGGACATACTCGTACTCGACGAACTCGGAGCTTCGAAGCCTACCGACTGGGTCCGCGACACGATGGCGCACATCATCAATACCCGGTACAACGACCAGAAACTCACGGTCTTCACCACGAACTATCTGGACAGGTCGGGAGACAGCCGGGACGAAACGCTCCAGGACAGGATCGGAATAAGGTTAAGGTCGAGGCTGTTCGAGATGTGCAAAACCCTTACGGTGTCAGGAGAGGATTACAGGCGTTCGTTCGACAGGCCGCTTGAGGCCGCGGGTTCCTGATCTCCTGCCTGTTCAAGCCTTCGCAGAAGCGCCAGCCTTTGGCGCGAATTTGGCCCATACTCTGTAGATAAGCAGTGCGGCCAGGACCAGCACTCCGACTATCGGCCACGAGAAGTCCGATTTCTGGATCAGCCAGAAATGCAATACGGCGAAGATGCCGGCAAGGTACACCAGTCTGTGCAGCTTCTGCCATCGTTTCCCTCCGAGCCTCTTTATCCAGCCGTTTGTAGATGTAATCGCGAGCGGAAGCATTATCCCCAGCGCGCTCATCCCGAGCGCGATAAACGGCCTTTCCCAGACATCGGAAACTATTGCAGAAAGATCAAGACTTTTGTCGAAGATCGAGTAAGTGATTAGATGGACGCACCCGTAAAAGAATGCCAACAGCCCCACCAACCGCCGGAATCTGATCAGTTCATTGCGTCCGGTCATCTTCCTCAGCGGCGTGACAGCCAGGGAAAGAAGCAGAAATATCAATGTCAAATAGCCTGTTGTGCTGAGGATGAACTCGATCGGATTTGCACCCAGATTTCCCTGGTTCCAGTCCCAGCCGAGCATCGCAAGCGGCACTATACCGTTCACGGCTATCAAGACCTTAACGAACCGTATGTCGCCCGCGCCGGTCACTAGTAATACCTCTTCAGGTCCATACCCTTATAGAGACCCGCAACTTCTTCACCGTACCCATTGAAAGGAAGAGTCTCGCGGCGGCCGTACTCGCCGATCCTCCGTTCGGTCGCCTGAGACCATCGCGGATGCGGCACGTCGGGATTTACGTTCGAATAGAAACCGTACTCGTTAGGGGCCTGTTTGCTCCACGTCGTAGGAGGTTCTTCATCCGTGAAACTGATCCGGACAACCGACTTGATGCTCTTGAAGCCGTACTTCCAGGGAACAACGAGCCTGATAGGCGCACCATTTTGAGCGGGCATCAGCCTGCCGTAGAGGCCCGTCGCCAAGAGCGTCAGAGGGTGCATCGCCTCATCCATCCGAAGGCCTTCCACGTACGGAAACGGTATGCCTGCGAAGATGTTTCCCATGCCGTTCGGCCCAGGCGGCAGTTGCGCGCCGCTCGGATTTGCCCCACCGTAATAGGTTTGAAATGCGACGTACCTCGCTTTGCTCAAAGGCTTGGCCTTTTCGATCAGCTTGCTCAGGGGAAAACCGACCCAGGGGATCACCATCGACCACCCTTCCACACACCTAAATCGGTAGATCCTCTCTTCCTGATCGATCTTGAGCAGGTCTTCGATCCCAAACAGCGTCGGCTGTTCAACGAGGCCATCGACAGCGATCGTCCAGGGTCTGACCTCGAAATCGTCTACAAGCGGGGCGACGCCCCTCTTATCCGTCGAAAATTCGTAGAAGTTGTTGTAGTTGGTGATGTCCTGAAGAGAGGTCAGTTCGTCTGACAACGGACTTTCAGCTTCGGAAAAGTCGCCGATTTTCGCGGTCGAGACCTCTCTGGGGGGAGGGGGATTCAGATATCGGTACAGCGCACCGGTGGCCACAGCGCTTCCGGCAAGTGCGCCAGCCTTGATGAAGCTTCTGCGATTTAAATAAGTCGCTTCGTCAGTTATCTCGCTTGATCTGATCTTGGTGTCTTCGGCCATTTTGCCCTCTGGATCTCATTCGCGGTCGCCGGGACTTCAGATTCCCTTAGGAGAAGAGATTCCAGATTGAGAGACACTTATTCCGTGTCAATCAGTATTGAGCGGGTTGCAGAAAGAGATTTAGCAGATCTACCTATATTGTCAGTAAGCGGCAACGGCGGTCGGCGAACTCGATCCACCTTCCGCTTCCTGGGCGATCTTGACCCCGACCGAAGCCCCGATCCTGGTCGCTCCGGCCTCGAACATCTTTCGAGCGTCGTCGATCCCTTTAACGCCGCCCGACGCCTTTACACCGAGCGCCTTGCCGACGGTCCTTCTCATCAGCCGAACGTCATCGACAGTCGCGCCACCTTTGGAAAACCCGGTGGACGTCTTCACAAAATCGGCCCCCGCATTCCGCGATGCTATACAGGCTCGGACCTTTTCTTCATCGGTCAAAAGTGCAGTCTCGATGATCACTTTGCATAGCACGCCATTTTCATGCGCGGCATCAGCAACGGCTCGAATGTCGTCTTCCACTGAGCAATCATCTCCGGATTTCAAAGCTCCCACATTGATGACCATATCGACTTCTTTCGCACCGTTAAAGATGGCACGTCTCGCCTCAAAGGCCTTTACGTCAGAAAGCGTCGCGCCGAGGGGAAATCCGATGACCGTGCATACAGGAACCCCGCTTCCGGCGAGAAAAGCTACAGCTTGCTTTACCCACACCGGATTGACGCAAACTGAGGCAAAACCATATCTTGCGGCTTCTTCACAAAGCTGTCGTATGTCAGATTTACTCGCCTCAGGTTTCAGAAGCGTGTGGTCGATCAAAGAAGCCCAGTCGCGAGCCGTCGAAGTCTCGCCGAGTACGATTCCGATCCTCGATGCTCCGGCGTCGACTATTCGCTCGACGTCCGCTTTGCAGAACGTCGGACAATGATCTTCATCAAGCCTTGCGAGAACAAGGTCTGTTATCTGCTCGACTAGCTGATCGTACTTGCTGTTATCCATAAAGGATTAGGACCGGTTGTTGTACTGGCCCTCGATAGTCCGTATTTTGCCTACCCGGCGCTCGTGCCGGGGTTCGCTAATCTCGTGAGTCAAAAAAGCCCTGACGATCTCGATAGCTTCCTCGTAGGAATTCTGCCCGCTCCCAAGCGTCAGAACATTTGCGCCATTGTGTTCCCTTGAGTTCTTTGCGAGCGCAGGATTGTAGCATGCCGCGGCAAGCACGCCCGGTACCTTGTTTGCCGTCATCGCACTTCCTATTCCAGCCCCGTCGATAACTATCCCGACTTCCGCCTTGTTTCCCGCTACGGCCAGCGCCACGGCATGCGCGAAATCCGGATAATCGACGGATAGCTCGGATGAGGTCCCAAAATCCCGGACCTTCAATCCAAGCCCTGCGAGGAAAGCAGCTATTTTCTCCTTTAACTCGAACCCACCGTGATCACAGCCGATCGCGATCGAGGTCACCTTCAGACCGGGCGCACGGGAAGTCTTCTTTACAAGTTCTATTCGCTTCTCGGCGATGATGTCCCGGGCGAGCGGTGTAAAGCTCGCTCCTTCCGAAATCCTAAGGCGGTCGCCTTCTGAAAGACCTCGGAGATCATCTTCCGTGATAAGGCCTTTCGCCGACTCGTCCCTGTCGAAGTCCTTCGGCCGCTCTTCCGGAAGCGAGTTAACTCGGATATGTTCAGGAAAACTGGGCTTGGCTTCTTCGTCGGGTACTGTATCCAGGACCTCGCGCACAAGTTCCCTTACTTTGTCGCGTTTTGAATCGGCGTCTGACATATTCGGCAGCGGGTCTTCGGGGCCCGTTTGACGTATGAAATTCCCTAAAATAGTATTTCCAAACACAGTTCCAATCAAACACGGGAGGACACCCGAACTTGACCACTGAATCACCTGCGAAAGTGTCAGAATTCGAACATTCCAACCTTGAGGTCCTGTACACGGCGGAAGATATATCCAACAGGGTTGAGGCTCTCGGTCGACAGATCACGGCCGAATATGCGGGAAAGGATCTTGTACTTGTCGGGGTATTGAAGGGCTCGTGCGTTTTTCTCTCAGACCTGATGCGGTCAATCGACCTTCCTCTTGAGATCGATTTCATGTCTGTTGCAAGTTACAAGGACGGCACTACTTCTTCAGGCGATATCGAGATCCTCAAAGACCTTACAAAACCGATCCGAGGCAAGGACGTGATCATCGTAGAGGACATCATCGATACCGGGCTGACTCTCCACCGGCTGATCGACATTCTAGGCACACGCGGCGCGAATTCGATCAAGGTCGCTGCCCTCCTCGACAAACCGGAACCGAGGATAAAGAAAGAGATCGTCGTTGATTTCTGCGGTTTCGAAATACCAAACCGGTTCGTGGTCGGCTACGGCCTGGATGTGGCTGGAAGGTTCCGCAACCTGCCCTACGTCGCCGTGATCAGGGACCCCGACCAGCTCTAGTCGCCGGGAACTGTACAGATCGATTCCCAGACCTCCCTTTTTGCGGACACCTTGTACGGAAACTCGCGCGCGAAAGCCTCTCGCAAGCGCTCGGTGTCGTGCTTGAGATACAGCTCGAGCGAAGTCCGGTCGGCCGCGGTATATGAAGTCCTGAAGCCGCCCTCATCGCTTTTCGAAAACTCCGCTTTTACGAATCTGCCGGTGGCCATTACATCCGGAATGTGCTTATCGCACATATACTTTGCCAATTCTGATTCGAGTTCGTTCGGGACCGTGATGTAAACGGTGTAAAGGATCATAGGCAGAGCCCCTATTTGCTATTGCCTATCGTTTTCAGAAGCGTTTCGATCTGTTCACTGTGGGCGTCGAGATGGGCGATGCTCATATCAACAGCCTGGCGGACGTTGATCGGTCCCGCCACCGGATGCTTGAAAACGGCGTTCTCTAGCGCCGCTTCATCGCAGGACTCAACATAGCGTCGGAACCATTCCTGATTCTCATCCCAGAGGGCTCGAAGCTTGGTGAGGTCCTGCTCCCCTTTCGGAAGCATCGTCTTTGAAGGCACCTTCACCCTGATCCGGCCGAGAACGAACATCACGACCTTCAACATCACTTTATTCTTGAGTGAGCGATTGTAGACCTTGATCCGATCCTTTTCGGGAAGGCCCATCATCACTTCCCTTTCTGCTACTACCATGTGCTCGACGATCTCGATCACGGACCACTTGCCTTCAATGGGCCTTGAGGTCAGCACATCATCATCGAGGTCGGACAGACGGTCGAGAAGGGCCTGCCGTTTTGAATTAAATTCGGAGATCCTATGGTCGTCCATCTTCGCTTTACTCAGCTAAGAGATCGAGGAAACTGTCGCCCTCGTCAAGGCGCATTCCGAAGTTTTCGGCAACCGTCTGGCCGATGTCGGCGAGCGATTCGCGGGTTCCAAGGTCCACTCCCTGCCGTGCCCTCTTTCCATAGGCCAACAGCAGAGCGTACTCACGTGTGTGGTCCGTGCCGCGGTAGGTGGGATCATTGCCGTGGTCGGCTGTGATGATCAGAAGGTCATTGTCTCCCATTGCATCAATGATTTCCGGAAGTCTCCGGTCGAAATCCTCAAGCGCCTTTGCGTAACCTTCTACGTCTCTCCGATGACCGTAGAGCATGTCGAAATCGACAAGATTAGCGAAGATCAAACCTCTAGAATCGCCGCCAAGCGCGGCGATCGTCTGATCGATCGAAGCCTCGTTGTTCCCTGCTTTCAGGTCCTTGGTAACTCCTACCGAATCGTATATCGAGGCGATCTTTCCAACACCTACGACCTCGAGTCCCGCTGCCGACAACATAGGCAAAAGGTTGTTCCCGGGCGGCGGCACCGCATAGTCGTGCCGGTTCTGGGTCCTGGTAAAGTTGCCGGGATCGGTTCCGATGAACGGCCTCGCGATAACGCGTCCCACCTGGTGCTCGCCAACAAGCATCCCGCGCGCAGCTTCGCATATCTCGTATTGTTTCTCTATCGGGATCACTTCTTCGTGCGCTGCGATCTGGAAGACAGAGTCCGCAGACGTGTAAACGATCGGTTTTCCGGTCGAGATGTGCTCTTCGCCAAGCTCCTTTATTATCTCGGTGCCGGAAGCCGTCTTGTTTCCGAGAATTCCCGGGACTCCGGTCCTACGAATAAAGTCGTTGATCACGTCATCGGGAAATCCATGCGGATAGGTTGGAAAAGCCTTCTCGAGGACTATTCCCGCCATCTCCCAGTGTCCTGTGGTCGTGTCTTTACCATTGGACTTGAGGGCGCATTTGCCAAAACAACCGATCGGGGAAGCGTCAGCTTCGAAATTCTCGAACTTCTTGATGTTGCCGACACCAAGCCGCTGAAGGTTCGGGAGATTCACCTTCCTTGACGCGAGAACGCTTCCGAGCGTGTCAGAACCCGAATCACCCCACTCTGCTGCGTCCGGCATCTCTCCTACGCCAACAGAATCGAGGACCATCAGAATGATCCGTTCAAAATTCATAATCACTTCCCTGAAGGAGCTTTGTAGCCTTCCCTTGCCCTCACCTGAGTCTCCTTCGCGATGCCGCGAAGCTTAACGGTTATCTTTCGAAACGCGCCGTCTGTTTTCTCATTAGATGAGTAGTATCCGATGCTGTATTTGCTTCCGATCTCCTCCGCGACCTGGCCGAAGGCCGTCGCGGCATCGCGGATATCCGAAGCCGCAAAAACTTTTCCGCCCGATGCGGATGATAGGGCGGACATTTCTTCAAAAGCGATCCTGTAAAGACTGCGGCTCATATCAAGACGCGAAAAATCGCCGATCTTACAGAAATCAAAGACCCGTTCCATTTTCGCGTCTTTTGGAAACTGCGCCCAGTATTTCTTGATCTGCGATTCCGAAAAGTGCGTCGCGGTCGAACAGTCGCCAAGAAGGTTCTGCTCAAACTTCTCCCTCGTGTCGATTTTGATGAAGTAGCTGATGATTCCCGCCTTATCGAGCTCTCGCCTGGCCTTCACGAAATCCCAGAAACTCGTCGAATCGACGCCATCGGTCAACGCAACCATCGCACGCCTCCCTTGAAAACGTGCCTCTGGTGCATTTCCAAAGATATCTCTCGCGACCATCAGCATTCCGTCATAGAATGGCGTTCCGCTGCTTGTCCTGATCTGCGAAAGGGATTTCACCAACCCTTCCCGATCTTCAGAGAGATCTGAAACGATCTCGCTGTAAGCTTCGACGTGCCGGCCGCTTACCTTCTGATTGAAAGACACGATCGCAACCCTGTCACCCGGTCGAAGAGATCTGATGAAGTATTCGGCCGCTTTGACGATCAGTTGGAGATCTGCTCTTGTGGAACCGGAAGTGTCGAGAAACAGAGCAACCTCGAACGGAGCATCTGTAGATGAGAAACTTGCTATCTCTTCAGGGCGGTCGTCTTCCAGTATTTCAAAGTTTTCTCGCGTCAGACCTAGAACTGGCCGGCCGGCCAGGTCGGTGACTACGACCGGGACCTCGACCAGCCTGGTATCGATCTCGAGAATGTCTTCATCAGCGCGGACCTCTGAACCGTCCTGGGCCGAAACCGTTGCGGCAAACAACGATACCAAAAGCGCCGCCACCGCCAGATACTCTGCTGTTCTTACTAACTGCATAAACGGATTCTGTAGATATTATCAGATATTCGTGCGATTCGAATGCGGGAGCAGCCGGCATCCGATAAAGACTTTGAAATGCCTGGTTCCATAGCCATTTAGAGACCCGGACACAAAGCCGGCTTGATCACAAATAGCGTTCCGGGCGTGCTGCCTGCGAGCCCGGGAAACAGCCCGGTGAACCATTTGGGGTTCCGCTAAGATTATTTTTTGCAAAAACTTGCAATTTTCCCCAAATGATATTAAAAATAGTGCAGTTTCTCGCACTACAGTCTCAAAACTTGAGAATTTCGTTTGTAGCCGGGACCCTTTAAGTGTCCTGCCGGATAATTCGGATCAGTCGAATTGTTTTCGGGTTTCCACGCAAGCACGTTTCTGCAGCAAACAAGTAAAGGTTGTAACCTGTTTTATCAAAACGAGTTATCTGACCAATCACGATTCAGATTCGGTTAATTTCAGAGGAGGGAGTTGAATGAGGAGTACAGTATGTAATAGATCGGTGCTCGCTTACAGCATCGCGGTTGTAGCTCTATTTTGTAGCGCGTTGTTTTTGACGATGCCGGGAAATGCTAGTAGAGCTTTGGCGGCCGGTGAAGATCTGGGAGGGGTAGACTTTCCCGGGACTGGCACAGGTGCGATACCTGATGGTTCCAGCCCTTGCCCGAGTTTCGGGTCATCACTCGATATCTCTTTTGCCGTCACCGGCGTCACGGCGCCGCTTTCTGACGTGGCTTTGAGCCATACTATCAGTCACACCTGGGTCGGAGACCTTGATGTCAGGTTGATAGCGCCAGATGCGACAGAGCATGTCATTTATTCGAGAGTTGAAAGTGCGAGCGGGGATTGCTTTGGTGACTCTTCAAATCTGAGTGGCGTCTACTCATTTGATGATGTTGGGGGTCCAACGAATTTTTGGGATGCCGCTTTTAACGCGCCGGGATCTGGCGACATAATTGCAAATGGTAATTATCGGACCACAGCTGCCGGGCCCGACGATACTCCACCAGCTGACGAGACAGACATGACAGCCGCATTCTCTAGTGTGGCGGATCCTAACGGGACATGGACGCTTCGCGTAAGAGATGCAAACGGTTTTGACACTGGCACGGTAACTGAGGCAACTCTCACACTTACAGGTGGAGTAGCACCATCTTCTGATGCCACTGTCGACTTTAATGGCGATGGCACGTCTGACATTTCAATCGCCAGAGACGGTACCGGCGGCGGACTCCGAGACGGCGGCTCAGTTCTTACTGCACGCAGCGTTCGCGAGAAGATGCGGATGATGATCGAAGGATCAAAAGGCGAGAACCCCGGCCCGACCGGCGAGGGTCCTCCTGATCCTGGATCGAATATCGACTGGTACATATCGAACAGCGGCGGTGGCGGCCCGACGATCTCTTCATTCGGCGAACCTACAACCGACTTTGTCGTCCCGGAAGACTACGATGGCGACGGGCTGGATGACATCGCTGTTTGGAGGCCCATAAATGCGACCGGCCCCGGAGGCGCGTTCTTTATGATCTTCCGGAGTTCCGATTCGACCGTTGACACTGTCGATTTCGGTGTCCAAAACGACGATCCTACCGTTGTTGGCGACTACGACGGAGACGGAACAGCGGATCCGGCAGTTTATCGTTGCCCGGTTGCAGCTCCCGGTCAATGTTCTTTCTACTATCTTGGCAGTACCAATAATGTCGGAGCGCAAGATATTACGGTCGTCCCGTGGGGTTTCGGCACGGTCTTTACGGTCTTCACCAATGTAGGGGACTTCGATGGAGACGGATCGCACGACTTCTGCGTACAAACCGAGCATCCGAACCAGCCGGGTCAGGGACTGTTCTCGCTCTTGAGATCCTCTGACTTCGGTGTCGAGTACTTCGCATGGGGACTCAACACCGATCTGATCGCTCCTGGCGATTATGACGGCGATGGCATGAACGACTTCACTGTCGTCAGAAATGAAGGCGGACAGCTTGTCTGGTACATTTTGGAGAAAGACGGCGGTACGCGCGGCGCTGCCTGGGGACTCGCCAGCGACTTCGCTACGCCCGCTGACTATGACGGTGACGGTGCTACCGATGTTGCTGTTTACAGGGGCTCAGAAGGTAACTGGTACCTCATTAACTCCGGTTCCGGAATGTCATCCGGATATGACTGGGGCGAAGGCGGAGCTGGTGACTACCCGTTGTCGAATTTCCAGGTCCACTAAATCTGGAAAGATCACATGAAGTTGAGGCCGGATTATTCCGGCCTTTTCTTTTATTCGCCGCCTACGCGGTTGAGCGAGAGCATCAGATTGCTTGATCGAAGATCGCTGTGCTTCACACGTAAATCGTCTGAAAACAGGAAAAAAGATTTGACTTCAACCAGCATTCGGATAAAGAATTGCCGTGAATTGACCACAATCTATCGTTTTTTGACCATGGCGCTCGTAAAGGCCAGACGGGTCGGTGACTATTGCCGTCGAGGTTTGAGGGTATGATTTGAATCAGGAGGAGATCAGGAAATGAATTCAAAGAAGATCAACATCGGTTTGCTCGCGTATTGTTTTGCATTTGTGTCAATTGCGTGCGTGGCGGTGTTCCTTGTTGTCGGAGCAAAAACGGCTGATGCCAAGTCGGAAAAAGCTTCCGATAACGTGGGCGGCATTTCTTTTCCCGGGACTGGCACAGGTGCGATACCTGATGGTTCCAGCCCTTGCCCGAGTTTCGGGTCATCACTCGATATCTCTTTTGCCGTCACCGGCGTCACGGCGCCGCTTTCTGACGTGGCTTTGAGCCATACTATCAGTCACACCTGGGTCGGAGACCTTGATGTCAGGTTGATAGCGCCAGATGCGACAGAGCATGTCATTTATTCGAGAGTTGAAAGTGCGAGCGGGGATTGCTTTGGTGACTCTTCAAATCTGAGTGGCGTCTACTCATTTGATGATGTTGGGGGTCCAACGAATTTTTGGGATGCCGCTTTTAACGCGCCGGGATCTGGCGACATAATTGCAAATGGTAATTATCGGACCACAGCTGCCGGGCCCGACGATACTCCACCAGCTGACGAGACAGACATGACAGCCGCATTCTCTAGTGTGGCGGATCCTAACGGGACATGGACGCTTCGCGTAAGAGATGCAAACGGTTTTGACACTGGCACGGTAACTGAGGCAACTCTCACACTTACCGGAGGTGCTGCGCCTTCGGGACCCACCGTCATCGACTTTGATGGTGACGGCCAAAGTGATTATTCGGTCGTCAGAAATGACACACCTCCATTCGCAGGCGGAGAGGGCAGCTTCGATTACCGCTCTCTGAACAAGCTCTCTGAATCTGGAATGACACTGCTTGAAGCCCGAAAGAGTGGTGTAAATGAGAACCCCGGGAACAAGAATGATGCTAACGGTGCTGCGCCGCCAGTCGGCACAAACCTCAGCTGGTGGATTGCGAATTCGAATAGCAGTGCCGGAATTCATCTTTTTGGTGAGCCCACAACGGATTTCTGGGTCCCGGCCGACTATGACGGCGACGGACAAGCCGATCTTGCAGTTTGGCGCGGGTTGAATGCGACAGGACCTGACGGAGGCTTCTTCTATATCTTCCGCAGCAGTGATTCGACGCTGGATACCATAGACTTCGGTATTCAAGGCGACAATCCGACTGTAACCGGCGACTACGATGGAGACGACCTGGCAGATATCGCTGTTTACAGATGCCCCTCAGGCGGAGGCGGGCAATGCACCTTCTTTTACAGGGGAAGCGACAATAACCCGGGGGGCGATATTACTTTCGTTCCGTGGGGAAACAATTCCTCCTCAAATGTCAGACCCTATCCCGGAGATCTTGATGGCGATGGAAAATTTGACTTCACGTATTTCCAGGACGGAGTTTACACAGCTCTCAGGTCAAGCGATCTTGGTTTCGAGGCGATCCCCTGGGGTTCAGCCACTGATCCCGTCCTTGCTCCGGGAGATTATGATGGTGACGGAATGACAGACCTCGCAAACGTTCGCGTGAACGGCAGCACAGTCGAATGGTGGATTGCCGAACGGGACGGCGGAGGCAGCATCGGAGGCGGCCCGTACCAGTGGGGAGCGCTGATCGCGGGATACACAGAATTTGTCGCTACTGGAGATTTCGACGGTGACGGCGCAACGGACATCGGAATCTGGCGGCGGAACAACGCCGATCCGAACGATTGTTTCTTTTATGTGCGCAGGTCTTCGGACCTTGCTCTTGAAACGTATGAGTGGGGTGATCCGGGAGACGCTCCTGTCCCGGGCTGGAACTCCAATTAATCTTCAATCTTGTAGAAATATCAAAGGCCGGACATTTCGTCCGGCCTATTTTTTTTCCTTTCCTTTTCGACCTTGTCTCGACGTGACCCGACGTCGCAGCCTCCACGCAGTCAGGTGTTGATGCCGAGGCGGGGAAGGATGACAAGCTGCAAAAGCAGCCAAAATCCAATGATCAAGAATATAAAAACAATATCTCTCATTTCTTTCCTCTAGTGCGGCACTTGGACTACGAAGTTCTCGCAACGCAGCGTTCGAACGCCGGTAAATGGTTGTTCGCTGAAGCGGACTGCAACGCCTTGTACACGGAAACGATATCCTCGCGGTCAGTCGACTCAATGAGCTTGTTGTACAAGTCGCGATTTGCGATCTCGCCGGCTACTCCTGCCTTGCAAGCTTCCAATAAAGATCCAAATTCAGGAGCGTCGTCTGTCCAGGGATTTCCGGGAACTTTAACTTCGTATTTTACGAAGATGGGTTTCAGGCGGTCGATATGCTTTGCTTCGGCACGCTGAATGTTCAAAAACGGCCTCGGACTGCCGAACGACTTGTTTATCCTTTCGTAAGTGGCCCACGCCTTGTATTCATCATTCAAAGCCAGCAGAAGCCCACGCACCTCCGCTTTCGACAGTGGGCCAGAATAGGATGATTCATCTACGTCGCAGATCTTGCACTCGGTATCGGTTTGATCCGTTTCCGCTGACTCCGCGATCTCAGGAACGTTTGCCGGAACCCCGTTCTTCGCTTCTTGTCCCGTGCCACATGACGAGATCAGCAGGGCCGCCAGGATCAACGCTAAACAAGTAGTTCTCTTCATCGTTTCCACCTTCGGTCCGGCCGGACCATTCCGACCGGGCAGAACTTTGACGATCGACTATGCATTCACACAGGCTGCAGATGACTCTTCAGTTTCCAGTGCGGCCTTGATCCACGCATTTGTCCCGCCTGCGACGTTGTAAATCTGTTTTATGCCCGCATTCTCAAGAATGCTCGTTCCGGTGCTCGACCGGTAACCGCTCTGGCATATGACATAAGTCGGTTTGTCCGGATCCAGTCTGCCGACCTCCCTCGAAAGTTCGTTCAAAGGAAGGTTGAGTGTACCTGCCGCGTGATTGCTGGCATGCTCAGCGGGCCGTCTGACGTCAACGAACTGGGCTCCGTTCTGAATTTGTTTCGAGACTTCCGTGACGGGAATCTGTTCAGTGGTCCTGGTTGGTCCGTCGTAATCGCTCATCAGGATGTAGCCGACCGCAGTCTCGATCCCGACACGTGCAAGCCTCATCACAGCCTCGTCGATCTGGGATTTCGTATCGGCAACCACCGCGATCGGTGACCCGACCGTTATCAGCGTTCCTGCCCACGAAGCAAACTGTCCGCCAAGGCCTATATTTATCGAGTTTGGAATGTGTGAGGCACCGTATTCTGTGTTCTGCCTTACATCAAGAACGATCCCATCAAAATCTTTGACCCCGTTGGTGTCGAGCTCGGTTGGAGCTTTGAGGTCTTCGAGAGCCGAAGACCCCTTCAGGTTCTGCTGCGCGCTGACAGGGAAATACGCGGGCACTTCCGGCTGGTCAGCCGCTACGATCCTCACAAAGTCTTCCTTGCTCATCGGCTTCAGCGCATAGTTCGTTGCCCGCTGCTGGCCGAGGGTCGACCAGGTCTCGCTCGACAGTGACTTTCCGCACAACGAGCCTGCACCGTGTGCGGGGTAGACTTCTGTTTCATCGGGCAGAGGCAGGATCTTCTCGTGCAATGAGTCATAGAGCATTCCTGCCATTTCCTCTGCTGTGAATCCCTTCGATCCGACAAGGTCGGGCCTGCCGACATCGCCTATGAAAAGGGTGTCTCCAGTGAACATCTTGATCGGTGCTTCCGGATCGTCAGTGTCTTCCGCAAGGATCGTTATCCCTTCAGGTGTATGACCAGGCGTCTCGAGAAAACTCAGTTTAACCTTGCCGAGAGTCAATTCGTCGCCGTCCTTTACTTTCAGTGTGGGAAATTCGGTTGCCGCCCGTTCGCCGTAAATGATCTCGGCTCCGGTACGTTCGGCCAATTCGATATGTCCGCTTACAAAATCGGCGTGCGAATGGGTCTCTATGACGTATTTGATCCTTTGTCCATTCGCCTCCGCTTCTTCAATGTACTGGTCTACATCCCTTTGCGGATCGACGATCGCTGCCACGTCCTCTGAACCGATGTAGTAGGAGGCGTGAGCCAAACATCCCAGGTAAAACTGCTTGAATTTCATTTTAAGATCTCCTGTAAACAACTCTAATAAACTACGGTTGTGACCTCTCGGATCACCATATAGGTACCCATCACGAGTACGAACCAACCAAATGCCTTCTTTAGTTTTTCACCATCGATCGATCGGGTAAGCCTGATCCCCGCGAAGATCCCCGCGATCGAGAAGCCTGAGAATATGAGAAGAAATGGCCAGTCGATACTGCTGCCCGCCTGAATATCCCCGAGGAAACCGATCAGCGATTTCGCGGCAATAATTAGCAGAGACGTACCAATCGCTAGTTTCATCTCCAACCCGGCCAGTAGAACAAGCGCAGGAATGATAAGAAAACCGCCTCCCGCTCCGACCAGGCCGGTAACAAACCCTACACCCACACCTTCTACGAGAACGAGCAAATAATTGTGCTTCTCCTCAAGTCGATCAATCTCGGAAGCCGTTCGTTTCCTCAGCATCGAGATCGATGTGGCGATCATCAGGCCGGCGAAAACTATGAGCAATGCTGAACCCTTCGAAAGAGTGAGCCAGTCAATCTCGAATACCGTTGCGGGGATCGCAGGCAGAACGAATGCGCGCGTCAGGTAAACCGTGGCGATCGCGGGCGCCCCGAAAACGGCGACGGTCCTCAAGTCCACTAGTCCTTTACGGAAGTTCTGGAATCCGCCGACCAGAGCTGTGGAACCCACTACAAACAGTGAATAGGCGGTTGCTAGAACGGGATCGACGCCGGCGAGGTAGACAAGGACCGGAACCGTCAAAATGCTTCCGCCGGCTCCTATCAGTCCAAGGGACACCCCGATCACTGCCGCCAATATGTATGAAAGGTACTCCATCCCCCACTCATCCCACGCTACAAAATCAACCGGACCGGGATTTCCTTATGCCGCCTGAACTTCGTTACTCTTTGCCTCCGGAATCCGGTTCCAGGGCATCTTCATCAGTATCATTCCCATGGCACAGCTGTCTGTGGCTGCCGAAAAAACAAGTCCGGCCCCTATGAATGCTGAGATCCCGATCAGGTACGGATGAACGAGCACTGCCAAGATCACACCGAGCAGGACAACCGAACCGGCAACGAACCGCACCTGCCTCTCGATCACCCACGGGGCCTTTTCGTCCTTTTCTACCGGAAGTTCCTCCGATTTCCACGCTTCCATTCCGCCGACGACATTGATGACGTTCTTGAATCCGAGGGACTTCAGCTTCTTCTGTGCCTCCGAAGACCTTCGGCCCGTACGGCACATCACATAGATAGGCTTTTCGTGGTCAAGTTCGCTGTGTCGTGCTTCGATCTCACCCAACGGAAGCAACTTTGCGTCTGATACCCTCCCGCCGGCAAATTCCGCATACTCGCGAACATCAACAAGTGTTCCATTTCCTCTTTCCAGTTCTTCCTTGAGTCCTATGACAGTACACTCATTCATTCTAATAACTCCTTGATCTAAATTGCATTACTGTATAACTATACAGTGATATAGTTATATTGTCAAGTCCCGTGCCGAGCCTTTCCCTAGCCGAATATCTCTGCCTCGCTCCGCATCCTCCGCTCAAGCGACCCGCAGACCGTTTCACATAACTCAAATATGCTGGCGTCCGCGATCTCATAGAACGCGGTATTTCCCGCTCGCTCTCTTGAGAGAACCCCGGCATCAAGAAGCATTTTGAGATGTTTGGAAACGTTCGGCTGGCTAGTGTTGACTGATTCGGTGAGCTCGTTAACGCTTAGCGGCCCGTCCTGAAGGGCGTGAAGGATCTGCAGTCTGACCGGCTCCGAGAGAAGCTTGAACCTCTCTGCGACCCTCGTTATCGCCTCTGGTGATAGTTTCTTGTTCGCCATGAACGTAACTATATAACGACATAGTTATAAATGCAAAACGGGTGTCAGGAGTGAAGAGGTAAGAGAAAGGAGGAAGGAGGTAAAGACCGATTCTCACTTATCAATCGTCAATTTTTCAATCAAATCGTTTCTGCCCGTCGCTACAGCTCCGGGTTCTAACGGCCCATTTTTCTACACCCACCTCTCATTATTCATCTCTCATCTCTCACCTCTCATCACCCCTCTCCGAGTTCAAGGTAGAAGCTTTGGTCGCAGCGATCGGCGTGGACTCCCTCGACCGGAAGAAAGCCAAAGCTCTTATATAGCCCGATAGCTTCCTTCAGTGCGCTTGCGGTCTCAAGTATGATCTTCTTGTAGCCGAGGCGCGCTGCCGTTTCGACAGTGTTTGCAAGAAGCTTCTTTCCAAGCCCCTTTCCCCTGATGCGCCTGCGAAAGTACATCTTTCGAAGCTCGACGGTATCCCGGTCGATCGGGTACAGACCGACCGAACCGACGATCTCGCCGTGCTCGTCGAGCAGCACCTGAAAGTCTCCGCCGCGATTCAGATAATTCGCCTCAATGTCCTCCAGGTCGCGGTCAATCCCTTCCGGATCAGGCAAAAGGCCATATTCCTCTAGAATTCCGAACACAAGGTCCCGGACCTCTTGAGTGTCGCCATTGTCGGCCCGACGTATATTCAGTTCGCCAAGATCCATTACAATCTGCCTTCTTAGATAGACCTAAATATCTGGGATCCAGTAATCCCCCCCGTTCTTCGACACCTTCTTCAGCCCATACGACGGCAGGTCGGACTCCTTCAACCCGAGATACGTAAAGTGAGGCTCATCGTTCTGCACGGTCCGGAACCAACCGTGTTCCGCCAGAATGTTCCTAACCTCCGCATTCTGGAACTCAGACACGTCGAACGCGAGCATTGAGAGGTGCTGCGACGTGCCGGGAGCCGCAACAGAGTAAAGGATAGAGTTGTTGAAGAACGTGTTGAAGTAGATCCCCGATTTCTCAAGCTCGAGAACTTCGGAAACCTGTTCCTTGATCGGAAGCGACTTTAGCCTTGAAACCTGATCCGCGGTGAGCCTGCCCTTCGAACGCCAATGGTCAGCAGCCTTCAAAAACCGGCTGTTCCAGAGATCTAGCGTCTTTGCATAGCTGCGTCTTCCCGCCTCTGCTCCGTCTCGCGGTGTAATCTTCAAGCCTCTCGAATCGGCTACTGAGGCTGCCTTTTTCAAAGCATTCATTGCTTCGGGCTGAAGTTCGATCGTAACCCCGCCAAACCTCTCGGCTACGCTTCCTGCATTCGATTGAAATGATGAAACCTCCGGCTCGCTTGTGAACATTACCTTCGAAGGAGGATCAGCCGTTGTGAGGAAAACAGCACCATATTCTGCGAGTATCCTCGATTCAACGGCGTTACTTGTATCCAGAACCGATCCGGGATCAATACCGTGGCGTTTAAGATTCGATTCGAAATTAGCGCGGAAACCGCCATTCGCGGGCCCCTGTTCTTTCACCAACTCTTCCTCCTTTGCGGAATTCGAACCCTTGTTCGAATCGGGGTCGCTCTCACCTGCGGTACTCTCGGGTTCGGGGAAAACGCTCTCAGACTGGTTTGACCCGGAATCCGAGGTGTTTGCTATTGGCTCATAACAAGCGGAAGCTCCTAAACACGTGATCAGAAGACACAATAGGACTGAACTGGGTACCTTCATCATGTTGATTCGAATTAACTTTCCCTTGAAAAGATTCACGGGCTCGAAAAGCAAGCCTGATTATTACTTTATGAACTGATTGTTTATACTTCAGTCAATATATTCGATTTTAGGATTTTGTGAAATATGACGTTTTCGAGACGATTTATCCTGGTTCTTTTATGCGCGGCGATCGCCTCCCTTGCAGTCCTTTCAGCGTGCCAAACGGAAGATCTTTCGGCGGGTAGCGCCGGTTCGCCGACGGACGCTTACAAGAAGCTTTACACCGCCGTTAAAGCCGGAAAGCCGGAAGATATAAAGAAGATGCTTTCGAAGCGTTCGATCGAAATGGGCAAGATGGCTGCGGCGCAAAGCGGCAAATCGCTCGAGGAACAGCTCAAGAACGGCTTCACTCAGACAACGTTCTCAGACGAGATGCCTCCGATCAGGGATGAGCGCGTAAATGACACGATGGGTGCCGTCGAGGTCTACAATGAGAAAGGTCGAAAGTGGGAGGATCTACCGTTCATTCTTGAGGACGGAGGCTGGAAGCTGGCTGTCGGCGACATGTTCGGCGGCAGCTGGAAGAGTCCCGGTGAGTCGAGAACGATCCGCGAGCGGAAGATCGCGAACACGATGAATGGTAACAGGATGGTACCGTATGGAAATCAAAACCTTGATCCGAACGTTTTCAACCAGAAACCGATAGTTCCAAAGCCCGCGGCGAACGGCAACACTATGAACACAAACTCAAAATGAACTACGTGGAGCTGTTGCACGACATTCTTAAGGTCTACGAGAAACACGGCTGGGAAGTCAGCCGTGTTTTGCTTTCAGAAGATGCCCTGTTGAGTTTGAAGGGCTCCGACATCGCAAAAGGTCTTGAAATTGTAGACTCGAAGGTAGATGCTGTTTGGCTGGAAAGACAATCTCGCAACCGAAAGCGGGCAATCGAACTCCGTTGGCTGAATGCGAATCCGTATGCTTTGTTCGAACTCGTCGATGAGGATGTTTCAGAGAGAGAACTGGAGAAGATCAGATCGCGCATCGAACTGAAACTCGCAGATCATGCATCAGGAAAGGGCAATGTGAGTGATTCCTGACTATTTACGGAAAATACCCACTATATTGTGGTGCGGTCTTGACAACCGCAACCTGTAGAAGGAAACTCTTCTCGGATTGGAAGAATGAACAAGAATTTTGGCAAGCGGGTCGAGAATATTTGGAAGGACCTGCGGCCGGTCACAAAACAAATGCTGGAAGGGGCGATGAGGCCTGGAAAGCTTACAAAAAGGCTAAAGTTCTCATACGACGCCCATTCGGACTGGGAGCTAAGCAGCCTTCTGAACGCGCTTGATGAACAGGTGAAAGATACTTCTTTGTCAGAGCAGCCAAAAGACCTTCGAGCCATCAGAAATCTAGCCGATGTATGTGCAGGTGTGCTGGAGGCGCGGACCGAATCGGCTGAGGTATTCATCCAGCTCACAAGGCGGGCACTTGCCAGAAACGACTTCGAGAGGGTCGACAAACTCGCTGATATCCTCTTCGAAAGATTTACCGCCGGCGAGACAGCAGAGGTGATCCGGCAGACCGAATTGGCACAGATCCGCGCCATCGCATACGAGACTCTTGCCGTATTGCCGACCACTCTTGTAGTACCTTTGCTCGAAGACCCCCTTTATTTCGAGATCGCCTGCAATGTTCTGGAACAGCAGGCGGTCGAGTTTGAGTCAGAAGAGGCGAGGCTTGTACTTGAGCACCTTGGCGAGGAAATGGACCTTGAGGGCGACATTCAAGGATAGTTCCTTTACTCTCCCTTCTTCACGATCTTCCCGGACAACCAGAAACTTCCTTCAACGACGTCTCCAGCCGCGGGCTCGTCTGCAACGAGGACCGGATCGGCAACGATGCTGACCATCCCGGCAGATGTTTTTGCTGAAAATACCCAGAATTCCTCTTTTGACTTGGTATTGAGTCTCTTTTCTGCAGAATCTATGCTCGCTCTGATACTTACGTGAGCCTGAGGCGGAGGCGCGCCCGGATTTCCTGCGAGAAGGTCCCTGTCCGAGTCTTTCAAGGCCTTGATCGAATTCGCGTTTCCGTTACTGTCAGCGACAGGTCCTATAGCGAGATCATTGGTTGCAAATGCAGTGAGTTCCGCGCTCACCGTAGTGGGCATCTGCCCGGTATCCACGCGCTTGAAGTCCGGTAGATCGAATACGAAAATACTCCCGTCAGCCCCTTTTGCAACGTACGCACCGTCCAATTCCGATGTGTCACGTTCAATCCTTCTGACCAGCTCAAGACTTAGAAGACCTTCCGAACGGAAACCCGGGTTAAATCCGGTCAACTCCTGGGCCGGATTTGCCTGGAGAAAGATCTGAGCTCCCGAAGGGTCTTCAAACCTGTAGTAGAACCCGAACGGCGGACACGCCACCTGGTCAATGCCCGAGAGGACGTCCATCAGCACCTGATTGACGTCCTCTTCACTCTTGACCGGAAAGCCGATATCCGACAGATTGCTCATAGCTGCTCAGGCAGTGGTCGTTGCCTCATTCCCCTCCGGTCTTTGTCTGAGCGGGTACATCGGGAACCTGTCGGTTAGCTGTTCAACCTCCCGCGTAACTTTGGCGCGAACCGATTCTGAATCAGGATCGTGTACAACTTCGGCAATAAGAGACCCGATCTTCTTCATCTCGTCTTCCTTCATTCCGCGGGTCGTCAGCGCGGGAGTGCCAAGGCGTATTCCGGAAGCCACAAACGGCTTGTTGGTATCGAACGGGATCGTGTTCTTGTTGACGGTGATCTTTACCTCGTCAAGGGCGTTTTCGGCTTTCTTGCCGGTGATTCCCTTCCCGTCTAAAAATACATCAACGAGCACAAGGTGATTGTCCGTACCGCCCGACACAAGCCGCAGTCCTGCTGCCGCGAGTTCGTCGGCAAGCGCCTTTGCATTTGAAACAGTTTGTGCCTGGTACGACTTGAAATCCACCTTGAGAGCCTCGCCGAAAGCGACGGCTTTTGCCGCAATAATATGAACCAGGGGACCGCCCTGGACACCCGGGAAAACAGTTCGGTCAACGTCCTTCGCGTACTCTTCCTTACAAAGGATCAGTCCTCCTCTTGGACCCCTGAGAGTCTTGTGGGTCGTCGTCGTGACGTATTCGCAGTGAGGAACCGGACTGGGATGCAGATCGGTCGCAACCAGACCTGCGATGTGTGCGATGTCTGCCATTATCACCGCTCCAACCGATCTCGCGATCTCGCCTATCCTCTCGAAGTCGATAATCCGAGGATAGGCAGATGCACCGCAGACGATCATCTTCGGCTTTTCCTTTTCAGCGATCTTCTGGAGCTCGTTATAATCTATCTGCTCAGTTTCGCGGGAGACCCCGTACGCGGCAACTTCATAGTTGATCCCGGAGAAATTGAGTGGATGTCCGTGTGTAAGGTGGCCGCCATGCGACAAGTCCATGCCGAGGATCTTGTCGCCATGTTCAAGGGCTGAAAGATACACGGATGTGTTTGCCTGCGATCCGCTGTGCGGCTGGACATTTGCGTGTTCAGCGTCAAATAGCTCTCTTGCGCGTTCGATGGCGAGGTTCTCAACGACATCGGCATACTCACAGCCGCCGTAGTACCTCTTCCCGGGATATCCTTCGGCATACTTGTTGGTAAAAACGGAACCCATCGCCCTGAGGACCGCTTCAGAAACAAAGTTCTCTGACGCGATAAGTTCAAGGCCACCGGTTTGTCGGTGAACCTCGTCAGTGATCGCTTCAAAAACCACGGGATCGGATTCCGCAAGACCTGCGGAAAAAAAGTCGTTACTCATAATCTTCTGGAGTCCGGTGAACGCCGTCTCTTTGAGAGCCTTGATAGGGATCGGTAGGCCAGACCAGTTCAGCTGAAAATTTGGAGATAATATTAACCGAACTCAACCGACTTCTTCAAAGGCGACCGACAAAGACTCGAAATGCGACGTATCCGAGGATCGCAGACCTCGCTGTCCAGCAAGCAGTTCTTATCCAGTTGCCCGCGACGAAACGCCTGTGAATAGCCGCGTCGAAGTCTTTTGAGATCGAATTGTGAAGCGGCACCTGAATGAGGAATGTGGAAAGCCAGACGATCGCGACAAGGCACATCCCGGCGACAGGTAGCAAAAGCGGTGTGTCATTGGGCGGAAAGAACACGAAAAGCATTGCCGCAACGAGTTCGATGATCATCAAGGGCGCCACAACGGGTGTGATCGCCCGTACATGAAAATTGTGAGCATCCTGGAATCTGGCAGGGTCTGCGAATCGTAGAAACGGATAGTGCAGAACCTGAATAAGCCATATGATTCCTGTCAGCGAAAATGTCGCTAGCAGATTGAGCAGTAGGATCGAGGCGTTGAATGGCTGCATTCCTTATGCTGATGAATGATTATAGAACTGAAGTATGCCGCAGAAAATGGAAAAGGACCGACGAATTCAACATCGGCCCCTTCCTTGCCCTGCGTGATACTACCCTTGCTCGCTTACCTTCCCTTGCTCGAAAACCCTTGCTCTTACTCCATCTGCCCTACTCAAGTGTGAGCGGTTTGTGCGATTTTGACTATAAATCCTTCCGGGTTGACTGTCAAGTCATTTCTGCGGTTTTCGGTGAAAATGAATAATTTGACGAGATTTACGTGATCGTCCGACTATTTCTATGCGTTTGTTCTTGAGCGATTCGGACGTATTGTGTATGCTTAGTTGTCTCGCCTATGGATCCATTCTCACTTACAACCAAAGACGTAGCTAAACTTTGCAAAGTCAGCGATGCTACGGTTAAGCGCTGGGCAGAGGCCGGCCTCATCAGTTCTGAACGAACAACCGGCGGCCATCGGCGGTTCAGAGCTGAAGAGGTCGCGAGATTTCAGAAGGAACAGAGTCTTGGAGTCCGGCAAAATCCGGGCGACGCTTCACCGGGTTCCGCGCGCGCGAGGACAACCGTCGATAAAGAGATCGCTGGTTCGGACCTCTTCAATTCTCTCGTTCTAGGGAAGGAAGAAGAGGCGGCAAACCTCCTGATCAACAGTTTTCTCGCGGGCCGTTCCGTAGGCGAGATATTCGACGAGTCGGTCGCCGGCTGTATGCGCAGGATCGGCGATCTCTGGCTTGAGGGAAAGCTCTCGGTTGCTCAGGAGCACCTGGCTACCCGTGCGGCACTTTGTGCTGTCCACAAGATGAGAAGCGTTGTGCCTGTTGAAGAAGCTTGCGGCAAATTGCTTTTCTGCTTTGCACTTGAAGGGGATTTCCACGAGTTGGCAACGCATCTTGTCCAGATCACTTTTGAAAACGAGGGTTGGGAAGTAATGAACTTCGGCTCAAACACCCCTCTTTATTCGATCGAAGGTGAGATACGGAAGCATTCCCCCGACCTGGTCTGTATTAGTTCGACCGTAATGAACGACGTCGAAAGGCTTGCAAGAGACTTTGAGACTTTCAGCGGTAACGCGAAAAAACTCAACATCCCGGTGGTCCTCGGCGGAAGATCTTTTCTTTCAGATACGATCCGATCTCGATTTCCCGCAACCCATTACCCGGGCACCTTCGCGGAACTGTCTGAACTCGCGAAAGACTATTCCTGATAGATTTGTCCTCTGCCCCCCCTGTTCGCACTCAAGCAACTCTCTCAACAGGCTCACACACCTAAACGCCGACAATACAGATCTCCATCTCTCCCAAGGAGCAAGCATTATGCTGAAATCGGCACCGGCGAAGCTTTTGTTTTCCATTCTTTCCCTCTTGATCATTACTTCTGCGGCGTTTGCTGAAGCATCACTCAAGCAACTTGCGGAAGACGCGATCTCGGAAGACAGGACGGCTTCGGATGCGGCGATCAAGGAACTACGAAACCGCGGATACGAAGGTCTGAACGCTCTTCTTCGCGAATCGCGATCCTCGATCGAGGCCCACTACTCTCAAACGGGCGATCCCGACAAATGGAACCTCATCTCACACGCGATAGACTCGGTAGCCCGTCAGAAGGACGCCTGGGCATCAGGTCTCTACTGGCACACCGATCTCGATGCCGCAAAGGCAGAATCGGCCCGAACAGGCAAGCCGATCATCTCTTTACGCCTTTTGGGGAATCTCGATGAGGAACTGAGTTGCGCCAATAGCCGGTTTTTCCGGGCCATCCTCTACACTGACCCGAAGGTTTCATCTTTGATGCGCAACGGTTTTGTCCTGCACTGGCGATCTCAGAGACCGGCACCGGTGATGACGGTCGACTACGGGAACGGGAGAAAGCTGGTTACTACGATCACAGGGAACAGCATTCATTACGTACTTAACTCAAAAGGCGAGGTTCTCGATGCGCTGCCGGGTCTTTATTCCCCAAATGTATTTTCCGAACAGCTTCGTACGATCGAAGCGATCCGCGCCGCACAGTTGGTCGAATCGTCGATCGTAGTCCGGGCTCACCAAACCCGGACAAGGAATTCCCTGCTGGTTCGTTGGCGGGGCGACCTTGAGCTGCTCGGAAACGATCCGGAGACCGCAGACAAGACGGTAGACTCCGATATCGAATCGATCGCAATCGCATCCGACGAGCTTCCTTCCGCTGTGATCGCGGCGCCGCGAGCCGTCACAAAATTCGTTGCCGAATCAAGTCTTCTTCGGCTAACGGCTATCGATAGGGCAGAACTTTTGGCGAACACTGACTTCACGAAATGGCGCGAGTTGGCAAGACTGTATGACGAATCCGTTTTAAGTGAGCAGAGCATCAGGTTCATTCGTTTGAAAGCGGATCCGAAGGGCGAGAGAAGCGATTCGGATCTTCGAAAGATGTCAGCAAGGCTTGCAGAAACTATCGCCCTCGATACAGTCAGGAACCAGTACCTGTTCAGAACTAATCTGCTTGGCTGGCTGACCGAGAGCGGCGGTCGGGACCTCGACAAGTTCAATGAGAGGATCTATTCAGAACTCTTTTTGACCCCTGACTCTGACGCATGGCTTGGCCTATATTCGCCAGCCGACTTCAACGGAATTGCCTACAACGGCGTCGTAAAGTAGTCCACTTCAACCCATGATGGAACCGGGATCCCGCTCCTCAGAATGAACGCCCGCGGGACCCCCTACATATTTGTTTGAACTCGGCAAACACCTTATAATCGGCCTGAGTCCGAGATGTCCTTCCTCCAGTCGAAATTGGTCCTGCTGATACTTTTGATCCTTTCTTTCGGAGGCACAGTCCTCTGTCAGGAAAGCCTTCCCGACCTTGTCCGCAGGATAAAGCCCTCTGCAGTTGCTATCGAAACCTTTGATGCTAGCGGAAACAGCATCACGCGAGGCAGCGGGTTCTTCATCGCTCCCAACAGAATTATTACTAACCGCCACGTGATCGAAAGGTCAAACCGTGTCGAGGTCCACTTGAATAATGGCCGCAAGTTTACGGCAAGCGGAATTCTTGCGGTCGACGGCGAAGGCGACCTCGCGCTGATCGAGGTTTCGGTACCGCCTGAGCTGGCGCCGCCGCTTTCGATACGTGATCTTTCGCCAGAGGAAGGCGAGTCGATCGTTGTAATCGGCAACCCGTTCGGACTGGAAGGTTCGGTTTCTGACGGGATTGTTTCAGCTGTCCGAGAGATTCCTGGATACGGCAAGATAATTCAGATAACAGCACCGATCTCGCCCGGATCTTCGGGATCGCCGGTCGTAAACATGCGGGGCGAAGTTATCGGTGTCGCTACTCTTCAGGCTTCTGAAGGCCAGAGCCTGAACTTCGCCGTCCCTTCGGCAAGGATCGCCAGGCTGGAGGTCGGCGAACTCCTTAGCTTTTCGAATGCCAACGCGGAGAATAGACAGACCCGCAGGGCATTGGCAGAGAGACTTTACGCCCGCGGACTTGCAAATCTTTCAAGCGACGATTACGAGCAGGCGCTTCCGTTTTTCGAACAGGCCGTCGCGACCGATCCGACGTATGCAGAGGCGTGGTATCAGGTAGGGTTCTGCTACGGGATGCTTGAGAAGCACGAGCAATCGGTCCGCGCTTCCAAGAAGGCTGCAGAACTCAGGCCAGAATGGCCTGAAACGCATATCAACATCGGGGCCTCAAGTTTTGCTCTTGGAGATTTTGAACAGGCCGCGGAGTCATACAAAACGGCATCGAGGCTCGACCAGAGCAATGCCGAGACTCATCTGGCGCTTGGGTTGTCTTTAGGAAAGCTCGGAAGGACAGGGGAGGAAATTCTTGCTTACCGCCGAGCGGTGTCAGCAAGACCGGACTTTGCGAATGCCATCGAGCTCCTGGGACTCGCATATTTCAAGCAAAAGCAGTACGGGCATGCCATCGAGGCTTTTGAGCAGCTGAGAAACTACAAGGCTGATGCCGATACATACAACCTGCTCGGCGAAAGCTACTATGCCGAGAAGAGGTTCGACGAAAGTATCGATGCGTTCTCGACCGCGGTCAATATGAACCCTTCCAACGACAGAGCGCGCTATAATCTCGGCCGTGCTTATCTGAAATCCGGAAGCCGGAGCCTCGCGCAAGTCCAGTACGAGATACTTGCCGCAAATCAGTCCGACTGGGCCGACAGGCTCTATATCCTACTCAACCCCTGAAGCGAGCGACGCCTCGCTGATCAAGGCCGTAAGCAAATTGTTCTGTATAACGACGTTCCCGGTCAGTTTGTCGTGCTCCTCGCATACGAATAGTGCATACGTCAGAGGCAAAGCCGAGTCGTAGAGCACGCTCAACCTCTTGTTCTCAGCAAGAGTCTCCGCCAAAAGAGATCTGCGGGATACCCTTCCATCTCCGGGTCTGTAGATCCTTGCTTTGACGAGTTCATCGTCGACCTTGGAACCGTCGGATTTTCTGAACGAATCTCCGTCGGCAAGCGTCACCCAACGATCTTTCTTGTTGTCGCGATAAACCACCACGCCGTCCAAAGTAGGCTTGCAGTCGCTTCCAATAATGAAGAAACCGATATTCCCGCGGTCCACACTGTCTGTGTTGAGAGCGTCGTGAAATCGGCTGGCTCGCTTCAGCACTACTCCCAGGTACTCCTCCATTCTGCCGATCTCGGCCGCCGAAAAATCCTCCCAAAGATCGTCGCGATCATAAAATGACCAGTTGTACTGCTTCCAGACCTTGGGATCGTAAATGTCGATCGACAGTGGTTCGAGGTCCTCGTCATAGACCTGAAAGGTTCCTGCGTGAGGAAGGAGCTGGAAAGCGGCCGGCATCGTCAGGAGTTCAACAGGCGTTACGTCCCGTACAAAGGGGAGATTGATGTTCTTGACGGCGCCCCATCCTTCAAGAAGCACCTGCAGAGCGTCGGCAGATCCCTCGTTCGGTGTCCCGAATAGAAAAACCTTGCTGAAGTGGCTGTCGCCAGCCCAGTTCGGAGTCAGCTCGCCTTCAGGAATATCCCGGTCCCCGTACATCGCCGCATAGCGAGTGATCAGGCCGCCCATCGAATGGGCGATCACGTTGAACCTGGCGTCAGGATTTCCGCTTTCCTGCTTGAGCTTCTCGATCTTGCGGATCAGAATCCTGGCGGACTCAACATTGTCCCGCCGCCAGTCATAAGGAAAAAGATAATACTTGTCCTCGAGCGGCCGTTCAGAGCCTTCCCAAGAACCTTTTGTATACCCGCCGTAATTCTCGAGTGCGGCGATCAATGTCTGGTAGATCTCTATGTCTTTGAACAACGGGATGTCGAGCTTGCGGACGATGTCACCCGGCACAAGATTGTCACGACTCTTTGAAAGGTCGAGGGAAACTGGGAGCCTCAGGTCGTCGTCTTTGGACCTTCCGAGTTTGAACCAGACCTTTTCGCCCGTCCGCTCGTTTACAAGCTCAGATCCAAGTATTCCGGGAATGATGATCACCGGCCTCTTTCCTTTGCGTTGAGAGGCATCTTTATAGAGCTTTGCAAGGTCCGGTGAACTTTGTGCAGATACCGGTTCCGCAAATGCGAAAATGAGAGAAAATAAGATCGCCGCAAGCAGTGCGGCTCGGCGCGAATCAGACATACAAGATCAGTCCTTCCATTTCCGGTTAATAAGAGCCGCGGCGAATCCGGCGCCAAATCCATTGTCGATGTTTACCGTCACAACGTTTGATGAGCAGCTGTTCAGCATTCCCAGAAGCGCCGCGACTCCTTCGAACGAAGCGCCGTAGCCGATACTGGTAGGAACAGCTACCACCGGAACTGAAACGAGGCCTCCGACAACAGAAGGAAGCGCCCCTTCCATTCCCGCTGCGACGATCACGACCCTCGATCCCTTCAAGAGATGCCTCTGAGAGAGAATCCTGTGAATTCCCGCTACACCGACATCCCATATGCGAACAACCTTGTTCCCCATTGCTTCGGCGGTAAGGGCGGCCTCCTCCGCAACGGGAACATCGCTGGTGCCTGCGGTCACAACAGAGATCTCGCCAACTCCCAGATCGTCCTTCTTTCTAAGTACCCTTACAAGCCGGGCCGATTCGTGCCATTCTGCGTCGGTGCAGATATTTCGCAGAATCCCAAAAACTTCAGGAGTGGTTCTCGTTACCAGGACGTTTGGGGACCTCTCCACAAGCTTGCCGAAAATAGCTGCGATCTGGTCAGGCTCTTTTCCGAGGCCGAAAACGACCTCCGGAAAACCCTGTCTTTTCTCTCTCGCATGATCGACCTTCGCAAACCCCAGGTCGTCGTAAGCGAGGCCCTCGATAGCTGCAGCGGCATCGCCGGAAGAAAGGCTCCCGGATGCGTGCTCCGACAGAATACGCTCGATCTCACTCCGATCCATTAAAGGTATTCTAGAAGGGATTAGAAGGGAAACAAAGTTCAGGAAGGAAACGGTTTGAGGCTGCTCTGAGGTTGGGAGTGTGGAAAACAGCTGCGGAAGGACCGGACCGCGAAATAGCGATTCCCGATCCCACCATCAGCTGTTTTCCACAACAGTACGAGCGTTCATTATCTCCGTGTCCTTACTCTAAAATGAGTAACAACGGTTCAGGATAAATGCAATGCTGATGCCAAAGAATCCGAACGAGTGCTAACTTATTGATCGCGTGTTGTTTAGGTGCACAGTTCGTAAATTATTGACCATCACCGTTGACTGTCATCCGGTCAGTCTCAGTCAACCTGATATGGCAATTTGAACGAATCTGACACAGTGCGAATGGCGAACCCTTGGAATGAAAAAGGACGCGGTTGGCTTTCAGTCAAGCCAAAGTGCTAGAGTTTATCGAAATATCGAACAATGGACCTGACCGTAGCAATTACCGGAGCTTCCGGAACGATTTACGCTGAGAAGACGCTCAAGCTCCTGGCCACTTCCGACCAGGTGGGCACTATCAACCTGATCATGTCTTCCGTGGTGCCGACAGTTGCCCAGGTCGAGCTCGGCGTAAACCTTCGCGACCCAGGTCCGGAAAGCATCAGTGAATGGCTTGGCCTCGGCGAGGGGTCGAAAAAAATAAGATTCTGGAGACTGGACAATTTTGCCGCTCGGCCATCGTCCGGATCCTACAGGCAATCCGGAATGATCATTGTTCCGTGTTCAATGGGGACTGTGGGTGCGATCGCTTCAGGAGCCGGAACCAACCTGATCCACCGGGCGGCAGACGTAACGCTCAAGGAAGGGCGGAAACTTGTTCTTGTCCCCAGAGAGGCTCCTTTCAGTGACATTCACCTGGAAAATCTTCTTCGACTCTCAAGGGCCGGCGCGACGATCGTACCGGCAGCGCCTGGTTTCTATCATCGACCGGATTCCATTGATGAACTAGTCGAACACCTGTGCTTCAGAATCCTCGACCAGTTCGGGATCGACCATTCAAAACACACCCAATGGACCGGCAAAGAGGTCCCGCAGGATGAAGACGTCTGACAGATTTTCGAACCGGGTTGAGAACTATATCAAATACAGGCCGCGCTATCCGGAAACGATGCTTGAGGTGTTCCGGCAAGATATGCGTCTCAAACCTTCATCGGTTGTGGCGGACATCGGATGCGGCCCCGGGCAGTCCTCCCAGCCTTTTCTCGAGTACGGCTGTCGAGTATTCGGAGTCGAACCTAACAAGCTTATGAGGCGCGCGGCGGAAGACCTCCTAAGTGAATACCGGCGGTTTTCGGCAACGGATGGCAATGCGCACGAAACAGGTCTGGAAGAGTCAAGCATAGATGTTGTTATCGCCGCTCAGGCGTTTCACTGGTTCAGCGACGATCGAACGGTTGAAGAATTCGGAAGAATACTAAAGCCGAAAGGGTATGCGGCACTTATATGGAACGAAAGAAAGCTTGACGAGACACCTTTCCTTAGAGATTACGAATCGCTTCTTCTTGAATACGGGACGGATTACGAAAGCGTAAGGCACGACGTAATCTCAGTAGCGGAGCTAAAAGGGATGTTTGGGCGCGACGTTCGGGTAGCCACCTATCAAAACGTGCAAACCTTTGATTTTGAAGGAGTAAAGGGGCGGCTGCTGTCTTCCTCCTACACCCCGGCGGAAGACGATCCTTCATTTGAACCGATGCTCTCAAAGCTTCGGTCCGTGTTTGCAGAACACAACGAAAACGGTAGAATACAAATTTTGTACGACACAAACGTTTTCTACCTGCAGTATTGAGTTTTATGGAAGCAGTCTCTGAAAAGAGCGAGCCGAGGACCATTACCGTCGCCCATTCCCCGGATTCGGACGATGCGTTCATGTTCTATGGGCTTGCCACGAACAAGCTGGAAACAGAAGGGCTCAGGTTTGAGCACACTCTGAAAGACATACAGTCGCTGAACGAGGACGCTCGGAACGGCGTCTATGACGTGACCGCGATCAGCTTTCACGCTTACGCCTACGTCGCGGACAAATACGCCCTGCTTCCACACGGCGCAAGCATAGGCGATCAGTACGGACCGATCGTGGTCTCAAAAGAGCCGAGGGAAGCCTCCGAGATCTCACAGATGAGGATCGGAATTCCCGGTGAGCTGACCAGTGCGTTTCTCGCGCTCAGGATCTTCAACAGTGACTTCACATACGAAGTGATCCCCTTCGATGAGATCATTAACGCGGTTCAGGAAGGTAAGGTCGATGCAGGGCTTTTGATCCACGAAGGCCAGCTCTACTACAAACAGGAGGGCCTGGACAAAGTTCTGGACCTTGGCGAATGGTGGTTTGAACAAACCGGCCTGCCGCTTCCGATGGGCGGAAATGTGATCCGCCGGGACCTGGGGCACGACCTGATGCTTGAGGTTTCAAAGCATCTGAAGCGCAGCATCGTTTACTCGATGGAAAACCGTGAGGATGCGCTCGCGTACGCTATGCAATTTGCCCGCGATATGCCTCCGGAGCTTGCCGACCGGTTCGTCGCAATGTGGGTGAATGAACTCACACTCGATTATACGGATCGCGCGAAGGAGGGAGTACGTTTGCTTCTCAACCTTGGGCACGAACGGGGAATCATCCCTCACAAGGTCGATATCACGTTTGTGGAAGAGTGAATAGTCAATCGTTAATCGTAAATAGTGAATCGTGAATAGATAGAGACACCGAGCACAACAGCGGGAAGAATCAATAGCAATTACCACTGAGAGCACAGCGTTCACGGAGCAGGCAGGGCAAACCCCTCACTTATCTGTGTTCTCTGTGCTCTCTGCGGTTCACTTCTTATCCAGATGAAACTCATTTCGAGTCAAACGCATCAAGTTGGGGAATCCTAATTCCGTTTACAAAAGAATGATGCTGAACAAATCACTTCTCACGATCCTACTTCTCTTCGCATCCGCGGCAATCGCACTTCCGCAGGAACAGCCGATCACGCGAAACAACCTGAATCAGATCGAGGTCGAACAGATCATCGACAAATTCACGGCGAATGAAGAGGATTTTCGGTTCGCGCTTTCGAACTATGTCTTCAATCGCAGCGCTACGGTCCAGACGATCGGACTTGGCGGACTGATAACGGGAACTTACAGACGTGACTCGTTTATGACCTTTGGCTCCGACGGCCAGAGGTTTGAGCGCATCCTGTACTTCCCTATGTCATCGCTGACGGAGATCTCGGTTACAAAAGAGGACCTCGAGGATCTGGGCGGCATCAATCCCTTTGCCCTCGAGCCAAGAAATATTTCTCAATACACGTTTTCATATATTGGGAAACAGAAGATCGACGAACTGAACCTGCACGTCTTTGATGTACGGCCCAAAGTTATCCCCGATCCAGACAAATCAAAGTTGCGGCTTTTCACCGGTCGCATATGGGTCGATGATCAGGACTTTATGATCGTCAAGTCGAAGGGAAAAGGAATTCCCGAGGGCGACCAGCGGTTTCCGGTCGTTGAAACCTGGCGGACAAACGTCGACGGGAAATACTGGTTCCCCGCCTATTCTTCGTCAGACGACGAGCTTGTCTTCAAGAACGGTCAGGTGGTTAAGCTTAGGCTGAGGGTCACTTACAACAACTACAAACAGGGCCGCAGCGAGGTGATCATTCTGGACGATGAGAATCCCGTTCCGCCAACCGACAAGCCGGAAGAGCCTGCGAAGGATGACGAAGTCCGCGACGACGGTCTTCCTCCTCCTCCGCCTCCACCGCCGCCGGGTAACGGAAACTAGATTCAGAGATTCTTGATGGGCTGCGAGAGATTCGCGGCCCGTTTTCCTTTAAACGTTCGCATTCGAAGTGAATGAGGAAGATCCAACCATGAAGATCTCGAAGGCTTACACAAAGTTCGCTAAGGCAGGCCCAAAGTCCTCCGTGTTCTTTGCGAAAACCTCTGTGATCTTTGCGGTTACTTCTTCAATCTCATTTGGAGCGCCGGCAGGAAACTAACCACGAAGAAACACAAAGCAACACGAAGAGCCACAAAGCAACACGAAGAGATTGGGTTCTCGATTCTCAGAAACCCATTTCTCGTTTTGGGTGTATTCCGTTTTTCTGTGGCTAACTCTACTGAAACAGCTCGCGGGCGATCGACGCTCGGACCTGGTTCAGCAGCGGCATCAGGTCCTCTTTTGAACTCTTCCCTTCGGTTTCGACTGTCGGCAGGATCACCATCTCGACGGTTCCCTTAAATGCGACGCCTCTTTTTTTTCCCATCATCACGTCAGTGTTCTTGATAGCAACCGGCGCGATCGGTGCTCGCGCTTGAAGGGCCAGGTGGATCGCGCCTTTCTTGAATGGCAGAAGTTCGCCTGGCATCGCGCGGGTACCTTCAGCGAAAACTCCAAACGAAAAACCCTTCTTCATCAGGTCTCGCGCACGGTCTATCGACTTCCGAGCCCGCTCAGGGTTCGATCGGTCGATGGCAAATACGTTCGCGATCGCCATTCCGTAACCGAAGATCGGCACCTTCAGAAGCTCTTTCTTCGCAACAAGACCGATTCTCTTTCCCGCGTAAACATACAGAGTAGCGGTATCAAGGTACGACCTGTGGTTCGAAACGAAAACGTACTCGCGACCGGGATCGAGATGCTCAAGCCCGCTTACTTTCACGGTCGCACCGCAGGAGTTAAGCCAGATCCTTGCGCCAAAGTCGCACCACTTGTAGAAGTTGCTTCGATCCTTCTTGAACCTGTAAATGACGATCAGCGGAGGCGCGAGAAACAGGATCAGAACGACGACAACCGTCCAGCACCACCAGTACCTGAGTTTTCCGATAATCCTCGATTTGCTAGACTCTTCGAAAGGTATCGTGATCTTTCTGTTACTCTCCAGCTCAGAGGAAAATTTTTGAAGATGTTCAGACATTCGTGGAAGTCTTCGGAGGCAGTCGCGCCTTTCGAAAACCGGGTCGTTGTGCGCCTCGTTTCAGCAGTTTCGCTGATCTGTCTTTTGTCTGTTTCGGTGCTTGCCCAGCAGGTGCCGACCCCAAAGTCGGTGCTCGGCTTTCAGCCAACAGATGATAGAACCATCGCCGACTGGAAACAAATCAGCGATTATTTCGCTAAGTTGGACGCCGCCAGCGACCGCGTAAAGGTGCAGGAGATAGGCAAGACCACGCTCGGGAGATCCCAGATCGTCGCGTTCATCTCTTCTGAGAACAACATACGTGATCTGGACCGACACCGACAGATCAGCGCATCAATCGCGAACCCTACGGGAACAGACCGCCTATACCAAGACAATGCGAAGGCCGTCGTCGCTATCTCGTGCTCGATACACTCGACCGAGATCGTCGCTTCACAGATGTCGATGTTGATGGCTTACGATTTAGCTTCTTCGCAGGATGCGGCTACGAAGCAGATCCTCGACAACGTGATCCTCCTGCTTATTCCTTCGGCGAATCCCGACGGAATAGACATTGTCGCAGATTGGTATCGTAAGACCCTCGGTACTAAGTACGAAGGATCCTCGCCTCCGGAGCTCTATCACCATTATGCCGGCCATGACAACAACCGCGACTGGTTCATGATGAATCTTCAGGAGACCCGCAACATCACGAAACTATTCTGGCAGGAATGGTTTCCGCAGATCGTGTGGGATGTTCACCAGCAGGGCCAGACGGCGGCGCGTATGACGGTTCCGCCGTTCTTTGATCCGCCAAACCCAAGGATCGATCCACGGATACTTCGCGAGCTTGGGCTTCTCGGATACAAGATGGCTGCAGACCTTCAAGCTACAGGACAGCCGGGAATCGTGACGAACGCAACATATGACACCTGGTGGCACGGGGGCTTCCGTTCCGCGCCTTACTACCACAATTCGATCGGCATCCTTACCGAGGCGGCAAGCGCGGAGTTGATGTCGCCCGCCACGATCACCAGGCAGCAGCTTGAACGGCAAAGACCGACGCGAGGCTACAACAATCCCCTTGAAACCGCGACAAATGCGCCAGACGCTTGGCAGGGAGGAGAATGGTCTCCGAGAGACATATCGCGTATCGAGCTTGTGGCAGGAAGAGCCGTGCTGGAAATGGCTGCCAAGTTCAAAGACCGGTATGTGGAGAATATGTACGAACTGGCTTCGAAAAACCTGAAGCCGGATCCGAACGAGCCGCAGGCGTTTGTCGTCTATGCGGGCCAGCCTCGGGAAGAAACGGTCTCAAGGTTCCTCGAGATCTTGATGTGGCAGGGTATGGAAGTGCGATTGCTAACGGAAGAGATCGAAGGTGCAACCGATGCCGACAACCGCAGCGAAATCCATGAGATCCCCGGCGGAAGTTTTATCGTGATGGTCAATCAGGCTCAGAAACCTAATGTTCTCAGCCTTTTTGAAGAGCAGATATATCCGGAGCGTATCAATGCGAATGGCGAGGCCGAAGTCCCGTACGATGTCGCCGGATGGACTTTGCCTCTTCAGATGGGTGTCGAATACACGCCGGTATTCGAGATCAAGGACTTTGAGAAGGATCCTTTAAATTTCGTACGGAAAACCGAGGTGATCCGGGACATTAACCGCGCCAGGCGCGCCTTAAATCTCTCCCCGGTATCGGGACCGTTTGCAGAAATGCCGAACCCTCTTCGAAATCCCGCTCGTGTCGGACTTTACAAAGGCTGGACCGGCTCTATGGATGAAGGCTGGACGCGGCTTGTGCTGGACAACTACGGAATCGAGTACACGACGATGATGGATGACGACGTTCGCGGCGGACTTTCGGACTTTGACGTAGTGATACTGCCATCGATGGGTGAGAATTCGATCGTCCAGGGTAACAGCGAGCAGCGATATCCAAAAGAATACGCCGGCGGCATCGGTGCCGAGGGTGTCGCTAACCTGAAAGAGTTTGTCTCCGACGGCGGAAGGCTGGTCTGTTTCGATTCATCCTGCGATCTTGTGATCAAGGAATTTGGTCTTGATGTGAAGAACGTAGTAGAAGGACTGAACAGAAGCCAGTTCTATTGTCCTGGATCGATCTTGGCGCTGGATGTAGATACCGAAGACCCTCTCGCCCGCGGTCTTAAGAAACGAACCGCGGCATATTTTACGCGCAGCTCAGCCTGGGAGATCGGTAAGGGAAGCAGTTTGAAATCTGTTGCGCGGTACGCCGATGACGATCTTCTTCTGTCTGGCTGGATACTCGGTGAAGACCGCATCCAGGGGAAGACAGCTGTCGCGACCGCACAACATGGCAGAGGCGAGCTGGTTCTTTTCGCGTTCAGGCCTCAGCATCGCGGCCAGTCATACGCGACATTCCCGTTCATTTTCAACGCTCTTGAGAAACGTGAGCAGTGAGCCGTTTAGAGGCGGGCTTGCCCGCTCCGTGAGCAGATAATATCGCACGAACTGTTTAGTGCACCCGGTCATGATGTTTAGCCAGCCCATTTATGGACGGGGAACGAGCGTATTGAAAAATGCTCCTGAGGCTATTCCGCGAGCAAGAACCCCTTTTTTTGATATTTCAGCCGCCGACGTTAAAATGTAGTCCTTAAAGGCGTTTGCTTGTCACACACCCCTCAGTCACTTACCGAACCCCTTTCCTGCATTATGAAGTTCAGATCATTCATCGTTCTCGTCTTTCTTCTCTCACTTGTCTCAAGCGTGCTTCCGTACGGGATTACCGTACCGACACGCACCTTTCAGCTCAACCGGGAGCCGTTTGTCCGGATCGGACTGATCACGAACGCGAGATCTGTCTCGATCACTACTTCAGGTGAACCGCTGGTTGCATCACTCTCAGGGGCGCCATCTTCTGAATTAAACACCAAAAGTGTAAGGGTTTCTTCGACTCCTTACAGGCCTCCGAGTTACGAGCTTTTCACATTTGAGGCCGAAGCGTACCAGTCGCGTGCCGAGGCCGATGCGAGAGCAGATGCGATAAGGCAAAAGACCAGCGAGCCCGTCGCGGTCTCATACGGTTCAGAAGAGGGCACCTTTCGCATAAGGATAGGATCGGGAAAAGAGACGCAGACCGAGGCCGATGAGTACCTGGCAAAACTCACCGCGGAGGGCATCGAGGGAGTTTCCATGGTTACAAACCAATTGCAGGCTCCTTCGGACGACGCCGTCGCACTTACGGCACAGATCACGAGCAAGCCAAAATCCGAAGTACGAAGCCTGCGGCTGCCTGAGGCACGTCAGTCATTGTCAAACAGGGGCCGGATAATCAGGACAGCTTCCGCACCCTCCTCGTGGCGAAAGAACGTAAACGTCCCGATCCATTCCTCGCTTCGTGAAGTCGTTGTTTCCGGTGTGACCGCGGAGTCAAAGTTCTCCAGTCTCCGTTCGGTGACGATAGGTTCAGGAAACGGAAGAGGCATTGTCAGGTTAAACGGAAAATCGTATCGGGGAAAGATGGAGGTCTTTGCGAATGTCAAAGGCGGCATAACCGTGGTGAATGTTGTCCCAATGGAAGATTACCTGCTCGGCGTAGTTCCGGCGGAGCTTTCTCTTCCACAACTGGAAGCGCAGAAAGCGCAGGCCGTCGCGGCAAGAACATATGCAGTCGCGAACAAAGACGGTTATGGCGTGAAGGGCTACGACATGCTGCCGACGGTCTGGTCGCAGGTCTACAAGGGGCTCTCGATCGAATCGAAGATGGGTACGCAGGCAGTTATCGAGACCCGCGGAATGGTCGCCACACACGAGGGCAAGCCGATAAATGCCCTTTATACATCAACCTGCGGCGGACGAACCGAAAATTCCGGTAACATCTTTGAGTTCGACGAGCCCTATCTCAGAGGGGTGAACTGCTCACTTGACGGAAGGGAGCACTTCCAGCCATTCATGATACGGACGAACCGCCAGCCTGCGCTGATCAGAAACGAGGCAAATTACGCGATGGTCAGGCTTGCCTCTAAATACGCGGTCAACAACTTCCTGATGGTAACGCCGCAATTCGATGACGACTATTTCGAAGACCCGCCTTCAGAGACCGAACTTAGAAGCTGGCTGAATCAACTTGGTGCAAAATTCGGAAGAACCTACGCATTGATCGATTTTGATTCCTCGAAGCCGCTGAACCTTGCGCGGATCCTGCACGCTATCATCTATGCCCCGGACGCGGCAGACAAGGCTGACACGTTGATGTCGGAGTCGGATATCAATTATCACCTTTCATTCCTAGACGCTGCCGAAGTTCCCCGGAACGAAAGGGCGATCCTTGCCGAGTTGATGCGCGACGGCTGGTTCTCAATATACGCGGATCTGACGATCAAGCCGGCCAGGCATTATTCTCGCGGCAAGATACTGCGGCTGATCGACAACATCTACACAAAGAAAGGGTGGTCATTCGATTTTGAGAATGGAACGGCTAATCCCACCGCAGACGGCAAGCTTGTGCTTAAGGTCGGACGATCTGACCGGGAGATAACGGTCAACCAGAACGCTTATCTCTTCAGAAAGTTTGGCGACTCGTTCTACCAGGTTAAGGAAACTGCCATTCTGGGAGGTGAAACGGTCCGTTTCAAGAGCAATCCGCTCGGCGAGATCGTGTATCTGGAGGTCGAGCCGACCGAGGGAACGACCGTAGCTGAGTCGATGTCGCCCTTTACGTTCTGGCGATCGAACCTATCTGCGGGCACGGTCAGGGCCCGCCTTTCGAGGTACGTCCGCGGACTTGGAACCCTTATCGATCTCAAGATCAAAAGCAAAGGATTCTCGCGGCGCGCAACGGAGCTTGAGATCATAACGACGAATGGAACTCATTACTTGAAGGGTGGAAAGATACGATCTGCGCTTCGCCTTCGCGAGCAGTTATTCGTGATGGATAAACGCTACGGCGCGAACGGCAGGGTCGTCAGCATTTCGTTCACCGGCCGCGGATGGGGACATGGCGTCGGGATGTGCCAGTACGGCGCTTACGGACTGGCCAAGATGGGCATTCCATACGATCGGATCATCAAGCACTACTACACCGATTCCGAACTGACCAAGGCCTACTAATGCGTTTTTCCCATAATCAGACCATCGGTGCATTGATCGTTCTCGCCGCAATAATTCTTGTCTCAGGGATTCGCGCGTGCTCGTAACGATTTTTGGTCTGATGGGGCAGCGCTCTGCGCTGGATTGCAACGCTTAGCGTTGCTCTAAGCGGTTCATTATTGGACTCGCCTCCGTCAACTCGAAAACTCAGTTAACGCAGTGACCCCCCAAGACATAATCCCCGCCATCGTCGGCCCGACAGCTTCCGGCAAGACCGAACTTGGGGTGAAGCTCGCGTTGCATTTCGGAAACGGCGAGGTCATATCTTGCGACTCCGTTCAGATTTACAAAGAGATCGAGATCGCTACCGCCAAGCCCACAGAAGAAGAGAAAAAAGGCGTTCCTCACCATCTCATCGACTACGTTTCGCCGCACACCAATTACACCGCTGCGGATTGGGCGTATGATGCGGCGGGAATGATCAAAAAGATTGAAGGGCGAGGCGGACGACCTATCATAGTAGGGGGAACGGGATTCTATTTGCGAACACTGATGAGGCCTTTATTTGACAGCCCCAAGACCGACGTCGCGCTCCGTCAACGGCTAGTGAAACTGAATCAGGTAAAGGGTCCCGCCCACCTTCACAGAATGCTCGCGAGACTGGATCCTGGCGCCGCATCGAGCATTCCCGAAAATGACTACGTGAGGACGATGCGGGCTCTTGAGGTCCGCTTTCAGACCGGAAGCCCGATCTCCGAGCTTCAGCCCAAAAGGTCGGCACCTCCGGAATTCGCTGACAGGATCAGGCTCTTCGTTCTTAATCCCCCGCGGGCGGAACTCTACGTACGGATAGATCGTCGAGCGAAGCGTCACTTTGACCTGGGTCTTGTTGAGGAGGTTCAACAGCTTCTTGCTCGAGGCGTGCCCCCGGACAGCAATGCTCTAGGCTCCCACGGGTACCGTCGGGTAAGGGAATTCCTTTCGGGAAAAAGGACGCTCGAGAGCGCTGTCGAGAAGACGGCACAGGACGTAAGAAACTACGCGAAGCGGCAGTTCACTTGGTTCAGAAAGGAAGCATCGGCGCGCTGGATCGAGGGTTTCGGCGGCGATCCGTCGGTGTTCGAAGAACTCGTTCGGCTTATCGACCCGTAGAAGCAACTTCCTTGTTACCGAGCAGAATCTGTTATATTCTTTTTCTGCAATTATATCTTAGAGATAGCCGGAAGAATACTATGGAGCGATCGACCCCACAGAACATTCAAGATGCTTTTCTCAACACAGCCAGAAGAGAAAAGCAGGACGTGGTCTTCCAGCTTGCTGACGGAAATTCGATCTCCGGCCGAATCAAGAGCTTTGACAAATTCTCGGTGCTCATTGACACCGACGGGCAAGACTTACTGCTCTTCAAACACGCCATCTCGACCATCTCGGTCGAAAAAAAAAAGCCGAATTTAGAGTAACCTACCTTGGCAGGAAAACTGATAACACTTGAGGGCATCGACGGAAGCGGAAAATCGACGCAGATGCGAATGCTTGCAGGAGAACTGCGACTTCGCGGCATCGATATCCTAGCCACGCAAGAACCCGGAGGGACACCTCTTGGACGCCGGCTGCGGGGGGCCTTTCTGGAGACCGAAGAGCAGGTCGATCCTCGTGCAGAGTTGCTGCTTTTCGCGGCCGACCGCGCTCAACACGTAAACCTCCTTATCAAACCTGCGATCGCCGAAGGGAAGATCGTGATCTCGGACCGATACGCCGATGCGACACTCGCTTACCAGGGAGCGGGGCGCGGATTCCCGAAGGAAGTTGTTCTCGACGTTATCAAACTCGCGACTGACGGACTGAAACCGGACCTCACGATATTTTTTGATCTTCCTGTGGAAAGGGCATTGTCCAGGGCTAATGATTCTGATTCAGATAGCAGGACCACTAACCGGATGGACTTCGAGACTTCAGAATTCTACACCCGAGTCCGTAAGGAGTATCTTTCTATCGCGGAGAATGAGCCGGAGAGATTTCGTGTGATCGACGGGGACCGTTCTGTCGAAGAGATCCACCACGATGTCGTAGATCTGGTTACCCGTTTCATCGGCCAGGACGAGTCAGGACGCCCTCCCTCCGCCGCAACCAAGGCTTGAATACGGATGTTTGAGACGATACTCGGAAATCAAGGCGCAAAAAAGCTTCTCGAGAGGCTCGTCCGCTCCCGCAGACTTCCACAATCGCTTCTCTTTTCGGGAAGGTCGGGCGTCGGAAAGAGGATGTTTGCCGTCGAACTCGCCCGGGCTCTCGTTTGTGTCGATAAAAAAGACGAGCTTCCGTGCGGAACGTGCCCTGCCTGCGTCAGAGCCGGAAACATTGATCTGCCAAAACACGGCAACCGCGACGATCACAAAAGAGTCATTTTTAGCGGGCATCCGGACGTCGGGATGATCGTTCCTCACGGTCAGACGATCTTTATCGACGCGGTTCGCGATCTTGAACGCGAAGCCAACTTCAGGCCGTTCGAAGCGGATGCGAGAATGTTCGTAATCGACGACGCCGAGAAACTGTCGTCTGTGAAGGACAACTCGGCAAATGCACTTCTGAAAACTCTCGAAGAGCCGCCCGAATCTGCTCACATTATTCTTGTCACTTCTCGCCCATTACTCCTTCTTTCGACCATCAGGTCACGCTGTCAGGCAATTCGTTTCGGTCCCATCGATAAGGAAGAGATCGCAGCTCACCTGCGCGACGAAATGGACTTCGCTTCTGAGGATGCCGAACTTGTGGCCGGCCTTTCCCAAGGCAGTTTGGGGAGAGCACTAGCGACAGATCTCGGCGAATTCAGGGAAAAACGAAAACAGATGCTTGAGGTCGTGACGCGTTGTATTCGTCGGGACAGCTTCGCGGCGCTGATGCGAACCTCCGAATCGATCACTGATGCAAAGGCCCGAGAGGCTTACGGCGAATCGCTTGACACACTGCAGACACTCATCCACGACATCTGGACTCTCACGAACAGACCGTCGGCCAAGATCGTTAATTTTGATCTGGAGAAAGCGTTGCGCGGCCTCGCATCGGAAACTGATTCCGCAAGACTTGTGGAATGGCTTGAGGAGATCGAGATCTTGCGTGAGAACCTGAATTTCAACCTCAATCGGAAGATCGCGACGGATGCCCTGTTTATGACGATGGCTGGGAGTTAGTTTGTCCGACGGGCTTCAGGGTGTCGCATTCCTTTCGCTGGAATCATATTCCGTTCTAAACTCTTAAAATTGCGGCTCCGCCGCCAGGATGTGCGGAAAGGCTTGCCTTTCCGTGGACGGTCAATCAGGAGATCTTCCGGGGCTGCGCCCCGGAAACAGTGAGTCAACGAAGTTCTCAGCGGGAACCAGGGTATGTCCGTGATCCTGCGCGAATCACATCTTGAACCAATTGGGCCCGGGCGATAAAATCAAGCCAGTGCCAGATTTCATTTACAAGACACCTGAACGAGTCCTCGCTGCGAGTGGTCTTGCTGCAATCGGTGCCGGCAGCTTTCTTGTTTGGTTCTTTGATCCCGGCAAGGCCTCTTTCTTTCCAGGATGCCCGCTGTTGAACGTCACGGGCTTTGCCTGTCCCGGTTGCGGACTGACCCGCGGCTTCCACGAACTGTTTCACGGAGATTTCGTGGCGGCGCTCGATTTTAACGCCCTCGTCCCGGTCTGGGCGCTTCTATTCGCATTCCTCGCGGTATTGTTTGCTTCAATCGCTGTCCGCGGAAGAGGGTTCAAGTTGAACTTCGTGAACACGGCCAGCATTTCGATGTTCCTTGGAATCTCGGCGGTCTTCGGCATCCTGAGGAACATCCCTTCCGAACCGTTCTCCGTCTTGTTTCCCTGATCCGAAACCCCGGCTCTTTCTCTTCGATCGTCGTGAAAGCTTCGGTTAAAAAGAAAACGGCGCTGAAGCGCCGTTGACAGTTCTCGTTTGTTTCACCCTCAGCCGATCTGGACCAAGGGTTTATCCTCGCCTATCGCCTCCGTGTCCTTTCCCTCCTTTCGAAGGATCTCTACCTCTTTGACGAACTCCTCGACTATGTCGTCTCCGGACACACGCCTCATCGGGACTCCGTCCTTGAAGATCATTCCTACCTGTCTTCCGAAAGTCACACCGAGCTGCGAATCGTGAGCCTCTCCCGGCCCGTTGACGGCGCAACCCATTATCGAGAGGTGCAGTGGCTCTTCCACGTGCTGAAGCCTCCTCTCGATCTCCGTGACGATCCCTACGAAGTCATCCACTGCGAGCCTTCCGCAGGTGGGACAGGCGACTACAGTGACCCCTCTTTTTCTAAGCTCAAGGCTCTTAAGTATTTCCCAGGCGACCCGGATCTCTTCGTCCGGTTCAGCGGCGAGAGAAACGCGGATAGTGTCGCCGATCCCGTCGTAGAGAAGAATTCCCAGGCCCATGGCCGATTTGATCGTCCCTCCGAAGGGCGTTCCCGCTTCGGTAACGCCGAGATGAAGTGGATAATCGACCTTGTCCGCCATCAGCCGGTACGCTTCGACCGTTCGTTTCACGTCTGACGCCTTTAGAGAGATGATCGTGTCCGAAAAGCCCAGGTCCTCAAGGATTCGTATGTGACGCAATCCTGACTCGACCATCGCTTCCGGAGTGGCAGTGCCGTATTTCTCCAAAAGGTCCTTCTCGAGCGAACCTCCATTTACACCGATCCTGATGGGCACTTTCTGGGCCTCAGCGGCGCGAACGACCGTCTTTACGCGATCAAGAGCACCTATGTTTCCCGGGTTAATGCGTAGCTTGTCGACTCCGGCCTCAAGGGCCTTCAAGGCCAGCTTGTAGTGGAAATGAATGTCCGCGACTATCGGAATATGAACGCGTTTACGGATCTCTTTCAACGCTTCGGCTGCTTCGGGATTCGGAACGGCGATCCGGACGACCTCGCATCCGGCTTCGATCATCTTGTCGACCTGTGCGACCGTCTCATCGACATTCTCGGTATCGGTTTTCGTCATCGATTGCACGACGACCGGTGCTCCGCCCCCTATCTGGACGCCGCCAACCATTACCGCCTTGGAAACTCTTGCCATTTGAGTGGAACTAACCGGGTCGTCAGCCGATGATCCGGGAGATATCGAAGTACAAAACGACGACCATCAACAACAGGATGATCGCAAGGCCGGCGAGCTGTATCTTCTCCTTGACCGCGACCGACAAAGTAAGTCCAAACATCGCCAGTATTGCCTCGATCCCCAAGACTGCGATCTGACCGCCATCCAGCAGAGGGATCGGGAGAAGATTGAAAATGCCGAGGTTCAGGCTGATGACCATCAGGATCGGCAGCAGTCCGGCAATTCCCGCGTCACGAACTATCGTTGCGATGATCTGGACAATTCCTACAGGGCCCGCGATGCCGCCTTCCTTAACAGAGCGCTCACCAGCGAACATCTGTCCGAGGGCCTTGCCGGTCAGCCTCAGGATCCGCCAATTCTCATTGAAGGCAAACGAAGTCGCTCCCAAGATCCCGACGGGCTCGCGAGAACCGGAAGAATCAAAAGCAATCCCGATAAGATATCGATCATCTTCCGTTTTCTTGGCGTTGGTCTGGATCTCTTTCGTCTCTCCGTTTCGGTTTACGACAATCGTGATCGGCTCGCCTTTGGAATTCTGAACGATCCGCTGCATCTCTTCGATCGTCCTGACAGGCTTGCCGTCAACAGAAGTGACCTGATCGCCGATCTGCAACCCCGACTGCGCTGCCGGCATATCCTGCTGGATCGAACCAACAACGACCGCCTCAACGCCCATGTCGGGCTCCATCTGAATATCTCCGAACTTGTTGCCGTTGTTGATCAGTTCGCCGGGAACGATTGTCAAGGGAATTTTCTTTCCTTCCCTTTCGACAACGATCGGTGTCTCTTTTCCGGGAAGAAGAGATGCGTCCTCACGGATGCGCATCCACGTCGGATCTTTAACGCCGTCAAACTCGACGATCCTGTCGCCGGGAACCAATCCGGCCTTCTCGGCCGCACCGCCCTCCACAACCGAGCCGACGATCGGGGCAGGCACGGAAGGGACGCCCAGCGCGACGGCTATGCCAAACGGGATCGCGAGTGCGAGAACGATGTTCATAAACGGTCCGCCGACCATCACAAGAAACTTCTGCCACCTCGGCCGAAGCTCGTATAGCTCTTCGTCCGGGACCTTCTCACCTTCCGATTCGCCGCCTTCCAAAGGTGCGGTAGCTTCATCGCCATATAGCTTTACGTAGGCACCGAGAGGGATCGCACTGATCCTGTAATCCGTGTGGCCGCGCTTGAAGCCCCAGATCCTTGGGCCGATGCCGAAGAATGAAAAGGCTTCGACACGCATTCCAAGCAGTCTGGCAACTGCGAAATGGCCGAACTCGTGGATGTTTATCGCGACGCCGAGAACGAATACTACTGCGAAAACGACGAGCAAAATGTCAGACATGATCGTTAAAACCTCTGGTCAAGAAAACGCTTTAGAAAACCTATGATCGCACAAAGTTGTAAAGGTAAAGTGTAAAGGGGGCAAAATACCGAGTCAAACCTTATTTATAGCAGCAGCAGAAGTCGCGCCGCGCCTGACGAATGCTTCAGCCGATCGCCTGGCGGCCACGTCCGCGGACAGGATGGACTCAAGTGAGTTCGCCTCGGTCGGATGATGCTCCGCGACCATCTTCGCATTGATATCTGCAATATCACTTAGCCCGATCTTCCCATCCAGAAAAGCTCCTACTGCGATCTCGTTCGAAGCGTTCAGGACAGCAGGTGCCGTTCCTCCCTTCTCAAGAGCCTTGTATGCGATCGCGAGGTTTGGAAAGCGGTCAAGGTCCGGCTCCTCGAATTCGAGCTTTGAAACGGAGGCCAGATCGAGCGGGGGGAGCGGATTAGGGAGCCTTGCCGGGTAAGTGATCGCGTATTGGATAGCGTGTTTCATATCGGTAACGCCCATCTGAGCGATCACCGATCCGTCATTCAATTCAACCATCGAATGAACCACCGACTGAGGGTGCACAACGACCTCGATACTTTCACCATTGACGCCGAAAAGCCATCTGGCCTCGATCACCTCGAGTCCCTTGTTCATCAGCGTGGCCGAATCGATCGAGATCTTGTCGCCCATATCCCAGGTGGGGTGATCAAGAGCTTCTTCCCGAGTCGCCATTTCTATCTGCGCTTTCGTCTTGGTCCTGAACGGGCCCCCGGACGCGGTCAAGATTATCCGCCTGACCTCGCCCATCTTCTCGCCCCGAAGGCATTGGTGAATTGCGTTGTGCTCCGAATCGACAGGCAGGATCTCTGCTCCACTTATATCAGCTGCCGATGTCATCAGCTCTCCCGCCATCACAAGCGTCTCTTTGTTCGCTAGCGCGATCCTTTTCCCCGACTCGATCGCCCGAAGCGTCGGAACGAAACCGACAGCTCCGACCGTCGCCGACACAAGCGTTCCGGCCTCTTTGATCGTCGCCGCCTCGATCAGGCCTTTTTCACCGTGAACGATCGCAGGGTAGCTCGCTTTCGAAATCCCCTGATTATCCAATGCGGTCATCAAACGTTCAACGCATTCTTCGTCTGCACAGGCCGCGAGCCTTGGCTTGAATTCGGCGATCTGTTCGGCAAGCAGCTCCGCATTGTTACCCGCCGCAAGCGCTTCGACCCTTACGTTGCCGAGGTGCCGTACGACCTTCAGCGTGTTACGACCTATCGAACCGGTCGATCCAAGTATTGAAATGTTTCGGGATTGCATAGTGAGTGGGGTTCTAGAAGATTAACACAATAACGGCGACGCAAGAATCGCTCGTCAAACGCGGCCTTTGAGCATCATCCGGTTGTTATATTTCTGGATAAACTCAGCGATCTCCGAACTTCCTGAACATCTCCTTATTGAATTCCTTCGATCCACTTTTCGGGACAGTTAGCGATTTCCAATCCGCTCCCCGAAAGATCTTTGCGAGTATCACTATTTGGCCGATGTGAAATGCGTAGTGCATAAGTTGGCGATTCATCGCCTGCAAGACGGTATGGTCCTCTCCCCGTATCGTGACCGTTCTCCCAAGATCGGCAGGAGAGAGCTCTTCGAGGGTCTCGAAAAGCAATGCCCATCCAGATTCCCAGGATCTCATCAGGCTTTCACGATCATCTTCATTGATCTCGAATTCCGTGTCGCGGTCCCTGTCGGGCTTTTCACCATCCTCAGTCAGGAAATTTCGCCACCTGGATCTTTGGTTCCCTGCAATGTGCTTTATGACGATCGCGACCGAATTCGCGTCGGTCGCGTTCTCTACAAAGAACTCTTCATCGGCCACTTGTTCAAGTGCTTTTTCCGCGAGATTCTTATAGCCGCGGAATTTGTGTTTCGCGTCTTCTAAATAATCTCTGGCTATGCTTTCGTAGATTTGCTGCATACGGATGTAATGCCCCAGTGCAGACCGGTAGTCAAACTCCACAACAAAAAATTTTGCCTTTTGACGTTTTACCTATAAAATTACGGGGTCAATACAACCGGTCCGAAAAGGAGGCACATCATAGCCAGCAACGATTTTTCAAATCCCGAATCCACAGCAGGAGTTGATATGAACTTGACCTCCGCTGCGATCAATACTTCGATCGCTGAGAAGAGAGAGGAAGACAGGAGCGTTCCTACGGCGCTGCCTGAACAAGTGAATAGGCAGGAGATTACCAGGGACACCCCGGACTACGAGCTGACCCAGCTCTCGTCCGAAGGAGATCTGGAAGCTTTTGAGATGCTTTATCAGAAGTATCACCGAAGGGCTTACAGCCTTTGCCTAAGGATGACGAACAACGTTACCGAGGCGGAGGACCTCACTCAGGAGGCTTTCATTCAGCTTTACCGGAAAGCCGGCAGTTTCCGCGGCGACTCGGCATTCACGACGTGGTTTCACAGGCTTGTCGTTAATCAGGTGCTGATGCACTTCCGGAAACGCAGCGTGAAGAACGAAAAGACCACGGACGACGGCGAAATGCCTGAAAAGCTTTTCCCGCAGTCAAAAACGAAGGCCAATCTTCCGATACTCAACAGGATCGACATCAACAAAGCGATCGCTTCGCTGCCTCCCGGTTACAAGTCCGTCTTTATCCTGCACGACGTCGAGGGCTTTGAACATTCAGAAGTTGCAAGGATCCTTGGGATCTCCGTAGGGACCTCAAAATCGCAGTTGCACAAGGCCCGTTTGAAGCTCCGGGGAATGCTTGTTCGCTAAGGGTCCGGAGACGGGGTTTTTGTAAAGAAATGTAAGGACTTTGGGCAACCATTGGCCTGAACGTTTAATCTCATTATCTGTTTTTGCAAGTCTTTTATTTATAACATTTGAAAGCTTCCCAATTTTGAATATTTAATAATTTTCTGACCGAATAACGAGTATTAAGACCGATGAATTGTGGTAACTATCAAAATCTGATCAGCGCCTTCCTTGACGGCGAACTGGATGCAGATACCTGGAAAGCCGTCGAAGGCCATATGGAGGCGTGCGAGGAATGCTCGAACGTCTTTACCGACTTTAGTTCCATCCTCGATTTTTGCGAGGATTCACTTGCTGTCGACAGCGAGCCTCCGAATTCTCACGCACTTTGGTGCCGGATCAACAACATTATCGAGACGGAGGTTCCTGAACCGCAAGAACAAGAAGTAGTTGTAAGCGAGGCGGCTCCAGGGTTCTGGAACAGTTCTCTGAATCTGTCTGCCGGCCAGATCGCCTCTGCGGTCGCCTGCATCGCCGTCGTCAGTTCGTTGGTAACTGTGATCGCGTTTCAAAACCTGGCGTCCGGTGCCGAACCCGGTTCGAGCCGGGACTCCGGCCGTACTGTTTTTGAGAAGGTCCTTGCAGACCTCGGGATTGGCGAGACTCCTGTTGAACGCACCGAAAGACGCGTCAAGGAACAACGTGCCGCGATAGATTACTGGAAGACCAAGGTCGAAGCCCGGCGCGCTTCCTGGAACAATGAGACCCAGATCGTCTTTGATAGGAACCTCAGCGAGATCGACAAGGCTGTCAACGAATACACCAAACTGCTCCAGGAAGATCCGCAAGACTCGATTTCCAATGAAATGCTCGATTCGGCTTTGAGGGAAAAGATGGAGCTTCTCCGCGAGTTTTCGGAGCTCTAGTTTTCCCGCGTTGGAAATGAACCGGATTGCCAACACAAGTAAGAACCTACTAAAAAACGGCTCGGCAAAGGTACTCCTGTTAGTTCTTTCAGGAGCCTTCCTGATTGCCCTTCCTTCTGCCGTCTCCGCGCAGAAGAGCTTCAAGAAGTCCTACCCTGCGTCGAAAAACGTTCGTCTCGATCTCGTAAACCGAACCGGAACGGTCACTGTCGAAGGATGGGAAAGGAATGAGATTCGTATATCTGCGTCACTCGAACGGCCATATGCCTCGATCGAACCCAGCAGTCATTCTGGTCAGATCAGGATCGACGTTGTTAAAGCCAATCAGGGCCGCGGAGAGGTAGGTGATGCAAACTTTACTATCTATGTCCCATACGGCGCTACCGTCGATATCGAGACCCGAATCGGAAACCTCAACGTCAGCAACGTGAGAGGTGTCTACGTGCGAGCCCACATCACATCTGAGGGAGATGTGACCCTTACAAACATCGTAGCCTCCAAGGTGACGGCGAAGAACGTAAACGGAAATATGTTCTTTGACGGCATCGTGCGACCTGGAGGTACCTACGTTTTCAAATCCGTAACAGGCGATGTGAATGTCCGAATACCCCTCGAGTCCTCTTTCCGACTGCTTGCGACCGCGCCGACCACCCGCAATATTTCTTTGGGCTCGTTCTCCAACACAAGCATGCGACTGATCGGAAACGGGAGACGGGTCGTGGGCAAGGTCGGAGGTGGAAGTGCGACATTGACGGTCGAGAACCTTCGCGGAACGATTTCGTTCCTCAGGCGCTGATGTGCTATTTTCAATGATGCAGGTATTGCTCCTGCAGCGTACCCATCCTTTCCCTCCCCGTTCTTCCTGACCCTGTCCTGCTTTCCCATTTAGCCATGAGAACATTCTTTAACTTCACCCTTATTCTCTCGATCCTTTCAGTAATTGCTCTCCTTTCAAGCGGTGTGTTTGCTCAAAGCCCGCAAACCCTGAAAAGAACGACCTACAAGACCGAAACGGTCGAAGCTGGCGTCGGAACCACGGTTTCCATAATCGGGAGCCCCGTCGGGGCTATTCGCATCGAAGGCTGGAACAGGAACGAGATAGAGATCTCCGCGGAGATCGAGGTAACGGCCTCGAACGAGTCGGATCTTGCCGAGCTTTCGAAGGTCACAGGGTTTCTTGTCGATCAGGGCCTTACCAAGACAAATATCGTAACCGTTGGACCACACGACAAGAAGTACCTGAAGAAGGCCGCAAAAGGATTTCCGAAACGGCTCCGCAATTCACCTTTTACAATCGACTACACCTTGAAGGTACCCGTCTATACTGACTTCGTGATTGACGGAGGAAGGGGTGATTTCTTCCTTCGAGGTGTCGAAGGAAGCATGAGAATCAAGTTCCTCGAGTCCAAAGCTGAAATGATGCTTACGGGCGGATCGATCCAGGCAACATTTGGCGTTGGGGACGTAAACGTAACAATGCTGAAGCCGAGCTGGAGAGGTCGCTTTGCCGAAGTTCAGGTCGCAAGCGGAACACTGAACGTTCTCATGCCCAGGGATATGAACGCCAACCTGATCGCTGAAGTGCTCCGCACCGGCACGATCGAGAACGGATTCGAGAACATAAAGCCTGTTCGTCTTACCAAATTTTCGGAATCATTTATGGACAGCATCGTGGGAAACGGCGGAGCGAGGATGAGGTTCACTGTTGGAGACGGATCCCTCGTGTTGTCGCACGCTTCCAAGCCTGAAGTCGCAGAAAAGCAGCCATAGTCAGCCTTTTGGATTTGGATTTGGAAAGTGGTAGATTACCGATTTACCACTTTCCAATTTCTTTTTAAATTCACAAGTTTATGGCAATCAAATCGGATCTTTGGCTTCAGCGAATGGTTGAAGAGGAGAAGATGATCGATCCTTTTCTCCCCGATCTCGTCCGGGAGGCCGAAGGCAACAAGATCATTTCAGCGGGCAGCTCAAGTTACGGTTACGACATGAGGCTTGCGGACGACGGCTTCAGGATCTTTTCTTCAGTTTACGGATCAGAGATCGATCCGAAGCGTTTTGATGAGGACTCTTTGATCGAACCTGAGCTTCGGACAGCTGACGACGGCTCGCGGTACTACCTTCTTCCGCCGCATCACTATGGCCTTGGCGTATCGGTAGAAACCTTCCGAATGCCGAGGAACATCACCGGCATCGCTCTCGGAAAGTCTACGTATGCACGGGCAGGACTGCTGGTAAACACGACGCCGCTTGAAGCAAGCTGGACGGGCAGGCTCGTTGTCGAGATCGCGAATCTAGCTAATCTTCCGCTTCGGGTCTATGTGAACGAAGGGATCGGCCAGATACTTTTCTTCGAGTCGGACGAGAATTGCGCCGTTTCGTATGAGGACCGCGGCGGAAAATACCAGGGACAGACGGGACTCACGTTCGCGAAAGTGTAATTCTTTCTTCAGTTTAGGGGAGTTCCCTTTTGATACGGCAAGACTGCGGACCAAATTGCAGGCTTGCCGTATTTCTATATAATCGTGGGTATAGCGATGATCCGTATTTCGAACTATATCGATGGTCGGCACGCGGAGCCGTCCGACGGCGCATACATCGACGACATAGATCCGTCGATCGGTGAGAAGTATGCCGAGGTGCCCGATTCGCCACCCGAAGATATTGACGCCGCAGTGAGTGCTGCCAGGGACGCGTTTCCTGACTGGTCGACCGCTTCTCCCGAATTCCGCCACGACCAACTGATCAGGCTCTCGATCGCGATCGAAGATAATCTCGACAGGCTGGCGCGAGCCGAGTGTGTGGACAATGGCAAGCCGCTTTCACTTGCCTGTTCAGTCGATATTCCGAGGGCAGTATCAAATTTCAAGTTTTACGCGACCGCCGCGATGCAGTTTGCGTCCGAGTCGCATTCCAACTCCGGAAGTTCGATCAATTACACGCTTCGTCAGCCGATTGGCGTCGTCGGATGTATCAGTCCCTGGAACCTTCCTCTTTACCTCTTCACATGGAAGATCGCTCCTGCACTTGCAGCCGGGAATTGTGTTGTCGCAAAGCCGTCTGAGATAACACCAATGACCGCCTTTCTTCTTTCAGAACTCTGTTCAGAAGCTGGTTTTCCGGAAGGGGTTCTGAACATAGTTCACGGAACAGGCCCAAAGACTGGGGCGGCGATCGTAAAGCACCCGGATATCGGAGCGATCTCATTCACAGGCGGCACGAAGACTGGCGAATGGATAGCGTCGGAGGCTGCACCAAATTTCAAGAAGCTATCACTTGAGCTTGGAGGAAAGAACCCGAACATTATCTTTGCCGATTGCGATTACGAAGAAATGCTCGAAACAACAGTTCGATCTTCGTTCGCCAACCAGGGGCAGATATGCCTTTGCGGATCGCGCGTGTTTGTCGAGCAACCGATCTACGAGCGTTTTCGCGATGATTTTGTCAGAAAGATAAAGGCTCTTGTCGTAGGCGACCCGCTTGAGAGCGGCACCAACGTCGGAGCGGTCGTTTCTAAACCTCACATGGAGAAAGTGCTTTCTTATATCGATCTTGCTAAAGAAGAAGGCGGTAGTATTCTCACCGGTGGCGAAAGAGTTACCCTCGATGGCCGCTGCGAAAACGGGTACTTTCTGCGTCCCACGGTGATAGAAGGCCTGGCGCACGACTGCCGTACAAACCTGGAAGAGATCTTTGGCCCCGTCGTGACGATTATGCCCTTCGAAGATGAGGAAGAGGTCATCGGCTACGCAAATACTGTACGGTACGGACTTTCTTCGACGGTTTGGACCTCTGACCTTTCAAGGGCCCACAGGGTCGCTGAAAGGCTTGAGGCAGGCATCGTCTGGGTAAATTGCTGGCTTCTTCGTGATCTCAGGACCCCTTTCGGAGGGGTAAAAGACTCGGGAATGGGCCGTGAAGGTGGATTTGAAGCTCTTAGATTCTTCACGGAAGAGAAGAACGTTTGTATCAAATACGGGGATTGAATTTCTTGGAGGATGGAAGGATGAGCACAGAAACACAGCCGATCAGGATCGAAACCGGCGAAGAGGTGGCTCTTGAACTTATGAAGTTCATCGCCGAGAAGGAGAACCGCAATTTATCGCCGGAAGAGATCAGGGACTACTACCTGGACCTGTTCGTCGAATGTGCAAAGGCCGTCTATGACGCCGAACGATAACCGTTACAAGATGAACAAAGAGTTCCATTCTGACAAAGCACCGGAACCGGTGGGCCTTTATCCGCACGCACGTCGTGTGGGCGACCTTCTTTTTCTGTCAGGAGTCGGACCCAGAAAACGGGGGACGGACAGTATACCGGGTGTCGAGCTCGACGAGAACGGCGAGATCGTTTTTTACGACATCGAGGAACAATGCCGATCCGTCTTTGACAATGTGAGGTCGATCGTCGAGTCCGCCGGTTCAAGCTGGGCCAGGATCGTCGACGTAACCGTGTTTCTCACAAACATTAAGGCCGATTTTGAGACTTACAACAAGGTGTATGCAGAATATTTCGCCGACAACCGACCGTGCCGTACCACGGTGGAGATCAGCAGACTTCCGACGCCGATCGCGATCGAGCTAAAAGTAATTGCCACGATCGGAGATGTACAGGAGTAGGAAGTTTGGATGAGATAAAAATCTTCAACCTGGATGACAGACGTCTTCTTATTCCTGAAGTCGCGGAAATCCTGAGGGATGGATTCAGCGACACTGGCACGACCTGCTGGGCAACAACTGACGAATGTTTGAAAGAGGTCGAAAACTCGCTCGTAGACAGAAAGATCAGCCGTGTTGCCGTTGCCACAGACGAAAGTGTTCTTGGCTGGGCGTGCGGCGCACCACTATATGACAACTTTACTTGGGAGCTCGAGGTACTCGTTGTCAGGCGCGCGAAAAAGAACAAGGGTATAGGAACCGCGCTGCTGTCGGACTTCGAACAACGTGTCATAGAGAATGGCGGCCTGAACGTTTTTCTTGGTACGGATGACGAGAACGGAAGGACAAGTCTGGGAGAGATTGACCTGTACCCCGATCCGTTAAGCCACCTTGGCGCGATCAAAAACAAAGGCGAACATCCGTTCGAATTTTACAAGAAACAAGGATACGCGATCTCTGGAGTTCTGCCGGACGCAAACGGCAAGGGCAAACCTGATATCTTTATGACCAAGCGTCTGAAGTAAGATTTAATGAGTATCCGTATCAGCAGGTCTCCAGTTTCTAAAGACCTTTAGGAGTTTGAAATGATTACGCGACCTATCAATTTTCAGAAATGGATCGATGAACATCGGCATTTGCTTAAGCCTCCGGTCGGGAACAAGTGTGTCTATGAAGACGCGGAGTTCATCGTAATGGTCGTCGGAGGGCCGAATTCCCGCAAGGACTATCACTACGACGAAGGCGAGGAGTTCTTTTATCAGATCGAGGGTGACATCACCGTCAAAATTCAGGAGAACGGGAAACCAGTAGACGTGCAGATCCAGGAAGGAGAGATCTTTTTGCTGCCTCCGAAGGTCCCGCACAATCCCATTCGAGGTGCGAACACGGTCGGGCTTGTGATCGAAAGAAAGCGGCGGGAAGGCGAACTGGACGGCCTGCTGTGGTATTGCGAGAACTGCAACGAGAAGCTGTACGAAGAGTATTTCGAGCTTGACGACATCACAACGCAGTTCCAGGGTATTTTTGAGAGGTTCTATTCGGATGAAGACCTCAGGACCTGCGACACCTGCGGCGCAATAATGGAACCGCCTTCGAAACCGGTCTAGGCATTCAATGCTATCACTAGTAGATGAGCTCGAATCGCTTGTACAGGGCCTCGAAAGTGCAGGCATTGAAAATGCCGTTTGCGGAGGGCTATCGTTGGCGATTCACGGTTATCCACGTGCTACGCTCGATATCAAACTTCTGACTCCTGAGACCTACGTCGAAGAGGCGATTGAAGTTGGCATCGGATGCGGATTCGACATTGTAGGCGACGACTTATCGTTCAAAGACGGAAAAGTCGAGATAAGGAGAATCTCAAAGATCGACTCTGTGGGCGAGATCCTCTCGCTGGACTTCGTCATCGTTACTCCGATTCTGACGAATGTTTGGGAAGAACGAGAGTGAATCGACTTCGGTTCGACCTCACTCTGGGTGGTTTCTCGGGAAGGTTTGATCGCGATGAAGCGTCTGTCAGGAAGACTGCAGGATCTGGTCGATATTCAGAGTATTGGAGATGATAAAAACTGATATGTCAGCGGAGGCCGTTCTGAGGCGTCTTCAGACAGTTGGTAGACTCAGAGAACTGTGTCTCGAGTTGAGACGAGCCAAGAAAATTGACGCCGGCTCTCAGTTCGAACCGCCGAGAAAGCGAGGCATCGAAGCTAAGAGGCAAACCCGTCCCGAATGCTGAAGATAGACATCCATACCCACATACTCCCGCGCGAACTTCCGAACTGGAAAGAGTCATTCGGCTACGGCGGTTTCATCACGCTTGACCACCACAAGCCCGGCTGCGCGAAGATGATGCGCGACGACGGCCATTTCTTTCGCGAGATCGAGGAAAACTGCTGGGACGGGCACGCGCGGATCCGCGACTGTGATGCACACGGGGTGGATGTCCAGGTGATCTCGACGGTACCTGTCCTTTTCGGATACTGGACAGAGGCAAAGCACGGCGAAGATATCTCGCGTTTTCTGAACGAAGGGATTGCGGAGGTCGTCGATTCAAATCCGAAGCGGTTTGCGGGGCTTGCGACCGTTCCAATGCAGGATCCTGAGCTGGCAGCAAAAGTGCTTGAAGATGCCAAAGCGCTTGGACTCGATGGCGTTGAGATCGGCACGAATATCAATCAGAAAAACCTTAGCGAGCCAGAATATTTCGAGTTCTTCCAAGCCTGCAGCGATCTCGGAATGGCGATCTTTGTCCATCCGTGGGAGATGATGGGCCAGAAAGACACCGGCAAGTACTGGCTTCCGTGGCTTGTCGGAATGCCCGCGGAAACGTCTCGCGCGATCTGCTCGCTGATCTTTTCAGGTGTTCTCGAACGGCTTCCCGATCTGAGGATCGCGTTCGCTCACGGCGGAGGTGAGTTCCCCGCGACCATCGGCCGTATCGAACACGGATTCAAGGTCAGGCCGGATCTTGTAGCGGTCGATAACGACGTGAACCCGAGGGAGTATCTGGGAAAGATCTACTTCGATTCCCTAGTGCATTCCGAAGAAATGCTCAGGTATCTGATATCTATCGCAGGTTCCGATCACGTCGCGCTCGGCACGGACTATCCTTTTCCCTTGGGAGAGCTTGAGCCCGGAAGCTTGATCGAGTCGATGGACCTTGATGAAAAGACAAAAGCGGACCTTCTTCACGGTGCGGCACTGAAGTGGCTGGGGGCGGAGAAGAGTAGATTTGAGAGGGACTAGATGATCATCGCCGGGCCAGCAAACGAAGAGAATTACGAGGCATCCCGTGAGTATTCGCGAGAAAAGGACGCGTTGGATCCGCTCCGAGCATTCCGTAACCGCTTTCATTTTCCCGAGACCGATTCGGGAGAGGACGCCGTCTATTTCACGGGCAATTCGCTGGGACTTCAGCCCAAGACAACGAAAGATTACGTTGATCAGGAGCTTGCGGACTGGGCAAGACTTGCAGTCGAAGGACATTTCGAAGCAGCGCATCCCTGGCTTCCCTATCACGAGTTTCTGACCGAGAAGATGGCCGAGGTCGTAGGCGCGAAGCCGATCGAGACCGTCGTGATGAATTCCCTGACCGTCAACCTGCACCTTTTGATGGTTTCCTTCTACAGACCCTCGAAAGAGCGCTTCAAGATCATGATCGAGGGGAAGGCGTTCCCTTCAGATCAATACGCGGTCAAATCTCAGCTCGCCTTCCACGGGATCGATCCAGCCGAAGGTCTGATCGAAGTTACGCCGCGCACGGGCGAGACCTGGCTGAGAACTGAAGATATCGTTGCGGCGATCAAGGAGCACGGTGAGAGCCTTGCGCTGGTGATGTTCGGGGGCGTGAACTATTACACCGGCCAGGCGTTTGACCTTGATTCTATATCCGAGGCGGGTCATTCAGTGGGAGCAGTCGTCGGATTTGATCTTGCCCACGCCGCGGGGAACATACATCTCAGGCTCCACGAAACAGGGGCCGATTTTGCTTGCTGGTGTTCGTACAAGTATCTCAACTCCGGTCCAGGCGGGGTCGCGGGGGTATTCGTTCACGAAAGGCACAAGGCGAATTTCGATCTCCCGCGATTTTCAGGATGGTGGGGACACGACAAGGACTCCAGGTTCCAGATGGGACCGGACTTCAAAGCGATCGAAGGCGCCGAAGGATGGCAGATCTCGAACCCCCCGATCTTTCAGATGGCGGCCTTAATGGCATCGCTCGAGATCTTCTCGGAAGCCGGAATGGCCAAGCTATCTGCAAAATCGAAAGACCTCACGGGATATCTGGAATTTCTTCTGGACGACATCGGAGACGAGAGGATCTCGGTTATTACTCCGAGGGATCCTAATCAGCGAGGCTGTCAGCTTTCGATCCGTGTCGATGGTGCGGACCGTTCCCTGTTCGAAAGGCTTTCCGGGCAGGAAGTCTTTGCGGACTGGCGCGAGCCTGACGTGATTCGTGTCGCTCCGGTGCCGCTATACAATAGTTTTGAAGACGTGTTCCGTTTCTCCGAAAGGCTCCGTAAGGCACTGGGCGAATAGACAGGATTCCACGCTCAAATGAGTGAACAGAAAGTGATCATAGTCGGCGCGGGACTCGCGGGCTCTCTGCTCTCGATCTACCTCGCGAAACGCGGGATCGAGGTCGAGGTATATGAAGCCCGGCCCGATATGCGATCGACCGAGATGTCGGCGGGGCGCTCGATTAACTTGGCGCTTTCAGACCGCGGGATAAAAGCGCTAAACGAGGTCGGAATGGACGAGTACATGCTGCGGGAAGCGATCCCTATGTACGGGAGACTCGTCCATGACGTTGAAGGAAACACAAAGATGCTTCCTTACAGCGGCCGCGAAGGAGAGTTCATCAACTCGGTTTCGAGGGGCGGCCTGAACCTCGCTTTGATCAACGAGGCGGACAATTACCGTGAAAGCAGATTTTACTTTGAACGCCGATGTATCGATTTCGACTGCCGCTCCGGCGAGGTCCTTATACGAAACGAGCGAACCGGAGAGGAACACGAGGTCTTCGGCAGCACCGTGATCGCTACGGACGGCGCAGGATCTGCGGTCCGCCGTGCGATGATGAACGGCGGCGTTCCCAGATTCAACTACTCTCAGGATTTTCTCGAGCACGGTTACAAGGAACTCAGCATTCCGCCGGGTGTCGACGGGACGTTTCAAATGGAAAAGAACGCGCTGCACATATGGGCGCGGCGGTCGTTTATGATGATCGCGCTTCCGAATTTTGACGGCAGCTATACGTGCACGCTGTTTTTGGCACACAAAGGAGAGAACAGCTTTGAATCGATCGATTCAGGTGCGTATCCATCTGCACGGCCAAACGGAAAAGAAGGCAGTTCATCCGCCGCTTTGATCCGCTTCTTCGAAGACCATTTTGCCGACAGCATTCCTTTGATCGGAAATCTTGAACACGAGTATTTCACCAATCCGACGGGCGATCTCGGCACGGTCAAGTGCTTTCCGTGGTATGCCGGCGACAAAGCGCTTTTGCTCGGCGACTCCGCACACGCGGTCGTACCCTTCTACGGACAAGGAATGAATGCCTCGTTCGAAGACTGCCGGATCTTTGACGAACTGATCGATAGACACGGGACCGATTGGGGATTGGTTTTCGAAGAGTATTCAGAGGTTCGGAAGGAGAACACAGACGCGATCGCAGATATGGCCGTCGAGAACTTCTACGAGATGCGCGACGCGGTCGCCGATCCGGTCTTTCAAAGAAAACGGGAGCTCGAAACCCGCCTGGAGCAGGAGCATCCGGATTACTTTTCGAAGTACTCGCTGGTGACTTTTCGCGAAGATGTTCCCTACTCTGAAGCGATGCGCCGGGGAAACGCGCAGGACAGATTGTTGATGGAGATCTGCGCCCGCGAACCCGAAACGGCCGCGATCGATACGGAACAGGTTCTCGCCGAGATCAAGGCCCTTGCCATATGAAGATCACGCACGATTTCGGGAATGAGACTCTTGAGTTTGACCTCTCAAAGCCCTGCGACATCTCCATCCCCCTGAATTTCAACGGCCCACAGCCGAACGCCTACGGCGTCGATCCTGCAAGTTCAAAAGCTTGCGAATACGGTGGTCTGGTAGGCGACACACGCCGCGGCGGGAGCTGCAACTTCGAACAGGTCACTCTCATCCCGCACTGCAACGGAACTCATACTGAATGTGTGGGGCATATCACCGACGAGAGGACCTCGATCGGCGACTCACTTCGCGAATCGCTTTTTGCCGCTGTTCTTATATCTGTGTCGCCGGAAGCCCTCTACGGCGCGGAAGACACATATCCGAACCAACCCGGAGAGACCGATCTCGCGATCACCGCCAAAGGGATTTCACGAAAGGTCGAGAAATACCTGTCGGGAGATTCTGGAGTCAATGCGCTTGTCGTCAGGACGCTTCCGAACGATGAAGGAAAGAAGTCGCGACTTTACACCGATCTTGTCCCACCATTTTTTTCGACTGAGGCGATCCGGCTGGTAAGCCGGCTTGGGATCGATCATCTGATCTGCGATGTGCCCTCGATCGACCGGCTCCACGACGGAGGCAAGCTCTCCAATCACAGGATCTTCTGGAAGGTCGAGGAAGGATCGAACGAACTCGGCCCCGATTCGCGAACCGACCGGACCATTACCGAACTGGCGTACATTCCCGACTCGGCGAAAGATGGGATCTATCTGCTGAATCTCCAGATCGCGCCATTTCAGTCCGACGCCGCGCCTTCACGACCGCTTCTTTATCCGGTCATCAGCGATCAGTACCCGGAGCGGTAGCGACGGGCCCTCTTCTCTCACGGAAAACGAACAGCGCAAATAAGAAGGCGCCAGCGGCGCCATATGTTAATAGCATTGCGAGGGCCAGATATCTGTACACTGTTGCTGCGCAAGCGCTGCTCTAAACGAGGGGGTTGTGCTCAAGGGTTGTGTCGGGCTACGCCCTCCAAATGCAGCGCAAGCGCTGCTCTAAACGGAATTTGTGTCATCTCTGAGATCTGGAATCTGAAATTCGAAAATCGGCCGCCGGCCGGCTTCGTTTCGCGGAACCTGGAACTCGAAACTCGGAATCCGACGCAAGCCGCGTCCTCCAACGAAAAAAGCCGCCGAAATCGGCGGCCTTTTCAAATCAGAATAAAGTCCGAGCTTACTTAGCCGGATCCGAACTCTTCACGGGAACGCGGATCTCGCGGCCCGCATTGAGCCTCGAATTGACATAGAGCCCGTTCAGTTTCGCTACCTCGACCGGAGAAGCACCGACACGTTCAGCCAGCTTTCTTACTGTCTCACCCGACTTCGCTTTCACGATCCTCACGGACGGATCGGTGTCCACGGTTTCTTTCGTAGCTGGGCGGTTGTAACTCGTCGAAGCCACATTATTCCCAACCACCACCGGAACAAAGACCTTTCCGCGGGGCGACTTCATACCGGGATTCGCTTCTTTCAAAGCAGCCACGGTAACACCCGTTCTGCGCGATATGCTTTCCCAGGTCTCTCCTTTTCCAGAGTTCGCAAGCCTGGTCGTATCGTCCTTTATCAAAGACCCGCGCCTGATGATCGCAACAACTTCATTCGCTTTTCCTGCCGGAACACGAACAACGTAAGGCTCGGGAGGAGTCCTGTTCGTCCTGAGCTCCGGGTTCAGGAACCGCAGATATTGAACCGTCGAATCAGACGCCTGAGCGATGAGATTCAAGCTGGTTGAAGCCGGAACCCGGAGCCTGTCGTACCGAAGCCTCGGAGCCGGTTTGATGTGTCCAAAACCGTACTGATGTGGATTGTTCGCGATTAGGATCGTCGCGAGAATGTTCGGAACGTAGTTTCTCGTTTCTTTCGGAAGGTAGGGATACGCAGCCCAGAAATTCGCAACTCCCGCGCGCCTGATCGCCCTGTCGACGTTTCCTTCGCCGCAGTTGTAACCGGCCATCGCAAGTTCCCAGTTTCCGCCGTAGCGATTGGCAAGGAACTTCAGATATCGCGCAGAAGCACGAGTGGCCTGCTCAAAACTCTGCCTTTCGTCGAGGTACGCCGTTCTGCGAAGACCGTACCTGGAACCGGTTCCAGGGATGAACTGCCAAAGCCCTGCGGCGCTCGCCCACGAATGAGCAGTCGGCTTCCAGGCGCTTTCGACCTGTCCAAGCCATGCAACGTTCTCCGGAACGCCCTCTTCGCGGAAGATCCTGCGGGCCATCGTCATAAAGTAACCCGAACGATACAGGCCGACTTCCATCGTCCTGCGTCCGCGGCCGCGGTAGTAGTTCAGGAACTGCTGGACCATGCGGTGCATCTGGAACGTAAATCCAAGCGACTTGTTGGCCGCGGCGTTTCTGATGACCTCATACTCGATCCTCGCTTCCGGATTGTCGACGTCCTGTTCAACTTCGTTAAGGACCAGCTTCGAAAGCTCGTCGAGCGGAGAAGCTTCAAACGATTGGTCCGCGAACCCGACGCCAAATTCCATTGCCGGAGATTCAGAGCCATCGACCGCAGCAGTGATCAAGGAATCTTCCGCTCCGGTCTCGACGGGCACCTTCAGCATCGCAGTGATGTTGTCGGCAACTTCGTCCTTTATCTCCCAGTTGCAGACCGTCGAAAGCCTTCTCAAATTTGCCGGTTGCTGCCCATTCGGGAACTCCATCCGGTAAATCGTTTCGATCAGCTCGTTGTAGCACTCCCGCAAGCCCTGATCGCGTTGAACATTCACCCCGGAAATGAGAAAGATCTCGACCGAACGATCGAAATCTTCTCGGGCCTGAAATCTGCGACTGTTGCTTAAATTGTCCAATCCCTGCTTGAAATACTTGCCGGCATCATTTGAGATCTGGCGGATCCTTGCCTCAGCTTTTGAAGCAGCTTCAGGTTTCGAGGCATTCCGGCCCGAAGAAGTCGAACCAGTCACCTGTGCAGAGACGGGAGACGAAGAAACAAGAAACGCGGCCAGCAACCCGATGCTGATCGCGCCCGAAAGATATTTTTGTAAACTATTGAAATAAAAGCTCATATAAAGCGCAAGAGGAAGTCGGACGCCGACTTGCCAGAAGACTATTTGCGTTGGTTCTCTGTTAAAACGTTTAAGTACTGAAAAGGTTCCAAATCCGACGACATACGCGCCGCCAACACGCTGTCCCGACAACCCCTAAAGCTAACACGGTGCACAAGCGCTGTCAACGATTTAAACCCCGATGAAATCGGGGTTTGTCGTCGAAACGAGATTACAGGACCTGCGCTTTGAACCTTCAAAAATTGGTAATTCCAGTAAGTCTTAGGTCAGCCTGCCAGCGCAACATCCAAAACTTCCTGTACGTGATCGACAAACACAAAATTTAGGTCCTCCTCGATCTCCTTTGGAAGATCCACGAGGTTTCGCTCGTTCTGGGCAGGAAGAATCACTGTTTTGATCTTTGCTCGCCTGGCTGCGAGTAACTTCTCCTTGACGCCTCCGATCGGGAGCACGTTGCCACGCAACGTGATCTCGCCCGTCATCGCCACATCCTTTCTCACCTTCCTCCCAGAAAGCGCAGAAACAAGCGCGGTCGCCATCGTGATTCCGGCCGACGGTCCATCCTTTGGGATCGCGCCTTCGGGAATGTGAACGTGGATGTCGTATTTGTCGAAATCTTCAGCGTCGATTCCGAGGCCTGCAGCGTTCGCTTTCGCATAGGAATACGCGGCCTGGGCAGATTCCTGCATCACTTCGCCCAACTGACCTGTCAGCAGGAGCTTTCCTTTTCCCTTTGTCTTGATCGCTTCAATGAAGAGGATGTCGCCGCCGACTGCGGTCCACGCGAGGCCGACCACGATCCCGACCGCGTTTTTCTTAAGCGCTTGTTCTGGGAAAATCCGCGGAGTGCCGAGAAAATCGGGGGTGTTGGTCTTGTTGACCCTTACGGTTTTAAACCTCTTGCCAAGTACGGCCTTCTTCCGCGCAACCTTTCTGCAAACATTCCCGATCTCGCGTTCAAGATGCCGGAGCCCCGCTTCCTGCGTGTATTCCTTGATTATCGACTTCAACGAAGTGTCGGCGAACCGTACGTCCTTCTTCGCAAGCCCGTTCTCCTCCACCTGTTTCGGAACAAGATGCCGTTTGGCGATCTCAAGCTTTTCCTCTTCGGTATAACCGGAAAGCTGGATCTTCTCCATTCGGTCGCGAAGCGCCGGCTGAATCGTATCGAGCACATTCGCGGTCGTCATAAAAATGACGTTCGAAAGGTCGAAAGTCACGCCAAGGTAATTGTCCCGAAACGCGAAGTTCTGCTCAGGATCCAGCACTTCGAGAAGTGCTGAGCTCGGATCCCCCCGGAAGTCCGAACCTACCTTGTCGATCTCGTCAAGCATTATCAAGGGATTGTTGGTCTCGGCCTGTTGGATCGCCTGGACGATCCTGCCGGGCATCGCTCCTACATACGTCCGTCGGTGCCCGCGGATCTCAGCCTCGTCGTGGAGTCCTCCGAGCGAAAGCCTCACGAATTTGCGGTTCAGCGCTCTTGCGATCGACCTCCCAAGCGAGGTCTTTCCGACTCCCGGCGGACCGACGAGACAAAGGATAGAACCCTTGGGCTTCTCCTTGAGTTTGCGGACTGCAAGGGCCTCGATGATCCTCTCCTTTACCTTCTCTAGCCCGTAGTGATCCTCGTCAAGTATGTCCTGTGCCTTCGTCAGGTTGAGGTTGTCCTTTGAAGATTTCGACCACGGAAGGGTGGTCATCACATCAAGCCAGTTCCTGAGCGTGGCGGTTTCGGCAGTATCGGGGTGCATGCGCTCAAGTTTCTTGAGCTGCCGGAGCGTCTCTTCTTCAGCCGTTTCGGGCATCTTCGCCTTAAACGTCCTTTCACGATAAAGATCGATCTCTTCGGACAGCTCGTTCCCTTCGCCAAGCTCGGTCTGAATGGCCTTTAACTGCTGTCTCAGGAAATACTCCCGCTGCGATCTGTCTATCTCGCCGCGGGCCTGGGTGTTTATCTCCTGCTGGACCGTCAGCACCTCGATCTCCTTGTTCAACAGATCGTTCACACGGCGCAAACGCTCGATCGGATCGAAGATATCCAGAACTGACTGTGCGTCTTCGACCTTCAGATCTATGTTCGAAGCACAAAGGTCCGCGAGCCGGCCCGGGTCCTCCAGGTTCGCAATGATCGCAAGAACTTCCGGAGAAATGTTCTTTCCGAGATTGGCAGCCTTTTCCATCGCCCCGCGCACATTTCGGACCAGTGCCTCGACTTCAAGCGACTCGGTCGCCGAAGTCGGTTCCGGAACCGGGGAAATAGCGCAGGATGAGTATTCACCCTTGTCCTTGATCTGTTTGACGTTTGCGCGTGAGAGGCCCTGGGTAAGGATCCGTATGCGGCCATCTGGGAGCTTGAGCATCCTCATAATCACCGCCACCGTGCCGACATCGAAGACATCGTCCCTCTCCGGATCCTCCTTGTCGGCGTCCTTTTGAGAAACCAAAAGGATCATCCTGTTGCGGCTGAGCGCTTCATCGACAGCTCGTATTGACCTGTCCCTGGAAACAAACAGAGGCACGATCATAAATGGATAGATCACGATGTCGCGCAGAGGCAGGACGGGAAGTTCGTCCGGTATCTGCATCAGTGTCTCTGTTACTTCGGATTCGTCCAGCTGTTCCGAAAAATCTCCAAGCTCGTCCATAAGTGAATAATGTTAATTAAATTGAATTCAAAGGGCAAAAACGTAAGCCGCCGATATTATGCATCGGCGGCGCGTCCATTTTTCGGGCCTCAAATGGCTATTCGGATTGTCCGCCCTCGTCAGCGATCACGTCCACTTTGACAGATTTCCCGCGCCGGTCTATCAGTTTCGGTAGCCTCAGATGGAGCACTCCGTCGCGCAGCTCAGCGCTTACTTCGTTGATATTTACCGCCCACCGAAGAATGATCCGGCGGTGAAACCTTCCATATCTTCTCTCGCAGCAGAAATGCGAGGTCGCACGCTCTGTCACCGGAGAATGTGCCTTGTCACCCTCCAAGACGATCTCCTTAGCGCTTACGGTTAGTTCGATCGATTCCCTTCTGACGCCGGGAAGCTCGAACCAGACCGACACCGTGTTCTTGTTCTCACAAATATCGACCGGCGGCGCAAACGTGTCATAAGCATCCGAGGTCTCGGTCTCCATTGCCTCGTCGATGGCTGCTACAAGTCTCTCGACGCGAGAACGAAGTCTTTCAAGCTCCATCTTCTCGATATCGGCGATCGTACCGACCATTTTTTGGCGAACCGACTTCATCATTGGCTCCCTAATCCGGTGTTCTCAGGCGGTCTTCTTGCTCTTCTTCTTTGGCTTTCGCGACCGTACAAGATACTTGAGCTCAGTCATGAATTCCGAAACATCCTCAAACTCAAGATAAACCGAGGCAAATCTAACATATGCGACTTTGTCGAGCTTCTTGAGCTCTTTCATTATTATTTTGCCGAGTTCGTTCGTGGGGCGCTCACGGTCAGCCGAATCCTGTACGAACTTTTCGACAGAATCGACTATCTCTTCGAGTTGAACGGCTGAGATCGGGCGTTTCTCGCTTGCCCTAAGGAGGCCGCTCATCAGCTTGTTTCGGTCGAACTTCTCCCGGCGGCCGTCCTTTTTGACCACCATGTAGGGGATCTCATCGATCCGTTCGTATGAGGTAAACCGCCTCCCGCAGGACAGACATTCCCGCCTCCGGCGTATCGAATCCGCGTCCTTCGATTCCCGCGAATCAACCACTTTGTCCTCAGTGTTTCCGCAGAAGGGGCATCGCATAAATTGTACGTGGCTAAATTAATGAGGGTGCGAACGACGATGGCAAGAACCTGGTCTACTCACGGGCACGGCCGTCAGCAACCAGACGCTTTTCGTCACGCTCAAGGTCTTCGACCGACGTTACAGACGACAGAAGATGCTTGATTCCGGCGATACTAATATCTCCTCGCAGGAAGTAGTATAACCCAAAAATGACGGCAGGGGCGAAATACACCAGGTGCATAACTATCGAGACGGCAACGGCGGTGTCTCTGGGAGTGTTGAGAAAGATAAGGCCTCCCGCAGTCGCCGCGTGGAACGCTCCCGCAGCTCCGCCCGGCGTCGGCACAAGAGAACCGACCGCAGCCCAACCCATCACGAACAGAGCTCCGGTGAGATCGTACGGCAGATCAAATGCGAGCATCACCAACCACGTCGGAACTGCAATGGCCAGCCATAGCAGTATGGTCCATCCCGTAACGTTTGCGATCTCGCGCCAGTCCTTCAGAATGTCGAGTGAGAACGCCAGCTGCCGCATCAGGCTCAAGATAATCCTCCTGATCCTTCGAGGAAAATACTTGAAGCTCAGCATTTTCTCAACAAACTGTATAGCCCTTACCGAGACCCTGTTAAACACCCACAGGCCAACAAAACCGGCCAAGATTCCGACAAGCATCAGATAGCCGCCGATCCTGACATACTCGAACTCAGCCTCCTTCCCTGCCGGAGGCGAGAACCACAGAAGATTTACGGCGAAGAAGCAGGTGAGCGCAGCGAGATCGAAGATCCGTTCAAGCCCGAGAGTAACGAGTGCCGCCGAAGGCCTGACCCGGCGATCTCGCATAGGAAGCCACATCGGACGGACTATTTCGCCCGCTCTTCCGATAAAGAAAAGGGCTGTGAACCCCACGGTTGTGGTAGCGAAAAGCTCTTTGAGCGAGGTTTCAGTGATCGGTTCTAGAAGTACCTGCCAGCGCTTCGCTCTCACAAGATAACCGAGGCAGACGATCAACACCGCCGGTACGAGATAGATCGCACGAGCTTTCGTCAGACTGTCCCAAACCTGTTGCCAGTCAATGTTCCTGCCAACCAACCAAATGATCAGCACCGTGATCAGCAGGAGAATCAGAAATCGTATGTACTTGCTCAAATCCGAATGCTAAATCAGAGCGGGACCAGTTGTTGAGATTGGCCGGTTGAAACCAGCAGTGAGTGGCCCCGGGGAACAAACAGAAACCATACCAAACTAGAACGATCAACGGCAATCACAGCGCTTGTCATAAAGACCTAAAGGATATTAAATTTTCGGTGGAACTTTTCAACTGTCCTTTCGTAAGGCAACACTGTCGAACAGGTCGGTTTTTCCCGGTTGCCGGGAAGCTCGGGTTCCTAGATAAGGAGAGTAAGCCTTGGAGGCCGTAAAAGCGGACACAAACAACAACGGAGCGGAACTGGTCAGGCGATGCCGTGCGGGAGACGGTGCCGCCTGGGAAGAGATCGTTCAAAGTTACTCCCGCAGGATCTTTAATCTTGCGTATCGTTTCACGTCGAGCGTCGAAGCGGCGGAAGATCTTACGCAGGAAGTATTTGTAAGGATCCACAAGACGCTCGATCAATACGACCCCAAACAGGGCAACTTGTCGAACTGGCTGATGCGGCTGGCCAGGAATCTAATAATCGACGATTACCGGCATCGACAGCGAAACCCGCAAAATTCGATGGCGGATACGGTCGACAAGCATTCGTTCCACTTGCGGGCAGTAGGAACATCGGCGCAAAAGCAGGTCGAACGCCGCGAGCTATGCAACCAGGTTCAGCAAGGCATCGACAAACTTCCCCCGGATCTTCGGACGTGCGTGATCCTTAGGGACATCGAAGAACTGACATACAGAGAGATCGTAGATTTGCTCGCGATCCCGGAAGGCACGGTCAAGTCGCGCATCAACCGCGGAAGGATCGAGCTCGCCAAGATCTTGAGAAGGATGAGGGTAGTAGAGATCTGAATCAAATCCGACAGAGTTGTGACGACTGTCGGAACCCGAAGACGGGAACGGAAATCGGTTAAAAACGATGAACGGAAGAGAAAAGAAGATCGGCTGTAATGCTTTTGAGGAAAATCTCACGGATTACCTCGACCGCGCCCTCGACGGCGAGAGTCAGCGCGCGATGGCTTCGCATTCGCTTGAATGCCCTCTCTGCCATTCGCTGCTGAACGACGTAAAAGACACGCTTGCAGCGTGCAAGGAGATCGCATCGCCGGAGAACCATCTGACCGGACTCGAAGCAAAGATACTTGAACGAACGATTCCCGAGTCGGCGATGCGTTGTGAAGAATTTGAAGACTCGCTGACCGATTATCTGGACGGATTTCTCCCTGCCACTTTATTCCACAGATGGGAACGGCATGCGGTTCTGTGCGAGAGCTGCACGGACCTCCCGGGAGAAGTGGTCCGGTCGATCGCCGCTTGCTACACGTACAAACTCGATGAGCTGCCGCTCCCCGAAGGACTGAACGAAAGGATTCTCGAGATCACCATCGGAACGACGGTCGCTTCGGAGCTCAAGCCCTCCGCGATCTCTCGTTTGAAGGAATGGATCTGGGAGATCAAGGTCCCGATCGCAGTACCACAGCTTGCCCCGGTCGCGATGATGCTGCTTTTCGCGGCCCTGTTCTTTGGGCAGACTGGTGGAGGCTCTATCGGAGGCATGTACCAGAAGAGCGTTGAGCTTGCGGGACAGACTTATCAACAGGGAGCCGAGATGGTTCTTGGGAAGGACAACTAGACAACCGAGTGAGCAAAGGGTAGCGGGGAAGATCTTACGATGAATTGTGCATACCACACAGCCATAATGGCGAACGTCAACTGCAACGGCTGCGGCAAGGCGCTTTGCCCTTCCTGCGATCACAGAATCAAGGGTTTCCCCTACTGCCAGGATTGCATTGTCGCCGGTGTGGAATTGCTACGGAATAAACACCAGGCTTTTTACGTTCCGATAGTAAAGCGTCAGACATCGCCATTTATTGCGGCTCTTCTATCCGTCTGCCCTGGACTTGGTGCAGCGTACAACGGCCAGACATCCAAGGCGCTGGTCCATTTTCTCGCAACCGTCGGTCTTTTTCAGATGGCAATCCTTAGCGGAGGAATGGCGATCTTTGTTTTGGGGTTCTTTGGAATGTGGGTTTTTACCGGCCTCGACGCTTGGCGAACAGCTCAGATGATACGCTCCGGGGTAACCTCCGAGGATGCCCAGGACGTGCTGATTCAACGGTTCAATGGAAACGCTGGTCTCTGGGGAGTTGTACTAACCGTAATAGGAGTTTCTTTCGTCCTTTCGACATTCTTCAATATCCAGCTCCTTGTTAATTTTATTCTTCCGGCACTTTTGATCGGACTCGGGATGTATCTCCTGCGTCAGATGCTTACGCGTCCCGGATCAGGATTCAGGAGAGCGGGCGGATTTGGCGGACTGCTGATGAAGAGGGCCGGAAATAACTTCGACGATGTCGGGGACGGTCCGGGGTCATTTGAAGCAGGAACCGGCTATCGAAACGCCGGCTCAAGGCGATGGAAAGACCGTTGATTCTTGCCCTTTGTGGCAAAGCCGCAAACGGGCGTGTATACTTTGTATAAGGCTTGCTTCGATGATCAAGCATTTCTAAGAGGTTCAAAGCTATGTCAACTTGGATGGTTACCGCAGGGAAATGGGGAAGCATTTTCGTCATCCTCGCCCTCATAATCACATTACTTAAACAGATCATCGGGTTCATCGGATTCCTGACGACGATCATAAAGGTCGGAATCATCTTGGTCTTCGTGGCCCTGTTTCTGGGAGTTGGTCTGCTCGTGCTCAAGAGCTGGAAGTCTTCCAAGCGAAAGGAAGATTGACCGGTTTCCTACCTTTGAACCGCAGACGGAAAAGCATTTGCAGCCGAGACCTTTTCCTCAAGGGTCGTTCTTCGGTTGAACAGCGTTGCCGTATGTGTTACGTTCACCGTTACGTCTGAGAAAAATACTTCCGAATTAGGAACTAAGATTCCTGAAGGTATCGCTTTGTTTTAAAGCTGATATCAATTTCTACTTTGTGGGCGAGAGTCCTTCAGGAAATCGACCAAACTAAGGAGCGACATTTTTTTGATGCGTCTTAAGAACGGCAATTATTGTTTCATCGTTTCACATACAAAGAAGAACAAAGCTTTTGTTAGAAGAATAGAGGTTTCTCGCAGAGCACTTCACACGTTTGCGGGATCAGCAGCAATTCTCATATTTGGGGCAGTAGCTGCGTTTACGTTTTTAGGGGCTTCGGGTCTTCAAGCGACGACATCCGGAGCCCTTTCTGCGAATAGCCTTCAACAAGACCCTACGCTCAGCCAGGCGGGCGTGTCATACGTCGACTATTCCAGACCGGAATCAGCACTTGATTTCGCACAGAACTCAGGCGGACCGTTTGACGGAAGTTTTCAGCTGACGGCCACAGATACTGCAGCTGAAGAGAAGGATATTGAGAAAAGACTGCAGCTGATCGAAACAACCTCCAATCCCAAGTTCCTTCCCACGATCTGGGCACATTTAGGAAAGATCAATAACGAATTCGGGTTCAGGCGAAATCCGTTCGGTGGAAGATCCTACGAATTTCACGCGGGTATGGACATTGACGGTGACCGCGGCGACATTATTGTCGCGCCGGCGCACGGCATAATCGCTGAAGCTGGCTGGAAAGGCGGATACGGATATATGATCGAGATCGATCACGGCAACGGCCTTAAAACCCGGTACGGCCATCTTTCCAAGCTTGAAGTCAAAGAAGGCGAACCCATCGAACGCGGCCAATTGATCGGATTTGTGGGTTCCACAGGACGCTCGACCGGTCCTCATCTACATTACGAGCTGAGGCTTGACGAAAAGCCGATAAATCCGCGACGCTTTCTTCCGCCCGAGCCGACCGAGATTCGAAGTTAGAGAGCAGTTCAAGGTTCAAAGCAAAAGGTTCAATGAGAAATACACTCATTGAACCTTTTTTCTGTATGGCTGTGCAGAAGATCTAATGATCTTCTGCGAGGAGCCACTTCATTGATCAATGAACAAAAGGCACCGGTAAATGCGCGACTATCTCCTGCGCTTTCGTGGTGTGCCATCCGATGGAAGTCGCACTGACCGAAGATATTTCTGAAGAATCCTCTGCCGGGCACGGACTCTTCTCGGGTTCTTCTTCGGGTTGAATACATTTAGAGGGCTGGGTATCATCGCGGCCAAGTAAGCTGCTTCAGCCGCTGAGAGGTTGGATGCGCTCTTCTTAAAGAAGTGCCTTGAAGCCGCTTCCGCTCCGTAAATTCCGTCGCCCCATTCGATGACGTTCAGATAGAGCTCAAGAATCCGCGTTTTGGACAGCTCGCGTTCCATGAAGTAAGTGATCGCGGCTTCTCGGCCCTTTCGAAGAAAATTGCGGTCCTCGGAAAGATAGAGATTTTTGGCAAGCTGTTGGGTGATAGTCGAGGCTCCGCGCTTGAAACTCGGCATCGGCGGAATCCAGCTATCCGGGTCATAGTCTCCGGCTTCTTTTGCCTCTTTTTCGCCTTCTTTCACAGCTTCGTCCCAAGCCTTCTGGATCGCTTCCCAATCAAAACCCTCGTGCTCAAAAAAGCGCGCATCTTCGCCTGCGATCACCGCCCTTTGTAGATTCGTGGAGATCTGCGAGATCGGCTGCCAGATCATTTCCTTTTTCGGCTTCTTTCCGTCGGATTCCGCCTCCGACAATCTGTACTCGATCAAAGAAGTAGTTTCAGGATTTTCTGTCCTCAACTTTGAGATGCTTGGAAAAGTCAGGAATTCGTACGCTAACCAAACAACGAGAGCACCGATGAGGATGCTGAAGAGTATCTTTGTGAAACGCCACATGCTGTTCAAATTTTAGATGCAGGAAGGATACGAGGCAAGCAAGTTCGATGGGAAGAACACTGCGTTGCTAGGCGTGTCCGATCAAGTCTGCAACGATCCTTCCCGAACTCATCACTCCAGGGAGTCCGGCCCCGGGATGTGTCCCGGCGCCCACAAAATAAAGGTCGTCAACATCCTCGCTCCTGTTGTGAGGCCTTAGCCAGGCAGACTGTAAAAGAGTCGGTTCGACCGAGAAAGCGGATCCAAGATAGCTGTTAAGTGTGTTCCGGAAATAGATTGGATCGATGTGAAGGTCCGTGACCAGATGCTTGCGAAGATCCGGAAGGTATCGTTCTTCGAGATACTTATAGATCTTGTGTTTGTAGAACTCAGCTTCCGACGCCCAATCAGTGTCGCCACCGAGATGCGGCACAGGAGAAAGCACGTACCAGCAATCGCATCCGTCGGGTGCAAGTGACGGGTCAGTAGCAGTCGGCCGGTGAAGATACAATGAAAAGTCGTCCGCGAGAGTCTTGGCGTTAAAGATGTCGTTTAGCAATTCGCGGTATCTTGGACCCATCAGGATCTCGTGATGCGCTATGTCTTCGTATTTCCGGTCTGTTCCGAAATACGCGACGAATAGGGACATCGAGTAATTCATCCCGTTGATCTTCCGGTCCGTATACTTCTTGCGATCCTCGCCTGGAACCAGGTCGAGATAAGTCGAAGCAATGTCTGAATTCGAGACTACGGCATCCGCTTTCATTACGGAACCGTCGGTCAGCATCAGTCCTTTTGCGCGACCTGAATCGGTAATGATCTTCGCAACCTCACTATTCAGCAGAATCTCTCCGCCGATTTCCGTGAAGAGCTCCCCGAGAGAAGATACGAGCGCTCCTGTGCCGCCCATTGCGAACCAGACCCCAAACTTCTGTTCTAGTTCGTGGATCATCGCGTAAATTGAAGTCGCGGTGAAGGGATTTCCGCCGATCAGAAGAGGGTGGAAGCTGAACGCCTGCTTGAGGCGTTCATCCTTGAAATACCTGGCGGAAAAACCGTAGACCGATCGATCGGACCGCAACCGCATCATCTGGGGCAGGACCTTGACCATATCCCAGACACTCAGGAACGGCTGATCGATAAGATCGAATCCGACCTTGTAAATGTCTTCCAGTTCTTTAGCAAAGCGTTCGTACCCCGGCAGGCCGTCGGGATCAAACTTCAGAATTTCCGAACGCAGCCTTTCTTTGTCATCGTTGTAATGAAAAACGGAGCCGTCTTCCCACCGGATATTATAGAAGGGATCGAGCTTCCTAAGTTCTACGTAGTCAGACGTCTGCTTCCCGCCAAGTTCGAACAATTCATCTATCAGCCACGGGGCCGTGATGATCGTAGGGCCAGCGTCGAACTTAAAGCCATCCTGCTCGAACACGTAGGCACGGCCTCCGATCTTGTCCAGCTTCTCGACGATCGTCACGGAATGGCCCTGAGCCTGCAGCCTTATTGCCGCAGACAGACCTCCGAATCCGCTTCCTATTACAAGTATTTTCATTTCGAATGGTTATTCGGCCGTTCCGACGCGGCGGTTGCAGACTTAACAGCACTTTTGTTCTTATCCCCGCAGAACACCTCCCGAACGGCTCGGATCGTATTGCAATGGATCTCGACCGTATCGAGAATATCTACAGCGTATCCGCCGCTCATGGTCGTTACAACCGGAACTCCTGCAAGGCGCGCGTGTTCGAGGACGATCCGGTCCCTCTCCCTTAAACCATCTTTCGTCAAAGCAAGCCTGCCGAGCTTGTCGTTTACGAACGGATCAGCTCCAGCCAGGTAGAAAATGATATCGGGTTCATGATGCAGGATCCGAGACAGCGCCTCGGAAAGTATCGAGTGAAACTCGCCGTCGCGGGTTCCGTCAGCGAGCTCAATATCAAGATCGGATTTCTCTTTGTAGAGCGGATAGTTCTTTTGACCGTGCATTGAAAAAGTGAAGACTTCGGGATCGTCTGCATAAATGAAGGCCGTGCCATTGCCCTGGTGGACATCGAGATCAACAACGAGAAATCTCTCAGCGGCCTTATCTGCTCGAAGCCTCTCGATCGCGATCGCGACGTCATTCAAAACGCAAAATCCTTCTCCACGATCCGGATAGGCGTGGTGGGTTCCGCCGGCAAGATTCGATCCTACACCGTCGTTCAGGGCGGCAAAAGCCGCGTTGATCGTACCCGAAACAGCGAGGAATGAACGCTTTACCAGGGATTCCGACCAGGGCAGGCCCAGTCTGCGGACTTCCATCTTCGTGAGATGACCTGACCTGAGCCTAGATACATAGTTCTCCGTGTGTACTCTCAGGACATCAGATACCGAAGCTTCCCGGGGAGCCAGTACATCCTCGAGGCGGACTGTGCCTTCGTTGATCAACGTGTCTCGCGCGATCTCGAATTTTCTTATGGGAAACACGTGATCCTCACCGATATCAGCATAGTAATCCGGTGAGTAGAATACTTTTGGGCCGTGCATACATAGAATTCTAGGATACGGGCCCAACAAGTTAAACCAGCGTTCGCAAGTTTAAAAAGGTGATGTGGCAAATGTTCGGGAAACATTTGCCACAAGATTGGCGGAAGGATTAGCTGTAGGCAAAGCGGAGTGGCTAGGCAAAAGGCGGATTAAGCGGGCAGGGTAAACGTGCTGATGAGCAAATACTCCGCAAATATTCAATTCATCGGCACTAGGATCTTTTCGTTAGGGCGGCTCATGCCGATCTTTCGCGCTTCACGTTCGATCGTCTTCGGGTCACCCTTCAGATTCTTTATCTCTTCCTCGAGAACCAGGTTCGTCGAGTTAAGTTGTTTGATCTCCGTGTTAAGTTTTTGGTTCTCGATGGACTGTCGGTTCATTTCTACGAATGCACGGATGTTCACCGCAAGGCACAGGATCGTCATAGTGCCTATCACTACACCTAGCGCCATCCAGCGCGTTACCGAAGCTCCGGACGTGGACGAAGAGCCACTGCGTTTCCGCTTTGGACTTCTTTTCGTGGACCTTCTATCCAAGTAAGTACCTCCGGCCTTGTTCAAGTAAAACCTCTAGATCGTTCTTGTCTTCCGATTCGGCGTAAATCCTGACCAGGGGCTCGGTACCGGAAGGCCTCATCAACATCCACGACCCGTTCCCAAAGAGAAATTTGACTCCGTCAGTCCTGTTCAGGGATTCGATCTTCCGACCGCCGATCTCGTCCGGTTCCCTCGAGAGTATTTCAGGGAGCGATTTTGCGATCTCGGGTGTCAGCCTGACCCCGATCCTCTCTGAAAAAAGAGTCCCAACTCTTTGGGTCAACTCGTTGAGCTGCTCGGTCAGACTGGCTCCTCTCGATGCAACCGCTTCAACCGCAAGCAGACAGGCAAGCAGTCCGTCCTTTTCTGGATAATGGCCTTTGATCGAAAGCCCGGCTGATTCTTCGCCGCCGAGTATGATCTCGTCCTTATTTATCAATTCGCCGATAAACTTAAATCCAACCGGCGTTTCGTATAGCTTGAGTCCCCTTGCATCAGCGACTCGGTCAACTAAATGCGACGTCGCTACGGACCTCGCTATTCCTTCGTTCCATCCCCGGCTTTCCGAAAGGTAATCAGCCAAAAGCGCTATAAGCTGATTGGGGGTGATCAATTCTCCATTACTGTCAATTACTCCGAACCGGTCGCCGTCTCCGTCAGTTGCCAACCCAAGGTCGAGTTCGTTTTCGATTACGAGCCTCTTGAGTTCAACAAGCTGTTTGTCCCCCGGTTCCGGCGAAAGTCCTCCGAAAGTGACATCCCGCCAGTCGTGGAGCGTTTGTACTACAGCGCCGTTCTCTTTTAACAGCGTGTCCAGGTATCCACGGCCTGTCCCCCAAAGCGGATCGTAGGCAAGCCTTGGTTTCGCTGAAGAAATCTCGCCAAACCTGATCTTGGAGGTGAGATCTTCGAGGTAATCCGGCTTAGGATCAAAAGCGCTCGATTCGCCTCCGGCTGCGTCGTCCAGCGAAGCCCTTGCTTCGATAAGCTTTTCGATCCTTCCGGTAACTTCCGGCAGAGCAGGAGCTCCGTCGGAAGTCGAGAACTTGATCCCCTGGTATTCCGGTGGATTGTGGGAAGCTGTAAAGTTGATCCCCCCGGCAGCTCCCGTATGCCTTATCGCGTGTGAAATGGCCGGCGTAGGAGTCTCTCCATCGCACACGAAAACCTTGTAGCCTTTGTCAGCGGCGATCTCGGCGGCGACATCGGCAAACTTCTCACCCATAAATCGGGAGTCGTTTCCCACTATCAGCCGTCTTGCGGCGGGATGGCTTTCTTTCAAATATCTGCAGATCGATTCCGTGATCCGGCGAACATTGCCGAAGGTGAACTCATCAGCGATGATCGCTCTCCAACCCGATGTCCCAAATCGAATTTTCATCCAGTAAACGGTTCAGGGTCCGGCGATCTTCGTACTGCTATTTATTACCCAGTTACTGCGTGGTACCCGTGAAAAGGTAACAACTGTTCCCGATGCGCGCTTTTCAAGGGGCTGAAACTGATGTGTTTAAGCCTTCCTTGTGAGGATGCGCCAAATCTAACATAGTATTTTTGTAGAAGTAAAGAGATAATTATTTCTGCATAAGTTATGCATTTTCAACACTTTGCCATTTGCATCTCAAGTAGTATATCAATTTAGTGCTTAAATGTGAACGAAATGCGAACTGAGATTCTTTGGATATCATATTGTTCCCAAGTTTCCTGCATGCGATTGAATTCATCCCTGTGAGCGGGCTGGTCGGCAACACACTTCCATTGAAAAGTGAATATTCTCGTTAAGCACTAGCTTAAAAATTTTCGCCGCCGAAATACGAGTTGACCGCAGGCAGCGTCCTGGGAGTGTGTCATCTTGTCCGCGATTGGCCACCTGATTCCTGAATGTGTCACAAAAACACATCATTCTGATCGGGCCGCAGCAGCTTGAATCGTCTAAATTGTTGGAAATACAGAGGTTGTGGACCAACGGAAACCTTGGCACGGAGGTTGCTCCTGTTTGAGGCTTGTCTCGGAAGAGTTCTTTCCTAGCTAATCGCAATAATAAGGAAGTAGACGCTAAGCCCGCACTTGCTGCGGCGGGACACGCGCGCAGTTGGGAAAAGACATTTTTACAAAGTTCTGATATCGGAGAAGAATAGATTATGAGACCCGTTAAGCATTTTGAGAAAGGCCTTACGTATGTGGCCAAGGGCGCGTTCAACGCGATCCGCTCAGTAAACCAGTTCAAACCAAACCCCTCGTTCACGCCCAAGTGGGCTGACAAGCCGATCCTCAAGTCGTGGCAAAAGTCGAAGCCGACCCTCGGATTTCCGAGGACCACCGATTCGCTCTGTCCGAATTGTGTGATCGAAGCGCGCGAGTCGATCCTAAGCGGCGAGCAGGATGTCGGCATTCTCGTAAATGAGAAGGTAGGCGAGATCAAAGCTCAGATCATCGAGCGCGACGGACAGATCTGGATGATCAAGGATTGTCCGAAGCACGGCCATTTCGAGGACCTTATGGCGATCGATTCGGCATTCCTCAAGCATATTGAGGAGCTGTTCCCCGGCCGCGACATGCGCGCTCACAACGATGAAAAGCTCCACAATCACGGTTCATCGACAATCAAGTACGGCCGCGGCGCGGTCCTGACGGTCGACCTTACGAACCGTTGCAACATGATGTGCGACCCGTGCTTCATGGACGCAAACCAGGTCGGCTTTGTGCACGAGCTTTCGATGGAAGACGTCAAGGAGATCCTCGACAACGCCATTTCGATCAAGCCGCGCAGGCAGATGTCTGTGCAGTATTCCGGCGGAGAGCCCACGCTTTCACCGCACTTCATCGAGTCTATCCGGTACGCACGTAAGGTCGGGTACAACTCGGTGCAGGCTGCAACGAACGGCATCGAGTTCGCTAAATCGAAGGAATTCTGCCGCGAAGCAGCGGAGGCTGGACTCAGGTTTGTTTATCTTCAGTTCGACGGCATCGGAAACGACGCAAACTCGCACCGCCAGGTAGGAAACCTGTTCGATGTGAAACTTCGCGCTATCAACAACCTGCACGAAGCTGGCGTCGACATCATTCTCGTAACGACATTGGTAAATGGCATCAACAACGACCAGGTCGGTTCGATCATTAGATTTGCTTTGGATAATCCGAAGAAGATCTCGTTCGTTTCGTTCCAGCCGGTTTCGTTCACGGGCCGCGACGAGCACATCACCGAGAAAAGAAGGCTGCAGCAGCGCTACACGCTTTCGCACCTCGCACAGGACGTACAGAAGCAGGTCGGTATCACCGAACCTACTCGCGACTGGTTCCCGCTTTCTCTGATGGGCGCCTTCGCTGACTTCGCTGACGTTGTTCACGGTCCGGAATCCGAGTGGGGACAGGTTTCCTGCGGATGCCACCCGAACTGCGGTGTCGGAACCGCGGTGATGATCAACAAGGAAACGAAGGAGATGGCTCCTGTCCCGCAGTTCCTGAACATTCAGGGCCTTGTTAAGGACATGCAGCACATCACCGACACGAATCGCGGAAAATGGTTCTCAAACATAATGATGGGCCTTGCGCTCCTTAAGAACTACAACCCGTACGGAGCACCCAAGAGCCTTACGCTCGGCGGCATCCTTAAGAAGTTCGACAAGTCATTCGGCCTGTCGGGCAAGGATTACGGAAAGGTGGACGGATCGCGAACGATGGATGACATCGAGAAGCGCCGCCAGGACCCCTGGAACTTCCTGTTCATCGCGGGAATGTGGTTCCAGGACCTCTTCAACTACGATTTCCGACGCACCGAGATGTGCATCATCCCTTACGGAACGCAGGAAGGCGAGATCTCGTTCTGCGCTTACAACACGGGAATCGGCTGGAGAAACATCATCGAGCATATGCACCAGAACGCTACCGTCGCTCAGTGGTACAAGGAGCACGGACGCCACGAGGTGTTTGCACGCGACAAAGAAGTCGCTCTTGATAATTCCAACCACAAGCTCATTCTGAATGCGGTCGATCTCGAGCGCCCGAACAAGCCGGATATGGAAGGACCCAAGACCGCAGCAGAGGAAATGCAGGAAATGCGCAAGCTTTATCAGCAGATGGTGATGGAAAAGAACAACATCAAAGGCGAGAAGCTTGTACAGATCGGCGGAGCCTCCAAGAAGTAAAAGTGTTGAGCCTTTGACGGCTTAGCTCCGATCAAACAGAACTTTGATCGCGCCCCGTGGACAGCAGCAGTCCGCGGGGCTTTTTTAGTGATGAGTGCTGAGGACTGAGGACTGAGAGCATCGGAACCCGGAGCGCCAGCGACCGGCATTAACAAGAACTGAGGACTGAGGACCGAGGAAATGTAATCAGGCTTCTCTGTCGACTACAATCTGTCACCGCTCCGTAGGAGCACAATGTCTGTAGCAAGCTACAAATCGAAAAACGCTTATTCGCCACGGAGTGGCGACTGAAATTTGCCCCAGACAAGCCGAAGACGCAGTCCGGGGTCAGGCACGAACAATGCTTCAGCCTTGGAGGGGCAAAACGATCAGTACCGGAAGCGGTGGCGACCGGCCCTAAACATCGAGTTCGCGAATGACTGGTACAATTCGATTTCGAAGGGTAATTCCCTGTCGCCCTCGTCCGACTACACTGATTCTCCTATTTTCGGATTTGGCAGAACCAAATGAGGCTCTACAAGATACTTCCCGATTGGGAGCAGAATAATTTTCAACTTGACCTCAAAAGACAATGGAGCCTGCCCGGCGTGAACTGCCCTACATGTAAGTCTCAATGGGCTAACGCGGGCACAATCTACGCTGCAACAAGCCTCGAGGGCCTTTCAAATTCCTCCCATTACACAGAACCTCGAAACGTTCCGCTGGATGAATATCTTGAACTAATGGACGAGGTTCGATCCGCCAACCCAGATCTCCTTCACCTCCCACCCGGCGCTGAGTTTGGCCAGCTTGTCGGAGCAATGCGTGGGCAATGCACCGACCTCGCCATCTATTCGATTGCCTCTCTTTTGATTTCTTTGGGAGCTTACAAGAAGCTGTCGGCAATTTTGGAAATGCCGGGCACGGTAGCCATTAATTGTCGAAACAGAGAAGTATTGATCGATCCGGTCCTTGAGCTCGATCTTCCTTTTTTTGGTAGGTTGACCAATCCCACGATCACAGGAAGTCCTGATCCTTGCGCCTCCTGCGGGCGAGTTGGAATCAGCCTGCCGAACAACCCGGTTGTTGAAGTGCCAGAAAGAGATGCCGCCATCAATCTCTTTCGATTGATCAATTTCCCTACAATTGTTGTCGCTACCCAGGAGTTCGTGGAAGCCTATATGAACCTTGGATTATCGGGATTGAAGTTTTCCGAAGTGGTTTCCGTCTGAATTGCGTTTGCCGCCGCTACGCGGCTGTGAACCTTTTGGTCTTGGTGTTTGCTACAAGCAATCGGCTCCTACGGAGCCGAAAACGTGGATCGAATGCTCTCCTTCTACAGACATTTGGCTCCTACGGAGCCGGGACGGAGGCAACAAAGAAATCCTACTCAACCCACAGCAGTCATCACTCAGTCCTCAGTCCTCAGTCCTTTCCTCTCAATCCTAATCTTCGCCCTCCCTGACGGTCGGGCTACTGACACTGATCTACGCGGTCCGCACCTGTTGTTTCCCCTCATCCCTTTCATCCCCTTTGTCCCTGTTCATACTTGCCTTTGGCCCCCAAAAATAGTTTAATTTTAGTTTGCCCGCGCCTAGGCAATCCGGGCACAAAGGAGAGTGATAACTCTGGCTTACGTAACGGTTAATTACAACGAGTCCATCGAATCCGCACTGCGGCGCTTCAAGCGAAAGGTAATGACGGAAGAGATAATCAAGGACTACAAGAAACACCAGCACTTTGTCCCGCCCGGTCAGAAGGCGAAGCTGAAATCGGCCAACGCCCGGAAGCGGAACAACAAGCGCCGCCGTATGAGAAACTTCAACAGGCGGTAGTTATCAGTCCCTTAGGCTTCAGATATGCGTGACGTGCTTTAAGAAATTCCTGCACTTCACGCATTAATTTTTTTGCGATGACAAGACGGCCAAGGATCCTCATAACCAACGACGACGGGTACCACTCCGAAGGCATTAATAAGCTCGAAGAATCGCTTTCCGAGATCGGCGACGTGTATGTCGTCGCGCCTGAATCGGAGATGAGCGGAGCGTCTCACAGCCTAACGCTTGCGCGCCCTCTTCGCATACGCCAGGTAGACAAAACTCACTGGACCGTCGACGGAACTCCGACCGACTGCGTCACTCTCGCTCTAAACCAGATCCTCGCTCCAGACCTGCTTCCTGACATATGCGCTTCCGGCATCAACCCGGGTGCGAACATGGGCGACGACGCCACCTATTCCGGCACTATTGCCGGGGCGCTTGAGGCGACGATCCTGGGGGTTACCGGCCTGGCATTCAGCCTTGTTGCCTACAGCAACCACGACTACACAGAATCGGCGAAAGTCGCGTACGAGATGACAAAGAAAGCCCTGGAAGAAGGTCTGCCGAAAGGGACTCTGCTGAACGTAAACATCCCGAAAGGGGTGCCCAAGGGATTTAAGATCACGAAACAGGGATTCAAGAACGCGAGGCCTGTGATCACGGAACACATCGATCCGCGCGGCAAGGCGTATTACTGGATCGGCGAGGTCCGCGAGGGATTTCACGCCGAAGGCGGCACCGATTTCGAGGCGATCGAAGAAGGATTCGTATCCGTCACTCCTATGCGAAGCGATCTTACCAACCACGACGTGATTGGCGATCTAAAGGGGTGGGAAAGCCAATGACATCCTCGGCAGGAAATGGCCGTGCGGGTTCGGACGAGTTTGCGATGGCGCGAGATCGTATGATCCGAGTGCTTCGCGACGAGTTCGATGTCTCAGATGAAAGGGTGCTGGGCGTGATGGCATCCGTACCTCGGCACCTGTTTGTTCCGGAGGCCCTGAAGTTTCAGGCGTACAGGAACAACGCGCTTCCGATCTCCGGAAAACAGACGATATCTCAACCCCTGATCGTCGCTCGTATGACGGAATTGCTTGATCTGGAAAAGAAACACAAGGTTCTGGAGATTGGAACGGGTTCCGGCTACCAGACGGCGATCCTTGCCAAACTGGGCGGGAAGATCTATTCGATCGAACGGGTCCTCGATCTTGCAGAAACCGCAAAGAAGCGTCTCGCAGGGCTGAACAATGTAACGATCAAATGCAGTGACGGGACTAACGGCTGGGATGCGTACTCGCCGTTTGACCGCATTCTAGTAACAGCAGGTGCGCCCGTTCCCCCCGAACCCCTTGTCGCGCAACTTTCGAACGGCGGGAAGATAGTGATTCCGGTCGGGGACGAAAAGGAAAGACAGAACTTGATCAGGATCACGAAGACACCCGAGGGCGTCGTGCGTGAGACCTTTGGTGCTTGCTCATTTGTGCCGCTGATCGGCGATCACGGTTGGGAGGCTTAGACGGCCTCCTCTTGAACTAGGGAAATGGAAGGATTAATCGATCTATTTTACCAATTTCTGGACTTCATCAAGCCTGACAAGCTGATCAACTGGCTGCTTGACCTGCTTGGTGTTTACGTCTATTTCGGGCTGTTTTTCATTGTCTTTGCGGAGACGGGCCTCGCGGTCGGATTCTTTCTGCCCGGCGATTCCCTTTTGGTCGTGACAGGCCTGATGGCAAAGACACTTCCGGACAGGTTGTACATCCTTTATGTCCTTCCGGCATTTCTCGCCGGATCGATCATTGGAGACAGCACCGGCTATTGGACTGGGCGCATAATGGGCAAGAGCCTCTTCAAACGGGAGGACTCGTTCCTCTTCAAGCCCAGCCGTGTCGAGAAGGCACACAAGTTCTTTGAGAAATACGGCGCGAAGACGATCATCCTTGCACGGTTCGTTCCGATCGTAAGGACCTTTGCCCCGCTTGTGATCGGCGCCTCGGACTTCCCGTATCGCGTATTTTTGTTCTTCAGCATCATCGGCGGCGTGTTCTGGATCTTTTCGATGGTCCTGGCCGGGTATTTTCTGGGCGGTCTAGTTGAGCAGGCACTGGGGATCAAGCTTCAGGATCACATCGAGAAGGTCGTGATCGTCGTCGTGTTCCTTTCGCTACTGCCACCGATCATCGAGTTCGTCAAGCACAAGTTCGGGAAGAAAGAAGAACCAGAGACGGAAACAGCCGCTTGAGCAGGTGTCATGTTTCAGGGAACAGGTATCAATGCGCAGTCAGAGTCGATACACGTTGAATGACTAGGAGCAACCTGAAAATTTTGGAAATGGTCGGATTCATTTGAGAACGGAGTGCGGCATCCGATCCATGATTCATGACACCTGACACATGCCGCGAAGCGGTCAGTTGACTGATGAGAGACTGGCGCGTAAACTTTGAGTTTGTCTTGTCGGGGTGTAGCGCAGCCTGGTAGCGCGCACCGTTCGGGACGGTGAGGCCGGAGGTTCAAATCCTCTCACCCCGACCATTTCTCTTTTTGCTGCGGATTTCCCGAACCGCGGAATCGCTAAGAAATTCAGCCACGAGTTTCACCAATTTCACGAAAACGGGACGCCGAAGATTAGGTGTCCCGCTTTTTGTTTTCGCGGAAGAGAATCGGCCACGGATTACACGGATTTCACAGATTGGGGCACCTATTCAACGGGCGTTTTCTCACTAGTGTAATTCGTGAAATTCGTGGCGAAACTCTTTGAGACAACTAACCACGACTGCACACAAAGGGGCACGAAGCTCTTCTCTCCATGCCCCATCCGTGAAATCCGCGAAATCCGTGGCTATCTCTAACCGAATTCACGAACCAAAGCACTGATCGATTCCTTCGCGTCGCCGAACAGCATCCTCGTGTTGTCCTTGAAGAACAGAGGATTCTCGACGCCCGCGAAGCCCGACGCCATCGAGCGCTTCAGCACAAACACCGTTCTCGACTTGTCCACGTTGATGATCGGCATCCCGTAAAGCGGACTTCCTTCGTCCTCACGCGCCGCCGGATTCACCACGTCGTTCGCGCCGATCACGATCGCGACGTCAAAATTGTCGATCCTAGGATTGACCTGGTCCATCTCCTGCAGCACGTCATAAGAAACATCGGCCTCGGCAAGCAGCACGTTCATATGACCCGGCATGCGGCCCGCGACCGGATGCACTCCGTAGACGACCTCGCATCCGTTCTTTTCAAGCAATTCCTGAAGCTCCTTTACAACGTGCTGGGCCTGCGCGACCGCCATTCCATATCCCGGAACTACCAGAACACTTGATGCCGCTTCCAGGATAAAATAGGCGTCCTCCGCGACGATCGGCTTGACCGTGCCCTCGACCTGTTTCGTACCGGTCTTTGGTGACCCGAATCCGCTGAATAATACATTCGTCAACGATCGGTTCATCGCTTTGCACATTATCTTCGTCAGGATGATACCGCTTGCTCCGACAAGCGATCCGGCCACGATCAGGAGCAGGTTGTTGATAGCAAATCCGGCGGCACAAGCAGCGAGTCCCGAGTAGCTGTTCAAAAGCGAGATAACGACCGGCATGTCGCCGCCACCGATCGGTATTACGAACATCACGCCGAAAACAAACGACAGTCCGATCAGGATGTATAGATACATCAGATTCGTCGGATCCATCGCGAACATCACGCCGCACGCAACGATCGCGAGCATCAGGATACTGTTGAAGATCTGCTGGCCCGTGAAGAGCATCGGACGGCTGTTCATTTTCTCCGACAGCTTGCCCCACGCGATGATGCTTCCAGTGAAAGTCACTCCACCAATAAGCACTGAAAGGACGATCGTAACTGCAAGGAAAGTCGTTGCATCGGTGCCGTATAGCGCCGCCCATCCAACGAGAAGACTCGCAAGTCCGCCGAATCCGTTGAATATCGCGACCATTTCCGGCATCGCCGTCATCGCCACCGTACGTGCCGCGAAGACTCCGATCAGGGAACCTACGATCACACCCACAGCGATCCAGGTAAAATCGACTATGCCCTGGTTCAGAAGCGTGACGACCACCGCTATTAGCATACCGACCGAGGAAACAACGTTTCCTCGCCGAGCCGTTTCAGGTGAGCTGAGCATCTTCAGGCCCAGGATGAAGAGGATCGCGGAGGCAATGTACGCGAGGTTTATAAGTATCGCCGCGTTCATTTCTTACCCTCCAGCTTCTTCTTGTGGAACATCCCGAGCATGCGGTCAGTGACCAGGTATCCGCCGACGACATTGATCGAGGCGAACGCGACTGCCGAAGCTCCAAGGATCGTGGCTATCAGCTCGTGATCTGAGCCGGCTGAAACGATCGCGCCAATCAGAGTGATTCCCGAGATAGCGTTCGACCCGGACATAAGCGGGGTATGAAGCGTCGCGGGGACTTTGTTGATCAGCTCAAACCCCAGAAAGATCGAGAGGATGAGAATGAATGCAAGAAAAACTATTTCCATAGCGTTTTCCGTTACGTTTCGTTATTGATTGAATCGGAATCTACTTGTTGAGGTTCTTGATCGTTTCATTGACGACCTCGCCCCCGTGAGTAATGACACAGCCGCTGACGATCTCGTTCTCGAAGTCGAGCGCGATTTCTTTCGCCTCCTCGTTCCAGAACTCGTCGATCAGATTTCGGAGGTTCGCCGAATACATCACGCTCGCGTCTCTCGCCACGACATTCGTCCAGTTGCCGTTGCCGATTATCGTCACACCGTTGACCTCGATCGTCTCACCGGGCACCGAGCCTTCGACGTTTCCACCCGTCTCCGCGGCCATATCGACGATTACGCTTCCCGGTTTCATCTCTTTGACCATATCGGCCGTTACGATCACCGGAGGCTTTCTCCCGAAGACCTGTGCGGTCGTTATCACGACGTCCGATTCGGCGATCTGCTTCTTCTGCCCTTCTAGCTGTTTGTTTCTTTGCTCGGGTGTCAGCTCGACCGCGTAACCGTCCTTTGTCTGGCCGGTTTCGCCGAGATCGATCTCGAGGAACTTGGCACCAAGCGACTCGACCTGCTCGGCAACAACAGCTCGCGTATCGAAAGCAACTACCTTCGCTCCCAGGCGACGTGCCGTTGCGATCGCCTGAAGGCCTGCGACACCGGCGCCGATAATGAAAACGGTCGCCGGTTTAAGGGTTCCGGCAGGCGTCATCATCATCGGCAGGATCGTCGGGAGCTTGCTGCATCCGAGAATGACCATTACATATCCCGCAAGATTTGCCTGAGAGCTCAAGGCGTCCATCTTCTGCGCGAGAGTCGTTCTCGGTATCATCTCCATCGAGATCGCAGTCGCTCCGCTTCCGCGCAGAGATTCGATCAGAGCCGTTTCATTGAACGGATCTAGGAAGCTTACGTGGATCGCGCCCTTCTTCAACGCTCCGACCTCGTCTTCAGGCGGCTTCCGCACCCGAAGTACGACATCGGATTCGGCGAGCAGCTTCGAGCGTTCGGCAGAAATCTCTGCGCCCGCTCCCCTGTAAAGGTCGTCGCTGAATCCCGCCTTACGGCCGGCCTCGGCTTCGACACAAACTTCGGCCCCCATCCTGACAAGTTTTTTCACATCATCAGGCACGAGGGCCACACGTTTCTCGTTTGATTCTTGTTCTCGGGGAACACCAATCTGCATATCGGTCTTTCCGGATCAGTTGTATTGTGACTAATTGCGAGGTAAATCCAACGTAATAAAAATGGATTCGTCGATTCTTGTCAACCTTTTCGGGTTGTTTGGCGCAATTGTAAGGTGAACAGCACTAAGCTTCCGTGATGTTTGTCACGAATTACGTTGAAGATAGGCGAGAACCGTTTTGAGCAGCGCTTGCGCTGCTGTTAGCGTCACGGTTAGAGTGCGACGAGAGCTTCAGCTTGTCACCGATCCTCGCTACGATTCGTTGGCGCAAACTAAAGTTCGCGCGACAGTTCGCAGCGCAAGCGCTGCTCTAGACGGGGAGGGGGCCAGCGTAAATCGGAAAGGCAAAGCCTTTCCGCACATCCGGGCGGCAGAGCCGCTAAATGGCGAGAGTGCGTGGTCACATGGTTGTTGCAGCGCTCACGCTGCTCTAAACGACATTAGGAAGCAACTCTGAAATTTGGAATTTGAAATTTGAAATTCAGCCGAAGGCTGACGCCGCCCTGAAACCAATTGGTCCGAAAAACCGTAATCTTCCGCATAGCACCATTCCGCCGGTTAACCGGCAGCAAACCTACAACTGATTCCGAGGTAACCAGATGAGATCCATCATTTCTCTGCTGATAGTTCTGACATTCGTATTACAGGCGGCAGCCCAGATGCCCGCTGACACTAACGGTGAATTTCCAAAGGCTCCGGCCTTCGACCGGTCCGCTTACGAGATCCAGCACAAGACGTTTGTGCTCGACAACGGCCTGACGCTGATCGTACACACCGATCACAGCGTACCCATCGTGGGCGTGAACGTCTGGTATCACGTCGGATCCCGAAACGAAAAGCGGGGCAAGACCGGCTTCGCCCATATGTTCGAGCATTTCTTCTTTAACGGCTCGGAAAACCATCCGCACGGTTTCCGGGAGGCGATGGACGATCTCGGCGCGAACAACCGTAACGGAACCACAAACACCGACCGCACCAACTTCTTTGAAGATGTTCCTGTATCGGCTCTTGAACGGACCCTCTACCTCGAGGCCGACAGGATGGGCTTCCTCGGCGGCTACATTTCGAAGGAAATGCTCGAGCGCGAACGCGGTGTTGTGAAGAACGAAAAGCGCCAGGGCGAGAACCGGCCATACGGACGCGTCTTTACCGAGATCGTGGAGAAGGTCTATCCGTATTCGCACCCGTATTCATGGTCGACGATCGGTTCGATGGACGACCTGAATGCTGCGACCCTCGAAGATGTGAAGGAATGGTACGAAACCTACTACGGCCCGAACAACGCTGTACTCTCGCTCGCAGGCGATATAACTCCCGAGCGTGCCCTCGAGCTCGTTAATAAGTACTTCGGCGGCATCAAGCCGGGACCGCCCCTTTCAAGAGCAAAGACCTGGATTCCGAAGTTTGAACGCGACGTTCGCGACGAAATGTACGACCGGGCTCCGCAGGCAAGGATCTATCGCGTCTACCACGCACCGGAGTGGGCGAGCGAAGAGACCGAACATCTTCAGCTGTTTGCAGATGTGCTTGCGGGTTCAAAAAGCGCGCGCCTGGACAAGCGACTTGTATATGAGAAAGGGCTTGCGACCGGTGTTTCAGCGGGAATGCTCTCGAGGGAGCTTGCCGGACTGTTCCTCGTGACGATAACGGTGAAGCCCGGGGCATCTGTCGAAGAAGCCGAAAAGGAAATGGACGCGGTTGTTGCCGAGCTTGTTAAGAACGGACCGACCGGGGAAGAAGTGACCCGGAGTCAAAACAGAAATCTTGCAGGGTTCCTGCGCGGGATCGAGCGTCTGGGCGGGTTTGGCGGTCGTTCGGACGTTCTCGCCGAGGCAGCAACGTACGGCGGCAAACCCGAGCTTTACCTCGACAAGCTTGAGAACTTCGCTACCTCAACTCCTTCAGAGGTCAAGACAGCTTCCGCAAAATGGCTCACCCAGCATCACTACACTATGGTTGTGAGGCCGTTTCCCGAGCTGGCCCCGAAACCAAGCGGTGTCGACAGATCGATCCTTCCTACGATCGGCGCGGCTCCTGAGGTCGAATTCCCTCAGGTCAAATCGGCGACTCTGGATAACGGCCTGAAGATAATGCTTCTTGAAAGGCACTCTGTGCCGATTGTAAACGCCGCGATGGTCGTCGACGCGGGGTTCGCCGCAGATACCCTTGATAAAGCGGGAGCGGCCTCGCTTGCTTCCGATCTGATGGACGAAGGCACGGCGACGAGGTCGGCTTTCGATATCTCCAATGAACTGGACATGCTGGGTTCCAGCGTTTCCACAAACTCCGGACTCGACCAGTCGTTCGTCAGGCTGCGCTCTACAAAACAGAACTTCGGCAAAGCGATGGAGATATTTGCTGACGTTATCGTGAATCCGTCGTTCCCTGATGAACAGTTCGATATTCAGAAACAGAGGGCGATAGCCGGAATCGCACAGGAAAAAGCGCAGCCGAACGGCGCGGCCCTGAGAATTCTTCCCGAGCTTTTGTACGGAAGAGATCATTCGTACGGCAAGCCGTTCAGCGGATCCGGATTTGAGGATTCTGTCAGCTCCTTGACCCGCGAAGATCTCGCCAAATGGCACTCGGACTGGTTCAGGCCGAACAACGCCACTTTGATCGTAACGGGCGACACCACGCTCGACGAGGTCCGCGCGATCGCGGCGAAGGCATTTGCAAGCTGGAAACAGGGCAAGGTCCCTTCCAAGAACATTGACGATGTTCCGGCGACAAAGGGTGGAAAGGTCTATCTGATAGATAAACCCGGAGCGCCGCAATCCACGATCGTAGCAACTCACGTATCCCTTACGGCGGGCCAGCCTGACGAGATCGCGATCGAGACGGTGATGAGGAATTTCGGCGGTATGTCAACATCGCGTCTGAACAGAAATCTGCGGCTCGACAAGCACTGGAGCTACGGTTCCTCGGGATTCCTCGCGGGCGCGAGGGCTCAAAGGCCGTTTATCATCATCGCCCCGGTACAGACTGACAAAACGAAAGAATCAATGATGGAGGTCTGGAAAGAGATAAAGGGTGTCGCCGGAGAGCGGCCGCTTGAAGGCGAAGAATACGAGAGCATCATGCGCAACATGTCGCTCAGGCTGCCGGGCAGATTCGAAACGCTCAGTTCTCTTGAAGGAGCTGCGGTCGATATGGTGAACGAGGGCCTGCCTGCCGACTACTGGTCAAGATACGCGGGACGCGTGCGCAATCAGTCGGCTGATCAGCTGAACGCTGCAGCCGCCCGGTATGTCAGGCCCGACGAGATAATCTGGATCATCGTGGGCGATCTGGCAAAGATAACCGATGGCGTGAAGAGCCTAGGCTACGGCGACGTCGTAAGGCTCGATGCGGACGGGAAAGTGATGCCTTGATCGTGAATTGTGAATCGTTAATCGTGAATGGTGAATCGTGAACTAGTGCGTAGGTTCATCATTAGTTGGCGGCCAGCAACATTACATTTCACGTCTCTACGCTAAAAAAGGCGCTGCAATCGTTAAGACTGCAGCGCCTAGTTTTGTGCCTTCGCTACGGTGAACCGAAGAATGTCAATGACTTCTGGCGAAAGATGAATCAAAGTCTACGACTCACTATTCACGATTAACGATTCACAATTCACGATTCACTATTCACGATTCACGATTTACCATTCACTAACCACTACTTCGCTACCGGATTTCCCTCGACATCCAGGATGATGATCTCACCGAGGTTCAGTTCCCTGATGCCCTGCTCGATCTTCGAGAGATCACCGACAAGCAAGAGTGCAGTGCCGTCGGGCTTCGCATATTTTTGTGCGACCGCGTTCACTGCGCCCAGCTGCAGCTTGTTCAGTTCTTCCGGCTCCTGCTGGAGCTCAGTCATCGGAAGGCCTTCCAACCAGAGTGACAGTATTTGCCCTGCGATCCGGCCGTAGGACTCGAACTGCTGAGCGTATCCGCGGACCCTCGTCTTTCGAGCGGTTTCAAGCTCTTCGTTCGAGATCGGCTTCTCACCGGCAATGTACTTGAGCTCCTTCACGAACTCGACCGCCGATTCTTTGGTCTTGTCGGTCTGAACTCCACCCGAAGCAAGCCAGATGCCATCCCTGGACATAAAGTTGGGGAAGGCAAATACGCCGTACGAGTAGCCCTTGTCCTCGCGAAGGTTCAGATTCAGGCGAGTGCCGAAGCCGCCGCCGTAAACCGTATTGGCGAGTGAAAGCGCGTAGTAGTCATCCGACTTCCGCGGAGGGCCGGGCAAAATGTGGTTCACGACAGTCTGAGCAGCACCCTGCCTGTCGATCAGATAGACCTTGCCCGCAGCGTCCGAATTCGCCGCCGGAATGTTCACCGCCGGAGCAGAACCGCCGGACCACGAACCAAAGTGCTCGCGGGCTTTAGCGACCGCTTCCTGCAGAGAAAGATTTCCAACAAAGACCAGTGCCGAGCTTCCGGGCTTCCAGTACCTATCGTGGAATGCGACCAGATCAGCTTTCGTGATCTTCTGTACTGTTCCAGGCAGGCCACCTGTCGGCCTCCCGTAGGGATGGTCCTTTCCGAATGCAAGCATGTAAGCGACTCGATTTGCGACCGAGTTCGGATTGCTTGCGGCCTGAGCCAGATTGTCGAGCGTCTGCTTCTTTTCGCGGTCAAACTCTTCATCAGGAAATGAAGGGTTGATCGCGATATCTGCCATAACCTCTAGCGCCGAATCAAGATTCCGAGTGAGGACTTCCATCGAAAGTCCGCCGGATTCGCGGCCAGCGCCTCCGCCGATGCTTGTGCCCAGGTTTCCGAGCTTCTCGTCGATCTCAAGCGCACTCAACGAATCTGTTCCCCTTCGCATTACGCGATTCGCAAGTGCAGCCGTGCCGGCTTTCCCGGCCGGGTCGGCAACCGCTCCGGCACGTGTCGACAGAGCTACAGCGACCTTTGGAAGCTCCGGTTTCGAGACGACAAATACGTCCATTCCGTTCTCGAGCTTCGCGGTCTCGACTTCGGGTGCATTGAACGGTCGGTCGCCGCCAAGAGGAGGCTCTTGTGTGCGGTCGATCGCGACGTCCGAGGGTCTTCCCGATCTTTCGGGCACGAAGTGCATCCTGACGCGGTTCTCTGTGTCGAGGTACTTCGAGACCGCGTCTTTGACGCCGTCAACCGTAACTTTCCTGTGTCGCGCGAGATCTTCCTCAAATTTTCCGGGATCGCCGAGAAAAGTGTTGTATTGGTTCAAGAGGTCCGCTTTTCCTCCAAATCCTCCGATCCTCTCAAGGCCCGCGATGAAGTTGAATTCCCATTTGGTCTTCGCGCGATCGAGCTCTTCCTGGGTCGGACCTTCTTTGCCGAGCCGGCTGATCTCTTCAAAAATGATCTTCTCGATCTCCCCAAGATCCGCATCGGGACGGGCAGTGGCAAAGAGAACAAATGAACCAGTGAGATTTCTTCCGAAGGTAAAAGAATTTACGTTCGCAGCAAGCTGCTTGTCATAAACAAGCGCCTTGTTCAGACGAGCCGACAAACCATCGGTCAGGATCGTCGCCACCAGGGTTAATTCAGCCTCGCCGGGTTGGAAATAGCCGGGCATATGCCAGCCCAAATACGTTCTGGCAAGCGGGACACGATCATTGACCTTTACGAATCTCTCGCCATCGAGCTTTGGCATTCCCTTGGCGGGCCTTTCGAGAGGCGGCCCAGCCGGAATCGTGCCGAAGTACTTCTCGATCATCCTTTTCGTGGCTTCAACGTCGAAATCACCAGCAATAACAAGAGACAGGTTGTTTGGCGTGTAATACGTCCTAAAGAACTCGCGCACATCGTCCTCGGAAGCTGCGGTCAGATCTTCGTGTGAACCGATCACTGGATGCCAATAAGGGTGGCCTTCCGAATAGGCGGTCTCGCCCATGATCTTGAACCAACGGCCGTACGGCTGGTTTTCGAGGCCCTGCCGCCTTTCGTTCTTAACGACGTCACGCTGGTTGTCGAGATTCTCTTTCGTCAGCGCTTCCGGCAGGGTCGCAAGCCGGTCCGATTCGACCCACAAAAGGTTTTCGAGATTTCCGGAAGGAACGGTCGCAAAATAGTTAGTGCGGTCGTTGCTCGTAGTACCGTTTACTCCTCCCTCCAGCAGGTTTGCCCCCGCAGCCTCAACATACTTCAAGTAGTCGCGGCTGGCATTCTTCGAGCCCTGGAACATCATGTGCTCGAAAAGATGAGCAAATCCCGTGCGTCCGTCGACCTCGTTTGCTGAACCAACGTGAAACCACTGGTTGACGTGGACGATCGGAAGTTTCCGGTCAACGTGAAGAATTACCTCAAGTCCGTTCGGGAGGGTGTATTTTTCGAATTCGATCTTCGGGGTGGCGCTTGCGCCGCTCTGAGCGTAGACTGCCGTCGGCATAAATGGCGCCAGAAGCAGTGCGAGGATCATCGCAAAGCTCATTCCCGCTTTGGAAAAGTCTTTCATTTTCTTACCTCTTTGTTGTTTCAAGTTGTTATTTGAAATGAGTTTATGAAATCAGATACGTCAAATCAACGATGATGTTTCGGCAGCGTTTGCCTCTTCAGCCGTAATAAGGCGATTGGCATTCATCGCAGCATGAGTCACCTTTACCGATTTAGTGCGAAAACAGGCTCTTACCGCAAAGGACGCGAAGGTATGCGCAATGGACACAATGGGCGAACCCAATGACTGGGGTCTTCTTTGTGCTTTCTGCGAATCCCTTTGCGTGCTTTGCGGTTATAAAATCGCTATACCACTAAGCACGCAGCGGTTCTCTCGCGTCGCGCTTTATCTGTTTAATCAACCACAAACGTAGCGACGCTGGTCGGTGTCTCGTAGCACCGGACCTTGTAGACACTGATCCGTTCGTCGGCTATCCGTGAATTGAGATATTCCCAAAAGTAAGCGGCAATGTTCTCGGCGCTTGGGTTCAGTTCCTCGTCAAATGGCGGAAGTTCGTTCAGATTTCTGTGATCAAGGTAGGCGACGATCTCGTCTGCGGCTTCCTTCAGGTCACCAAAGTCGATAAGCAGCCCTATGTTGTTTAACTCTTCTCCGCGCGCAAATATCTCGACCTTGTAGTTATGGCCGTGCAGGTTCTCGCACTTCCCTTTGTAACCGCGCAGCTGGTGCGCGGACGAGAAGTTTCTTTCTATCATCACTTCGTAATAAGAAGGCATTGTTCCGATTCTATGCGACTACAGCATCGACGACAATTCAGGGCAGCTTTCCCGCTTTGTTGCCTATCCCGGCGATTGGCGTATGACTCTTGAAATGCGATTCAACCTCGCTTAGCTCCGTTGTTATACGCGCATCCGGAAGACTTTTCAGGAAGTCCCGCCCGTAGCCTTTTGTCCGCAGCCTCGGATCCAGAAGGGCGATTATCCCATGATCAGTAGTGCTCCTGATCAACCTGCCGATTCCCTGTTTGAGCGTAATGACCGCACTCGGAACGCTGTATTCAAAGAATGAACGTCCCCCGTGTTCGTCTATGTAACGCGTCCTCGCAGCGACCAAAGGATCCGTCGGGACGGCGAACGGGAGTTTGTCGATGATCACACAGGAAAGCTGCTCACCGCGCACGTCAACGCCCTGCCAGAAGGATGAGGTCCCGAACAGAACTGCGTTCGGCGTCTCCCGGAATCGCTCGAGAATTCCGGTCTTTGACATCGTTCCCTGCAGGAAGCAGGGGTAGTCTACCCGAGACGAGACGATCTCGTGCAGTGCGTTCATCGAGGAAAAGCTGGTCGAAAGCACGAATGTCCTGCCTTCAGTGATCCCTAGCAGCTTCATGATCTCTCCCGCCGCAAGTTGGGTAAACTCCGGAGACCTGGGCTCAGGCATCGTTTTCGGGAGATAAATTATCGCCTGCTCGCGGTAGTCGAAGCTGGAAGGCGCTATGAGAGTGTCGGTCTTCGGCGATTCTAGTCCGAGGCGCCCGCGTATGAAATCGAAAGTGCCGTTCGTCGATAGGGTCGCGCTTGTTAGCACACAAGTATCGACCTTCTCAAAAAGCCTGTCCTGCAGGATTCCCGACACATCTACTGGTGCTGCACGGACAAACGTCCCTCTTCCTCGCCGTTCTATCCAGTAGACGTAGTTCTCTTCTTTCTGTCCGACGATGAACTCAAGATCGGAACGGCATTGCCTGATCCGGCGAACAACGCTTTCTGCTTCCGGAACACTGTCGGAATGCACATCCAGCGAACTCTGCAAACGAGAAAGTGCCCGGTCCAGCGCGGCGTATGCTTCCCCGAGTCGCGTTGGAACCTCTTCTCCGCTTGTCGATCTTCTCGCTATCAAGCCGCGCTCCAGCGGATACCTGCCCTCCCTGCCGCGCCCCTGTGTGAACCTCGACCAGAACATGTCCGAATAGCTGCGAACCCGGGTCAGTACTTTCTTGAGTTGCGCCACCGGAGCGGCCTCGGGTATCGGAACCGCCTCGGTGTCACGCGCGAGCTCTTCGATCTGAAAAGACGAGACAGCGATCCCGAAGTAATCGGAAGCAATGTCTTCGATCAGGTGCGCCTCGTCAAAGATCACCGCCCCGTAATCCGGTATCACCTTTCCGTACTCGTTACCGCGAAGGTTCAGATCCGCGAAGAAAAGATGATGGTTGACGATGATGACGTCGGCTTTTTCAGCGCGGTCTCTCATCCTGGTGATAAAGCAGGGTTCAAAATCCGGACACTGCTGACCGAGACAGGTCTCGCTTCTCGCATTTATCCGCGGCCAGAACCCTAGATCTTCAGGGAGATCGGTAAGTTCTGCCCTGTCGCCAGTTTCCGACTCGAAAGCCCAGTCCCGGACCTTGTCGAAATGCCTGATCTCATCCAACCCCGACAACACCGGTTGATCATCGGCTTTCTTGATCCGGTAAAGGCATGCATAGTTGGCCCTGCCTTTCATATATGCCGACGTGAAACCGCCGGGAAGGATGTTGTGCAGGAACGGCAGGTCTTTCTCCATCAACTGTTCCTGAAGGTTCTTGGTCCCTGTGGATATGACGACCCTTCGCTTGGCGTTCTTGGCAAAAGCTACCGCTGGAACAAGGTAGGCGAGCGTCTTACCGGTTCCGGTTCCCGCTTCGACTATTAGGTGTCTCTTGTCCTCGAACGCTTTGAGGACCGCCTGAGCCATCTTCAACTGGCCAGGACGGTCTTCAAACGCTTCGTGGTGTTCGGCCAGGAGGCCTTTGCTGCCGAAAATATCTTCCATCAGATCGATGTGAGGTTCGGGGAACGAAATGAGGTCGTAATGTTAACAAATAATCCGTTGATCCGCTCGTCGGCGACTCCCCATTTCCTATGAACTGAACACGCTATTTTATTGAACCGAAAAGACCTTTGACTAATTCGAAGTGTATTTGTTAGAGTCGTGGCAGTTTTCGCGAAGCACAAGTTGATCAGTTGCGTCCGGGAACGCCTATTCAAACTGTTTTTATACAATTCTTGATTTATTCACATCGGGCTGATTACGGGTTTTCGGTCCGATACGCGTTTTCATACTTCCATAAGTCGCATTCATTGAATTGACCAAATGCGGCGGTGCAGAGTTCACCTCTTTGTGGCCGCCAACTTGATATCGGTTTCGTTTCCTCCGGTCCCCCAACAGGCTCCGCGATACAAAACCGAGTTGTTTCTCATATTCTGCATTCGGATCTCCCTGAATGCGGACATTTCACCGTCTTGTGGATCTTTCGGTTCTTTCCGTCGTTTCATAAGTCAACAGCTAACATAGGTTTACAGCTGGCCTCAGGCCGCTGTAGGAGGGTAAATCTAGATGAAAACTGCAGATGCAGCAGACGCCAGATTCAGGCTGACGCTATCGCTTGCCGTGCTTGCATTGATCGGCACAGCGATATTCCTGCCGATGCAATTCCGCTCTGAGGCAGCGACTCAACCCGCAGCTAAAGACAAGGGATTATTCCAAAGAACCGAAAGCCATGAGCCGGGTCTGGAGAACTACGACATCCGGACCGTCAAAGACGACGAGGTGTTCGAACTGCTTACAAAGTTCAGAAATGACTCCGGCACAACAGGCTATGCGATCGCGGATGTCCGAGAGGGCTTTGTTCGCGGCGAAGAATCGCTCCGATCAAGTGTCCCGTCTTTGAAGATCGAGTACAACAACGACATCCGGATTCCGGAGGTCATCACTCCGGATATGTATCGCTCTGAGATTGAAAGGCTTTCGAGCCGCCGGGACGAGAAGAATGCCGAAACTCTGAGGAATTTCCTCAAGCAGTACAACTCTCTTGTAGGCCTCGACGCTGGTCAGCTGGATCAGCTCAAGGTGACGGCGGACTATACGAATCCGAAGGGCAACATGTCCCACGCATTGCTCGAGCAGACCATTAACGGCATCCCCGTTTTCAGGGGTGAGGTGAAGGCAGGTTTCACGATCGACGGACAGATCATCCGTGTGATCAACAACCTGGCTCCCGGTCTTGACTATGATTCGCTCTCCACTGACTTCGGCGATCCTGCGGCCGCCGTACGTTCGGCTGCGGACAGTATCAATTACAAGCTTCAGGCTACCGATGTAACCCCAAATGCAGCTGAGTCGACAGAGATAAAGACCGTCTTCGGAGGAGGCGACTGGGCGACGACAGCGGAGAAAATGTACTTCCCGATCGAACCCGGCGTGGCCCGCCCGGCGTGGAGGGTTCTGATCTGGCAGCCTGTGAACGCCTATTACGTGATAGTGGACGCGGAAACGGGCAAGATGCTCTGGCGCAAGAACATCACCGAAGATCAGACCCAGAGCGCAACGTATGAGGTCTATGTAAATCCGCTTTCGATGATCAATGCGGCTGACAGCCCGGCTCCACTAAAGCCTGGTCCTATAGATCCTGGGCTGGGAACTCAGGGCGCGCTTCTGACAAGGATGAATGTGTCCCTGATCGGAAACGAAGGGAACCTCTCATTCAACAACAACGGTTGGATCACGGACGGCGCCAACGGAACGGACGGATGGACCGACGGAAACGCTACCGAGGCCGGTATAGACATCGACGGCACAAATGGCGTCGATGCTCCTGTTCCGGGAGCTAGTCGTGTATTCAGCTCGGCCTGGAATCCTCCTCCGGGCAACCCCGGTCCGGGCGATGCTCCGAGTGTACAGGCGGCAAGAGACGGTGCGGTAATCCAGATGTTCTACGTGATGAACCGCTTCCACGACGCGATGTACCTACTTGGTTTTAACGAGCAGGCCCTTAATTTCCAGGACGACAACTTTGGACGCGGCGGAGCGGGCGGTGACCGTGTTTCGTCAGAAGGTCAGGATTCGTCAGGAACGAACAACGCGAACTTCTCGACCCCATCCGACGGCGGACGCGGAAGAATGCAGATGTTTGTTTTCACGGGACCGACTCCGGACCGCGACGGAACTGCAGATGCCGACATCATCATTCACGAAGTAACCCATGGTCTTTCGAACCGCTTACACGGCAACTCCAGCGGTTTGAGCTCGAACATGTCGCGCGGAATGGGTGAAGGCTGGTCCGACTTTTATGCGTTCTGCATGCTTTCGAGCTCGACCGATCCGATCGAAGGCGTCTACGCCGGAGGCGGACACGTGCTGTTGGACGGGTTCGGAGCGATCGGTACAGCCAACTACTACTACGGCATCCGGAGATTTCCAAAGGCAACTATGTCTTCGACAGGCGGTCCCGGAAATCTTCCACATAACCCGATGACCTTTGCCGATATCGATCAATCCCAGATCGATCTTACCGACGGCGCATTCCCGGCCATGTCCGGCCCGCACATTTCGACCTCAGCTTCGCAGGTCCACGCAGCAGGAGAGATCTGGTCTTCCGCTCTCTGGGAAGTCAGGGCGCTGATGATCGCCCGTCTCGGGCACGTGGCCGGAAACGATAGAGTGCTGCAGGTCGTGACGGACGGTATGAAGCTTGCTCCTCTGGCACCGACCTTCATTCAGGAAAGGGACGCGATCATAGCAGCTGCATCCGCACTTCCGGTTGCTCCCGAAGCCCAGGCCGATGTCGATGACGTACGAGAAGGCTTCCGCATCCGCGGAATGGGCTTCAGCGCGTCGGTTGACGATTGCTGCGGCACCACGACGACGCGTGTGACGGAAGCATTTGATTTCCCGAATGTCGTGTATACCGATCCCTTCTCGGTCAGCGATGCAGTTGGCGATAACGACGGATTCCCGGAGCCCGGCGAGAACGTCACGCTGTCGATCGCAGTTGAAAACACCACAGGTGCAACGATCAACAACGTGAACGTCAGCGTCGACGGCGGCTCGGCATTCAGCTATGGAAATATCGCTGACGGCGCAACCGTGGTGCAGGACGTACCATATACGATCCCAACCTCACTTGGCGGCACGCCTTGTGGTGGATTCCATCAGGTAGAGATCGTGGTTTCGAGTGATGTCGGCGTTCAGCAGCCCGTAACTCAGGAATTCCGTCTTGGAGCTCCTGTCGGTGGACCTGCGCAGACTTTCGAGAACACGACCCCGATGGATCTTCCGGCAGGACAGCCAGGAACGACATCGGGCCCGGCCGATCCGTATCCCTCGACCATTTCGGTCTCCGGTGTAACCGGCCCGAAAGTCATTGAGGTCGAGCTGACGGAGATCAATCACACGTGGGTCGGCGACCTTGACTTCCTTCTCGAAGCCCCGGGCGGCGAGACGATGGTCATAATGTCCGACGCTTATAGCTCCAGCAACCGTACCAATACGGTCGTCACAACCCTGACGATCAGGGACGATGCTGATGACTTTATGGCCGGAAGCGGTGTTCCGCCGGCCTCGGGTACATTCAAACCAACACAGGACGGCGGCGCGACGGATGCCTTTGACGCTCCGGCACCTGGTGGTCCTTACGGACAGCCCGGTCCTGACGGCGCAGGTGACACGCTGATGTCCGTCTTTGGCACTGACGGCGATTCGTTCAACGGCGACTGGAAGCTGTGGGTCGATGACGACGCCGGATCTGACCCCGGCACACTGGATGGAGGCTGGAAGATCACCTTCGAATCCGATGAGTATGCTTGTAACCTCGTTACCGGACCGGCGCGAGCCGACTTCGACGGCGACGGAAGGACCGACATTTCGGTCTTCAGGCCGTCTGAAGGCAACTGGTACATCAACGGTTCGCAAGCAGGCTTCTTTGGCCTGAACTGGGGTCTTGACGGCGACCTGCCCGTCCCGGCCGACTACGACGGCGACGGAGTTACCGATGTCGCTGTCGCAAGAATGACGGACGACGAGAACGAGGCGGACTTCTACATCATTAACAGCGGAACGCTGACGTTCACCGGATATTCGTGGGGACAGACCGGGGATATCCCCGTGCCCGGCGACTACGACGGAGATGGTGAGGATGATGTAACGGTCTACAGGCCTTCCGATAACACCTGGTACACGGTGATCGACGGAGGCCCGGCGCTGATACGTCAGTTCGGAACCGCAAACGGATTTCCGATTACCGGCGACTTCGACGGTGACGGTATTGACGACATCGGTTACCACGATGCTTCGAACGCAGGCGAGATGAGTGTCCAGCTTTCCGGCGGGGGCACATTGACCCGCAGTATGGGCGGACAACTCGATGTCTCGGGCGATTACGACGGTGACGGAACCGACGATATGGCTACTTACGACGTGGCTACCGGCATGTGGAACATATGGTTCAGTATGTCTGACACGCTTCAGTCATATCCGTGGGGCGCCGGCACAGATGTTCCGGCTCCGGGCGATTATGACGGAGACGGGAAACACGACCTGGCCATCTACAGGGACGGACAATGGTGGATATTTGGAAGCCAGTCCGGTTCGCATACTGTGACGGCCTTCGGAGTCGCGGGCGACATCGCCCTACCGATTACGTCGACGCCTAACTAATCACATCAGCGCATTTGGCGCTGGCCACAATTAACTTCGGGCCCTTCGCTTGGCGGAGGGCCCGTTTTTTTCTTCCTACTGCACTGCCCGCTTCTGCTTCCCGAACCGATTTGCTAACCTTAAATAACCCATCCATTCAGATAAATGTTTGTCTCGCTTTGCGGACAAACTGAAAAGACAACCTGACCGAGCAAGAGGATCGAAGAAGAAGATCGATGAAGAAACTGTATTTTGTTTTGCCGTGTGTAGCGCTGATTTTGGCCGTCTGGGCATTCTCAAACGCTTTTGCCCCTAGTGCCTCTACTCAGGAACTCAATGACCCTGATCCTCTGAGAACAGAAAGCCACGAACCCGCGTTTCCCAACTTCGACATACGGACATCAAAGGCCGACCGCGATGTCGAGCTGATAGGAAAGTTTCTTTCGGACGCCGGGACGAATGCAGCCTTCGTCGCCGCCGGACGGGATACAGCGGTCGATGCAGAACTGGCGCTCCAGGCGGTCTCGCCACACGCAAAAGTAACTTACAGCAATGAAATGTCAGTTCCGGAGGTCATCTCGCCGGATGTTTGGCGTTCAGCCGCCGCAAGCCTTGCGCGTTCTTCCGGATCCTCACGGGCGGACACTCTGCGTTCTTTCATAAAGGAGCACGATCAGCTGTTCGGTGTCAGCGTGGGTCAGGCGAACCAGTTGAAGATCGTTGCAGATTACGAGAATCCCTCGGGCAACATGGGTTTCGCACATTTTCGTCAGTCGGTCAACGGTATCCCGGTCTTCATGGGAGAGGTAAAGGCAGGTTTTCGAAAGGACGGATCACTCTTCAGGGTGATAAACAGCCTTGCTCCGCGTCTGGAATATGACGAATTGTCGAATGACTTTGGGTCACCCTCGGACGCATTTGCAGCGGCGGCCGATCATATCGGATACGAAGCGCCGTCGATCGGGAAAGAAGCCGTAACGGGTTCAGAAGACGGCCTGCGGACCGTGTTCGGCGACGGAGATTCCGCGACAGTGGCCGAAAAGGTCTTTTTCCCAGTTGCGATCGGGGTCGCGAGACCCGCTTGGCAGATCATCATCTGGCAGCCTGTCAATGCCTACATCGTGGTCGTCGACGGGAAGACTGGTGAATTGCTTTGGCGCAAGAACATCACAGAAGACCAGACGGAAGCCGCCACTTACGAGGTTTACAGGAATGCTAATGCATTCATCGACGTTGCGGACTCCCCCGCGCCCCTAACACCGGGACCAAACAACCCCGGCGACGGCACCCAAGGCGCGATCCTGAATCGTGAGAACATTTCGATCATCGGAAACGAAGGCCCTTTGAGTTTCAACAACAACGGCTGGATAAACGACGGCGTGAGCGTTACGGACGGCAATGCTGTAGAGGCTGGGCTCGACCGCGACGGAACGGATGGGGTAGATGCGCCGATCCCAGGTACAAACCGCGTCTTCAGCAGTGCCTGGAACCCACCTCCGGGCAATCCGGGCCCCGGAGACAATCCTACAGATCCGGCAGCCCAGTCTGGAGCGGTCATTCAGATGTTCTACATCACAAACCGTTACCACGATGCGCTTTACCAGCTTGGATTCACCGAACAGGCATTCAACTTCCAGCACGACAATTTTGGTCGTGGAGGTGCGGGAAACGATCGTGTCAGGGCAGAGGGCCAGGACATCAACGGATTTAACAACGCCAATTTCTCTACTCCGCCGGACGGGTTCCGGGGCAGGATGCAGATGTACATATTCACCGCCGGAAATCCGGATCGGGACGGGACCACAGATGCGGATGTCGTGATCCACGAATTGACTCACGGGACCTCGAACCGGCTTCACGGAAACGGATTCGGCCTTACAGGCGACATGGGTCGCGCGATGGGAGAGGGCTGGTCTGATTTCTATGCGCACGCGCTTCTCGCTGAACCTTCAGATCCGATCAACGGCGTGTATACGATCGGCGGTTATCTTCTGAATTCGCCGACCTACGACCGAAACTTCTACTATGGGATCCGTAGCCTGCCCAAGGCCGTAATGTCGTTCACGGGTGGACCAGGAAACCGACCGCATAATCCACTTACGTTCGCGGACATTGACCAGGCGCAGTCGAACAATTTCGATGGAGCCTATTCGCCGCGGTTTGGTCCCCAGTTCGGTTCCCCCCACTACCGCGGAGAAGTCTGGTCGAGCGCCTTGTGGGAGATACGGGCTCTTATGATCGCCAGGCTCGGGTTTGAGGAAGGTACTCGGAGAGTGCTTCAGCTCGTAACTGACGGGATGAAGCTTGCTCCTGCCAATCCTTCATATCTCGATGAAAGGGACGCGATCATCGCCGCAGCGTTCGCGGCCTCTGCCGTTCCCGAAGCCTCGATCGACGTTCAGGAAGCGTGGGAAGGGTTTCGTATCCGCGGTATGGGTTTTTCGGCGCGGGAATTGTCCGCGTCCCCAATAACCGTTGAGGAAGCGTTCGATATGCCGAACGTTTTTGTCGACGAGCCCGGATTCGATGTAAACGACTCTACAGGCGACAACGACGGCCATTTCGAAACGGGCGAACCGCTTTTGGTCACGGTCCCGCTGAAGAATAATTCCGGCGTTCCGATCACCGGCGTGACAGTATCGGTCAACGGCGGTGCGCCAGTTGATTTTGGTACGATCGCGGATGGTGCGACTGAAGTCAGGGAGATCGCTTTCACGGTCCCGCAGGCGCAGCAGTGCGGATCGGTGCTTACACTGACGCTTGACATCAATGGCAGCAGGGGCGCGAGACAGGAATCGAGGGTTATCGTCATTGGCGAGCCGTCGGATATCGTTGGAGAGAATTTCGATTCAGTGTCCGTTCCAACTCTTCCGGATGGATGGACCTCGGCTCAGACAGGACCGGGGCTTGCGTTCGTTACGCAGACTGGCACTTCAGATACGGCACCAAACTCGGTGTTCACTCCGAATCGCGGCCTTTCGGGCGGAAATTCAGGTGCGACCCTCGAGTCGATCGAGTACGCGATCAATTCCGGTGCGGCGATCGTCTCGTTCAGAAACAATTACGACACCGAGCCGGGTTGGGACGGCGGCGTCCTTGAGATAAGTATCGACGGCGGTGCATTTGTTGACATCCTCGACGCAGGAGGAGGATTTCTTGCAGGAGGCTACAACAGTTCCATCGGTGCTAACCAAAACCCGCTCGATAACCGCGCGGCCTGGAGTGGAGATTCGGGAGGTTACATCGATTCGGTCGCATGGCTTCCGGAATCTGCGAACGGACAGAACGTGAGGCTAAGGTGGCAATTTGGCGAGGATACGAATACCTCGAGTGTCGGATGGAACATTGACGGCGTAGAGGTCGCACGATCAAGCAACTGTGATTTTGCGGCCACTGGTTCGACGGCGGTGTTCGATTTTGACGGCGACTCAAAGACCGATGTCTCGGTCTTCCGTCCGAA
>ERZ869936.53-NODE-53-length-193207-cov-15.017784_pt1 | contig 193207 bp, 139 predicted proteins | sample MGYA00520876_ERZ869936 | MGnify/ENA primary metagenome ERZ869936 (study PRJEB32218, sample SAMN09650985) | biofilter metagenome | isolation source: enrty point of leading RO module | place: Saudi Arabia: Thuwal, RO plant located on Red Sea | collected 2016-02-17 ...
CAGCGAGCAGACGAAGACCTCACAGGCCCATCATCGCCTGCTTCACGACGCACCACGGCCGCAGCGTAGCGCAAGCCCCGAGCTCGAGAAGGATCTCGAGCGATCGCGCCCGGATCAGAAGCCCTCGCCGGTGTCCGTCGACCGTGGGCGCCGCATCAACCCGCCGCTTCGTAGGCCTGGCGCAGCCAGCCAATCAGCTCCTCGTCGACGTCGCCGGGCGCGGCGAGACGCACCCGGTGGCTCACCATCGAGTTGAAGCTGCCGGAGGCCTCGAGGCGCTTCCCGGCCGCGACGCCCGGTAGCTGGATGCCGACGTCGACCCGCGTCTTCGTCGACGGCTGGACGAGCGCGAACTGCTTCTTGCGCCGCAGGCTCACGTAGGCCTTCTTCGGCGCCAGCTCGACGTCGTCACCGAAGCCGCCCACTCGCTCCTCGATGCGACGCCAGATCGGCAGCAGATCCTGCTTGCCGGCGTACTGCGCCGCCACCAGGTCGCCGGCCTCCGAGTGCGAGGCCGCCGAGCGCAGGGTCTCGTGCGCGATCAGGTTGGCGTAGCCGTGGGTGACGCCGTGCTCCTTCTTCAGCAGCGCGACGATCTCGCCGTGCTTGGTGAGGCCGCTGGAAGCGAGCAGTTTCTTCCACTGCTGCAGATCGCGGCCGGTCTTCTCCTCGATCCCGCGCAGCATCGCCTGCGCCTGTTCCTCGGGGGTCGCCATGTCATCTCCTAGTCGTTCGAGCCTCAGGGGCTTTGGCGCGGCGGAGCCGCCGCACCGACCGCAGACTAGCCTCGTCCGCGGCGGCCGTATTGGACATTTCCGACCCCTGACGGGGCGATCGTCGATCCTGAGGGCGCGCTGGTCTTGCGTCCGACGGGTGAGGAAGGCCGACGGCGTGTGCGGGAGAACCTCCGGAACTCGCGGATCAGGTGCGACGGGTCGGAGTAGCCGCATTGCCGCCACGAGGTCGAGCACGGGCCCCTCGAGAGCTCGACCCGGTGGCTGCGCGCACTGCATCGAGGGATCAGCCGGAGCGCGCATCGGCCGCCGAGGCATGTCGCCACAGTGCGATCCCGGAGGCGAAGACAAAGCAATGGTCGCCACGCGGCGGCCGGGCCGCCTCCGATCCGAGGCGATGCGGCTGGACTCCCGACAGGCGAGCCCTCCACAACCTCGGGGCACGTACCGACGTATGCAGAAGCCGAGACCCGATGCCACCGAAGCCCACGCCAACTCGGCGCCGCAGCCGCGGTGCCGTCGCCGAGAGAACCGTGACCCGAACGACCTCGCCACCCGGCCTGCGCTCGCGCCGCCTGGCCGGCCTGTTCGACGGCGTGCGCCTCGACCTGATCGTGGCCGTGCGCTCGCTACGCCGCACTCCGGCGCTCACCGTCGCCGTGCTCTGCACCCTGGCCATCGGTCTGGGGGCGAACGCCGCGATCTACTCGGTGGTGCGGGGAGTTCTGCTGCAGCCGCTGCCGTTCGCCGAACCGGAACGCCTGGTCCGCATCGGCGGACCTTCCACCGCGGCGCAGATCGACGCCTACCGAAGCCTGGACCGAGCAGAGACCGTCTCGGCACTCGGAGCCGAGGAGTTGGTGCTGCGCCACGACGGCGCCGCGCACGAGCTGCGCGGCCTGCTCGTCGACGGGCGACACCACGAGCTCTTCGGTGTCGCTCCCCGGATCGGTCGCGCCCTGCGCCCCGCCGACGACCTCGCAGGCGCCGAGCCCGTGGTGGTGCTGGGCCACGACGTCTGGCTGCGGTTCTTCGACGGCGACACCTCGGTCCTCGGTCGCTCGATACCGCTCGGCCGGGACGGCACTGCGACCCACCGCGTCGTCGGTGTCATGGACGCCGGCTACCGGCCGAGCTCGCTGCAGGCCGACTTCCTGCTGCCGCACGGCTACCAGCCGGACACTCACGACTGGGACGACATGGCGCGTTTCTGGTCGGTGGCGCGCCTGTCGCCAGGTGTCGGCACGGAGGAGCTGCAGGCCGAAGCGCGCACGATCGCCTCGACCCTGGCCGAGGAGGGACGCACCTTCGATCGCGACACGGCGCGCGACCTCGAGGTCGTCTCTCTGCTGAAGGCGCGGGTGGGCCGTGTCGAGCTGCAGCTCTGGTTGCTCTTCGCCGCCGCCATGGCGGTGCTGCTGACCGGCTGCGCCAACGTCGCCAACCTCTTCCTGGTGCGTCAGCTGACGCGACGCAGGGAGTTTTCGTTGCGCCGGGCCCTGGGCGCCGGCCGGCTGCGACTGGCGCGCCAGATGGTCAGCGAGGGCCTCGTCCTGTCGCTCGTCGGCGGCGTCCTCGGAACCGGCCTCGCCGCCGCCGCGCTGCCGCCGCTTCTCGCCTCGCTGCCGAGTCGACTGCCGCGCGTCGAGGAGATCTCCCTCGACGCCTCCGTGCTCGCCTTCACCCTCGCCCTCTCCATCCTCGCCGGCGTCGTGTTCGGCCTCACACCGATGGCCCGCCTGCGCGAGGCCCCACTTGCCGCGCGGGCCGACGACGATCAGGGCAGCCCCAGCGCCCGCCGACTGCAGGCCGGCCTGGTCGCCGGCCAGCTCGCCCTGGCGCTGGTCCTGGTCAGCTGCTGCACGCTGCTCGTGCAGTCGATGGTGCGCCTGCAGGGAGTCGATCCCGGGTTCGAGGTCGCAGGCCTGCACGCGTTGCGCCTCAGTCCACCGTCGGATCGCTACAACGACGATGCCGCTCGAGCGCGCTACCTCCAGCAGGTCGAGCAGGCGGTCGCCGCGACGCCGGGAATCGAGCACGTCGGCTCGATCTCGGCGCTGCCGCTGACCCCCGTGCTGCTCGGTGTCGGCATCTCACCCGACGGTCGCGCCCTGCCCGAAGGCGAGCGCCCGCTGATGATCAACTACCGAGCGATCACCCCCGGCTACCCGCGGACCGCCGGAGTCCCGGTGCTGCGCGGACGCGGCCTCCGGGACTCCGACCGTCGAGAGGCTCCCCCCGTCGGCCTGATCAACCAACGTCTCGCCGAGCTGCTCTTCGCCGACCAGGATCCGATCGGCCGTCCGGTCGTCTGGGGCACCGGCGAGGACTGGTTCACCGTCGTCGGCGTGCTCGGCGACGTGCGTCAGACCGACCTCGCCTCCGAGGTGCGAGCCGAGGCGTACCTGCCCTACGCCCAGGAGGCTTGGGTCGGAGGCATGCATCTGCTGGCGCGCGCCGACGAGTCCCGGGCGACGCGAGAGACCCTGGCGGCCGCGGCGCTGGCGGTCGACCCGCTGGTGCCGATCGGTGCCGTCCGCACGATGACCGAAGTCCAGCGCGAGTCGCTCTCGGAAGCCTCCTTCAACGCCGGCTTCTTCGCCGCCTTCGGCCTGCTGGCGCTCTTCCTCGCCGTGATCGGGGTCTACGGCACGACGCTCTACGTGGTCTCGCAGCGAATCGACGAGCTCGGCGTCCGCCTGGCGCTGGGCGCCGATCGACGACGCCTGGTACGACACGTGGTGGCCGGCAATCTGCCCGCCGTAGCGACCGGGATCCTGGCCGGCTGTGTCGGGTCGCTGCTGGCCGGCCGCTGGCTCGAGACGCTCCTCTTCCAGGTACGGCCCGGAGACCCGACGGCATTGACTGCCGTGCTGGTGCTGCTCGGTGGCGGCGCGCTGGCGGTGAGCGCGCTCGCCGCGCGGCGCATCGCCCGCCTCGACGCCACCGCGGTGCTGCGCCGAGGATGATGGCGCCGACGCCCACTCAGACCCCCGTTCGCCGGTAGCGAGCCGAGTCAACGACCCACCAGAGATCCCACTCAGCTCCCACCGCGATCGCGCTGCCAACCCACTGACATCTCACATCCCACTGCCGACCCGCTGACATCCCACGCGATCCGCCGAGAAGATCCGGAGACGACATGCACGACCTGCGTTTCGCCCTGCGCACCCTGCGCCGGCGCCCCCTCTTCGCCGTCGCCGTGGTGTCGACCCTGGCGGTGGGCCTCGGCGCCAACGCGACGATCTTCTCCGTCGTCGACTCGGTGCTGCTGCGCTCGCTGCCCTACCAGGATCCCGACCGTCTGGTGGCGATCTGGTCGACGGTGCTCCGCGACCCCGATCTGGCGGGGCGCGCCGAACGCCGGGCCTTCTCGATCCCCGATCTGGCGGATCTGCGCGCTCAGGCCTCCACGCTGCAGGCGGTGGCCGGCTACACCAGCGGCTCGTTCCGCCTCGACGACCAGGTCCCGGAACGTCTCATCGGCACCGTGGCCGACGCCGACTACCTCGACGTGCTCGGGGTCATCCCCTTGCTGGGCAGCGGTCTGAGCCCCGAGATCGTGCCCGAGGACGGCGTCGCCGGTGTGCTGATCTCCCACGCGCTCTGGCAGCGCCGCTTCGGTGGCGAGCCCTCCGTTCTCGGTCGCACGGTGCGGCTCGAGGGCGATCCGGTCGAGATCGTCGGTGTCCTGCCGGCGGGCTTCCGCGGTCTCGTCGACGCCAGTGACGTCTGGTATCCGCTGTCCGCCGTCGACCAGCGTACCCGCGAGTCGCGCGGCGCCCGCTGGCTGCAGGCGGTCGGTCGGCTCGCTCCGCACGCCACCGTCGAGGCGAGCCAGCGCGAGCTGCACACGATCTTCTCCCGCCTCGAGCAGGAGCATCCCGATCACAACCGCGGCTACGGAGCCGCCGCCGCGGCCCTGCGCGACGAGCTGGTCGGCGATCTGCGCACGCCCCTGCTGCTGCTCTGGGGGGCGGTCGGTGCGGTGCTGCTGATCGCCGCGGTGAACGTGATCAACCTGCTGATCGTGCACCTCGGCCAGCGCTCCGGGGACTTCGCGGTCAGCCGCGCCCTCGGCGCCTCGACCGCAGACCTGCTGCGTCGCATCGCCAGCGAAGCGCTGCTGCTCAGCGTGACGGCAGGGGTCCTGGGCCTCGGCGGCGCGGCACTCGCGCTGCGACTGCTGCAGCCGATCGCGCCGATCGACCTGCCCGGCCTGTTCGCGGTGCAGGTCGGCCATCGCGCCCTCGGATTCGCGCTGCTGCTGACACTCGCCCTCGGCGCCCTGGTCGGCACGGTCGCCGCGCTGCGGGCGCTGCGTGGCCGCACCGCCGCCGCCAGCTCCGTCGTCGGCGCCACCGAGCTCCGCACGACACGCCGCGACCCGCTGCGTTCGGCGCTGCTGATCGCCGAGGTCGCGCTCGCCACCTCGCTCACCATCGCCGCCGGGCTGCTGGTGCGCAGCTTCTGGAGCCTGAGCGACGTCGACCCCGGCATGACCCGCTCCGGCGTCGGGTTCGTCCGCCTCGACCTCGGCGAGGAAGAGGCGAGGAGGCGCGCTCCGCTGCGCGCCGAGCTGCTCGCCGCGGCGCGGGCAACCGCCGGCGTGCGCTCCGCCGCGCTGGCCAGCGACACGCCCTTCGACGGCAGCTCGTCGGCGACCCTGGCCAGCCCGGAAGGCCGCGACGCCGATCCCGATCTCCCCTACTCCGGCGCCACCCGCATCTACCGCCACCTCGTCTCGCCGGGCTACTTCGAGACCCTCGGCATCCCCATGCTGCGGGGCCGCGACTTCGACCAGCGCGACGTCCTGCCGCCCGACGACGACTCCTCGGGGCCGGGAGCGCCCGGCGTCGCCATCGTCTCGGCGAGCTTCGCGGCGCAGACGTGGCCGGGCGAGGAGGCGATCGGAGAACGCTTCTACCTCGGCCCGCCGACCGAAGACGAGGTGGACCAGCAGCGAAGGCCCTGGTTCGTGGTCGTCGGCGTGGTCGCCGACCATCGCCACCGCAGCCTCGTCCCGGCGCCCGACGACCCCGCCGACCCCGACGTCTTCTTCGCCCTGGAGCAGTTCGACCGCGGCGAGGTGACCCTGCTGGTCGCAGCGGCCCTGCCGCCGGAAGATCTCGTAGGCACGCTGTCGCAGCGGATCTCCGAGCTGGCGCCGACGGTGATCCCCTACGCTCCGGACACCCTCTCGCACCGCCTCGCCGAGCAGACGGCCCGGGCGCGCTTCAGTGGACTGCTGATGACCTCTTTCGCGCTGCTCGCCCTGCTGCTGGCGGCGATCGGGATCTACGGCGTGGTCGCCTACACGGTGCTGCAGCGGCGCCGTGAGGTCGGCATCCGCATGGCGCTGGGGGCCGACGGGCCAAGGGTGGCGCGAGAGATCGCCGGGCCGGCCCTCGGCCTGGTCGCGGCCGGGCTCGGCCTCGGCGTCGTGGCGGCGCTGACGGCGAGCCGGGCGCTGCGCTCGCAGCTCTTCGCCATCGACGCCGTCGACCTGCCGACCTACCTCGTCGGCCTGGCGCTGCTGCTGGTCGTCGGCACGCTCGCCGCGGCGCTTCCGGCACGCCGCGCCAGCCGCGTGCACCCGGTGGAGTCGCTGCGCGCCGAATGATCTGGCGGCCCGGAGCGGCATCGTCCCACGTGCAGCGGCGGCCGGTGCCGGTCGGGGCTGTAGAGTGGAGCCTCCCGCCCACTGTGCAAGGAGTCTCCGTTGGCGAAAGCGCCCGGCGCCGCGCCACGTCGACCCGCCGCCGCGACGGAACGCGACACCACCGAGCTGCTCGAAGCCGCCCGCGGCGGTCGGCGCCGCGCCGCGGACCAGCTCTTCGAAGCCGTCTACTCCGATCTCCGCCGTCTGGCGGCCAGCTATCTGCGGAGCGAGCGGCGAGGCCACACTCTGCAGCCGACCGCCCTGGTGCACGAGGCCTACCTCCGCCTGATCGATCAGACCCGGGTCGACTGGCGTGGGCGTGCCCACTTCCTGGCCGTCGCGGCGCAGGCGATGCGGCGTCTGCTGGTCGACCACGCGCGCGGCAAGCGCAGGGAGAAGCGCGGCGGGCGCGCCGCCCACGTGACTCTCGACGCCGGCCTGGTCGGTGCGGACGGTGACGCCACCGTCGACGTGCTGGAGGTCGAGCAGGCGCTGGAGAAGCTGGCACGCGAGGAACCGGAGAAGGCGAAGCTGGTCGTGCTGCGCTTCTACGGCGGACTCACCATGGAGGAGGCCGCCGAATCCCTCGGCCTCGGCCTGCGCACGGCCGAACGCTACTGGCTGCACGCCCGCACCTGGATGTACCGCGAGATGCGAGGGCCGGACGGCGCGGCGGACGGTGCGGAGGTGCGGTGACCTCGCCGCCCGCAACCGTCGACAGGCTGCTCGAGCAGGCAGCCGCGTTGGCGCCGGCGCAGCGCCGCGACTTCCTCGAGCGGGCCGCGAACGGCGATCGCGAGCTGATCGCCGAGGTCGAGAGCCTGCTCGAGTTCCTGCCGGCGTCGGAGGGCTTCCTCGAGACGGCGCCCGTGGTGCCGCCGACCCTCGCCGCGGCGGCCGGCGACCACCGTGTCGACCGTGTCGACCGTGTCGACCGCCGAGGCGAGCGGATCGGGCCTTGGATCCTGCTGCACCCGCTCGGCGCCGGCGGCATGGGCTCGGTGCATCTCGCCGAACGGGCCGACGGAGCGTTCGAGAAGCAGGTCGCGATCAAGCTGATCCGCACCGATCTGGGCTCCGCTGCGCTGCGGCGGCGCTTCCTCACCGAACGCCAGGCCCTGGCTGCCCTGGAGCACCCCAACATCGCCCGGCTGCTCGACGGCGGATCGACCGAGGGCGGAGCTCCCTACCTGGCGATGGAGTACGTCGAAGGAGGGCGGCCGATCGACGAAGCCTGCCGACGGGAAGGGCTCGCAGAGAGGGAGGTGCTACGACACTTCCTGTCCGTCTGCGATGCGGTCCAGTACGCCCACTCTCGGCTGGTGGTGCACCGCGATCTCAAACCGAGCAACGTGCTGCTCGACCGCGACGGGCGCATCAAGCTCGTCGACTTCGGCATCGCGAAGCTGCTGCAGGAGGAGACGCGAGCCGCCGTCACCGCGCCCCGCGCCTCGTCAGGCGCGCCCGCCGAGACGCTGGCCGGGCCGCGTCCGCTGACTCCCGCGTATGCCAGCCCGGAGCAGCTGCGTGGCGAGTCGGGTGGGATCGCCACCGACGTCTACTCGCTGGGAATGCTGCTGCACGTCGTGCTCGCCGGCGAGCTGCCGCCTCGCCAGGGCGAGGCCGGCACGCGGGTCCTGCTGGACGGCGATCTGGCCTGGATCACGAGGCGTGCTCTCGCCGAGGATCCGCGGCAGCGCTATCCCACCGTGGCCCACCTGGCGCAGGACGTCGAACGCCACCTCAGCCACCACCCGGTCTCCGCCGCGCCCGCCTCGCTGGGTCGTCGCGCCAGGCTCTTCCACCGGCGCCATCGGCTCGCGGTCTCCCTGGCAGCCGCCATCGTGCTGGCCCTGCTCACCGCGGCCATCGTCAGCACGCGCTCCTACTTCGCCGCCGACCGCGCCCGTGTGCGAGCGGAGACCGAGCGCAAGGCCGCCGAGCAGGTGAGCGAGTTCCTGGCCACCGTGCTCGGATCGATCGACCCCAACGTCGCGCAGGGCCGCGACGTCAGCGTGCTGGCCGAGGTGATCCAGCAGGCCGCACGCCGCATCCCCCGCGAGCTCGAGGAACAGCCCGAGGTGGCGGCACGACTGCACCGCACCCTCGGCACGGCCTACCGCAGGCTGGCGCGCTACTCCGAAGCGGAGGGCCAGCTGCGCCGCGCGATCGAGCTGCAACGGTCGATCGGATCGCCGGATGCGGCGACCCGGATCGAGCTCGGCCGCGTCCTGCTCGACCAGGCGCGTCACGACGAGGCCGACGAGTGGCTCACCCGCACCGTCGAGATCGCCGAAGCAGAGCACGGCGCGGACTCGGTGCAGCGCGCCGCGGCGCTCGTCGCCCACGGCGAAGCGGCGGGTCTGCTGGGCCAGTCCGACCGCGCCCGGCAGCTGCTCTCGGCGGCGGTCGAGATCCTGCGCGTCGCTGGCTCCGAGCACGAGCAGGCGCTCGCCGGGGCGCTCGGTGAGCTCGGCTGGCAGCTGGCCACCGACCACCGGGCCGACGAGGCCGAGCCGCTCATGCGCGAGGCGCTGGCCCTGCGACGCCGCCACGCCGCCAGCGAGCCCCTCGACCTGCTCGCCGGCCTCGAGCGGCTCGGCTACACGCTGCGGGTCCAAGGGGAGCTCGACGAGTCGCTCGATTTGTACCGGGAGCAGGTCGACCTCGCCCGGCGCCTGCTCGGCCCGCATCACCCGCACTACGGCCTCGCCCTCAGCCACCTCGGCGCCCTGCACGAGGTGCGCGGCGAGCACGACGCTGCGCAGCAGCGCTACCTCGCCGCGCTCGAGGTGCAGCAGGCGGCGCTCGGCGAAGGGCACCGCGAGGTGGCGACGACGCGCAACAACCTCGGCGGCCTCTACCGCAAGATGGGTCGGTTCGACGACGCGGCGCAGGAGTTCGGCGCCGCCGCGGCGATCTATCGCGAGGTCTTCGGCGACCAGCACCCGTGGGTGGCGATCGTGCTGCAGAACCTCGCCTACGCCTCGTTCCGGGCTGGCGACTGGACTCTCGCCGAGCGCCAGCTCAGCGAGTACCTGCAGGCGGCGGCCCGGCACTGGCCCGCCGGTCACTGGCAGATCGTCTGGTTCGAGGGCATGCGCGGTGCCGTCCTGTTCGAGCTCGGTCGCCGGGAGCAGGGTGAGCGTCTGCTCCGCGACAGCTGGGACTCGCTGCGGCGGGACCTCGGCGCGGAGGATCGCCGCGTCGACGAGCTGCGCGCCCTGCTGGCGGCGATCTACGAGCGCTCCGGCCGAGCCGACGAGCGACGACGCCTGCTCGCCGAGTCGCCCGGGTCCGGGGAGGACTGAGGAGCGCGGCCGGCGTGCGCCCGGGTCGCGACGCTCTCGTCAACCGCCGCAGCTCTCCAGCTCGGCCAGCAGCTGGTCGGCGGTCCGCCGCAGCTCGTCGGGCTCCTCCGCCGTGGCACCGGGCCGGCGCGACGCGAGCACCGCCTGGCGCAGCGCAGGACGCAGTGCGCAGGCAGTGTTCCGATCCTCGGCGTCCAGCGCCAGCCGCACCGCCTCGACCAGCGGCTCGACCGCTCCGTCGCCGCCGTCGCGCAGCCGCACCCTGGCCTGCTCCTCGAGAGCCTGGAGCAGATAGACCCGGGTCTGCGGCGGCGCCTCGCGCAGCAGCTCGACCGCCCTGTCGAACAGGCCCGCGGCACGTGCCGGCTCCACCTCGAACAGGCTGCGCCCGAGATTCAGGGCCGCGATGCCGACGTTGGGGTGGCCCGGCCCGAGCGTCGCCTCGAAGCCGGCGAGGGCCTCCTCGAGCAACGGCCTCGCCACATCGAAGCGCTGCTGGGCGAGCAGCGCGGAGGCGAGGTTGTGCGCCACCAGGGCGCGGTGCGGATGCTCGGCGGGCAGCTCGGCGAGCGAGAGCTGGCGCGCCTGCTCGAGCACAGGGAGCGCCTCGACGGAGCGCTCCTCGCGGACCAGCAGGCTTCCCAGGCTCGAAAGCGGCAGGATGAGGCCGGGGTGGCCGTCGCCGAAGAGCTGGCGCAGGGTCGCGATGGCGGAGCGCATCGCGTCGACCGCCCCGGCGACGTCTCCGGCCTGCGATCGGGCGACCGCTAGGTTGTTGTAGGTCTCGGCGACGTCGGGATGCAGGTCACCGAAGCGCTGGCGGTAGATCGCGAGTGCCTGCTCGAGCATCTCGAGCGCGAGCTCGGAGTTGCCGAGCCCGCGCTCGGCTCCGGCGAGATTGCGCAGGCTGTGGGCCACCTCGGCATGGCTCTCACCGTAGACCTGACGCCTCGCCTCCAGGGCGCGGCGCAGCAGCTCGGCCGCCTCCTCCATCTCGCCGCGCCGCACCAGCAGCACTCCGAGGTCGTTCCAGCTCCGCGCCAGCCCGGGATCCGGCGGCGTGACCTCGAGCAGCCAGGAGTCGATCGCCTCGCGGTAGAGGGTCTCTGCGCGATCGAGGTCGCCGCTCTCGAGCACCGCGTCGGCGAGATGCTGTGCCGCCTGCGCCAGCTCTCCCGGAGGGGCTGCGATCGCCTCGCGTTGCTCGTAGGCGTCCTCGAGCTCTTCCAGCGCGCGGCCCCCTTCACCGAGCTCGAGCAGCGCCAGGCCCAGCACCGAGCCGACGTCGGCACTGGGCCGCGACGGCTGCGCGGCTCCTGCGAGCAGCAGGCGGGCCTCCTCGGCGAGCCGGCGCGCCGCCTCCGCCTCGCCGACCTCGAGGCGCAGACGGGCCAGCTCGACCAGCGCCGCCGCAGCCTGAGCACCCTGACCGAGAGCGTGGCGCAGTGCCACCGCACTCGACAACAGACGCTCGGAGTCGTCGTAGGCGCCGAGCGAGCGGTAGAGGCGGCCCAGCACCTGCTCGATCTCGGCCCGGACCTCCGGCTCTTCGGCCAGGTCGTCGGCGACCCGCGCGGCGCCGGCGTCGAGCAGCGCCACAGCGGTCACCTGCTCGCCGCGGGCGCGCGCCGGATCGTTGCCCTCGAAGATCTCGGTCAGCAGCTGCACCACACGCTCGGTGCGCGCGGCGTTACGCTGTGCCTGGCGCGACTGGCTCCAGGTCCCCCAGACGCCGGCGGCGAAGACCACCGCCACGAGGACGCCGGCGCTCAGCGCCACGCGATGCCGCCAGGCGAATTTGCGGGCGCGGTACCAGCGGTTGCCGCGCAGCGCGGAGACCGGCCGGCCGCCGCGGAACGCCTCGAGGTCGGTGATCAGCTCAGCCACCGAGCCGTAGCGACGCGCCGGCTCCTCCTCCAGGCAGCGCTGCACGATGGCGTCGAGATCGCGCGGCACCCTCATGCCCGACTGCGACGGCCGCGGCGGCGCCAGGCCGGAGGACGGATCGGGACCGCGCGGCGGCCAGTCGGCGGGCCGGGATCCCGCGAGCAGCTCGTAGAGCACGACACCGAGCGAGAAGACGTCCGTCGCCAGACTGACCGGCGCTCCCCGCAGCTGCTCCGGCGCCGCGTACTCCGGCGTCGCGGGCGCCCGGCCGGTGCGGGTCAGCGGCTGCTCGCCGTCGTCGCGCTCGAGCAGGCCGGCGATGCCGAAGTCGAGCAGCTTGACCCGCACGCCGGAGCCGGAGCTTGAGCCGCTGCTGTCGGCGCCCGACGGGGCGTCGCGTTGGGCGACGAGCACGTTCGAGGGCTTCAGATCGCGGTGCACCACCAGGTTCTCGTGGGCGTACTGCACCGCGCGGCAGGCGGCGAGGAAGAGCTCGACGATCTGGTCCACCGAAGTGCCGACGCGCTCGCAGTAGGCGGTGATCGGCTCGCCGGAGACCAGCTCCATGGCGAAGTACGGAACGCCGCCGTCGGTGGTGCCGCCGTCGACCAGGCGGGCGATCCCCGGGTGGTCTAGCCGCGCCAGAATCCGGCGCTCGCGCAGGAAGCGGCGCCGCAGGTCCGGATCGAAGGCGCCGGCGAGAGGCTGCACTATCTTCAGCGCCACCTGCTGCGCGAAGCGCTCGTCGCCCTCGCCCACCGCGCGTCGGCCGAGGTAGACCTCCCCCATCCCGCCGCGCCCCAGCGGCCGCTCGACGACGAACGCACCGATCCGGCTGCCGGACACGAACGTCCAACCCTCGCCGGACGCAGCCGCGCTTCTCCCCGCCGAGGGCTGCGGCCGGGTGGAGTCGGCAGCGCCGCCCGCGGCCCGATCGCCCGGCTCCTCCGCGCCGTAGCGGCGTGGCGACAGGAAGTCGGCGTCGAGGTCGCGGTCCGCCACGAGCAGGCGGGCGACCTCCTCGGCCAGCTCGGGATCCTCCGCCCGCAGTGCGCGCAGAGCCCGTTGCTGCTCCGCCGACTCGAGACCCGCCCACTCGTCGAAGCAGCGCTCGACACGCTCCCACCGGGCGCGGGCACCATCGCTGCCGGTCTCGGGGCTCACGGCGGACCGCTCCCACCCGGCGACGGCGCCGCGCCCGGTACTGCTACCGCTCGGGCCATCTTCCCGCGCGCCTCACGCCGAAGTCCCAAGGGCTCAGCCCTGGCCATCTGGGTCGTCCACGACGCTCGTTCCACCTTCGGCGGGTACGGGCCCACCGCGCATGCGCGCGTGCAGGAAGGCGCGCGCGGTGCGCCAGTCGCGCCGCAGGGTGCGCGACGAGACTTCGAGGACCTCGGCGATCTCCTCCATCGGCAGCCCGGCGAAGTGGCGCAGCTCGACCAACCGGACGAGGCGTGGGCTGCGCTCGGCGAGCTGCTGCAGCGCCTCCTCGAGCGCCAGCAGCTCCTGGTCCTCGTCGAAGGGAGCCGCGGGCTCCGCCACCTCGTCGAGGCCGATCTTCTGGTCCAGGCCGCCGCGCTTGGCGGCGCGCCGACGACGTGAGGAGTCGACCAGGATCTGCCTCATCGCGCGGGCCGCCAGCGAAAAGAAGTGGCCGCGGTCGACCGCGCTGACCCGGGCGCTCCCGATCAGCTTCAGGTAGGTCTCGTGCACCAGCTCGGTCGGCGCCATCGTCGCCGGCTGCAGACGTACCTGAGCCCCGGCGATACGACGCAGCTCGCCGTAGACACGGTCGAAGAGCTCGTCGCGCGCTCCGTCGCGCCCCTGGCGCCAGGCCGCCAGCAGATCGGTCACCTCCTGACGCGGCAGGCCCTCCTCGCTCACCGACTCGCCTCCTGGCTGGCATCATGCCAGACGGGTCGGATCGGTGAGCCACCGCGGCCGGGAGGGCCTGCATCACGGGCGCTTCGGGAGGGTCACGGGCAGGTGGCGAAGGCGTTGCTGTCGAGCACCGGCCCGAAGCCCTGTCCACCCTGGCTGGTGTAGCGACGCATCTGCTGCGCCGCGGTGTCGGTGACCTCGAGCTCGAGCTGCAGGTCGGTGAGTCCGGCGGCAAAGACCCAGTGTCGCTGGTTGACTCCGCACGCGTCGAGCACTTTGACCAGCAGCTCGACGTTGCCGGGACCGAAGAAGTAGAAGTAGCCGGAGTCACCGCTCAGCGGCACGGCGCTTCCCTGTCCCTGGACCCCCTGCGCGGTGACGTAGGAGAGCTCGACCAGGAAGCGGTTCTGGTTGAGGCAGAGGGCATCGTCGCCGCCGGCGCAGACCGCGGAGTCGATCTGCAGCAGGCGCGATCCGGCCGCGGCGAGCGCCCCCGTGGCGGTTGCCGTCGCCGATCCGTCGTCACCGCCGTGCCCGCCGAGGCTGCCGACGGTGGCGGCAGCGCCGCACGGGAAGGCCGAGGTGTCCCGCACGGTCTCGAACGGCCGGCCGAGCGGATTGAAGTAGCGCCGCTGGGTCGCCGTGGTGGTGTCGGTCACCGCGAGATCGATCTCGACGTCGGTCGCTCCCGCGGCGAAGACCCAGAGGTTCTGGTTGAGCCCACATCCCTCGAGACCCTTGAGCACCAGCTCGACGTTCTCCTCGGTGAAGAACCAGAAGGTCGCCGTCTCGTCGGTCAACAGGTCGGCCTGACCGACGCCGACCTCGCCGGCCAGGGTGCGCCAGGCGGCCTCGACCTTGAGGCGCCCCTGCTGCACGCACGCCGCGGTCGGCGCGCCGATGCACAGCGACGAGGTCTGCGACAGCCGCAGCGCAGCGTCGGGCCCACTCGCGTGGTAGGCGACCTGGGCGTCGCCGGCGGCGTCGAGGGCGACCACCGGCGCCTGTCCCCGCTGGTCGACGAGCTGCTCGCCCTCGAGCGGCTGGCCGTTCGCCGCGTAGGCGCGCTGGCGCACCGAGAACGTGTTCGGCAGCACGCTGCCGATCGCCGCGGTCCAGGCGACGACGAAACCGCCGTCGGAGCGCATGGCGACGGTCGCGGCGGTGGGCGAGGCCCCGCTCTGGTTGACCTGGAACTCGGCGCCGCGGGGCTGGCCGTCGGAGCGGTAGCGCCGCGCCGCCACGGTGTCGTCGGTGTGCGAGAAGACGATCACGAACTCGCCGCCCGGCGCGACGCCGACGCTGGGGAACTGCTTCTGCGACGGCTGCAGGGTGGCGACCCGGAAGGTCGCGGCGCGCGGTGCGCCACCGGCGGTGTAGCGCCTGCCGAAGACCTCCGAGCCGCCAGAGGAGCGCGGCCCCTGCCAGACGACGACGAAGGCGCCCGAGGCGTCGGACTCCACCGCGGCGTTGGTGTTGAGCCCGTTGAGGCTGATCCCGGGCGCCTCCTGGCTGACCAGGAACTCCGCTCCCTGAGGCTGGCCGCCCGGGGAGAAGCGCCGGGCGTAGACGTCTGGGGGGAAACCGGCGTGGGTGCTGTCCCAGGCGACGATCCAGCCGTGGCCCGGACGCCAGGCCACCGCCGGGCTGCGCTGACGTCCCGTCGCCTGGCTGTTGAGCACCCGCTGGCCTCCGATCGGAGTCCCGTTGGGCGCGAAGAGGCGACCCAGCACCGTCCAGTCGTCACCGTCCTCGCCGGCGTTGCTCTCCCAGACCACGAAGTGGTTGCCGAGATCGTCGACCGCCACGTCGGCGTACTGCTGGATGCCCGCGGACGAGGTGTTGGCGATCTGCTCTGGGCCCATCGGCCGGCCGGTGAGCGAGATGCGCCGCACGCAGATCTCCGCCGAGGCCCCCGGGATGTCGCAGTGCCAGGCGACTACGGTGGTGCCGGCTGCGTTCGAGTCGACACTCGGGTACGAGTCGGTCTGGGCCGGGTCGTTGACGATGAGGGACGGGCCCAGGAAGCGGGTCTGGGCACTGGCGGATGCCACGTGGGTGACCGCCGCGATGACCGCCAATCCGAGCACCCCGAACCTCGGCACCGTCGCCATCCGGGCGCTCCGTGAGTCCTGCGCCGTTTCCTTGCCTGCCATCTTCTCTCTCCTGCGCTGTCGCCGTGATCTCCGATCGGGCGGACGCCGCGGTCGGCGCCTCGACAGGGACACGCAGGCGTGATGGCAGAGTGGCCAAGGTCGGCGCAGGATTTCCGAATCGCTGGTGGAGCCGGGGAGCTGCCAGGTGGGACGCATCTGCAGCGAGCTGAGCCGCACGAGCGCCGCTGAGAGCCTGCGGGCACGGAGGCCGCTACGGCGTGGTCGTAGACCACGCCGAGAGGTCTCCGGACTCGAAACCGTCGGTGAACACGAACGCGGAGTACATCACCGTCACCGTGCCCGCCAGCGCCTCGCCGTCGACCTCCTCGAACGGCGCTCCGACTGCCAGCTCGTCCTTGCCATCGCCGTCGAAGTCGCCGGTCGCCAGCGCGAATCCGAATCCCTTGCTCTCGCCGACCACCGTGCCCGGGAGCACGTCGACCTGCCGCACGGACCGCGCTTCGCTCCCCAGCGGCGTGCCGGTGCGCGCGAAGAGGATCTGCACAAGCCCCTCGTCGACCGCGCCGAGATCTTCCTCCCAGGTGCCGATGGCGAGATCGCCGAGGCCGTTGCCGGTGAAGTCGCCGTAGGCGAGGACCGAGGCGAAGCGGTCGGCCTGCTCCACGGGATCGAAGCCTCCCGCCTCGTAGTGGGCCGCCAGGCCGTCCTGACGAAATCCGCTCGCTCCCCAGTCGGTGCCGTTGGCGAGGCGCTTGGTGAGGCGCAGGCTGCCGCCGTCGATCACGGCGCCGGCCGAGGTCGGCACATCGTGCCGGGGCTGCCCCAGGGCCACGGTGCAACCGGTGACCGGGTCGTCGAACGCGGCAGCCATCGAGTCACCCGAAAAGAGGTCCGAGGAGGTCCCGAGCAGCAGCACGTCGTCGGGATCCTCCAGAGTGTGGCCGCCGCTCGAGCCGAAGAAGACGTGCAGGGCCCCCGAGCTCGGGAAGAGGCCGGATTCGCCGGGCGAGCTCACGTACAGCTCGTCGAAGCCGTCACCGTCGACGTCGCAGGTGGCCAGGCTGCTTCCGAACGCATCGCCGACCTCGCCCGCGTCGGCGACCCGGGGGTCGTCCTGGGTGATCAGCTGGACCCACGGCTCGGTGACCGCCTGCAGACGGACGACGCTCCCGCGCAGGACCCACACCGCACCCTCGAAACCGCCGTCGTCGAGCGCCTCGGCAGGGGCGCCGATGATCAGCTCGTCGCGGCCGTCGCCGTTGAGGTCGCCGGTCGCCAGCGAGGTGCCGAACTCGTCGTCCGGCTCGGCGAGACCGATGACGAAGGCCGTTTCCTGATGCCAGAGCTGCGCGTCACCGCCGTCGAGCCCGCCCGGACCCCCATAGAGCACGTAGACGACGCCGGCGTCGCCCACCGTGCCGAGGTGCTCGAAAGGCACCCCGATCGCGAGGTCGTCGCAGAGATCGCCGTCGAAGTCGCCGCTGGCGAGGACCTCGCCGAAGCGGTCGCGGTTCTCGGTGGCGCCCCCCTGGACGTCACTCTCGCGGAAGTACTGGTTGTCCGTCGCCACGAGACCGTCCTCGGAGCCGTAGATCACGTGCACCACCCCACTGTCGAGGCGTTCGATCGGCGGATCCGGGGGCAGCACGATCTGGGCGTCCTCGAACGGAACGCCGACCGCCAGGTCGTCGAACCCGTCACAGTCGAAGTCGCCCGCCGCGAGCGATCGCCCGAACCCGTCCCCGGCCTCCACCCCTTCGCCGAAGAGGATGAAGTTCGACTGGTCGAAGCTCTGGGTGCGGCTCGGATCGAACGGGCTCGCCGCCGCGCCGGCCGCGAGCGCCAGCCCGGTCGCGACGACCGCCGCGACGTGGGCTCGCCGCCGTGGCGCGGGCGTTGCTGTGCATACCGTTCCTTCTCGAGCGTCTCCTACGTCCCGCGGTTGCTTCTGCTGCATGGATCGAGTCCTCCAATGGTGTCGTGATCGCGGCGCCCGCCTGACCGGGGCTGCCGTTCCCACACGTCACACGTCCTCGGGTCGTCGCCGCGCCAGGCGATCCCCGAAAACGCAAGACACCCCACTGGGCCCCCAGAGGAGCCAGTCGATCCGCAGGCAGGCTGCTAGCCTGGGAGGCGGCGGCCGAAGCGATCCGACTCGAGGGACCCTGCTACCCCTCCGCGGACCGCGTGAGAGTTCTGCGATGGACGATCCCAGAGCCACCTTCACCCGGCTGCTCGCGGCGCACCGCGGCGGGCAGCCGGCGGCGCTCGACCGGCTGGTCGAGGAGGCCTACGGCGACCTGCGGGCGATCGCCAGCCGTCAGCGGTTGTCGCGTCCCTCGGCGGCCCTGGCGGCAGGGGACCTGCACACGACCGCTCTGGTCCACGAGCTCTACGTCAAGATCGTCGGCCACCAGGGCACGTGGCGCGACCGCGCCCACTTCCTCGCCAGCTGCGCCGCGGCGATGCGCCACATCCTCGTCGACGCGGCACGCCGCGCCGGGCGGCAGAAGCGCGGCGCGGGAGCGCGCGAGCTCGAGCTCGACGAGCGCTTCGTCGGCGCTGTCGAGGGACGCCAGTGGCTGGTCGAGCTCGACGAGGTGCTGCGCGCCCTCGCCCGACACGACGCGCGCCTGGTGCAGGTCTTCGAGTGCCGCTACTTCGGCGGCTTCTCGAGCCAGGAGACCGCCGACGCTCTCGGCCTCACCCTGCGCACCGCGCAGCGCGACTGGCAGCGGGCCCGCGCCTGGCTGCGTCAGGCGCTGCGTGAACCGGAGCCGCGAGGATCCGCCGCACCGCTGGAGAACGAGCAGTGAGCGGCGCCTTCGACGACTTCGAGCGTGTCGACGAGCTGCTGCGCCGGGCTCTCGAGCTGCCCCCCGAGCAGCGTGCCGACGCGGTGCGCCGCTGGTGCGATGGCGACCGGGTACTCGAGCAGAAGGTCCTCGAGCTGCTCGCCGCCAGCGGCACGGGAGACTCGCTGGAGCCCGGAGGCGGCTTCGACGCCAACCTGTGGAGCGAGGTCGCCAGGGCCGGAGTGGAGGACGGCACGGAGGGAGCGGCCCGCGCCCGGGGTCTCGCCGGGCGACGCTTCGGCCCCTACCGCGCCGAAGAGGAGATCGGCCGTGGCGGCATGGCGGTGGTCTACCGGGGCGAGCGCGTCGACGGCGTCTACGAGCAGCGGGTGGCGATCAAGGTGCTCGACGGCTGGCGCCTGACCGCCGACCTCGAACGACGCTTCGTCCAGGAGCGCCAGATCCTCGCCCGCCTCGAGCACCCGCACATCGCGCGGCTGATCGACGGCGGCACCACCGACGAGGGGCACCTCTACCTGGTCATGGAGCACGTCGACGGTGAGCCGATCGACCGCTACTGCGACCGGCGTCGTCTGAGCGTCGACGAACGGCTCGAGCTCTTCCTCCAGGTCGCCGACGCGGTGCAGTTCGCCCACCGCAACCTGGTGGTGCACCGCGACCTCAAGCCCTCGAACATCCTGGTCACCGACGGCGGCGAGCCCAAGCTGCTCGACTTCGGCATCGCCAAGCTGCTCGCCGAGGACGGTCCCGACCAGAGCGCCCCGCAGACAGCGACCTGGAACCGGCTGCTCACCCCGCAGTACGCCAGTCCCGAGCAGATCCTCGGCGAGCCGATCTCCACCTCGACCGACGTGCACGCGCTCGGACTGCTGCTCTACGAGCTGCTCAGCGGCGCCCGCGCCAGGCCGGTCACCACCCTGACGCCGAGGGATCTCGTCGACTCGGCCCAGTCAGGGATCTCGCGGCCGCCGAGCCTCGCTGCGCGCACCCCGAGCGAGGAGGTCACCGGGGGCACCGGCCTGCCCGACCCGGTGGAGAGGGCCCGCGTCCGCTCGACGACACCCGCCCGCCTCGTGCAGCGACTGCGCGGCGATCTCGACACGGTGGTCCTCGAGGCCCTGCGCCGCGAGCCCGAGCAACGCTACCTGTCGGTGCGCGAGCTGGCCGACGACCTGCGCCGCCACCTGGAAGGCCTGCCGGTGCACGCCCGCGGCAGCAGCTGGGCCTACCGGCTGCGCAAGCTCGCCCGCCGCCGCGCCGGCACCCTGGTGGCCGCGGCGCTCGTCCTCGGCAGCCTGGTGGTCGGCCTGCTCGGCACCGCGCTGCAGGCCAGGCGCGCCACCCGCGAGGCCGAGCGCGCCGCGGCGGTGACCGACTTCGTCGTCGACCTGCTGCGCGATTCCGATCCCGAGATCTCCCAGGGCCGCGACGTCACGGTGCGCGAGGTGCTCGACCGCGCGGCGCGCGGCCCCGCCCTGCAGCGTGGCGCCCAGCCCGAGCTGGGCGCCACCCTGCGCCAGGTGATGGGAACGATCTACGGCCAGCTCGGCCTGCTCGAAGAGGGCGTCGAGCAGGCCCGCCTGGCGCTCGCCGCGCGACGCAGCATCGGTGCGCAGCCGGAGGAGCTGGCTTCCACTCACGACCTGCTGGCCGAGATGCTGATCGGCCTCGGCGAGCTCGACGAGGCGGAACAGCACGCCAGCATGGCGGTCGAGCTGCTGCGTCGTGGCGACCCCGAACCGGCCGACCTCGGCGATGCACTGGCCACTCTCGCCAAGGTGCGCTTCGAGCGCGGCGAGGCCGACACCGGCCGCGCCCTGGTCGACGAGGCCGTGTCGCTGTTCAGAGGCGTCACCGACGCCGACGAGAAGCTCGCTCGTGCCCTCAACCAGGCGGCGATCTACGATCGCGACGCGTCGCGCTTCGACGAGGCGCGGGCGCACGCCATCGAGGCGAGCCAGCTCGGCGACCCCGAGGTGCCGACCCTCGAACGGGTCGACGCGCTGCACACCCTGGCGTCGGTCGCCATGATGCGCGGCAAGACGGAGGACCTCAAGGAGGGCCAGGCCGCGATCGAGCAGGCGATCGACGAGGCGGGCAGGCTGCTCGGAAGCGAGCACCCGCGGGTCGCGCTGCTCTACGGCGACCTGGCTTCGATCCGCGCCCGGCGCGGCGACGTCGAGGGGGGCGAGGCTGCCTACGCCCAGTCGATCGAGACCCTGCGTGAACGCTTCGGCGACGACCACCCGCTGGTCGCCACCGCCCACAACAACCTCGCCGTCTTCCACTACCGGATGGGTCGCTTCGCGGACGCCATCGAGGGTTACGAACGCTCGCTGGCGGTCCGCCACGAGGCGCTGCCCGCCGATCATCCGCTCGTCGCCACCACCCGCGGCTACCTCGGCCTCGCCCTGCACCGCGCCGGCGACCCTCGCGCCGAGTCGGTCTACCGCCAGGCGCTCGACGAGCTCGTCGCCAGCCGCGGCGCCGAGCACGAGAAGGTCGGCAACCTGCGCGCCGACCTCGGCATGCTGCTCACCGAGCAGGAGCGCTTCGAGGAAGCCGAAGAGCACCTGCGCGCCGCTCTCGAGATCCTGGTGCCGATCTTCGGCGAGGACGACGGCCGGGTCGACAACCCCCGCGGCGCCCTCGGCTTCCTGCTCTGCGCGACCGGGCGACGGCAGGAGGGCGAGGAGCTGCTCGCGGCCTCGCGATCGTGGCGCGAGGCGATCAGCGCCGAGGGAGAGCCGCTGCTCCTGCAGCAGCAGATCTACGAGGCGGCCTGCCTCGCGGCGGCGGGCGAGACGGAGCTCGCCCGCGACCAGACGTCGAGCGCTGCCGCGACGCTGATCGAGAGGCTCCGCGACGGCCACTACCTGGCGCGCTGGGCGCGGCGGGTGTCGGCGCGACAGCGACGAGCCCCACCTCGCACTGGAGGATCGTGAGCGCCTAGGGCGCCACCACCACGTCGACGTCCTGCTTCCAGTCGGGGAAACGCGCCACCCGCAGCTGCAGCTTCAGCTCCCAGCTGAGCTGGTTGTTCGGCGCCCGGAACGACGGCCCCGCGTTCTCGGGGATCCGCACCGCGCCCTGCAGCCGCACCGGACGGTTGGCCATCAGCTGCTGGCCGGGCGCCAGCTCGACCTCGTGGTCGTAGAGCTCGTGAGTGCGCGTCGTCTTGTTGGTGCCGCTGCCGCTGACCACCCGCTCGTAGCCGCGCAGCTTGGCGGTCAGGCCCTGCAGCTCGGTGGCCTTGCTGGCGGAGAAGGCGAGGCGCACCTCGAGCCCGTCGCCGGCCCGCGCCACGCGCGGCTGCACGTCGAGATCGATGGTGCCGAAGCGGCCCTTCAGCAGGCGCCAACGCACCAACGAGACGATCAGCCCGGAGACGATCGCGAGCAGGATGCCGCCGAAGACCAGCCCGACCACGCTCCCCGCCCAGTCGCCGGCACGCACCGCCTGGATGCCCTCCCAGGCAGCCCTCCCCATCAGCCCGGCTCCACCGACCAGCACCGCGAGGATGATCGCCAGGCAGCCGCAGCCGAACACGGTCCCTACGGGGTTCGATCGCGCCTTGTCGAAGGCTCCGGCCAGCCCGCCGCGCTGCAGCGGGCTCGCCTCCGCCTCGGGGCCGGAGGCGGCGCTCGCCAGCTCCTCCCCGAGCCTCTCGGTGCGCAGCTCGCTCGGGACCAGCGCCGGATCGGCGAACTGGCGGCGCCAGTCGATCTCCTGCCCCGTCTCGTCGCCCGGCAGGAGGCTGATCTCGAGCTCGGCCTTGGGATCGAGCTTCCACGGCACGTCGGCGCGCGCCCGCAGGAACCAGCCGACGTTCAGGTAGTGGCCGTGGTAGGTCGCCGGGCCCGCCGGCAGCTCGAGCTCGAAGCCGTAGCGCACCGTCGTCGCGCCGGTCCACTCGCCCGAGAACAGCTCGACGCGGACCGGGTCGCCGGCGGCGCGGTTGCCGCGCCCGTGGGTCTCCCAGCCGAGCGACACCTCGAGCCCGTCGCAGCGCATCGAATCGTCGGTCTGCACCAGCACCGCTCCGCGCACGCGGTCTCCCGGGTGGAAGACGGTACGGCTCTCGTCGAGCTCGATCGAAAGGTCACACTTGGCCATCGCATTCCTCCCTCACACCGTCGATCCGGCGTTGGTAGATGTCGTACAGCTCGCCCAGCGCCGAGCGCAGATCGTCGCCGTGGCGGGCGTGCAGATCCGCCAGCCCGCCCTCCGCCAGCCGCGGCAGCGGCCCCGCGGCCAGCCGGGCCCACTCGAGCCGGCGCTCGACGATCGCCTCGAAGGTGGGCAGATCGAGGCCGGCGACCGTCTCGGTGCGGACCTCGTACCCGGCCCGGCGCAGCTCGCCTTCCAGGTCCTCGTGGGTGGCCAGGGCGATGCGATCGAGACGCCGCAGCAGCGCGCGCAGACGCCGAGTCGGCAGACGCTGCGCCTCGTCGAGCAGCAGCATCCCGCTCCCCGGCAGCGCCGGGATCGGCTCGCCCTCGGCCAGGTAGACGTACGGCGGAGCCGGCTCGACCAGCGCCCGCAGCGCCAGCAGGCGCGCCGTCTTGCCGCGACCGCAGTCGCCGATCAGCTGCAGGGCATGGCCAGGGAGAGCCAGCCAGGCCGTCATCTCGCCCAGATCCGCGACGACCAGCAGAGCCAGCTCCTCTTCGGTCGGCTCGCCGAACGGATTGCGCCGCAGGTTGAGGCGGGCGTAGGGCGAGCCCAGGCCGCCTCGGGGTGAGAGCGGCACGGGCTCCAGCACGGAAAGGAGCGTCGGCACCGCGCGATGGTACCCAACCTCGTCTCGGCGACTCGGAGCTCGGGCGGCGCGACTACGAGCCGAAGCTCTCGACGAAGCGCTGCTCGCAGTCGAAGGCGCCGATCAGCACCACGCGCCCCCCCGCCGTCAGCTCGGTGTCCGGCGGCGGGTTGATGGTGCGCACGCCGCCCGCGTCTTCCACCGCCGCGACCGTCGCCCCGGTGCGCTCGCGGATGCCGCTGTCGAGGATCTTCCTGCCCACCAGGGATGGAGGCACCTGCAGCCGGAAGAGAACCAGCCCCTCGGCGACGATCATCACCGAGGTGATGTCGAGAGCGTTGAACAGCAGGGTGCTGCCCATCGACGCGTAGGAGAGTACGAAGTCGGCGCCGGCGCGGTGGATCGAGTTCACCGTGCGCTGGTCGGTGGCGCGGCAGAGGATCTGCGCCGTCGGGTGCAGCTTGCGGCAGTAGAGCGTCAGGTAGACGTTCAGCTCATCGTCGTGCGGCGTGATGATCACCGTCGTCGCCTCGTCGATCCCCGCCTCTTGCAGTACACGCAGCTCGGCCGCGTTGCCGAGCACCCAGCGCTCGTCCTGCTCCGGCCGGGTGGGGTTCTTCTCGACCACCCGGTAGTCGATGCCGCGCAGGCCGAGCGAGCGCGCGACGGTGCGGCCGACCCTGCCGCCACCGAGGATCAGCACCTTGCCGTGTGGCTGCGTCGAGTCGCCGAAGACGCGGTTGTAGGTCTCGATCTGCTGCTTGGTGCCGGCGAGCAGCAGCACGGTGTGGTCGGTGAGCAGCAGGTCGGCGTCGACCGGCTCGAAGGCGCCGCGCTCCCACACCCCGACGATGCCGAGGCCGGTGCGCGCACGCACCCCACACTCCTTCACCGTCTTGCCGGCGAGCTCGGTGCCGTCGGTGCTCGCTTCGGCGATGAGCAGCTGGTCGAAGTTGCCGATGACGTGCGCGTGGTGCGAGCCGCCGACCACCCGCCGCGCCAGCGCCGCCCCCATCAGGCTGGAGAGGTGCAGCACCTGCTCGCAGTCGGCCAGGGCGAGGATGTCGATCGACGCCGCGTCGTCGGCGGTGGCGATGATCGGCACCCGCTTGCTCACCTCGCGCACCGTCGAGGCGATCAGGGTGTTGGCCGGGTCGCTGCCGGTCGCCGCGATCAGCGCCGCGTCCTCGGCGCGCACCAGGCGATAGGTCTCCGGGTCGTCGGTGCGGCCGACCACCACCTCGTAGCCGTGGTCGAGCAGCCGCAGCCCCTCGTCGGTGTCGCTCACCAGCAGGCAGTACTCGTGACCGTAGCTCTCGAGCCGCCGGATGAAGGCCGCCGCCACCGCGTCGAGGTGGGTGATCACCACGTGGCCCCGGGTGCCGGGCTTCAGCGAACGCGGCGTGCGCGCCGCCGTCTGCGCCTTCATCCACGGCTGGTAGAAGAACTCGATGAAGATGAACGGCAGCAGCACCAGCAGGAAGAGCATGCCGCTGAGCAGCACCACGATCGAGAACAGGCGGCCGGTGTCGGTGTGGAAGGTGATGTCGCCGAAGCCCAGCGTCGACATCACCGTGAGCACCCAGTAGAACGACGTCACCCACGACTGCTCCTGGCCCTCCTGCGCCATCAGCACCTTGAAGACCAGCGCGTAGAAGCTGACCATCGCCACCAGGATGGCGAGGAACCGGATCAGCACCCCCATGCGCGGCCGCTGGCCGCCGCGGGTGGCCAGGATGGTGGCGATCTCGCCGGCGAGGATCTTCATGGCGCGATGATTCTAGGACGCAGTGGCTGAGGGTCGATGTGCGGCACACCACGGAAGCCGGGACGGCTCGCGCGCCCCCCCGGCCATCGAGGAAAGTGCGGACCTCGATCGCGGAATACCACCAACGCGGGAACCCGGGGTGCGCGTCTAGCCTCTCAGCTCACGTGACTCCTTCCAACGACTATCCCCTCGACGACCTCCGCTCGAGGCCGAGCTACGGCGAGCGCAGTGGCAGCTGCTCCTCCACCGCACGAATGCTGCTGCTCGTCGGCCTTCTCACGCCGCCAGCGGCGGGCGCCGTGAGCGGCGCGACGACGGGGATCGGAACGACGTCCGGCGAGGTCCTCTACCAGCGGGCTTGCGCCGCCTGCCATGGCGCCGACGGACGCGGCATGCCCAGGGAGACGGTGGGCTTCGCCACTCCCCTGCCCGATTTCACCGACTGCCGCTTCGGTCCACGCGAACCTGACGCCGACTGGTACGCGGTCGCTCATGCCGGTGGGCCGGTGCGCGGCTTCGATCGCATGATGCCCGCCTTCGGCAAGGCGCTGAGCGAGACCCAGCTGACGGCGATCCTCGGCCACGTGCGGACCTTCTGCCGCAGCGACGCCTGGCCCCGTGGAGAGCTCAACCTGCCGCGCGCCCTGGTCACCGAAAAGGCCTTCCCGGAGGACGAGCTGGTGGTCACCACCAGTACCACCGACGGCGACGCGCGCAGCAGCCAGATGGAGATCGTGTACGAGAAGCGCTTCGGGCCGCGCAACCAGATCGAGGTCGCGGTGCCCGTGAGCTCGATCGAGTCGGGCCGGCCCGACGGCTCGCTGCGCACCGACAACGGCGTCGGCGACGTCGGTGTCGCCTTCAAGCGCGCCCTCTTCCACAGCCACCAGCGCGGCGCGATCTTCAGCCTCACCGGCGAGGTCATCCTGCCGACCGGCAACGAGGGGCGGGGACTGGGGAGGGGCTACACCGTCTTCGAGCCCTTCGCCACCTTCGGCAAGATCCTCCCGGCCGACGCCTTCCTCCAGTTCCAGGCCGGCTTCGAGCTGCCGATCGACGAGGCGGCGGCCGAGGACGAAGCGTTCCTGCGAGGGGTCTTCGGCACCAGCTGGAGCGCCACTCCGTTCGGCCGCACCTGGTCTCCGATGCTCGAGCTGCTGGCCAAGCGCGAGCTCGCGTCGGGCGAAGACGTCCTGTGGGACGCGGTGCCCCAGGTCCAGGTGACACTGAACACCCGCCAGCACGTGATGGCCAACTTCGGAGTGCGCCTGCCGCTCAACCGGACGCAGGGGCGCGACACCGAGCTCCTCTTCTACATCCTCTGGGACTGGTTCGATGGTGGATTCCTGCAGGGCTGGTGAACGGCGCGTCGCCGGATGGTGGGCGACGGCGGTGGCGTTCCTGGTCGCTCCGCTTTCCGGCGCCGGCGCCCAGGCGCCCGTCGCCCACTTCTCCCTCGGCGAGCAGTGCCTCGCCTGCCACAACGGCATGACCAGCTCGCAGGGAGAAGACCTCTCGATCGGCATGGACTGGAGCGCGACGATGATGGCCAACTCGTCGCGCGACCCCTACTGGCAGGCGGCGGTGCGCCGTGAGGCGCTCGATCACCCGGAGTCGGCGGCGGCGATCGAGGCGGAGTGCGCCCGCTGCCACATGCCGATGATGAGCCTCGAGGCCGAGGCCCGCGGAGAGCCGGTGGAGCTGTTCGCCAACCTGCCCTCCGCCGCGACGTCGCCCGACGCCGACGCGGTGGCCGCGATGCACCGAGGGCTGGCCGCCGACGGCGTCTCGTGCAGCGTCTGCCACCGCATCGAGCCGGAGGGCCTCGGCTCCGAGGAGAGCTTCGTCGGCCACTTCGAGATCGACCTCGGCAGTGCGGCGGGACCACACACCACCTACGGGCCGTTCGACGTCGACGAGGGACTGGTCGAGATCATGCGCTCGGCGACGTCGCACGTGCCGCAGCGCGGCGAGCACGTGCGCTCCTCCGAGCTGTGTGCCTCGTGTCACACCCTGCTGACCCACACGCTCGGCGAAGGGGGCGCGGTGCTCGGCGAGTTGCCCGAGCAGGTGCCCTACCTGGAGTGGCTGCACAGCGACTTCGCCGCCAGCCAGAGCTGCCAGTCCTGCCACATGCCGCAGGTCGAAGGCGAGGTGCCGATCAGCTCGGTGCTCGGCGAGCCTCGTGAGGGCGTCGCACGGCACGCCTTCCGCGGCGGCAACTTCTTCGTGCTGAGGATGCTGGGGCGCTACCGCGACGAGCTCGCGGTCACCGCCCCGACCCACGCCTTCGAGGCGGCCGCGCGGCGCACCCTCGACCATCTCGCCGAAGCCAGCGCGCGGCTCGAGGTGCAGCGCCTCGACCGCCGGGGTGGCGTGCTCGAGGCCGAGTTGCGCATCGAGGCGCTGACCGGCCACAAGCTGCCCACCGCCTATCCCTCGCGCCGTGCCTGGCTGCACGTCGCGCTACGCGACACCGGCGGCAACGTGCTGTGGCAGTCCGGAGCCGTGCGTCCCGACGGTTCGATCGCCGGCAACGACAACGACGTCGATCCAGACCGCTTCGAGCCCCACCGCCGGGTCGTCGAGCAGGAGGAGGACGTGCAGATTTACGAGGCCATCCTCGCCGATCCCGCGGGACGCCTGACCACCGGCCTGCTGACCGCACTGAGCTACGCCAAGGACAACCGGTTGCTGCCCTCCGGGTTCGACAAGCACACCGCCGAGGAGCGCATCGCCGTGCACGGCGGCGCCCGCGACGACGCCGACTTCGTCGGCGGCGGGGACCGCATCGTCTACCGCATCGAGGTCGGCGAGGCGACCGGCCCGCTGCGCTTCGAGGCCCGCCTGCTCTACCAACCGATCGGCTACCGCTGGGCCGAGAACCTGGCGCCCTACGCCGACCTCGCGCTGGAGGCCGAGCGCTTCCTGCGCTACTACCGCGAGATGAGCGCCGAGAGCACCGCGGTGCTGGCGGAGGTCGTGGCGAAGGTGCCGTAGACGGCGCTCACTCTCCCGCCGGCCGGTGCCTGACGGTCCCGTCCTCGGCGCTGAGCTCGGCCGCCAGGCCGCCCTCGCGCAGCCACGCCGCGGCCGCCGCGTCGCCGCGCAGCACCAGGTCCCAGAACGCCACCGCCGCCATGCGCACGATCTCGTGATGGCGGCCCAGCTCGTCGCGCGCCTTGCCGGGTTCGCGGACCGGCCGGCCGCTGAAGGTGGAGTGCACGCCGTCGTCGAGCACCAGCAGCCACTGCTCGACCCCGTCGATGGCCTCGAACGGAGCCGAGCGGGTCTCGACCGTCTGATCGCCCAGCGGCGAGCCGTCGTCGGTGCCGGTGAGGTGGAAGATCGGCGCGCTCATCGCGGCGAAGGCCTCGCCGAGGGAGCGGCCGCGCGGCTTGCTGGGGCTCATCGCGAAGGCGCCGCGCAGCTCCGGCACCGCGAAGCGCCGGCCGACCTGGGGCATCGACTGGCCGACGGCGACGAGGGTGGTGATGGCGCCGAAGGAGTGGCCGGAGATGCCGATGCGCTCGGCGTCGAGCCGTCCCGCCAGATCGCCCTGCGCCATCGCCGCGATCCGCTGGACGGCGAAGGGGACGTCGCCGAAGCGATCGATCGACACCTGGGGGCTGCGCACCTCGCGCAGCATGCCCTGCACGCCGTGCTGGCGCAGCACCACGACGTCGCTGCCGGCGTGCTGGAGGTGGAAGGTCGCGTAGCCCCAGCTCGCCAGATGACGGCCGAGGTACTCGGCACCGTCGCGCGAGCCGCCGGCACCGTGCGACCAGATCACCACCGGTGCCGGAACCGCTTCGTCACCGGCCTCCGGCAGGTAGAGCTTCCACCGCACGACGCGGCCGTCGCGCGCGGTGTCGGCCCACTCCCCGAGCTGCACCTCGACCCGGTGCGGCCCGGGGTCGGACTTGTAGGGCGCCGCGGCGGCGACACCGGCGGCGAGCAGCAGCAACGCCGCGGCCGCTGCGCGGGGCGGACGTCGCGATCGGCAGCCTCTCGTCATCGGGGTTTCCTCCAATCGATTCTCACCGCCTCACCCATGCAACGAGCCTCGAAACTGGGACACCCAAAACCCTACCCTTCCCCTGAAGCATGAGGGATCAGGGTTTTGTAACGAAGCCACCTCCGTCCCGCCGGAACGGAGATCCAGCGGCGAGTCGAGCCGCAGAGAACCGCAGTGAGCGCCTTTGGCCAGCGACGGTCTTCCGCGTCGCGAGCTCGCGGGAGAAGCCGGCACCCCGTCGTCAGGGAGCCGTCAGCGACCAGGCCGAGGTGCCGCCGCTCTCGAAGCCGTCGCCGAAGAGGAAGCCGCCGGCGAACACCACCTCGATGCGCAGCGGCTCGGCGCCCCAGTCGAGCTGGCCGGTGATCGTGTTCACCTCGCTGGCGTCGACCGACTCGCTGAACAGCAGACCGGTCTCGGTGCGCGAGCGCACCACGAACGACTGCGGCGCGACGTTCGGGTTGGGGTTGCCCTGAGCGAGCAGCGCCTGGTCGACCCGCGCCGTCGGCGTCAGCCAGTAGATCCCTGGCTCGTCGAAGGTGACCGCATCGCTGAACGACGTCGGCGGCTCGAAGCAGGGCTCGCCGCCGGTCTGGCTCTGGGTCGGCGTCTCGTTCTCGAACACGTTGAGCGGATCCGGATCCGAGCCCCAGCGCACCCGCGTCTCGTCGACGTCGAAGCAGCCGCGCACCTGCCACTCGACCGGGATCACGGTCTCCGCGGCGACGATGCTGGGGATGGCGCCGCGGTTGCTCCACACCAGGTACGGCTCGGCGATGTCGATCCCGGCCAGGGCCGTGCGCACGTGCTTGGGCACGTAGCCGTCCTCGAGCCCTCCCGGCGTCAGCAGGTCGGCGTCGCCGCCGAGGGTCGATGCGGGTGGCGTCTTGTCGTCGGAGATCTCGATCGTGTAGGCCAGAGAGCGCCAGCCTTCGGTGGGATACGACGGGTCGGCGTTGGCGGCGTCCCAGGTGGTGGCGTAGGCGGAGTCGTCGAGCGGTCCGTAGGCCGGGCCGAGCAGCTGGTTGGCGGTGCCCACCGGCAGGAAGCCGTTGTAGGGGCCGCCGTAGGTGCGCATGCGCTGGCCGAGAGCGTCGAGCGCGGTGTCGTCGGGCGAGGTCGAGTTGCCGCTGTGCAGCGGCGAGCCCCAGGTGTGCAGGATCAGCTCGACGCCGCCGTGGTAGTCCAGCATCACCCGGAAGAGGTGACGCCGCGCCAACTCGTGGATCGCCTGAGCCCCGACCGTCGACAGGGTGTCGGTGTCGCTGCAGAAGCCACCGCTGCAGCGGTCGTAAGGGTGGTCGCGATTCATGTCCTCGGTGCCGGGCTCGGCGCCCGGCGAGGAGCGGACGCCGTGGCGGTGACCCCATGGGTTGGCCATCGGCACCAGGAAGATCTCCCGCCGGTCGACCAGCTCGGTGAGCCACGGATGGGTGCCGTGGCTGTCGGTGAGCAGATCGGCCAGCGCCAGCAGCACCTCGAGGCTGACGATCTCGTCGCCGTGCTGGGTGCCGACCAGCAGGACCTCGGGCTTCGCGAAGCCGAGCGCCTCGTTGGTGATGCGCACGATCCAGTGCTCGAGCTCCACCCCGCCGTCGAGGTCGGGCGGCAGGGTGTAGGCGTCCTGGGCGGTGAACACCTCGACCAGCTCGGGGTGGTCGCTCTCGAGCTGGGCCAGCTGCACCACCATCGAGTCGTACGTGTGGTAGGCGAAGGGTGCCGCGCGCAGCGATCCGCCCGCGCCCGCCAGGAGCGCGCCGGCGACGAGCAGAGCTGCCCGGCAGCGGGCGGCGGGAAAGCCGGCGCGGCGCGCGGGCCTCACTCGAACACCTCGGTGCGGATCGTGGCGACGAGCTCCTCGACCGCGGAGGCCTCGGCGTCCAGGACCACCACCACGGTGAGTGTGCGTTGGACGATGTCGTGGCGCGCCGGCAGGCGCGGGCCGGCGACGGCGACCAGCCAGCGACCCTGGGCGTCGCGCGCCACCGCGTCGACCCGGAGGTCTCCCGGATCCGCTGGCGGGCGCCATCCCCGCGTCGCCTCGAGCTGGGCCCGCGAGAGGGTCTCGAAGTCGAGCTGCCGCACCTCCGGCCAGCGCTCGCGCACGGCCCCCAGGGCGGCGGCCTCGGCGCGCAGCATCGCCGGCCGGATTCCGGAGTCCGCGGCGCCGCGCGACACGGCGCGCGCCGGTGGCAACGGCTGCATCTCGGCGAGCGAACGCAGCGGCGCCCGATCGTCCTGTGCCGCCAGCGCTGCCGGCGACACACCAGGCGACACCGCCAACGCCGCGGTCACACCGATCGCAGCGGCGGCTCGGCGGACGATCGCGAGGATCGAGGGAAGGGGCGCGGGGGCTCTCACCCGCCGATCCTACCGTCCGTCAGCGTCTGGATCGCCCTGCGCGTGGGACTCGGCCTCGGGCGCCGTGGCCTCCTCCCAGGCCCGCTCGGCGGTCGCCGGAACGAAGTCGTCGAAGGCCCGCTCGCCGGCCTCGTCGACCGAGAGCAGCGCCCGCAGCGCCTTCATCTCCGGCCGTTCGAGCAGGCCCGCGCGCAGGCTCTCGAGGGAGCCGCCGGCGGAGAGCTCTTCGTCGACCGCGGCGAGGATGTCGGCGAACAGCCGGCGCAACCGTTCGAGCTGCTCGCCCGCTCCCGGCTCCGACTCTTCGGGCTGTGCGTCCTGCCCTGCCTCTGCGATCTGCTCGCGGTACACCGGACCGTGACCGGGCGCCAGCACCCTCGGCGCGAGCTCCGCCAACCGATCGAGCGTCGCGAGCCACTGCCGCGGATGGCCGTGGCCGCCGTAGGGCAGCGCGTCGACGACGTCGCCGGTGATCAGGATGCCGGGGCCGGGCAGCCAGAGGATCGTGTCGCCGTCGGTGTGGGCGGCGAAGTGCAGCAGCTCGACGCGCGGGGCCGCTCCGTCGCCGGCCGGCAGGGTCAGACGCTCGGTGTACAGCAGCGAGGGCGCAGTCAGCGACGTCTCGCGCAAGGCACGCTCGCGCTCCTCGGCGGCGGCGATCTGGGCGGCGAGGCGCTCGCGCCCCGCGGCGTCGAGAGCGCTGCCGTCGAGCCCCTCGCCGCGCCCGAGCTTCGCCCGCGCGTCCTCGATCGCCGCGGCGAGCCGGTCGGCGTCCTCCGCGAGCAGGTCGGCGGCGCGGCCCGGCACGTCCTGCTCGAGGGTGTCGTGGGCGACGATCGTCACCCCGGGATGGCGCGCCACCACCCTCTCGTTGCCGGCCACGTGGTCGACGTGCCAGTGGGTGTTGACCAGCCAGCGCACCGGCAGGTCCAGCGTCGCGTCGATCCAGTCGAGCAGCCGGTCGGTCGCCTCGCCGTCGGCCTGGGTGTCGACCAGCAGCAGCTCGCCGCCGAGGTCGACGACCACCGAGTTCGAGTCGGAGAAACGTCTCGCTGCCGGCTGCAAAGCCGCCCAGACGCCGTCGCCGAGCGGCTCGACGATCGGGAAGCGCTCTTCGGTGGCGGTTTCCGCTTCCGCCGCCTGCTGGGCGCTCGCAGCGACGGCCAGGACCGCCAGCCCCAGCAGCAGCATCGCGGCGACCCGGAGAGTCCGTCGTGACCCGAGATGTCCGAGACGTCGCGGGAGGGCGTTCATCGCTGCATTCTCACACGCGGCGCGACGATCGCTATCGACCTCCGCGAACCTCCACCCCATTCCCCTTTCAGGGGACACGGCGGAAGAGAGACCCCTGGCCTTCTCCGGCTCAGGAGATTCGTCCTGCGGCTCAGCTCGCTGCCGCTCGCTTCGGCGTGAGGCTGCCAGCCAGCCAAGTCGACGCACCGCGCGACGATTCGGTTTACCGCAAAGCGTGGATCCCGGATCAAGTCCGGGATGACAGATGTCGGGTTCTCTCGTCCGAGGGGAGGTTCGTACGTCAGCCGTTGATCCTCTTTCAGGGGATACGAGCGGGAAAGCCACGCCGGTGCTCGCAGGCTCGCGCTGAGCGCTCGCTTCGGCGAAACAGCGTCACTGCTCGCAGGCTCGCACTGCCGCTCTTGCGGCTCAGCTCGCGCTGAGCGCTCGCTTCGGCGAAACAGCGTCACTGCTCGCAGGCTCGCACTGCCGCTCTTGCGGCTCAGCTCGCGCTGAGCGCTCGCTTCGGCGTGGGCACGTCTCGTCGAGCGAACGCCAACAGCCTTTGCCCCTCTTCCCTCTTCCCTTTGCCCCTCTTCCCTTTCCCTTCTCCCTCCTCCCTTTCCTCTTCCCTTGTCCCTTGTCCCTTGTCCCTCTCCCCAACCCCTGACCCCTGACCCCTAATCCCTAATCCCTAATCCCCCTCCGCCTCCGCCGTCGTCTCACCGCTCAGCACCAGCCGCGGGTGCTTCTCGGGCTCGACCAGGGCGCTGAGCACCTCGAGCTCGAGCTCGAAGCGCGGCGAGCGGGCACCGGTCTTCAGCTGCAGGGTGGTCTCGGCCAGGGGCTCGAACACGACCAGCGGGCCGCCGCTGTAGAGCAGGTCGCTGTCGGCGGTGCGGGCGGTGATCCGGGCGCTGCCGCGGTTCCTGACCGTGACGTCGAGCACCGCGCCGCGACGGTAGTGGGCCGACTCGACCACCAGCGAAGCGGCGAGCAGTGGCGCCAGGTGCTCCTCGCGACCGACCAGCAGGTCGTTCATCCAGGCCACGGTGCGGCCGGCACGCAGCGCCTGCTCGATCCCTGCCTCGCTGCGCTCGGCGGCGAACACCAGGGTCACCGGCCGGTGCCCGCCCTGCGGGATCTCGTACTGCCAGTCGACCAGTCCGTGGATGTCGGAGGTGCCGAGGATGGTTAGATCGTGCTGCAGCGCGATCGCCAGTGCCTCGCTGGAGAAGGTGAGGTCGTTGGTCACCTCGATCCCGTGCAGCAGCCCCTCCTCGATGAGTTGCTCGTGGATCGGCTCGAGACGAGCGACGCCGTCGTCGCGCTGGCCGACCCAGTGCGGGTGGTTGAGGAAGTTGAAACCGCCCTGGCGCGCCGCCTCGCGGAAGACCTCGAGTGGGTCGTCGCGCAGCAGCGGGTTGGAGTCCTCGAGGAAGATCGCGTTGGCGTGGCCGACCGGCATGCGTCTGGTGATCTCGGAGCCGTGGATCACCAGCAGGTCCGCACCGGCCTTCGCTGCCTCCTCGACCGCGATGAGATAGGCCCGGTTGCGATCGGGGTGCGGGATGTCGTCGGCGTGAGGCTGGTACTCGAGGTGCTCGGTGATCGCCACCGCGTCGAGCCCGTCGCGCACCGCCTCCTCGACGCGCAGATCGGGCCACACGCTACCGTCGGAGAAGACGCTGTGGGTGTGCAGGTCGACGACCAGCGTCAGTGCGCCCGGGACGTCGGGAAAGCGGATCTGGCGGTCGCCGTGGCCACCGGGATGGGCCGACGCCGCGACGTCGACCAGCAACGCCGACGCGCAGAGCACCGCCGGCGCCGCGAGCTTCGCCGCGACCATTCGGAGTCGTCGCAGGATCGGTGCGTGCGGCCGCCGGGCACAGACCGGCGGGAGATCCGTGGCAGTCGTGGTCGGTCTCGGCATCGAAGGGTGCATCGCGAACTCCCTGAGGTGGTGGCACAAGAACCGACCCGGATCACCGGTCACGACCGCTACCCGGTGACGCGGCAGCGCCGGAAGCGGGTGCTGTGGAAGACCCAGTGGGAAGGTCGGGGAAGATCCGGGGGAAAGGTCGGCAACGAGCCTACGCCAGCCGATGCTGCCGAGGTGAAGCACCGATGAGCTTCGCTGCCGAGACGGTGAAGATCCGGGCTCGACGCAGTGCCGATCCGTCTCCGCGACCAACGCTCGACTAGAATCGACTCCGACTCCGCCCAGCGTTACCTTCTCCTTCCTTCCCCGCGTTCGCTCTCGAGGGCTCAGGATCCGCCGTGAGCTGCTTCCGACGCCGCCACCCTCCGCCGCGGCTGCTCGCAGTCTGCGCAGCCTGCCTCCTGTCGATCGGCCTGGCGCCACCGGCGCCGTCGTCGGCACAGTCGGAGCTCGACCGCCTCGACGAGATGCGGGCCAAGCGACACGCCAAGCGGGTGTGCTCCGAGTTCTTCCTCGCCGGGCGCGAGCCGGCCGAGGTGCTCGAGCAGGACCACGACAGCAACGACACCACGGTGTCGATCCGCATCCGCAGACGCCAGCGCACCGTCGAGGCGACGACGATCATCGGCTCGGTCGGCGAGGCGATCTACCGACCCGGCCTCGGCTGCACGCTGCTGCACGGAGTCGATCCCGACGCTCTCACCGAGCAGGGGGTCGGAGCTCCGGTGGCCTCCCAGCTCGACGCCGCGCAGCCCTGGCCACGGGGCGCCGCGCCGGCGACCAGCCGCGGCGCCGAGGTCGACGCCGCGGCGCTCGACCAGGCGCTGCTCGACGCTTTCGTCGAGACCTCCTCGCGGCGCGAGCGCGGCACCCGCGCCGTGGCCGTGGTGTGGGACGGCCAGCTCGTCGCCGAGCGCTACGCCCCGGGCTTCCGCTCCGACCAGCCGATGCTCACCTGGTCGATCAACAAGAGCATCCTCAACGCCCTGCTCGGTGTGCTCGCGCAGCAGGGCCGCCTCGACGTCGAGGCCCCGGTCGGCACGCCGGAGTGGGCTGCCGGCGACCCGCGGGCGCGCATCACCATCGACGAGATGCTGCACATGACCGCCGGGCTCGAGTTCGAGGAGGTCTACGAGACCGCCCTGGTCGACGTCGTCGAGATGCTCTTCACCAGTCGCGACATGGCGGCCTTCGCCGCCGCCAAGCAGCTCGAACATCCGCCCGGCACGCGGTGGAAGTACTCCTCCGGCACCACCAACATCCTCGCCCGCATGATGCGCCGGGCGATCGGCGGTCCGCTCTCCGACTACACCTACTTCCCGCGCCGCGAGCTGTTCGAGAAGCTCGGCATGTCGCACACCACCCTCGAGCTCGACACCGTCGGCACCTTCGCCGCCTCGTCGTTCGGCTACAGCACCGCGCGCGACCTCGCCCGGCTCGGACAGCTCTTTCTGCAGGACGGAGTCTGGGAGGGCGAGCGGCTGCTGCCCGAGGGGTGGGTGGCGTACACCACCGCACCGACGCCGCTGGCGCCGCAGCGCAGCTACGGCGCCCACTTCTGGCTCAACGCAGGCAACCCCGACAATCCTCGTGATCGGCTGTGGCCGAGCGTGCCGACCGACGCCTTCGGGATGTCGGGCTTCGAGGGCCAGAGCGTGGTGATCGTGCCCTCACGCAAGGCGGTCGTCGTACGGCTCGGCCGCACCCTGCGACCCGAGGCCTGGGACCTCGACCGCTTCCTCGCCTCGGTCCTCGCCGCGCTGCCGCAGCCACCTGCGCCACCTCCGCGCCCACCGATCGAGCCAGCCGACGGCGCCAGTGCGCCGACCGATCCCGCCTCGGATCCCGAGCCTCCGCCGGAGACCGAAGGCGCCGAACAGCCCCCCGACGCGCCGAGCCTCGCGTCTGGCGCCGCGGCGGGGGGCGGCGAGGAATAGGCCCCGCGTGCGGCGCCGTTCTCCAGCCTGAAGCGGGTTCGCCGCACCAGCGACGCGATGCCTGCCGACCACTCTCGCACCGCGAGAACGCGGCTCTCGCCACCCTCTCTGCCCTTCCCGGTCGCGTGGCGCCCGCCGCCGAGAACCGTCGCCCCGCGGCTGGGGAGCAACGGCAGAGTGCGCCGCCGACACCGCAGCGACGCCTCGGCGCCAACCGGCGCATGGCGGTGGAACAGCTCCCCGAGCCCGAAATCGAACGACGAGCGCCCAACCATTGACCTTCCCGACCCATGATCGGCGGCGCCTGGGGGCAGCCGTCGCGGCGCTGCTGGCGACGGCGGCGGTGACGTCCACGGCCTTCGCACAGCCCGCGGATCCGCTGGCGGCGGCACGCTCCGAGATGGTCGAGCGCCAGATCCGCGAGCGCGGTATCGAGCGGCCGGCGATCCTGCGTGCCTTCGGCGACGTGCCGAGGCACGAGTTCGTTCCCGACTCGTTGCGCGACCGCGCCTACGGCGACGAGCCGCTGCCGCTGATCGACGGCGAGGATGCCGGGCCCGAGTCGATTTCCCAGCCCTACCTCTCGGCGCTGATGATCGAGCTGCTCGAGCTCGAGCCGGGCGATCGGGTGCTCGAGATCGGCACCGGCTCGGGTTACGACGCCGCCCTCCTCTCGCGCCTCGCGGCCACGGTCTACACCATCGAGATCGACCCCCGCCTGGCCGAGCAGGCCGAGCAGCGCCTGGCGCGCCTCGGCTACGACAACGTGCGGGTGCGGGTCAGCGACGGCCACGAAGGCTGGGCCGAGGAGGCGCCGTTCGACGCCATCCTGCTGACCGCCGCGCCACGCGAGGTGCCCACGAAGCTGATCGGGCAGCTCGAGATCGGCGGCCGCATGGTGGTGCCGGTCGGCACCTTCGTGCAGGAGCTGCTGGTCATCACGCGCACCGCATCCGGCGAGGAGAAGCGCACGGTGATGCCGATCCGGGTCAGCGCCATGCGCGACGAGCGGCGCTGACCGCGCCCGACGCACCGGCGCCGGCTCACCCCGTCTCGACGCCGGCCAGCACACCCTGGGCGGCCAGAGCACGCAGGCGCCCTGGCTCGAGGCCGAGCTCCTCCCCCAGCACCGATGCGGTGTCGGCGCCCAGCAGCGGCGCCGGGCGCAGGGGCACCTCGCTCGACTCGAGTCGCGGCGCGAAGCCGAGCAGCCTCACCGGGCCGCGGGTGGGATGCTCGATCTCGTGCACGAAGCCCCGCTGCAGCAGGTGGGGGCTGCGGTAGAGGTCGGCCGAGTCGAACACCGCGCTCGCCGGCACGCCCGCTGCCCCCAGCTGCTCCATGGCGGCGAACTTGTCGCGAGCCGACGTCCATCCGGCGATCTCACGGTGCAGAGCCGCCGCATTGGCCGGCTCCGCCCGCGCCTGCGGGGTGGCGAAACGCGGATCCTCGCGCAGCTCCGGCCGCCCGATCGCGTTGCACAGATCGGCCCACATCGCCGGCGTCAGCGCCATCACGTAGACGAAGTCGTTGGGACCGTGCGGCGAGCAGGGGAAGAGGTCGACCAGAGTGGCCATGCGGTTGCCGCTGCGCGGCGCGGCACGCCGACCCTGGTCGGCGCCGATCGCCAGCGCCGTGCGCAGGTACCAGGTGAGCGACTCCTGCATCGAGATCTCGATGCGCTGGCCGCGGCCGGTGCGCAGGCGCTGGATGTAGGCGGCACAGATCGCCAGCGCCAGCTGCATGCCGGCGCCGCAGTCGCCCAGGGTCGCGCCGAGGCGCATCGGCGGGCCGTCTGCCGCGCCGGTCAGCGACATGGCGCCGGAGGCAGCCTGCGCCACCGCGTCGAAGCACTTGTATCCGGACAGCGGGCCGCTGGCGCCGAAGCCCTTGACGCTGGCGTGGATCAGGTGCGGGTGCGCGGCGCGGACCGTCACGGCGTCGACCGCCAGCTTCTCCGCCACTCCGGGGCCGAAGTTCTCGACCAGCACGTCGAAGCGCGCCATCAGCCGGTCGAGCAGAGCGGCGCCCTCGGGGCGGTCGATCGCCAGGGCGACGCTGCGCTTGTTGCTGTTCCACGCCAGGAAGTAGTCCGAGTCGTCGCCATCCGGCGAGAAGCCGGCACGGCCGGGGTCGCCGCTGCCCGGCCGCTCGATCTTCACCACCTCGGCCCCCAGCAACGCCAGAGCCTGGGTGCAGGACGGGCCGGCCTCGTACTGCGACAGGTCGAGGATGCGCAGACCCTCCAGCGCCGGCGTCCCCGAAGCGTCGGCCCCGGCCGCTGCTCCCTGGCCGACGCGCTCTTCCGTGTGGTCCCGTCCGACTCCCATGCCGCCTCCCTTCCTGCCAACGGCCACCGCCCGTCGGCGGCCCCAGACTCGTCGATGCGATACTAGGTGCGATGAGTACGACGAATTCCGAGCCCGATCAACAGGCCGCGATCCTGCTCGACCTCGAGAACCTGGTCATCGCCTTCGAGAAACAGGGCCGCGGCAGGAAGAAGAAGGACCCCGAGATCGCGCCGCTGATCGAGTTCATGGAGAACACCTTCGGCCCGGTCTCGGTCCGTCGCGCCTACGCCAACTGGGCCCGAGAGGGTCTCGAGGACCTGCAGCGCGAGCTGCTCGACCTCGGCGTCGAGATGGTGCACGTGCCGAAACGGACCCGGCGGTCGAAGAAGAACGGCGCCGACATCCTCCTGACCGCAGACGCCGTCGAGTGCCTTCTGCTGCGCCCCTTCATCGAGGTGTTCGCCGTGGTCTCCGGCGACAGCGACATCGGTCCGCTGGTGAACAAGCTGAAGTCGCACGGCAAGACGGTCGTCGTCATCGGCCCGGACCGGCGTTCGACGGCGCGCCACGTCATCGAGCTCGCCGATCGCTTCAAGTTCTACGACGACATCGTCGCCACCACCAAGCCGAGCCCGGCGAGCACCAGCGCGGCACCGAAGCGACGCTCCAAGTCGCCGCAGCGCCAGGTGATCGACCTGCTCCGTGCCGCCGAGGCCCCGATCGAGAGCGCCCTGCTCAAGCGCAAGCTCATGCAGACGCCGAGCGGCAAGGGGTTCTCCGAGAAGGAGCACGGTTTCAAGAGCTGGACCGCCTTCCTCGAGTCGATCGACGGCGTCGACGTGCTCCGCCGCTCGGATCTCGGCGTCGAGGTGCGCTGGCGCAAACGCGCCTGAGATCCTCGCCGCAGCGCCCCCGGGCGCTGTCCGGATCGTGGCTTTGGATTCGTGGGGCCGAGCGGAGGCCGCGATGATCCAGAACCCACAGTCCGAGGCGCGGCACACGATTCGCGTCAGCCGCTCGATCGAGGCGACGTACTCGCACGACTGCCCGCCGATCCGCTGCCGGGTCGAGGACGTCAGCGAGACCGGCATGTACCTCGACTCCCGCCACGCGCTGCCACTCGGCCAGCTGATCCGCTTCAGTCTCGACCTGCCCGACGAGAACCCGGATCGTCCGATCGAGGGCATCGGCCGGGTGGTGTGGACCGAGCAGATGCTGGGCGCCGGCATCGAGTTCGTCGAGCTCGATCCGGCGGACCGGGAGCGCATCCGCTACTTCGTCGCCGCGGTGCTCTTCGGCGTCGACCCGGCCTGAGGGCTCGCTCCTCGACGCCGCCCCGGCCCTCGGCCGCCGCGGTTAGCATCGCCCGATGGGCGAACCGCACGACACCTCTCCCGGCGACGCGATGCCCGGGCACCTGCTGACCCGGGTACCCCACTCGGCGGCGATCGGCATCCGCGTCCTCGAGCTCGGCGACGGCCGGGCGCTGGTCAGGATCCCCTACGCCGACCACCTGATCGGCGACCCCGACACCGGCGTGGTGCACGGTGGCGTCATCACCGCCGCGCTCGACAACGCCAGCGGTATGGCGGTGCACTCGGCGCTGGCCGACCCGACCTCGATCGCCACCCTCGACCTGAGGATCGACTACATGCGGCCGGCGACGGCCGGGCGCGACATCCTCGCCAGTGCCCACTGCTACCGGCACACCCGCAACATCGCCTTCGTGCGCGGCGCTGCCTACCACGACGACCCGGAAGACCCCATCGCCACCACGGTGGCGACGTTCGTCGTCTCGTCCAACCAGACCCGCAAGCTGCACCAGGGCGGCGACGGGCAGCGCTCGGACGAGGGTCCGACTCGGCCGCGGGAGGCGCGGTGAAGGCGCTGCAGGGGCTCGCCGACGATCCCAGCGACGAGCGTCTGGCCGAGATGCTGGCGTCGATGCCGTACGTGGCGTTTCTCGGCATGGGCGCGGTGCGGCGGGGCGACGAGCTCACCTTCACCCTGCCGTTCCGGGCCGAGCTGGTCGGCAACACCAGACTGCCGGCGCTGCACGGCGGTGCCATCGGCGCCTTCCTCGAGACCGCCGCGCACCTCCAGCTCGCGGCGCGGGTGGCGTCCGAGAAGCTGCCCAAGACGATCGACTTCTCGATCGAGTACCTGCGCTCGGGGCGACCGCGTGACACCTACGCGCGGGCCGAGATCGTCAAGCTCGGGCGTCGGGTCTGCAGCGTGCAGGCGGTCGCGTGGCAGGACGAGCGGCAGCGTCCCATCGCCACCGCGCGCGGCGCCTTCCTGCTCACTCCGCTGCCCGGTCGGACGGATGGCACGGCAGCTGGCGGCGCCGAGGAGTAGACCCGGCCGCTCCTGGGGGGTTTTCCCGGAGGGCTACGGAGCGGGCGCGGCGAGCACGTCGAACTCGACCCCCGCCGCCCCCTGCAGCCCGCCGCCGTCGAACCAGGAGATCAGCAGCCGGTAGGACCCGGGGGCGAGATCGGCGGTCTCCAGGCTGGTGGCGACGACCACGGAACCGTCGCTCTCGTCGCGGCGCGAGGCACCGCTCCACAGGTCGAGCGCCGTGGCCAGCTCCCGGTCGTCCTCCGAGCGCAGCTCGGTGACCAGTCGCACCTGGTTGGGATCGACGCCGTAGAAGCGCAGCACCAGCAACCCCTCTTCGCCACGGACGAACCGTCGACGAACCGCGGGCAGCAACAGCTCGTCGGCGACGCGCAGCGGGCTGCCGACCGCGGTGTGGGCCTCGGTGTCTCCCTCCCGCGCCAGGATCCCGCGGCCACGTGGCGCCACCAGGTAGGCCACCAGGCTTCCGACCTCGGCCTGGTGCGTCGTCATCGCCGGCACGATGCGGGTGGTGTGGAAGGTGGCGCCACCACGAGCCTCGCGCAGCCGCACCCGCACCTCGTGCTCGCCGGAACCCACTTCGAGATCGCCGAGGAATCGCAGTCCGTCGCGCAGTCGGGCGCGATCGCTCTCCTGGCGCAGCTCGATCCGCTCGCGCAGCAGGTCGACCACGGCGCCCGGCTGGTAGCGGCTGACCCGGCCGTCCGCCGCCGAAGCCATGATCTCGAGCGCGAACCGGCGATCGAGCGCGCCCGCGGGCAGAGCACCGAGCAGCGCCTCGCCGTCGACCTCCAGCATCAGGGTGACGCGGCGGCGCCCGCGGTCGCCTGTTCCACCAGCCGATTCCGATTCGTCGGCGCGCGGCGTGCCCGGTGCGATGGGCGTCGTGAGCAGCGTCACGCGGGCCGGGAAGTCCGCACGGTCGTCGGCGCGCAGGCCCCGTTCGAAGTCCTCCAGGCGTCGCTCCAGTCGACTCTTGTCGGCGTTCGGTCGTGGCGCCGAGTAGCCCAGCGAACCGTGCACCACGGCGCCGTCCGGTACGCCGCGCAGGCGCACCTCGACCGGTCGGAACCGGCCGTCGGCGACCAGCTCGGGAGTACGGAACGCCAGTCGATAGGAGACGCTGGTGCGTTCCACCAGCCGCTGCGTCGCCACCTCGAGATGCCCGTAGTCGTCGAACAGCTCGCCCCCCGTCTCGTCGGCGAGGTAGAAGAGGGAGCCGGCGCTCCCCTCGCCGACTCCCATCACATCGAAGGCGTTCAGTACCCAGCCGGAGCGCACCAGCGCCGCCACCATCGAGACGTAGGTGTCGAGCAAGCCCGATCCGAGCAGTGGCGCCTGCACCGCTGATTCGAAGTCCGGGATGCCGGCCGCGAAGTACATCAGGTACTTGTCACCCGGGACGCCGCTGAGCAGAACAGCGAGCTCCTCGACGTAGCGGCCGAGCCGACGGCGCCCCGAGAGCTGGGAGAACCCCTCGAGCTCCGCCGCGATGGCCAGCGGGTCGCCGGAACCCGAGTCGATGGCGCCGAGCGCAGGATTCGATCCGCCCAGGCTGGTGGTCAGCGTCGGATCGGCGAGCGTCCCGGAGATCTCGCCGCTGGCGAAGGTGAGCGCCGCCGCCGGACCGACCGCCGCGGCGAGCTCGCGCAGGCCTTCACCGGGGAGCCTGCGCAGACGCTCGCGTGCCTCGGCGACACGGCGCGCTCTGCCGGAGGTCATCGCCGCCACCAGGTCGAGGCCGGCGGCCACACGCTCGCGGTCGAGGGTCAGCGGCACCAGCAGGCTCGATCCACCGCCGCCGAGCACGGCGACCCCGACGCGATCGCCGGGATGCAGCTGCGTCTCGACCATCGAGCGCATCGAGTCGACGGCGAGGCGGAGGCGATTGGCGGGGGACTGCGCGAGGTCGAACAGCGCCAGGAAGCTGCGCTCTCCGAGGGGCGGCGGTTGGCTCTCCGTTGCCGCGCCGGACGATCGCCGACGGCCGTCCTGCACGGCCTCGGTGCGCCGCAGGTCGACCCGCTCGATGCCGAGGATCGGCAGCTTCCGATCGTCCTGCCAGATCTCGAAGTTCTCGGCCTCGAGGCCGGCGAGCGGCTCCCCGCGCAGCAGGACCCGTACCGGCAGCACGACCTCGAGGACGGTGATCTCGTCGCTGAAACGGTCGCTCGCCCGCTCCGGCTCCATCGGTCGCGCCGCATCGTAGACGGCGCTGCTCGGCTGGGCGGCGGCGGCGGTGACGTGCACCGCCAGCAGCACCGCCGCGATCGCGACCCGCCGGGTCGTCGCGTCGATCCGCCAGCGTCCGCAGAGCCTCATGCATCGATCTTCGCAGATCGCCGCGCGAAGGTTCTGAAGCCGCGCAGTCCGCTGCGCGCTGACACGCAAGCGCTCGACAGCGATCAGCCCGGCAGCCCGAACTCCTGTTCGAAGCGCGCCTTGTCGCGCATCTTGCGGTAGGCGTCGCGGGGGTCGGCACGGCGTGCCCTCACCAGCTCGAGGATCGCGTCGTCCATGGTCTGCATGCCGCGCGCCTTGCCGCCCTGGAGGATCGACTGCACCATGCCCTGGTTGCCCTCGCGCAGCGCGTTCTCGAGACCGGGAGCGCGCAGCAGGATCTCCAGCGCGGCGACGCGCCCGGCGCCGTCCGGCCGGCGCAGCAGCACCTGCGACACGATCGCGCGCACCGAGGCGGCGAAGCTGGTGCGCACCTGGCTCTGCTCCTCGGCCGGAAAGCCCTCGACGACGCGGTCGATGGTCTTGGCCGCCGAGTTCGTGTGCAGGGTGCCGAAGACCAGGGCCCCCATCTCGGCGGCGGTCAGCGCCGCCTTGATCGTCTCGAGATCGCGCATCTCGCCGACCAGGAGGACGTCGGCGTCCTGGCGCACCGCGCCGCGGATCGCCGCCGCGAAATCGCAGGTGTCGGAGCCCACCTCGCGGTGCGAGATCAGCGACCGGCGCGGCTGATGCACGAACTCGACCGGGTCCTCGATGGTGACGATGTGCCGCTGCTGCTCCCGGTTCATGCGGTCGAGGATCGATGCCATGGTCGTCGACTTGCCGCTGCCGGTCGGGCCGGTGACCAGCACCAGGCCCTCCTCCGCTCCGGCCAGCTCGGCGACGACTGCCGGCAGGCCGAGGTCCTCGAGCGGCACGATCTCCTCCGGGATGACCCGGAAGACCGCCGAGGGCCCGTTCTGCTGGCGTAGGTAGTTGGCGCGGAAACGGGCCACGCCGGGCAGCTCGCAGGCGAAGTCGAGGTCGCCGTCGTTCTCGAACTCCTGCCACTGCTCGGGCGTCGCGACCTCACGCAGCCACTCGGCGAGCCGGTCGCCCGAGAGAGGCTGCCACCCCGGCAGCTCCTGGATCTCGCCGTGCACCCGCTGGCGCGGCACCAGTCCGGAGACCAGGTGCAGGTCCGAGCCGCCGTTCTCGCACAGGGCGCGAAAGACCCGGTCCAGCTGCCTGGGCGAACGGCCGGTGGACGGCAACGCTGACGGCGCTCCGGTCGAGGCGCTCACGCCGCTGCTCCTTCTTCACCCGGCGCCCGGCGTGCCGCCGGCGCCCCGCCCTTCGGCAGGGCGCCGAAGCGCGCCGCCTCGCGGGCATCGATCACGCCCCGGGAGTGCAGCTGCGCCGCCGAGACGTCGAGCAGCCGCATGCCCTCGGCGGCGCCGGTCTGCATCTGCGAGCGGATCTGCTGCAGCTTGCCGTCGCGCATGAGGTGGGAGATGGCGCGGGTCACTACCAGGGTCTCGAGCACCGGCACCAGCCCGCTGCCGTCGGCCCGCCGCGCCAGCCGCTGCGAGATCACCGCCCGCAGCGACTCGGCGAGCTGGGTGCGCACCTGTTCCTGTCGCGCCGGAGGGAAGGCGCCGAGGATGCGGTGTACGGTGCCGACGGCGCTGGCGGTGTGCAGGGTGGCGAGCACCAGGTGACCGGTCTCGGCCGCTGACAGGGCCAGCTCCACCGATTCCGGATCGCGCAGCTCGGCGAGCGCGATGACATCGGGATCCTCGCGTAGGGCGGCGCGCAGGATACGCGAGTAGCTGCGCGAGTGCACTCCGACCTCGCGCTGGTTCACCACGCAGCGCTTGGGCCGATGCACGAACTCGATCGGATCCTCGGCGGTGATGATGTGCTCGCAGCGCTCCTCGTTGATCAGATCGAGGAGAGCGGCCAGCGTCGAAGTCTTGCCGCAGCCCATCGGCCCGGTGATCAGCACCAACCCCTGCGGGTGGTTGGCGAGGCGCGCCAGATCGAGCGGCAGGCCGAGCGACTCGAGCGTCGGAGGGGTGGCGGGAATCAACCGGGCGACGACGTCGATGCCGCCGCGCTGGCGGTAGACGTTGACCCGCAGCCGCGGCGTGGCGCCAGCCGGATCGCCGACGTCGGAGGGCAGCGGCACCGCGAGGTCGACCTGGCCGCTGTCGCGCAGCACCTCCTTCTCGGCCGGCTCGAGCAGCGCCTCGACCAGGGCAGCGATGCGGTCGGCACCCAGCGGCTCGTCGGAGAGCGCCTCGAAGCGTCCGAGGATGCGTGCCGTCGGTGGCCGCCCGACGTGCAGGTGCAGGTCGCTGGCTCGGCGCACCAGCGCCTCGCTCGCCCAGCGCCGCAGGTCGTCGGCCTGTGCGACCGATCGCCCGGACCGGTGAGCCGGTGGCGCAGGCGAGACTGTCGGAACCAAACCCGCAACCGAGGGCACGTCGGGAGGCGACCCGTCGGCCGCTGGCGGCGGAGTCAGAGCGTCGAGGCTCGGCAGCGTCGCCGCTTCCAGCCGCGGCAGGGGCAGCGGATCCTGGCGCTCACGGTCGGCGGGCGGCTGGGGCACCGGGTCGGCGCGCCGGTCCGCCTGCGCCGCGAGCAGCGCCTCGAGCTCCGGTCGCTGCATCCAGCCCTGCTCGACGAGGATCTCGCCGAGCTTGCGCGAACGCCCGGCCGCGGCCTCGCGTGCCTGCAGCTGTGCGGCCTGGGTCAGCTGTTCGAGCGTCACCAGCCCGAACTGCACCGCCATGCGGCCGAAGAGGGAGTCCTGCGGGGCGGCGCCCGTGGGGAGATTCGCGTCCATCGGCGTGACGTTAGCCGGCGGCCTCGGCCGGCGCCGTAGGCGGGGAGCGTCCGCCGCTGTAGGACGATCGCTGATCGCGCTCCGCTCGCCGAGAGCAGGATCTCAGAGGCGCTCGAGCCGCTGCACCACCAGCGGCAGCAGCTCCTCGGCAGCGGCGGCGATCGGCTCGACGACGCGGTACGGCGGCCGCGCCGCGCCGGGGTCGATCGACAGCGCTGGAGTCCGCCGCATGGTGCAGTGCTGGGCGATCAGGTCGGTGACGCCGACCGAGAAGGAGGTGCCGACGAAGAGCACCAGCGCGGCGCTGGCGGCGGCCTGCTGGGTGCGATCCCACTGGTAGTCGAGGTGCTCGCCGTAGTACTCGTCGAACCAGAGCACGTGCGGGCGCAGCACGTCGCCGCAGCTGGCGCAGCGAGGCAGCGTGTCGCGACCCGGCGCCTCGAGGAAGGCGGCGATCGCCTCGGTCGGGCGCGGCAGCTTGCCGGTCGGCGCTCCGTTGCTGCAGCCGTCGCGGGCGCAACGCACGAAGCGGCTGCAACCGTGTACCTCGACCAGTCTCTCGGAGCCAGCCTCGCGGTGCAGGCCATCGACGTTCTGCGTCACCAGCAGGTAGTCGCGATCCTGGGTGTCGTACCAGCGCTCGAGCTCGGCCAGGGCATGGTGCGACGGGTTCGGGCGCGCGTCGCGCACGATCGGGAAGCGCTCGGCGTACCAGCCCCAACTCTCGACCGGGAAGCGACGGAAGTAGGCGTAGGTCCCTTTCTCCATCACGTCGTTCTTCCACACCGCGCCGGGGTCGGTGCCGCGGAAGGTCGGGATGCCGCTGGCCAGCGACACGCCAGCGCCGGTGACCACCAGCAGAGGACCTGGTTCGGCCACCAGGCGCTCGGCGAGCTCCTCGGCCAGCCGGTGGAGGTCGCGGTCCTCGCCGCTCATCCGGCGACCCCGCCGCTGCGCGGGTCGCCGAGGCGCTGCAGGGCACGCTCGCGCAGCTCGGTCTTGAGCACCTTGCCGTTGGCGTTCAGCGGCAGCGCGTCTTCCGAGATCCACCAGTGCGCCGGCACCTTGTAGCGGGCCAGTCGCTCGTCGGCGAAGGAGCGCAGCTCCGCCTCGCCGGTCGCAGCGCCGCGGCGCAGCTGGATCCAGGCCGCGACCTCCTCGCCGAGCACACGGTGCGGCACGCCGAAGACCGCCGCACCGACCACGTCCGGGTGCTCGAAGAGGGCCGACTCGACCTCGACGCAGTAGATGTTCTCGCCGCCGCGAATCAGCATGTCCTTGGCGCGGTCGGCGATGTAGAGGAATCCCTCCTCGTCGAGTCGCGCCAGGTCGCCGGTGTGCAGCCAGCCGTCGCGGAAGGTCTCGGCGGTGGCCTCCGGCTTGTTCCAGTAGCCGGCGATGACGTTGGCGCCGCGCACGCAGAGCTCGCCGATCGCGCCCTGCGGCGCCTCGGCACCACCCTCGTCGAGGATGCGCACCTCGCAGGCGGGCACCGGCACGCCGGCGCTGGTGGGTCGCGCCTGGTAGTCGGCGCCGGCGTTGACGCTGGTGATCGCCGAGGTCTCGGTGAGACCGTAGCCGTTCGAGGGGCTGGCGCCCGGGAACGCCTGCTCGATGCGGCGCACCAGCTCGGGCGCGGCGGGCGCGCCGCCGTAGGCGACACGCAGCACGCTGGAGCGGTCGTGGCGGTCGAAGTTCTCGGCCTCGAGCACCCGCCACACCAGCGTCGGCACGCCGCCGAAGCTGGTGATGCGCTCGCGCTCGATGATGCGCACCGTCTGCTCGGCGTCGAACTTGTGCACCAGCACCAGCTTGTGGCCGTTGGCGATCGCCGGCAGCATCGTCGAGTGGCAGCCGGTGACGTGGAAGAGGGGGACGTTGAGCAGCGTCGCCGGCTCGAGGTCGGGCGGCGGCACGACGCCGCTGCGCAGCTCCTGCCGGGCGCGCAGGAAGTTCGCCGTCGCCAGATTGGTGCAGATGTTGCGGTGCGTGCCCAGCGCTCCCTTCGGGAAGCCGGTGGTGCCCGAGGTGTAGAAGATCGTCGCCGGGTCCTCGGGTGCGAGCTCGACGTCGGGAAGGTCCAACGCCGGTTGCCTTCGCGCCTCCGCCGGCAGCTCCTCCTGCCAGCGGCCGAAGCCGGCCGAGAGCGGTGGACCACCGGCGCCGTCGCCGAGCCGTGCGACCAGGCCGCCGCGCAGCCGCGGCAGCTCCGCGACGTGCGGCGCCACCCGCTCCCAGCGCTCGTCGTCGCACAGCAGCACGCTGGCGCCCGAATCGGAGAGGCCGTAGTGCAGCTCGCGCCCGTTCCACCAGGCGTTCAGCGGCACCACGATGGCGCCGCTGGCGGCGGCGGCCCAGAAGCCGACGCACCACTCCGGGTAGTTGCGCATCGCCAGCGCGACCCGGTCGCCCTTGCGCACGCCGAGATCGTCCGTCAGGTGGCGCGCCAGGCGTGCGACGAGCCGGAAGTGCTCGTCGTAGGAGAGGCTCTCGCGCTCGTCGTCGCCGCGGTAGAAGACCAGGAAGGGGGCGTCGCCGTGGCCGCGGCTGTCGAGCAGCACCCGGCGCAGGCTCGCGGGCGCATGGCGCCACACCCGGGTCGGCACACCGCGGATGATCTCCGTGACCACCTCGTGCTCGGCTCCGGGCGCGGTCAGCCGCGCCGTCGCCTCGTGGATTCCAAGCATCGACGGAAGAGGCTCCGAGTCCTGCGAGTCCTGCGAGTCCTGCGAGTCCTGGGCGAACACTCCCGACCGCGAGACTCGGCGCCTCGAGGCGCCCGGGACGGCTGGTGGGAGCGAGAGCGGCGATCCTCCCAGACGAAGCCACGACGATCAAGCCGCGCGCCTCCCTGCTCCCAGTCTCTCAGGCCGCGCGCGCCGCCCGCTCGAGCGCCTGCTCGAGGTCCCCGACCAGGTCGGAGCGATCCTCGACCCCGATGGCGAAGCGCAGCAGCCGTTCGTCGATGCCCGCATCGCGCCGGGCCTGGGGCGACATCGAGGCATGGGTCATCGTCGCGGGGTGCGAGACCAGCGACTCGACGCCGCCCAGCGACTCGGCGAGCGAGAAGCACTCCAGCGATTCGACGAAGGTGCGCACGGCCTCCTCGCCGCCGCGCAGGCGCGCCGCGACGATGGCGCCGAAGCCCTGCTGCTGGCGGCGTGCGAGCTGGTGCTGCGGATGCTGCTCGAGGCCGGGGTAGATCGCCTCGGCGACCGCCGGATGGCGAGCGAGCAGCTCCGCCACCGCGCCGGCGTTCTCCTCGTGGGCCCGCCAGCGCAGCGGCAGGGTGCGCAGCCCGCGCAGGGTCATGTAGCTGTCGAACGGGGCGCCGGTGAGACCGAGGCAGTTGGCCCAGAAGCGCAGCTCCTCGCCGCCGGCGGCGCTCGCCGCCACCACCGCGCCGCCGACCACGTCGCTGTGCCCGTTGATCGACTTGGTGGTCGAGTGCACCACCAGATCGGCGCCGAGCGCGATCGGCTGCTGCAGCAGCGGCGAGAGGAAGGTGTTGTCGACGACCACCAGGGCGCCCACCTCGTGCGCCGCCTGCGCCGTGCGCTCGATGTCGACCACGCGCAGCAGCGGGTTGCTCGGCGTCTCGATCCACACCAGCCGCGGACAGCGGGCGCGGATCCAGCGCGGCAGGTCGTTCGCGGTCTGGTCGCGGAAGGCGACGCGGAAGTTGCCGCGCTCGGCCAACGTGGTGAACAGACGGTGGCTGCCGCCGTAGCAGTCGTGGGGCGCCAGCAGCAGGTCGCGCGGCCGCAGCAGCTGGCAGACCAGCGTGATCGCCGCCATGCCGGAGGCGGTGACCACCGCGTCGCGGCCGCCCTCGAGGTCGGCGAGCGCCGCCGCCAGCGCGTCGCGGGTGGGGTTGCCGCTGCGTGTGTAGTCGTACTGCCGAGGTCGGGCGAAGCCCTCGAAGGTGAAGTTCGACGAGAGCACCAGCGGCGGCATCACCGCGCCGTGCTGGCGATCGCTCTCGAGCGCCGCGCGTGCGGTACGAGTCGCGGGATGGCGGCGGCGGACCAGGCGCGCGGTGCCGACGGGGCGATCGCCGCGTTCACAGCCGTCGTCGTGCGTGCTGTCGAACTGATCGACGGTGTCGACGGTGTCGACGAGGGTTTCGGCGGACATCTCGGTCTCCTTTCGGGTTCACGAAGGATCGAGAGTCCCGCGGAGACGTGAGGGTTGCCGCCGGAGCCTCGCGCCCGATGCCGTCCCGTCGGTCGGATTCGCCTCTCGGCGCCGTCGGGACGGGAGCCGCGACCCGGAGTGTCGCGACGCGCTCGGCTCCTCGACTCATCTCTCGCAGCCCGTGGCGGGCTCCGCAGGAGTTGGCACCATCCCGCGGCGCGGTCGCCTTCGGGTGGTTGCCCCGGCGTCCAAGGGCCTGTCCCTCAGCCGGTCTCGATGAGTCCCGCTCGTGGCGGGCGCGAGCAGGCTAGCGCGGCTGGGCGACGGCTGCAAGGGAGGGAGTGGCAGCTCACCCTGAAGGGATCTCGCTTTAGGAGACACCCCCACCTCGGTCCTCCCCCTGAAGGGGGAGGAGGGAGAAGTGCCGCTGGGTTGGATCGCTGCTGAGGCCTCGGGTCGACCGAGGAGCTGGAAGGTGGCGGGGTGTGGCTTCCTCCCCCTTCAGGGGGAGGACTGAGGTGGGGGTATCCCAGACGTCCGGCTCGCTGCCCAGACCCCCAACCTCCGACCCCCCAACCCCTGACCCCTAGCCCCTAGCCCCTAGCCCCAGCTCCTCTCCGCCTCCAATCGCGCTGCCCCTCTCCCCTGCGCCGATACAGTGAGGGAATCGCTCCACACCGGCTTTCGTACTCGACGAGACGATGACCGCTCCCCGCGACAGCCCCCCGCCGCCAGACGGACCGGCGCTCGCCACTCGCTGCCCGCGCTGCGAGTACGACTCGCCGCCGGCGATCGGCGCCTTCGCCGAGTGCCCGCGCTGCGGGGTGGTGGTCGCCAAGTTCGTGCGCGCCCCGCCGACGGCGACCGAAGCCGCGACGGAGCCGCCGGATCCCGGCCCAGATCGCGAAGGACCGCAGACCGATGGCGATCTCGATCTGGCGACAGTGGCGGACGGCGGCACCCTCTACGACCCGGACCAGCACGCCGCCCCGGAGACGGCGGAGGACCGCGCGCCGGCCATCCCGGTGCGCTTCTCGCAGCGGGTGCGCGAAGCGAAGAACCGCGATCTGGTGCACGGCTTCGACCGCGAGGTGCAATGGGGCGCCGCGATCGGAGCGCTCCTCTGGCTGCTGCCGCCGACCCGCGCTCTCGGCTCCTACCTCAACGTGCTGGTGCACGAGATCGGCCACACCGCCACCTACTGGCTGTTCGGCTACCTGACCATCCCGTCGTTCGACTTCGTCAACCACGGCGGGTTGTCGGTGGCGTTCGCGCGGCTCGAGACACTCACCCTGGTCGTCGTGGCACTGCTCGGTTTCTGGATCTGGCAGGCGCGCGGCCACCGCCGCATCCAGGTCTTCGCGGCCTCGATCCTGGTGCTCTACTCGCTGCTCAACTGGACCCAGGGACACCAGCACCTCTTCGACGCGATGGGGCACGGCGGTGAGCTGGTGTTCGCCACCATCTTCCTGCAGCGGGCGCTGGCCCCAGCCCACCGTTTCGACACCCTGGAGCGGCCGCTGTGGGCCGCGGCGGGAGTCTTCGTCACCCTGCAGCTGATCGCCTTCTCCTGGACCCTGGCGCTCAGCGCGAGCCGCCAGAGCGCGTACGCCCAGGGCATGCGCGGCTTCCGCCACGACCTGCTGCGGATCGCCGACTGGCTCGGCCTGCCGCTGCCGCTGGTCGCCGCCAGCCTCGGGCTGCTCGCCCTGCTGCCGCCGCTGGTGGCGTTCTGGGTGCACCGGCACGGCGAGAGCTGGCGCCAGGCCTTCATCGACCTGCTCGCCGGTCCCCAGTCGCACGGCGACGCCGCCCCCCGCCAAGCCCGCTGATCCAGGCGCGGCGGGACCGGGTCCGGCGGATCCAGGCCCCGCTGATACTGTGCTCGGGCGCCGCCGACGGGCTCCGCACGTCGACGACCCCAAGAACCGACAGCTGGCAAGACCGGGTCGGCCGGTACGACATTCGGACGTCCGCCGAGCCCGCGACCCAGACAGACACGAGGATCCCGAAGCGATGGCTCTTCAGACCGGCGACCGACTCCCCGAAGCCTCGTTCAAGACCCTGACCAGCGACGGCATGCAGGACATCTCGACCAAGGAGCTGTGCGACGGCAAGACCGTGGTGCTCTTCGCGGTCCCGGGCGCCTTCACGCCGACCTGCTCGGACGTGCATCTGCCGGGCTTCATCGACCGGCACCAGGAGATGCTCGAGCGCGGCGCCGACACCGTCGCGTGCCTGGCGGTGAACGACGCCTTCGTGATGAGCGCCTGGAAGAAGTCGCGCGGCATCCCCCAGCCGATCCTCATGCTCTCCGACGGCAACGGCGACTTCGCCGACGCCACCGGCCTGTCGATGGACGTATCCGCCTTCGGCATGGGTCACCGTTCCAAGCGTTACGCGATGATCGTGCGCGACGGCGTGGTGAGCTACCTGGGCGTCGAGCCGGGGCGCGAGGTCGGCGTGTCGAGCGCCGACGCCGTGCTCGAGAACCTCTGAAGGCCCAGGGCGACGGAGCCGAGGTGACCTCCCTGCCGTCGGAGTCTGCGACCGGCGCGATCACGCCGTCGGGACCGTCGGGCGAGACCGGCCGGGACCGGAAGCAGGCCGCCCCGACGCGGCTGCCCGCCGGCGAGGCTCCGACGCCGTATCTCTCGTTCACCCACGACGAGTGGGGCAAGCTGCGCGCCGGCACTCCGCTGCCGCTCGACGAGGAGGAGCTGGCGGCGCTGCGCGGCATCAACGAGGACGTGTCGCTCGACGAGGTCGAGGAGATCTACCTGCCGCTGTCGCGGCTGCTCAACCTCTACGTCGCCGCCACCCAGGACCTCTACAGGGCCACCGCGACCTTCCTCGACTCGCCGATCCCCAAGGTGCCGTACGTCATCGGGGTGGCCGGCAGCGTCGCCGTGGGCAAGAGCACGACGTCGCGCATCTTGCAGGCGCTGCTGCGACGCTGGCCCAACCACCCCAAGGTCGACCTGGTGACCACCGACGGCTTCCTGCACCCCAACGCGGTGCTGCAGGAGCGGCAGCTGATGGACCGCAAGGGCTTCCCCGAGTCCTACGACGTGCGCCAGCTCTTCCACTTCGTCCTCAGGGTCAAGTCGGGGGAGCGCAACGTCCGCCACCCGGTCTACTCGCACATCACCTACGACATCGTGCCGGGCGAGATGCGCAGCGTCGACCAGCCGGACATCATGATCATCGAAGGCCTCAACGTGCTGCAGACCAAGAGCCGCGACCCGTCGCAGGTGTCGCGCCGCTTCCTCTCCGACCTGTTCGACTTCTCGATCTACGTCGACGCCGATCCGCAGGTCGTCGAACGGTGGTACGTCGAGCGCTTCCTCTCCTTCCGCAACACCGCCTTCCGCGACCCCGAGGCCTACTTCCGCCGCTACGCCAACCTGTCGGAGGAGGAGGCCACCGAAGTGGCCGGCTCGATCTGGCGCCGCATCAACCGGCCCAACCTGCTGCAGAACATCCTGCCGACCCGCGAGCGCGCCCACCTGATCCTCGAGAAGGGCAGCGACCACTCGGTGCAGAGGGTGCAGCTGCGCAAGCTCTGACGTCTCGGGAAGCCGCCACGGCGGTCAGCAGCCGGGACGCTCGATGCCGAAGCGCTTGAGCTTCTGGTAGAGGGTGCTGCGTGGCACGTCGAGCCGCGCAGCCGCCCGCGACACGTTGCCCTCCTCCGCGTCCAGGGCGGCCCGGATGTGGGCGATCTCGACCTGCTCCAGGGTCAGCCCGGCAAGGTCGCCGGCGCCCCGCCGCTGCTGCGGCTCGGCGTCGTCGTCCGCCACGAGGGGATGGGTCTCGGCCTCGAAGCGCAGATCGCGCCGACCGAGGCGAGGAGAGCGCGCCAGCAGCACCGCGCGCTCGACGACGTTGCGCAGCTCGCGGATGTTGCCCGGCCAGGAGTAGCGCCGCAACGCCTCGCGGGCGTCGTCGGCCAGCGACATGTCGCGACCCGGCGCCAGCTCGGCGAGGAAACGTTCGGCCAGCAGCAGCACGTCGTCGCCGCGCTGGCGTAGCGGCGGCACCTCGAGCGGCACGGTGGAGATGCGGAAGTAGAGGTCCTGACGGAAGCGCCCGTCACGCACCAGATGCTGGAGGTTCTGGTGGGTCGCGGCGATGAGGCGCACGTCGACCTGCAGGTCGCGCGACTCGCCGAGGCGACGGAAGCGCTTCTCCTCGAGCACCTTGAGCAGCTTGGGCTGGACCCGGGGGTCCATGTCGCCGATCTCGTCGAGGAAGACGGAGCCCTTGTGTGCGATCTCCAGCAGACCCTGCCGGTTGCTCACCGCTCCGGTGAAGGCACCGCGCTGGTGCCCGAACAGCTCGGTCTCGAGGAAGTCGCGCACCAGGCCGGCGCAGTTCAGATCGACGAACGGCTCGCCGGCACGCGGTCCGTGGTCGTGCAGCCAGCGCGCCAGCACGCCCTTGCCGACGCCGGTCTCGCCGAGCAGCAGCAGCGGGGCTTCGGCCCCCACCACCCGTTCGCACTCGTCGCGCAGCCTGCGGATCGCCGCGCTGTCGCCGAGGAAGGGATCCGGCTGCGAGCGCCGCGCCCGGCTGCGATCCGCCGCCTCACTGCGACGGGCGCGGTAGCGCTCGACAGCCCGCTCGACGATCACCGTCAGCGCCGGCAGGTCGATCGGTTTGGTGACGAAGTTCTCGGCCCCGAGCTTGAGGGCGCGCACCGCGAGATCGATCGAGCCGTGGGCGGTGATGACCACCACCGGCAGGTCGGGATCGATCGCCTGCAGGCGCGGCAGCAGATCCAGGGCGGTGCCGTCGGGGAGCATGTAGTCCGCCAGGCAGCAGTCGGGGCGCCGATCGCGGAAGAGCTCGAGCGCCGTGGCGCAGTCGGCGGCTTCGTCGACCGCGATGTCGTGCGCCTCGAAGAGCCGGCGGATCCCGCTGCGGATCCCGGGCTCGTCGTCGACCAGAAGCACCCGACGCCTCATCGCTCCAGCCAACCCCTCCTTCCTCGCCTGCCGGCCCCATCGCCTCTGCCTCCGGCGAGAGCGCCGCACCTCGGATGTTCCTCACAGCGGCGAAACGCTGTCAAACCGGTGCCGCCGCGAGATCACTCGGCAGACGCGGCCGCCCCTCCGGCCGACGGGCCTCCGGACGGTCGCTTCTCACGTCCCCGCGCCCCGGTCCAGGGCTCGTCGGGAAACACCCAGCGGCGGTAGTTCCACGGCCACTGCTCCGGGTGGCTCCGGATCGCCCGTTCGATCACCGCGGCGAAGCGCTGGGTGAGGCGGTCGACCCGGTGCATGGTGACCTGCTGCCGAGCGGCCGCGCTCTCGGCGGGAGCGGCGAGCTCCTCCTCGTCCCAGGCAACCGTCTCGACCAGCAGCCGGTACTGCATCGGCGCCAGGCGGACGCAGAAGACCGCCAGCACCGTGGCGCCGGTGCGCAGCGCCAGGGTCGCCGGGCCGGCCACGAACTCCGTCGGCTGGCCGAAGAACTCGACCACCGGGCCGCGCAGCCCGTCGGGCTTCTGGTCCATCGCGAATCCGACGGTGTCGCCCTGGCGCAGAGCCAGCACCATCTCGCGCAGCAGCGCCCTGCGGCCGGCCCAGAGCACCCGGGTCCCGGCGCGACGCCGCATCGCCGCGAGCAGCCGGTTCGCGGGTGCGATGCGGGAGGGCTTGGCGACCTCGAAGAAGCGCTTCGCGGAGGCGCCGGCGACGAACGCACCGATCAGCTCCCAGGCGCCGAGGTGCGCGGTGATCAGCACCTGGCCGCGCCGACGCTCCTCGGCGCGCTCGAGGGCCACGCGCAGATCGCCGAGGCCCTCGACCACCAACCGTTCCGGGCGCTGGATACCGTGCACCGTCTCGAGCGCCGCCACCGCCTGGTGGCGGAAGACGTCCCGCTCCATGCGCCGGCCGCGCTGCGAAGCGGGGTCGACGTCGAGAACGCGGGCGAGGTTGCGCCGCAGGATGCCCCGCTCGCGGCGCGACGCCAGGCGGTAGAGCCCGCCGAGCGCCGAGCCGACGGATGGGACCAGAGCCTCCGGGATGGCGAGCAGGGTCCGATGCGCCAGCGGCACGATCGGCGTCAGCAGCGCGTCGCGCAGGCGGCGGCGCCACGAGGACACGGTCTCGGCGGGCGGCGGCGCCTCGCCGAGCTCGGCCGGCGGGATCGGCTCGGCGGGTGACGACATCGCTGGGACTCTACCTGCGCGCGACAGCCAGACGACTCGGGCCTCTTGCTAGCATGCGCCCGCTCCCCCCTCACCGAGCTCCACGACCCACCCGCTCGCGCTGCCGCGGCGACGTCGCCGCCACCGACAGGATCTCGCGCGACGCCACACGAGGCGCCACCGTGCCACCCGACGAACCCGTCCAAGACCAGGGCCAGGCAGCTCCCCCCGGCCTGACCGAGCAGGGACGACGCGCGTACTGGCGCGCCAACCTGCGGCTGATGGCGGTGCTGCTGGCGATCTGGTTCACGGTCTCCTACGGCCTCGGCATCCTGCTCGTCGAACCGCTCAACCAGGTGCGCCTCGGCGGCTTCCCGCTCGGCTTCTGGTTCGCGCAGCAGGGCTCGATCTACGTCTTCGTGGTGCTCATCCTGGTCTACGCGGTGGCGATGGATCGTCTCGACCGCAGGCACGGCGTGCAGTGAGCGCGCGCCCGGGCGTAGAAGCAGCCGAACGACTCCACCAGCCGAGCCGGAGGACCCCACCTTGAGCGTGCAGACCTGGACCTACCTGCTGGTGGGGATCACCTTCGCGCTCTACATCGGCATCGCGATCTGGAGCCGCGTCGCCTCGACCGCCGGCTTCTACGTCGCCGGCCGCGGGGTGCCGGCGGTGGCCAACGGCATGGCCACCGGCGCCGACTGGATGAGCGCCGCGTCGTTCCTGTCGATGGCCGGCCTGATCTCGTTCATGGGCTACTCCGGCGCCATCTACCTGATGGGCTGGACCGGCGGCTACGTGCTGCTGGCGTTGCTGCTGGCGCCGTATCTGCGCAAGTACGGCAAGTTCACCACCTCCGAGTTCGTCGGCGACCGCTACCACTCCGACGCCGCCCGGCTGGTCGCCGCCGCCTGCACCATCTTCGTCTCCTTCACCTACATCGCCGGCCAGATGCGCGGCGTCGGCGTGGTCTTCTCGCGCTTCCTCGAGGTCGACGTCGACCGCGGCGTCTACATCGGCACCGCGCTGGTCTTCTTCTACGCCGTGATGGGCGGCATGAAGGGGATCACCTACACCCAGGTGGCGCAGTACTGCGTGCTGATCGTCGCCTACCTGGTGCCGGCGATCGCCATCTCGTCGCAGATGACCGGCAATCCGATTCCCCAGCTCGGCTTCGGCGGCACCATGCAGTCCGGGCAGGCCGGCACCCCGGCAGGCGTGTTCCTGCTCGAGACCCTAGACCAGCTGCACCGCGAGCTCGGCTTCCCCGAGTACACGGCGGCCTGGGTGGCGGGCAAGAAGTCGATGATCGACGTCTTCGCCATCACCCTGGCGCTGATGGTCGGCACCGCAGGCCTGCCGCACGTGCTGATCCGCTTCTACACCGTGCGCAGCGCCCGCGCCGCGCGCTGGTCGGCGCTCTGGGCGCTGGTGTTCATCGGCCTGCTCTACACCACCGCGCCCGCGGTGGCCGCGTTCGCGCGGGTCAACTTGATCCAGACCCTCGACGGCAAGGCCTACAGCGAGCTGCCGCAGTGGTTCTCGAGCTGGGAGACCACCGGGCTGCTGGTGTTCGAGGACAAGGACGGCGACGGCGTGCTGCGCTACTCGGCGGGCGCCGACAACGAGCTCACCGTCGACCGCGACATCATGGTGCTGGCCAACCCCGAGATCGCCGAGCTGCCGGCGTGGGTGGTGGCCCTGGTGGCGGCCGGAGGCCTGGCCGCGGCGCTGTCGACCGCGGCGGGGCTGCTGCTGGTGATCGCCTCGGCGATCTCGCACGACGTCTGCAAGTCGGTGCTGCTGCCGAAGCTGTCGGCCGAGCGCGAGCTGACCATCGCCCGCTGCGCCGCCGGCGTCGCGGTGGTCATCGCCGCCTACTTCGGCGTCAACCCTCCCGGCTTCGTCGCCCAGGTCGTCGCCTTCGCCTTCGGGCTGGCGGCGTCGAGCTTCTTCCCGGTGCTGGTGCTCGGCATCTTCACCAAGACGACCACCAAGGCCGGCGCCATCTCCGGCATGCTCACCGGCATCCTCTTCACCGCCTCCTACATCGTCTGGTTCCGCCTACTCCAGCCCGACGCCGGCAGCGACGCGTGGCTCTTCGGCATCTCGCCCGAGGGCATCGGCGCCGTCGGCATGCTGCTCAACTTCGCCGTCGCCCTCGTCGTCTCGCGCTTCACCGAGCCGCCGCCGCAGGAGGTGCAGGACCTGGTGGAGGAGATCCGCCTGCCGCGCGCCGCGCCGGCAGCGGCGGAGCATTGAGGGAAGGGACGAGGGAAAGGCGGAGCGGAGTGGTCAGGGGTCAGGGAAGGGACAAGGGAAGAGGGAAAGGGAGAAGGAAGGGAGAGAGACAGGGGTTGGGGATTTGGGATTAGGGAAAAGGGAAAGGGAGAAGCGGAGCGGAAGAGGTCAGGGGGTAGGGGTCAGGGGAAGAAGGGGGTCAGGGGAATCAGAGGTGAGGCGAGGTCCCTCTCCCTCCGTCATCCCCGCGCAGGCCGCGGATCAACGCGTGGCGCGTCGACAGCGATGTCACGTCAGCGCCCCCCCGCCGCCGAGGACGCGAACACCGACTCTCCGCAACGCTACCCTGCGAAGCCGTTCGGGTTCTGGCTCTGCCAGCGCCAGGAGTCGGCGCACATCTCGTCGAGCGAGCGCTCGGCGCGCCATCCGAGCTCGCGCTCGGCGCGCGTCGCGTCGGCCCAGATCGCCGCGGCGTCGCCGGACCGGCGCGGCGCGATCTCGTAGGGCAGCTGGCGCCCCACGGCGCGCGACGCCGCGGCGACCACCTCGAGCACGCTGTGGCCGCGGCCGGTGCCGAGGTTGAAGGCGCGCCAGCCCTCGATCCGCTCGAGACCCTCGAGCGCCGCCAGGTGACCGCGCGCCAGGTCGACGACGTGGATGTAGTCGCGCACCCCGGTGCCGTCGGGGGTCGGGTAGTCGTCGCCGAACACCCGCAGGCGCTCGCGCCGGCCGACCGCGACCTGCATCAGGTAGGGCATCAGATTGTTCGGTACGCCGAGCGGGTCCTCGCCGATCTGGCCGCTGGGGTGGGCGCCGACCGGGTTGAAGTAGCGCAGCAGCGCGATCTGCCAGCCGGGCTCCGCCGCCGCGACGTCGCGCAGCATCTCCTCGATCACCAGCTTCGTACGCCCGTAGGGATTCGCGGCGCCCAGCGGTGCATTCTCGTCGAGCGGGGGATGGTCGGGATCGCCGTAGACCGTGCACGAGGACGAGAAGACGATGCGTCGACACCCCGCCTGGCGCATCGCCTCGAGCAGCACCAGCGTGCCGTGCACGTTGTTCGAGTAGTAGGCCAGCGGGATCTCGGTCGACTCGCCGACCGCCTTGAGCCCGGCGAAGTGCACCACCGCGTCGACGGGGTGGTCACGCAGCAGCCCGTCGAGCAGGGCCCGGTCGCGCAGGTCGCCGCGCACGAAAGCGAGGGGCCGGCCGCTGAGCTCCTCGACCCGCTCGAGCGCCCGCGCCGAGCTGTTGCAGAGGTTGTCGAGCACCACCACCTGGTGGCCGCCGGCGAGCAGCTCGACGCAGGTGTGGCTGCCGATGAAGCCGGCGCCGCCGGTGACTAGTATCGTTCCCACTGCAGCTCTCTCACTTCGAATCCCGGCGGAGCCCCGACGACTCCTCAGCCTCGACCGCGGTGCGCGGCGAAGCGGCGGCACGACAGGTCTCCCCTCCTGTGAACGAACTCTAAGCCAGCCGTCCCCTCCCGCCCCGAAGACGCCGAGGCGAGAGCCGCTGGCGCATCCACCTTCTGCCGTCCGGAGCCCTCCCGATGTTCCTTCCGGTGCAAGACACCAGCCCCCAGCAGGATCGCGGCGCGAAGACCGGCCGTCGAGGCGCCGCCTCCCCGAGCCTGGCGAAGCGCTGCCTGCCGCTGCTCCTGGCGACGCTCGGCGCCACCTCGCTGCACGCGCAACGCCTCGTCGCGCCCGCCGAGGAGTTCGTCGAGCGCCGGGCGCGGCTGTGCGCCCAGCTCGGTGGCGGCAGCGCCGCCGCGGCCGAAGAACCGACGCCCGCGCGCATCGAGCAGCTCGGCACCGCGTTGCTCTTCGCCACCAGCGAGCCCGACGCCGGGGTGCGCCTGCGCCAGGACCACGACTTCTTCTACCTCACCGGCAACGAGGACAAGAACGCCATCCTGGCGCTCGAGGTCGCGTCGTGCCGGGCCTGGCTCTTCCTGCCGCCACAGACCGCGCGCGAGGCGAGCCGCGACGGCTGGAACTGGCTCTACCAGGAGGACGCGGCCGAGCGCTGGGGTTTCGAGCAGATCCATCCGCTGCACTACTTCGACGAGTTCCTCGCCCGCCGCCGCGTCCCGGGCCCCCAGAAGCTCTGGGTGCGGCTCTCGGAGCGAGACCTGATCGACCAGTCGCGCACCGACGCGGCGCTCTTCTTCGCCCGCCGGCTGTCGAACCCTTGGGCCGGCCAGCCGAGCGAGGACGCCTGGCGCATCGCCCGCCTGCGCGAGCGCTACCCGCATTACGAGCTGCGGGACGTGACCCCGGCGATCGACGAGCTGCGCATGCAAAAGACCCGGTTCGAAGTCGAGGCGCTGCGCCGCGCCGGCGAGATCAGCGCCCGCGCCATCGCGCGCTCGATCGCCGCCACCGCGCCCGGCGTCTGGGAGTACGAGATCGAGGCCGAAGCCACCCACGAGATGATCCAAAGCGGCGCCGAGTGGCCGGCCTACCCGGCGATCGTCGGCTCGGGGCCCAACGGCATCGTCTGGCACTACAACCGCAGCGACCGCCAGATGCAGGCCGGCGATCTGGTGGTGATGGACTACGGCGCCTCGGTCGCCTACCAGACCATGGACATCACCCGCACCTGGCCGGTGTCGGGGCGCTTCACCGAGCTCCAGGAGCGCGCCTACCGTGCGGTGCTCGAGGCACAGAAGGCGATCCTCGCGGCGATGCGCCCCGGCGTCACCCGCGAGGCCACCCGCCAGGTGGCGCGCGAGGTCTACGAGCGCCACGGTTTCGACGCCGACAAGCACTTCCCCGGCGGCGCCGGCCACTTCGTCGGCATGGCGGTGCACGACGTCGGCGACTACCACCGGCCGCTCGAGGCCGGCATGGTGATCGCCGTCGAGCCGATCATCGAGATCCCCGAGGAGGACCTGCACATCCGCATCGAGGACACGGTGCTGGTCACCGAGGACGGCACCCTGAACCTCAGCGCCGGAGTACCGAAGGAGATCGACGAGCTGCTGGCGCTGGTGGGACGCGACGCGAAGCGATGAGCGAAGACCGTCCGCAGCCGCCGCAGGGCGGCATCGATCCGCCCGAGGGTGGCACGGAGCCGCCCGAGCAGCCGACTCCGGAGATGGCCTCGAGGCTGCCGGAGCCGCGCCAGGACCGGGCCGAGAGGCTCGATCAGCAGCTCGGCAGCGAAACGGCCGTCGCCGACGAGCTCACCGGCGACGAGCAGTCGGTCGAGCGCGTCGAGCAGGGCGAGGAGATCGAGCCGAGACCGCCGCGACCCGGCCTGCTGCGTCGGGTGCTGCTCGGGCTGCTGCTCCTGCTGCTGGCGGCCGCGGCCTGGACCGTCCTCACCTGGCCCGACGTCGCGGCGCTGGCCGAAGAGGATCCCACGACCACGGCGTTCATCGAGCGCGCCAAAGGGCGCGGCGGAGTGGCCTGGACCTGGGTGCCCGACCGGCGGATCTCCTGGCAGCTGCGCAAGGCGGTGGTGGCCGCCGAGGACGCCTCGTTCTTCTCCCACGACGGCTTCGACGAGCACGAGATCCGCAAGGCGATCGACGAGGCCCTCGAAGGCGGCCGCGTGCGCGGCGCCTCGACGCTCACCCAGCAGCTGGCCAAGAACCTCTGGCTGTCACCGTCGCGCAACCCGCTGCGCAAGCTGCGCGAGCTGGTCCTGACCCGCCAGCTCGAGAAGCACCTCGACAAGCGTCGCATCCTCGAGATCTACGTCAACGTGGCCGAGTTCGGCCCCGGCGTCTACGGCGCCGAGGCGGCGGCGAGAGAGTACTTCGGCGTCTCGGCGGCGAATCTCGACTCCGATCAGGCCGCTCGCCTCGCCGCGTCGCTGCCGTCGTCGACCTGGCACCCCGGCTCGCAGAGCGCCAACTACCGCGCCCACGTGCGCCGGGTGCGCGAGCGCATGCGGCAGTACGGCTGGCTCGATCAGCTGGTGCGCTGAGCGCGACCGACCCGGCGGATGCCGAGCGCCTCGACCAACGCCCCCACTCGAGATCCACCACCAGGAGGCTCACCCCCGATGGCAGGCATGCGCGTCCCCCACACCCTGATCCTGCTGCTGGCGATGAACGCCGCGGCGCTGGTCCTCGCCTACGTGCTGCCGCAGGGCGCCTTCGAGCGGGTCGAGAAGGACGGCCGCGAGCAGGTCGTCGCCGGCACCTACGCGCCGCTCGAGGAGGCCGAGCGGGTGCATCCCCTGAGCCTCTTCACCGCGATCCCGCGCGGCTTCGCGGCGGCGCAGGAGATCATCTTCTTCGTCTTCCTGATCGGCGGCGCCTTCGCGGTGCTGCGCGCCACCGGAGCGATCGACGCGATGATCGGCCGGCTGCTCGAGCACCTCGGCAGCCGCCCTCTGTGGTTCGTCGCCGGCGGCATGCTGGTGTTCTCGATCGGCTCGAGCACCATCGGCATGGCCGAGGAGTACATCCCGTTCGTGCCGGTGCTGCTGGCGCTGGCGATCGGCCTCGGCTTCGACGCGATCACCGCCATCGGCATCCTCTGCGTCGGCTACGGGATCGGTTATGGCGCGGCGATCTTCAACCCCTTCACGGTGCTGATCGCGCAGGACATCGCCGAGGTGCAGCCGGCCTCCGGCATGGGCTTCCGGATCGCCCTCTGGCTGGTGCTCATCGTGGTCGGCGTGCACCACGTCTACCGCTACGCGACCCGGGTGCGCGCCGATCCGGCGGCCAGCCTGGTCGCCGACGTCGAGCCGGATCCGAGCTGGCGGGTCACCGAGACGCGGGCTCTGGCCGGGCGCGACCTGCTGGTGCTGGGCCTGACCCTGGCGGCGATCGCGCTGATCGTCTACGGCCTCAAGGAGCTGCACTGGTACGTGATCGAGATGGGTGCGGTGTTCCTCGGTCTCAGCATCGTGCTGGTGGTGCTGACCCGGATGTCGGCCGATCACGCGGCGCGCGAGTTCTGCACCGGCGCCGCCGAGCTGACCACCACGGCGCTGCTGATCGGCTTCGCCCGCTCGATCCTGATCCTGCTCGAGGACGGGCAGGTGATCGACACGGTGGTGCACTACGTGTCGCAGCCGCTCGATGCCGCCGGCTCGATCGTCGCCGCGGTCGGCATGCTCTTCTTCCAGAGCCTGTGCAACCTGTTCATCCCCTCGGGCAGCGGTCAGGCCTACGTGACGATGCCGGTGATGGCGCCGATCGGCGATCTGGTCGGCGTCAACCGGCAGGTCGCCGTGCTGGCGTACCAGATAGGCGACGGCCTGACCAACATCCTGGTGCCCACCAACGCGGTGCTGGTCGGCATCCTGGCGATGGCTCGCATCCCCTACGAGCGCTGGGTGCGCTTCGTCTTCCCGTTCATCCTCAAGGCACTGCTGGTCTGCGCCGTCGCCCTGGCGGTGGCGGTGCTGACCGGCTGGAGCTGATCGCTCCGGCACTCATGCTGCACCAGCGCCGCGTGACGGAGCGCGAAACATCCCCCGCGCCGCCGCCGTCCCGCAGCCATCTCCGTTCTCCGCCGCTCCGGCGCGGCCGCGCCCAGAAAGCCACCGACCCCGCGGCCCCACATCCAGAAAGGACCTGTCCCGTGATCGCCAGAACCGTGCCCCGCACGTCCTCGGCAGTCGGCCTCGCCGTTCTCGCCCTCCTCTCGGCTCCCGGGCTGTGCGCTGCCCAGCCGGGTGCAGCCGCCGCCGACGCCGCAGTGCCCGAGCCGCGCCACCTCGAGCTCGCCGACTACCTCGACTGGGAACGGGTGTCCGACCCGCAGCTCTCCCCCGACCTGACCAAGATGGTCTACACCCGCCACTGGGTCGACAAGATCGCCGACCAGTGGCGCTCCTCGGTGTGGATCACCGACGCCGACGGCAGTGGCGCCCGCTTCCTGCTCGAGGGCAGCTCGCCGCGCTGGTCGCCCGATGGCACCCGCATCGCCTACGTCGCCGAGGGTGAGCCCAAGGGGGCGCAGATCCACGTCCGCTGGATGGACGCCGCCGGCGGCACGACGCAGATCACCCGCGTCGAGAAGGCGCCGACCGACCTGCAGTGGTCGCCCGACGGCAAGCAGATCGCCTTCGTCTCGCTGGTGCCGACGCGCACCGACTGGAAGATCGACATGCCGAAGCCGCCCGAGGGGGCCAAGTGGACGGAGTCGCCGCGCATCGTCGAGAGCGTCACCTACCGCCGCGATCGCCAGGGCTTCATCGAGGAGGGCTTCCGCCAGGTCTTCGTGGTCACCGCCGAGGGCGGCACGCCGCGCCAGCTCACCGACGGCGAGTACCACAGCGGCGGCGACCTGTCGTGGACGCCGGACGGCAGTGAAATCCTCTTCTCGAGCCTGCGCGACGACGAGTGGGAGTACGCCATCCGCGAGAGCGACGTCTACGCGGTGAACGTGCGCAGCGGCGCCATCCGCCAGCTCACCACCCGCAAGGGGGTCGACCAGGATCCGGTGGTCTCGCCGGACGGCAAGTGGGTCGCCTACACCGGCTACGACTGGACCGACGACACCTACATCGACAGCAAGCTGCACCTGATGCGTCTCGACGGCAGCGACGTGCGGGTGCTGACCCCGGAGCTCGACCGCTCGCCGTTCGGCCTGATGTGGGCGGAGGACTCGAGCGGCGTCTACTTCAACGTCTCCGACAGCGGCACCCGCAACCTGCACTTCGCGCCGGTCGGCGGCGGCGCCCGCCAGATCACCGACGGCGAGCACATGCTCACCGTGTCGATGCTGCGCGGCGGGGTCGGCATCGGCGTCGCCACCTCGGCGCAGGAGCCCGACGACGTCTACGCGGTGAACCTCGGCAGCGGCGAGATGGTGCGCTTCACCAACGTCAACGAGGATGTGCTCGCCGGGGTCGAGCTCGGCGAGGTCGAGGAGATCTGGTACGACTCGGTCGGCGACCAGCGCATCCAGGGCTGGATCGTCAAGCCGCCGGGCTTCGACCCTCAGCGCGAGGAGAAGTACCCGCTGATGCTCGCCATCCACGGCGGCCCGCACGGCATGTACAACACCGGCTTCAGCTTCTCGTGGCAGGAGCACGCCGCCAACGGTTACGTCGTGCTCTACACCAATCCGCGCGGCTCCTCGGGCTACGGCAGCGCCTTCGGCAACGCCATCAAGTGGGCCTACCCGAGCCAGGACTACGACGACCTGATGCGCGGCGTCGACGAGGTGCTGGCGCGCGGCTACGTCGACGCCGAGCGGCTCTACGTCTACGGCTGCAGCGGCGGCGGCGTGCTGACCGCCTGGGTGGTCGGCCACACCGAGCGCTTCGCCGCCGCGTCGTCGAACTGCCCGGTGACCAACTGGCTGTCGTTCGTCGGCACCACCGACGGACCGAGCTACTGGTACCGCAACTTCGAGAAGGACTTCTGGGAGGATCCCAGCGAGCACCTGCGCCGCTCGCCGATCATGTACGTCGGCAACGTGACGACGCCGACCATGCTGATGACCGGCGTCGACGACCTGCGCACGCCGATCTCGCAGACCGAGGAGTACTACCAGGCGCTCAAGATGCGCAAGGTACCCACCGCCATGGTGCGCTTCAACGAGGAGTACCACGGCACCTCGTCGAAGCCGTCGAACTTCCTGCGCACCCAGCTCTACCACCGCCACTGGTTCGAGCGCTGGGGCGAGCACGACGGTGAGGACCCGCCGGCGGCGGCGGACGACGGCGAGGGCGACGAGGAGCCCACGGTCGACTGAGTGCGCCGCGACGAGCGTCGAGACGAGGAGGACGATGACGGACGATCGGGCGCCGGCCGATCCGCTGCGCGACAGCGAGCTGCCGCTGCGCGACGACCTCGTCGCCGGCCACGCCGCCGCGTGGCGCCACGTGGCGCGGTCCGGCGCCTGGTGGAACGGAGTCGAGCGGGTGGCGATCGCCGCCGCGACCCGCGACGCCTGGAGCTGCGCCGCCTGCGACCGGCGCGCCGCGGCCCTGTCGCCGGAGATCGAGGTCAGCGAGCACGGGCGCGGCGTGGCTCCTGAGCTGCAGGCGCACCTCGCCGAGCCGGTGGTCGACGCCGTGCACCGGCTGGTGCGTGAGCCGGCACGGCTGTCGCGGCGCTGCAGCGAGCGCCTGTTCGCGTCCGGCGCGGTCTCGCCGGCCGCCTACGCCGAGCTGGTGGGCGTCGTCACCCAGGCGGTCTCGCTCGACGCCCTGCACCTGGCGCTCGGAATCGGCCCCGCGCCGCTCCCCGAGCCCGAAGGCGGCGAGCCGTCGCAGTACGAGCCGCAAGGCCTCGCGTGGGAAGACGCCTGGGTGCCGATGATCCTGCCCGCGAACCTCGGTGAGGCCGAGCGCGACCTCTACGGCGATCCCACCGGCAACGTGGTGCGCGCCCTCAGCGCGGTGCCCGACGAGGTGCGGGCGATGAAGGCGCTGTCGGCGGCGCAGTACATCGCCATCGAGCAGATGCGCGACTACGTCGGCGGCGAGCGGGTGGGCAGAGCCATCTCGCGCGCCCAGATGGAGCTGGTCGCCGGCCGGATCTCCGCCTTGCACGAATGCTTCTACTGAACCAGCTCCCACGCGACGATGCTCCGGGTGAGCTCGCAGACGATGCAGGAGCGCTACGACGGTGCGGCGATCACCGGCGGGCGCGGCGCCGCGCCGACCGGCGTGCCCCACGGCGACGAGCTGCTCGCCTTCGCCGAGGCGGTGGTGGCGCGTGATGAACGGGCGATCGAGGAAGCCCGCGAGCGACTGATCGCCGCCGCCGGGCCGCGCGCCACGGTCGACGCCGCGGGCGTCATCGCCAACTTCCACCGCATGACCCGCATCGCCGACGGCACCGGCATCCCGCTCGACGAACGCATGCTGAAGGCGAGCGCGCCGGAGCGCGAGGCTCTCGGCATCGACGCCTTCGATCGACGCCGCCGGAGGTAGCCGGCTGGGGGTCGACCGCTAGCTGCCATCGGCGAGCCGGTAGATCCGCTCGGCGTTGCGCCGCAGCAGCAGGTCCTTCGTGTCGTCGTCGAGATCCGCGATGAGCCGCTTGAAGGCGTTCCACAGCATCACGTAGGAGCACGACAGCCGGTCGACCGGGAAGTTGCTCTCGAACAGGCAGCGCTCGGCGCCGAAGCGCCCCAGGCAGTGCTCGATCCAGGGGGCGATCGAGTCGCTGATCTCCTCGGAGCCCGGCGGCGCGTCCCGCAGGTGGAAGCCGAAGCCGTTGCGCGGCATCAGGATGCCGCCGAGCTTGCAGACCACGTTGGGCAGCGGCGCGACGGCGTCGATGCCGCGTCGCCAGCGGTCGAGCTCGCTCGTCGTGCGCGTCGCGGCGTAGGGGCCGATGCCGATCGGGCCGCCGCAGTGGTCGAGCACGAAGGTGGTGCCCGGCGTCGCGCGCACCAGCCCCTCCAGCCCCTCCTCGCCGGCGAGCTGGGTGTGGTACTGCCAGGTCTCGCAGAGCAGCCCCATCTCGCCGAGCAGCGCGGCGCCGCGCCGGAAATCGGGGCGGGCGTAGAGATCGCGCGGCGGGTCGGTGTGCGAGTTGGCCACCTCCGGGCTCGCGTCCCAGCCGGCGGCGTGACGGATACCGCGGAAGCGCCCACCGGCGAGGGCCAGGTGCTGCTCGAGCAGCGGACGTGCGGCATCGCCCAGGGTCAGATCGACGAAGCCGACGATGCCGCGCACCACGGCGCCGTCGGTGGCACCGGTGCCACCGGTGTCACCGCTTCCTCCGTCGTCGTCGCTGTCGCCAACACTCTCGCTCTCCGCAGCCACCGCCGCGACCGCCTCTGTCTCCCCCAGCGCCCGCTCGCTGGGCGTCCCCTCGTCGCGGTAGAACGCCGCACACTCGACGAACACGGTCGAGGTGACCCGGTGGCCCGACCCGGTGTCGGCGCGCAGCTCGTCGAGCATGTAGACGCTGTCCGGCCGCTGCCACAGGTGGTGGTGCGGATCGCACAGCGGCCGCTCGGGGTCGATCGCCGGCTCGACGACCTGATCGAGCCAGTCCTGGTGCTGACGTGGGTCTCGGCGGCTCATGTCAGGAGTCTTTGGGATCGGAAGCGCTCTAGGTTACCGGCCTCGCGGCACCCTCGCGGAAAGGGTCGGAGCCGCAGTCGTCGACTCGAACGAACCACCTCTACCGAGGTCGTTGCCGGCTCACTTCCAATGATTCCGGACCCTCACCCGTGCGCCCTCCGACGGAAACGTCGAAGCGGACTCGAACTGCAGCTCGACGATCAGGTCGCGGCCGCGGATCGCGCCGAAGTTCACCGGGCGAAAGCAACCCTCGAGCGCGAGCGCGCGGCTGCTTGGGTCGTGCTCAACCAGGCCCATTGGACGCGAGAACGGTCGCCACTGTGATGACTCTGATCTTGCAACGCGTGGACCCCGGATCAAGTCCGGGGTGACGGATTTGGGGCGATGCGGCGACAGCAGGCCTCACTCTTCAGGAGTTGGCAACCAATCCCATCTGCCATTGGCACGACACCTCGTACCGCGAGGCGTGGAGCCTGCGATCGAGTCCGGGGTGACGAATCAGCTGTCATCGCTAGACCAGTCAGTGCACGCGGCGCGGCACGGCGCTCCACGGAATCCCTGCACCGTTGCGCCTCACAAAGGCGCGACCGGCGACTCCGATAGCATCGCACGCCACTCCCGTGCAACGTGGCGCCCGCTCTCCTCTCCACCAGTTCACCACTGCCGGCGGGAGGCCCGGCGCCGAGGAAGGAGACGCGAGCATGAGTCCATCCACCGAATCCACAGGCGACCACTCGGGATCCGCGAAGGGGACCGCGGCGGATCGCGGCGCCACCGTGGTCGCCGACCCCGACGCGGTCGAGCCGGCTCCCGAGGCAGCCGACAGCCAGAGCGCGCAGGGCGACGAGCTGCCGCCGGTGGTCATCGATCTGGGACGCACCAAGCGCAAGTGGGCCAAGCGGCTCAAGCGCGGCGAGGGCCCGCTGATCGAGGAGATCGAGAGCGTCATCGAACAGGTCCGCGAAGAGCTGCACGACGAGCTCGGCGGACGCGAGCTGCTACCCGTCGTGGTGCTGTACGAGCGCAAGCCGAAGCGCAAGGGGCTGTTCGAATGAGCGACCAGGAACGCCGCAAGGACCGGGAAGCGACTCGCGAAGGCAAGAGCTACCGGGTGATCGTGGTCGAGCCCGAGGGCGTGCGCGACGCCGACGAGGACGAGGGCCCCTCGAAGCGACGCAAGAGCGCCCGGCGGGCCGAGAACGCGGTGATCCGCGCCGCCGAGACCAGCGTGCAGGCGCTCGCCGACGGCATCGGCGCCTACCGCGAGGAGCGTGAGAAGGCGCGCGAGGAAGACCGCGACGACCGCATCGAGGAGGTCGCCATCCACCTCGCCGAGGGCGTCGCCAAGTCGGTGGAGACCGCTTCCCAGGTACCGCGCGACCTGGCCAGGGACATGCCCCGCGACGAGGTCCGCCGCGCCATCCGCCGCGGCACCAAGGCGTTCCGCAAAGCCACCCGTCGGTGAGCCGACCGTCCCGCGGCGCGCCGCGGCTGTTCGAGCGCAGCGACGGTCCCGACGCCGACTCGGAGGGAACGCTGCGCAGTGTCGAGCCGGCACGGGAGGGCGACGACGACGGCGCACCGCTCCGCGGCGACGCAGTGGCCGACGCGATCGCCGCCTGGCGGCGCGAGAGGACCCGGCGATCGGCCGAGAGGGCCCGCCCCGTGAGCGCCCACACCACCCGCGGGCGCCGCGCCGCTGCGAGCGCCGCCGGCAATGCCGACAGGGCCGGTGACGTCGTCAGGGCGCTGCCGCGACGCGAGCCGCTCTTCTTCGGCGCCGGCGTCGAGCGCACCGCGACCCCGCCGCTGCTCACCCGCAACCCGCCACGCGCCTCGCTCTTCGCGGTGCTCGCCCGCCTGGTGGTGTGGGCCTACGCCGGCCTGCTGCTGCTCTCGGGCCTGCTCTTCGATCTGCTGCGCGGACGCAGCAGCGAATCGCGGCGGGCGCAAAGGGTGCGTCGAACCATCGAACGCCTCGGCGGCTCGTTCCTCAAGCTCGGCCAGCAGATGTCGATCCGCATCGACCTGCTGCCCCTGTCGTACTGCGAGGAGCTTTCCAAGCTGCTCGACCGGGTGCCGGAGTTCCCCGCCGAGCAGGCGATCGCCATCGTCGAGCGCACCACCGGAGCGCCTCTCGCCGCGAGCTTCCGCGCCTTCGACCCCGAGCCGATCGGATCCGCGTCGCTCGCCTGCGTCTACCAGGCCGAGCTGCTCGACGGCACCGAGGTGGCGGTGAAGGTGCGGCGCCCCGGAATCGGGCGCAAGTTCGCCGCCGACTTCCGGGCTCTCGGCTGGCTCGTCGCACTGCTCGAGTTCCTCACCCTGGCGCGTCCCGGCCATCTGCAGGAGATGGTGCGCGACCTGCGCAAGATGTTCTACGAGGAGCTCGACTTCCGCCTCGAGGCGCGCAACACCGACCTCTTCCGCCGGCGCGTCGCGCGCTCGCGGCTGCGCTCGGTCACCGCGCCGCGCGTCTTCTTCGGGCTCTCGGGCGACGAGGTGCTGGTCACCGAGATGGTGCACGGCGTCTGGCTCTGGGAGCTGCTGGCAGCCCACGAGGGCGACGACCCCGAGGCCAAGCGCTACCTCGCCGAGCGCGACATCGATCCCGAGGTGGTGGCCAAGCGCCTCTTCCACTCCAGCCTGTTCGGCATCTTCGAGAACCTGATCTTCCACGCCGACCCGCACCCGGCGAACGTGGTGGTGCGCGACGGCGGCGAGGTGGTGCTGATCGACTTCGGCTCCTGCGGCACGTTCAACGAGTCGCAGGTGCGGGTGATGCGCCAGATGCACAGCTTCCAGTCCAAGGACGACTTCGGCGGCATGGTGCAGTGCGTGCTGACCCTGCTCGAGCCGCTGCCGCCGATCGACGTCGACGCGCTGACCAAGGAGGCCGAGGAGATCATCAGCGACCAGGTGATGGCGATCCGCAGCCGCAACTCGGAGTGGTGGGAGCGCACCACGGCGGGGGTGTGGATCGGCTTCATGGGCGTGGTGCGCAAGTTCGGGGTGCACGTCAACCTCGACGTGCTGCGCATGATCCGCTCGACCCTGCTCTACGACACCCTGGCGGCGCGGCTCGACGAGAGCCTCGACATCTACGCCGAGTACCAGGAGTTCCGGCTGCGCTTCGCCAAGGACGCGCGCAAGCGCTTCGAGCGCCGGGTCGACCGGCTGCTCGAGCGCGGCCTCGACGACCGCTTCTACGAACGCCTGGAGGAGATGTCGGACCTGCTGGAGCAGGTGGCCTACCGGGTGCAGCGCACCGTCGACTCGCCGGCGTACCACTTCTCTTCGCTGGCCGGCAAGGCCGGCTTCGCCGCCGAGACCTTCCTGCGCTGGGTCGTCGGCACCGCGGCGGTCGGCGCGGCGGTGGCGCTGGGCATCGCGGCGGTCCAGGTGGTGGGCCAGAGCAGCCTGCAGCCGGCCGCGCTGCTGCGCAGCCTGATCTCGAGCCCGCTCTTCCTCAGCGCCTCGACCCTGCTCCTGCTGCTCAACCTGAGGCGACTGATGGTGCGCTTCCGCGATGTCGACAGCTGACGCCAGCGGCCAGGTCGCCGCTCTCGTCAGGCACCGTAGATCTCGGACGCCCTCGGACTCTCAGACGCCCTGGGCGACGTCACACTCCTCGGCGCCGACCAGCTGGCGCAGCTGAGCGAAGGTGGTCGGCACTCCAGAGGCGTCGGTGCCCGCGGCCGGATAGATCGTCGGCCACGCCTCGAGGCTGCGGTCGATGTACAGCTCGACGTCGCGGTGCGCCGGGTCGGAGGCGACAGGGCCGACGTCGAAGGGGCAGACGCCACCCGGCCGGTAGCCGGTCACCGCCTCGGTCTCCTCCGCGGTCGCCATCCGCGTCTTGGCGCCGAGCAGCTGCTTGAGCCGGCGGTCGTCGAGGCGACGGTCTCCAGCCAGCAGGACGAGCGCATAGCGGCCGTTCTTCGCCTTGACCACGATCGACTTGGCGATCTGACCGACCTCGACGCCGAGCCGCTCGGCCGCCATCGGCGAGGTCGGCGTGCTCCCCGGCTCGAAGCAGCGCGCCACCAGGCCGGCGGCGGAGAGCACCCGCTCGACCCGCGGCGGCAGCGGGGCGACGTCTGCGGTCTTCCCGCTGTCGTTCACAGCGCCAGGAAGAGGATGAGGCCGATGAACACCGAGCTCACGAACACCGAGCCGGCAAGGATGAGCGCCACCGGGGTCTTGCCTTGGCGCACCAGGCGAGGCATCACGATCGCCAGCGCGGCAAGATCGCCGAGCACCACCAGGCCGAGGATCAAGAGCTTGAGCTGGAACGACATCGAACCTCCAGGAAGGGCACGCGCTATGCGAGGAAGTCCTGGATGTTAGTGGACCGGACGACCGCAAGACGGCCCTTGCCGCCGGCGGATTCTCCGCCGAGTCGGCAGTATCGGCCATGTCCTGTTTGGTTCCCGGGAGCCCTGGTCTTCTGCGGACGAACCGCCTGAGCCGATTCGTGGAAGACTCGACCGCACTCGCTTCGCCACCGAGTCCCCTCCCAAGGTCCATAGGCTGGAGACCTCAGATGCCCGACCGCTACCGTCTCTTCGGCTCCGAGCTTTCGCCCTACTCGGTCAAGGTGCGCTCGGTGCTGCGCTACAAGGGCGTTCCTCACCAGTGGGTGGTGCGTACGCCGGCGCACCGCGAGGAGTTCGAGCGCTACGCCAAGCTGCCCCTGGTGCCGCTGCTGGTGACGCCCGAGGAACAGGGCATGCAGGACAGCACGCCGATCGTGCTGGCGCTCGAAGCCGCCCATCCGACTCCCAGGATCAACCCTCCTGCTCAGCCCCTTGCCTTCCTCTCGCTGCTGCTCGAGGAGTTCGCCGACGAGTGGGGCAACAAGTGGATGTTCCACTACCGCTGGGCGCGCGAGGTCGACCAGCACTCGGCATCGCAGCGCATCGCCGAATCGCTGCTGCCGCCCGAGGCGGACGAGAACCAGATCGCCGCCACCGCGGCCGAGATCCGCGAGCGCATGGTCCAGCGCGTCTGGTTCGTCGGCTCTTCCCCGCAGACCGCTCCCCTGATCGAGCGTTCGTTCCGCGACGCGCTGGGGCTGCTCGAGCGCCATCTCGAGTCGCGGCGGTTCCTCTTCGGCGACCGTCCGGCGCTGGCCGACTTCGGGCTATGGGGCCAGCTCTACGAGTGCTGGAGCGATCCGACCCCGCACGGGCTGATCGCCGAGTCGGCACCCGCCGTCATCGCCTGGATCGAGCGGCTGCTGTCGCCCAAGGCGCGCCCCGAGCACTCCGACGGCGCTGTCGGATGGGAGCCCTGGGAGCACCTCGAGCCGACGCTCGAGCCGCTGCTGCGCGAGCAGGTGGCGGAGCTGTTCCTGCCCTGGAGCGACGCCAACGCGCGAGCGCTCGAGCGCGGCGACGACGAGTTCTCGATCGATCTGACCGGCGGCGCCTGGACCCAGAGGCCGCAGAAGTACCACGCCAAGTCGCTGGCGACGCTGCGCCGGGCCTGGCTCGAGACGCCGCAGCACGAGGGCCTGCGTCAGATCCTCGACGACACCGGCTGTCTCGCCTGGCTCGAGCCCAAGCCGCCGCCGCCGGCGGCCTGAGCTGTCGGACCGCGTCGGCAAAGCTGCGCCGTCCGGTACCGTCGGCGCGTCAGTGATTCGCGGCGCGAAGCGCTCAGACGATGGCGGCGCGAAGCACTCAGACGATGGCGGCGCGAAGCACTCAGACGGTGGCGGCGCGAAGCACTCAGACGATGGCGGCGCGAAGCACTCAGACGGTGGCGGCGCGAAGCGCTCAGACGATGGCGGCGCGAAGCGCCGCCGCGACCTCGCGCACCTCGGCGTCGCGCATGGTCGGGAAGATCGGCAGCGACAGGGTGCGCTCCCACACCTCGCTCGCCACCGGGCAGTCGTCCGGCGTCCATCCTGCCTCTTCGTACAACGGGTGCAGGTGCAGCGGGCGCCAGTGCACCGAGGTGCCGATCTCCGCAGCGCCGAGCCGACGGATCACGTCGTCGCGATCGACCGCGGCGTCCGGCGCCAGCCGCACCTGGTAGAGGTGCCAGGCGTGGCGCCGGTCGGCGGGCTCCGACGGCAGCTCGAGCTGTCCGGTGCGCGCCAGGTCGATCAGCAGCTCGTCGTAGCGCCGCGCCACCTCGCGGCGCGCCTCGCGCATCTCCTCGGCACGCGCCAGCTGGTGGATGCCGATCGCGGCGGCGACGTCGGTGAGGTTGTACTTGAAGCCGGCGGCGACGATCCGGTAGTCCCACGAGCCGCCCGAGCGGTAGCGCCCCCAGGCATCGCTGGAGAGCCCGTGCAGCGACAGGCAGCGCATGCGGTCGGCGAGGTCGCGCCGCGAGGTCACCGCCATGCCACCCTCACCGGTGGTGATCGTCTTGTTGGCGTAGAACGAGAAGCAGCTCACCGACGCGGTGTTCTGACCCGCCGTGTGCCAGCCCTTCGCGTCGCGGTACGACGCCGGGAAGGCGTGCGCGGCGTCTTCGATCGTCCACAGGTCGAGCTCGGCGGCGAACTCGCGCAGTTCCGTCATGTCGATCATCAGACCGCCGACGTGCACCGGCATCACCCCGACCACCGAAGTGTCCGGCTCGAGGTCGAGCAGGGCGCCCTCGCGCAATCGCTCGATCTTGGCCCGCGCGTCGTCGAGGTCGATGCCGAGGGTGCGCTCGTCGCAGTCGACGAGGATCGGCGTCGCGCCGGCGTAGAGCACCACCTCGGCGGTCGCCGCGAAGGTCATCGTCGGCACCAGCACGGCGTCTCCCCGCCGCAGGCCCAGCGCCGCGGTGGCCACGTGCATGGCGGCGGTGGCGCTGTTCAGGGCGACCGCGGTCTCGGCGCCGACCGCGGCGGCGAACTCACGCTCGAAGCGGGCGACCCGCGGTCCCGTGGTGAGCCAACCGGAGCGCAGGGTCTCGCAGACCTCCTCGATCTCCTCTGCGCGCAGATCGGGGCGATAGTAGGGCACCGCCATGATGCGCAGAGCGTATTGCAATCGCCGCGGCGCCGGCGGCGGCGGGAAGCTCCGAAGCCGCCGCGAGTCAGCCGGGATAGCCTGGGCCCGAGGCGCCCGGCGAAGCCGCCCGCCGGACCCGCTCTCCCTCCTCTCCGACCGATCCGTCGACCCATGCCCTCCGATCCGATCGCCACCGGACAGCCGGCGCCTCGAGACCGCGGCGAGCCTGGCGCCACGGGGGCCTCGGCGTCGCGACCGGTCGCCTTCTTCACCGACCGCTTCGTGCTGCCGCTCCCCGAGCGGCACCGCTTCCCGATGCTCAAGTACCGACGCCTGCGCGAGCGGCTGCTGGCGGACGGAGTGCTGCGCGCCGACGATCTCGCCGAGCCGCCGGCGGCGAGCGACGAGCAGCTCGCCCTGGTGCACACCACCGACTATCTGCGCCGGGTCCGCGAAGGCCGGCTCGACGCCGGCGAGATCCGCCGCATCGGCTTCCCCTGGTCTCCCGAGCTGGTCGAGCGCAGCCGGCGCTCGGTCGGCGCGACGCTGGCGGCGGCCCGCCGGGCGCTCGAGGGACCACCGCGACTGGCGGTGAACCTCGCCGGCGGCACCCACCATGCCTTCCCCGGTCGCGGCGAGGGCTTCTGCGTCTTCAACGACGTCGCGGTGGCGATCCGGGTACTCCAGGGCGAGGGCGCCATCGTGCGAGCTCTCGTCGTCGACTGCGACGTGCACCAGGGCAACGGCACCGCCTCGATCTTCGAGCACGACGACAGCGTCTTCACTCTGTCGCTGCACGGCCGCAGGAACTTCCCGCTGCTCAAGGAGCGCTCCGACCTCGACGTCGAGCTCGAGGACGGGGTGGGCGACGAGCAGTACCTCGACGCCCTGGCGCGGGCCCTCGACGTCGCTCTCTCGCCGTCGCGACCGCCGCCCGACCTGGCGATCTACCTGGCGGGCGCCGATCCCTACCGTGGCGACCGGCTCGGCCGCCTCGACCTGAGCGCCGCGGGCCTCGAGCGCCGCGACCGTCTGGTGGTACGGCGCCTGGTGGGCGTCGGCGTGCCGATCGTGGTGACGATGGCCGGCGGCTACAGCCCCGATCCCGGCGCGGTCGAGGAGCTCAGCGCCATCCACGCCAACACGGTGCGCGTGGCGCTCGAGATCGCCACCGCGTCGGCACCTCGCAGAGCGCCGCGTGGAGGCGCCGCGAAGGCTCCATGAACTCTCGGCTCATTCTTGCTCGGGGCTTGCAAATCCCGGTACTGCATAAGTTAGGATGACTGCATCGACACCTTAGACCCCGGACTCGTCGAGAGTCCTGACTCCCTTTCCACCCCTTCTTCCCCGTCGGCCCCGGAGTCGACGAAGCCGTCGAAGAAGAGCGGCGCCCGAGCCCGGCGCGAGCCCGGCGCTCCTTCTGAGGGAGCCAAGATCTTCGTGCTCGACACGTCGGTGATCCTGCACGACGGTCAGGTGCTCGAGCAGCTCGAGGACAACGACATCGCGGTGCCGATCACCGTGCTCGAGGAGCTCGACGGCTTCAAGAAGGGCAACAACGTGCTCTCGCAGCACGCCCGCGAGTTCATCCGGCGGCTCGATGCGCTGTCGGAGGATCCCGAGCACGACCTGCGCGACTGGCTCGATCTCGGCGACGAGCTCGGCCGGCTGTGCGTGATCTCCGAGGAGGCCGACAGCGACCAGCTGATGCTCGGCCTGCGCGGGCGCAGCAACGACCACCGCATCCTCGGCGCGGCGCTGTCGATGCAGGCGCGCGAGCCCGGGCGTTCGGTGATCCTGATCAGCAAGGACATCAACCTGCGGGTCAAGGCGCGGGCGCTCGGCCTGGTGGCCGAGGACTACGAGAGCACCCAGGTCTCGGACGTCGAGCACCTCTACTCGGGAATGAGCGTCGAGCAGGTCGGCGAGGACGAGGTGATCGACGAGCTCTACTCCGAGGGCTCGATGCCGCTGAGCCGGCTGCCGCAGGGCGACTGGCCGCTGAACCACCACCTGATCCTCAAGGGCCCGTCGCGCTCGGCCCTGGCCTACCGCGGCCGCAACGGCTCGATCCAGCTGGTGCGCAAGGTGCCCGCCTACGGCATCACGCCACGCAACGCCGAGCAGGTGTTCGCGCTCAACGCCATCCTCGACGACGAGATCCCGCTGGTCACGCTGACCGGCGGCGCCGGCACCGGCAAGACGCTGCTGGCGCTCGCCGGGGCGCTGGAACGTCGGCGCCGCTACCGCCAGATCCTGCTGGCGCGGCCGATCGTGCCGCTGTCGAACCGCGACCTCGGCTACCTGCCGGGCGACGTCGACTCCAAGATCTCCCCCTACATGCAGCCGCTGTGGGACAACCTCAGCGTCATCCGCGGCGCCTTCAGCGACGGCCACCGCGACACCCAGCGGCTCGACGAGATGCTCGAGCACGAGAAGCTGCAGATCGCGCCGCTCGCCTACATCCGCGGCCGCAGCCTGTCGCGCTGCCTGTTCATCATCGACGAGGCGCAGAACCTGACGCCGCACGAGATCAAGACGATCATCACCCGCGCCGGCGAGGGCACCAAGGTGGTGTTCACAGGCGACATCTTCCAGATCGACACGCCCTACCTGGATGCCCAGAGCAACGGGCTGTCGTACCTGGTCGACCGCATGCGCGGCCATGCCCTCTACGCCCACGTCAACCTGCACAAGGGCGAGCGCTCCGAGCTGGCCAACCTGGCCACCGAGCTGCTCTGAGCCGGCGGCGCGCTGGCCGCGGGCAGCTCGATCGGGAACCGAGATCGGCAGCTCGGCTGCCGGACCTCAGGCGAGAAGCCGGGCGTAGTCGAGGCCGACGCGCTCGATGTTGAGCTTGTGCAGGTAGTTCGAGAAGCACAGCCAGGCCGCAAGGCCGTGCAGGTCGGCGAGCTGCGGTGGCAGGAAGGCCGGCGGCTGCACGACTCCCTCCTCGATCAGGTCCCAGAGCGCCGGCACGTCCTGCAGCGCCGTCTTGCCGACGTAGAGCACCGGTATGCGCTCGAGCTTGGCGGCGCGCACTGCGACGTGCAGGAAGTTGAACACCTCGACGAAGCCGCGGGTGTACGACAGATCCTTGGTGAACGGGCCGCGGTCGGGCAGTGAGCCGCGGAAAGCACGCATCGCCGATCGATACGACGTCTTGACGGTGAACCCCTGCTCGCGGAAGAAGCGAAAGACTTCGAGGAAGTCGGCACCGTCCTCGATCTGGCGGATCGCCTCGACCCGGTTGGCCAGTCGCCGCAGCCGCGAAGTGTGCGACGAGAAGGTCAGCACCTCCATGAGCACTGCCAGCCCCTCCTGGGTCACCGTCGACGACGGCGGCCCCTTCTGCAGGAAGGTGCAGACCTTCTGCTGGCGGGCGTTGAAGTTGGTGCCCAGATGCACCCACCCCTCGTGCACCTCGAGCAGGCGCAGGTCGCGCTCGGAGAACTTGGCGTCGTGGCGCAGCTTGACGTAGTCGGCACCCGCGGCGGCGTCGGCGACGATGCCGTCGCTGAGCAGCACCCGCGGCTCGGCCGCGGTCTCGCCGAACGCCACGTCGAGGCGCTCGGAGAGGATCCGCACGCCCGTCTCCGCGTCGTGGACCTTGTCGGCCTCCTCGAGCAGGTCGCTGTCGTCGAGCCGATCGAGCAGCTCGGTCATCCAGCTGCCGAGGTCGGCGAGGTTCGACTCGCCGACGTGGAAGGCGTCGTGCGCCGAACCGTAGAGCTCGCTCGAGATCTCCGAGAAGCCGTCGGTGCCTCGGGCTTCGAGCAGATCCAGCACGCGGCGGTACTCGCGGCACATCCGGGTGAGAATGGCGCCGACCGAGTGGAAGGCGCCGAGCCGCGCCTGCACGTCGCGCTCCAGAGCCCGCAGCTCGGCCCGCTTGTCCTCGAGATCGAACCCGAGGGGGCGCTCGAGGTAGGTCTCGCGCGTCACCTCCGGCATCTCGCGGCCGCGCTGGGCGAGAAAGCGCTCCTCGATCTGGTCGCTCCACTGGATGGCGTTGAGGATGCGGATCGGCTGCTGCGCCTGCACCAGGCGGTCGGAGAGCTCGCGGATGGTCTCGTGGGTGTGATGCATGACTGGCGCGGTGAGCGGCGACGCCCCGGATCCACTCCAGGAGAGGAGCGTGCGGCCTACAATACGCTGACGCGGCAGGAGTTGCCGCTCCGCCCCGTCGCCGGTCACCGACCATGCCGTCCACTTCCCAGACCCGATCCCCGGACGCGGCCGAGGAGCGTCGAGCCGAATCGAGCGAGGCGCCGACGGTGATCGGCTGGCGCGAGCGCGTCTCCCTGCCAGACTGGGGACTGTTCGATCTGCGCGCCAAGGCCGACACCGGTGCGCGCTCGAGCGCACTCGACGTCTCCTCGATCGAGGAGACCGACGACGGCAGGAAGGTGCGCTTCACGGTGATCGCCGACCGCGCCGGCGACGGCGTCGAGAAGGTCGTCGAGGCGCCGATCGTGCGCCACACCCACGTGCGCTCGAGCTTCGGTCGCCGCGCCCGGCGGATCTTCGTGCGCACCCGGGTGGTGGTGGCGGGGCGCGAGTTCGTCACCGAGATCGGGCTGGTCGACCGCAGCAAGATGCTCTGCCGCATGCTGCTCGGCCGGCGCTCCCTGCAGGGGCGCTTCCTGGTCGACTCCAGGAGCACCTACCTGCACGGCCGTCGACGCACGCGCGAGCGCTGAGCCGGCGCGCCGGCCTGCGCAGCCCGGTCGGCCTCGGGAGGTCACTGCATCAGGCGCTCTTCTCGTACTCTTCCCGATCCCCTCGGCCGAAATCGCCGCCGGCTCGCGTTGCCTCGCTGTGCGGTCGCTGATAGGAGAACGGGCTGTGATGAAAATCGGAATCCTGTCGCGCGCCCCCAACTCCTACAGCACCCGTCGCCTGGTCCAGGCGGCCGAGAAGGCCGGACTCGAGGTCCGCCGCCTCGACGTGCTCGACTGCGCCGTCTCACTGGAAGAGGGCTTCCCGGACCTCTACCACCGGGGTCAGCCGGTCGGCGAGCTCGACGCCGTGGTGCCGCGCATCGGCGCCTCGGTGACCTTCTACGGCACCGCGGTGCTGCGCCAGCTCGAGCAGATGGACGTCTTCTGCGTCAACAGCGCCACCGCGATCATCAACTCGCGCGACAAGCTGCGCTCGCTGCAGATCCTCAGCCGCCACCATCTGGGCATCCCACCCACCGAGTTCGTGCGCCGCAAACAGGACGTGATGCCGGCGATCGAGCGGGTCGGCGGCGCACCGGTGATCATCAAGCTGCTCGAGGGCACCCAGGGGGTCGGCGTCATCCTCGCCGACACCGAATCGGTGGCCGCGGCGATCATCGAGACCCTGCAGAGCACGCGACAGAACGTGCTGATCCAGAAGTTCGTCGCCGAGAGCCGCGGCCGCGACGTGCGCGCCTTCGTCATCGGCGACCGGGTGGTCGGTGCGATGCGGCGGGTGGCGCAGGGACAGGAGTTCCGCAGCAACGTGCATCGCGGCGGTAAGGCCGAGTCGATCGAGCTCGACGACCACTACGCCGAAACGGCGGTGCGCGCGTCGCAGATCCTCGGCCTGCGGGTGGCGGGAGTCGACATGCTCGAGGGAGCCGACGGCCCGCAGATCACCGAGGTCAACTCGTCGCCCGGCCTCGAGGGCATCGAGTCCGCCACCGGCAAGGACATCGCCGGCGCGGTGATCGACTACGTGCGCGAGAACGTCGACTTCCCCGAGCTCGACATCCGCCAGCGACTGACGATCTCGCGCGGCTACGGCGTCGCCGAGCTGCCGATCGGCGAGCTCACCGCCCTCGCCGGCAAGTCGATCGCCGAGTGCGGGCTGCGCGAGGGCGACGTGCAGATCCTCACCCTCTTCCGCGACGGCAAGGCGATCCAGAACCCGCGCAGCTCGCGGGTTCTCGAGCTCGGCGATCGGCTGCTCTGCTTCGGCAAGCTCGAGGTGATGCGCAGCTTCCTGCCCGACCGCAAGCCGCCACGAGTCCGCAAGCTGCGGCGCGCGGAATCACGATCGAGGGCGAGCTCGTGAGCCCGAACGACAGCCGGAGCGACGGCGCGAGCGGTGGCCCGGTCGGTGGAGGCGACCTCCGCGTCGACGTCTTCTTCTCGTTTCGCAGCCCCTACTCCTACCTCGCGGTGCACCGCATGCGGCGGCTGCAGCGGGAGTACGCCCTGTCCTTCGACGTCCGCGTGGTACTGCCGATCGCGGTGCGCACGCCGGAGTTCTTCGAGCGCGTCAACCCGCTCTGGCCCCCCTACCTGCTGCGCGACATCGTCCGCGTCGCGGAGTACGAGGGCGTGCCGATCCGTTGGCCGCGCCCCGATCCGGTGGCGATGGACCGTGCCACTGGCCGCTACCCCATCGGCGAGGAGAACCAGCCGCGCATCTGGTGGGTGTCGCGTTTGTGCGCCGCCGCCCAGGAGCAGGGAACGAGCACCGCTTTCACCTTCGAGGTGGCGCCGACGATCTGGGACGGCGGCACCGACGACTGGCACGAGGGCGATCACCTCGAGAGAGCCTGCGGGCGCGCCCGGATCGACTACGCGGCGCTCGCCGCACGGGTGCGCGACGAGCCGGCGAGCCTCGACGCGTTGATCGAAGGCAACCAGGAGGCGCTCCGCGCCGCCGGTCACTGGGGCGTGCCGACCTTCGTCTACGACGGCGAGCCCTTCTTCGGCCAGGACCGCATCGACCTGCTGGTGTGGAGGCTGCACCAGCGGGGGCTGCGGCGCCGCGACGCCGCCACCGGCGCGACGAACGACGCCGAGGGCACCTCGCCGTGACCCGGGTCCTGCGCTCCGCCCTCTTCGTGCCCGCCAACCGCGAGTCGTGGGTCGCCAAGGCGGTCGCCAGCGGGACCGATTCGGTGATCCTCGATCTCGAGGACGCGGTGCCGGTCGACCAGAAGGTCGCCAGCCGCGAGCTGGCGCGCCAGGGCGTGCTCGAGCTCGCCGACGCCGGGGTGCACGCCCAGGTGCGGGTCAACGGCTGGGACACCGGCCTGACCGCCGAGGACGTGCGCGGCGTGCTGACCGGCGAGCTGCCGGCGGAGCAGCAGCCGGAAATCCTGCTGCCCAAGGTGCGCGCGGCGGACGACCTGCTGCGCCTCGGACGCTTCCTGCGGGTGCTCGAGGGCGAGCTCGGCCTGCAGATCGGTGCGGTCCGCACCCCCCTCGGTCTCGAGACCGCCGAAGCGATGCGCGCCGCCTACGACATCCTGCGCGCCTGCCCGCGCGCCGAGCTCTTCTTCCTCGCCGCCGGCGCCGGTGGCGACGCCAGTCGCTCGGTCGGCTACGTGTGGTCGAAGCAGGGCACCGAGACCCTCTACCTGCGCTCGAAGGCGGTGCTCGACTCCCGCGCGGCGGGGATCGCCTATCCGATGGTCAGCTCGTGGTGGGAGATCGCCGACCTCGAGGGACTGGAGCGGGACGCGCGCCTCAACCGCTCGCTCGGCTTCCGCGGCATGGTGGTGATGCACCCCAGTCACGTGCCGGTGGTCAACCGGGTGTTCACTCCCAGCGAGGAGGAGCTGGCCCACGCCCGCGGCCTGGTCGAGGCGTTCGAGAGGGCGGAGCGCGATGGACGTGCGGCGGTCGTCTACGACGGCGACATGATCGACCGGGCGATGGCCGAGTCGGCCCGCCAGCTGCTCGACTTCGCCGCCTCGCTCGATCGTTGATCCCTTCACCGATCGCGCCACCGTCGCGCGCCGTGCCCTGGGACTCGCCCGCCACGTCCGGCGAAGCCCCTGGTACCATAGATATATGGCGATACAAGCGCCCCGGGCCGTCGTCCGCCGTATCCGGCTGTCGACCTGCCTCCCGCTCGCCCTGACGAGCGTGGCAGCCGCCGCCTGCGCCGGCTTCGTGGCGGCCCAGGAGAGCGACGAGACCCGCCGCATCGGCTACCGCGAGACGGTGGCGGTGCAGTGGGTCGGCGTCCCGGTCGAGCTGCCTCCCCTGGTCGCCCAGGAGCAGCTCCCGGCAGAGGCCTTCGCCCTCACCGTCGACGGCCGACCGGTGCCGATCCACGACTTCGAGGGCCCGGCGCGCGAGCTGGCTCTGATCGTGCTGCAGGACCTCTCCGGCAGCATGGGGCTGGGCAGCAAGATCGACCAGAGCCGCGCCATCTTCGAGGCGCTGCTCGCACAGCTCGGCGAACAGGACGAGGTCTCGGTGGTCGGCTTCTCCGAGCGCACCACCGAGGTGAGAGTGCCCCTGGCGGTGCCCGACCGTCGTCATCACGACGATCCCGGCGCATGGAGCGGCTGGGGCAAAACGGCGGTCCTCGACGCCCTGATGCATGCGCCCCGGCTGGCGCGCGAGTCCAGGCGGGCGCGCACCGGGATCGTGCTGATCACCGACGGCGACGACAACGCCAGCCTGGTGCAGGAAGAGCAGCTCGCGGCGGTGCTGCAGGCGTCGGCGGTGCCGATCTACCTGTTCGACCTGTCGCGACCGCGCGCCTCCCTGCTCGACGAACCGGAATCGGGCGCCGCCCCGGCCCCCGAGACGGTGGCGGACATCGACACCCTGGTCGAGCTGGCGCGCGCCACCGGCGGCGCCACCTACCGGCTCGGCGCCCACCTCGATCCGGCGACGGCCGCCCGCTCCCTGGTGCGGCGCCTCGCCAACCAGTACTGGATCACCTTCCCGGCCGACTCCCAGACCCCCACCACAGCCCACAGCATCCGCGTCGCGCTACGCCCCGACCATGCTCCGCGCCGGGTGCGTCGGGCGTTGGCGGCGGGAGGCGGCGACCTGCGCCATCGCTCGCACTACCTCGGTGGAGAGCCGCTGATCGAGCCTTGAAGACCGCCGGCCCCGTCGACCGTCGACGGAGGCGCCATCGACACCACGAGTGAACCGCTCGCCGGCAGACACCGCCGAGCGCCCGAGAAGGAGGAACCGCCATGAACCGAGCCACGATCCGAGAGCAGCGAATCCCCGCACCGACCCATCTCGCGGCGGACCGCCTTCGTCCCGGCGGCTCGCGGGGCCGTTCGACCGGCACGACGGTGGCCTTGGCCGTCGCCGCATCGCTCCTGCTCGGCGGCTGCGCGACCAAGAAGTTCGTCCGCGGCGAGCTCGACCGCAGCGTCGCCGAGTCGGAGACCCGCACCGGCGAGCGCATCGGGCAGGTCGAGACCCGACTCGAGGAGAACCAGTCGGCGATCGCCGAGAACCGCTCGCAGATCGCCGCCCAGGGCGAGCAGATCACGGAACTGTCGAAGACCGCGGAGGAAGCGCTCGACCGTGCCGTCGCGGCCGGCCGTCTGGCCGAGGGCACGCTGCTATCCGAGACGGTGCTCTCCGACGACTCGGTGAGCTTCCAGTCCGAGAGCGCCGAGCTGAGCGACGCCGGCAAGGAGGCACTGGCCGCTTTCGCGGCTCCCCTCAAGGAGCAGAACACCGGCGTCTTCTTCGAGATCCAGGGCCACACCGACTCGACCGGCTCGGAGGAGTACAACTACCGCCTCGGCCAGCAGCGGGCGGAGGCGGTGCGGCGTCACCTCAACCTCGAGCACGGCTTCCCGCTGCACCGGATGTCGGTGATCTCCTACGGTGAGAGCGAGCCGGCCCACGACAACAAGACCCGTGAGGGCCGGGCAAAGAACCGGCGCGTGGTGATCGTCGTCCTGAAGTGAGCGCGGCCCTGGGTGCCCCCGTCGCAACGCCCCGGGCGAGCACCGACGCGGAGTGCGAGCTGCTAGGCTGACGCAGCGTACGCGTCATTTCGTCCCGGCTCGCACCGTCGCCGGGGCACCGCCGCCGATCTCTCGGATGCAACCGGAGGGAATGCGGCTGCGCCGCCGACGTAGACGGAGCAACAGGACTTCGAGATCGCGGGCCGCGCAGGTGGCTCTGGCGATCGTGCCGGCTCACGCCGGCACCGCGCCGGTCCGCGACGCGCTCCCGCCTGGCCCGTGCCGCCTTCGCGATCGATCCGATCGAAATCAACAGGAGACCTTCGACCATGAGACAACGCCTCTTCCTCGCGCTGCTGCTCTGCGGCGCTCTGATCACCGTCGGCTGTTCCACCACCGCGGGTGGCGGCGACGTCACCAGCCCCGCCGCCGAGCAGGCGATGGCCGAGCCCGACTACACAGACGAGGTCGGCGAGAACGGCCTGCTCACCCCGCGCGCGGTCATCGCCCGCTTCATCGAGGCCCTCGGCGGCGAGGAGACGATCCGCTCGCACACATCGATGCAGCTGAAGGGCAAGATGGAGATGCCGGCGATGGGGATGTCGGGCGAGACCACCATCGTCCAGGCCGCTCCCGACAAGATGATCATGAACATCGAGATGGCCGGCTTCGGCACGATGAACAACGGCGTGCTCGGCGACGTCGCCTGGGCCGACAGCCCGATGACCGGAGCGATGCTGCTCGACGGCGAGATGAAGCGCCAGGCGCTGCAGCAGGCCGACTTCTATGCCAGCCTCAACTACGAGGACACCTACCCGACGATGGAGACGGTCGAGCTCACCGAGTACAACGGTGAGGAGGCCTACAAGCTGCGCCTCGTCGACGATGCGGGCAAGGAATCGACCCAGTGGTTCTCGGCCGAGACCGGCCTGATGATCGGAGTCAAGGCGACCCAGGTCAACGAGATGGGCGAGTCCGAGGTGACCCAGACGATCACCGAGTACAAGGAGTTCGGTGGCGTCATGGTGCCGACCCAGACCACCATGAACATGATGGGCATGGAGATCAAGCAGTCGGTCTCGGAGGTCACCTGGGACTCGGTCACCGAGGACCAGCTGCAGCCGCCGGACTCGATCAAGGCGCTGCTCGACAAGTGATCCTGTCGCTCTGGTCCAGCTCGGGATGATCCGGGCCGCGGCCGCCGGTCGACCCGACCGGCCGCCGTCGCCCGCTCCCTGCTGAGGCAACGAGGGCCATCCGCCCAGCCGGTGGATGGCCCTTCCTGCGTCCGGCGTGCGTGTCAGGGACTGCGATGCAGGCGGCGAACGGTCACTCCCGCCACGTGCCGAGGTGCTCGGCCTCGGCTACCGGGCTGAGACCCCTCAGCCGCTCTGCACCCGCCGCTCGAGCCGCTCCAGGCGGCGCCGCAGCTCCTGCAGCTCCTCGAGCTCGGCCGCCGCGCCGGCATCGTCGTCCGCCGGGTCGGCACCGTCGCCCGAGGGCCGCGGCTCCGCCTCGGGTCCCGGCGCCGCTCCAGGACGTTCGCGGCGCGCCGACTCCCTGTTCAGCACCCGCCCCAGCGCCTGGCCGATCGGATCGGGCCACAGCTTCGACAGGTTGGCCAGGCGGCCGGCAGGAGACAGCCGGTAGGCGCGCTCCCAGTTCTCGCGCACCGTCTGGTAGACCTCGGCGGCGCTGGCCAGGTACCACTGGAAGAAGTCGCGGTGTGCCTTGTCGTTGGCACGCACCAGGTCGCGCAGGAACTCCAGCGGCGGACCGCCCTTCTCGCGCGAAGACTCGACGATGATCTGGGTGAGGACCTGGCGCGTGACGTCACGGTCGGTCTTCACCTCGACGACCCGCACGTCGATGCCCTCCCGCACCATCTCCGCGACCCGTTCGAGGTTGATGTACTTGCTGGCCTGTGTGTCGTAGAGGCGGCGGTTCTCGTACTTGCGGATCACGACGACGTCGTCGGCGGTGTTGCCGCTGGCGCCGGAAGCGCCTGCGGTCCCGGCGGTCTTCGGGGCCTCTCCGGCACCTCGCCCGTCGGCTTGCGTGGAGGCAGTGCCGCGGGACCGGGCGGATCGCGTCTTCTTGCTCGCGGCGGTCTTCTTCTTGGCGCTCATCGCAGGATCTGGGACTCCAGGTGTCGGGATCGAAGCCGCCGGCAGCCTCGGCGGGACACTCGTCGGACGGCGCCGGCGAGGAGCGGGGGCACCGCCACCCTACCGAGAGGTGTGCCCTGGCCGGGTCTTGGCTGTCGCGGCGGAGGTCGTCCGAGGGTCCGAGGGTCCGAGGGTTTGGTGGTCGGGCGTTCCGAGGCGCCTCCGAAGCCCGATGTCGCGATGGCCCGACCGTGATGCCCGAGCTGTCCGGGAGTCAGCGGCCATCCGGGAGTCGGAAGGTCGTCCGTCAGTCAGTCGGGCCATCCGTCGATCAGACGGCAGTCGCTCGGGCGGTCGGGACCTGGGAGCTTCTTTGCTGCAGTGCAAAAACCTCCGCCCGGCCCCTTGACAGGATTGCTGCAGTGCGGCATACTTTCCGCGTTGCAGCAAAAAGACTGCAGCCACGGGCCTCAAGGATAGCTGATCCCAGCCACCCGAACCTCTGGAGCCCGGCGCTCGCCACGCAGACAGTTCGGACTTCCACAGAACCGACCATCAGATCCTCGAGGAGGACCAGAACATGGCCACCAAGACCGAGAAGAACGCCAAGACCACCGCCAAGAACGCCAAGCAGACCGCCGACAGCGCCGCCGACACCGTGCGCAGCGGCATGAACTCCCTGCGCAACCGCGTGATCGACGGCCAGAAGCGGGTGCTCGACTTCCAGCGCTCGACCTTCGACCGCACCTACGACGCGGTCATCTCCTTCGCCGAGAAGCGCGAGGACGCGCTCAGCGACTGGATGAAGAACAACGAGCGCGTGCCCGCCGAGCTGCGCGACACCTACGCCGCCTGGGTGTGGGCGACCCGCACCGGCCGCTCGAGCTACCGTGAGGCGGTCATCAAGACCTTCGACCTCGCCGAGCAGTGGACCGAGGGTCAGCGCGCCAGCGCCTGATCTCCACAGCCCGATCCACGGATCGGCTCGCCGGCTCCTCTCGCCAGCGAGTCAGCGCATTCGGCCCGGCAGTCCGTCGTTCGACGGTGCCGGGCCTCTTTCGTTTCTGGGGGCGGCGGTCCTGCCGGGCGCCAAGGTCTCGAGACGCCTCACGGTCGGCGAGGGGTGCCGACTCGGATCAGGCGATAGAGTGCGAGCCAAGAGAGCGCCTGCGAACCGACCGCGGCAGAGCACGGACGGTTCGGATGCGCCACCTCGGCTCGGCACGAAGCCCATCTCGGACGAGGGGCGCTGCGCGAGCCATCGATCCACGACTCCCGAGAGGTCCCGCATGCTCCCGACCCGCCCGACGCTCGATCCCCTTCGTCGCCTGCCGCCGACCCGGCGCCCGGCCAACGCCTCGAAGTCTCGCACCGCCCGCAGCCTCTTTGGGCTCGTAGCCGTGCTGACGGCCACCGTTCTCGCCGCGTGCGGTGGATCCGCCGACGAGCCCGCCGCGACGGCCGAGGAGGCGCGGCAGTTCGTCGAGCAGGCCGAGCAGCGCCTGCTCGAGGCGATGGTCGAGACCAGTCGCGCCGACTGGGAGATGTCGACCAACATCACCGAGGCCACCACCCAGGCGTCCGCCGAAGCCAACGAGCGGCTGATCGCCACCCAGGTCGAGCTCGCCGGGCGCGCCTCCGAGCTCGCCCAGCAGGGCCTCGATCTCGACGACGAGACCGCCCGCAAGCTGCGGCTGCTGCGCACCCTGCCCGAGCTGCCCGCGCCCGCCGACCCGGCGCTCTCCGCCGAGCTGGCGCAGATCGCGGCGCGTCTGCAGAGCGCCTACGGCTCGGGCCGCTGGTGCCCCGAAGGCGCCGCGACCGGCGAAGACGGCGAGGCGGGCGAGTGCCTCGAGCTCGAGGACCTCGAGCAGGTGATCGACAACTCGCGCGATCCCGACGAGCTGCGCCGCGCCTGGGAGGGCTGGCGCACGGTGTCGCCGGCGATGCGGGCCGACTACGAGCGCTATGTCGAGCTCGCCAACCAGGGCGCGGTCGACCTCGGCTACGCCGACCTCGGCGAGCTGTGGCGCTCGAAGTACGACATGACCCCGGCCGAGTTCGCCGCCGAGGTGGACCGCCTCTGGCAGCAGGTGTCACCGCTCTACGAGTCGCTGCACTGCCACGTGCGCGCCGTGCTCGGGGAGAAGTACGGCGCCGAGGTGGTGCCGCAGGACGGCCCCATCCCGGCCCATCTGCTCGGCAACATGTGGGCCCAGACCTGGTCGAACATCTACGACCTGGTGGCGCCGCCCAGCGCGCCGAAGGGCTACGACCTCACCGAGGCGCTGCGCGCCAAGGGCGTCGACGAGGTCGAGATGGTGCGCATCGGCGAGCGCTTCTTCACCTCGATCGGCCTCGAGCCGCTGCCCGAGACCTTCTGGGAGCGCTCGATGTTCACCAAGCCGACCGATCGCGACGTGGTCTGTCACGCCAGCGCCTGGCAGGTCGACCTCGATCACGACCTGCGCATCAAGATGTGCATCGAGATCAACGCCGAGGACTTCTCGACCGTGCACCACGAGCTCGGTCACAACGTCTACCAGGCTGCCTACCGCCACCTCGATCCCCTCTTCCGCGACAGCGCCAACAGCGGCTTCCACGAAGCGCTCGGCGACACCGTGGCGCTGTCGGTGACCCCCGCCTACCTGCGCGAGATCGACCTGATCGACGTGGTGCCGCCCCCCGAGGCCGACCTCTCACTGCTGATGCGCATGGCGCTCGACAAGGTCGCCTTCCTGCCCTTCGGCCTGCTGCTCGACCAGTGGCGCTGGAAGGTCTTCGCCGGCGAGATCACGCCGGACACCTACAACGACGGCTGGTGGCAGCTGCGCCGCGACCTGCAGGGCGTGGCGCCGCCGTCCGAGCGCGGCAGCGAGCTCTTCGACCCGGGAGCGAAGTACCACATCCCGGCGAACGTCTCCTACACCCGCTACTTCCTCGCCCACATCCTCCAGTTCCAGCTCCACCGCGACCTGTGCGCCGCGATCGGCCACGAAGGGCCGCTGAACCGCTGCTCGATCTACGGCAACCAGGAGGCCGGCGACCGGCTCGAGGCGATGATGTCGCTGGGCACCAGCCGGCCCTGGCCGGAGGCGCTGGCGACGATCAGCGAGGGCGGCGCGATGGACGCCACCGCCATCCTCGACTACTTCGCGCCGCTGAAGCAGTGGCTCGACGAGCAGAACCAGGGCCGCACCTGCGGCTGGTGACCGAGCGGGTCGCGGGCCGGCGACGAGCCTCCCGCGACCCGACGCGGCTTGCGCCCCCACGAGCCGGGGCGCCCTCGGGAGGCCAGCGATGAACGACCGCATCCGATTCACCGGCTCGAGCGGCGAGCAGCTGGTCGGCCGGATCGACGCACCGGCGTCGACGCCGCGGGCCTGGGCGCTCTTCGCCCACTGCTTCACCTGCTCGAAGGACCTGCGGGCGGCGCGCAACGTCAGCCGGGCTCTCGCCGAGCGCGGTTTCGCGGTGCTCCGCTTCGACTTCACCGGCCTCGGGGAGAGCGAAGGCGACTTCGCCGACACCACGTTCCGCTCCAACGTCGACGATCTGGTGGCGGCGGCCGACTGGCTGCGCGCCGAGCACTCAGCGCCGACCGTTCTGGTCGGCCACAGCCTCGGCGGCGCGGCGGTGCTGGTGGCCGCCGAGAGGATCCCCGAGGCCAGGGCGGTGGCGACTCTCGGCGCGCCGAGCGACACAGAGCACCTGCGCTCGGGCCTGCTGGCTCCGGCGGTCGAGGCCGGACCTCTCGGCGATGGCGAGCGCAGGCAGGTCACCCTCGCCGGCCGCAGCTTCGAGGTCGGAAAGGAACTGCTCGACGACCTCGCCGAGGACCATCTCGGGCCGCGGCTGGCGCGGCTGCGGCGCGCGCTTCTGGTGATGCACTCTCCGGTCGACGAGATCGTCGGCGTCGACCACGCCCGGCGCCTCTACGAGGCGGCGAAGCACCCCAAGAGCTTCGTCTCGCTCGACGACGCCGACCACCTGCTGACCCGTGCCGAAGACGCCCGCTACGCCGCCGACGTGCTCGCCGCCTGGGCCAGCCGCTACCTCGAAGAGACTGCCGACGCGGCGGCGGATAGCGACACCGCGCCGGCCGAAGGCACGGTGCGCATCGTCGGCCGCGGCGAGGACTTCCTGACGCACGTCCACACCGCCGAGCACACTCTGATCGCCGACGAGCCGACCTCGGTCCCCAAGGGCACCGATCTGGGCCCCAATCCCTACGAGCTGCTGCTCGCCGCGCTCGGCGCCTGCACCAGCATGACGGTGGGGATGTACGCACGCCGCAAGCAGTGGCCGCTGGAGGGGATCGAGCTGACGCTCACCCACGGCCGGGTGCACGCTGAGGACTGCGAGGAGTGCGAGAGCGCCGAAGGGCAGGTCGACCGCATCGAGGTGGTCCTGACGCTGCACGGCGACCTCGATGCCGATCAGCGCCAGCGGCTGCTGGAGATCTCGCAGCGCTGCCCGGTGCACAAGACGCTGACCACCGAGACGCGCGTCACCACCGAGCTCGCCGACTGAGGCCACGCCAAACGACGTCGGCAGCGGGTCGGCAGCGGTCCGGCAGCGGTCGGACTCCCCGGCGGCCGCGCTCAGCCGTGGCGCAGACGCGTCGCGACGTCGTCCGGGACCACGGCCGGCTCGCGCCGCAGACGCTGCCACGAGAATCCGGCGATCAGCTCGGTCGGTCTCGCCGGCGTCGCCTCGGGGCGCAGACCGAGGGTGCAGGCGAGATAACCGACGATCGCCGACGCCTCGACTCCGCTCCGCCTCAGCGCCGCGAGCTCGAGCGCCGCATCGCGCTTGTTGAGCTTCTCGCCGTCGTTGCCGACCAGCAACGGCACGTGGCCGTAGCGCGGCGTCGGAGCACCGAGGCAGCGCTGCAGCCAGATCTGCCGTGCCGTCGAATCGAGCAGGTCGGCGCCACGCACCACCTCGTCGACCTCCTGCTCGGCGTCGTCGACCACCACCGCCAGCTGGTACGACCACACCCCGTCGCGTCGACGCAGCACGAAGTCGCCGCAGGTCTCGGCCAGGTTCTCGCAGCGTCGGCCGTAGAGCAGGTCGTGCCAGCAGATCTCCTCGTCCTCGACCCGCAGTCGCACCGAGTCGCCAGCCTCGCCCGCCGCCGTCTCGTCAGCCAGCAGTCGCTCGAGCCAGCCCGGCTCCACGGCCGTCGGCCGCAGGTCGGCGGGATACTCGGCGGCGCGCAGCGAGACGCCACAGGCGCCGGAAACCGAGCCGTGCGGCGCCGAGGCGATCTGCTGCAGGTCGCGCCGCGACAGGGCACAGGGGAAGAGCCGCCCCTGACCTTCGAGGCGCCGCAGAGCGGCGGCGTAGCGCGCCGAGCGCCGCGACTGCCACCACTCAGGCCCAGGGCTCTCCTCCCACGGCTCGTCCCACCACTCGGCGGGCGCGGCGGAAGAGCGTCCCAGCTCGCCTCGCCAGGGTCCGTCGTCCCAGTCGAGACCGAGCCACGCCAGCTCGCGCGCCTGCTCCGCCGCGCGACCGGGCACCGAGCGCGGGCCGTCGAGGTCCTCCACCCGCCACACCAGCGTGCCGCCGCGCGATCGCACCGACAGCCAGGCGACGAGGGCGGTGCGCGCGTTACCGAGATGCATGCCGCCGGTGGGAGAGGGCGCCCAGCGCCCGCGCGGCCTGGCGACACCCACCGGAGACCTCACCCGCGATCGGACTGGCCGGCGACCCGCACCTCGATCAGTGCAGGCCGACCGCCGGCGACCGTCTTCCACGCCGCGGCGAGCGCCGCGGTGAAGCTCTCGGCGTCGTCGGCCCGGCGCGCCTCGACGCCGTGCCCCTCCGCGAGGCGCACGAAGTCGAGGTCCGGCCCGGTGAGATCCATGTGCGGAAAGGGCCGATCGGTGTCGACACCGAAGCGCCTGCGGTAGAGCTGCATGTTGATCTTGAGGATCCGGTACTCGCGGTTGTCGACGATCAGGAAGAGGATCGGCAGGCCGAGGTGCGCGGCGGTCCACAGCGCCTGGATCGAGTACATCGCGGAGCCGTCTCCGGAGACGGCGAGAACCGGCCGGCCGGGATGGGCCAGCGCCGCGCCGAGGCCTCCCGGCAGCCCCTGGCCGATGCCGCCGCCGCGGGTGCCGTAGTAGCGGTCGGACGACTCCCTGGCGTCGGCGTAGGGCAGCTGCGACAGCAGCTCACCGGAAGCGGTGATCCCCTCGTTGACGAGGACGACGTCCTCGGGCAGCGAGGCGACGAGGCGGCTCACCATGGCTGCCGCGGGCAACGGCGCGCCCGCCTCGAGCGGCTGATCGGCGCGCGCCGCCCGCGCCGCATCGTCCTCGAGGCGCTCCCTCGTCCGTGCCGCGCGCCGCTCGGCGCCGGTGTCGCGCCACTCCCCGCCCTCCAGCCCACCGAGCCGCTCGAGCAGCGCCGCGAGTGCCAGCCCCGGATCCGCCAGCAGTCCCAGATCGGGGGTGAAGTTGAGCCCCAGGCGGTCCGGCGAAGCCTCGATCTGCGCCACCCGGCACCCTTCGGGGAACGGCGAGCCACGGTCGAACCAGATCTCCTCGAAGAAGTGGCCGCCGATCAGCAGCACGCAGTCGACTCCCTCGAGCACCCGCCGGATGCCGCCATGGTCGAGCGGCATGCGCGGCCTGGCCAGAGGATGCGCCGGCGGGAAGTGCAGATGGTGCACCAGGCCGTCGGGGTGCACCGTGGCACCGAGGATCTCGGCGAGCCGCACCAGCTCCGAGCGCGCTCCGCTGCGCGCCACGCCGTCACCGACCACGATCGCGGGGCGACGCGCCAGCGCCAGCAGCTCCGCGAGCCGCGCGATCTCCTCCGGATGCGGCGCCGCGGCCCGCTGCAGCGGCGCCGGCGGGCGCGCCGGCTCGGTGGTCTCCTGCTCCAGCACGTCGATCGGCAGGGCGACGAACACCGGGCCCGACGGAGGATCCGCCGCGACCTTGAACGCCCGCTGCATCAGATGGCCGAGCTCGTCGGCGCGCTCTGCCTGCACGCTCCACTTCACCCACGGCGCCGCCATCGCCACCAGGTCGCCCGACAGCAGCGGCTCGCGCAGCCGCATCCGGGTGTCCTGCTGACCGGCGGTGATCACCATCGGCGAATTCGCTTCGGCGGCGTTGTAGAGCATGCCGAGGGCGTTGCCGAGACCCGGGGCGACGTGCAGGTTGACGAAGGCGGTGCGACCGGTCGCCTGGGCGTGGTAGTGCGCCGCGCCGAGCGCCACCCCTTCGTGAAGACAGGTCACGTAACGCAGGTCCTCGGCGTCGAGCAGACCGTCGAGCAGTCCGCTCTCGGTGGTGCCGGGATTGCCGAAGAGGAGCTCGACGCCGTGCAGGCGCAGCGACTCGAGCAGCACCTGCTTGCCGCGACGCCCGGTCAGATCTCCCTGGACCGGTGGCGTCTCCGCTCCGAACTTCGGTCCGTCTCCCATCGCCTCGACCCTCCCCGGTTTTCTGAGCTTCCCCGCGACGCCTCCCACCCTGCGCACCGCGGCGCCGGCGCCGACGCGCCTCCCGTTTCCGGGGCGTCCCTCATCGCCAGCCTCGCATTGTAGGGCCGTCCGCAACGGTCGAGCCGGAGGCGCGGTCGATTGCCGAAGGCTCGAAGAGTGCGCCGGAAGTTCCACCCGACTCGGCAAGAAGACTGTCCGTCACGCGCCGGGCCACTAGGTAGACCCAAAGTCGTTTTAATAGTTATTCTACGATTGCGGACCATGCCTGCCGATGCTAGCCTCCAGTGCATCGGGGGGATCTGTCGTCTGCCGGTCCAGATGAAGAAACGGTGAGGATTGGCCCGTTACCACCGATGAAGACCCTACGAAGGACACTCGGCATCATGGCCGTCGCGGTGCCTGTGACGCTGGGAGCCCTTTACTACAGGTACGAAGTCCACCGCATCGAGACCAATCGCCTCGAGCTGCTCCGCGCGGTCGCCGAGCGTTCGGCGAAGCGCATCGGCAACTGGCGTCGCGAGCGTCTGCGCGAGGCCGAGAACCTGGCCGACCGCCCGGGAGTTCGCGACCTCGGGCGCATCTCCTCTGCGCGACCCGCGGAGGAAGACAACACACGCCAGCTCGAGACGATGCGTCGGGGCCTGCGCTCCTACGGCTACGACAACGCCCTGGTGGTCGACGCCTCCGCCACGATTGTCTTCAACGCCGATCCGAACGACGAGGTCCTGCCGCCGGCGACACGTGAGCTGTTGGCGAGACTCGAAGCCAGCGACCCACCGACCCTCTCACAACCCCATCGGGATCCGCGCGACGGCCGCCAGGTCGTCGACGTCGTCGCGCCAGTCGCCCCGACCGACGACGGGGCGCCCCTCTTCCTCGTGTTGCGCTCCGGGCTGACAGAGCTGCTCGAGGAGACGATCTACGGCTGGCCGACGGCCAGCGGGTCTGGCGAGATGCTGCTCTTCCGCAGCGACGACGAGAGCGTCGTGCTCTTCGCCGGCCCGAAGCGCGACGGTGAGATCCTCTCGGAAGACCTCCTCCTGCCACTCGCCACGCCCCAGCTGCCCGCGGCCCGCACCCTGCGCGGCGAGGGGCCCGGGGTCAACGGAATCGACTATCGCGGCCGCCAGGTGGTGGCGTATTCGCGGCCGATCGAGGGCTCCGACTGGTTCCTCCTGGCCAAGATCGACCGCGCTGAGGTGGTCTCCGAGGCGCGCAGGGCGGCCTGGCTGGCGACATTGATCACCCTGCTGCTGTCCGCAGTGGCTGCCACCAGCACTCTGCTCCTGTTCGCCCGGCGCCGGGAGCACTTCTACCGAGAGAAGCTCGATCTCGAGCAACGCGTGCGGGAGAGCGAGTCGCGCTTCCAGCGCGTGTTCGAGAACGACCACACCGTCATGCTCATCAGCGAGCTGGGCACCGGTCAGATCGTCGAGGCCAATCCGGCCGCGATCGCGTTCTACGGCTGGTCGCTAGAGGAGCTCCGAGCGAAGCGTCTCAGCGATCTGAGCGCACCCGGTGGCGCCACCGACCCCAAGGCGACCCACGCCGTCGGCAGGCACCTGCTGGCCGACGGAGAAGAGCGACACGTCGAGACCCACAGCGGAGAAATCAGCATCGAAGGCCGGCGCGAGGTCTTCACCATCGTGCTCGACGTCAGCGAGAGGCTGGAGATCGAACGGCAACGGATCGAGGCCGACAACCTGCGTCGGCTGGCCGGCCGCGTGGCGCGGCTCGGCGGCTGGTCGGTCGAGCTGCAGCCCGAGGTCAAGGTCAGCTGGTCTGACGAGGTGTGCGCCATCCACGAGATGCCGCCCGGATTCACGCCCGCGCTCGACGAGGCGATCGACTTCTACGCCCCCGCTCATCGCGACAAGGTCCAGACCCTGTTCGAGCGCTGTGCGACCACCGGGGAGCCGTTCGACTTCGAGCTCGAGCTCGACACGGCCACCGGCCGTCGCCTCTGGGTGCGCTCGATCGGCGAGGCAGAGCGCAACGAGGCCGGCGAGATCGTCCGCGTGCGCGGCGCCTTCCAGGACATCACCGAGCGCAAGCGCCGTGAAGGCCAGGTCCTGACCCTGATCCAGACCTCTCTCGACGGCTACTTCGCCTGCGACCTGCAGGGCAACTTCGAAGAGGTCAACGACTCTCTCTGCGAGATGCTGGGACGAAGCCGGAGCGAGCTCCTCGAGAGCTCCCTGCGCTCCTTCGAGCTCGCCGACGACGAGCCGACTCAGTCCCAGACCCCCGCCTCGATCGACGGCGTAGTGGAGCGAGTCGTCGCCTCCGGACGCGCCAGCTGCCGCCTCAGGCAGCGGCGCCGACAGGGCTCGACGGTCGAGATGGAGGTCAGCTGCAGCTACCTGCCGATCCTCGGCGAGCGGATCTACGCGTTCGTGCGCGACGTCACCCAGCAGCTGGAGACCGAAAGGCGCCTGCAACAAGAGCGCGCTCGCTACAGACGCATCTTCGAGGAGGTGCCGATCTCGATCTGGGAGGAGGACTGGAGCGAGGTGCTGCCGATCGCCCGAGCGGCTCGTCACTCCGGAACCGACGACTTCGCGTCGTACTTCGCCGAGCACCCCGAGGCGATCGAACGGGCGTTGCAGGCGGTGCAGATCCTCGATCTCAACCAGGCCAGTGTCGAGCTCTTCGAAGCCGCCGACAAGCAGCACCTGCTCGGCTCGCTCGAAATCGTGTTCTCCGATCCCAGCACCCTGCCCGGATTCGTCGGCGAGATGGTCGCCCTGAGCCAGGGTCTGCAGATGTACGAGACCGAGATGCGGCTCGTCACGTTGGCCGGTCACCCGATCGACGTGCTGCTCCGGATGACGTTCCCCGCCGAGGACGACACCGACGGCATCGTCTTCGTCAGTCTGGTCGACATCACCGAGCGCAAGCGACAGGAGCGGCAGCTGGCGACGGCTCTGGCGGAAGCGGAGCGATCGAACCGCGAGCTCGAGCAGTTCGCCTACGTCGCCTCGCACGACCTCCAGGAGCCGCTCCGCATGGTCGCCAGCTACACCGATCTCCTGGCTCGACGCTACTCGGGCGCGCTCGACGAGCGAGCTGATCGCTACATCCGCTTCGCCACCGACGGCGCCCGCCGGATGCAGCAGTTGATCCAGGATCTATTGCAGTTCTCGCGCATCCAGACCCGGGCCCAGGAAGCCAAGTGGACCGATGCCAACCGCGCGCTCGAGCGGGCGCTCGCCAACCTCGATACAGCGCTGGGCGAGGCCGGCGCCCGCGTCACCCACGACGAGCTGCCGACGGTGATGGCAGAGCCGACCCATCTCGTGCAGCTGTTCCAGAACCTGATCGGCAACGCCGTCAAGTTCCAGCGACCCGGCGTCACCCCCGAGGTCCACGTGGGTGCGCGTGAGCACCAGCACAACTGGGCCTTCGAGGTGCGCGACAACGGAATCGGCATCGACCCCAAGTACGAGCAAAAGGTCTTCGCCATCTTCCAGCGTCTGCACACCCGCGAGGAGTATCCCGGGACCGGAATCGGCCTGGCGATCTGCCGCCGCATCGTCGAACGTCAGGGCGGAACGATCACCTTCCGCTCGCAGCCCGGAGAAGGTACCACCTTCGTCTTCACCGTCCCCAAGCCGATCGGAGTCGCGACATGAGCCCACGCAACGCCAACATGATCGACATCCTGCTCGTCGAGGACAATCCGGGCGACATCGAGCTGGCGCGCGAATCGCTCGCCGACAGCAAGATCATCAACCACCTCGACGTCGTCACCGACGGCGAGCAGGCCCTGGCCTATCTCCGCCGGCAGCCGCCGTACGAGGAGGCGGAGCCTCCCGACCTCGTCATCCTCGATCTCAACCTGCCACGCAAGGACGGCCGTGAGGTGCTGCAGGAGATCAAGCAGGATCCGAAGCTGCGCAGGTTGCCGGTGGTGGTGCTCACCTCCTCGAGCGAGGAGAGGGACGTGCTGGCCGCCTACGACCTGCACGCCAACTGCTACGTGCAGAAGCCGCTCAACCTGGACTGCTTCATCGAGGTGGTGCGCTCGATCGAGGGGTTCTGGATGAGCATCGTCTCACTACCCTCGAAGGCATGAACGATGCACCTGAACGGTGAGCGGATCAGCGTCCTCCTCGTGGAGGACAACCCCGGCGACGCGCTGCTGATCCGCGAGGAGCTCGACCTCGAAGCCCTGGAGCTCCAGACCCAGGTCGAGGTGGTCGACCGCCTCGCCGCAGCCCGCGAGCTGGTGCCAAAGAAGCACTTCGACGTGGTGCTCCTCGATCTCGGCCTACCCGACAGCAGCGGCCTCGAGACAGTCGAGGAGATGGTCGCCGCGGCTGACGGTGTGCCGGTGATCGTGCTCACCGGCGATGCGTCGGCCGAGGTGGGCCTGCAGTCGATCCAGGTGGGAGCGCAGGACTTCCTCTCCAAGTCGGATGCCCGCGACGCCAAGCTCGTGCGCACCGTGCGCTACGCGATCGAGCGTCGCCAGGCCCAGCTGCGGGCGCAGCGTTCGGAGTCGATTCTCGGTGCCACGCTCGACGCCTTGACCGCCAACGTGGCGATCCTCGACCAGCAGGGCAACATCCTGCGGGTCAACCGGGCCTGGCGCCAGTTCGGGGAAGCCCGTGGAGCGCGGATGGTGACCATCCTCCCCGGCGCCAACTACCTGGAAGCCTGCGCAAAGGGGGCCGAAGAGGAGGCGCACTACGTGGGGGATCTCCGCCGCCTCCTCGCCGGCGAGTTGCAGACGATCCAGTTCGAGTACCCGTGCCACTCGCCGACCGAACGCATGTGGTGCCTGTGCGTGGGGCACAGGTTCCACGATGGAACCGAGCCACGCGTCGTCCTGCTGCACCTCGACATCACCGAGCGCAAGCAGGCGAGCCTGCGCCTCAAGGCGCAGCACGAAGAGCTCCAGAATCTGCAGCGCATCGCTCACCTCGGCGGCTGGGAGCTCGACCTGCGTGACATGTCTCTCGAATGGACCGACGAGACCTTCCGCATCTTCGGCATCTCGCGCGAGGAGTTCGGCGGCACCTTCGAGGCCTTCGCCGAGTTCATCCATCGCGACGATCGCCAACGTGCGACCACGACCCAAGGCCGGGTCCACACCGGGAGCGCGAGCGCCCTCGAACACGAGTATCGGATCGTGAGACCGGATGGGGAGATCCGCCACCTCTACGAGCAGGGAGAGGTCGAGCTCGACCCGCAGGGGCGCCCGAGCGCCCTGCGCGGCAGCGTCATTGACGTCACCCCCCTGAAGCGGGCGGAGCAGAGCGCGCGGGAGATGGCGGACCGCCTCGATGGCTTCTTCGAACACTCGCCGCTGATCCTGGCCGAGGTGTCGCTCGACTACCGCTACGAGGTGGTCAACAGCCGGTTCTGCGAGCTGCTCGGCAGGCCCAGATCGGAGGTGCGCGGCCGGACCTTGGAAGAGCTCCTGCCGCCCGCCATGGTCCCCGACTTCAAGGCACGGATCGACGAGGTCGTCGCGACCCGGCAGACGACGGTGGTCGAGGACCTGGTCGACATCGGGGACGAACAAGCGATCTTCAGCACCTGGCTGTTCCCGCTGTTCGACCAGCAGGACCGCGTCCGCTCGGTGGGTTCCATCGGCCAGGACATCACGCAACAGCGCCGCCACGAGAGGGAGCGCGTCGAGCTCACCGAGCAGCTCCGGCAGTCGCAGAAGCTCGACGCGATCGGCCGCCTGGCCGGAGGCGTGGCGCACGACTTCAACAACATGTTGAGCGTCATCCTCGGCTACACCGACATGGTCATGGAGAGTCTCGGCGAGGAGCACCCCGCCTACGAGGACCTGCAGGCCGTCGAGAGCGCCGCGGAGCGCTCGACCAACCTCACCCGTCAGCTGCTCGCCTTCGCCCGTCAGCAGACGATCGCACCGGAGGTGGTCGACCTGAACCGCGAGATCCCACGCATGCTGCGCATGCTGGAGCGACTGGTGGGCGAGAACGTCGAGATCCTCTGGCGTCCCGACGACGACCTGTGGCCGGTCCTGATCGATCCCAGCCAGATCGACCAGATCCTGGCCAACCTGGCGGTCAATGCGCGCGACGCCATCGACGACGTGGGACGCCTGGTGATCGAGACGGCGAACCAGACCTTCGACGAGCAGTCCGACGCGATCCAGCACCCCTTCCGTCCCGGCGACTTCGTCGTGCTCCGGGTCAGCGACACGGGCTCGGGGATGACCGCCGAGATCCGGGAGAAGATCTTCGAGCCCTTCTTCACCACCAAGACCGCCAGCAGGGGAACCGGGCTCGGTCTCGCCACGGTGTACGGCATCGTGCAGCAGAACGAGGGCTTCATCCAGGTCCACTCGGAGGCTGGGCGCGGCACCGAGTTCGCGATCTACCTGCCTCGCGCCACCTCCGTCGATCCGGCGCGCTCCTCCACACCGACCGTCGCGGAGGCACCGACCGGGGACGAGAGGGTGGTCCTGGTGGAAGACGAGGTGACGCTCCTCGAGCTGACGCGGCGGCAGCTCGAGAGCCTCGGTTACGAGGTGCTGGGGACGTCCTCTCCCGAGGAGGCGCTCGCGCTGTTCGAGGCGGACGAGGGCCCGATCCACCTCCTGGTCACCGACGTCATCATGCCGGGCATGAACGGCCGTCAGCTCCACGAGGAGGTGAAGAAGCTGCGCCCCGACACGCCGGCGCTCTTCCTCTCCGGCTACAGCACCGACGTCATCGCCCACCACGGCGTGCTCGATCCAGGAGTCAACTTCCTCTCCAAGCCGGTCTCCAAGACCGCACTGGGGGAGAAGATCCGCTCGATCCTCGATCGCGACTGAGTCGTGCGCCGGGGCTCCGATCTCATCGGAGAGGTTCGAGGGACCGGGAATCCCGTCGCCCACCTGGCTGTGCGAGACTCGCCTCGATGAGACGGTCTGCGCTTGGACTCCCCGAGCTCGTGCTGCTCCTCGCGGGGTTCGGCGCCTCGGCCCTCCCCGAGAACTGGACCTGGGCCCAGGCCGCGAGGGCGCCGACCCGTGCGAACGTGCTCTCTGGCAGTGACGGCGGTGAGATCGACCTCTCCGCTCTTCAGCTGCGCCACGTCGGGCCGATCGGCAACCGGGTGCCGGCGGTCGCCGGAGTGCCTGGCGATCCGCTGGTCTACTACGCCGGCTCGGCATCGGGCGGCCTGTTCAAGAGCGACGACGGCGGCACCAGCTGGCGGCCGGTCTTCGACGACCAGCCGGTCGCCGCGATCGGCTCGATCGCGGTGGCGCCGTCGGACCCGAACGTGGTCTGGGTGGGCACCGGCGAGACGTTCATCCGCTCCAACGTGATGATCGGCGACGGCGTCTACCGCTCGACCGATGCCGGCAGGACCTGGAGCCACGTCGGCCTCGAGCACAGCGGCCGCATCGGCCGCATCGCGGTGCACCCCGAGGACCCCGACGTCGCCTTCGTCGCGGCGCTCGGACACGCGTGGGGACCGCAGGCCGAACGTGGTCTCTACCGCACCCGCGACGGCGGCGCCTCGTGGCAGCAGGTGCTGTTCGTGGACGAGAACAGCGGCGCCATCGACGTGCTGCTCGGCGCCGGCAACCCGAGGGTCGTCTACGCCGCCACCTGGCAGCTCGAGATGTCGACCTCGGGGCGCACCTCGGGCGGGCCGGGCAGCGGCATCTTCCGCTCGCGCGACGGCGGCGACACCTGGGAGCGGCTCGGCACCCGCCGCGAGCAGGGGCTGCCGAAGCCGCCGTGGGGGAAGATCGGCCTGGCCCAGTCGGCCGCCGACCCCGACCGCGTCTGGGCCCTGATCGAGACCAGCTCGAACCGCGACTTCGCACCGGTCGAGGGGTGGGACGGCGAGGGCTTCCAGGGTGTGCTGTGGCGCAGCGACGACGGCGGTGACCGTTGGCGGCTGATCAACCGCGACAACACCCTGACCCAGCGACCGCTCTACTACACCCGCGCCGTCGCCGCGCCCGACGACGCCGACGAGATCACCTTCATGGCGGTGCAGCAGAGCATCTCCCACGACGGTGGCGCGACGATCGAGGAGCAGAACTCGGGCTGGGACCACCACGACCTGTGGATCGATCCGCTCGACGGCGACCGTCGCATCGCCGGCCACGACGGCGGCGTCAGCATCACCCTCAATCGCGGCCGCACCTGGGCCAAGCCGCAGCTGCCGATCGCCCAGCTCTACCACGTCGCCGTCGACGACGAGGTGCCCTACGACCTCTACGGCAACCGGCAGGACGGGCCTTCGGTGCGCGGGCCGAGCCGCAGCCTCTCCGCCGACGTGATCCCGATCTCCGCCTGGCGCTCGGTCGGCGGCTGCGAGGTGGGCTTCGCGGTGCCGACTCCCGGGGCACCCCACCGGGTCTGGGCGGGCTGCTACGACGGCATCCTCGAGCTCTACGACGAGCGCACCGGGCAGGCGCGCGACGTCAGCGTATGGCCGCTGGCGATCGAGAGCTGGGCGGCGGCGGATCTGCGCTACCGCTTCCAGTGGAACTTCCCGCTCACCCTCTCGCCGCACGATCCCGGCGTCGCCTACGCCGGCAGCCAGTACGTGCACCGATCCTCCGACCTGGGGCAGACCTGGGAGCGCATCTCGCCCGACCTGACCAGCGCCGACCCCGAGCTGATGCGCCGCAGCGGTGGTTTGACCCTGGACGACGCCGGACCGACGATCGCCCCGGTGGTCTTCGCGATCGAGGAGTCGCCCCACCTTGCCGGCGAGATCTGGGCCGGCACCAACGACGGCAGGCTGCACCGCAGCCGCGACGGCGGCTCGAGCTGGGACGATCTCACCGCGACGCTGCCCGATCTGCCGCCGCTCGGCACCGTGTCCAGCGTCTGGGTCTCGCGTCACGACGCGGCGCGCGTCTACGTCACCGTCGACCGCCACCAGGAGGGCGACAACACCGCGTACCTGTTCCGCAGCGACGATGGCGGCGCATCGTGGCGCTCGTTGCGCTCCGATCTGCCCGAGGGGCCCCTGGCGACCGCCCGCTGCCTGATCGAGGATCCGGCGCAGCCGGGGCTGCTCTTCCTGGGTACCAACAGCGGCCTCTTCGTCTCCCTGGACGACGGCGACAGCTGGCGCTCGCTGCGCGGCAGGATGCCGGCGGCGCCGGTCTCCTGGCTGGTGGTGCAGGAACGGTTCGGCGATCTCGCGATCTCCACCTACGGACGCGGCTTCTGGATCCTCGACGACCTGTCGCCGCTGCGCGAGCTGGCGCGGCGTCGGCAGGAGACGGCGGCGATCGGGACGCCGACCCTGGTTCCTCCCCGCGACGTCTTCCGCCTGCGCTCGCGGCCCGAGGTGATGTTCCAGCCGGACTCCCCGGCCGCGGGCACCAATCCCGCTGCAGCCGCCTTCTTCCATCTGCTGCTGCCGGCCGCCGGTGCAGCCGACACCGAACCCCGCACCGACGACGCCGGCGCCGCGTCCCTCGACGGCCTGGAGCTGGTGATCGAGCGGCGGGCCGGCGACGGCGACGAGCTGGTGCGTCGGCTCGAGCTCCCCGAGATCGACGCCGAAGCCACCCAAGCCGCGCTGTTGCGCGTCGACTGGGACCTGCGCAGCGAGCGCACCCCGAAGATCGCCCTCCTCCGACCACCCGCAGAGAACCCGGAGCTGCCGCTCGAGGGTGAACGCACCCTCTCCGACGGCGGCCGCTTCGCCCGCCTGGTGCCTCCGGGTCGCTACGAGATCGTGCTGCGACGCGCCGCGACGACGCGAGACCGGAACGCCTCAGGGAACGGCGACGAGGGCGTAGTGCTCGCCCGGCACGCGTTCGAGGTGCTGCAGGATCCCGCCGCGGCCTTCTCACCCGAAGATCTCGCTGCGCAACAGGAGCTGCTCGACCGGATCGAAGAGGCGATCGTCGGGGCGGCGCGACTGATCGAAGCCAGCGAGCGGCTACGACAGCAGCTCGACGAGCACCGCCGTTGGCTGTCGACCGCCGCCCCTTCCTCTCCGTCGACGGGTGCCGGCGCGGCGGCCCCAGACGACAGCGACCTCGCCGCCGAGCTCGAGGAGGCCGACTCGGCGCTGGCGGCGATCGAGGACGAGCTCTTCGACCTGCGGCTGACCCCGGCCTCGCAGGACACGCTCCGCTGGCAGCGGCGGCTCTACGCCCAGCTGGTCTACCTGGCGCGCCGGGTCGACCAGTCCGACCACCGACCCACCGCCGCCCAGGAGGAGGTCTGGCTGCAGCTGCAGAGCCAGCTCGCCGAGGTGCAGCACCGCTACCACGAGTGGGCCGAGGGGGCGCTGCCTGCCCTCCGGAAGCGGATCGCCGACGCGGTACGTAGCGGACGACTGCTCGATGCCGCGCTGGAGGCGGAGTCGCCGGAGGCTTCGCAAGAGGCGCGAGCAGAACCGGAGGAGAGAGACCGATGAGTGGCCGAGACCCTTCCACGGCAGCGCCAGCACACGCCGACGAGCCCGGCGACGGCGACCCCCCGGCGCTGCGCTCCTTCACCCTCTACGACGTGCTGCGGCGCTGCGCCCGGGTCGCTCCCGAGGCGCCCGCGCTGATCTGCGAGGACGGCGACGAGCTCTCGTTCGGGGAGTGGCTGGCGCGGGTCGACCGGCTGGCGGGAGGCCTCGAGCAGCGGGGCATCGGACGCGGCGACCGCGTCGCCGTGCTGGCGCTCAACTCGATCGGCTTCGCCAGCCTCTACTTCGCCGCTGCGCGCCAGGGCGCGGTGCTGGTGCCGATCAACTGGCGGCTGCAGCCTCAGGAGATCGACCTGCTCTGGCGGCGCACGGGGCCGCGAGCCATCTTCGTCGATGCGGCGAACCGCGCCACGCTCGCCGCCACCGAAGCCGCGAGGCAGTGCGCGCTGAGCATCCTGCTGGAGGGCGACAGCGAGGGCCCCACCGATGCCGGCTCCGAGGAGGCCTCCCTCGAGCTCGAGCCCTTCGCCGCCGTCGACGCGGCTCCCGGCGAGCGGCCGGAGGTGAGCGCCGACGATCCGGTCGCGATCATCGCCACCGCAGCGGTCGACGTCATCCCGCGCGGCGCCCTGCTCAGCCACCGCAATCTGATCTCCTCCAACCTGCAGGAGATCGCCGCCCTCGGCCTCGGCCCCGACGACCGCAGCCTGCTCGCCCTGCCGCTCTTCCACATCGCGGCGCTCGGCCACTTCCTCGCCTTCCTGCACGCCGGAGGCGCCAGCGTGGTCATGGCGCGTTTCGACGCCGGGCGAGCGGTGGAGCTGATCGCCCGCCACCGGGTGACCCACGTCAGCGACTTCCCTCCGGTGCTCAGCCAGCTGCTCGACGCCGCGGCCGCCGACGGCGCGCCGGAGAGTGCTCTCGCCTCCCTGCGCCACGTCACCGGGCTCGACTCTCCGGAGACCATGCAGCGGCTGCACGAGGAGACCGACGCCAGCTTCTGGACCGGATTCGGCCAGACCGAGACCAGCGGCTTCGTGACGTTGCAGAACGCGCGCGAGAAGCTCGGCAGCGCCGGTCGCCCCTGCGAGCTGTGCACCGTCGCGCTGCACGACGAGTTCGATCGTCCCGTACCCTCCGGCGAGACCGGTGAGATCGTGGTACGCGGTCCGCTGGTCTTCCTCGGCTACGACGGCCAGCCAGACGTCACCGCGCACACCTTCCGCGGCGGCTGGCACCACACCGGCGACCTCGGACGTCTCGACGAGCAGGGCCGCCTGATCTACGTCGGCCGCACCGCCGCCAAGGAGCTGATCAAGCCCGGCGGCGAGAACGTCTACCCGGCCGAGGTCGAGAAGGTGCTGGTCGAGATGCCCGGGGTGCGGGCCGCCTGCGTGCTCGGCATCCCCGATCCGAAGTGGGGTGAGGGCATCCTGGCGGTACTCGAGACCGGCGAGGAGTACAGCCTCGATCTCGACGGCGTGCGCGCCTTCGTCGGCGAGCGCATCGCGCGCTTCAAGCGGCCGCAGAAGGTCGAGACCACCGACTCCCTGCCGAGGCGCGACGACGGCACGATCGATCGTGATGCGGTGCGCGAGCGGTGGGCGAAAGGTCTCTCGCGCGGCTGAGACGACGCCGGCGGCCGGGGCGCACCCGAGCTGCGCGCCGGCTGCCGCCCGGGCGCATCGCCGGGACGTCGGATCAGCTCGACCGGGTCTCGAGCGGCGGACGGTCGATGGCGGAGCCCCTGCCGCCGCTCGCCGCTTCGCCCGTCGCCTCACCGCGGCACGCCGCGTGCACCGCGCGCACCAGCTCGCCGGCCTTGAACGGCTTGGCGAGGAAGGGCAGCTTGCGCATCGCGCGGCCGAGACGCTCCTGGCTGTAGCCGCTCATCAGCACCACCGGGACGTCGGGCATCTTGCGCTTCACCAGGCTCAGCAGGTCGGACCCCGAGAGCCTCGGCAGGGTGAGATCGAGCAGGATGCAGTCGACCGGGCGTGGCGGCCGCACCGCTCCTCCGGCGGCCGCAGGCTCGGCGACCTCTCCCGCCGGCGGGGACTCTCCCCGCCGCGGCCCGGACGACCCGGCGGCGAGTCGCTCGAGCAGGGCGGCGGCCTCGAAACCGTCGCTGGCCTGCAGCACCTCGAAGCCAACCTTGCCGAGCGCCACCTTCGCCAGATCGCGCACCAGCACCTCGCCGTCGACCACGAGAACGCGGCCGCGCCGCGGGACGATCTCGCGGGTCCCCGCCGCCAGCGCCAAGTCGAGGTCGCGACGCGCCGGGAAGAGCAGCTCGAAGCGGGTGCCCGCCCCCGGTCGGCTCTCGACCTGGATCGCACCGCCCTGAGAGTGCACCAGGCCGTGAGCCGCCGCGAGGCCCAGGCCCGTGCCCTGATCCTTGGTCGAGTAGAAGGGCTCGAAGATGCGGGGTAGCAGCTCGCTCGCGATGCCCTCGCCGTCGTCGCTGACCGTGACGACGACGTACTCGCCCTCGGGCAGCGGCCGACTGAGCCGTGAGAGGTCGAGCTCTCCCGCCTCGAACCACCGGAGCGCCGTGCACACCCGCACAGTGCCGCGGCCTTCCTGCAGCGCATCGGAGGCGTTCGCCATCAGGTTCATGACCACCTGCTGGATCCTGATGGCATCGCCCTCCACCGCGGGGAGGCCGTCCGCCAGCTCGATCTCGACTCGCGCTCCTGCGGCCAGTCGAGGTTGCATCGGACCGACGATCTCACGCACCACCTGCGACAGGTCGAGCGGACCCACCTCGAGCTCGCCGCGTCCCGCGTAGGCGAGCAGCTGGCGGCACAGCTCGGCAGCGCGTTGCGCCCCGGTCTGCACGTCCTCGAGGTGGCGCAGCACCGACGGATCGTTCGACTCCATCGCCGCCAGCTCGGTGTTGCCGGCGATGCCGGTGAGCAGATTGTTGAAGTCGTGTGCGACGCTGCCGGCGAGGAAACCGAGGCTCTCGAGACGAGCCATCCGCTGCATCTCGTGCTCGAGGTCGCGCCGCACCCGCTCGGCTTCCCGCAGCGACTCGACGTTGGTGACCACCACGGTGTAGCCGCCGCTGCCGCCGTCGACGCGATTCCTGGTCACCCGTAGCTCCACCCGCTCGTGCGGCGGCTCGGCTCGGCGCACTTCGACTAGGCTGGTCCGGTTCCCCGAGCCGGCGCTCTCTATGGCGGCGAGCACGCGGCCGGAGTCCTCCTCCACCACCCAGTCGCGCAGAGGGCTGCCGATGCGGGGATCGTCGTCGGCGCTGCTCGACAGCAGCACCCTGTGGTCGTCGGAGACCTTGAGCACCGTGCCGGGAATCGAGCGCAGCAGCACGGCGAGCTCGGCCTGAGTCGCCTGGGCGGCGCGTTCCGCCCGCCGCCTCTCGGTCGCATCGAGAGCGATCGTGAGATAGCGGGTGCCCTCCTCGTCGAGCACCGGGAGCCGGGTCTGCAGCACCGGCAAGGTGACTCCGTCGCCGACTTCGATCTCGCCGTCCTTCCAAGTCACCCGGGCTGCCGCCCGGCCGGCGGCGGGCACCTCGACCAAGGGTCGGCTGGCGAATCCAGCAGCCGCGAGCCGGTGTGCATCGATCTCTCCGTCGCCGCCCGCGTCGAGCAGACGATGCAGGAAGCGGTTGGCGAACAGCACTCTGCCGCTGCCGTCCTGGAGGATCACCGCGCCGGGGATGCTGTCGACGACGGTCGCGAGCAGACGGCCCTGCGCCCTCAGACTCTCCTGCCGCTGGAGGAGCTCGGAACGGACCACCAGCACCACCAGAGCGACGAAGCAGACCAGCGCCAGGTCGGAGGTGAGCGCCACGAAGGTGCGCTCCTCGAGGATCGGCCGCGCCAGCTCCGGGAGCACCCCGTAGCCGATGGCAACGAGACTGGCGAACAGTGTCGACAGGGTTGCACACAGAGGCGCCGAGCCCCAGACCGCTGCTCCCAGCAGGAGGACGGCGGCGAAGCCGTAGCCGAGCGGCCACGTGACCAACAGCTCGTGCCCGCGCATGACCAGGAAGGCCAGCACCACGGCGCAGGTACCGAGCAGCGGGACCAGCCCGTCGCGTTCGGACCGATGCAGCGACTCGGCGCCGACCTCCCAGAGAACCACCGCGGGCGCGAACAGAAGCGCGCTGATCGCCAGGCCCGACCAACTCTCCAGCAGGGCGAGCGCCGGCGGCGAGCCGGCGGCCACCGAGCTCACCGCGAAGAGGCCGGCCGCGGCGACGGCCGGCCCGGCCACGAGGGTGACCACCAGCGGCCTCCACAGTCGGTGTACGCGCAGCGCGATCGCAGAGGCCGAGCCGTCCCGCTCGACAGCAGGCAGGCCGTGGAGGCGGTGCGACAGCAGGACGCCGGACGCCAGGGCCACACCTCGGGCGAGGCCGATCCAGAGCGACCCCGGCCAGCTGGCGAGCGTCGTGATCAGAACGAAGGGCACCAGCCAGCGGCGGCCCCGGGTCAGGGTCAGGCCGAGGACGACGCCGTAGGCCGGGAAGAAGAAGCCCGGATCCCGCACGACTCCGTCAGCCGCCGCGAGAGCGACCTGGCGACCGAGCACGACCGCCGCGACGAGGGCGACGAGCTCCAGCAGCAGGCGCAACGGCGCCGGGCGCCTGGACCCACCCCAGCCGGCGTCTGCTCGCGTCTGCGTCTCGTCTCGCATTCGTCCCTGGACCAACCTTGCAATCTTACCGGCCATCTGAAACCGTTCTGCGGCACCCGCGCGCCGTCAGTCCCCATGCGACAAGGCTTTGGACGACGATGGCCCAGACCCGGACGCTGCTCCGGTCTCCACCGTCGACTGCCGGCCCGAGTGCCCCGCCCCGGGACGCAATCGGCCGCACACCGCGTCCGAGCTCCCGCAGTGCATCGCCACTGCAAGCGCCGTGCACATCCCTCGTCGCCGCCACCACGCCGTCGTGGATCGACGACCAGCGTCGCGAAGCCCACATCCCCGACCGACTCACGAACGCCCGGAGACCACGCGACACAGCGTTCGAATGCGTTCGGAGCGCTCCGGCGAGACACCGCCTTCACTGGGAAGGACCGGGGACGAAGGCGGGAGAAGCCGAGGGGCCGTATCGATCCGGTCCAGCGAAGCCCAGACTCCACCAGCGCCAAACCACAAGCAGCGAGACCCACGCCGTGAAGAACCTCTCCTCCACCGAGATGAAGGGCCGAGCGCTCGACGTCACCGGCATCGAGAACGCCCTCCTCGACCTCCTGGTTCGCCTCCCCGACGACAGCGCGCTGGAACGGATGGGACTGGTGAAGGGCACCATGAAGCTCGTCGAGACCGACGAGCAGCGCTCGATCCTCGAACACGTCGGCAGCCTGCGGCCCGAGGTCCAGGCGGGAGGAAGCTGCGCCAACGTCCTGCGCACGCTCTCCCGACTCGGCCATCGCACCTGCTACTCCTCCGCGGTGGGTGAGGACGTCGAGGGCGATCAGTTCCTGGCCGGCTTGACCGACAACGGAGTCGTCGACCGCTGCGTCCGCCTCGGCCACGGGGCGACGGGCTCCTCGGTGATCCTGGTCTCGCCGGACGGCGAGCGCACGATGAACACCCACCTCGGAGTGTGCCGCGACTACGGACCGGACCACGTCCCGCATCACGAGATCGCGGAGAGTCGGTTCTTCTTCACCACCGCGTACATCTGGGACACGCCGAACCAGATCGAGGCGATCGAGTCGGCGATCGCGACCGCCCGATCGTCGGGCTGCCTGCTCGCCATCGACCTCGCCGACCCCTTCGCGGTCGGGCGCTCGCGCGAAACGATCCTGCACCACTTCGACCGCGGCTTCGACGTCGTGTTCGCCAACGCCGAGGAGGGCCGCATCATGACCGGCCTCGGCTGCGAGGACGCGGCGCGCAAGCTCGCCGAGACGATCAGGGTGGCGGTGGTGACCAACGGAGCCGACGGCGCCTACATCGTCTCCGGCCGCGAGGAGGTGCACGTGCCGGCGCAGCGCGTCGAGGTCGTCGACACCACCGGGGCCGGCGACTGCTTCGCCGCCGGCTTCCTGCACGGGATGCTGGAGCAGCTGCCGCTCGAGCGCTGCGGCCAGATCGCCACCACGCTGGCGGCCGACGCCATCACCCACATGGGCGTCCGGCTCTCGGCCGACATCGAGCGGCGGGTGCGCGAGGCCTCGGCCGTCGACGACGCCCTGGCGCCGTCGGCAGGGAGCGCCGGGCCCCACCCCGAGCCCGCCTGATCGCGCGACGCCCACGGATCGAGATGACCCTGCGCGCGCCGCGGCCATAGGTGCCGCCCGCGCAAAGTCCAAGAACGGAGATCGATCGATGAAGAGAAGAGACCGCATGGCCGACACCCGTCTCGCCCGCACACGGGCACTCGCGCACCCACTGCCCGTGCTGCTGGTGCTCCTGGCCCTGCTCGCCACCGCGCCCCTGGCCGCACAGTCCGAAGTCGCCGAGCCGGACCACATCACTCCCTGGCAGGTCGCCACGGCCAAGCGGGTCTCCAGCGTCAGCCTCGGGCCCGACGGTCTCACCGCCTACATCCTCTCGGTGCCGCGCAAGCCGCTCGTCGACGAGAGCGGCTCGTCGTGGTCCGAGCTCTGGCTGGTCGACGCCGAGGGCCGCTCGCGCCCCTTCGTCAGCGGTGAGGTCGACGTCTCGGCGGCGCGCTTCACGCCGGGCGGCGAGATCGGCTTCCTCAGCAAGCGCGAGGGCGACGAGAAGACGACGCTGTACTCGATCCCGGTCGACGGCGGCGAGGCGCGCCCGGTGGTGCGGCACGAGGAGTCGATCTCGGCCTGGGCGATGGCTCCGGACGGCACCGTGGCCTTCCTCGCCAGGGAGCCGCTGGCCAAGGACCTCGAGAAGCTGCGCGACAAGGGATTCGACCAGGAGATCTACGAGGAGGACGACCGTTTCGTCCGCCTCTACCTGCGAGCCCCGCACGAAGACCCCGAGCATCCGGCGCAGCAGGTGGAGATCGCCGGCTCCCTGCGCTCGCTGGCCTTCTCCGCCGACGGTACTCGTCTCGTCGTCGCGGCCACGCCGACTCCGCTGATCGACGACACCTACGTCGCCCAGAGCGTGCACGTGCTCGAGCGCAGCGGCGTCGAGACCACCGTAGCGCGATCGATCTCGCCGCAGCGCAAGCTGGGGCCGATCGTGCCGAACTCCGACGGCAGCGAGGTCGTGATGGTCGCCGCCGCCGACCCCAACGATCCGGCGGCCGGGCGGCTGGTGCACTGGAACCGCGACGGTGAGCTGGTCGACCTGCTGCCCGGGCTCGAGGGCCACGTCGTCGACCTGGTGTGGAACGGCGATCGGCTGGTCTACCTGGCCGACGTCGGCACTGAGACCCGGATCGGCAGCGTCGCCCTCGACGGCACCGACGCCGAGACCATCCGCGAGCCCGGTGGCACGGTGATCGAGTCGCTCTCCGGCGTCGTCGAGGCAGGCAAGGTGGCCGCCGTGGGCAGCGCGCCGCAGCACCCGAGCGAGCTGTTCACCCTCGATCTGGCGACCGGCGAGCTCACCCGCCGCACCGACAGCAACCCCTGGCTCGACAACGTCCGCCTGGCGCGCCAGGAGACGGTGCGGCACACGGCGCGCGACGGCCTCGAGCTCGAGGGCGTCCTGGTCTATCCCCTGGACTATGAAGAGGGTCGTCGCTACCCGATGTTCCTGGTCGTGCACGGCGGCCCCGAAGCGCACCAGAGCAACGGCTGGCTGACCGGCTACTCACAGCTCGGCCAGCTCGCCGCGGCACGTGGCTTCGCGGTCTTCTACCCCAACTACCGCGGCTCCACCGGTCGCGGCGTCGAGTTCTCGAAGATCAGCCAGGCCGACGCAGCGGGACTCGAGTTCGACGACCTGGTCGACGCGGTCGACCACTTCGTCGAGATCGGCCTCGCCGACCGCGACAAGATCGGCATCACCGGCGGCTCGTACGGCGGTTACGCCTCGGCCTGGGCCACCACCTACTACTCCGACCGCTTCGCTGCAGCGATCCCCTTCGTCGGCATCAGCGACAACATCTCGAAGGTCGGCACCACCGACATCCCGGTCGAGATGTACGCGGTGCATCATCGCAAGTGGCTGTGGGAAGACTGGGACTACTTCGCCGAGCGCAGCCCGATCCGCTACGTACAGCGCAACCGGACTCCGACCCTGATCCTGCACGGCAAGGACGACCCCCGGGTGCACCCCAGCCAGTCGCTCGAGCTGCACCGCCACCTCAAGGTGCTCGACCAGGCACCTGTGCGGCTGGTGCTCTACCCTGGTGAGGGCCACGGCAACCGCAAGTCGGCGAGCCGTTTCGACTACATGCTGCGCACCCTGCGCTGGATGGAGCACTACCTCAAGGGCCCGGGCGGCGAGCCACCTCCGTACGCCATCGACTACGAGCGCTTCGTGCCGAAGTCGGAGCTCGGCGACGAGGCCGACGCGGAGGAGGAAGGCGAAGCAGCCCCGGACGCCCAGCAGTCCGGCGGATGAGCCGCGCGGGCGCCTGCGAGGGCGGCGCGGCCGGCGACCGGTGGGATCGGACCGAGCCCCGGAATCGGGCCACGACCGGACCCACGCCGGAGAACGTGGGGGCCCGAACCGTGCCATGATCGGCTCGGCTCTCGAGGACCCTCTCCACGCTCTTCCGCTCACCGCCGTCCTCCGGGCGGTGCCGCAGAGGCATTGCGGCCGCGCCGACGGCTGCTCCCCGGATCCGTGACACGAACCCCGACAACCGAGGAACCCGTTCACTCCGCCGACGATCGCATGGACCCGCCCGGGCCGCGACGGACCCACCCTGCGCGGTCCGTCGACTGGGCGGAGATCGTCCTCGACGAGGAGACGCTGCGCCCGGTGGTGGCCATCGCCACACCGGGGGGGTGGCAGATCGCCTGCTCCGACTGGCAGCAGGCCCGCGACCTGCTCGAGCGGTCGGGCTACCGCCCGGAGACCGTCCGCGGTCACCAGCCCGAGCGATGGTCCAGGGTTCGCGAGCCGCTGACCTGCCGCGAGGAGCTCGAGCTCATCCGAGGCAGCGTCGGGATCGGCAGGGACGACTGACCGGCGGCGTCGCGATGGCTCCCTGGCTCCTCCTGCTCGGCCTCGTCGTCGCAGCTGCCGCCAGTGTGGTGGCGATCCGCTGTCTAAGGCAACTTGGTCACGAGCGCCGGGAGCACCAGCGGACGCGCCTGGAGGCCGACCGTCTCGTCGCGGTCCTCGAGGAAGGCAGGCGTGCGGCGTTCTGGTGTGATGGGGACTTCGTATTGCAGTGGACCAACTCGGCCTTCGACCGTTTCGCCGCGGCGAGCCTCGGCGAAGGTGCGAGGCCCCGTTCCCTGCGCCAGATCTTCGGTGACGGTGCCCGCGACAGGATCGACGACGAGATCCTCGTGGTTGCGGGGCGCGGACGCACCTGGCGCGGCGAGCTCGAGATCGTGGGAGACGGTGGCGAGACCCGCGTCGTCAGCTGCTACTTCGTGCCGCAGCTCGATGACCGAGGGCAACTCGGCAGTCTCGCCGGAACGCTGGAGGACGTCACCGAAGCGCTTCGGGTGCGTCGGGATCGCCAACGCCGCTTCGCCTGGCAACATCTGACGGCGACGATCTCCAGGTCGTTCCTCACCGAGACACCCGAGCCGATCGATGTCACTCTCGGGCGTGCTCTCGAGCGACTGGGCTGGTTCGTCGACGCCGACTGTTGTCGGCTCGATCTGGGCGCCGATGCGACGCATCGGGTGATCCGCTGGCTGCGCCCCGGGCGCGAGCACCACGACGACCACGGCCGCACCTCGACGAGCCGAGTGCGCGGCCGGCTCGCCCGCGGCCAGATCGTCCGCCACCGCCTGCCTGGGCGCGGCTCGTCGGGCTCGACGGAGAACGCACCTCTCCCGGCCGACAGCTCCAGCGTCACCGTGCCGCTGCGCCTCGGGCGAGAGATCCTGGGACTGCTCGAAGTCGTGCGCCACGGTCGTGAGCTGGAGCTCTCCGAACGCGATCTCGTCGATCTCGAGGTGCTGGCACACCTGCTCAGTGACGCCATCGCCCGCCATCGCACTCTCGACCGCCTCGCGGAACGCGAAGCGCAGCTGCGGCAGGCGCAGAAAATGGAGTCTGTCGGCCAGCTCGCCGGCGGCATCGCGCACGACTTCAACAACCTGCTGACGGTGATCAAGGGGTTCTCCGCAGACGTCCTGTCCCGGGCGGACCTCGACCCGGAGACTCGCTCGGACCTGCGCGACATCGAGACGGCGGCCGATCGGGGGGCCGAGCTCGTCCAGCAGCTGCTGGCGTTCAGTCGCGGTCAACAGACGGCGCCGACCGCCTGCGATCTGAACCAGGTCGTCCTGCGTATCGCCGCGATCCTGCGACGGTCCCTGGGGCGATCCATCGAGGTGGCGACCGAGTGTGCCTCGCCCCTCGGCGCGGTCCATGCCGATCCCCATCAGCTCGAGCAGGTGCTCGTCAATCTGGTGCTGAACGCACGTGACGCGATGCCTGAGGGGCGCGGCACGATCGTGATCCGAACCGTTCGCGGTGAACGCGACGACCGCGTCGGGCTCCAGGTCGAGGACGACGGCAGCGGCATGCCGCCGGAGATCCTGGCTCGCGTCTTCGACCCCTTCTTCACCACCAAGGAGCCCGGTTCGGGCACCGGCCTCGGGCTGTCGACCGTGCACGGCATCGTCGCCCAGGCCGGCGGCACCATCGACGTCAGCAGCGAGGTCGGCAGTGGCACGACCTTCACCGTCTGGTTGCCCGCGATGGACGTCGCGGCGGTGGGCACGTGAGCTCTCCGTCGCGCCGTGGCCTCACGGCGGCGGGCACCGCGCTCTGCGCCCTGCTGACCGCGGGGTTGTGCGTGGCACAGCCGGACGGTGCCGGCGCACCGCCGGACCTGGTGGCGTTCCCGCCGGCGCCCGACGTCGCCCCCGGCTGGACCGTCCTGCTGCGTCTGCCGGCTGCCGGTCGCGAGCGCTCGGTGGCCGAGCGCTGGGCCCGACGCGGCGTCGCCGTCTTCGTCCAGACCCCGGCCTCTCCGCCGACAGCTGCCAACGCCGGCGACTGGCTGCCGAGCGAGATCGCGGCGCGGCGGCGGGCCCTGCGCTGGCTCGCCGCCGGTGAAGCGTCGGGCGCCGGACCGAGAGTGGCGGAGATCGCGGTCGGCAGCGCCGCCGCGGCGACCCTGGCCTCCAGCGGCGAAAAAAACGCGTCGACGCCGGACGCCATCGTCTGGATCGATCCTCCCGCCACCCTCGGCGAGCTCTTCTTCGCCGGCGGTCTCTACCGGGTCGCCGAGCGTGGAGCGGTCCGTGCCGCCAGGACCGGCGTGGCGCTCGACCAGCTGACGATCGCGTCGGATCTGGACCCGACGCTCGGGCACCCCCTCGATGCCCGCTACGAGACGGCGCCACGCAACCTCTGGCTCAGCGGCTGGTTCAGGCCGCATGCCCGCTCCACGGTGGCGCTCTGGCGCAGTCGCCGGGAGGCGAACGCGAGACCCGGCGCGCATGAGCTGCACCTCGGCGCCTGGACCGGCGGCGACGACGTCAGCGCGCTCGATCTCGCTGGCGGCGACGCGCTGCTCGACCATGCCTTCGAGTGGGTGGTCGGGCCGACCGCCGAGCCCGAAGCCGGGTCCGGGTCCGTATCGGAAACGGCCGACGCTGATCGCCGCGCCGAGGCGACGGGGTCGTCGGCCGGCGTCGTCGTTCCGTCGCCCGCGGCGCCTCCGGCAGTGCGCTACGAGCACCTGCGGGCGCAGGTCTCCACCGCCGGACCGGCCGAGCGGGGCTGGCGGTCGGCCGACGAGTGGCCGCCGGCGTGCTTGCGCTGCTCGGAGCAGCGCTGGCACCTGCGCGCTGGCGGAGGTCTGACCACCGAGCCGCCGGGCCCCGAGGCGCCGACCAGCTACCGCTTCGATCCGAGCCGGCCGGTGTTCACCATCGGTGGGGCCCACTGGAGCGTCGACACCCTCGCCGACGGGCAGGTGCTGGAGGAGTATCCGATCGAGCCGCTCGAGCACGGCCCCCTGGATCAACGCAGGGTCGGAGAACGACCCGACTACCTGCGTTTCCGCGGCGAGGCGCTCGCCCGACCGCTCCACCTGCGCGGCAGTCCCCGCGTCGAGCTCTGGGTCGCCAGCGACGCCCCCGACACCGCCTTCGTCGTGCAGCTGGTGGACGTGCATCCGGACGGCTACCAGGCGCTGCTGCTCGAGACCGCGCTGGCAACCCGCCACCGCGACGATCCCGGTCCAAGCGAGTTGAGCTACGGTGTGCCGGAGCGGCTCGACGTCGAGCTCGGCCCGATCTCGGCCACCCTGCCGGCCGGCCATCGAATCGCCCTGCACGTCACCTCGAGCAGCTGGCCGGCCTACGAGGTGCACCCGAACACCCACTGGGAGGATGCCTCGGCACCGCCGCGCCCCGCCTTCCAGACCGTCTACCACGACCGACAGCACGCCAGCGTGCTGATCCTGCCGCGCACCGAGGAGCCATGAGCCACTCGAAGCACTGGGACGCCATCGTCATCGGACTCGGAGTCGTCGGATCCTCGGCGCTCGCCGAGCTGGCCCGCTCGGGCCTCGAGGTCCTCGGTCTCGACCGTTGGAGCCCGCCGCATCCCCAGGGATCCAGCGGCGGCGGCGACACCAGGATCATCCGCCTGGCCTACGCCGAGGACGACGCCTACCTCCCCCTGCTCGAGCTCTCCTACCACCAGTGGCGAGAACTGGAGGCCGAGGGCGGCGAGTCGATCCTCGAGCGCTGCGGATGCCTCACCATCGGCCCCACCGACGGCGAGCTGATCGCGGGCATCGACCAGACGGCCGAGCGACACGGTCTGGCGGTCGAGCGCCTCGGCGCCGACGAGATCGCCAGCCGTTTTCCCCTCTTCCGACCCGGCGGGGACTTCGTCGGCCGACTCGACCCCGCCGCCGGCTTCCTGCGTGTCGACCCGGCGCTGAAGTCCCTGCTGGCGCGCGCCGTCGGCGCCGGTGCCGAGGTCCAGGGTGGAGTCGTCGTCGACGGATGGGAGCGTGGCGAGGACGGCGCCTTGACGGTGCGTGCCGGCGACCGCAGCTTCCACGCCGACCGCCTGGTGGTGGCGGCGGGAGCCTGGATGCCGCGACTGCTGGAGCCGCTCGCCGCGCACCTGGACGTGCGCCGCCAACCCGTCTTCTGGTTCGAGCCCGGAGCGGCGGCAGGCGCCGAAGCGCTCGCCCCCGATCGCATGCCGACCTTCATCTGGGAGCACGAGCCGCGGCGCTTCGTCTACGGCTTCCCGATCAGGCCGCGCGGCCTGAAGATCGCGATCCACCACGAGGGCGAGGCGACCACCGCCGACTCCGTCGACCGCGAGCTGCGAGACGCCGACGTCGAGCGGGTGCTCGAGATCACCGAGAGGCACATGCCTGGCGGCTACGGCGCGCTGCGGCACGCCGACGTCTGTCTCTACACCAACACCCCCGACGGCCACTTCGTGATCGATCGTCATCCCGAGGTCCCGGAGATCGCCTTCGCCAGCGCCTGCTCGGGTCACGGCTTCAAGCTGGCGCCGGCGGTCGGTGCGGCGCTCGCCGACCTGACCCTCGGTCGCGACTGCCGGATCCCACTCGGCGACTTCTCGCTGGCGCGCCTCACGGCCGACAGCGACCGCTCTCCGCGACGCATCCGCGGCGGATCGCGCGACTTCCGCGGCGAGTCGCGCTGACGCCGGACCTCCGACCGAGCCCTCCTTCGAACCCCCGACCCGTCTCCCATCGACCACGGCCGCTTCGAGGAAATCAGCATGCCCGCCGATCTCGCCACAGCCCCCACCGCATCGGTCTCCCGACAGGCTCGAGCCAGGCCGACGGGCCTCTGGCCGACCGCCGCCGCGATCTGCCTGGCGGCGAGCGCGAACGCCGCCGCGCAGGACGACCGCCGCCCCTTCCGCGCCGAGGACCTGGTGACGGCGAACCGCCTCTCGTCGACCACCGTCTCGCCGGTCGGCGACCGCGCGGTCTACGTCCTGCGCACGACCGATCTCGAGGCGAACCGCGGCCGCACCGATCTCTGGCTCGTCGACCTCTCGCAGTCTCTGCAGCCACCGCGACCGCTCACCCACCACGAGGCCTCGGACTTCGAGCCGGTCTGGGCTCCCGACGGTCGCGGCCTCTACTTCCTGTCGACACGATCGGGCAGCTCGCAGGTCTGGCACCTCGATCTCGACGGCGGCGAGGCGCGCCAGATCACCGACCTCCCGCTCGATGTCGCCAACCTGCGCCTCGGCCCCGACGGTGAGAACCTGGCCTTCTCGATGGAGGTGTTCCCGGACTGCGCCGATCTGCGCTGCACCACCGATCGCCTCGAGCACCGACGGGCCAGCGGTGAGAGCGGCGTCGTCTATGACCAGCTCTTCGTCCGCCACTGGGACGGCTGGAAGGACGGCCGGCGTTCGCATCTCTTCACCCTGCGGCTCGACGAGCAGCTCGCCGGCACCACGCCGCAACCCGTGGACCTCATGGCCGGCCTCGATGCCGACGCCCCCTCGAAACCGTTCGGCGGCCGCGAGGAGTACTGCTTCACGCCGGACGGCGAATCGGTGGTGTTCACCGCGCGCGCGGCGCCCGACGCCAGCGGCTCGGCGGAAGCCTGGTCGACCAACTTCGATCTCTGGATCGCCCCCGTCGACGGCAGCGAGCCACCGCGGAACCTGACGCCGACGAACCCCGCCTGGGACACGCAGCCCCAGTTCTCACCCGCCGGCGACGCCCTCTACTACCTGGCGATGCAGCGGCCGGGCTACGAATCGGATCGCCTGGCGCTGATGAGACTGGCCTGGCCCTCGGGCCAGAAAGCCGCTGCCGCCGCGATCGAGATCGCGCCCGGGTGGGACCGCTCGATCGGCGGTTTCGAGATCGCCGCCGACGGAAGCACCGTCTTCGCCACCGCCGGCGACGTCGGCGAGACGGGCCTGTTCGCGATCGATGCCTCGACCGGCGCTGTGCGCCGGGTGCTCGAGCACGGCAGTGGAACGGTACGGGCGATCGCGGCGACCGCGGACCGTCTCCTCTTCGAGCACCAGGACCTGGCACGGCCCGGTGACCTGTGGAGTCTCTCGTTGGCCGAGGTCGCCACGCAGGACGCGCCGCGAACGGTCGAATCGGCCCGCCGCCACACCGAGGTCAACCGCGAGCTCGAGGCGGCGATCGCCTGGGGCGACTGGGACCAGTTCTCCTTCGCGGGGTGGAACGACGAGTCGGTGCACGGCTACGTCGTCTGGCCCACCGTGGGCAAACGTCCCGCCTCGGGTTGGCCGGTGGCCTTCATCGTGCACGGCGGGCCGCAGGGCAGCTCTTCCAACAACTTCCACTACCGCTGGAACCCGCAGACCTACGTCGGCGCCGGCTACGCGGTGGTGATGATCGACTTCCACGGCTCGACCGGATACGGCCAGGCGTTCACCGACTCGATCCGCGACGACTGGGGAGGCAAGCCGCTCGAGGACCTGCAGAAGGGCCTGGCCGCGGCGCTGCAGCGCTACGACTTCCTCGATGGGGAGAGAGTCTGCGCCCTCGGCGCCAGCTACGGCGGCTACATGATGAACTGGATCGCCGGGAACTGGCCGGATCGCTTCCGCTGCCTGGTCAACCACGACGGCCTGTTCGACAACCGCAGCATGTACTTCGCCACCGAGGAGTTGTGGTTTCCCGAGTGGGACCACCACGGCGGCTACCTGGACAATCCCGACGGGCACGAGAAGCACAACCCGGTGAACTTCGCCGATCGCTGGAAGACGCCGATGCTGGTGGTGCACGGCGAGCTCGACTACAGGGTGCCGATCACTCAGGGCCTGGCGACGTTCACCGCCCTGCAGCGGCGTGGGATCCCCTCGAGACTGCTCTACTTCCCCGACGAGAACCACTGGGTGCTGAAGCCGAAGAACTCGCTGCAGTGGCACCGCGAGGTCGAGCGCTGGCTCGGCGAGTGGCTGGGGCGTCGCTGAGCCGGAGAGTGGCGGGCTGAGGCCCGGGAGCCGGCGGCGCTCTGCTACTGTGCCGGCCCATGCAGTACGGCTTCGTTCTCGACCAGGAGGCCTGCATCGGCTGCCATGCGTGCACGGTGGGATGCAAGGCGGAGAACGACGTTCCGCTGGGCTCCTTCCGCACCTGGGTGAAGTGGATCGAGCACGGCTCGTTCCCCGACACGCGTCGCTCCGCTGCGGTCCTGCGCTGCAACCACTGCGCCGATGCGCCCTGCGTCGCGATCTGCCCGACCGGAGCGCTGCGCAAGCGCCCCGACGGCATCGTCGACCTCGACGCCGAGCGCTGCATCGGCTGCGCCTCGTGCCTGCAGGCGTGCCCCTACGACGCGATCTACATCGACGATGCCGAAGGCACCGCGGCGAAGTGCCACTTCTGCGCCCACCGGATCGAGGTCGGCCTGGCACCGGCTTGCGTCAGCGTCTGCCCCGAACAGGCGATCAAGGTGGTCGACTTCGACGATCCGGCGACGGTCGCCCTGCTCGACGAACGCGGCGCGGTGGCGCGCAAGCCGGAGCGCGGCACCCTGCCGCGCACCCTCTACCTCGGCGCCGATCCGGCGACCCTCGATCCGCTGGCGGTCGACGGCACCCGCACCCTCAGCCACGCCTCGGTGCCCGACCCGCTGCCGGCGCCGGGCAACGCCGAGGCGCGTTCGGTCTACGACGTGCCGAGACCGCGGCGCTGGGGCGGCAAGATCGCCGCCTATCTGGTGACCAAAGCAGCCGCGGCAGGCGCGTTGCTGCTGGCGGCCTCGAGCGCGCTGCCGCCGCTGAGCGCGCGGCCCGAGTTCGCCAGCCTCGATCCGCGCTGGCTCGGCCTGCTCTCGCTGGTTCTGCTCGCCGCCACCGGGGTGCTGCTCATCGCCGACCTGCACAAGCCGGCACGCTTCTTCTACCTGCTGACGATGCCGAACACCGGCTCGTGGCTGGTCAGGGGCGCCTGGGTACTGGCGCTGCACGGTGCGATCGCGCTGGCGTGGACGCTCGGGCTCTCCCACCCGGTGCTGGCCGCGCTCAGCGTTCCGAGCGCCCTGATGACCGCGATCTACACCGCCTTCCTGTTCCGTCAGGCGCGCGGTCGTGAGATGTGGTGCGAGGACCGCCTGCTGCCGTGGACCCTCGGGCTGCAGGCGGTGGCGGCGATGGCGGCGATCGCCTGGTGCTTCGGTATCGACGGCGGATGGGTGCTGGCGGCGCTGATCGCCTACCTCGCGGTCGTCGGCCTCGATGCGCTGCTGCCGGGCACGACGCGGGCGGCGCGCCGCGGCCACGAGCTGATGATCCGCCATCCGGCGTTCGCCGCCGGAGTGGCGCTGGCTCTCGGCGCCCTCTTCCTGGCACCACTGGTCTTCGTCGCCTTCCTCTGCCTGGACTGGGCCTACGTGCACGCCGGCCAGGAGGTGCCGCTGTCGTGACCCCTCCACCCGACGACCGCCACGACTCCTCGCGGCGCCTGCCGCCGCTCCCCTTCCTGCCGGCGGAGCTCTCGGCCGCACCGCCGCCCGAGCGCTGGGACGACTGGGAGGAGTACGACCCCGCGGTCTGGCCTCGCAAGCGCAAACGGCAGCTCCGTCTGGTGCCGACGATCTGCTTCAACTGCGAATCGGCGTGCGGACTGCTCGCCTACGTCGACCGCGAAAGCGGTGAGATCACCAAGTTCGAGGGCAATCCGAAGCACCCCGGAAGTCGTGGCAGGGTCTGCGCCAAGGGTCCGGCGACGCTCAACCAGGTCGAGGATCCGCAGCGCATCCTGCATCCGCTCAAGCGGGTCGGGGCGCGCGGCAGCGGCCAGTGGGAACGGGTCGGATGGGATCACGTGCTCGAGGTCTTCGGCGAGCGCATCGGCCGTGCCCTGCGCGAGGGGCGACGCACCGAGGTGATGTACCACGTCGGCCGCCCGGGCCACGATGGCACCATGGACCGCATCCTCAAGGCCTGGGGCGTCGACGGCCACAACTCGCACACCAACGTGTGCTCGTCGGGGGCGAGGGTCGGTTACACCCTGGTCTGCGGCTCCGACCGGCCGTCACCCGACTACGCCAACGCCAGGGCGATCCTGCTGCTCTCGGCGCACCTGGAGTCGGGGCACTACTTCAATCCACACGCCCAACGGATCATCGAAGGACGTCAGCGCGGCGCGCCGCTGATCGTGATGGACCCGAGGCTGTCGAACACCGCCGCCAAGGCCGACCTCTGGCTGCCCACCTGGCCCGGCTCCGAGGCCACCGTGCTGCTGGGGATCCTGCGCCTGATGCTGCAAAGCGGGACCTGGGACCGCGAGTTCGTCGAGCGCTGGACCAACTGGCGGGCCACCCTGCAGCGGCTGCGCCGCGAGGCGCAGGAAGGGGCTGCGGCCGGCGCGACGGGCCGCGCCAGCGACGGAATCGCCGAAGAGTCGGCGGGCCCCAAGGAGTCCGGCGACTCCGGCGAGTTCGCCGACTTCGAGCAGGCGTTCCGGCAGCACCTCGAGCCGTACGACGAGGCGCGGGTCGAGCGCGAGAGCGGCCTGCCGCCGGAGCGCCTGCGCCGCGCCGCGGAGCTGCTCGGCGGCGCCCTCGGCGGCCTCGCCAGCCACGTCTGGCGCGGACCGGCGACCGGCAACCTGGGCGGCTGGCAGATCGCCCGCGCCCTCGAGCTGCTCAACGTCTTCACCGGCTCGGTCGGCACCGAGGGCGGCACCTCGCCCCACGGCTGGCACAAGTTCGTCCCCGCGGCCCACATGAAGCCGCCCGCACAGTCGGTGTGGAACGAGCTGCTCTACCCGCTGGACTATCCGCTCGCCTACCACGAGCAGAGCCCGCTGCTGCCCTACCTGGTGACCCCCGAGAAGCGCATCGACGTCTACTTCACCCGCGTCTTCAACCCGGTGTGGACCTATCCCGACGGCACCGCCTGGATCGAGATGCTGTGCGACGAGGAGCGCGTCGGGCTGCACGCGGCGCTGACCCCGACCTGGAACGAGACCGCGCGCTACGCCGACTACGTGCTGCCGATGGGACTGGCCTCCGAGCGTCACGACCTGATGAGCCAGGAGACCCACGCCGGAGCCTGGATCGGCTTCCGCCAACCGGTGGCGAGGGCGCTGGCCGAGCGCGACGGACACCCGGTGGAGTTCACCTGGCAAACCAACCCCGGAGAGGTGTGGGAGGAGGAGGAGTTCTTCTTCGAGCTCAGCTGGGCGATCGACCCCGACGGTGCCCTCGGCGTACGCCGTCACTTCGAGTCGCCCTACCGCCCGGGTGAGAAGCTCACCATCACCGAGCACTACCGGTGGATCTTCGAGAACTCCGTCCCCGGCCTGCCGGAAGCTGCAGCCGCCGAGGGACTGCAGCCGCTCGAGTACATGCGTCGCTACGGCGCTTTCGAAGTGACTCGCGACGTCTACCGCCGGCACGAGCAGGAGCAGCAAGGCGGCGGCAAGGCCTTCGCCACCCCCAGCGGCCAGCTCGAGATCTACTCGCCCACTCTCGACGAGTGGGGCTGGCCGGAGCACGCGCTTCCCGGCAGCATCGAGTCCCAGGTCGCGCGCGCCGCCCTGGCCGACGGCGAGATGGTGCTGGTGCCGACGTTCCGCCTCGCGGTGCTGATCCACTCGCGCTCGGCGAACGCTCCCTGGCTGACCGAGATCGCGCACAAGAACCCACTGTGGGTGCATCCGGCGGACGCCCGTCGCCTCGGGATCGACGAATCGGATCTGGTGCGCGTGGAGACGGAGATCGGTCACTTCGTCCTGCGGCCCTTCGTCACCGAAGGTCTGCTGCCCGGCATCGTCGCCTGTTCGCACCACCTCGGCCGTTGGCACCGCAGCGGCGATCACGACGCCTCGGGCTGGGCAAGCGCCGAGGTGGAGATCACCCGGCGGCCGTCCGACGATCCCGACGCACCCGGCGAGATCTGGCGCTGGCGCCGCCTCGGTGAGCCCGACGGAGCGCTCAACTGGTGGCGCGAGAGCGGCGTGCACCAGAACATCACCTTCCCGGTACAGCCCGACCCGATCAGCGGCATGCACTGCTGGCACCAGAAGGTACGGGTGCGCCGCGCCGAGCCGGGCGACCGCTTCGGCGACATCGAGGTGCACCGCGGCAGGGCACGCCACGCCTATGAACGCTGGCGGGCGATGACCCGGCGACCGCCGGGTCAGCTGCGTCGGCCGCTGTGGTTCGCGCGGGCGGTGAGGCCCGACGACAGCGCCTTCCGGATCAGGCCCTGATCCCCCGCCGGGTCAGTTGACATACTCGGACGGCGTCGGCCGGCAGGAGGGGTTGGCCGACCGGCAACCCGCTGTCTCCCAACGGCCTCGACCTCGGAACAGATGCACGGCACCGATCTCGCGAGCCTGCGCGGCCAGCTCGCCGTCGTCACCGGAGCCGCCAGCGGCATCGGCGCGGCGATCGCGGAGAGCTGTGCCATGTACGGCATGGCAGTGCTGCTCGCCGACGTCGAGGAGGAAGCGCTCGAGCGCACCGTGACCTCACTACGCCGCCGAGGGGCGACCGCCACCGGGCGGGTGGTCGACGTCGGCGATCCGCTGCAGGTCGCTTCGCTCGCCGAGGAGGCCTACGCGTCGGGAGAGACGGTTCGTCTGCTGTTCAACAACGCCGGTGTCGGGGTGGTGAGATCGTTCCTCGAGACGACACTCGAGGACTGGCGCTGGACCCTGGAGGTCAACCTCTGGGGAGTACTGCACGGGGTCCGCGCCTTCCTGCCCCGCATGCTCGAGCAGCGCTGCCGCGCGCGCATCGTCAACACCGCTTCGGCCGCCGGCCTGCTGGCGCCCGCAGACCTCAGCGCCTACGCGGTGAGCAAACATGGCGTCGTCGCGCTGAGCGAGTCGCTCCAGGCCGAGCTCGCGGCGGCGGCAAGCGACGTGCGGCTGGTGGTGCTATGCCCGGGACTGGTGCGCACCAACATCCACCAGGCGGAGCGCAACCGGCCGCGGCGACACCACAACCCCGACGAGATCCTCGATCGCGGCGACGAGCTCGCCGAAGCGATGGAGGCCGCGATGACACCGGAGGAGCTGACCCGGATCCTCTTCGCGGCGCTCGAACGCGGCGACTTCCTGGTCTGCAGCCACGGCGAGACGCCGGACCAGCTGCGGGCGCGCTGTGAGCGTCTGCTGTCGGGCGAGGGGCCACCACCTCCCTGGCCCGACCAAGCGTCGGGGGAGGCCGATTGAGCCCACGGCTCGAACACCGGCGCCCGTGTGCCGCTACCAGCCGCCGGTCCCCGGATCGCCCTTGAACGGCCCGACGATCTCGTCCGTCACCCAGCCGCCGTAGAAGCCTCCCGCCTGTGGCCGCACCACCTCGCCGCCGAGGCGACATGTGACCCGCGACGGATAGAACGAGAGTGTTCCGGCGAGCTCGCGGAACGCCGGCGTCGGATCCTCGTAGGACCAAGCGACGGGCCCGGAGTCCGCCGCAGCCTCGGCGCCACCGGCGGCCGGGAGATCGAATCCGGCGTGAAGTCTCCAGTAGCTGGCGGTTCCCTTCCATTCGCAGCGGGAGCGTCCTGGCGCCGGCTCGAGAAGCGAGAGATCGACATCTCTGCGCGGCAGGTAGACGGTGGGCGGGCTGGCCGTCTCGAGCACACGCCAGGCTCGCTCAGACCGCGCCAGCCGGCGGCCGCCGAAGTCGACCGTGACGAGGCGCCTCTCCGCTTCGATCCGCGGCGGCCGCGGGTAGTCCCAGACCGATTCCTGGCCGGCGCCCGGCTCGACGGCGAACACCGGACGCCGCCTTCCGTCGTACTCCCACATCGCCAGGCGTTTCGAGTGCAGGTCCGGCTCGGATGTCCGCGGCGTCGGACCGCATTTGGGCACTGGCCGGGCACTGGTCGGGCACTGGTCGGGCACAGCGAGTTCCGCCGCAGCCGAACAGAAAGTGGGCGCACCGGGGAGGGTCGTCCCGGTGCGCCCGTGACTCGCGTCGGGATGCGACCGATCCGATCATCCGATCGGTCGCCGCCCGACACGAGCAGGAGGTCTGAAGAGTCCGTTCCCCGGCGCCCGCCCTCAGGGACAGGTGTCGAAGGCGTCGGTGTCGTTGACCGCCACCGCGGCGTTGCCGCCGGTGTTGCGGTAGGTGCGCATCTCACCGGTCTGGGTGTCCCGCACGCTCAGGGTGTAGGCCAGATCGGTGCTGGCCGCGGCGAAGACCCAGAAGCGGTCGTTGATGGCGCAACCGTCGAGTACCTTCACCTGCGCTTCGATGTTGTCGGGGTCGAAGAAGAAGAAGAGCGCAGTGTCGGCGGTCGATCCGGGCGCCAGACGCGCCGACTGCGGCAGGATGTCGGTGTTGTAGGTCAGCTCGACCTCGAAACGCTGGCCTTGCAGGCGAGGCTTGGTCACCGCGCCGGCGACGTCGAACCAGTCGCTGGCGCGCACGAAGTCGTCGCCGCTCTCGTCGGCGGGGCCTTCGAGCTCGCGCACCACGAAGAAGATCTCGTACATGATCCCCGAGGACAGGAGTGGCAGGTCGGCCACCAGGCCGAACAGCTCGTCCTCCCCCCCGCACTGCGACCGCACCGACTCGGCGATCAGGTAGACCTCCTTGGATCCGAGCGGCCCCTCTTCGACGCCGACCAGCTCCGGTGTGCAGCCCGTCGGCCAGGTGCCGTAGGCGAAGGCGGTGCCCGGGTTGCTCTCGCCGATGTTCGCCGTGACGTCGACCTGCACGGGGCTCTCTTCGCCCAGCTCGAAGCTGACGTGCGCCAGCATCGTCGGCAGGAACGGGGTGTCGATCCAGAGCACCTCGACGTCGTAGAAGCCCGGGTCGTCGAGGGCCGGGATCTCGTAGGTCGCTCGGTAGGGAGTCAGCACCGTGGCGCAGGCGTTCGGAGGCGGATTCTGCGGCGAGGCGGAAACCTGGACCTCGATGTCGAAACCGTCGACCACGACGTCGCGGCGGAAGACCGGCGGACAGGCGGACGGCCAGGTTCCCTCCAGAACCAGGGTCAGCGTCTCTCCGGCGCCTGCGCTCGTCGGCAGCACCAGCGCGCTGTCGACCTCGTCGGCCCAGGAGGAAGCCCCGGCGAAGAGGAGCGCGGCCACGAAGAGGGCGGCCGTCGTCAGGCGCGCCGCCAGCGCGGGGCGTCCCGATCTGCCCTCGCGCGGCGCGTACCAGCCCGCGCGTCGGGAACCGTTCAGCGATCTGTCCTGCGAACTCTTGCTCATCATCTCTGTCTCCCCAATGCTCTCACAGCAACGAGCCGGCCCAGAGAGTCGTCGCGCCGCCGCGCCAGTACACACGTCGAACCCTCGGATTTGATTTGCGTCGGCGCCGGAAGAGCGATTGTGGTTGAGGGTCCGGACCACGCACGTGACGAGGAAACTGTATGTCACTGCAGCATACGATGCAAGCGACGGGAGCGTCCAATCGCGGCCAGCGCGGGCCGCCGACCTCGTCTCGCCGAGACGGCGTCGACTAGGCTCGCCCCCGATGCTGCTGGCAAGACTGGTCGACGCCGCCGCGACGGTGGCTTCGCGAACATCCCGCTCGGCCAAGATCGAGGCGCTGGCGGACCTCCTGCGCGACACCGCCGAGCAGCGCATCGCGGCGGTCACCGCGATGTCGAGCGGCGTGCTGCCGACCGGGCGTATCGGCATCGGACCTGCCGCCGTGCGCGCGGCGAGACCCAAGACCGCCGCCGAGCGCCCTGGCCTGAGCGTCGACGACCTGCTCGGCGGCTTCGCCGAGATCGCCGCCGTCTCCGGAAAGGGAGCCAAAACGCGGCGGCAGGAGGTGCTGCGCCGGCTGCTCGAGGCCGCGACGCCGGCCGAGCAGGACTTCGTTTCGCGGCTGCTCCTCCAGGAGCTGCGGCAGGGAGCGCTGGAAGGCCTGATGGTCGAGGCGATCGCTGCCGCCTTCGACCAGCCGGGAGCGTTGGTGCGCCGGGCCGCGATGCTCCGCGGCGACCTCCCCAGCGTCGCGAGCATCGCGGCGGTGCAGGGTCGAGCGGGTCTGGAATCCCTGCGCCTCGAGCACTTCAGGCCGGTGCAGCCGATGCTCGCCTCGCCGGTCGACGACCTCGAGTCGGCCTGGCAGCGGTTCGCGGCCGGATCCCGGATCCAGCTCGAGCACAAGTTGGATGGCGCCCGGGTCCAGGTGCACCGCGACGGCGACGAGGTCCGCGTCTACTCGCGCCAGCTCAACGACGTCAGTACCGCGGTGCCCGAGCTGATCGAGCAGGCGCGCGCTCTTCCCGGCCAGAGCTTCGTGCTCGACGGCGAGTCCTTCGCCCATGACGGCTCGGGCACGGCGCTGCCCTTCCAGGTGACCATGCGCCGCTTCGGCCGGCGCGCCGACGTCGCCGCGCAGCGCATCGAGCTGCCGCTGCGCACCCTCTTCTTCGACTGCCTGGAACGAGACGGGGAGGAGCTGCTGGACGCAGCGCTCGGTGAGCGCCGACGCCACCTCGAAGAGCTGCTCGGCGCCGAGGCCCTGGTGCCCATCCTGCTCGTCGAGAGCGAGGCCAGCCGCCTCGAGGCGGCCGAGGACTTCTTCGAGCGGGCGCTCGACGCGGGACTCGAGGGCCTGATGGCCAAGGACCGCCGATCGGTCTACGAGGCCGGCAGCAGGGGGTTCTCGTGGCTCAAGATCAAGCCGGTGCACACCCTCGATCTCGTCGTGCTCGCCGCCGAGTGGGGCAGCGGCCGGCGCCGCGGCTGGCTCTCCAACCTGCACCTGGGAGCCCGGGACCCGGAGGGCGGCTTCGTGATGCTCGGCAAGACGTTCAAGGGACTCACCGACGAGATGCTCGCCTGGCAGACCCGCCGCCTGCAGCAGCTGGCGACGCAGGATCAGGACCCCCAGAGCCCCTGGGTGGTCAGGGTGCGGCCCGAGCTGGTCGTCGAGATCGCGTTCAACAACGTGCAGTCGTCGTCGCAGTACCCCGGGGGCATGGCGTTGCGCTTCGCTCGCGTCAAGCGCTACCGCCCCGACCGCGGCGCCGAGGACGCCACCACCGTCGCCGAAGTGCGTGAGGTGTTCGAACGCGAGCACCGGCTCGCGCGCGACGCTCCGCGAGCACGCCGCGAGGGATGAGGAGCTTCCTGCTCGCCGACGGCCGCGCCTCCGTCGTGGTGCGACGCCTGATCACCGTCACAGCCTACGCGGCGCTCACCGCGCTGGTGGTGGCACCGCTGCCGGCCTGGATCATCGTCGCCACCCTGGTCGACCTCGCCAGCCACCGTCCCGGCCGGCGCTGGCCGCTGCTTCGCACCCTGCTCTTCTTCGCCTGCTACCTGGTCTGCGAGCTGCTGGGGGTGGCGATCGCGACGGCGCTCTGGCTGCTGCGTCCGATGCTCGGCCGCCGCCGCTACCTGCGCGCCAACTTCCGCCTCCAGGTGCACTGGGGCAGCACGCTCTTCGCCGCTGGCAGCCGCCTGTTCTCCTTCCGCGCGCGGGTGCGCGGCGCCGAGCACCTCGAGCCCGAGGGGCCGATTCTGCTGATGATCCGCCACTCGAGCATGGCCGACACCGTGCTGGCGGTGTGCTTCGTGTCGGCGCCACACGACATCCAGCTGCGCTACGTGCTCAAGCGCCCTCTGCTGCTCGATCCCTGCCTCGACATCGTCGGCAACCGCCTGCCCAACTGGTTCTCGACCCACGCGACGCCGCGCCGCGACCGCGAGCTCGCGGCGGTGGCGCGCCTCGCCGACGACCTCGGGCCGCGGGACGGCGTGCTGATCTACCCCGAAGGCACCCGCTTCTCGACCACGAAGCGGACGCACCAGCTCGAACGCCTGGCGCGGCGCGGCGCCGGCCGGGACCTCGAACGGGCCAGTCGGCTGCGCCACGTGCTGCTGCCCAGGCGCGGCGGTCCGGCGGCGCTGCTGCTGCGCAACGCCTGCAGCGAGCGCCCGGCGGATCTGGTCTTCTGCGCCCACACCGGCTTCGAGGGCAGCGCCACTTTCGGCGACCTGCGACGGGGCGCGCTGATCGGACGCACGGTGGAGATCGAGTTCTGGCGGGTGCCGGCGTCCGAGCTCCCCGTCGCGACCGATGGTGGACCGTCCGGGCTCGACGTCGACGCCGCCCAGGATCGGCTGTACGACTGGCTGTGCGAGCAGTGGTGGCGGGTCGACGAGTTCATCGACCGCCACCGCGGGGAGACGGAGCCGAGCCGGTCGCGGTGAGGACCGGGTGGCTCCGCGGCCGCGGATCGCCTGCTGCGCCGGCTGGCATCCGCCTCGCGGCGGCGGCCGCTCGCCACTCTGCAGGCGGCGACCTCAGTCGTCGAGCACGAAGCTCACCCGCATGTTGACGCGATAGTGGGTGATCTTGCCGGCTTCGACGACGACCTTCTGCTCGCTGATCCAGGCGCCGCTGATGTTGCGCAGCGTCTTCTTGGAACGTTCGATCCCCTGATGGATGGCGTCCTCGAACGACTTGGTGCTGCTCGATGAGATCTCGGTGACCTTGGCTACGGACATGACGTTAGTCTCCTTGCGTCTGATGGACGATTCATCGGAGCCGCATCGGCGCCGATCCTCATCGAGGGTACACCCTGGCGGCGATCCACGCAGTCGACGCGGCCGACGGGAGCGGGTGGGCGGCTCACGCCCGGGACGACCAGGAGAAGCTCGGATGGACCTCTACGAAGTGATGCGCACCACGTTCGCCGCGCGCGAGTTCACCGACGAGCCGCTACCGGACGACGACCTGCGCCGGATCCTCGACAACGCGCGCTTCGCACCGAGCGGCGGCAACCGTCAGGGCTGGACCGTGATCGTGGTGTCGGACCGCGAGACGCGGCGCCGCCTCGCCGAGCTCTCGCGTCCCGCTCTGCAGCGCTACGTGGCGCAGCTGCGGGCGGGCGAAAATCCCTGGAATCCGTTCGAGCCTCCGTCGGTGACGGCGGAGGAGATCGCCGCGGTGCAGCTCGACTGGCCGCTGCTCGACACGCTGCCCACGGCGCCGGCCCTGCTGGTCGTCTGCATCGACCTTCGGGTCGTCGCGGCGATGGACCAGGACCTGCCTCGTGTCGGGATCATCGGCGGCGCCTCGATCTACCCCTTCGTCTGGAACATCCTGCTGGCGGCCCGCAACGAGGGCTACGGGGGCACCATCACGACCTTCCTGACGGCTCAGGAGCCCGCGGTGCGCGACCTGCTCGGCCTCCCCGACCACGTCGCGGTGGCGGCGATGCTGCCGCTGGGCAGGCCGGTCAAGCAGCTGACCAAGCTGAGCCGCAAGGAGGTCGTCGAGTTCACCCGGCGTGAGCGCTGGGACGGCGCGGCCTTCTGAGCGCCGCGCGCCCCGACCGCGCCGACCGGAGATCCGAGCCCCCCTCGGCGCCGAACACGGGTCCGCGCCCGGGTCCGCAGACGTTCGGGATCCCGTAGACGCCCTCACCACCGCGGACCGCCGCGGACGCCGTCCCTGTCTCAGAGCCGACGGAGGTAGCGCTCGGGACACTGCAGGAAGGAGCGGGTGAGCGCGACGTGCTCGACCTCCTCCCAGGCGACCGGACGGATCCCGCCGTCGTCGAAGTGCAGGAGCTCGGCGCCGGGCAACGCCATCAGAATCGGTGAGTGGGTGGCGATCAGGAACTGGCTGCCCGCATCCGCCTGCTGCGAGAGCAGCCGCAGCAGCGCCAGCACCCGGATGGGGCTGAGCGGCGTTTCCGGCTCGTCGAGCAGGTAGAGCCCTCCCGCCACCAGGCGCTGGCCGAGCAGGTCGAGGAACGACTCCCCGTGCGAGCGCGCATCCGGCTGCTCGCCGTAGCGACCGTCGAAGGCGCTGCGCTGACCGCGCGCCGCTCCGGCCGCGAGCTGTTGGGCCAGGCTGCCGTCGGGGTAGCGGTCGCGAAACTCTCGCTCGAGCTCGGCCAGGTAGGCCTGCTCGCGCACCACCCGCTTGGTGAACCCGAAGGCGTCCTCGGCGCGGAAGAAGGTCTTGGTCCGCGGGCGGAGGCTGCCGAACACCGCGACGAGCTCGGCCCGGAGGCAGCGGGCAGCCTCCAACGTCGGATCACGCTCGAGGTCGTCGCTACCCATCGCCACGCAGCCGCACAAGAGGGCGATCGCCTCGAGCAGGGTCGACTTGCCGCTCCCGTTCTCACCGACGAAGAAGGTGATCGGACGGTTCAGCGCCAGCTGGTCGAGCTCGCGCAGCACCGGCAGCGCGAACGGGAAGTCGCTGCGCTCGCTGCGCATCGACCGGCGCCACCGCACGGCGCGCAGGAACGGGGCAGACGCCCCGCCGGGTCCCGCCGCGCGCCGCTCCTGCCTCTTCGTGGGCGTCATCTGGCGCACCGTACACCAGCCGCCGCTGATACGTTCGCGGCGAGCATCGAACGCATCGCGAAGCGCCGATCCAGCCGACCGACACCGGGCGAGCGGAGACCACGCCTTGAGCACCACCGAAGCCGAGCTCAAACGTCGACACGAGAACGAGGTCGAACGCCTGCTCCGGGAACAGGGAGCGTGGCTCAGGGAGACGATCGAAGACCTCTGCGGTCAGACGGCCGGCGAGCACATCGACCGCGTCGAGGAGGCCGTGCGGCGCGAGCTGTGGCGAACCCTCAACGAAGCCGAGGAGGCGCGGCAGGTCTCGCGCAGCCGGGTCCACGCCACGGCGTCGGTTGCCGCGTTGGACGAGCTGCGGCACCTGCAGGCGAGCGGTGCCTGCCCCCAGCCTGCGGCGGGCGACGAGGGCGATCGCGCGGAGCGCGCGGCGGCGGGCGCGGCTCTGCGCCAGCGCATCGAGCGACTGCCGACCTCGCGCCGGACCGCCATCAAGCTGCATCTGCAAGGCTTTCACGCCACCGAGGTCGCCTCGTTCCTGGGCTGGAACGTCCGCCGCACCGGTCCGCGCCTGCAGCGGGCACTCCGGGCGGTCCGCGGCGGAGCCGTCGACGGGACTTCGTGGGACCCCCTCGGGGTGCGCTCCCTGTACGTCGAGCAGACCCGCAGGCACGGCGACCGCGACCAGTGTCCGACCCCGGCCGCGCTCCTCGAGCTTTCGCGAGGCGACGCCGACGCCGAGGAGCGACGCCGTTGCGGAAGGCACATGGCCGACTGCTCCGACTGCAGCGGCGAGTACCGGTCCCTGCAGCGCCATCCTCTCCAGGAGTGGAGCTCTACCGCGACGCCGAGACAGGACGCGTTGCGGCCGTTCAACCGCACCCTGCACCGCTGGTGCACCGTGGCGGCGACCACGGGGTTGCTGCTGACCCTGGCGATGGCCTTCTGGCAGACGAGCCTGCTGACGACGATCGAGGCTGGTGCCGCGAAGCGCCCGGACGGCGACGACGCGGATCTGCCGCAGCCGCCTCCCTACGCCGTGCTCGGCGAGCCTCCGGCGCTGCTCGCCTGGCCGGCCGATCCGTCTGCCGCCGACCGGCCGCAGCGCTTCGACGACGTCCCGGCACGCTACCGCGTGCGCCTCTTCGATCCTCAGGGCGCTCTGCTCGACGATGCGACGCTGCTGGCGCAGAACTCCTACCTGCTGCCGGGGGCGGTCAGGGAGCGCCTCTCCGCCGGCGGTCGCTTCCTGTGGACCGTCGACTCGGCGCTGCAACGGATCGGCCCGCTCTGGTTCGAGATCCGAGTCCCGACGGAGGGGCAGCCGGCCGGCGGCGAGGAGTCCGCCAGCGGGCCACCGCCGCTGCCGTCCGCAGCGTCGAGGGGCGTAGGATGAGCGCATGACCTGGCAGCAGCTGCTGACCCGCCTGCGCGAGATCCTCTCCACGGAGCTGTTCGGCATCGGCGACGAGCGGATCGTCACCGTCGGCACCCTGGTGGTCGTCGGCCTGATCCTGCTGATCAGCTGGTGGATCTCGCGCCTGCTCCAGGTCGCGGTGGTCAAATCGCTGCGCCGCGCCAGCAACTACGACGAAGGGACGATCCAGGCGTTCCGCCGCCTGGTGCGCTACGTGGTCACCGTCGGCGGCCTCTCGATCGCCATCCACACCCTGGGCATCAACCTCAGCGCGCTTTTCGCCGCCGGCGCCTTCTTCGCCGTCGCGATCGGCTTCGCGATGCAGAACATCACCGCCAACTGGGTGTCCGGGATCATCCTGCTCGGCGAGCGCACCATCAAGCCCGGCGACATCATCGAGTTCGACGGTCGTCTGGTGCAGGTGCGGGACATGAACATGCGAGTGACCGTGGCGCGCACCCTCGACGACGAGGACCTGATCATCCCCAACTCCTCGCTCGCTCAGGCAGCGGTCAAGAACTACACCTTCCGCGACCAGGCGACGCGGGTACGGGCCCAGGTCGGCGTCGCGTACTCCTCCGACGTCGCTCAGGTGCGTCAGGTCCTGCAGCGCACCGGCGAGGAGATCCCCTGGCGCACCGACCGCACGCCGAACGTCCAGCTCACCGGCTTCGGCTCGTCGTCGGTCGACTGGGAGCTCTCGGTGTGGATCGAGAACCCGTGGAACCTGCGCAACGCCCAGTCCGATCTGCGCCAGGCCGTGTGGTTCGCGCTCAAGGACGCCGACATCACGATCGCATTCCCGCAGCTCGATCTGCATCTGGACGAAGGCCTCACCGAGGCGCTGCGCACCGGAGGCAGGAGCACGTGAACGCGGAGGCGGCGCTGCGCGACGTACCGCTCGGCGGCCACACCACCGCTCTGCTCGGCGTCGACGACGGCAAGTACCCCGACGCCAACGGCCTGCTCGTGGTCGGCGACGAGCGGACGGTGCTGATCGAGCCGACGCTCGGTGTGCGCAGGCGGATCGAGGCGGGGGATCTGGCTGGCCACCGCCCGGAAGAGATCGACGCGGTGCTCCTGAGCCACGTGCACGAGGACCACGTGCCGGCGCTGCCACTGCTTCCGGACGCCGACTGCTGGGTGCACGAGGACGACCGCGGCGGGCTCGACGACCTCGACGCCTTCCTCGATCTCTACGGCCTGCCCGAGCCGGCCCGCGCCGAGTTCCGAGAGCTGTGTATCGAACGCTTCCACTACGCTCCCCGCCCCCGGGCGCGCGACTTCGCCGACGGCCATCGGTGGGATCTCGGCGGCGTCGTGGTGCAGGCGCTGCACACTCCTGGCCACACCCCGGGCCACTGCTTCTTCGTCGTCCAGCCCGACGAGGTCGTCTACCTCGGCGACTTCGATCTGTCGACCTTCGGCCCTTACTATGGCGACGTCGGCGGCAGCGTCGACGACTTCCTGCGCACCTGCGAGCGCGCCTCGACGCTCGACGCCCGTTGGTACGTCACCGGCCACCACAAGGCGATCGTCGAGGGCCGCGAGCGATTCCTCGAGATGTGCAGCCGCTACGCCTCGGTGATCGCGCAGCGCGAGGAGCGACTGCTCGAGATGCTCGCCGAACCGCTCGACATCGACGAGATCGCCAGCCGGCGCCTGATCTACCGCTCACACGACGAGGGCCTCTTCGTCGACACCGTGGAGCGCCGCGCGGCGACGCTGCACCTCGAGCGTCTCGAACGCTCGGGGCTGGTGCAGCGACTGTCGGGAGATCGGAAGCGCTTCGTGGCGAGCACGGTCTGAGGCCGCGACCGGTGCTCCAGGTACTGAGGACCTCCGCGGTACGGTCGCGGCGGCGGCGTGCGCCGGGGGCCACGACCGGCGGCTATTCGCTGATCGAGACGCTCGTCGCCCTGGCCCTGCTCAGCACCGCCGGGCTGGTGCTGATGACCACCGCCTGGCAGCTGCCGCGGCTGGTCGAGCGCAGCGAGGCCAAGGTCGCCTCCCTGCGGGCGCTCGAGAGCACTCTGGAGATGGTGCGCGCCGGGCTGATCCCGCCGGTCAGCGGGGTGGTGCCGGCGGCACCGGGAACGTCGGGCGTCCGCCTGCGATCGGGGATCTCGCTGCCGATCGTGCTCGAGCTCGACGCCGACCCGACCGAGCTGCCGGAAGTCGTCGCGCTCGATCTGCGCGCCACCTACCACCTGCGCGGCAGAGCGACCACCACCACACTGTCGACCAGGGTGTGGATCTCCGCCGAGACCGGAGCGACGCCGTGAGCCCCACAGCGCGGACTTCCCTCGCCGTCGACCCGGGTGCGCAGGCGCCGTCCCCACAGCGAGGCTTCACCCTGCTCGAGCTCACGGTGGCATCGTTCGTCGCCATGGTCGTCCTGCTGCTGGCGGTCGACACCCTGCGGGTCAGTCTCCAGTCTGTGGTGATCGTCGGCGACGAAGCCCGGCTCCCGAGCCGCGAGTGGCCGTTGACGCTGCTGCGCCGCGACGTGCGGCGAGCTGCCGGCTTCGTCGGCTTCAGCGCCGGCTGGACCACGGCGCCCCTGGTGCTCGAGAACGAGAGCTCGCGCATCGTCTTCTGGCGCGCCGACGACGGCCACCTGCGGCGCAGCTACCAGTCCACCGCCCCCGGCAGCGCCGCCGACCAGGGCATCGTGCTCCAGGGCGCCACGACCTGGCAGTGGCGCAGCCTCTCCGCCGAAGCGGTGCAGGTCCGCCTCGGCGTCAGCAGGCGTCGACCGCGCGCCGACGCCTGGGGCGCCAGGCGCGAGCGCGTCGAGGAGCTCGTGCTGACGCGTCGCGCCGGAGTCCGGGTGGGACGATGGTGAACCGCTGTCGCGAGCAGTGCCCTCGGCGGCTTCCGGAGCGACGTCTCGCCGTCGTCGGTGAACAGGGCTGGATGCTGATGACGGCGCTCTTCATGCTGCTGATCGCCACTCTGGTCATCGGCCTGTTCGCCACCCTCGCCGCAGCCGAGGCGCGCTCGGTGCGGTTCGAGATCGATGCGGTCCGCCTCGAGGCACTGCGCGACGCGGCGCTGGCCCACGGGCTGGGCCTGGCGAGCAGCGGCGCGGTAGGACCCGGCGAGAGCGTCGACTTCTCTGTCGACATCGGCGACGCCAAGCTGTCGGGCACGGTGTCCGAGATCACCAGCCGTCCGCGACCCGGCGGCGAAGGCGTCTACCTGATCGACGGAGAAGTGAGGGCGGGGCCCCACCGTCGGGCGGCGAGAGTGCGGCTCAACACCGTGCGTTCGCCGCCAGAGGTCAGCGGCTGGAGCCCACGGCAGCCTTGGTGAGAAGCAGCCGCCGCAACCACTGTGCGAGACCCGCACCGAGCGGCGGGCTGAGCAGCAGGCCCAAGAGGAAGAGCCAGGCGACGTTCTTGCGCGGCAGCCGCGCCGCCGGAGCCGACAGGGCGTCGAACTCCCACAGCGCCGCCATCAGGGCGAGCAGGAAGGCGAAGAGGCAGGCGACGACGACGCCGCGGGGCGGCTCCAGCAGAGCACCGTAGACCGCGCCGACCAGGAGCACCACCAACCAGGTGGTCACGTGCGAAGCGAGCCCGAGCGCGGCGCTGCCCTCGACCCCCGCCGCCGGGGGATCGTCGCCGCGCATCAGCGTCAGCACCAGCGCCGTCGCCAGATAGCCGACCGTCAGCAGGCCCACCACCGAACCGCGCAGAGCTCCGCCAGAGGGCTGCGAACCGCTCATCGCCCGCCCTCGGCCAGTCGGAGCAGGTAGGACTGACGGCCTTCGAGCACCACGACGCCGTCCTGATTGCGGATCTCGACCGCCAGCACCACGACTCCCGTGGTGCGTTGAGGGCGCAGCTCGACGACCTCGAGCACCGTGCTCAGAGTGTCGCCGAGGTAGACCGGCGCCCGGAAGCGACTGCTCTGCTCGAGGAAGCCGATCAGGGCGTCGCCGACGAGGTGGGGGAAGAGGCCGGCGCCACTGGCGGCGAAGCAGCCGACCTGGAGGCCGTGCGCCAACAGATCGCGATGACCGTGCTCGGCGCAGTACCGGCGGTCGTAGTGGATCGGGTGATTGTCCCCAGAGAGAGCCTGGAAGGCCGAGAAATGGGCCGACAGCACGGTGCGCGACGGCAGCGGGAAGCGCTGTCCCAGGGTCAGCCCCTCGAAGCCCACGGGGTCGACGAGGCGGTGCCGGACGCCCGCTTCGCCTTGCGCCGCAGGACCGTCGCTCACCGAGCCCGCTCCGCCTCAGGGCAGCTCGGAGGACGTGAGGGAGAGGCCCGACGCCACCGGCGCAGGAACCCTGTCCGGGAGCGTGACGGCGCCGTAGGCATCGAGACCCTGCGCCGGGCTCCAGACGTAGACCTGCACCGCGCCGGGCGTTCCCTCGCGCGAGGCATCCCAGCTCGCCTGGAAGGACTCGCTGCCCACCTCCCGGACCTCGTCGCGCAGCGTCACGCCCTGCCGATCGAGCCAACGCACCCTGGCCGAACCCTCGAACCGCTCGAAGGGGAGGTCGACCGCGACGGCCACCGCGTCCGCCGTGTCCGCCGCACCATCCTCTGCCGCCACCGGGCGCAGCTCCAGTCGCTGCTGCGGCAACGCCAGGGGGATCGCCGGGTCACCGAGCAGGTTGTAGGTCTCGATCAGGTCGCGGCCGCGGATCTCCTGCTTGGCGCGCAGGATGGCGGTTCCGATCGGCATGCCCGGCCGGGTGAGCCATTCGACCAGCGCCTCGCTGTAGCGCTGCGAAGGTGAGTTGCGCCACGACGCCGCGAAGACGGCAACGGCCCCGCGGTCGGGCGTGCGCAGGAACTTCTCGCCGATCGAATCGGCGTCGGGGTGGTCGAAGGGCGCCGAGAAGCAGGTCATCGAGAGGACCACCGGCAGCCGTCCGGTCGGCTCGAGCTCGTCGATGTGCTCCGGCGTGAACAGATCGTGATTCTTGTGGATGTCGGGAGGCCCGGTGCGCCAGATGAAGCGACCCCCGTGGCCGAGGAAGTGCACCAGCAGCTTGCCGTCGTCGAGCTCTGCCTGCAGCCGGGCCTGGTGCAGCGCGTTGTCTCCCTCCTCCGGCTGCGGATAGACCTTCGCCGGGGCCAGCCCTTCGGCGAGCAGATCGTCGGCGAGGCGGTCGGTGCGGGTCTGGAAGTGACGCTGTTCGTTGGTGATCCACAGCACGTCGGCCCGCCACGGCCCGACCTCGGGCGCCTCGGCGTAGGCGATCGTCTTCTTGACCACCGCCGCGACCTCCTCGGGATCGACGAGCGGCAGGCGACCGATCGCCAGGTCGGGCAGGAGGTCGTCGCCGAGCACCGAGACGAAGTAGTTGTCGCTGGCCGCGTGCCCCTGCGAAGAGGCATACATCGCGGTGGGGATCAGGTTGCGGTGGGCGACGCCGCCGAGGTGGGTGTAGCGCGGGGCCTGCTGGAACGAGAACTCGCCGTCGCGGGGATTGAACTCGCGGTCGGCGTAGTTCGCGTAGCGACGGTCGTCGGGCACTTCGCTCTTCACGTCCCAGCTGGCATCGCCGACCAGCAACACGAAGCGGGGCGCCGGCTGACGCCATTCGAGCTGGGTGTGGCGGACGAAGTCCCGGATCGCCTCCAGGCTGACGATCCCGTGCGAGAACTCGTCGTAGACGTCCTGGACGTCGATCAGCTCGACCTCGAGGCCGCGACCCTGGTGAAACTCGGCCAGCGGGCGCACGGCGTCGAGCAGCCGCGGGTGCGAGATCATCAGATAGTCCGCCCGTTGGCGGGAATCGCGCAGCCGCGACGGCCGGTCGGCCTCGACCGCCGCCACCCGACCGTAGGCGCCGTCGGCGACCAGATGCGCCGCGCGACCCGAGAGTCGCAGCGCCTCCTCGGCGGCGAGCAGCAGCGGCGCGCCGGGGCGAGCGATGCGCCGCCGACCATCGGCCAGGAACAGCTCCAGCGCGCCGCCGGGGCCGATCTCGATGGCCAGGGGTCCATGGTCGCGATCCTGCCCCGACGCGTCGAGGAAGACCCTCTTCTGCGTCGACGCGTCGAGCTCCGGCCGCACAGCGTACGAGGCCTCGATCCAGTTCACCATCACGACGTCGACGATCGGATCGTCCAGGCCGCGCGGAACCCGCGACGGCACGACGAGCTGCAAGGCGGTCGGTCCGATCGGCAGCGCCGCGGGGTCGAGAGAGATCTCGAGGATGCGCGGGACGGCGCCGTTCCAGCTCGCCGCTCCGACCGTAGCGCCGTCGACGACGACCTCGACCCGATGGCCCGGGAGGTCGCCGAGGAGCGGCGTCGCGGTCTGGTTCAGGGCTCGCAGGCCGATGCGCAGGTCGAGGGGGCGGCGGCTCTCGGGGTCGCGGTCGGAGAGATCGAGCGACACCTCGAAGCGTTGGTTGCCGAGGTGGGTGAGCTTCTCCCAGAACCACAGATCCGACCCCCAGCCGCCCGTCATCTGGCGCTCGCTGAGCCGGATCATCATGTTGTCCTCCTCCAGGTGGAGGGAGCGCACCAGCTCGATCGGGGCTCGTAGCCCGGTCCCCGGCCGCGCGGCCGAGTCGGGCCCGCCTCGGGGCGCGCGCTCGGAGGGCGGCGCGAGGCTCTCCACCGTCGTCCCCAGCCAGCCGTCGTCGGCACGCAGGGACAGCCAGTAGACGTTGTGCTCCGCGATGTCGTGGTGGTGGCGCCCGTCCTGCCCGAGCTGCTCGCCGACGAAGAGCAGCGAGTCGCCGGGACCGAACCGGCCGTCGCCACCCGAGTCGTCGACCCAGAAGGGCACCGCGTGGCCCTGGTTGCGCAGCGCCAGGTCACGGTGTCGGGGAGGGTCGAGCCCCGGCGCGGCGCGCACGATGTCCTCCCAGCCCAGGCGCAGCACGCCAGCCTCTTCGGTGAGGATGCGGAACTCGGCCGGGCTCCGCGCCGCTGCGGCTGCGGCGACACTGACCGACCACAGGGCGAGGGCGCACACCAGCGACGTCGCCATCGCCCGCGTCCGCCCGAAGCCGACCGGCGGGCGGCCCGCCGGGCAGCGGCGCCGCCCCTGCGCGTGGTTCTTCCTGGTCATCACGGACGGCGAGTCTATCGCCGCGTCGACGAGGCGTCCGGGAGGTCGACGCTGCCGGCAGGGCCGGACGGCGGCGGCCCCACGTAGCGCGCCCGCGGTCGGATCAGGCGGTCGCGACGCACCTCCTCGAGGAAGTGCGCCATCCAGCCGATCGAGCGGCCGAGGGCGAACAGGGTCCAGGCAGTCCCCGGCCGCGCCTCGAGGGCGCGAGCCACGATCGCGAGGCCGAGATCGATGGTCGGCGGCTCGCCCATCAGGTCCGCTCCCTCCTCGACCAGCGCGTCGATCGACCTCCAGAAGGCAGGTCCGATGCCAGAGGTCGAGCGCAGCACTTCGACCAGCGCGACGAAACGGGGATCGCCGCTCGGATGCAGGGGGTGGGCGAAGAAGCCCGGCACCGTCTCCCCGCGCTGCAGCCGGGCGGCGAGCGCCCGGCGCACCTGGTCGCGCACGGCACCTTCGCCGGCGGGTACCCGCTGGCGAGGCGACGGCACCGCGATCTCGGCCAGCAGCGCCTCGCAACGGTCGCTCAGACCGCCATGGCGGCTGCCTCGCAGCGCCGAGATGCCCGCCACCGCACCGTCGTAGGGTGAGGATCCGGCCGAGGCGACGCAGCGGACGACGAACGACGAGACGTTGAGCTCGTGATCGGCGCAGAGGACCAGGGCCGCGCGGATCGCCGGGCGCAGTTCTCTGCGGCCCGGCGCCCAGGCCCGCTGCAGCACGCGATCGAACGGCATCGAAGTCGGCCGGGTGATCCCGCTCGCGGCGCGGAAGAGGACCTGCACGACCCTCGCTGCGCAGCGCGTCATCCGCTCCACCCTGCGGTCGGCAGCGGCGAGGTCCTCGGCCGCTGCGAGCGCAGCCACCGTTTGCAGGAGCACCCCCGGATGCGGCTCCTCGAGCGTCTCTAGCACGCGGCGCCACTGCGGCGGCAGCGGATCCAGCGAGCGGTCGAAGAGGTCCGTTCCGCAGCCCGCGGCGGCAGCCGTGGGGCTGGTCGACGCATCGCGGACGGCACCCGGCGCGCCGGGCTCGGCCGCTTCCGCAGCGGCCTGCCAGAGGTGAGCCGCGACCTCCTCGAGAGTGCGCTCGCGGGCGAGGCCCAGCAGGGAGACGCCACGCACCCAGATCTCTCCGTCGTCGATCGCGGTGAGCTCGCTGTCGAGCACCGGCGCCCCCCAGTCGAGTGCCGAGCGCGCCGCCTGCGAGGGATTCCGGGCCGAGCGGCTGCGGCGGCGGAGGCGCTGCAGGTCACGACGACTGTAGAGCCGACGCCGGGTGCCGTGCTGAGGCCGCGACTCGATCAGCTCGCGGCTGACGTAGGCGTACAGGGTGCTGCGACGCACCCCGAGCAGCCGCGCCGCCTCGTCGCTGGTGAGCCACTCTCCCGCCACCGCTCCTCCGCTCGTCGCAGCGCGCACCGCCGAGACCGGCTCCGGTCGACAGCCGACAGGCGGTGCCCGATCGCACTCATCGGTTGATCAGTTGATCGATCGATCAACATTGATTGTACACGCTGCGGGGTTCACTCTCTCCTCACGACGGCCGGCAGATCAGACCGGTTCGGAGCACGGCACGAGCTCTCCTTCCGGCTGTCCGGCGCCGCCGCATCGAACCCTGAGACCCGGAGCTGGATCCGGATCTCGGCCGCAGAGGAGCGAACCACATGTCCCTGAACGACAACCCATCCTCCCCCTCGCAGCCGCCAACCGAACGAGCCACGGCGAAGACCGTACCGCTGCGACCGAGCGCCTCCGGTCTCGATGACGTCGTCGCCGCCGACACCGCACTCAGCGCCGTCGACGGCGAGGCGGGTGAGCTGCTCATCGCCGGCTACCCGGTCGACGAGATCGCGCCTTCGGCCAGCTTCGAGCAGACGGTGCACCTGCTGTTGCACGGACGCCCTCCCGAGGCAGCCGAGGAGGCGGAGCGGGTCCGGGCACGCCTGGCGGACCTTCGCGAGCTGCCCGACTGGTCGCTCGAGGTGCTCGCCGCGGCGCCCCGCGACACCCCCTCGGTCGAGCTCGTGGCGGCGCTGATCGCGACGCTGGAACGCGACGCCGAACCCGAGCGCCTGGTCTGCCAGCTGACGACGATCGTCGCCGCCGCGGCCCGGCACCGTGCCGGCGACTCGCCGCTCCAGCCCCGCGTCGACCTCGGACACTCGGCGAACTTCCTCTACATGCTCTCGGGAAGCGAGCCCACTGCCGCGCGGGTGCGCGCCCTCGACACCTACTGGAACACCGTGGTCGACCACGGCCTCAACGCGTCGACCTTCACGGTGCGCATCGTCGCATCGACCGGGAGCGATCGTGTCGCCGCGCTGCTCGCCGGCCTCGGCGCACTCCAGGGACCGCTGCACGGCGGCGCACCGGGCGGAGTGCTCGATCTGCTCGACGAGCTCGACGGTGAGCGGGATCTGCACGCCGCGCTGCGCGCCAAGCTCGATCGTGGCGAGCGGTTGATGGGCTTTGGCCACCGCATCTACCGCACCCGCGATCCCCGCGCCGACGTCCTGCGCGGCGCCACCGAGCGCCTGCGCCGACTCGAGGGCTCGGACGGCGATCTGTTCGACTTCGCCGGCAGGGTCGAGCAGGCCGCGCTCGAGCTGCTGCGCGAGCGCTGGCCGCAGCGGGTGCTCGACACCAACGTCGAGTTCTACACCGCGTTGCTGCTGCGCGGCCTCGGCCTCGAGGCAAACCTGTTCACGGCGATGTTCGCTGCCGGCCGCTGCGCCGGCTGGATGGCGCACTTCGCCGAGCAGCAGGAGGTCGGCCGGCTGGTGAGGCCGCAGAGCCGCTTCTGCGGTGAGCGCCGGCACTGGTGCTCGACGGAGCCAACTCCGGTCGTGCACTGAGACCGCTCGGACCGCAGGGAGTCGGGCGGAGCGGCGGCGCCACGGTTCGTCGCGGGGGCGACGCACCCTCGAGGTCGGCGGGCGGCCGGTCGCCCCGTAGAATCGCCGCCATGTCGAGTCGCCCGATCAGCGTCCCGTCCGCCGCCTCGTCCGGGCTGTGGCTTCTCCGCAGCCGGACGATCCGGAGTGCGGCGCTGCTCGTCGCCTGCTCGTCCGCAGGCCTGGCTGCACAGCCGCTGCCGTGGGAGTACTGGCACGACCTGCTCGAGGTGGCGCGCGTCGACGAGCGGACCCGGCTCTCCCTGCGCAGCTCGTTCTGCCACGACGGCTGCCGCTTCGACCGTCACGGAGGCGACGCGGACAGTCGCTTCATCGCCGTGGTCGACGGTCCCGACGGCCCCGAGGGCGTGCTCTTCGACCAGACCGGTCCCGGCGCCCTCACCCGCATCTGGATGACCAGCGGCTTCGGCACCAGCGTGGCCCTCGGCACCGCCGCGCGCATCCGCTTCTACTTCGACGACGCCAACCAGCCGCAGCTCGACCTGCCGCTGGAGCAGCTCTTCGACGGCTCCCGACCCCCGTTCATCCCTCCCCTGGCGCTCGACCGGCTGGGCGCCAGTGGCGGCAACATCTCGCTGGTGCCGATGCCGTACGCCGAACGCCTGCGGGTCACCCTGCTCGGAGAGACCTCCCAGCCGCTCTGGTTCCAGTTCCACCACCACCGCCTCAGGCCCGATGTCGAGGTCGAGTCGTGGGATCCCGCCGCGGACCTCGACGCCCTGAGCGCCCTGCTGGCATCGGGCGGTGACGATCCCTGGCCGCCCGGAGGCTCGTGGAGCGAGATCGCTTCGGAGCTCGATCCAGGCGACGAGATCGAGCTGCGCGCCGAGGGTGAAGGCGTGGTGACCGCGCTGCGGGTGATCGCGCCGGCGCAGAGACGTGGCGACCTCGAGCTCGACCTGCAGTTCGACGCCCGCGGCGCCGACCGGGTGCGGCTGCTCGACTACTTCGGTCTCGCCGCGCAGGCGGTCTCGCGCCCGGGCTCGCTGTTCTGGGCGCCGGCCGACGACGACGAGCTGACCGCCTGGCTGCCGATGCCTCACCGCTCCGCGGCCCGGGTCGTGGTGCGCTCGCGTGCCGGGCGAGGCGAGGATCCGATCCCGGTGACGCTGGCCCTGCGCCGGACGGCGCGCCCGGTGCCCGAGGAGATGGGCCTGCTGCGGGTCGCCACCACCGCCGACACCAGCGCGCCCGAGCTCGACGGCAACGATCTGGAGATCTTCGCCGCCGACCGCCCGAGCCGCTGGGTCGGCGTCTACGCAGAGTTGTCGGCCGAGCTCTCCCAGCACTTCTACCTCGAGGGCGACGAGCGCGTGCGCGTCGACGGGGAGAGCAGCCCCTCGAGCTACGGCACCGGCACCGAGGACTTCTACGGCGGCGGCTTCTACTTCGACCAGGGGCCCTACTCCTCGGCGCTGTCCGGCATGCTGGAGCAGCGCGGCGCTCCCCCGGCGAGCACCAGCATGTACCGCTGGATGCCGGCCGACGGCGCGATCGCACGCGACCGGCTGCGAGCCGGACTCGAACCGGGAGCCGAAGGCGACCTGGCGATGCAGGCACGCCACACCGCATGGTGGTACGAGTCGAGCGCTCGCGACACCGACGAGTGGACCCGGGTCGACCATTTCGAGGCCGGCGATCCCGGCCAGCGTGCAGCCCACGGTTGGACCTCGCCCCTCGACTTCGCCGAACGCCAGCTCACCGCCCGCTACGAGGGAGAGCCGCCGGTCGAGGAGACCGTCGCGGTGCTCGAGCGCGGACCCGGACCGAGCTCCTTCCACCTCCAGGCCCGGGGTTGCGGCGACCTGCTGCGCCTGCGACGTCTCTTCGATGCCGCCGATGCCGGCCAGGCCGCAGAGGTGACGGTGCGGCGAGGCGCCGGCGACGACGACGGCGCCGTCGCCCGCACGGCGCTGTCCTTCTCGGTGGCCAACACCCAGCGCCGATGGAGCGAGATCGATCTCGATGTCGCGTTGCCGGCGCCCGCCGCCGGCGGCGAGATCGTGCAGGTGACCGTCGACGCGCAGCCAGAGAACACCGCAGGCCGCTTCAGCGAGGCACGCTGGGAGCTCTGGTGCTACGCGTCGACGCTGCTCTTCGGGGACGGCTTCGAGGCCGGCGACGTCTCGAGCTGGTCGGCGACGGCGGGAGTCACGGCGTCGACGCAGCAGCGACCCTGACCGCCGCGACCGTCACCATCTCACCTCGGCCCCCTTCCTCGCTCCGACCCGCCGCATGCTCCAGTTCGCACCCGAAGACCGGGCGGTGGCGCACCGCCGTTTCCTCGCCGCCCTGGAGCTCGAAACGCTGGGCGACGACGGCTTCACCGCATCCGCCGGACGCGACGGCTCACGACTCTTCGGCGGCCAGCTCGCGGCGCAGGCGCTGGTCGCGGCGGCGCGCACCCTGCCCGAGCCCAGGCAGGAGGACCGGGCGCCGCGCCGCGCCCATTCGCTGCACGCCTACTTCTACCTCCCCGGCCGACCCGGCACCGACCTGCGGATCGGTGTCGAGAGGATCCGCGACGGCCGCTCGTTCAGCGCCCGGCGGGTCGGCATCCGCCAGGCGGAGCGGCTGATCTTCGAGCTCGCGGCGAGCTTCACCACCGCCCAGCCCGGCTTCGAGCACGGTGAGCCGGCACCCACGGTACCGCCGCCGGAAGAGTGCGGCGATCGCGAAGAGCGTCGTCTGGAGGTCTTCGGAGAGGGCTGGCTGGAGCTCGGGATCAACGCGGTCGAGGTCCGCCTGACCCAGCCCGAGCTGCTCGATCCGCCGCCCGGCACCGCGCCCGTGCAGCGCAACTGGGTGCGCTTCCCCTGCGCACATCCGGGCGGTGCGCCGGAGATCCAGGACGCGATGCTGCTCTTCGCCAGCGACCGCGGCCTGCTGTCGACCGCCGCGCTGCCCCACGGCCTGCAGTGGGGACGCTCGGCCGGCGCCAGCCTCGACCACGCCCTGTGGATCCACGAGCCCGTGGATCTCGCGCAGTGGCACCTCTTCGTCCTGCACAGTCCACGGGCGGTGCACGGGCGGGCGCTGATGCACACCCGCATCTACGACCGCGAGGGCCGCCACGTCGCCAGCGCCGCCCAGGAGGCGCTCATGCGCTCTCCTGCGCCGGCCAGATCCTGATCGCGCCCACCCGCCACCGCGGCGCCTGCCCTGTTCACGGCTCGACCTGCTCGCGGCCGGCGGGGGCGTCGGAGGTCTTTGCGGCACGCCCGTGTCGAGAGCGACAGAGCCCCTCAGGGGAACCGCCGACCTGCCGCCGCGACCTGTCACAATCCCCCGTCTCCGCCCTGGCGACTGCCACCCCCGGAAAAGGCCACGGCCGCGACCGACTGCGAGGACCGCGAGATGACCGACGACAGACACCACCCTGCCCCACTCTCCCGCGCGCCGCGCAGGCCGCGCCTGGCGCGGCAGGCGATCTCGCTGCTCTCGCTGCTCGTCGCCAGCTTCGCGGTGGCTCCGCTGGGTGCCTCCGACTGCCCCACCGAGGCGGGGCGCTCGATCCGCTTCCTGATCGGCAGCTGGAGCGTGCTCGACGCCTCCGGCGCCGAGGTCGGCCGCACCACGATCGAGCCCGCGGCCGGCGGCTGCGCCCTCCAGGAGCGGTGGCGGGCGGGCTCGGTGTCGGGCGCTGGCCTGATGGTCTTCGATCCCGGCGACACCGTCTGGCTGCAGCTCGGCGGCAGCAGCGACGGTCGCACCACCAGCTACCGGGGCGAGGTCGAGCAGGGAACCCTCCAGCTCGAAGGCGACCATTCGCTGCCCGACGGCTCTCAGCTGTCGGCCCGCGCGCTCTTCACGCCGCAGGCCGACGGGACCGTGCGCCACACTCTCGAGCTGAGTCGCGACGGCGGTGCGGTGCCCGGGTTCGAGGGGCTCTACGTGCCGGTCGGAACCCCGGGCCGCGACCGCCCGCCGACCACCGCGTCGGCGAGCGCGCCGGCCGCCCCCTCGGCGGCGCCGCCGGACGACGCGGCCCCGGCCTCGGCATCCTCCGACCCTGGGGTGCGAGCGACCAGCCGCACCCGCTCCTCGGCCGAGATCGCTCCTGCGGCCCCGGTCCGGGTCGAGCCGCTGAGCGCCGAAGCCGAGCTCGAGGACCGCGAGGTGGTCGAGATGGCCTCGCCGATGGTGCTGCGGGTGCCCCTCGGCCCGGTCGAGAAGCTGCCCGAGGGCTACGCCTGGAGCTCGCGCGAGGTGAGCCGTTACGTGGTCGAGCAGGTCTCGATCTCGCTGCTGCGCGCCTCGCTGAAGCGTCAGCGCGGCCGGGTGCGGCTGACCGTCGACCTCGACCTCATCGGACGCGCCTTCCGCCAGGTGGTCGATCTCCAGGTAGCGCTACGAGACGCCGACGGTGAGGTGGTGTCGACCGCAGAGGTCTCCGGCGAGGCGGTCGGGCGCAGCCTGCCTGCCCAGTCGCAGGACGGTTCGGTGCGCAAGTCGCTCCAGCTGGAGATCGACACCGAGGCGTTCCAGGCGGCGCTCGAGGCGGCCAGCCGACCCGAGCTCGAGATCCAGGTCGACGTACGTTGAGGGACTCCTCGCCGAGCGCGATGCTGCAGCGCATCCTGCGCGCCCGCGTCTACGACCTCGCGGTGCGCACCGAGCTGCAGCGCGCCGAGGGCCTCAGCCAACGCTTCGCCCGACCGATCCACCTCAAGCGTGAGGACCAGCAACCGGTCTTCTCCTTCAAGCTGCGCGGCGCCTTCCACCGCATGCAGCAGCTCGACGAGGCCGAACGCAGGGCAGGCGTGATCTGCTCCTCGGCCGGCAACCACGCGCAGGGAGTCGCCCTCGCCGCCGGCCGCCTCGGTCTGCGCGCGGTCGTGGTGATGCCGAGCACCACGCCGGAGATCAAGGTCGATGCGGTACGTGCCCTCGGCGGCGAAGTGGTGCTGCACGGCTCGACCTACGACGACGCCCAGGGCGAGGCGAGGCGCCTGCAGCAGGAGCAGGGACTCGTCTTCGTGCACCCATTCGACGACCTCGACGTGATCGCCGGGCAGGGCACCATCGCCGTCGAGATCGCGGCCCAGCTCTCGGTGCCCGCCGAGAAGGTCTTCGTGCCGATCGGCGGCGGAGGTCTGATCGCAGGGATCGCCTCGTACCTGGCAGCGGTCTACCCGGAGACCGAGGTCGTCGGCGTCGAGCCGGAGGACGCCGCGAGCATGACCGCGGCGCTGCGTGCCGGCCAGCCGGTCACCCTCGACTCGGTGGGCATCTTCGCCGACGGCGTGGCGGTGCGACGGGTCGGCGACATCACCTTCTCGATCTGCCGCGACCTCGGCCTGCGCACCGTGCTGGTGAGCACCGACGAGATCTGCGCCGCGATCCAGGACATCTACGAGGAGACGCGGACCCTGGTGGAGCCGGCCGGCGCCCTCGCACTCGCCGGCCTCAAGCGCGAGATCGCCGACGTGCGGCGGGCGCGGCCCGAGCCGGGCGGCGAGGCGGACGATCAAGCGGAGGCGTCGCCGAGGCCGTGGGTGGCGGTGAACTGCGGCGCCAACGTCAACTTCGACCGGCTGCGCCACATCGCCGAGCGCGCCGCCCTCGGCGAGCAGCGCGAGATCCTTCTCGGGGTGCAGATCCCGGAGCGCCCGGGCAGCTTCCGGACCTTCTGCCGCGCCATCGGCGAGCGACACGTGACCGAGTTCAACTACCGCATGAGCCATCCCGAGACGGCACGGATCTTCGTCGGCCTCGAGCTGCACGCCGCGGCGCGCCTGCCCGAAGGCGCCGAGCGCGACGCCCGGCGGCTCGCCGAGCGGCGCGCCATCGTCGAGGCGCTCGAAGGCCAGGGCTACCGGGTGCAAGATCTCTCCGACAACGAGATGGCCAAGCTGCACCTGCGCCACCTGATCGGTGGACCGGCGCCGGGCATCGCGCACGAGCGGCTGCTGCGCTTCGAGTTTCCCGAACGCCGCGGCGCGCTGCTCCAGTTCCTCGAGGCGATCGGCAGCCGCTGGAACATCTCGCTCTTTCACTACCGCAACCACGGCTCCGACTACGGCCGGGTGCTGTGCGGCGTGCAGGTGCCGCCGGACACCGGCGACGCCCTGCGCCGCCACCTCGACTCGCTCGGCTACGCCTGGAGCGACGAGAGCGACAATCCGGCCTACGCGCTCTTCCTCGCTGCCGACCTCGGTGCACCCAGCGTGCCGACGCGCTGAGCACGTCGCGCCGGGCGGCCGGCGCCGCGTTCACCCCTCGTCGAGGAACACTCCCTCCGCTCTCAGCTTGCGGCGCTGCGCCTCGCTCAGGCGCTCGGAGTCGAGCTCGAGGACCGTCTCGGTCAGCAGCCTGGCGCTGGATCCGAGCGCCGCGAGGGCCCGCGCCGCGGCCTCGGGCCCGGTGCAGCGCAGCACGGTGATGCGCTGCGGCTTCACCCAGTGCACCGCTTCACACCAGGCCCTCACCTGCTGCACGACGTTGCCGGGCAGCGGCTGGGAAGAAAGGCGATTGAGCCGATCGATCAGCTCGTCGGCGCTCAGACCGACGCTCGCCGCGCGCTGGATCGAGGCCCGGGTGATCTCGAACAGCGTGCCCACAGCATCGCCCCGCCGCTGCGCCGGCGTCGACTCGGCGAGCTCCGCGAAGTCGCTGCTCGCCTGATCGGAAGGCCCCAGGAAGACGACCTCGAAGTTGGGCTGCACGACCGCCCGCCCCGCGCTCGCCGCAGCGGGCAACCGCACCTCGTCGCTGAGTCCCAGCAGGAAGGCGGCAGGAGGACAGAGTCGGAAGCAGATGCGCTGGCCGGAGAGGCCCAGCTCGGCGCCTCCGAGCGCCAGCAGCCGCTCGAAGAAGAAGGCCGCGAGCACCAGGAACCACATCCGCTGCACCTCGGCCTCGCCGAGCCAGCTCAGCCTCTCGGGGCTGAGCTGCTCCTCGATCGGGTTGAGCGCCGCCTTCTGCTGCAGGAAGAGCTCGAGGTCGACCCAGCGGCCGCCGCCAGCGCCACCGTCCGCGTCCGCGGCATCGCTCGCGACGGCGGCACCGGCGACCGACGACCCGGCGGCGCCCTCGAGCTGGCGGTAGGCGTCGAGGGTCGGGGTGGCGAAGTCGATGTTCCACAGGTAGTAGTGCGACGGCCGGTGCGGCAGCAACCTGGTCAGCTGCGCCAGCTCGTCGAGAGACTCGTCGTCGCCGCGCTCGTCTTCGGCCTCCTGTCGCCCGTCGTCTCCGCCATCGGCCCGGAACTGCTCGAGCAGCGCCCGCAGCCTCTCCTCGACCGGCAGAGAAAGCCAGTCGCGCGCCGCCGCGCTCGGCACCAGCCGCAGATCGCGTCCCGCCTCGCCGACGGCGGCGGCGTAGCCGAGGCCGAGCGCGGTCCCCACCGCGCGGCCGACGCGAGATGCGTCGTCGGTGGCCAGCTGCAGCTCGCGGCACCAGGCGGGGAAGGGCGCCAGGCGCTCGGAGATCGCCTTCTCGGCCTTGACGAAGAGCTCGCGGCGGTTCGCCTTGACGCGTGGCGGATCGTTGGCGCACTCGGTGAGCAGAGCCACCAGGTCGTCCATCAGCTGCGGCCGCCACCAGCGCTCCTGCGGCGCTGCCGCCACCTCGATGTCGACCTCCTCGGCCGAGCGACGGCGACGGATCACCGTGGCGGCGCGGGGCCAGATGCCGAGGAAGGGTCGCAGCTCGTCGTCGAGTCCGATCAGCACCAGCGCCTCGCGAAGGACGAAGTGCAGCGCGTCGGCGAAGCGCCAGCGCCCCACCGAGCGCCGCGAGCCTCCAGCGTCCTGGCTCGCCGCTTCCAGCGGCGGTTCGAACGGGGCCTCGACGAAGGTCTCGTAGGCGTCGCCGAGCGCCCACGGCGAGCCCTGCTCGAGCAGGATGCGGATCAGGCGGTCGGCGACCTCGAGGGTCTCCGCATCGACCCGCTCGTAGCGCTCACGCCGCGCCCCGGCGAGAGCGCCCGGCCGATCGCGGTGCAGGAAGGCGAGAACCCACGCCGAGCCGGCGATGCGCGAGACGATGTGCAGACGCCCCTCCGCCCGGAGATTGCCGAGACGCTCGAGGTCCTCCTGGGTGCAGTGTTCGACCAGGTAGTTGTCGAGCGCCTGCGTCGACGCGGCGCGACGCGCCGCTCCGGCCTGGGCCGCCGCGCCGTGCAGCACCGGGGCGCGGAACATCGCCCGCAGCGCCACCACCACCGGCTCGACCGAGGGATCGATCTCGAGCCGCGATGCCTCGACCTCCCGGCACCAACCACCCGCCAGAAGGACCTCCACGGTGTCGGGATCGAGGGCCCGCCGCTCGATGCCGCCACGCGGCCACGCCGCGAGCAGCGCCGCCTGCGACTCGAAGTCGAGCCGCTGCCAGGCGGACAGCAGGTCGAGCGCCTCGAACCAGTCGAGATCGAGGGTCCTCATCGCGGCGGATGCGCGCTCGTGGCGCCTGTCTGGCCCTGCGCGATCAGAGGTCGGTCACTTCGGCGACGCGGTAGCGCTTGATGGCGCGCGAGCGGATGTCGAGGCCACCGATCCGCCCCAGGAAGCGCTCCATGTGGGGTGTCGCGAAGTGCTCCTTCAGGGCCTCGTCCGAGAGCCACTCCTCGAACACCCGGAAGCGCCCCGTCTCGCCCACCGGTTCGAGGTCGCGGAAGAACTCGTAGCTGACGCAGCCTGCCTCGAGGCGGCTCGCCTCGGCCATCTCCTGCGCCGCCGCGATCGCCTCTTCGATGTCCGATGCTGCCACCTCGAAGGTCCCGGAAACCACGATCATCTCGCTCTCCTCTCGTTCTCGCATCAGAAGGCGCACCGCCGATCCGCCTGTCGCGACTCGGACAGCCGGTACGGCAGCCGGCCGCGCGCGGCGACGCGATGGGGCGGCGTGCCCGCCCGGTCACTCGAACGCCGCGAAGACCTCCTCGAAGGCGGTCATCTGGTTGCCGCGCGCAGAGGACGGCACCAGGATGGGGGTCTTCACCCCGGCATCCATCCACGCTTCGACCTGCTCGCGCACGAACGGCGCCGGCCCCGACAGGGTGCACTCGTTGAGCCAACGGTCCGACATCGCGGCACGCACCTCGTCCTGGTTGCTGCGCTCGAGGGCGCGCTCGGCGCGGTCCATCTCCTCGCCGAACCCCGCCTCGCGCCAGTAGTTGCGGTAGTTCGGCAGCGCCACGTAGCCGCTCAGCGTCTTGCGGTGCACCGCCCGCGCCGCCGCGACGTCGTCGGCGATCACCGTGGGGATCATGTTGCCGACGAAGAAGCCCTTCTCGGCGTCGCGGCCACCGAGCTGGGACAACGAGTGGCGCATGTGGCAGCGCGCCGCGTTGGCCCAGACCACGCCGTCGGCGATCTCCCCCGCCAGCCGCGTCATCCCGTCGCGGAGCGCGGCGAGGGTGAGCGGCGGCAGCTCGCTCACCGGGCTCGAGCGGAGGTCGGCGCAGAACCTGCGGGTGTCCTCGAGCGGCCTGCCCGGCTCGATCCCGAGCCGGCGGTGCACGGGCGCGTGCGAGACGCCGACGCCGAAGCGGAACCGCCCACCACTGACCTCGTGCAGGTAGGCGACGTTCTGGGCGAAGTCGACCGGGAGGCGGGTGTAGATCGGGGTGATCGAGGTGCCGAAGGGGATCGTCTCGGTGGCGTGCGCCAGGCTCAGGCAGAGCGCCAGGCCGTCGCCGAAGCTCGGACAGTAGATGCCCGAGAAGCCGCGGCGCTCGATCTCGCGAGCCAGCTCCAGCGTGGCGATCCGGCGCCCCGGCACGGCGGCGAGGGAGAGGGCTGGCATCCTAGCGGTCATCTTCGCTCTGCTCCTGGTCGATCCGGCAGCCGGCCGTGGTCTGCCGTGGCGCCGTGCGCCGTGCCCGGCGGGCGCCAGGCAAGCCGGGCGGGATCCCGCGGGCGGCTCCCGACAGGGGCCACACGAGTCCCGGGTCGGCTATCCTGAGCCGGCATTCTGGCATGCCGCTGCAGGCGGCGATCCCAGCGACGGTCGGCTCCGTGGCCGACGCGCGTCCGCCGCGATGGAGCGGCGCCACTCGAGCCCTCCACGGACTCTCCGGTGACCCTGCGACGATCCTGAGACGACTCCGATGACCCTCCAACTCGGCCTCGCACTCGGCTACTGGGGCGCGCAGCCTCCGCCGGCCGCCCAGCTCGTCGAGCTCGCCCGCAGCGCCGAGCAGCTCGGCTACGACTCCGTCTTCAGCGCCGAGGCCTGGGGCTCCGACGCGTTCACGCCGCTGGCCTGGATCGGCGCCCACACCTCGCGCATCCGCCTCGGCACCGGCATCGTGCAGATCTCGGCGCGCACTCCGGCCTCCACCGCCATGCACGCGCTCACCCTCGATCATCTCAGCGGCGGCCGGGTCATCCTCGGCCTCGGCGTCTCGGGGCCGCAGGTCGTCGAGGGATGGTACGGGAGACCCTTCGCCAAGCCGCTGTCGCGCACCCGGGAGTACATAGACATCGTGCGGCAGATCCTCGCCCGCGAGCAGCCGGTGAGCTGCGACGGCGAGCACTACCCCCTGCCCTACCGCGGCCCCGGCTCCTGGGGCCTGGGCAAACCGCTGCGCTCGATCACCCACCCGCTGCGCTCCGATCTGCCCATCTTCCTGGGCGCCGAAGGGCCCAAGAACGTCGCGCTGGCGGCGGAGATCTGCGACGGCTGGCTGCCGCTCTACTACTCCGCCTTCGACGAGTCGGTCTACGCCGACTCGCTGCGCGGCAGGCGGCCGGACTTCGAGATCGTCTACCCGACGACGCTCACTGAGACCCGGAGCGACGACGAGGCGGAGCTGGCCAAGGCCCTCGCCCCGATCAAGCAGCGTCTCGCCTTCTACGTCGGCGGCATGGGCGCGGCGAAGCGCAACTTCCACCGCGAGCTGATGGCCAGGATGGGCTACGAGCAGGAGTCGCTGCGGATCCAGGAGCGATTCCTGGAGGGAGATCGCGCCGGCGCCGTCGCGGCGGTTCCCGACCGCTTCGCCGACGACCTGTCGCTGGTGGGCACCGCCTCGCGCATCCGCGAGCGCCTGCAGGCCTGGCGCGCCAGCAAGGTGACCCAGCTGCTGATCGGCGCCGGCAGCGCGGGTGAGCTGCGCCGAAACGCCGAGCTGGTCCTCGGCTGAGGACGGCCGCCGCCTGCTCGCGATCGCCCCTCGGGCCGCGGCCCGACGAGGGCGGAGGGCGCGGGACGCCGCCTGGCACAGGGGGCCGGGCGGCGAGTCTCGTTCAGGGCTGCAGCGGCACCGCCGGATCGCCGAACAGCTGGTAGACACCCAGCTGCTCGACCGGTCCGTCGAAGCTCCGCACCGCCTCGACCCAGGCCTCGCCGAGGGTGGTGGCGCGGCCCTCGAAAGCCTCGGCGAAGAAGCGCTCGCCGATGCGCTCGGAGACGGCGTGGAAGCCGGTGCCGGTGGGAGCCAGCACGGCGATCGCGCCTCGATCGCTCGCCAGGGTCAGGGTCTCGGCGAGCGAGACCATGCCGGGCACCTCGAAACGACCGACCGAGCAGGTCAGGCTGGTGACGATCGGCAGCTGGTCACCGTTGTCGATCGTGGCCACGTCGCTGCGATGCAGCAGTGCCTCGGCGGCGAAGCGGTCGGCGGCGCCGTGGCCGTAGTAGTTCAGCCAGTAGGAGCCGGCTTCGAGCTCGGCCTTCAGCGCGGCGCGCGCGTCGAGCGGGGAAAGCTCGTCCAGGCTGATCGAGGAGATCGCGAAGGCGCCGCCGATCCGGTCCTCGAGCTGCGAGCTCGAAGCGGCGAAGTCGCCGGCGCCATCTGCATTGTCGGAGGCCAGCAGGACCCGGCCGGAAGACGCCGCGTTCTCGTGCTCGATCAGCTTCCCGACGTAGGCGAGCGCCTCGCTCGCGGTCAGCGCCGGGATGCGGCCGAAGGCGAACTCGGGCCTGCCGTCATCGCCCTCCACGTCGGCGAAGGCGAGGTCGCTGGCGTACAGCCCCGTCGGCGTGCGCACCATCTTCGGCGGCAGCAGGTTGCCGCCGAGCCCGAGCACGTTGCGGACGTCGAACGAGCCCTTGCCGAAGAGCACCGCGAAGCGGGGCTTGGTGCTCCAGCGCTGCCAGGCGCGCTGGAAGAACACACGGACCGCCTCGGCGTTCTTCTCGCCGTCGGCGAACGCGGCCTCGAGGGCCTCGAGCTCGACGACCAGGACCTGATACCCCTGGTCGGCGCGGTGCGCCGCGAGCTGCTGCGCCGCCGCCATCAACTGCCGCGGCGCCACGACGACGTACTCGGCGCCGTCGGTGGGCAGCGTCCAGTCGCTCCACAGATCGGCCGCGGCAGCCGCCTCGGCGCCGTCGACGATCGCCACGTACCGCGCGCCGGCCTCGGCGACGAAGCTGACGCGATGGCCGCTGCCGTCGGAGTCGACGGTGGTGTTGACCACCAAAGCGGGATCGAAGCCGTTGCCGAGGCGGTACACCGTCAGGATCGGCGACGAGAAGCCCTGCACGGTCACCGGCCCGGAGAGCTCGGCGAGCATCTCGAGGCGGTCGCCCGAGGCGACGAGCCCGCGCTCGTAGTCGAGCTCGAACGCGTCGACGTAGACGAAGCTGAAGGGCACGCCGGCCGGTTTCGCCGCCACCAGCTGCAGCTGGTTGTCGCCGCCCACCAGCGTGCCACCCGGTACCGCGAAGGAGAACTCGCGCCGCCCGCGGCCCGCCCACTCGGCGACTCCCAGCTCGACCCCGTTGAGACGCACCGTCACCTCGTGGTCGACCGCGGCGAAGCCGCCGCTGGCGCCGAAGAGCACCACCCGAAGCTCGGCGGCCCCGCCGAACGGCGCCGGGACCTGCACCGGAGCCTGGAACAGCCCCTGGCTCGGGTGTCCGCCGTTCAGCGACTTCCAGAACCAGAAGTCCTCGTCGGCGCTGGTGGCGACGACGGTGGCCGCGAAGGCCTGCTGCTCGAAGCGCAGAGTGTCGGTGAACGAGGCGCCGAGAGCCGGTGCGGGAGCGCCGCCGTCGACCTGCGACATCGGACGTCCGGCGCCACGGCGCAGGCGGTAGGCGGCGAAAGCAGAGGTCGGATCGTCGCTGGCGCTGCCGTAGAAGACGATCGAGTCGCCGCCGGCGCCGGCCCGCCAGGAGACCTGACGCTGACCCTGGGTCAGTCGCAGCTGGCCGTTGCCGATCCAGCGCTTCACCCGCACCAGATCGGTGCCCATGGCGGCCGCGATCTGCTGCGCCTGCACCCGCTGCAGGCCGCTCTCGCGGACCTGGATCCGCGCCGGCACCAGGGCCTGGGCCTCGGCGTCGATCGACTGCAGGTCGCCGTCGCCGTACCCGGCGCGGCCGAAGGTCTCGGCGGAGACAGACGTCGCCTCCGGGCCGACGCTGGCGCTCGCCTCGGCGCGCGCGATCTCGAGCCGGCGTGCGACCTCACGCTCGACCGGCCGAGCGACCACCTCGACGTCGTCCGACGGGCGCGGGCCGCCGGCCGCATCGAGCACCGCCTCGAACGGCCCGTAGGCGCGCTCGCCGCCGCTCTCCTCGCTCTCGTAGACCACGTAGACGGAGCGCTGCGACGGCGTCGCCTCCGGGTCGAGCACACGGTAGGTGGCGCCGCGCGGCGAGCGGTCCGCGGCGATCGCGTCGCGGTTCACCTGCACGTAGGAGCCGGACCGCGGATCGAGACGCCAGACGAAGAAGCCCGACGCGCCGAGCTCGGAGACGGTCTCGAACTCGAACACAACGGTGCCGTCGCCGTCGGCCTGATAGGTGCGCACGTCGGCGATCAGCACCAGGGTCGGCGCCTTGTTGAAGCCGAAGTCGACCTCGGTCGCGTCCTGGCCGCTGGCCTGACAGGTGGCGAGTGAGGTGGTGTTCGAGCAGGTGTAGGCGCTGCGTGCGGCGCTCGCCGCGGGCTCGGTCTGGTCGGCACCCTCGATCTCGGTGCCGGGGCCGTCGACCGTGATCACCCACGAGGCCGGCGGCAGGTCGGTGAAGGTGTAGTTCACCGTGGCGCCGACGCCGCCGGAGGTGACCTGGGTGGCGTAGAGCAGATCGCCGATGCCGTCGAAGTCGAGATCGATGAAGAGCGACACCACGACGTCGTCGACCGCGAAGTCCTCGAGCGGCGTCTGGTTGGTGTAGTCACCGTCCGGCTGGGCGTCGAAGTAGACCAGGCCCGAGAGGGTGAAGTCGCCGGTTCCGGGATCCGTCACGTAACCGAAGTCGGCCCGGAAGTCGGTCGGCGTTCCCGAGCTCAGCGTCGTCGCGTAGGGCGGCGTCTTCGAGACGTTGTCGGCGGTCTGGTCGGGGCAGTTGCCGATCGTGCAGACGCTCGACTGCAGTCCCTGCAGCACGTTCAGCTCGTCGGTCACCTCGACCACGTAGTCGGCGAAGGGCAGGCCGCGGAACTCGTACTGGCCGTTGGGGTCGGTGAGGATCAGGTCGACGCAGCCGCGCACGCAGTTGTCGATGCCCGGCTCGATGATGCCGTTGCCGTTGTTGTCGAGCCACAGCTTGACGCTGACGCCCGGGATGCCCGGCTCGCCAGCCTCGAACAGGCCGGTGACACCACCGCTCAGATCGCGCCACACCTGGTTGCCGATGGTGCCGCGATCGCGCGGCGCGTAGCCGAAGTCGGCGTTGTCGTAGTTGCTGCCCGGGGCGAGCGGCGGCACGTCGCCGGCGGTCGGCGGGGTCGAGACGTTGAGCTCCTGCAGCACGTTGCCGAGGTCGGTGACCACGACGACCCAGTTGAACGCCGGGTCGACGCCCTGGAAGTCGTAGTTCCCGTTCAGGTCCGTCGTATCGACATCGACCTGGGGCTCGCCCGGATCGGCGATGCCGTTGCCGTTGGTGTCGCGCACCAGCGCCACGGTGACCCCCTCGATCCCCGGATCGACGCCGTCCTGGACGCCGTTGCCGTTGCGGTCGAGGAACACCGTGTCTCCGACGCTGGCCAGTCCGACGCCGAGGAAGCCGAAGTCGGCGTCGATGCGATCGACTCCCGGCTGCACCGAGAAGTCCTTCGGGTTCTGACCGTTGGGATCCTGCGGCGTCACGAACGAGGTCGTGGTCTGGGTGAGCGAGGCCGGGATCGCGCTGCAGGTGCCGCCCGGGAAGGTGGCGGCGGTCAGCGCGGTGCACACCGTGACGTAGTAGTCGGTGGTCGCTCCGATCACCGGCAGCTGGTACAGGTAGCGGCCGGCAGCGTCGGTCTGCACGATGGCGAAGCCGCCCGGGATACCGGGGCCGTTGATCCTGACGTCGACGCCGGCGAGGCCGACCTCGCCGCCCTGCTTGAGGCCGTCGCCGTTGGCGTCGTAGAAGATCGTGTCGCCGATCAGCTGGCCGGTGCCCGGCGACGGACGCCAACCCGAGTCGGCGAGGTCGTACACGGCGCCCTCGGACAGGTTGATGACCGCCGACGTGCTGGTGCCGGAGTCGGTGCGGCTGTAGCCGGCCAGCGGCGTGCCGCCGTTGCCGACACCGCCGGTCGAGTCGGCGAAGCGCACGTAGTAGTTGCCCGGCGGCAGGGTGGCGAAGAGATAGCGCCCGTCGAGCGCCGTCGTCGTGGTGGCGACCAGGGTGTCGTCGCCGCCGCCGATCGCGCCGTCGGGGCCGACGGTGTAGAGCTCGACCGTGGTGCCGGAGATGCCGGACTCGGAGCCGTTGAGCTGGCCATCGCCGCTGGCGTCGAGCCAGACGGTGTCGCCGATGCTGCCGGTGCGCGCATCCCGGGCGTAGCCGAAGTCGATGTCCTCGACCGGCGAGCCCGCGACGGTGATCGGGATCGCGTCGAGGCCGCTGGTCAACTCGTAACCGACCAGGATCTCGGCGTCATCGGTGACTCGGACGGTGTAGCTGCCGGCCGGCACGTCGGTGAACTCGTAGTCGCCGGACCCGTTCGTCGTCGCGGTCGAGACCACGACTCCGCTGGAGTTCACCAGCACCACGGTGACCGACGGGAAGCCGGGCTCGCCGGTGGCGTCGAGGAAGCCGTCGCGGTCGGCGTCGAGGAAGACGGTGCCGCGCACCGGGGGCAACAGCGGGTTCAGATAGCCGAAGTCCTGGTCGAGGTTCGAGGAGGTGCCGGCGCCGGTGGCGATCAGGGTGCGGAACTGCTCGTCGCTGGTCGGGCTCAGGAGGTGCTGGTCCGGCGTGCCCGGTGAGGTCAGGAATCCGCTGAGAGCCGGCTGGATGCGATCGATGCTGACGATGTAGGGGCCAGCGCCGAGACCCGAGAACAGGTACGAGCCGTCCGCTGCGGTCACCTGGGTGCCGAGCAGCGCATCGCCGCCGTCGAAGAGCCCGTTGCTGTTGGAATCGCGGTAGAGGCGCACCGTGACGCCGCCGAGCAGCACCTCGCCGCCGTCGATGAGCCCGTCCCCGTCGCTGTCGATCCACACCGTGTCGCCGATCGATCCCGGGCGGTTGTATCCGAAGTTGGTGCCGCTGACGTTGCCGCTCAAGTTGGGCACGGCCAGGGTGCCGGTCCCCGCGGCAGCGGTCGTCGGATCGAACAGCACCAGCTCACCGCGCACGTCGGTGATCAGCAGCAGGTAATCGGTGGTGCCGTCCGAGGGCACGCCGGCGAAGGAGAAGTTGCCGGTCGCGTCGGTGAGGTCGGTGGCGACGATGGTGTCGATGCCGGGCTCCCAGACGCCGTCGCCGTCGTCGAGCACCAGGCTCACCGTGACGTTGCGGATGCCGGGGTCGGTGCCGCCGTCGTCGGTGCCGTCGCTGTCGAGGTCGAACCACACCCGGTCGGCGATGGTGTAGACCGTGGCGGCCTGCGCGACGTAGGGGAAGTCGGCCTCGAGGTAGTGGTCGTCGCCGAGCACGGAGAGCGCGTTCGAGGCATCGTCCTGGCCCTGCGGGCAGGCGTCCGTCGCGGCGCAGGTCGACATCCGCCAGCCCGCCAGCGGCGTGGCCGCGATGCCGAGGTTGGTCGAGTTCACCGAGTCGAGCACGTCGACGCGGTAGGTGCCCGGGGCGACGTTGAAGAAGTAGTAGACGCCGCTCGCCAGGCTCGTGGTGGTGTCGACGGTGACGTCGTCCCCGGTGCCGAAGACGCCGTCCGGACCCGCCGAGACGAGAGCCAGGTCGACGCCGCCGAGGCCCGGCTCGCCGGCATCGCGCACACCGTCGTCGTCGGCGTCCGACCACACCAGGTCGCCGACCAGGGCGAGGGTGTCGTCGGCCTGCACGTAGCCGAAGTCGAGATCGAAGAAGGCGTTGGCCGATCCGCCGACGGTCACCAGCGCGCTCGGGTTCACGTTGCCGGGCGCCAGCACCAGATCCTGGCCAGGGTTGCCCGGGTCGTCCGGCAGGGTCGTCTCGTTCACCGCAGTGAAATAGGTGCCCGGGACGCTGCCGCTGAACTGGTACTGCCCGTTGACGTCGGTGGCGGTGACTGCGACGACGCAGTCCTGCGCCGGGTTGGAGATCGCCGAGCACAGTTGCGGGTTCGGCTCGGCGATGCCGTCGCCGTCGTCGCGGTAGAGGGTCACCAGCACCTGGGGAATGCCCGGCTCACCGATGTCCTCGATGCCGTCGCGGTCGAGATCGAGGAACACCGTGTCGCCGAGCACCCAGGCGAACTGCGCCTCGTAGCCGACGTCGACGTTGGCGGTGGTCGCGGCGCCGGTGACGACGACGCCGGTGACCTGACCGTTGGCCGGCGAGGCGTCGGAGTCGACGGTGTCGTCGCCGCCCTGGTTCTGCAGCGTCGGCCGCAGGTTGAGCGGATTGTCGAACTGCACCCGGTAGGTCGCCGGCGGCAGGCCGCAGAACGAGTAGGTGCCGGAAGCGCTGGTGGTCGTGGTGATCGGGTTGCCGGCGCCGTCGAGCACCGCGGCGCCAGCGGAGGTGAGCAGCCTGACCACCACACCGGCGCGCAGCGGCTCGCCGACGTCACGGATGCCGTCGACGTCGGTGTCGTCCCAGGCACGGCCGGAGATGCAGCCGAGGAAGTAGTCCTCGACCTCGCCGGTGATGGCGATGCCGGTGGGAGCGACCCCCGCCAGATAGTCGGTGGACTGCTGGGTGAAGCGGAAGCGCAGGGCCAGCGGCGAGGTGAGCGTCCCAGGCACCGCCAGGTCGTTGATCAGGTTGGAGCCCGCCACGAGCGCCTGGTTGGTCACCACCTGTTCACCGGCGCCGAAGCCGCCGCTGCCGTCGTAGTCGGCCCAGACGTTGAGCACGCCCGCTGCCGAAGCGACCACGGTGATGTCGCCGGGCCTGCCCGCGGCGAGCGGCGTGGTGAAGGTGACGCCGTCCTCGTCGTCGACGCCGGCGGCGTCGTCGCCGGTGGCGGTGGCGTTGGGCTGGCCATCGGTCTCGCCGTCGACCTGGGAGCCGAGGAAGAAGCCGGGAACCACCGAGTGGTTGGCGCCGTTCGAGGCCGCCAGGGTGGCGTAGGAGTTCGGCAGGTCGCCCCAGTCGACGGTCACCGAGCGCACGCCGAAGTCGCGGGTCTGGTCGTTGGAGCCGGGACCGCCGGTGGTGAAGGCGATGGTCGAAGCGGTGGCGACGATCACGGCGTTGTCGCCGTCGCTGTCGTGGAGGTCGCCGTTCAGCGCGTTGCCGTTGTAGTTCTGGGTGGTGACGCCGAGGCCAGCTGGCAACGTCGAGAGCACCAGGCGCAGCTGATAGTTGCGGTGCGGATCGATGCTCTGGCCACCGGTGAGATTCAGATTCGAGGCGCCGCCGAAGAGGAAGCGGCCGTTGGCGTCGGTGGTGACGCTTCCGATCTGGGCGTCGACCGAGCCGTTGGCGTCGGTGTCCTCCCAGATCTGCACGGTGACTCCGGCGAGCCCTGGCTCGCCCGGGTCCTGCACGCCGTCGCGGTCGTGGTCGCGCCACACACGGTCGCCGACCTGGATCGGCGCAGCGTTGCAGAGCAGCTCGAGATCGCCGAGGCCGTTGGCCTTGCCGAAGAACTGCGAGCCGTCGGTGTCGGGGTCGTAGACCTCGCGACGACGTAGCAGGGTGCCGGCGTCGGCGTCGAAGGAGCGCACGCCGGCCGAGAAGTCGTTGTTGCCGACGCCGGAGCCGTTGAGTGGGTCCATACCCGACGTCGCCACCTCGTTCGAAGGTGCGTGGTTGGCGATGCCGCCCGAAGCGGTCTCGGAGTGGGCGTAGGTACCGTCGTTCCACTCGTCGACGGCATAGAACTCGGTCGCCTCGGCTGCCGAGGCGACTGAAATCGTGTAGGTGAGCCCGTCGCCGTTGAGCGTCGCCCGCAGCAGGTCACCTACAGCGTCCGCGGTGCCTTGGTCGGTGCCGCCGAATCCGTCCGGTCCGCTAGCGTTGTTGGCGTCGGGGAAATCGTTGTCGTACCCCATCTGATCGCCAAAGCGATCGCGGAGACCGAGCAGCAGGGAACCCTGCGAGTCGAACTCGAGGTCGGTGAGCATCGGCTGCGGGTACCCGACCTCTCGCGAGCCATTGCCGATCGTGCCGTGATCGATCAGGTTCTCCGGGATCCAAGTGGAAGCGCTGGCGTCGATCCAGGCGCGCCAGTTCGAGGTGTTGTTGGCTGGCGTCGAGCCGGCGTTGGTGCCGTTGAAGCACGTGCCGCTGTTGGACAGCAGGCAGCCACGGGTGTAGTCGAGCGTGAAGTTGACGATCGGAGTGGTGTCGAAGGTCCCCGTGATCGGGTTGAAGCGGAAGACGAGGGCCCGCGGGAACTGAGTCGGCGGCCCGAACGGTGCCGTCGTGTCGACCACGCCGGTGCACACCGCACCGACGTAGACGCGCTGCTCGTGCGCCTTCACCGCAAAGGGACGGAAGTCGCCGAGGCCGGTGCAGTTAGAGAACAGCCCCGCCATCGAGAAGGTGCTGACCTGTCCCGAGGACGTCGGCGCCACCGGCGCCGACGGGTTGGTTCCCAGCGGGACGCGGTAGAGCTGACGGTCGTTGAGGTTCACGACCCACAGGCTCAAACCGTCGTCCGAGATGTCGATGCCGCCCATGCCCCGCTTGCCGATCAGCGAGAAGGACGCGGTGTCGACCTGGAAGTCGTTCTGGGTGCCAGACGCGCCGGTGTGGGGATTTGCGCCGAAGACGTTCGACCCGAAGAGGGTGTTCAGGTTGACGAAGGCCACCGGAGCGTTGCCGCCGCCATCGACGCTTCCGTTGCCGGGGTTCGGAATGCGGTAGAGGATGCCCGTCGGCGAATTGCTGGCGCCATTGTTGTTGTTGCCGAAGCCGGTGTGTCGCTTGAGGTAGGAGCCGGCGAAGAGGTTGTTCGAAGAGCGCTGGTAGGCCAGGCCCCAGGTGGTGCCGATCTGCTGCGCCTGTGCTTCAGGTCCCTTGGTCTGGGTGTTGGTGCTCTCGCCGGTCTCGAGGCGGGCGAACGAGACCAGGACGTCACCAGTGCTGCCCACCTGATTGCCGTCGACGTAACAGTTCACCACCAGGTCGGGGTTGTTCTGGCAGAACTCCTTCGGCTCGGCCAAACCGATCGCCAGATTGGTCGTACCGTTGGCGACGAACGAGACGCGGCCCGCGCCCGACAGAGAAGTCGGCGCCATCGCCAGCCCGCCGGCCAGGGTCGACGGGGTCACCTCGATGCGGTAGGTACCGGCGCCGAGGGTCAGCGTGAAGGCGCCGCTGGCGTTGGTGGTGGCGCTGGCGACCGGTGTGTTCGGATTGGCGCCAGAGAAGGCCGAGACGACCGCTCCGCGCACTCCTGGCTCCGCCGGAATCGAGCCCGAGGCGGCGTCCTGCACTCCGTCGAGGTCGATGTCGCGGAAGACTGTGCCGGAGATGTCGGCGGCGGCGAGCGCAGCGACCAGCTGGATCGCGACGAGCAGGATCGCCGCGACCGGAACGCGGCGCGCCGTGACGCACGGAGAGTCAGGGGAAGAGAGGCGATCGGGCATGGGAGGGACTCTCTCAAGTGGCCGGTCGAGCGCCGATCCGGCGGAATTGGCCGGGCGACTCACGGAGCGGCGTCGTGGAAACGGAAAGGAGCGCGCGGGAGCGCAACGTAGGCGGGAGTCAGACTAGCACCGAACTGTGCCGTTTCGACCCAAGCGAACCCCACCAGAGCGGGTTTCACGAGGTGCAGCGGCGGGGTTCGGCTCCGCGCTTGGTTCCTGCGCAGATCACGTGCCAACAGAGGGTGTTCCAGACCCGGATCCGTTCCGTGAATCGGCACGCGAGGTGAGGTCGGACCGGGCAGGCCGGGATCGCAGGGTGCCCGCACCGCAACCGACCCCACCCGACGTCGACTGCTACTCTCTTCGCCGGAGAACCGAGCGCTCTGCAGCGAAGTCGCGGGCGCCATCGGCCTCCCTCCGGTCCAACCTTCGACCGCTTCATCGCGGCCGCCGCGCTCCCCGACACCCCCGTGTCGGGGACGACGCCGCGACCGGTGCGCACCGACTCCGGCCGAGGCCGGCCCCCGTTCCGAGGGCCCGGAGAGCCTGGCCAGCAAATACCCTTAGGAGCAGAGACCCCATGATCCCGAACCAGCGACGCCCTCGCGTCGGCATCACCCTCGCCCTCGCCCTCTTCGGCGTCCTCTTCGCGTTCTCGAGCAGCCCCGCGGCGGCGCAGGACACGTTGGAGGTCGAAGTCGTCGACCAGAAGGGCAAGAAGGTGGCCGAAGCCCAGATCGTGGCGACGCCGTCGGAAGGCGGTGAGCCGGTGACAGGAACCGCGAACAAGAAGGGCAAGTACACCGCGGCCCTGGCTCCCGGGGCCTGGGACCTGGTCGTCACCGCTCCCGGCTTCGGCGCCACCAAGGCTGCGGTGCAGATCGAGGCGGGCATGACCTACAGCGGCACCATCACCATGGTCGACGCCGAGACGGCGCGCCTGCAGGAGGCTCGTGACGCCTTCAACGCCGGCGTCGCCAGGATCCAGGAGAACGACGACGAAGGCGCTCTCGAACAGTTCGAAAAGGCCGCGTCGATCGACGACTCGTTGTCGGAGGCCCATCGTCTGATCGCCCTGATCACCTCGCAGTCGGGAGACATCGACCGCGCCGAAGCGGCCCTCGAGCGCTACTTCGAGCTGCAGCCTGACGGGATGCAGCAGATCGCTCCTGCCGCCTACGAGGTCTACCGGGCGCGCGGCGACGCCGAGCGGCTGCCGGCAGCTCGCCAGGCGGTACGCGACATCGGCGCCGCCCGCGACCTCGCCAGCAAGGTGTTCAACGAGGGCGTGGCGAAGAACCGCGAGGACGACAAGCAGGGGGCGATCGCACTGTTCGAGGAGGCCGCGGCCCTCGATCCGACCCTGGCGGCCGCCTTCCGCAGCATCGCGGCCCTGCACTTCAACGACCAGGAGTACGAGCAGGCGCTGGCGGCGCTCGACAGCCTGCTGGGACTCGACCCCGAGCACAAGGAGGGCCTGCGCATGGCCTTCTTCAGCCACTACGAGCTCGGCGACCCCGAGAAAGCAACCGAGTACGGCCGGCGCTGGGTGGCGCAGGCTCCCGGCGCCACCAACGAGGTCGTCGACACGGCGAAGCGGACCTTCGAGGGCAACAACCCCGAGGACGCGAGAAAGCTGCTCGAAGTGGCGCTGGCCTTCGACCCCGACCACGCCGTCGGCCACTACACCCTGGGCCGGGTCTACGCGGGCCTCGGCGACATCCCCGCGGCCAAGAAGCACCTCAACCGATTCCTCGAGCTGTCGCCGAACCACCCCGAGGCGGGCGACGCCCGGAGCATGCTGGAAGGCCTCTGAGCCACTGAACCAATGAGCCTCTCCAAGAGAGCCCGCCAGCGGACCCCGAGCCGACCCGGGCTCGGGGTCCGGACGGCGCGCCTTCGGGTCGCCGGCTGACGGCTCGCGGCGGGCCTCCTACCCGGGTCCCTCCACCCCCTCCACGCCGTCGCGGAGCCGCAGCCGCTCCACCTGTCGCGCCGTCGCCGCGATCTCCGTCTCTCCGATGCGGCAGCAGCCGCCCAGCCAGCGGGCGCCTGCGTCCCACCAGCGCTCGACGTCCGCCTCCCAAGCGTCCGTCGGCGCCACGGTCGCGGCCGCCGGCTCGCCCACCAGGCCTGCCTCGCGCCCACGCCAAGCGCCGTGCTCCCACACCTCGCCCGAGTTCGGGTAGGCGACTAGCGGCAGCGTGGTGAGACCGCGCAGCCTGTCGAGGGCCGGCGCGACGACCCCGGGCGCGACGCAGTTGACGCCCACCGCCACCAGCTGCGGGCAGCCCAGCACCGACTCCAGCCAGGAGGCCTCGAGAGGTGTGCCATCGGCGAGCGAGCTCTCGTCGCGCAGGCTGAAGCTCATCCACGCGCCGGGGGCGCCCTCGACCGAGCTGCCTCGCGCCGCCAGATCGTGCACCAGCTCGGCGAAGACCTGCGCCTCCACGGCCGAAGGGATGGTCTCGAGAGCCACGAGATCGGGTTGCGAGCCGGTCAGCAGCTCGAGCCGACGGCGGTGGAAGCGACGTAGACCGCGGGAGTCGATCGAGTAGTCGCCGCGATACTCCGAGCCGTCGGCGAGCGCGGCTCCGTAGGGCCCGACACTGGCCGCGACGAGCACCGGCCGCGACACCCCCGAGAGCGCCCGACGCCCCGCGTCGACCGACTCCGCCAGCAGTCGCTCAGCGCTCACCGGGCTGGCGCCGTGGGCGATCAGCCCTTCGACCGTCGCCTGGTAGGTGGCGGTGGCGACGCACTCCGCGCCGGCACGGACGAAGGCCCGCTGCGCCTCTGCGATCCGCTCGGGGGCGTCGATCAGGGCGCGAGCCGACCACAGCGGTCCCCGGGTGTCGTAGCCGGAGCGCTCGAGCCAGGTCGCCAGTCCCCCATCGAGCACCAGACTCTGCGGAGCCCCGGCGCGGCGAGCGCCGGCAGCACCATCGCCGGACGGCTCGATCACTGGACCCACAGCTCGAACTCCGGTGTCTCGACACAGGGCTGGCGACGCGACAGGCGCAACGGCCCGATCGAGCAGCGCTCGGGCCACGCCCGCAGGCGGACGAACGCTCCTCCCGGTCGGCCCTCCGGTACCGGCGGCTCTTCCGCGGAGCCTGCCGCGGAGCCCGCCGCCAGACGCTCGAGCAGCCACTGCGTGGCCTCGCCGCGCGCCGCGAGCCGGAGGTGGATGGCGTCAGCGGAGACCCAGCGCTCGGGCCACTGCGAGAGCTGGCAGCTCCGCCTCCCGGCGAGGTCCAGCAGCGCCTCGTCGAGCTGCGACAGGCGCTCGATGAGGACCTCGCGCGGCATCGCCCGGCCGGGGAAGAAGAGCCGCCGCAGCAGCCCGAAGCGCACTCCGTCGAGTCTCTGCACGCTCGCCACCGGCGGCCGGATCAGCATCGTGGGAGGCTCGCCGGCCGACGCGATCAACCGCTCCAGCGCCTCCACGACCGCCTGCACCGACGCACCGTAGAGCACGTCGAGCCCCAGGTCCATCACCAGCAGCCGGTCGAGCGCCCACGGCAGCGCCGGGGCGGCCTCGTCGGCCCCGGGCGAGGGCGCGGACGGCGGCAGAGCCCGCACCAGGAAGCGGCTGCGACAGGTGAGAGCACGCCCGTGTCCCGCGCGCACGGCGAGACGCGCGACCGGCGCGCGGCGCACGAGGTGCGGCAGCAGCAGGGTCAGATTGCTCGCCCCCACCAGCATCCACGCCGGCCCCGGGGTCGGGACTCCAGGATCTGATGTCCAGACACTCACTTCAATGGCTTCGGTGTTTCCACTAAGATCTTACGCCCGGCGGTTGACAAGCGCCGCCCCCCTTCCCTACCATTAGCACTCGTCAGCGGCGGCTGCTAACGACGTCCGGTGCGCCAGCCCGTCCGGCGGGTCAGATCGCGAGTCCGCTGCCGCTCGAACCCCGACAATCCACCCCGCTCCGGGACGCTGCCGTTCGCGTCGACACCGTGTCGCCGCGCGGACCGATCACGGGCGGGCCGACCTACAGAAACGAACCGAAGGAGGTTTGCACGTGAACGTCCGCCCACTTCATGACCGGGTCCTGGTGAAGCGACTCGAAGAGCAGGAGCAGGTCCGCGGAGGCATCATCATCCCGGACTCCGCCAAGGAGAAGCCGCAGGAGGCCAAGGTGATCGCCGTCGGCCCGGGCAAGGCGCTGGAGAACGGCGAGCGCGGCCTGATGGACGTCAAGGCCGGCGACAAGGTGCTGATCGGCAAGTACTCCGGCAGCGACATCAAGATCGCCGACGAAGACTACGTGATCCTGCGTGAGGACGAGATCCTCGCCGTGATCGGCTGACCGTCGGCCGACCGCGAACGGATTCGTCACTCTCGAACTCAATCCCCATCTCAGGAGAAGCATTCATGGCTGCCAAGCAGATCATCTATTCGGAGGACGCGCGCGGCGCGATCCTCCGCGGCGTCAACAAGCTCGCTGACGCCGTCAAGGTCACCCTCGGACCGAAGGGACGCAACGTCGTCATCGAGAAGTCCTTCGGCTCCCCCACGATCACCAAGGACGGCGTGACCGTCGCCAAGGAGATCGAGCTCAAGGACAAGCTCGAGAACATGGGAGCGCAGATGGTGCGCGAGGTCGCTTCGAAGACCTCCGACGTCGCCGGCGACGGCACCACCACTGCCACCGTGCTCGCCCAGGCCATCCTCCGTGAAGGCCTCAAGAACGTCACCGCGGGCGCCAACCCGATGGAGATCAAGCGCGGCATCGAGGCCGCGGTCGAAGCCGCCGTCGAGGCGATCGACTCCCAGGCCAAGGCGGTCAAGGGCTCCAGCGAGATCGCCAACGTCGGCACGATCTCGGCGAACAACGACAAGGAGATCGGCTCGATCATCGCCGAGGCGATGGACAAGGTCGGCAAGGACGGCGTGATCACCGTCGAGGAGGCCAAGGGCCTGCAGACCGAGCTCGAGGTCGTCGAGGGCATGCAGTTCGATCGCGGCTACCTGTCGCCGTACTTCGTGACCGATCCCGAGCGCATGGAGTGCGTGCTCGAGAGCGCCGCAGTGCTGCTGCACGAGAAGAAGATCAGCTCGATGAAGGACCTGCTGCCGGTGCTCGAGCAGGTCGCCAAGCAGGGCCGCCCGCTCCTCATCGTCGCCGAGGAGGTCGAGGGTGAGGCGCTGGCCACGCTGGTGGTCAACAAGCTGCGTGGCACCCTGCAGGTCGCAGCGGTGAAGGCGCCGGGCTTCGGCGATCGTCGCAAGGCGATGCTCGAGGATCTCGCCATCCTCACCGGCGGCCGGGTGATCACCGAGGACCTCGGCATCAAGCTCGAGAGCGTCACTTGGGAGGACCTGGGCGACATCAAGAAGGTCGTGGTCACCAAGGACGACACCACCATCGTCACCGACGCGCCGAACAAGGCCCGTCGTGAGGCGATCGCCGGGCGGGTCAAGCAGATCCGCAACCAGATCGAGGAGACCTCCTCCGACTACGACCGCGAGAAGCTCCAGGAGCGCCTCGCCAAGCTGGTCGGCGGCGTCGCCGTCATCCGGGTCGGTGCAGCGACCGAGACCGAGATGAAGGAGAAGAAGGCCCGCGTCGAGGACGCCATGCACGCCACCAAGGCAGCGGTCGAGGGCGGCATCGTCCCCGGCGGCGGCGTGGCGCTGCTGCGCTGCGTCGCGGCGGTCGAGGGCGCGCGCTCCAAGGTGCGCGGCGACGCCAAGATCGGCGTCGAGATCGTGCGTCGCGCGCTCGAGGAGCCGGCCCGTCAGATCGCCGAGAACGCCGGCGAAGAGGGCTCGGTCGTGGTGCGTGACGTGCTCGCCGAGAAGGACGCCGTCGGCTTCAACGCCGCCACCGGCAAGATGGAGGACCTGGTCAAGGCCGGCGTCATCGATCCGGCCAAGGTGACCAAGACGGCGCTGCTCAACGCGTCCTCGATCTCCGGCCTGATGCTCACCACCGAGGCGCTCGTCTCCGAGATCAAGGAGGAGAAGGAGAGCGGCGGCGGTGGCGGAATGGGAGACATGGGCGGCATGGGCGGAATGGGCGGCATGATGTGAGCCGCGCGTCCACCAGCGGGCTCCGACGAGCCCGCTGAGGACCGCCTCGCAGGGGACGGCCTCGGAGCTCTCGCGAGCATCCGAGCCGTCCCTTTCTTCTTTCCGGCGCACTTCCGAAGCGAGGCGCTCTTGCCAGGCGCCCTCTCCCGGAACCCGACACGGACGCTGACCGTCCGCAGAGCTTCAGCTCACCGGGACTCAGCCGTCGGCGGGTCGGCGCGTCGACCGTCGAGCGCGGCACGCGCCGCCGCCGCGAGGGTGCGGCGCGAAACCGGCTTCTGCAGGAAGCGCGTGCCCGGGCCTTCGTCCTCCCGCAGGTGCACCCCGGGCACGTAGCCCGACGTGAACACCACCGGCAGGCCGGGTCGCCTGCGTCGTGCCCGCGCCGCCAGCGTGCGCCCGTCCATCTCGGGCATCACCACGTCGGAGATGAGCAGGTCGACGCGGACGTCCCCGGCATCCAGCATCTCGAGGGCCTGAATTGGATCCGGCGCCGCGATCACACGGTAGCCGAGGTCGCCGAGAATGCGCTCCACGAGCCGTCGCAGCGGCTCCTCGTCGTCGACCAGCAGGATGGTCTCGTCGCCCCGCGCGGTCGCCATGCCCTGTGCCGGTTCGCCCTCGGCCGAGGCGCCAGGAGCGGCGCCGGTTTCCAGCTCGAGCGGCAGCAGGATCTCGAACCTGGTTCCCTCCCCCGGCCGCGAGGCGACCTCCACCGTGCCTCCCGCCTGGCGGACGATGCCGTACACCGTCGCCAGGCCCATGCCGGTGCCGTGGCCGGGCGCCTTCGAGGTGACGAAGGGCTCGAAGATACGGGGCAGCAGATCCTCGGCGATGCCGCTGCCGTCGTCGCTGGCGACCAGGCGCACGGCCTCCGCAGTCCGGCTCCCATCGCCGCGTTCCAGCGCACCGGGGCGAGCCCGTCGGAACTCGACCCGGAAGGTGCCGCCTCGCGGCATGGCGTCGCGCGAGTTGACGGCCAGGTTCAGCAGCACCTGCTCGAGCTGCGAGCGATCGATGCTCACCGGCGCCACCGCGCCGTCGACCCGGAGGTCCAGCTCGACTCCGTCTCCGAGCGCCTGACGCAGCAGCGATGCGCTGCCGCGCAGCGCCGCGGCGAGGTCGATCGCCGGCGGACGCTCCACCGTCTTCTTGCGGGCCACCGCGAGCAGCTGACCGGTGAGGCGCTGCGCCCGCTGCCCGGCCTCGCGGATCTCGGCCAGCAGCTCCCCCAGCTCGTCGCGGTCCGCCGTGGCGGCGAGCTCGACGTTGCCGAGGATGATCCCGAGCACGTTGTTGAAGTCGTGCGCCACGCCTCCGGCGAGCTGGCCGATCGCCTCGAGCTTCTCCGACCGGCGCACTCGCTCGTCGGCTTCGCGCAGTGCCGACTCGTACTCCGACCGCGCCAGCGCGTAGCGCACCGCGCGGGCCAGGAGATCGGAGGTCAGCGAGTCCTTGGGCAGGTAGTCCGTGGCGCCTTCCCGGATCGCCGAGCGCGCCAGCTCGAGCTCGCCGTGGCCGGAGAGCACGACGACCGGGCGGTCACCGCGTGCTCCGGCAAACCAGCCGCGCAAGGTGTCGAGACCGCGGCTGTCCGGCAGGTTGAGATCGAGGAGCACCAGCTCCACGGCCTGCTCGTCGGCGACCCGCAGCGCCTCGGCCAGGCTCCGGCAGACGCGCCACGCGATGTCGTCGAGACCTCGCCGGGCGAGGATCTCGACGCGGCGGGCGTCGGCTGGGTTGTCCTCCACGAGCAGCGCCCGCACGGGGCCCGCGACCCGGTCATCGGAAACGGGCCGGGCGGCAGTTGGCGTGGCCTGGGGCGGCGACATGGGAATCGGGTCCGATCTGCTTTGCGAGTTGAGCCGGTGAGGCTGTGGGAACGAAGGGAACTCGAGACGGGCGAACCGGGAACCGGTACAGTGCTTCGGGGCTCGCGACGGTCGTCGGGGCGGCGAGCCGTTGCCGAGCTGCGGTCTGTGGAGCGACAGAGACTCTTTTTGCTCCGTAATCTAGTATAACTAGATGACGCCGTCAGTGTAAACCCGACATGCCTGGGGGAGCACGGCGACGGGCAGGATGGCAGGATGGTCGCGCGGAGCGGCGGAGGTGGCGCCACCTTCCGCCTCCATCTGCCCCGCTCCGGTCCACCCACCGGGTCCCGTCTTCAGCCACCGGAGCCGAGGCCGTGGGAGCGAACGGCCGAGAGAAGGAGCATCCCACGATGAGCGAGAAGAGCGTCTCGTCCCTGCTGATCGTCGACGACAGCGCCAGCGACGTCTTCCTGGCCGACTACTTCCTGCGTCAGACCAACCGCTTCCGCTACATCTTCAGCGTCAACGACGGTCGCGAGGCCCTGAGGCTCTTCGCCGAGTACCAGCGGCGCCGGTCGGACGACCCCAACCGCTTTCCTCCGATCGTCATCCTGCTCGACATCAACATGCCGGTCGTCGGTGGATTCGAGTTCCTCGACGCGCTGCAGGAGCTCATCCCCGAAGGCGAGGCGCCTCCCAACGTCGTCATGCTGACCTCCTCCGACGACGCCGGCGACCGGGCGCGCGCCTTCGCCTCACCCCTGGTGCGCGACTTCATCGTCAAGCCGCCGTCGATCGAAGACGGCCGCCGCATCGCGGACGAGTTCGGCGACGTCGAGGATCGGTGGGAGTCTCCACCGGGCTCGTCGCGATCTCGCGACGAGGCGCCCTGACTGTCCGGGCGGCGCGCTTCGGTACCGCCTCTGTCCTGAGGTCGGCTCAGCGCGAACCGGCGCGATCCAGCACCTCGATGAACTGGCTCGGGCTCAGCAACCGGGGCCGTCCGTCGACGACCTCCATCCTGTCGACCCTCGAGACCACCTTGCTTTCGGCCGAGTGCACGAAGAGAGCCGGGAAGCCGCGCACGCCGTAGCGCCGGCTCACCTGCGCGTCGCCGCCGCCCTTCTCGGGGTTGATGCGCACCGCGAGCACCTCGTCACGCAGATAGCTCTGCACCTCCTCGGAGGCCAGCAGGTCGCGCTCGAACTGTCGGCAGTAGCCGCACCAGTCGGTGTAGAAGTAGACCAGGATCGGCTTCGGATTGGCATCGAAGCGCTGGGTCGCCTCGAGCATCCCCGAGGCTCCCTCGAGCCAGGTCGAGAAGTCGACGCCGTTGCGGTTCTCGGTCGGGGCGGCCGGCAGCGCCAGCAGCAGCCCCAGGAGGACGAGGCAGCCGGCGGTCGTGGCGGTGCCGGCGGTACGCGTTGTGGAGTGCATCGATGGAGTCCCGATGAGTGGTCTCAGGCCAGAGGGGGGTCGGGTCGCTGCCGGCGGTAGGTGTCAGGCGCTGTGGTGGTGGTGGTGGTGGGCGGGGGAGCCGGCCGGGGCAACGACCGCTCCGGCAGAGCGCCGCCGCAGTCCGCTGCCTGCCGGATCCTGCCAAACGGCGGCCCGCGGGCCAAGATTCCGCGGATCCAACGGTCCGCCGGAGCGCCACACCTCGATCGGGCGACGAGACCTCAGGCCCGCACAGGCGCGCCGCGATCCCAGCTGCCGATCGGGCTCTGGCCATCCCGGCCCGGGGCCCCTCGACCTGGGCCAGGCCCCGCGCACGCGACTCGAAACGTCGGCGCCTGGCAGCGCGATCGCGCCGCGGGATCCCGGGTCACCTGCGCCGACTTCGGATATCCTGACCGCTTGTCGCGGCGCACCCAGGCAGCACCGCGGTACAGGCCAGCGGGCCAGCCAGAGACCACCACAGAGGTTCGCGACCATCAGCCAGATACACGGAACGACCCAGGGCCTCAAGTCGGCGCATCGCCGGGCCCTCGAGCGCACCTTCCGGCGCAAGGTCGCCCCCGACCAGGTGGTGTCTCCCGAGCTGGCGCGGCACCTGGCGCAGATCTCGCGCGAGATCAATCGCCAGGTCGGCGTCCTCATCGACCGCCGCGGCTCGGTCACCCACGTGATCGTCGGCGACGCGGCGACCATCCAGATCCCCGATCTCGGGCGCATGCGCGCTGGCTCGGGCCGCTTCCGTGGCCTGCGCCTGGTGCACACGCACCTGCGCGGCGAGCCACTGACCCGGGACGATCTCAACGATCTGGCGCTGCTGCGCCTCGACCTGGTGGCGATGGTCGCCGCCGAGGAGGACGGCGATGCCGGACGCATCGAGCTCGCCCACCTGGCGCCGTCCGAGGAGCTCGGCAGCGACGCCCCCGAGCTCGCCGCCGAGGACCCTTTCGTGCGCGTCGAGGCGCCCGACGTCTTCCGTCTCGAGTTCGACTTCGACGAGGTCATCCGGGCGCTCGAGGACGAGTACGCTCGGCTGTTGCGCGGGCGCGCCGGCAAGAGCGACACGGAACGCGCCCTGGTCATCGGCGTGCGCGACGACGACGACCACTTCGAGGAGACGCTGGAGCTGGTGCGCGCCGCCGGAGTGACGGTCGCTGGCACGGTGCGCCAGAGGCGCCGCAGCGTGCATCCACGCACCGTGGTCGGCCCCGGCAAACTGACCGACATCGTGCTCGAGGGCATGCGCCTCGGCGCCTCGGTGGCGATCTTCGACGTCGACCTCAAGCCGGCGCAGGCGCGCGCCTTCGAGCAGGCGACCGAGCTCAAGACGATCGACCGCACCCAGCTGATCCTCGACGTCTTCGCCCAGCGCGCCCGCAGCCGCGACGGCAAGCTCCAGGTCGAGCTGGCGCAGCTCAAGTACGCCCTGCCACGCCTCAGCGAGCGCGAGGAGGGGCTGTCGCGCCTGGCGGGCGGCATCGGCGGACGTGGACCCGGCGAGACCGTGCTCGAGGTTTCGCGGCGCCGGGTGCGCGACCGCATCCGCACCCTCGAGAAGGAGATCGACAAGCTCGGCGCGCAGCGCGACCTGCGGCGGCAGCGTCGGCGCTCGAGCGGCATCCCGACCCTGTCGATCATCGGCTACACCAATGCCGGCAAGAGCACCCTGCTCAACGCCATGACCCAGAGCGAGGTCGAGGCCGCCGACCAGCTCTTCATGACCCTCGATCCCACCAGCCGGCGTCTGCGCTTCCCGCGTGAAGGCGAGGTGGTGATCACCGACACCGTCGGTTTCATCGCCGAGCTGCCCGAGGACCTCGTCACCGCCTTCCGCGCCACCCTCGAGGAGCTTGCCGACGCCGACCTGCTGCTGCACGTGGTCGATGCGTCGGATCCACATCTCGACGACAAGCGCCACGCGGTGCGCGGCATCCTCGAAGAGCTCGAGCTCGACGAGATCCCCCGTCTGCTGGTGCTCAACAAGTCCGATCTGCTCGATCCGGCGACGGCCCGTGGCCTCGCCACGCGCGAGAACGGGGTGCTGACCAGCGCCACGAAACGCCAGGGGCTGCGCGAGCTGATCGAGCGCGCCGAGCAGATGCTTGGCGGCACCAAGTCGCTGCTCAACGACTACGGCGCCCCAGCCGGGGCGCACGCCGAGACCGGCAGCGACGGGGACGCGGCGGGCTCTGAGGCCAGTGGTGTCAGCCGCGGCTGAGTCGCTCAGTCGGAAGTCGCGCCGACGAATGCGAATCGGGTGAGGCTGGGCGGCTTGTCGCCGCCGGTCTTCTCGAGCACCACCTCGAGCCCCGGACCCGCGGTGTCCTGCACCCTGCGGTAGGTCAGGCGCGCCCAGCGATCGCCCTCGCGCGCCGACCAGACCGCCGACCCTGCCTCCAGCGCGGTGAGCTCGAAGGTCGCCATCTCGGCCTTCTCCTCCCACGCCACCAGGCCGTCGCCGAAGTGCTTGATGCGCAGCTGCGGTCGGACCGTCACCGTGCCGTCGGCATCGACGGTCCGCCGTGCGTCGATCGTCTGGAACTCGTAGAAGACGGGGGAGCCGTCGCGCCGCATGCGGAAGGTGCCGAGGGACTCGCCATCCACCAGAGGGGTCCAGGTCTCCTCGATCCAGCGCGAAGCATCGCCGCCGGTCCATCGTCCGGTGACGAAACCGAGGCCCTCCTCGACCTCGTCGCGTGCCATCACCGGGTGGTGGATGCGGGTCAACCAGCGCTCCGGATCGGTCTCGACCGTCGGGTCGGTGACGTAGTACTCGGTGGCGGGACCCACCGCGACGAGCCCCTGCTCCGCCCACCAGGCCTGCAGCGCGGCGTGCCCGGTCGGCAGCTCGTGGTACGGACCGTAGTGGTCGACCACCGCGGTGCGATGGGCGGGGAGCCTGCCTGCCTCGACCGGACCGAGCGGCGAGGAACCGGCTTCCGTGACCGGAGCGTCGACCTCGACGCCGGCCTCGATCAGCATCGACGCTCCCTCGGCGTGCAGCACTCGCGAGAAGGCGAGCCCGGGCACCCGGCCCTGGGCGACGGCGTGCTGGTAGGCGGCCGGCAGCACCTGGGCGAACTTGCCGGTGAGGTCCGCAGCCTCGGCCTCGAAGCGCACCACCACCGCGAAGCGCTCTGGCGGCTCGTCGAGAGTCATCTCACCGAGGGTGCCGGCGCCGAGCGGGGTCGCGACGACCGCCGCCAGCACCAGGAGGATCCACGCCGAAGCGGCTGGGGCTCCGTCTCGGCCGGTCGTGGATCCGTGGGGACCGAGCTCCTGATGGGTTCGCACGACGACCTCCTCGAAGCTTCGTGGACGCGGCAGGGGCCGCGACGGTTCGTCGGGTGGCCGGTACCCGCGTCAGGGCGCGCCGCCCGAGCGTCGTCGGCTCTCCGTTGGCTTCTCCGCGTTCGGAAGCACTCTATCGCCGCCTGGTCTCTGCCGATTCGGCGCCGACCCGGAACCGCAGATCCACCGTCCCTCCGACGATGGTAGAAAGCGCTGCATGGATCCCGAGCTCCTGCCGCTGCTCCTGGCGTGGTTCTTCGCCTTCGTCTTCTCCACCACCCTGCACGAGGCGGCGCACGCCTGGGCCGCCCTGCGGCTCGGCGACGAGACCGCCTACCAGGGCGGCCAGGTGTCGCTGAACCCGCTGCCGCACATGCAGCGCGAGCCGATCGGCATGGTGGTGGTGCCGCTGATCTCCTTCTTCCTGATGCAGGGCCGTTGGATGATCGGCTGGGCGAGCGCTCCGTACGATCCCACCTGGGCGCGCCGCCACCCCAAGAAGAGCGCCCTGATGGCCCTCGCCGGGCCGGTCTCCAACCTGCTGCTCTTCGTGCTGGCAGGGATCGCGATGCGCGTCGGGCTGCAGAGCGGCTACTTCCTGCCGGGCGGCGGCTCGCTCAGCGCCCTCATCCTCGGCAGCGGCGCCACCGCGTCGGCCGGCCTCGCCACGGTGCTCAGCGTCTTCTTCACCCTCAACGTGGTGCTCTTCGCCTTCAACCTGATCCCGGTTCCGCCGCTCGACGGCAGCGGCGTGATCCAGCTCTTCATGCCCGACGACCTGGCGCGCCGCTACCAGGAGCTGTTCACCAACCCGATGTGGTCGATCGTCGGCCTGGTGGCCGCCTGGCGCCTGTTCGACTTCGTCTTCGGGCCGATCTTCCGGCTCGCCCTGCTGATCGTCGTCTGAGCAGGGGATCGGCGCGCGCGGCGCGGGCCCACGTCAGCGTCCGCCCCAGCTCCTCAGTCGACGCCGAGCTGGCTCTCCAACCGCCCGAGACGGCGCTCGAGCTCGGCGACCCGGCGTTCGAGCTCTCCCGTCCGGTCGTCGCCATCCGGTGCCACCGCGTCCTCGCTCGACTCGTCGGCGCTCCCGCTCGCGTCCGGCGTTCCCACCGGAGGCCCTGCCGACCGCCCGATCGAGGGTCCGCCGGCGGGCGTCTCATCGGAACGCACCATGAGGTGCCGCCAGCGGTTCTCGCGCTGGCCCGGCTGACGCGGCAGCTCCTGCACCAGGGGATCGTCACCCTCGGCGAGTGCCCGCAGCGTGTCCTCCACCTGCGCGACGTCGGCGAAAGAGTGCAGCCGCTCGCTGCGCGAGCGCAGCTCGCCGGGGGTCTGCGCTCCGCGCAGCATGAGCAGAGTCATCACCGCCAGTCCCGGAGCGTCCAGGTGCCAGCGCGACTGCAGCCGATGCTCCCACTTGGCGACGCGGCCGCCGGTGACCCGCCACACCAGCACGTCCCTGCGCAACCGCTCGAGCGCCTCCTTGACCTGCGCCTCGGTGAGCTCCAGCACCGGATCGCGGTTGCTCTTCTGGTTGCAGGCGAGCACCAACGAGTTGAGGGTGAGCGGGTAGCCGTCGGGGGTCGCCTGCTCCTTCTCCATCAGGGCGCCGCAGATGCGCTCCTCGATCGGATCCAGCCTGCGGGTGTGCGCCATCGAGACCTCCGAGTCGATGCGGCGGACCCTGTCGTGGGCGCCGGGGTCAGGGGATGAAGTCCTCGTCGCCGGAAAGCGAGCCGACGTAGCGGGCGATCAGCTCGGCGGCCCGGTCGATGTCGTCGAGATGGATCATCTCGACCGCCGAGTGCATGTAGCGGTTGGGGATGCTGACCAGCCCGGTGGCGACGCCGTCGCGATTGATCTGCAGGACGTTGGCGTCGTTGGGCGTCGCGCGCCCGATGGCGGCGAGCTGGTGCTCGATCTCGTGCTCCTCGGCGGTCTCGATCAGCGCCTCGGAGACGATCGGGCTCATGTTGGGACCACGGAAGATCACCGGTCCGCCGCCCAGCTTGACCTCTCCTTCGGTATCGGGCGACACCGTGGGGCAGTCGGTGGCGTGGGTGACGTCGACCGCGATGCCCATCTGCGGGTCGACTCCGAAGGCGGAGGTGCGGGCACCGCGCAGCCCGATCTCCTCCTGCACCGTCGACGCGGCGTAGAGCGAGCAGTTCAGCCCCATCTCCGAGGCCCGTCGCAGCGCCTCGAGCACCGTCCACAGGCCGGTCGTGTTGTCCATCTTCGGCGCCGTGGCGAACTTCCCGCGCAGCTCCCGGTAGCCGAGCTCGAGGGTCACCGGATCGCCGATGCGCACCACCTCTTTCGCCTCGTCGCGCGAGGCGGCGCCGATGTCGATCCACAGCTCCTTGCTCTCGGTGACCTTCTTGCGCTCCTCAGCAGTCAGCAGATGGATCGCCTTGCGCGCGATGACGCCAGGCACCGCGCCGCTCTTCGTCCACACCACCATGCGCTGCCCGATGAGCTGCTGCGGATCCCAGCCGCCGATCGTCTGCACCCGCAGGAAACCGTTCTCGTCGATGTAGCTGATCAGCAGGCCGATCTGGTCGCAGTGACCGGCCAACAGCACCCGGAGCGGCTTGCCGGGATTGCAGCAGCCGATCACGTTGCCGTGACGATCGGTCCTCACCTCGTCGGCGAACTCCCCCAGGTAGCGCCGCACGATCTCCTGCACCGGTTGTTCGCTGCCCGAAGGGCTCGGGGTCTCGAGCAGCTCGATCAACAACTCCTTCGCGCTCTGCTTCATTCGCCGTCCTCAGCTGCGATTGCGTCGATGGTCGCCGGAGCCCGGCACCGGCCGATCCGTTCGCAGGACCCTAGTCGACTGCGGTGACGAAATCGACGGGCAGCCGCGAGGCTCCGTTCCGATCAGGCACATCTTGGGGTAACCTCCTGTCAGACAAACCCTTGCAATCCCCTCTACCGGTGTGCCGCGTAACGGCGCCGCGTTGGATCGTCGGCGGCCTGGCTCAGGGCGTTTCGAGCCCGCGCAGCACGATCCGATCTTCCCTGGCGGTCCGCTGGCCCGGACTTTGCCATCGACATCCTCGACGGCTCGGGTACACTCAGTGCGGCAACGACGCGCACGCGACGTCACGAGCACCAGCGCGAGATCGGCGAAGAGCCACAGCGCACCGAAGCAGCGAGTATCATCTTTCAGCAATTCGACGATCGACGGACTTCTCTTGTGCCTCAACCCCCCAGTGGGGGTCTCGGAGGCAGGGCTCCGGTTCAGCTAGCCCCCCTTGTCCTCAGCCTCTGAGCCGGAGCCCCACATTTTTTCCGTCGCCGGATTCCGCGACCAACGGCTGCCTCGATCCCGCGGACCCGCGTCGCCAGGCGATCGGGCGTGGATGACCGACGCAGGGCGCGTCGGGCTGAACCCCGCGCCGCCCTACCGGCCCTCTCGACCCCTCTCGACCCCTCGGCGCCTCTCGGTGCCGTAGGCCCGAGACCGAGCCTCGTGAACCCGTGAGTGAGCCCACAGGGCTCAGCCCGGCGGCGATTCCGGTTCCACCAGCCCGAAGCAGCGCATCGCGTTGGCGCGGGTGACCGCCGCGAGCTCGGCCACGTCGACCTGCTTGAGCTCGGCGAGCGCCGCGCCGGTGAGGACGACGTGGGCAGGCTCGTTGACCGCAGCCTTGGCAGCGGAGCCTCCGACGCCAGCCGCCGCACCGCGCGGAGTCAGCCAGGGAGCGTCTGTCTCCAGCAGGCAGAGCTCGAGCGGCGTCCGGCGGGCGGCCTCGCGCACGTTCTCCGCCTTGGGGTAGGTGAGGATGCCGCTGAACGAGATCGGCCAGTTCCAGTCGAGGAACGGCTCGACCTCCGCCGCTTCGCCGGCGAAGCAGTGCACGATGCCGCGCAGCCCGCGTTCGGCGGCGCGGCGCAGCTCCGCGGCGGCCTCGGCATAGGCGTCGCGGATGTGCAGCACGAGCGGCAGATCGACCCGGAGCGCCAGCTCGACGTGACGATGCAGCCACTCGACCTGGACCTCGCGCGGCGAATCGGGCCAATAGAAGTCGAGGCCGCTCTCGCCGACCGCGACGACTCGCGGATCCCGCGCCGACGCCAGCTCCTCCACCGCCTCGAACTCGCCGGCCCGCTCGGCCGCCGCGGCGGTGCCGGTGGGGTGGATGCCGACTGCGGCCCACACGCCGGGCAGCGCTGCGGAGAGCTCCACCGCCCGCCGCGACGACGCGGCGTCGATTCCCACCACCACCGCCCGGTCGACCCCGTTGGCGCGAGCCCGGCGCCATGTCGCGTCGGCCTCGGCCTCGAGTGGATCGAGGTTGAGGTGGCAGTGGGTGTCGAACCAGCCCGGACCACCGGCGGCGGGTGGCTGCACTGGCTCGCCGGAGCGAGGTGTCGTCATCTCGTGTCGGGTCTCTGCGTTCGTCCTCGAGGCCTCGTCGTGCCCAGTCGACGGCAGACTGTAGCGGTAGCCGGCCGTGGCCCGCGGATCTCAGCTGACGGCGGCCGGCTCCGCCGGCGCTAGCGGCCCGTGCCGGGCCACCGGATCCGCAGGCTCGCCTCCTCGGCGGGAACGCCGATGCGCACCGGGAACCCGTAGTGGCCGAGGCCGCGGTGCACGTAGAGCCGGTGCGGCGTAGCGCTGCCGTGGCCGAATCCCCAGAGGCCGTGATCGAGCGGCTGGCTGGAGAAGAGTCGCAGCAGCGTCCACGAGCCTCCCAGCCGCAGGGTTCCGAGCTGGCCGCCGTGCAGGTGGCCCGAGAGCACCAGGGTGGGCGGCCATCGGGCCTCGATCGGCAGCCGGCGCACCGCGTGGGGATCGTGCAGCAGCACGATGCGCCGCGGCGCGGTCAGCAGCGGGCCGAGCCGGTCGAACAGGTCGCGGAGACGCTGCCGCGATTCGCGGAAGTGGAAGCCGAGCCCCACCACGTCGACCTCGCCGCCAGGCGTCGACACGGTGGTTGCGGCGTCCACCAGCAGCACCACGCCCGCCGCCTCGCAGGCGCTGCGAACCGTTTCCAGTGCCTCGAGGTCGTGGTTGCCGAGGCAGGCGAAGACCCTGCCGCGCAGCCTCGCCAGCGGCGCCAGGGCCTCGATCAGGGCATCGCCCTCGCGCTGCGACTCCATGGTCAGGAAGTCGCCGGTGATCGCGATCAGATCGGGTTCCGCCGCCACCGCCCGCTCGCAGGCCCGGCGCAGGCGACGCGGCGACACGAAGGCGCCGAGGTGGGGATCGGAGATCTGCACCAGGTGCAGCCCACCATCCGCTGTGTCCCGGGGCCCATGGGGTCGGTCGCCGGCGCGCCATCGGTACAGCACGTCGCCACCGACAGGTAGCAGCCGGCGCAGCTGGATCGGCGGCGGCTCCGCCTCGTCGACCCCCTGCGGCGGGGCGTCCTCCTCACCGCCGAGGTCGATCGACACCAGCGACCGCATCGCGCCGCTCGACTCGGCCAGGCCCATCGCCGCCAGCACGAACGGCAGCCACCAGCCGTACGGCCTGAAGCCGAGGCCCGCGGCGATGGCCCAGGGCAGCGCGAGCAACGATCCGGCGAGCGTCCACAGGGCCGGCCAGGTGACCAGCAGCCTGAAGGGCAGCGGTCTCAGCCGCGCGCGGACCAGCGACAGGAAGTGCAGCAGCACGCTCGACTGCAGCGCCGCGACGATCGCGAGCGGTAGCGAGCCGCCGCTCCCCCACCAACGTCCCAGCCCCGCCCAGGAGAGCGACGCCAGCCCGAAGACCACCAGCACGAAGAGAGCGAACGGACGACCACGCCCCATCCACGCCACCAGCACGGCGGTCGCCACCAGCGCCCCGAGCCACCAGGGGCCGGTCACCCAGGCGATGACGTGGCCCTCCTGCCCGGCGGCCGCCCCGGCCACCCCGCTCGGGTCCGCAGCGCAGCCGCCGGCCGTCGCCCCACGGTGGCAGCGTCCGGGCGCCCGTCGATAGACTGCGGTCTCATCTTTCCCGGCATCCCTCGCGGAGTCGAGCGAGTCCCTCTCGACCTCGACTCACGCCCGCACGCGCGCCGACGGCGGCGGACGGACCGCGGGCATGGGCCGGTCTCTTGGAACTCATGCAGATATCCGAACGCGAACGGATCGCGCGCGCCGTCACCCTGTGCCGGGAGAACCGTCTCGAGGACGGCTACGCCCTGCTCAAACACGCCGCGATCGAAGGTTTTCCGAAGGACTCGCCCTCGGCGGCCTACTCCTACCTCGGCTACGGCATGGCGGTCTTCGAGGCGCGCTACAACGACGGCGTCGCGGCCTGCCAGCGAGCGCTCGAGGTGGAGTTCTATCAGCCGGAGAACTACTGGAACCTCGCTCGCACCTACCTGCTGCTCGGAGCCCGGCGCAAGGCGGTGCAGGCGCTGAACGCCGGCCTGCGCGTCGATCCCGGCTACGCCCCGCTGCTGCGCCTACGACGCGAGATGGGCAGCCGCAAGCGGCCGGTGCTCCGGTTCCTCCGCCGCGACCACTGGCTCAACCGGATGCTCGGCTCGGTGCGGCACGAGCTCAAGAAGCCGCCGCAGAGCCGGCGCAATCAAGAGGGCGACTGAAGGCGCCAACCGTCCGCTCGACGGCCGCGCCCCGACGCACGGTGGGCTGGCTCGTCTGTTGCCGGGAATCTCGCCGACGCGCACTGCCGTTCTCGGGCAGCGGAGGGACCCGTACCGCGGCGTTTCGAGTCCGTCGCCGAGAGAACCGAACCATGCATCGATCCGACCAGCTCCAGCGCCGCGCCGCGACAGGCCGACGCGGCTTCGACACCCGAGCAGGCCTCCTCCGGGTCGCCCTCGTCATCCTCGTGGTCATGGCGACCGCCGCGGCCCTCGCCTGCGGAGCCGGTGGCAAGGGCTACATCGATTCGGACCTGGCCTTCGAGTACCGCTCGCGAGTGGAGACGGGCTCGATCCACCCGCGCTGGCAGCTGGTGCAAGTGGCGCGGCGGCTCGACCGGCCCGACCGTCTGGTGCACGTGGTGCAGATCCCGCCCGAGGACGCCGGCGAGCTGATGATGCTCAGCGATCGCGAGCGCGCCAGGACCGTCGCCGGGATCGCCTGTCCGAACGCCGACGACCCGATCTGGAGCCGGCTGTCGGGCGGGCACGACGTGGAGGTGGACATGACCTCCGACAACGGGCTGTTCGACACCGTCAGCTGCCGCGACCAGCTCTTCTGAGGCACATCGCCCTGTCGTCGCGTGGCCTGCCGCGGACCCGCCGCGCCTCCGCTCTGCACCCACTCTCGTGAAAGACGCCGAGGACCAACGGGTCGACCGTGTCGACCGGGTCGACCCTTCCGGCAGCTGGATCCGGCGGCTGGTCGATCGGTGGGGGCTGCAGGTGACGCTCTACGCCTTCATGTGGATCGTGCTGCTCGCCGCGATCGCCGTCGGCGCCCTCGTGCTCGGCCCGCGTTCCTGCGTCGAGCCGGAGCCGCGCGTCGACCCCGCCTTCGACCGCCGCCTGCCCTGACACCCCACTGCCGTCGCTTCGAGCTCAGGCGGCTACCGCCTCGCAACCCCACCGCCGCGCCGGCAGACGGCCGCCGAGTTCAGCGCACGCGGGAAGCGAGACGATCGACTCCCTGGCTGGTCGAGCGCGGCACGAGATCGACCAGGCCCCACCCGGTTCCGGCCGGCCGGTGGTAGACGCGGGTGCGATCCAGATCGCGGTCCTTGACCTCGACCCAGATCTCGCGCTCCGAGAGCGAGCCGATGAAGATCCGGTCCGCCAGCCTCTCACCACCCTGCGGCAGCTCGAACCTGGCTGGCTCGATCCGCACCACCACGTCGAGATCGTCCGGGTCGGCGAAACCGAAGCCGGCCGCGCCGCCGCCCAGCGAGCGACCGCTCGATCCACGCACCCGCACTTCCAGTCGGCCACGTTCGAGACAGACGCGATCGCCGCCGTCGCCGCAGGCCTCGGGACCGCCTTCGGGACCGAGCACGAAGAGCAGCCCGGCGAGCACCAGGCTGAGCAGGACGATGGAGCGCATGAGCGGATTATGTCACAGAAGCATGGGAGGCGCGGAGCGGGACTACGGCAGACCTTCAGCGGGGCTCACGGCCCGGCGCAGCGGATGCGGACGCCGCCGCTTCAAGAGCCCCGCGCACCCGGATCATGCCCGAGTGATTGCCGCGGGCGCGCCGTCGGAAGCGCACGCTCCGCACGGTGCATCCCCAAAGGTCCCTCGCAGCCGCAACCGCCCGAGCAGGAGCCCGGGCGCCGCGAGGCGGTGCCACGCCGGTACGCCACCGGAACCCTGTTGCAGACCCTACGGCGTGGTCACCGACCAGGCCATGGTGTCTCCCGATTCGAAACCGTCGTCGAAGATCGGTCCGCCGCAGTCGCTCTCGCTCTCGAAACGAGCCACGCTGCCGCCCTGCGAGATGTAGAGCTCGCCGTCCTCGTCCTCGCCGAAGCCGAAGACGCTGCCCGGCAGGTTGACCCATTCGCTGGCGCTCCAGACGCCGGGCGAGGTCTCGGTGCCGAAGAAGACCCGCGCCTGGCAGTAGTCGGCGTAGACGTAGGTCCCCTGGAGGCCCTGGATGCAGCCGCGGTAGCGGTAGCCGCCGGTGATCGAACAACCGAGGGTGTGGGTGTAGGTGAGGATCGGCTCGACGAACGTCGGCCCCGTGCAGCTCGGCTGACCGTTTCCCGGCCCGGCGATGTTGCCCTCACGGCAGTTCCAGCCGTAGTTGAGCCCGCCGACAGCGTCGGCGGCCTCGAACGAGACCTCCTCGACCGTGCTCTGGCCGACGTCGGCGATGAGCATGTCGCCGGTGTCGCGGTCGAAGCTCCAGCGGTACGGGTTGCGGAAGCCGATGCTCCAGATCTCCTCCGGCACCGTGCCGCGCATCATCACGAACGGATTGTCCGGCGGGATGGTGTACGGGTCTTTGCAGCTCGGGATGTCGCACGGCGCGATGCGCAGCATCTTGCCGAGCAGGTTGGTCAGGTTCTGAGAGGTCGCGCTAGACGAGCCGCCGTCGCCGAGACCGATGTAGAGGTAGCCGTCGGGACCGAAGTGGATGTCGCCACCGTTGTGGTTGCCGGCCGGCTGGCCGAGGGTGAAGATCTCCACCGCCGAACCGACGTTGGCCAGGTTGGGATCGCCCAGCGACACCGAGTAGCGCTCGATCACGGTCTCCAGCGAGTTGCCGCCGGTGCCGTCGCGCGTGTACGAGACGTAGAAGTAGCCGTTGCTCGCGTAGTCGGGATGGAAGGCGAGGCCGAGCAGACCACCTTCGAAGAAGGTGTCGACCTCGCTCGTGATGTCGAGGAACGGCGTCGGGAGCAGGGCACCGCTCGAGTCGACGATCACGATGGTGCCATCGCGCTCGACGACGAACAGGCGCCCCGAGCCGTCGCCGGCGTGACGCATCGCCAGCGCCGTGGCGAAGCTGTGGCCGAGGTCGACCAGCTCGAGGTCGCCGGGCGGTTGGGCCCGTGCGGAGGGCGTGTAGAAGGCGAACGACGCGAGCAGCAAGGTGCAGGCCGCCGCGCCGCAGGAGAGCGGCCGGCCGAGCGCGGACGGCACGGTCGCGGAGAGACGTTTCATGGGCAGGTCTCCAGTCGAGGACGCGCCAGCGGGCGGCGCGCAGTGAAGGCAGGATGCGAGGCGAGCAGCGAGGGCCTCCGCAGGGAGCTCACCGGCGCACGCGCCTCGGGGAAATCATAGCTTCCCAGCTATACGTCGCCACTCTACACGACGACTCCCGGCTCGACCCCCGGGAACCGGCACCGGGTCCGGTGCAGCCTCGCTCCCTGCCTCAGCCGTTCGGGATCTCCGAGAACGGCTTGCCGCGATCGACCCGTACGTCGCCGGGCAGACCCAGCACCCGCTCGGCGAGGATGTTGCGCAGGATCTCGTCGGTGCCGCCGGCGATGCGGGTGCCGGGGGCGTCGAAGAAGCCGCGCAGGAACACCTCGCCCCGCGGATCCCCGGCCAGCACGCCGCACTGCTCAAGCAGATCGAGCCCTGCGCTGCTCAGCTCCTGCATCTTGTTGGTGACCACCAGCTTGCCGACCGACGCCTCCGGCCCCGGCTGGTCGCCGCGGGCGAGCGCGGTCATCATGCGGGCGCGCAGCAGCCGCACCCCCTGGGTCTGCACGTACCAGTCGGCGAGGCGCTCACGCACGCCGGCGTCGTCGAGGGCCCGGCCCTCCTCGAGCTCGCACTGGCCCACCGCCTGCCAGAGGTCCTCGAAGTCGGGGATGCGGTCGCGGCCTCCACCGAGCCGCTCGTTGAGCAGCGTCGTCAGCGCCACCTGCCAGCCCTCGCCGACCTCGCCGAGGCGATGGGCGTCCGGGATGCGGGCGCCGGTCAGGAAGACCTCGCAGAAGTTGCCGCGTCCGCCGATCTGACCGATCCGGCGCACCTCGACGCCGGCGTCCTTCATGTCGACGAAGAAGTAGGTCATGCCCTTGTGCTTGGCGAGACCGGGATCGTGGCGGGTGACCAGGATGGCGTGGTCGGCGAGATGGGCGAACGAGTTCCAGATCTTCTGCCCGGTGACCGACCACTCGTCGCCGTCGCGCACCGCGCGGGTGCGGATGCCGGCGAGGTCGGAGCCGGCGCCGGGCTCGGAGAAGAGCTGGCACCAGATCTCATCGCCGCGCAGCAGCGGTCTCAGGTGACGGCGCTTCACCTCGTCGCTGCCGTACGCCATCAGGGTCGGCGCGCAGATGTTGATGCCGATGTGGAAGAGCTCGGCCGGAGTGTCGAACTCCTCCTCCTCCTGCGAGAAGACGATGCTGTGCAGTCGGCTCAGGCCTCGCCCACCGTATTCCTCAGGCCAGTGAAGGCCGGCCCAGCCGGCATCGCACTTGGCCGCCTGCCACGCCTTCGCGTCTGCGAGGTGCTCGGGCTCGTAGATCAGCGGCCAGCGCCGCGGCCCGTCGCCGACCTTGCGGCGGCAGTTGGCCGACAGCCAGGCGCGGGCCTCGCCCCGGAAGGCGGCGATCTCGGAAGTGTCGGAGAAGTCCATGCGTTTTCTCCTGCGGCAGGTCGCCGCCCAGGCCCCAGCTCGGCCGAGTCCCCTCCGCCGGTCGAGCCTGTTCGCGGCGGGTGATCGGCCCACAGGCCGCCAGCCTATCGCCACGGCCCCGGGCACGGCCGGTCATCGCTGCCACTGCGGAGAGGTCGGCGGCGCTACACTGCTGACCGCGGATCGCGGCTCGCGCTCTGGCGCACGCGCGCGCGGGCGCACGGATGCCCCTGCGACGCCGAGCGATACCCAGCGACCTGCGTGCCGAGCCGGCGAGAGCCGCCGAGGCCTGAACCCAGCTGCCCGGGAGCGACAGGATGACCACCGAACCGAGACAGATCAGCCACCCCGAGACGGCCTCCACGCCGCTGCGCTTCGTCACCGCGGCGTCGCTCTTCGACGGCCACGACGCGGCGATCAACATCATGCGCCGGCTGATCCAGGACCGCGGCGTCGAGGTGATCCACCTCGGCCACAACCGTGGCGTGCAGGAGATCGTCGACGCGGCCCTGCAGGAAGACGCCGACGGCATCGCGGTGTCGTCCTACCAGGGCGGCCACCTGGAGTTCTTCCGCTACATGGTCGACCTCCTGCGCGAGCGTGGCGCCGAGCACGTGAAGGTCTTCGGCGGCGGCGGCGGCACCATCACACCGGAGGAGATCCGCGAGCTCGAACAGTACGGCGTCGAGCGCATCTACCACCCCAACGACGGGCTGCGCATGGGGCTCAGCGCGATGATCGACGACCTCGTCGAGCGCACCGCGAAGGCGCGTGCAGCGCGTCCGTCCGAGGCCTCGCGCCCAGCCCGTGGCGCCGACCGCGCCGGCCATCTGGCGCGCACCCTCAGCGCGCTCGAGGACGGCGAGATCGAAGAGCCCGAGCTGCAGCGGCTGCGCCGCGAGTGGTCGCTGGCGGCAGGCCGGACTCCGACCGTCGGCGTCACCGGCACGGGCGGCGCCGGCAAGAGCAGCGTCACCGACGAGCTGCTGAACCGCTTCCTGCACGCGCTCGGCGGCCGCGACTTCGAGGTGGCGGTGCTCGCCGTCGATCCGACCAGGCGGCGCACCGGAGGCGCCCTGCTTGGCGACCGCATCCGCATGAACTCACTGCGCAGCGGCGGCGAGCGTGCCTTCATGCGTTCGATGGCCACCCGTCGCGCCCACGCCGCGACCAGCGCCATCCTCGAGGACTCGATCCTCTTCCTGCGCGCCTCCGGCTTCGACCTGGTGATCGTCGAGACCGCCGGCATCGGACAGAGCGACTCCTCGATCGTCGACCTGGTCGATCTCTCGGTCTACGTGATGACCAGCGAGTACGGAGCCGCCAGCCAGCTCGAGAAGATCGACATGCTCGATCTGGCCGACATGGTGCTGCTCAACAAGTTCGACCGCCGTGGCTCCGAGGACGCCCTGCGCGACGTGCGCAAGCAGTTCCGCCGCAACCGCAACGAGTTCTCGGCCGAGGACTCCGAGCTGCCGATCTACCCGACGATCGCCAGCCAGTTCAACGACCCCGGCATCAACTGGGCCTTCGCCAACCTCTGCCGCCTCCTGCGCGAGCGCTGCGATCTCGACGAGAAGCGCTGGACCCCGAAACTCGACCTGTCGGTCAAGGAGCCGCGCGCCCGCGCCCTGATCCCCGGTCAGCGGGTGCGCTACCTGGCCGAGATCGCCGCGTCGGGGAGGCAGGTCGCCGAGGAGATCGAGCGCCAGGCCGACGCGGCCAGCCGCCTGCAGAGCTACCGCGAGAGCCTCGAGGAGCTCGGCGACGAGCTGCCGGCCGCGTTCGAGCCCTACCCGGGCGATCGCCTCGAGCGGGAGGCCGGCGTCGATGCGACCCTGCTGCTGCTGCGTCAACGCCACCAGGAGGCGCTCGCCGAGCTCTCCGAGGAGGCGCGCTCGCTGCTGCGCACCTGGCCGCAGCGCCGCGCCGGGGTCGAGAGCGACGACTACACCTACACCGTGCGCGGCCGCGAGATCACCGGCAGCAACTACTTCGAGACTCTGTCGCACCTGCGGGTGCCTAAGATCGCGCCGCCCCACTACCGCGACTGGGGCGATCTGCTGCGCTTCCTGATGCGCGAGAACCTCCCTGGCGCCTACCCCTTCACCGCCGGCGTCTATCCCTACCGCCGCACCGGCGAGGACCCGACCCGCATGTTCGCCGGTGAGGGCACGCCAGAGCGCACCAACCGGCGCTTCCACTACGTGTCGAAGGGCCAGCCGGCGGCGCGCCTGTCGACCGCCTTCGACTCGGTGACCCTCTACGGCTCCGATCCGGCCGAGCGGCCCGACATCTACGGCAAGGTGGGCAACTCCGGCGTCTCGATCGCCACCGTCGACGACATGAAGCGCCTCTACTCGGGCTTCGACCTCTGCGCCCCGACGACATCGGTGTCGATGACGATCAACGGACCGGCGCCGACCATCCTCGCCTTCTTCCTCAACACCGCCATCGACCAGCAGATCGAGAAGCACCTGCGCGAGAGCGGCCAGTGGGAAGAGGCGGAGGCGCAGATCGCCCGCAAGTACATGGGCAACCACCGGCCGCGCTACCGCGGCGAGCTGCCCGAGGGCAACGACGGGCTCGGCCTCGGGCTGCTCGGCGTCTCGGGCGACGAGCTGGTGAGCCGCGAGACCTACGAGAAGATCAAGGAGGACACGCTACGGGTCGTGCGCGGCACCGTGCAGGCCGACATCCTGAAGGAGGACCAGGCCCAGAACACCTGCATCTTCTCGACCCAGTTCTCGCTGCGGGTGATGGGCGACATCCAGCAGCACTTCATCGACCACGAGGTGCGCAACTACTACTCGGTGTCGATCAGCGGCTACCACATCGCCGAAGCTGGAGCGAACCCGATCAGCCAGCTCGCCTTCACCCTCGCCAACGGGTTCACCATCGTCGAGTACTACCTGGCGCGCGGCATGGAGATCGACCAGTTCGCGCCCAACCTGAGCTTCTTCTTCAGCAACGGCATGGACCCCGAGTACGCGGTGATCGGCCGCGTCGCACGGCGGATCTGGGCGCGCGCCATGCGCGAGCGCTACGGCGCCTCGGCGCGATCGCAGATGCTCAAGTACCACATTCAGACCTCGGGGCGCTCACTGCACGCCCAGGAGATCCAGTTCAACGACATCCGCACCACCCTGCAGGCGCTCTACGCCATCTTCGACAGCTGCAACTCGCTGCACACCAACGCCTTCGACGAGGCGATCACGACTCCCACCGAGGAGTCGGTGCGGCGGGCGCTGGCGATCCAGCTGATCATCAACCGCGAGCTGGGGCTGAACAAGAACGAGAACCCGTGGCAGGGCTCGTTCATCCTCGAACAGCTCACCGACCTGGTCGAGGAGGCCGTCTACCAGGAGTTCGAGCGCATCTCCGAGCGCGGCGGCGTGCTCGGCGCCATGGACACGATGTACCAGCGCGGCAAGATCCAGGACGAGAGCATGGAGTACGAGGCCAAGAAGCACGACGGCTCGCTGCCGGTGGTCGGCGTCAACACCTTCCTGCACGAGGGCGAGGCCTCGGCCGAGACCGAGACGACGATCGAGCTGATCCGCTCCAGCGAGGACGAGAAGCGCAGTCAGATCGACGGCCTCGCCGCCTTCCACTCCCAGCACGCCGACGAGGCGCCTGCGGCGCTGGCGCGTCTGCAGCAGGTGGCGCGCTCCGACGGCAACGTCTTCGAGGAGCTGCTCGAGACGGTCAAGAGCTGCTCGCTCGGCCAGATCTCCGAGGCGCTCTACCAGGTGGGCGGGGAGTATCGGCGCAACATGTAGCTTTATCCGGGGCCGAAGGCCTCGGATAAAGCTCGCCGGATGCAGCGGACGCTGCGCGCCGCTGATCCGGCTCTGGAGGCTCTGCTGATGAGACTCGGCGC